>Ga0209053_1000013_pt1 | contig 410293 bp, 393 predicted proteins | sample EBPBio152010_DNA_FD_185864 | JGI IMG/M metagenome (GOLD analysis project Ga0209053, IMG submission 185864) | Wastewater treatment Type I Accumulibacter community from EBPR Bioreactor in Madison, WI, USA - Reactor 1_7/15/2010_ DNA (SPAdes)... | ecosystem: Engineered > Bioreactor > EBPR >... | reverse complement strand
CGATCGAGGCCGAAGCGACCGAAGTCGAAGCGATCGAGGCCGAAGCGACCGAAGTCGAAGCGATCGAGGCCGAAGCGACCGAAGTCGAAGCGATCGAGGCCGAAGCGACCGAAGTCGAAGCAGTCGGCACGGAAGTGGCGGGCACCGGGACAGGCGCCGCTGAAGCAGACGAAGCCGAGGCAATCGATCCTGGCGCGATCGCAGCCGTGACGGCGATCGCCGATACGCTGGATGCCGATGCTGCCGACACCGCGACCGAGGACGCCGCCGAGGGGGCGGTGCCGGACGCGATTGTCGACGCAATGGAAGCAGGCGGGGCCGAGACCGCCGCAACGTTCACCGAAGCCGCCGAGGCGGCGCCCGAGTCCGAGGCTGCGTCCATCGCCGCCGTGGCTGGCGTCGTCGTGGCCGGCTCGTTCCTGGCCGACGCCGATGGCGTCGAGTCGATCCCGGTACCGGAGCGCGGCGAGGATGCCGTCACGGCCACCAAGGAAACCATCGAACTGCCGGCACTGGGCGAACCCGTGCCGGAGTTCCGCCCCGCGGAGGAGATCGTGGCCGACGGTCCGATGCTCGATTTCAACGAACTGGATCGCGATCTCGTCGACATCTTCGTCGAAGAGGGCGTCGATCTGCTCGACCACGTCGATGGCCTGCTCCAGGAGCTGCGCGCCGACCCGGCCGCACGCGAGCCGATCATCGGCCTGCAGCGCGACCTGCATACCATCAAGGGCGGTGCGCGGATGGCGGGCATCGCCACCATCGGCGACCTCGGCCATGTCATCGAGTCGCTGCTGGAGGCGGCCGCCGAGCATCGCACCGAGCTCGACCGGGGCGACATCCACCTGCTCGAGCGCGGCTTCGACACCCTGCACCGCTTGTTGCAGCTGACCCGCGCGCATCGCGTCACCGAGATGCCGCAGGCGCTGATCGACGAGTTCGAGGCGCGGATCCGCGGTGAAGTGGCGACGACGGCGAGCGAAGACGACGGCTTGCCCGCCGGCGACGCGGCCGGTGCCGCGCAGGCGAAGGCCGGTTCCGCGCCGGCCACGGTGCGTCTGCCGCAGGCGCCGCTGTCCGCGCCGATCGAGGACGAGGATCTGCCCGCGCCCGCGGTCGAGGAGGGCGTGCCGCGCACCGCGCAGGAACAGGTGCGCGTGCGCGCCGACCTGCTCGACAACCTGGTCAACCACGCCGGCGAAGTGGCGATCTACCGTTCGCGCCTGGAACAGCAGCTGGGCGCGTTCCGCAGCGCCATGGCCGAGCTGGACCGCACCAACGCCCGTCTTCGCGACCAGCTGCGGCGCCTGGACCTGGAAACCGAAGCCCAGATCGTCGCCCGCTACCAGCGCGAGCAGGACAGCGCCGACCCGACCTTCGATCCGCTGGAACTGGACCGCTTCTCCACCCTGCAGCAGCTCAGCCGCGCGCTCAACGAATCCGCGGCCGACTTGACCGGCCTGCAGGGCGTGCTCGACGACCTGGCGCGCCAGTACGACGTGCTGCTGCAGCAGCAGTCGCGGGTCAGCTCCGAGCTGCAGGACGGGCTGATGAGTGCGCGCATGGTGCCGTTCGACAGCATCGTCCCGCGCCTGCGCCGGGTGGTCCGCCAGGCCGCGCACGACACCAAGAAGCAGGTCCAGCTCAGTCTCGACGGCACCCACGGCGAACTCGATCGCAACGTGCTCGACCGCATGGTCGCGCCGCTGGAACACATGCTGCGCAACTCGGTCGCGCACGGCCTGGAATCGCCGAAGGATCGCCGCGCCGCGGGCAAGGGCGAGGAGGGCACGATCACGATCGCGCTGCGCCGCGAAGGCTCGGAGATCGTGCTGCAGGTGGCCGACGACGGCCGCGGCCTGGACCGCGACGCCATCCGTCGCCGCGCCGAGCAGCGCGGCCTGATCAAGGCCGGCGCCGAACTGTCCGATGCCGAGCTGGACTCGGTGATCTTCGAGTCCGGTTTCAGCACCTCGGAGAAAGTCAGCCAGCTGGCCGGCCGCGGCGTGGGCATGGACGTGGTCCGCAACGAGGTCCGCCAGCTCGGCGGCACGGTGGACATCGACTCGCTCGCCGGCAAGGGCGCCACCTTCACCCTGCGCCTGCCGCAGACCCTGGCGGTCACCCAGGCGGTGTTCGTGCGCATCGGCGACACCACCTACGCGGTGCCGGTGGCCTCGGTCGGCGGCATCGGCCGGATCGCCCGCGAGCGCTTCGAGGCCGGTGGCGGCGTCTACCGCTATGCCGGCGAGGAGTACGCGCTGCACGACCTGGGCCAGCTGGTCGGGCAGGGCCCGGCCAAGGCCGAAGGCCAGGCGCAGGTGCCGCTGCTGTTGGTCCGCGCCGGCGACCTGCGCGCGGCGGTGGCGATCGACCAGGTGGTCGGCAACCGCGAGATCGTGGTCAAGCCGGTCGGCCTGCAGATCGCCTCGGTGCCGGGCATCTACGGTGCGACCATCACCGGCGACGGCCAGGTGGTGGTGATCCTCGACGTGGCTCCGCTGGTCCGCCGCCACCTCGCCCAGCCGGATCGCCCGGCCGCGGTCGAGGCGCCGCAGGCCCGCCACGTGCCGCTGGTGATGGTGGTCGACGACTCGCTGACCATGCGCAAGGTCACCGGCCGCGTGCTGGAGCGCCACAACTTCGAGGTGGTGGTGGCACGCGACGGCGTGGAGGCGCTTGAGCGGCTGGAGGAGCGGGTGCCGGACCTGATGCTGCTGGACATCGAGATGCCGCGCATGGATGGCTACGAGCTGGCCACGGTGATGCGTGCCGACGACCGTTTCCGCGACGTCCCGATCGTGATGATCACCTCGCGCACCGGCGAGAAGCACCGCCAGCGGGCGTTCGAGATCGGCGTCCAGCGCTACCTGGGCAAGCCGTACCAGGAGCTGGACCTGATGCGCAACGTCTACGACCTGCTGGGGATCGCCCGTGTCCGCGGCTGACCCGGCCAAGCCGGTGGCCCTGTTGGCGCGCGCCGGTGCCGCCCGCGATCGCCTGCGCGAAGCGCTGGACGCGGCCGGCGCACGGGTGGTGCTGGAGGAGGATCCGGTCGCGCTCGATGCCGGCGCCCTCGCCGCGGCGGCACCGCAGGCGGTGCTGGTGGCGCTGGAACCGGCGGTGGAGGACGCGCTGGCGGAGCTGGAGCCGGCGCTGGAAGCTCCCGGCCTGTTGGTGATCTTCGACGAGGCCGAGCTGGCCGCCCGCCGCGACGGCTGGGAGGCGCAGCGCTGGATCCGCCACCTGGCGGCCAAGCTGCATGGCCACGGCCAGGTGTTGCCGCCCGGCTGCGAGGAGGAAATGGTCGTCGACCTGCAACCGGGGCGTCCGACCACGCCGCAGCAACTGCACGCCGAGGACCCGTTCGATGCCTATCTGAACGAAGCGGCCGCGCTGGCGGGCCGCTTGCCGCAGGACCGCCCGGGCGATGCGCCGGCAATGGGACTGGACGATGCCCTGAGGGCGACCGCCGAGGCAGCCGCATCGCCGCAGTTGCCGGCGGCGCACGAATGGGCGCTGGCCGAGGACGGGCCGGCCGGCGTGCCGGCGCGGGCTCCGGAGGCGCCGGGGCCGGACATCGATTTTTCCGGCCTGGAGCTGGTCGCGCTCGAGGAGGACCGGCCGCCGCTGGTCGGGGTGGTGCTGGTGATGGCCGGGGTCGGCGGTCCGGACGCGGTGCGCAAGCTGCTCGGCGCGCTGCCCGCGGAGTTCGGGCGTGCCCTGCTGGTCCAGCTCAAGCTCGATGGCGGCCGCTACGACAACCTGGTCAAGCAACTGGCGCGGGTCTCGAAACTGCCGGTCTCCATGGCGATGCCAGGCGATCTGGTGAACCCGGCCACGGCCTATGTGTTGCCCGAGGGCGTGGGCGTCGCGGTGGGCGAGCGGGGACTGGGATTCGTGGAGGGCGGCGAGCCGATCGAGGCGTTGCCGCCGGCCGAGTCCGCGGCGATCGTGCTCAGCGGTGCCGATACCGGCCGGGTCGATGCGGTGCTGGCCCTGGCCGCGCGTGGCGGATACGTCGCCGGCCAGGCACTGGAAGGCTGCTACGACGCCGCGGCGGTCACGCTGCTGGCCGCCGGTGGAGTGGAACTGGGCACGCCGGCGCGCCTGGCCGAACAACTGGTCGCGCGCTGGAACTGAGCGGCGCGCGCCGCCTGAGGAACAAGGGACGATGGCTTACAACAGCGACGAAATCCGCGGAGTACTGATCCAGGTCGGCGAGGAGCGCCTGCTGCTGCCCAACGCGACCGTGGCCGAAGTACTGGCGCGGGTGACGGTGGAGCCGGTCGAGGGTGCGCCGGACTGGCTGCCGGGCCGGATCGAATGGCATGGATGGAACGTGCCGCTGGTCGCGTTCGGGCGCCTGGCCGGGATGGGCGAGGAGGCGGCCGCGCGCAACAACCGCGTGATCGTGCTCAAGGCCCTGGGCGGGAACGAGGCGCTGCCGTACTTCGGCCTGCTGACCGCATCGTTCCCGCAACTGGCTTCGGTGCCCCGCGACAGCCTGCTGGCCGACGCGTCGGAAGAAGACCTGCCGCGCGGCGTGCAGATGCGCGTGCTGCTGGGCGAGCAGAGCGCGATGCTGCCCGACCTGGAAGGGGTCGAGCGGATGGTCGGCGAGGCGCTGGCCGCGGTGGCCTGACCGCGGCTGCCTCCAGCGCGCGCAGCGTTTGCTGCGGGTGCGCCGACCGGCGGTGTCGGCGCGCTTCGTTCACAAGTCCCCGAAGCGCCCCTGCAACGCGGCGATGGCCGCCAACCCCGCGGTCTCGGTTCGCAGCACCCGCGGCCCCAGCCGCAATCCGCTGAACCCCGCCGCCTCCAGGATCCGGCGATCGCGTGGCGACCAGCCGCCCTCCGGCCCGATCGCGATCCAGGCCCGGTCGCCGGGCGGGCGAGGCAGCGCATCGAGCCGGTGTTCGCCCTGCGGGTCCAGCACCAGGCGCAGACCGTCGCCGTGCAGGGCATGCGCCGCCGCGTCGAGCGCGGCCGGCGCGCAGAGTTCCGGCACCCGCGCCCGCCCCGATTGCTCGCAGGCCGATTCGACCACGCTGCGCCAGTGCGCCACGCGTTTTTCGGCCCGCTCGGCGTCCAGGCGCACTTCGGTACGTTCGCCCGACACCGGCACGATCGCGGCCACGCCCAGTTCGGTGGCCTTTTGCAGGATCAGGTCCATCCTCTCGCCCCGGGCGATGCCTTGCAGCAGCACGATCCGCAGTGGCGACTCGTTGTCGACCGCGGCGGACGCCAGGATCCGTACCCGCAGCTGGCGCTTGCCGGCCGCCAGCAGCCGCGCCGTGTAGTCGTGGCCGTCGCCGTTGAACAGCACGCAGGGATCGCCCTCGCGCAGGCGCAGCACCCGCGCCAGATGTGAAGCGGCGCGCTCGGGCAGGACCGGCTCGTCGCCGACGCGCAGGGGCAAGTCGACGTGGCAGCGGGTCATGCGCATGCGCATTCCTCCGCCGGGCTGCCCGGTTGCGGTTGCCGCCGCCGCAGGCCGTGCCGCGGCGGTGCGGGGCACGGGCGCGATACCTGCGCCTTGGCCCGGTCTGCTAGCATTCGCAGTTCATGAGTACGTTCGTGCATCCCGCCATCATATCGGCCGCATCCCGGCCGCGCCGCGGGAGCCCCCGATGAGCCGCAAGCTGCCCCTGGTCCACGGCACCAGCGCCCAGGAAGCCGGCCCCTACCGCCTGGAACACCTGGACCTGGAGTTCTCCAACGGCGAACGCCGCCGGTTCGAGCGCATGGTCAGCCGTGGCCACGGCGCGGTGGTGGTAGTGCCGATGCTGGACGACGCGACCGTGTTGCTGGTGCGCGAGTACGCCGCCGGCGTGCATCGCTACGAACTGGGCCTGGTCAAGGGCCGGATCGACGCCGGCGAGACCCCCGAGCAGGCCGCCGACCGCGAACTCAAGGAAGAAGCCGGCTACGGCGCGCGTCGGGTCGAGGTGCTGCGCGGGCTGACCCTGGCGCCGACCTACATGAGCCACGTCTCGTGGCTGGTGCTGGCGCGGGACCTCTATCCCGAGAAGCTCCCCGGCGACGAGCCGGAGGAACTCGAAGTCGTTCCCTGGAAAATGCAGGATCTGGAAAAACTGATGTTGCGAGACGATTTCTCCGAAGGCCGTTCGCTGGCCGCCCTGTTCATCGCCCGCGCCTGGCTGGCCGGGCGATGATCCGCGTCACCGTCGACCTGCGCGAAACGGTGATCGCCCTCTCGCGCCAGGCCGGCGCGGCGATCATGGATGTGTACGCGGGCGGATTCGAGGTTTCGCACAAGGACGATGCCAGCCCGCTCACCGCCGCCGACCTGGTCGCGAACCGGGTCATCGTCGAAGGCCTGGAGCGGCTGACCCCGGACCTGCCGGTGCTGTCCGAGGAGTCCGCCAGCGTGGCCTGGGAAACCCGCCGGCACTGGCCGGGCTACTGGCTGGTGGATCCGCTCGACGGTACCCGCGAGTTCGTCAAGCGCAACGGCGAGTTCAGCGTGAACATCGCCCTGATCCACCAGGGCGCGCCGATCTTCGGCGTGGTCCAGGCGCCAGTGAGCGGGCAGGTCTGGCACGCGGTGCGCGGCGAGCATGCTTATCGCCGCGACGGCCACCGCGACACCCAGTTGCACTCCCGGACCCCGGCCACCGCGCCGCTGCGGGTCGCGGCCAGCCGTTCCCATCGCGATGCCCGCACCCAGGGCGTGCTCGACCGGATGGGCGCGATCGAGGAGGTGGCCCTGGGTTCTTCGCTGAAATTCTGCCGGATCGCCGAAGGCGGGCTGGACGTGTATCCGCGCTTCGGCCCGACCTCCGAATGGGACACCGCCGCGGGGCAATGCGTGCTGCACGCTGCCGGCGGCGCGCTGCTGGCCGCGGATACCGGCAAGCCGTTCCGCTACAACCGCCGCGAGTCGCTGCTCAATGGCGATTTCATCGCCCTGGGCGACTCCGAACTGCCCTGGCGCGACTGGCTCTGAAGCACATGCCCGACACCCCAAGACCCATCGACCGGCTGCTGGAGATCATGTCCCGCCTGCGCGATCCGCAGGGTGGCTGTCCCTGGGACCTGGAGCAGGACTTCTCGACGATCGCTCCGTACACCATCGAGGAGGCCTACGAGGTCGCCGACGCGATCGACCGCAACGACCTGGCCGCGCTGAAGGACGAACTCGGCGACCTGCTGCTGCAGGTCGTGTTCCATGCCCAGATGGCGACCGAGCAGGGTGCCTTCGGTTTCGACGACGTGGCCACCGCGATTTCCGACAAGATGGTGCGCCGGCATCCGCACGTGTTCGCCGACGCCAGCTTCGCCGACGCCGAGGAGCAGACCGCCAACTGGGAGGAGATCAAGCGCGCCGAGCGGGAGGCCGCCGGGGAGCAGGATGGTTCGGCGCTGGCCGGGATCTCGCGCGGGTTGCCGGAGTGGCAGCGCGCGCTGAAGCTGCAGTCGCGCGCGGCGCGCACCGGCTTCGACTGGCCCGGTCCGGAGCCGGTGATCGCCAAGCTGCACGAGGAGATCGGGGAGGTCCGCGCCGAATTCGCCCGCGGTGCGGTCGAGGCCAACCGCGAGCGCCTGCAGGACGAGATCGGCGACCTGCTGTTCGTCGCCGCCAACCTGGCCCGCCACGCCCGGGTGGACGTGGGCGCCGCGCTGCGCCACGCCAATCTGAAGTTCGAGCGTCGTTTCCGCGCGATGGAGGCATTGGCCGAGGCCGACGGCACGCCGCTGCCGACGCTGTCGCTCGAGCAGCAGGACGGCTACTGGGAGCGCGCCAAGCGCATCGAGCGCGGCCAGCCCGGCTGAGCCGCCGCGCTGCCGCGGGTCAGGACGCCGCGGCCGGGCCTTCGTAGAACATCAGGAATGCCGCCCCGACGATCAGGGCGAAGGCGGCGTAGTGGTTCCACTTCAGCGGCTGCCCCAGGTACCAGGCCGAGAAGCCGGCGAACACCACCAGGGTGATGATTTCCTGGATGGTCTTGAGCTGGACCACCGAGTAGACCGCACTGCCCATGCGGTTGGCCGGCACCATCAGCATGTACTCGAAGAAGGCGATGCCCCAGCTGACCAGGATCACGGTCAGCAGCGGCGCATGCTTGTATTTCAGGTGCCCGTACCAGGCGAAGGTCATGAAGATGTTGCTGCCGAGCAGCAGCAGGACCGGGACCAGGAAGGCGTTCAGGGGTTGGGCGGGCATGGTGATGGGACTGTGGCGGGGACGGCGCGCAGCATAGGGCATCGCCCCCCGCCTTCACACGCCATCCACCCTCTCCGGGGCACTCTTCACAAAGCTGAAAGCCTGAGGAGCGGCCACATGCGACAGGGCAAGGAGACCGCCGGACTGGTCCTGGTGGTCGAGGACAACCGCAACATCTCCGAGATGATCGGGGAGTACCTGGAAAGCCGCGGCTTCGAGGTGGACTACGCCGCCGATGGCCTGGACGGCTACCGCCTGGCCGCCGAGAACAGCTACGACGCGGTGGTCCTGGACCTGATGCTGCCGCGCCTGGACGGGGTCGAGGTCTGCCGGCGCCTGCGCAGCGACGCCCGCAAGTCCACCCCGGTGCTGATGCTGACCGCGCGCGACACCCTCGACGACAAGCTCAACGGGCTCAGCCAGGGCGCAGACGACTACCTGACCAAGCCGTTCGCGATCCAGGAACTGGAGGCGCGCCTGCGCGCGCTGATCCGCCGCGAACGCCGCCAGGTCGGCTCGGAAGTGCTGGCCGTGGCCGACCTGGTGCTCGACCCGGTGAGCATGCGCGTCACCCGCGGCGGCACGGAGTTGCAGCTGTCGCCGATCGGCCTGAAGCTGTTGACCATCCTGATGCGCGAATCCCCGCGCGTGGTCGGCCGCCAGGAGATCGAGCGCGAGATCTGGGGCAACAGCCTGCCCGACTCGGACACCTTGCGCAGCCACCTGTACAACCTGCGCAAGGCGATCGACAAGCCGTTCGACCGGCCGCTGCTGCACACCGTGCAGAGCGCCGGCTACCGGGTGGCCGACATCGGCCAGCCGGTGGCGGCCGCGGACTGATCCGGGCCGGGCGCACGCGGTCGCGGGCCGCCGCTCACGCCGGCCCGACCCGCGCTTGCCTACACTAGGCGCAATCCCGCAGTCGGCGCCCCCGATGCCCTACGGTCTGTCCAGGAAGATCCGGATCGCCTTCATCGTGCAGATGGCGCTGGCGAGCCTGGCGATCCTGCTGGCGTTCTACGTGGTGACCACGCTGTTCAAGTACAGCTTCATCCAGACCACCCTCAAGGACGAGGCGCGGCATTTCTGGGAGCTGCACCAGGCCTCGTCCGCGCAGCCGCCGCCCAACAACTTCGCCCTGCGCGGCTATCTGGTCGAGGCCGGCTATTCCAAGCTGTCGCTGCCGCCGCATTTGCGCCCGCTGACGCCGGGCTTCCACGACCTGATGGAGGAGGGCCAACTGGTCTGGGTCGAGCAGCAGCCGGCCGGCACCCTGTACCTGGTCTACCTGCGCGAACAGGCCACCCGGCTGGCGCTGTGGTTCGCGGTGCTGCCGGCCATGCTGGCCCTGTTCACCATCTATGGCGTGACCTGGCTGACCTACAAGGCCTCAAAGCGGCTGGTCTCGCCGGTGGCCTGGCTGGCACGGGTGGTTTCACGCTGGGATCCGCGTCATCCGGATATTGCCGCGCTGGCGCCGGAACGGCTGCCGCCGGACATCCAGGGCGAGGCCCGGCAACTGGCCGGTGCCCTGTACACCCTGGGCGAACGGGTCGAGGCCCAGATCGGGCGCGAGCATGCCTTCACCCGCGACACCAGCCATGAATTGCGCACGCCGCTGACCGTGATCCGGGTGGCCAGCGACCTGGCGTTGCAGGAGCCGGCACTGTCGCCGCGGATGGAGCGCAGCCTGCAGCGGATCCAGCGCTCCGGCCGCGACATGGAGGCGGTGATCGACGCATTCCTGATCCTGGCGCGCGACGCGGACATCGAGCCGCAGCGCGAATGGTTCGACGTGTGCGAGGTGGTGCAGGCCGAGGCCGAGAGCGCCCGCGTCCTGCTCGGCGCCAAGCCGGTGGTGCTGGAGGTGCAGTGCGATGCCCAACCGCAGTTGTACGCGCCGCCGCGGGTACTCCACGTGGTGGTCGGCAACCTGTTGCGCAACGCCTGCAACTACACCGACCGCGGCCGCATCGCGGTGACCATCGAGGCGGACGCGGTGGTGGTGGAGGACACCGGCATCGGCATGTCCGCCGAGGCGCTGGCGCGGGCGTTCGAGCCGTTCTACCGCGCCGCGCCGGAGCGGCCAATGGGGACCGGGCTGGGGCTGTCGATCGTGCGCCGCCTGTGCGACCGCTTTGGCTGGACCGTGGTCCTGGACAGCATTCCGGACCGGGGAACCCGGGTCGCGGTGCGCTTCCCGGCACAGGCGGGAAACGGCGTCTAGGACGCCGGCGCGGGGGGGCTGTCAACCGGACAGCATCGCAGGCGTTAAAGTGTGCGCCCCCCTTCACCAGATGCGCGCATGAGCCGTCCGTCCCGTTCGCACGCCCCCCGCTCCCGTTCCACCCTGTCCCGAATCGCCGTTGCCGTTGCCGTCGTCGCCCTGCTCGGCACCGCTGCCTGGTACTGGAACAACCGGCGCTCGGCGGCGAACGAAAGCGCATTCCGGACCGCGGCGGTCGAACGCGGCAACATCCGCGTGGCGATCTCCTCCACCGGCACCCTCAGCGCCACCTCCACCGTCACCGTCGGCAGCCAGATCTCCGGCCAGGTGCTGGAAGTGCCGGTCGATTACAACGACCGGGTGACCAAGGGCCAGGTGCTGGCCCGGATCGACCCGCGGACCTACGAGGCGCAGATCGAGCAGGGCGGCGCCCAGATCGCCAGTGCCCAGGCCAGCCTGGAACAGGCCTTGGCGACCCAGCGCAACGCGCAGCTCGACTACCAGCGCAAGTCCGAGCTGGTGGGGCGCCAGCTGGTGGCGCGCAGCGACCTCGACCTGGCCCGGGCCGCGCTCGACCAAGCCAATGCCCAGGTCGCCTCGGCCCAGGCGCTGATCCGCCAGCAGACCGCCTCCACCGAGACCACCCGGGTCAACCTGGAGCGCACCGTGATCCGCTCGCCGGTCGACGGCGTGGTCCTGACCCGCAGCATCGAGCCGGGCCAGACCGTGGCCGCCAGCCTGCAGGCGCCCGAGTTGTTCAAGATCGCCGAAGACCTGGCGCAGATGAAGATCGAACTGGCGGTGGATGAAGCCGACATCGGCCAGGTCCAGCCGGGGCAGGGCGTGTCCTTCACCGTCGACGCCTTCCCCGACCGCCAGTTCCGCGGCAGCGTGTCGCAGGTGCGTCTGGCGGCGACCACCACCAACAACGTGGTGACCTATCCGGTGGTGGTCACGGTCGACAACAGCGACGGCACCCTGCTGCCGGGCCTGACCGTCAATGCCGAGATCGAGGTGAGCCGCCGCGACAACGTGCTCAAGGCCTCGAACGCGGCGCTGCGTTTCAAGCCGGCCGAGCCACCCGGCGGCAGCGGCCCGGCCGCGGCCATCGCCGGCGCGATGCGCGGCGGCGGCACCGGGATGATCGACGACCTGGCCGCATTCGTGGCCGGGATGGACCTGAGCCCGGTGCAGAAGGCCGCGTTCGACGCCGACGCGGCCGCTTCGCGCCAGCGCCAGGAAGAGACGCGCAAGGCGATGGAGGCGGCTGTCCAGAACGCCCAGCGTGCCGGTGCCGCGCCCGGCGGCATGCCGCCGGGCGCGATGGTGGTGCGCGGCGGGCCGGGCCAGGGCGGTGGCGCCGGGCCCAGCGGGCAGATGCGCCAGCGCATGCTGGAGCGCTTCCAGCAGAGCTTCGCCGGCTTCCTTGGCACCCTGGACGAGGCGCAACGGCAGGCGGTCGCGCACGAGCTGGCCGACCTGGCCGGTGCGCGCCGGGTGACCGTGTATCGCCTGGAGGACGGCAAGCCGGTCCCGGTGCTGGTGCGGCTGGGCGCCAGCGACGGCTCCAGCACCGAGATCTCCGGCAACGTGAAGGAAGGCGACCTGCTGGTCACCGGCGAGCGGGCGGCCGCGCGATGAACGCGAACCCCGCCGCAGTCGCGCCGGCGGATCCCGCCACGCCCGGAACCACGCGCGACTGCATGCCGATCATCCGCACCCAGGGCCTGAGCAAGGTCTACTCGGCCGGCACCGAGGCCGAGGTGGTGGCCCTGCGCGATGTGGACCTGGTGGTGATGCCCGGCGAGTTCATCGCGATCATGGGGCCGTCCGGGTCGGGCAAGTCCACCCTGATGAACCTGATCGGCTGCCTGGACACGCCCAGCAGCGGCCGCTACCTGTGCGACGGCGTCGACGTGGCGACCCTCGACGCCGAGGACCTGGCCGCGCTGCGCCGCGACAAGATCGGCTTCGTGTTCCAGGGCTTCCACTTGCTGCCGCGGATGAGCGCGCTGGACAACGTGGCCATGCCCCTGGGTTACGCGCGGGTATCGCCGGCCGAGCGCCGCAAACGCGCCCGCGAGATGCTGGAGGCGGTGGGCCTGGGCGCGCGCGTGGATCATCGCCCCAACGCGCTGTCCGGCGGCCAGCAGCAGCGGGTGGCGATCGCCCGCGCGCTGATCAACCGTCCGCCGGTGCTGCTGGCCGACGAGCCGACCGGCGCCCTCGACAGCCGCACCGGCGAGGAAATCCTGGCCCTGTTCAAGAGCCTGCGCGACGAGGGCCATACGGTGATCCTGATCACCCACGACGCCCATGTCGCCGCGTACGCCGATCGCATCTGCGTGATGCGCGACGGCGAGCTGCACGAGGCCAGCCACAAGGAGGTGGCGGCATGAGCTTCATCGACGTACTGCGCACCGCGATCTTCGCCCTGCGCGGCAACTGGATGCGCAGCGCGCTGACCTCGCTGGGCGTGATCATCGGCATTGCGGCGGTGATCGTGATGGTCTCGGTCGGGCAGGGCACCCAGGCGGAGATCGACCGCCAGCTCGCCGGCCTGGGCGCGCAGAAGCTCGACATCGGTCCGCAGGGACCGCGCGGCATGGGCGGCGTGCGGATGAGCGCGAGCAGCTTCTTCACCCTCAACGAGGGCGACATCGAGGCGATCCGCGAGGAGATCCCCGGAGTCCAGTTGATCTCCGGTGCACTGCGCGGCGGCAGCCAGGTGGTCTATGCCGAGACCAACTGGTCGACCAGCTGGCAGGGCATCCAGCCCGACTTCCTGCAGATCAACGGCTGGGAGGTCGTCAACGGCACGGCCTTCGAACCGCAGCACTACCACGGCGAGAAGGTGGTGCTGCTGGGCGAGACCGTGCGCCGGGAACTGTTCGGCAGCGGCACCGGCATCGGCGAGACCGTGCGCATCGGCCGCACCAACTTCACCGTGATCGGCACCCTGGGACCGAAGGGCATGAGCGGCTCCGGCCGCGACCAGGACGATGTGGTGATGGTACCGATGGACACCGCGCGGCGCCGGTTGCTGGGCGCGATGGGACTGCCGCCGGGCGCGGTGATGGACGCCTCGCTCACCGTGACCAATGCCGACGACCTCGGCTACGTGCAGGGCGAGGTCGAGTTGCTGCTGCGCCAGCGGCACAAGATCGAGCCCGGCGCGGCCGACGATTTCCAGGTCCGCAACGTCTCCCAGATGGTCGCGACCCGGACCCAGACCACCCGGCAGATGTCCTGGCTGCTGGGCGCGGTGGCGACGATCTCGCTGATCGTCGGCGGCATCGGGATCATGAACATCATGCTGGTCTCGGTGACCGAGCGGATCAAGGAGATCGGCCTGCGCCTGGCGGTGGGCGCCGGACCCTCGGATGTGCGTCGCCAGTTCCTGGCCGAGGCGATGCTGCTGTCGTTGGGCGGCGGCGTGCTCGGGATCCTGTTCGGCGTCGCCGGCGCATTGCTGGTCGGCCATTTCAACAGCGAGCTGCCGATCCAACTCAACGGCAAGGTAGTCACCCTGGCGGCGGCGTTCTCGGTGGCCACCGGCCTGTTCTTCGGCTACTACCCAGCGCGCAAGGCCTCGAAGCTGGATCCGATCGAGGCGTTGCGACAGTAACCGGCACGCGGCCCGGATACGCGCCGACGACCCTCCCGGCCGAGGGCGGCGGGCATCGCGCCTCCACGGACTGCCGGAATCCCTGTTCCGGGGCGGGATCCAGCACGGGTGCGAACGGCGGCGAGGCTGGCGGCAGGGTCGCGGTTCCGGGCCGGGCGCACCGCCGTGGCCGGTCCCGGCGCGCACGGCCCAACCGACCGGCGGCCATGAATTGTTTCCATCTATTTGAAAGAAAAGAAAAAATGCCCGAGACCCGAATGGTTTCACGGGATTCCATCAAGGCGCTCTTGCGACGACGTTAAGGAATTGATAAATTCCGCCACAGCTGGATGGACTGTCTCGTGCCGTCCGGCAATCCGATACTTGGTCGCTGGCACTGGCGCCAAGACCCCTTTTGAAGCTGGAGAGAGAATGATGAAGTTGACCCATAATCTCCTGAGCGATGCGGTCCGCTACGGCCTTATGGCCGGCCTGGTTGGCGCCGTTGTGGCTCCGGTGTCCGTGTTCGCCCAGGAGTCCGACAAGGATAAGGAAGACGCCAAGACCCTCGACCGCATTGAGGTCACCGGTTCGCGCCTGAAGCGCGCCGAGATCGAAGGCGCCGTGCCGGTCATCGTGATCGACCGCGCGAGCATCGACGCCACCGGCGACGTGTCGGTTGCCGACGTGCTGCGCGACAGCACCTTCGCCTCCTTCGGCAACTTCCGCCCGCAGTCGGGCAGCTCGGCCCAGTCGCTCGCGACCGTCGACCTGCGCGGCCTGGGCTCGGGCCGCACCCTGGTGCTGATCGACGGCCGCCGCGCCCCGACCAACCCGATGTCGGCCTCTTCGGGCTCCGACCTCAACGCCATCCCGCTGGCCGCGGTCGAGCGCATTGAAATCCTGTCCGACGGCGCTTCGGCCGTGTACGGCTCCGATGCGATCGGCGGCGTGGTCAACATCATCCTGCGCAAGGACTTCAACGGCGCCGAGCTGCGCTACGGCTATGGCGCCACCAACGTCACCGGCGGCGACCTGGAAGACGTCTCGGCCGTGTTCGGCACCTCGAGCGACCGTGGCCGCCTGATCGGCGGCGCGTCGTACTCCAGCCGCGGCATGGTCTACACCCGCGACCAGATCGGCGGCCAGACCCTGGGCGTTTCGACCTACGGCAACAACTACTACGCCTGGACCAACCCCACCGGTGGCGCTGGCAGCATCAAGGCCGTCCCGGGTTTCGACTGCACCAAGAATGGCTTCTGGACCCTGCCGAACGGCCGTTGCTCGTTCAACTTCAACTCGGTGGCAGCCAACGAAGCCTCGGTCCAGAACACCTCGGTGTTCGTCCGCGGCGACTACCAGATCAACGACGACTGGACGGTCTACATGACCGCCACCACCACCAAGGTCGAGACCTTCGGCCGTTACGCGCCGGTCCCGGGCGTGATCCGGGTCGATGACGGCACCCCGAACGACATCAATGGCGGGGTCATGTGCGGTGCCAAGTGCACCGGCGACGGCCGCCCGACCTACTTCTACCACCGCTTCGCCGCGGCCGGTAACCGCGACAACACCACCGACACCACCAACAGCGACTTCCTGCTCGGCTTCCAGGGCCAGCTGACCGACACCGTCTCGGTCGACTTCGGCGCCCGCCGCACCCAGTACAAGTACATCGAAGTCGGCAACGGCTATGTGATCTCCAGCCTGGCGAACGCTGCTGCCAACGCCGGCGACTACATGATCACCAATCCGTTCGGTGCCGCGCCGGAAGTGCTGAAGGGCTTCACCGCGACCATCGGCCGCAACTCGTTCTACAAGAGTGCCGAGGTGTACGGCAACGTCAGCTTCGACCTGTTCGAAATGGGTGGCGGCATCTCCAACGCCGTGGTCGGCGCCGAATACCGCGAAGACCGCTTCAGCGACGTCTACGACTCGCTGTCGCAGGCCGGCGTGGTGCTGGGCTCCTCGGGTGGCTCCTCGGGCGGAGGTCGCGACGTGACCTCGGCCTACTTCGAGTGGCTGCTGCCGTTCACCAGCAGCTTCGACATCACCTTGGCCGGCCGTTACGACAAGTACAGCGACTACGGCAACGACTTCTCGCCGAAGATCGCCGCGCGCTGGCAGCCGCTGGACAACCTGACGGTCCGCGCTTCGTGGGGCCAGGGCTTCCGCGCCCCGGGCCTGGACATCCTGACCCAGGCGCGTTCGTTCTCGGCCGAGCCGGTCAACGACCCGAAGTCCTGCGCCGCGCAGGCCCAGCCGTCCACCTGCCAGCTGCAGGTCGATACGTACTTCATCGCCAACCCGAGCCTGAGTTCGGAGCAGTCGGACCAGTACTCCGTCGGCTTCGTGTACGACCCGACCGATTGGCTGGACCTGAGCCTCGACTACTACCACATCGAAGTGGCCGACACGATCTCGCAGATCAGCGCCCAGGACATCATCAACATGGACCTGGACCCGGCTGAATGGGGTTCGATCCCGGCGGGCCTGAGCATCACCCGCCGCGCCGACGGCAGCATCCGCGAGATCACCGCCGGCTACGCCAACGAGGGCGACCTGCAGACCAATGGTGTCGACTTCCGCGCCAACACCGACTTCGACTTCGGTGGCGCCGGTCGCCTGCAGAACCGCCTGACCGTGTCGTGGATCAACAAGTACGAAGTGACCACGATCAATGGCGAAGTTGTCGACTACGCCGGCCGCCTCGGCAGCCCGGACCTGCGCGCCAACCTGTCCAACGACTGGTCGTTCGGGGACTGGACCTTCACCTGGAACGTGAACTACATCGACGGCCAGCAGAACCCGCGGAGCTCTTCCGGTGCGCCGGGCGCTCGCGTGGGCGGCTATGCGACCAACGACATGCAGGTCGCCTGGCAGGCTCCGTGGAACGGCAAGGTCGCGATCGGTGCGATGAACGTCGGCAACCGTTACCCGGAACTGGTCGCGTTCGATGGCCGTCCGTGGAACTTCTACCTGTACGACGCCTACGGCCGTACCGTGTACCTGCGTTACACGCAGTCGTTCTGATAGCGGTTGGATTGCGGTACCTGGAAGGCCCCGGAAACGGGGCCTTCTTTTTTTTGCCCGGCCTGGCCCGGCGGCGAGGCTTGGCACGGCGCCATTTGCCCGCCATCCTGTGGTCCGGCGCACGGAGGATGGATGGACCGGGACGGCGGCAACGAGCGCAGCAGGGCCTGGAGCCGGTACTGGTCCAGCGGCCGCCTGCATTCCTGCGCGGGCAGCTATGCCGGCAACTATGGCGGGGCGATCGGCGCATTCTGGCGCGATCTGGCCGCCGGCCTGCCCGCGCAGGCGCGGGTCCTGGACCTGGCCACCGGCAACGGGCCGCTGCCGCTGCTGCTGTGGGAGTCGCGCGGGGACGCGCTGAGGATCGACGCGGTGGACCTGGCGGCGCTCGCGCCCGCCTGGTACCGGCCGGACGTGCATCCCAGGGTGAGCTTCCATGCAGGCGTGCGCATGGAGGCGCTTCCGTTCGCCGACGCCACGTTCGACGGCGTGGTCAGCCAGTTCGGATTCGAGTACGCCGACCGCTGGCCGGCCCTGGGCGAATGTCTGCGGGTGTCGCGGCCCGGCGCCCTGCTTGCGCTGGTGATGCACCATCGCGATTCGGTGCTGGTACGGGTCGGGCGCGAGGAACTGGCCCATCATGCGCAGCTGCTCGACGACGATGGCCTGTTGCAGGCGGCGCGCGCTGCGATCCCGTGGATCGCCCGTGCCCGCTCGGACCGGGTGATCGACGACATGGCCGCTGCCGGCGCCGCGCGCGAGCGCTACAACCGTGCGCTCCAGGACCTGGTCACCGTGGCCCGGGCTTCACCCGCGCCCGACCTGCTGCTGGAGGTGCGCGAGGCGGTGCACCACCTGCTGGCCGGCGTGGCTGCCGACCACGCCGGCGAGGCGATTGCTGCGCTGGACGCCTACCGCGGGGAACTGGAAGGTGCGCGCCTGCGTACGGCGGAGATGGTCACCCACGCGCTGGCCCCGGAGCACCTGCTGGAGCTCGTGGAACGGTTGCGCCAGGCCCGTCCGGACATGGAGGTGCGTTCCGGGGAGCTGGCTCAGGCCGAGGGCGTGCTGGCCTGGTCGCTGGTCGCCGCGCCGGTCGGCAGCGGATAGGCATCCGCGTCCAGCGCTTCCAGCAGCGGGCCGAGGTGGCGCTCGTAGTGGCGCCAGCGGCCGATGGAGCGGGTGTAGATCGGCTGTTTCACCTGCCAGCGGCTGGGCGTCTGCACGCCACGGTCGCTGCGATGGAAGTCGAGGCAGGCCGGATCCCACTCGAGTCCGGCGAACTCCACCAGTCGACGCGCCTGTGCTTCCGGATCGGTGGCCAGTTCCTCGTAATGCAGCTCGAGCACCGGCAGCGGCAGCTGGGCCTGCCAGTGGCGCATCAGCCGGGTCTGCTGGTTGATGTAGTGGCCGATGTCGCCCAGGTCCGAGGCCAGCTTCTCCTCCAGGGCGAAGTTCTCTCCGTAGACCGACACGGCGATGTCGCGCGGGTCGCGCCGGCACCAGACCACCCGTGCGTGCGGGAACAGTAGGGCGACCAGGCCGAGGTGGACGAAATTCAGCGGCGCCTTGTCGACCAGGCGCAGCGCCGCGGCCGGGGCATGCCGGGACGCAGCCGCCAGGTAGCGCCGCGCAGCCGTCTCCAGGGCCGCATCTGGCACGGCGTCGATGCATTCGGGCCAATCCCGGCCCGGTCCGGCCGCGGTCGCCAGGTTGCGTGCGGCCAGGGCGATGTCCGGCAGTTCGCCGCAGCCGTGGCCGGCCGGATGCGCGGCAAGGATCTGTTCGGTGAGGGTGGTGCCGCTGCGGGGCATTCCGACCACCAGCAGCGGGCGCCGATCCGGGTTGCCCGGCCAGCGCGCGCTGCGGGCCTGCAGACGCGGCCGGTCCAGGGTGGCGATGATCCGGTCCACGGCCCGGGCGAATCCTCGCGGGTCGCCGGGCCCGATCATGCGCCGGCGCGCCGCGTTGGCCTGGTGCCAGCACTCGATCGCGTCGTCGTAGCGGCCGCGGCCGTCGAGGACCTTGCCCAGCTCGTAGCCGATCAGGGCGCGGTCCGGGTCGGGCAGGGCCGAATCGGCCATCAGCACTTGCGCTTGGGTGACCAGCGCGTCGTCGGCCTTGCCGCGATCCAGCCCGAGCAGGCCGCTGATCGGGAAGGCCCATCCGGGCTGGCCGTCCAGCGCGGCGCGATAGGCCCGGCGTGCCGCGTCGCGGTCGCCGACGTCCTCCGCGGTCTGGGCCAGCGCCATCCACAGGTCGCCGTGCGGTTGCCGCGCGGCCGCCTCGCCCAGCAGGGCCAGGGCTTCGTCGTGGCGGCCGAGGCGGTTGCAGGTCTCGGCGGTGCGCAGGAGCGCGTGCAGGTCGTCAGGCCGCGCCTGCAGTTGCGCCTCCCACAGCGGCAGCGCGTCGTCCGGGTAGCCGGCGTGGAACTCGGCTTCGGCCAGGGCCGCCGGCAGGCGCGGATGGTCCGGTGCCAGCGCGTGGGTGCGGCGCAGCGCCGCCAGCGCATCGCCGTGGCGGCCCGAGCGCTGCAGGGCCAGGCCCAGCAGGTACCACGCCTGGGCGTGTCCGGGCTGCGCGGCGAGCGTGGCCTGGAAATGCCCGACCGCCTCGCCAGGCCGCCCTTCATGCGCGAGCAGGCAGGCGAACTGGAAGTGCAGCGCGGGATCGCCAGGGACCAGTTCCAGCGCGCGCTGCATGGCCGCCAGGGCCAGGCCCGGCTCGCCCAGGCGCATCGCCGCTTGGGCGATGGCCAGCTGTGGCTGCGGATCGGCGCCGGCGGCGGCCATGGCCGCGCGCAACGCGTCCAGCGCCGGCTCGCGCCGGCCTTCGCGCTCGAGGCTGGCCGCGTGCTGCAGCAGGGATCCGGGTGGCGAAGCAGAGGCCGTCATCGGCGGGTCGAGGGCAGGTGCGGCGGAGGGTGCCCATTATCGCTCGGGGACAGGCACGCACGGTCGCCGCCTTGTGCCGGCGACGGGCGGGAAGGCACGGAGTCGATGGCTTGCGCGCGCGCGGTGCGGCGCGCGGATGAGCGGGGCCTCAGAGCCCCTGCTCGTAACGCACGTAGGGCACGGTGCCTTCGTCGGCGTTGCCGTTGCTCGGCGAGAACGGGTTCTTGCCGCGGGTGACCACGTTCTCCGCCCCCACGGTGAGCTGGCCGCTCCACGGGGTGCGCCAGGTCAGGCCCAGACCCAGGCCTTCCCACTTGCCGTCCGGCTGGCCGGGTACGTCGACCACCCGGCCGATGATGCTGGCGCTGAAGGGGCCATAGCCGCCGCCCACGCTCAGGCTCTTGCTGTCCCAGTGGTCGACCACGGCCGGGGCGGCCTCGGCCAGCGGCACCAGGCGCGCGCGGGCGTAGGTGCCGGCGATGGAAACGTAGGCCTCGGAACCCAGACTCTTCTGTCCGAACACCTGCAGGTCGTTCTGTTCGACCCGGTCGGCGCGGGCCAGGGCGCTGCCTTCGCCGCCCAGCCAGGCCGGCAGCCCGCCGCCCTGGGTGGTACCGGCGGACAGGCCGAAGCGGTTGCCCTGGCGGCTGATGGCCGTGGTGGCCGACAGGCGCCGCGCGGCCCCGGTGGCATGGGAATCGTCGCCCAGGCTGGCCAGCAGGCAATGACTGGCCAGGCTATTGATGTCGCCGCCGCCGGGGCCGTTGCAGAGCAGGCCGAGCGAATCGCCCGCACCCAGGCCGAAGGCGGCATCCAGGGAATTGTTGCCGAAGCGCCAGCGCGCGCCCGGTCCGGTCTGGCCGGTGGGCTCCAGCAGCAGGACTGCCTCGACCTTGCCGCTGCCCTTGTTCCACACCGGCAGCACGGTCTGCTTGGCCTTGTCGTTCCCGGTCGCCCGGTTCTGGGCATGCACGGCCGGGGCCGCGCAGAACGCGGTCAGCAGTACGGCCAGCAATGGCAGGCGGCGCAGGGACATGGCGGTCTCTCAGACCCGCAGGTGGCGGGACAGTTCCCGGACGTGCGGCATCTGGATCGTATGGGATTTACGTTTGATTAACAAGTGCCGTCCCCCCTCTGGACCCCCGGTTCCGGCTTTATTGCAGCCGCTCCGGCGTCGGCGAATTCGCCGATGGCTGCTCGAACAATACGCTGATTTCGGCCAAAGGGAAGCGATAGCTGCGACCGCAGAAACCGCAGCGGATCTCGGCCTGCCCGGACTCGGCGGCGGCCCGTGCTTCGGTCTCTCCCAGCGACTGCAGCATCGCCCCCACCCGCTCGCGCGAGCAGGTACAACCGAAGGCCAGCGCCTTCTCCGCCAGTTGCTGCGGCGCCTCCTCGTGGAACAGGCGATGCAGCAGTTCCGGTCCCGGGGTGGCGAGCAGTTCGGCGCTGCCGAGGGTGTCGAACAGGGCGCCGGCGCGGGCCCAGCCGTCCAGGTCGCCCTCGTCGCCAGGCAGCTTCTGCAGCATCAGCCCGCAGGCATGCCCGCCATCGGCGGCCAGCAGCAGGCGGCTGGGCAACTGTTCGGACTGGCGGAAGTAATCCTCCAGCACCTCGTCCAGGGTGGTCGAGGACAGTTCCACCAGGCTCTGGTAGCGCAGCGGTTCGCGTGGATCCAGGCCCGGGTTCTCGATGGTGACCGCCAGCGTCGGCTGCGGCAGCAGGCCCAGGTCGGCGGGCGCGTCGGCACCTTCGTCGAGCTGGACGATGCCGCGCAGGCTGCCGGCGGCGGTGCATTCGGCGAACAGCAGCCTCAGCCCGGCGGCGGCGCGTAGCTGCAGCGACAGGCGGCCGTCGACCTTGGCGTGCGCGGTCAGCAGCGCGGCGGCGGCGCAGGCCTGGCCCAGCAGCCGCTGCGCGCCGGGCGGGTAGCTGGCATGCGCGAGCAGTTCCAGCCAGCTGTGGTGCAGGCGCACGTGCACGCCGCGCACGCCGGCGCGGGGCAGCAGGAAGCGCAGCAGCGAATCGCTTTCGTTCACAGTTCCCCCAGGTCGGCGCTGTCGCCGTAGAAACCCGTCAGCCCGGCGGTGATGCGGACGACCAGGTCGCGTTCGAGCGGCGTGAGCAGCGGATGCCAGACGTCGAAGATCAGGACCACGCGCAGGCGGTCGCTGTGGTTCCACGCCTCGTGGCGGATGGTGTCGTCGAACATCACCAGCTTGCCCGGTTCCCAGACATGGATCTCCTCGCCCACCCGCAAGGCGCAGTCGGGCGGAACGATCAGCGGCAGGTGCACGGTCAGGCGCGCATTGGTGGCGCCATGGTGCGGCGGGATGTGCACGCCCGGCTTGAGCGCCGAGAAGAACGACACCGGCGCGCGGCCCGGCACCTTCATCTGTGGCGCCCGGGCGAGCGCGGCCTCGGTCTTCGGGCAGCGGTCGGCCTGGTGCCCGATGCGGCGGCCGTGCTTCCACAGGAAGTAGGCGCCCCAGTCGAGGTTGCGGTCCAGCGGGGCGAACTGGCCCTGCGGCTCGCCCTCCGGGGTCTGCACGTAGGGTTCGAAACCCTCGTCCCGCTCGAGCAGGGCGTGCAGTTCGGCAAGCACGTCGGGAAAGGCGGCCTCGACCTCAGGCGCCCAGTCGAAGTCCTCGCGATGGAAGATCGGGATCGCGGGCAGGCGCGGGATCGGCAGGGTCAGTGGTTTGGCGACGACGAAGCTGCGGCGCCCGGACAGGATGTCCAGGCTGTGGCGCATGCGCTCGGTTTCGCGCCGGTCGTGGCCTTGCAGCAGCGTGGCCACGCTGTCTTCCAGGTGCGCGGCCAGTTCGTCCCGGGTACGTTTCACCGCGGCCTGCGCGTGCAGGACCAGTTGCTGCATGTGCGCCTGCTGCTGCAGCGCCTCCGGCATGTAGGTCAGCGTGTTGCCCCAGTGCAGGCCGGCCGCGCGCGCCTGGCCGGTCTGCTCCAGCAGGCGCGCCTTCTCCATCTGGGGTACCCAGGCGCTCGGGTCGATCTGGATGGCGGTGTCGATCGAAGCCAGCGCCCGTTCCAGGTCGCCGCCGATGGCATGCAGTCGCGACAGGCTGGCATGGGCCATGGCCAGGCGCGGGTCGGAGGCCACCGCGCGTTCCAGGTAGGACCGTGCCAGCGCCAGGTCGCCGCGTCCCAGGGCCTGGGTCCCCAACTGGTTCAACGCAGTGGAATGGGTCGGGTCCAGCGCCACGACCTTTTCCCACAGGCCGCGGGCTTCCTGCGGGCGCCCGTGGCGGGTGAGGGTTTCGGCCTCGGCGACCAGGGCCGCCAGGTGCGGGGAAGGGTGGGTGTCCATGCGGGAGGCCGTGCGGGAGTGGCCGGCGCATTATCATTCCGGCGAAGGCGCACAGACAGGGGGGGGCGGGCCATTTCGGACGATGCGGACAGGAAGGGATGGCGGCGGCGCTGGCGATGGCTGCTGTGGCTGCCGCTGCTGTTCGTGCTGGCGACCGCGCTGCAGGTGGCGACGCTGCGCTTCCTCGACCCGCCGACCTCGGCGTTCATGCTGGTGCGGCAGGGCGAAGCCTGGCGCCAGGGCGACTGGGGCTTCCGCGTGGCCCACGACTGGCGCGACCTCGACCAGATCTCGGCGTACCTGCCGCTGGCGGTGATCGCCGCCGAGGACCAGCGTTTCGCCACCCATCCGGGTTTCGATGTGGAGGCGATCGAGAAGGCGATCGACCACAACGCGCGCGGCAAGCGAGTGCGCGGCGGCAGCACGATCAGCCAGCAGGTGGCCAAGAACCTGTTCCTGTGGCAGGGCCGCAGCTGGCTGCGCAAGGGCCTGGAGGCCTGGTACACGCTGCTGATCGAGGCCCTGTGGCCGAAGACCCGGATCCTGGAGGTATACGTGAACGTGGCCGAGTTCGGCGACGGCATCTACGGCGCCCAGGCCGCCGCGCGCAGTTACTGGGACAGGGATGCCTCCGCACTGAGCGCCGAACAGAGTGCGCGCCTGGCCGCGGTGCTGCCGGCGCCGCGGCGCTACAGCGCGGCCCGGCCCGGCCCGTACGTGCAGCGCCGCGCGGCATGGATCCAGCGGCAGATGCGCCAGTTGGGCGGGCGCGAATACCTGGACGAACTCGACTGAGCAAGGCCGGTCCCCGCCCGCCACCTGCGGCGGCGGCGCGATGGGCCGGCCCCCCGCAGTGGCCGTGGCCGCCGCGGTTGCCTACCATCGGCGGCCTATGGACCCAGGATCACGCCACGACCTGCTGACGGTGGTGGTGGCTGCCCACGACGAGGTCGAGGCGCTGCCGCTGCTGCATCCGCGCATCCGCGACGCGCTGGTGCGCGTGGATGGCCTGCGCACGCGGGTGCTGTACGTGGACGACGGCAGCGGCGACGGCACCTGGGAGGTGCTGCGGGGGATCGCCGTGGCCGATCCGCAGGTGGCGCTGCTGCGGCTGTCGCGCAACTTCGGCAAGGAGGCGGCGCTGACTGCCGGCCTGGACCGGGTGACCGAGGGTGCGGCGATGATCCTCGACGCCGATGGCCAGGATCCGCCCGAACTGATCCCGGAATTCGTCGCCCGCTGGCGCGAGGGCTGGGACGACGTCTACGGCACCCGCGTCGCGCGCGAGGGCGAGGGCTGGCTGAAGCGTGCCACCGCCGCGGCCTTCTACCGGGTGATGCGCAGGCTCTCGCACACACCGGTGCCGGCCGACACCGGCGACTACCGGCTGCTGTCGCCGCGGCTGCTGGCCGCGCTGCGCGAACTGCGCGAGCGGCACCGGTTCATGAAGGGGTTGTTCGGCTGGGTCGGCTTCAATCGCATCGCCCTGCCGTACCGGCGCGCGCCGCGGCTGGCCGGGCGCAGCAAGTTCGGCTTGTGGCGGTTGTGGAACCTCGCCCTGGAGGGCATCACCAGTTTCTCCACCGCGCCGTTGCGGGTGGCCACCTACGTCGGCCTGTTCACGGCCCTGGCCGCGTTCGTCGGCGGCATGACGGTGGTGGCCAAGACCCTGCTCTGGGGCGACCCCGTCGCCGGCTGGCCGACGATGATGGTGGTGATCCTGTTCCTGGGCGGGGTGCAGCTGATCGCGCTGGGCATGATCGGCGAATACCTGGGACGGCTGTACGACGAAGCCAAGCGACGGCCGATCTACCTGGTCGACGCGTGGCAACCGGCGGCGGCCGGAGTATCCTGCCCTGGCCAACCCAGCGAAGGAGGCGGGCATGCGCACGGTGCGTCAACTGCTGGCGGACAAGCCGGCTGAGGTCCACGCGGTGGCGCCCGAGGCGCCGGTGATCGAGGCGATCCGGCTGATGGCGGACAAGTCGGTCGGCGCGCTGGTGGTGCTGCGCGGCGGGGCGCTCGCAGGGATCCTCTCCGAGCGCGACTACGCACGCAAGGTGGTGCTGCAGGGCCGGTCCTCGGCCGACACCCCGGTGAGCGCGATCATGACCGCCGAGGTGTTGACGGTGGCGCCGGACACCTCGGTGCCGGCCTGCATGCGCAAGATGACCGAGCGTCGCATCCGCCACCTGCCGGTGGTGGAAGAGGGGCGCGTGGTCGGGGTCATTTCCATCGGCGACCTGGTCAAGGCGGTGATGGCCGACCAGCAGGAACAACTGGAGCAGTTGCAGCGCTACATCGCCGGGTGAGCGCAGCCCCCGTTGCCCCCGGATGACCGGACCCCGTCCGGCGAAGGCCGCGGGGAGGGTGCCAGCGGCCGCAAGGCCTCATGCCACCTGTGCGGCCACCGCCACGAAGTGGCAGACGCTGCCGGCGATCACGAACAGGTGCCAGATCGCGTGCGCATAGGGAATCGACTCGCGGTGGTAGAAGTAGGTACCCAGGGTGTAGAACACGCCGCCGGCGAGCAGCCAGCCCAGGGTCCAGGCGTCGATCGAGGCCAGCATCGGCTTCATCGCCACCACCACCAGCCAGCCCATCGCCACGTAGATCGCGGTGGACAGGCGCGGATAGCGGCCGGTGTAGAAGAGCTTGAACACCACCCCGGCCAGGGCCAGGGTCCAGATCGCCGCGAACAGGCCCCAGCCCCACGGCCCGCGCAGGCCGACCAGGGTGAACGGGGTGTAGGTACCGGCGATCAGCAGGTAGATCGCGCAATGGTCGAACACCTTGAGCCGGCCCTTGGCGATCGGATGCTGGATCGCGTGGTACAGGGTGGAGGCGGTGTACAGCAGCAGCAGGGTGATCCCGAACACGATCGCCCCGGCCAGTTGCCAGCCGTCGCCGCCGATCGCGGCCAGGGTGATCAGGACCGCGCCGCCGGCCAGCGCCGCGGCGGCGCCCACGCCATGGGTCAGGGCGTTGGCGATCTCGTCGCGGATCTCGGCCAGGTGGTCGCCGCGGCGCCAGGCGCGCAGGGCGCGGAAGTTCGGGGTCGGGGTGCTCATGGCGGCAATTTACCGCAATGCAGCATCGGCTGGGATGAACGGCCGCCCGCCGCCGCGCCTCAGTCGACCCCCACCGCGTGCGCGTGCTCGCGGGTGGCCAGGAAGCGGACCCCGGGGGCGCGTTCCTCGGCCAGTTGCAGGTTGACCCGGGTCGGGGCCAGGTAGACCAGTTCCCCGGCCGCGTCGATGGCCAGGTTCATCGCGTTCTTCTCGCGGAACTCCTCCAGCTTCTTCGCGTCCTCGCAGCGGATCCAGCGCGCGGTGGCCACGCCCACCTGCTCGAAGCTGGCATCGACCCCGTACTCGTCCTTGAGTCGGTAGGCGACCACTTCGAACTGGAGCACGCCCACCGCGCCCAGGATCAGGTCGTTGCTCATCAGCGGGCGGAAGAACTGGGTGGCGCCTTCCTCGGACAGCTGGGCCAGGCCCTTCTGCAGCTGCTTGAGCTTGAGCGGATCGCGCAGGCGCGCGCGCCGGAACAGTTCCGGGGCGAAGTTGGGGATCCCGGTGAACGACAGCGCCTCGCCCTCGGTGAAGGTGTCGCCGATGGAGATGGTGCCGTGGTTGTGGATGCCGATCACATCCCCGGAATACGCCTCGGCGGCGATCTCGCGGTCGGAAGCCATGAAGGTCAGCGCATTGGCCAGCTTCACTTCCTTGCCGCTGCGCACGTGGAAGGCCTTCATCCCGGCGCTGAACCTGCCCGAGCACACGCGCATGAACGCCACCCGGTCGCGGTGCTGCGGATCCATGTTCGCCTGGATCTTGAACACGAAGCCGGTCAGCTTCTCCTCCTGCGGCGCGACCTCGCGCCCGGTGGTGGCGTGCGGCTGCGGCGGCGGCGCGTGCTCGACGAAGAAGTCCAGCAGCGGCTGCACGCCGAAGTTGTTCACGCCGGAGCCGAAGAACACCGGGGTCTGCTCGCCGCGCAGGTAGGCGTCCTTGTCGAACGGATGGCTGGCGCCCTGCACCAGTTCCAGTTCCTCGCGCAGCTGCGCCAGCATCTGCGCGCCGATCTTCTCCTCCAGTCCCGGCGCATCGAGCGAGGGGAAGATGGTCGAATCCTGGCGGGTGAAGTTGCGTCCCGGCTCGTACAGATGCACCTCGCCGCTGACCAGGTGGACCACGCCCTTGAGGCGCTGGCCCATGCCGATCGGCCAGGTCACCGGCGCGCACTGGATGCCCAGCACGGTCTCGACCTCGTCGAGCAGGTCGATCGGGTCCTTGCCCTCGCGGTCGAGCTTGTTGACGAAGGTCATGATCGGGGTGGTGCGCAGCCGGCACACCTCCATCAGCTTGATCGTGCGCTCCTCCACGCCCTTGGCCACGTCGATCACCATCAGCGCCGAGTCCACCGCGGTGAGCACGCGGTAGGTGTCCTCGCCGAAGTCGGCGTGGCCGGGCGTGTCGAGCAGGTTGACGATCCGCCCTTCGTAGGGGAACTGCATCACCGAGGAGGTCACCGAGATGCCGCGCTCCTTCTCCAGCGCCATCCAGTCCGAGGTGGCGTGGCGCGCGGCCTTGCGGCCCTTCACCGAACCGGCCATCTGGATCGCCCCGCCGAACAGCAGCAGCTTCTCGGTCAGCGTGGTCTTGCCGGCGTCGGGGTGCGAGATGATCGCGAAGGTACGCCGGCGCGCGGCTTCGGTGGAGACTTCGGACATGGGGCGGGCGCCGCAGGGCGCGCTCGGGTTGGGAAAGGCCGGCGATTATACGGGGCCGGGCATCCAGCCACTCCAAGCCATCGATATCAAGGGCACTGGACTCCCGCCTGCGCGGGAGTGACATGCAAAGGCCAGTTTGACCGGAGGCTCCCCAGCGCGATGGGGTTCAGTTCGCCAGCCACGGATGCGGCAGGGCCTTGAGCCGGGCCAGCGCCCATCCATGCAGCACGGCACCGGCGAGCGTCGCGGCGCTCCACGCCGGGAGCAGCCAGGCCGGCGCGGTGAACTTGCTGCCGGTGGCCACCATCATGCTGGCCAGCACCGCCAGGATCAGGGCCACCATCAGTGCCCCGCAGCCCCAGCGCGCCACCCGCGAATGCAGCGAGAGCAGTGTCGAGGCGGCCAGCAGCAACATGCCGGCGGCGAAGATCCAGAGCAGCAGGTGGTAATAGGGACGCGGCGCTCCCACGGCCAGGCCGAAACCGGCCATCACCGCCAGCGCCGGCAGGCCGCGGCCGATGGCCTGTCGCAGCATGTGCCCGGACAGGGAGGCCGCCGCGTTGCGGGGCAGGCCGGGCAACAGGGCCAGCTCGTGCAGGCCCATGGCGGGCCGGGCGAACAGCGATTGCAGGCGGATCATCGGGGCGAAGGCCACGCTCATCACCATGATCGGCGCGAACTGCAGGCCGACGTGAACCTTGCCGTCGCCGGTGCCGAGCAACAACCAGAACAGCGCCACGGCCACGATCGGGCCCTGGGTGCCGAGCATGCTCTTGAACGTGCTGCGGCCGAACCCCGGGCCCAGCGCGATCGCCAGCGCCTGCTGCGGATGGCGGCGCAACTCACTGCCCACGGGCGTGTCCTGCATGAACAACCGGGAGTTGTAGCTGTCCTGCTGTGCCTGATCGAGCGAGGCGAAGCCGCTGCGGGCGAACGCTACCGCCATCGGGGTCGACCAGGTGCCCATGGCGCCGCGCCGCTTGCCGATCCAGGCCCAGCACAGGGCGGCGGCCGCCAGCAGCAGCACGGTGAGGCCGGGAAGCAGCGCGGGAGACAGCAGCACCGCGGCCACGGCATCGTCGTCGATCCCGACCAGCAGCCGGCTGGCCGGGACGCCCGCGGCGATGAGCGCGAACATCGTCCACGGCGGCATGCTCGTCCACAGCAACCCGGCCGCCATGCCCGCCGCCAGCGCGGACACGGCCAGCGCGAGGTCGATGTGTGACGACAGCGCATGCACCAGCGCCGGCAGCAGCACCACGCCACCCATCGCCACGCAGGCGCACGCCAGCAGCGGGCGGCGCCAATGCGGCAGGCGCAGCGCCGAGGCGGTCACGCATATCCCCAGCAGCCGGCCACCTGCGAGCATCGCCCAGAACATGGTGAGCATCGCCGCCAACGTCAGGGCCAGGTACGCCGGCCCGGGATCCGTGCCGCCGAGCAGGGCCAGCGCGGGGCCGGCCGCGATGCCCACCACGACCAGTGCGTTGGCCCAGCCACCCGCGGCGGCGACCAGGCGCAAGGCGGTGGCGAACGGCAGTGGCTGATGCGAGGGAAGGATTGCGGCATTCATCCGGCCACCTCCACGAACAGGTCCTCCAGACCGAGCCCGTCCATGCGCACGCCTTCGATCCGCTGCAGTTCGGCCCGCCCGGCGGGCGAGGCCAGCACCAGGACCAGGCCGCCGTCGTCGAGCCGGTGCCGCGCCAGTTCGCCCGGCAGCGCGGCGGGCACGTGTCCGCTGGCTGCCGCGGGCACCACCGCCCGCACCACGTCGTCCTTGAGGTCGTCCAGCGCGCGGTCCAGCAGCAGGCGGCCTTCGTGCAGGAACGCCACCCGTGAGGCGACCCGTTCCAGGTCGCTGACGATGTGGCTGGAGAACAGCACGGTGGTGCCGCTGTCGAGGGCCTGTTCGACGATCCCGCGCAGCAGTTCGCGCCGTGCCACCGGATCCAGCGCCGAGGCCGGTTCGTCCAGCACCAGCAGCGCCGGACGCGGCGCCAGTGCGCGCGCCAGGGCCAGGCGCTGCGCTTCGCCGGGGGAGAGCTTGCCGATCGCGCGGGATGGATCCAGGTCCCAGCGCCGCAGCAGCGCCGCCGCGTGGGCGGGATCCCAGTCCGGATAGAGCTGGCCCAGGTAGGAGAACAATTGTCCGATCTTCATCCAGCCGAACGCCTGCGGCTGCTGTGGCACGTAGCCCAGTCGCGCCTTGCGCGCATCGTCCAGATGCAGCGCCGGTGCGCCCATCACCCGCGCCTGTCCGTCCTGCGGACGCAGCAGGCCCAGCAGGCAGCCGATTAGGGTGCTCTTGCCGGCGCCGTTGCGGCCGATCAGGCCCAGCACCTCGCCCTGGCGCAATTCCAGGTCCACCCCGCGCAGGATTTCGCGCGAGCCGTAGGCCAGGCGCAGGCCGTCGGCGGACAGCGGGATCCGCAGGTCCACGGCGGCGTGTTCGATCGTCGGTACGGCCCGTGCGTTCATCGTTCGTCCTCTCCAAGCAGTTGCCGCAGCCGCGCCAGCACGCGGTCGGCGGGAAGTTCCAGTTCGCGGCTGTGGCGGGCGGCCTCGCGCAGCGCCGGTTCCAGCAGTTGCATGCGCGCGGCCAGGCTGCCGCCGCGGTTGTCGCGCGCGGCCACCGCCATGCCCTTGCCGCGCAGCCGTTCCAGCACGCCCTCGGCTTCGAGCTGGCTGTAGGCGCGGGACACGGTCATCGGGTTGATCGCATGCGCGGCGGCCACCTCGCGCACCGAGGGCAGGCCGTCGCCGGGCCGCAACTGGCCGGCGGCGACCAGGCGCCGCAACTGCTCGGCGATCTGGCGGTAGATCGGCTCGGGCGAGGCGGGGTCGACGTGGAGGATTCGTGCATCCATGTGTATCAATACAACAATACACTTGGGGCAATGTCAAGCCCTGCCGAGGGGCCGGGCCGGCGCCCGGGCGGGCGTGAGGTCGTGGTGCGCTGCGGCCGGGACCATGCGAGTGGAGCGGGCCGCCGTTCAGCGGGAGGGGACGGAAGCGCCCTGCGCCGTGGTCTCGTCGCGCGCGAACTTCAGCTCGCCGGCGTCGGCGAACATGCGGAACGGGATCGAACGCAACTGCATGCCGGCGTTGGCCTGCACCGCGAAGTGCAGGTGCGGGGCGGTGCTGAAGCCGGTGTTGCCGGAGCGGGCGATGCGCTGGCCCTGGCGCGCCCGCTCGCCGATCCGTACGGCCGCGCTTCCGGCCTGTAGGTGCGCATAGACCGCCATGCTGCCGTCGTCGTGGAGGATGCGGACGGCATGGCCGGTGCGCGGGTCGCCGGCCACGATCTCCAGCACCACCCCGTCGCGCGCGGCCAGTACCGGCGTACCCTCGGGCAGGGCGAAATCCACGGCGTAGTAGTTGGCCGGGTCGGCGTGGCTGTAGTGGCCGCCGAAGCCCTGGTCCAAGCGCACGGGCGCGCCCTCGAACGGCAGCCGGTAGGGGGTGTCGAGCGCCCGCGCCCGCGGGTCGCCCGGTACCTGGACCAGGTCCAGGGTGAAACCGTCCACGGCCTGCGCACCGTCCCGGTACAACCGCGCCAGGATGCGTGCGGCATGGGCGGGCAGCACCGCCTCGGTCGGCAGCCCGGGGGCCGGGCGCAGGCCTTCGCCGCCGGTCAGCGCCAGGCGCACCTGCACCGGTCCGGGCAGCGGATTGGACACCTCGACGTCGTAGTGGCTGCCGCGGTCGTGCACCTGCAGGCGTACCGGCGCAGCGGGTGGTGCAGGCGCCAGGCCCGCGGCGGCGTGCGCAGGCAGCGGGGCTGGCGCGGCCGGCACGGATTCGCGCTTCAGCGGCCAGAAACGCGCCGCCGCCGGCGCGACCGGCAGCAGGGCAAGCTGCAACAGCAGGAGGGCCGCGCCGGTCGTGAGGGCGCGGCGCCGGTTCATGGCCGGCAGGCCGGTGCCAGTTGCAGGGTTTGCGCCACGGTGCCCAGGTCGAAGGCGGACACCGCACTGTCCGCGTGCAGCGCGTACAGCACGCCGTGCGGGAAGCGGGCGCTGGGGCCGGCCAGGGCCACCCCGTCGGTCATCGCGGTGCGTTCGCCGCTGAACTCGCCGGCCGGGGCCAGGGTGTCGCGCTCGAACACCCGGAACCGGGTCGGATCGACCTGGTCGGCGGCGATCCAGTAGCCACCTTCGCCGCACGGCCACAACACCACGCCCTCGGCATCGCCGGTAAACGCCGGCAGGCTGCGTCCCAGGTACTGGCCCTGCAGCGAATACTCGCGCAGGGTCGATCCGGTCCGGTAGTCCTCGTCGGCGACCAGCAGGCGGCCCCGGGCCACGTCGCCGGCGATCGACTCGACCATGCGCAGGGCGCCGGCCTCGCCGGTGTCGCCGAACGCACCGAGGTAGCGCGCCTCCAGCCGGCCGTCGCGCACGGCCACCCGGTAGCGCTTGACCCGCTCGGCCAGCCGTTCGCGCGGGGGCAGCACGCGGTTGGCGAAATCGGCCATGAAGCTGTCGGTGACGTAGGCGGTGACCGCGCCGGCCTCGCGCGTGTCCAGCCAGATCCCGTAGGGCGTGAGCAGTTGGTCCTGGCCGAACTGGCCGACCGGCTCGAATCCAGGCAGGCGCAGCACCTGCACCCGGGCGCCGTCGCGTTCGACCACGAACAGCAGGTCGCCGGCCACGGCGATCCCGTTGGGGCGGCGGAACTGGCCCGGGCCGGTACCCGGGCCGCCGCTGGCGCCGATCCGCGCGCCGGTGTCGGCATCGAACACCAGCAGGCGCTGGCCGTCCTTGGCGGTGGCGATCAGCCAGCGCCCGCCGTCGGGACGATGCCAGACCGCCAGTGAATCCATTTCCTCGCCGGCGCTGGCCGCCGAGGTCCAGGCCTCGGCGATGCGGGCCGGAGTGGCGGCGGGGAGCGAGGCGGGAAGCAGGCAGGCGACGAGCAGCGCTGCCGCGCAAAACAAGGGGCGGTAACGGGGGAGCATGGAGGCAATTATCGACGGGACGGGCGTCGCAGGAAAGAAGTATCCATCCTTCCATCCGGATGAAACGATTGACAGGCGCCGAAACGGATGGCAGTCTGGACCGGCCATCGAGACCGGCGGAGGGACAGGCCCTTTGATGCCGGGGCAGCCAGCGGGCGCGCAAGCGTTCCGCGTTGGTGCCAAATCCTGCGGGGACCCCTGCGGTCTGCCGGAAGATGGTTCGACCCGTGCCAGCGCACGGCGAACGCGGGCCCCGCGAAGGCTCGATGGCGGTTTTCCCCTCGGAACCCCGCCATGAGCCTCGTGAACGCCGCCCCGCCACCCGAACATCCCGAAACCTGCACCGGCGCCACGACCGCCGATGCCGCCGCGCCGACCGCGCAGCGCGGCGAGATCGCGGTGGCGCTGCCGATGCGCCATGCCGGCGTGCGCACCACGGCCCTGCGCTACGAGTTGCAGGGCCCGGCCGGCGCGCCGGTGGTGTTCCTCGCCGGCGGCATCTCCGCCCACCGCCACGCCTCGGCCAGCGCGGCCTTCGCCGAGGCCGGCTGGGCCAATGCCCTGGTCGCCGCCGGGCGCGCGCTGGACCCTGCGCGCCACCGCATCCTCGCCTTCGACTACGTCGGCGCCGATGGCAAGCTGGATGCGCCGATCGACACCAGCGACCAGGCCGACGCCATCGCCCTGCTGCTGGACGCGCTGGAGATCGACCGCCTGCGCGCCTTCGTCGGCTACTCCTACGGGGCCATGGTCGGCCTGCAGTTCGCCGCGCGCCATCCTTCGCGCCTGCAGCGGCTGGTCGCGGTCAGCGGCGCGCACAAGCCGCATCCCTACGCCTCGGCCTGGCGTGCGCTGCAGCGCCGCGCGGTGGCGCTGGGCCAGCTGCAGTGCGCCGACGCGCAAGGGCTGGCCCTGGCCCGGCAGTTCGCCATGCTCAGCTACCGCACCCCGGAGGAATTCGGCGAGCGCTTCGACAGCGTGCCGGAAATCGTCAACGGCCGGGTGCGCTGCGCTGCCGAGGACTATCTGGACGCGGCCGGCGCGCAGTACGTGGCCCGCACGCCGGTGACCGCGTACCTGCGCCTGTCCGAGTCCATCGACCTGCACCGGATCGATCCGGCCGCCGTCGCGGTGCAGGTGAACGTGGTGGCGGTGGAAGGTGATCGCCTGGTGCCGTTGGCCGATTCGGTGGCCCTGGTCGAGGCCCTGCACGGCCGCGGCCAGTTGCGCGTGCTGCGCTCGCCGTACGGCCACGACGCCTTCCTCAAGGAAACCGACCGCATCGACCTCATCCTCGCCGCCGTGCTCGGCGATACCGGAGCCCAACCGTGACCCAGGATTCCTCCCCCGCCACCGACCGCACCGCCTGTCGCCCGGCCACCTCGGCGGTACGCGCCGGGATCGATCGCGACACCGCCTACGGCGCGGTCACCCCGCCGATCGTGCTGTCGAGCAACTTCAGCTTCGACGGCTTCGGCAACAAGCGCCAGTACGACTACACCCGCAGCGGCAACCCGACCCGCGACCTGCTGGGCGAGGCGCTGGCCGAGCTGGAAGGCGGCGCCGGCGGCGTGGTCACCGCCACCGGCATGGGTGCGATCACCCTGGTGCTCAACGCGCTGCTGCAGCCGGGCGAACGCCTGGTGGTGCCGCACGATGCCTACGGCGGCAGTTGGCGCCTGTTCAACGCGCTGGCGGCCAAGGGCCACTTCGAACTGATCACCGCCGACCTGACCGACCCGCGCTCGCTGGCCGATGCGCTGGCGCAGTCGCCGAAACTGGTGCTGGTCGAGACCCCTTCCAACCCGTTGCTGCGGATCACCGACCTGCGCTTCGTGATCGAGGCCGCGCACAAGGCCGGCGCACTGGTGGCGGTGGACAACACCTTCCTCTCGCCGGCGCTGCAGAAGCCGCTGGCATTCGGTGCCGACCTGGTGCTGCATTCGACCACCAAGTACATCAACGGCCACAGCGACGTGGTCGGCGGCGCGGTGGTGGCGCGCGACCCGGAACTGCACCAGCAACTGGCGTGGTGGGCCAATGCGCTGGGCCTGACCGGCTCGCCGTTCGACAGCTTCCTGACCCTACGCGGGTTGCGCACGCTGGACGCGCGCCTGCGGGTGCACCAGGAGAACGCCGCGGCCATCGCCGCGCTGCTCGATGGTCATGCGGCGGTGGAGAAGGTGTATTTCCCCGGCCTGACCTCGCATCCGGGCCACGCGCTGGCCGCGCGCCAGCAGGCCGGCTTCGGCGCAATGCTCAGCTTCGAGTTGCGAGGCGGCGTCGATGACGACCAGGAGCGCGCCGTGCGCGCCTTCGTCGAGGCGCTGCGCTGGTTCACCCTGGCCGAATCGCTGGGCGGGGTGGAGAGCCTGGTCGCGCATCCGGCGACCATGACCCATGCGGCGATGACCGCCGAAGCGCGGGCCAAGGCCGGCATCTCCGATGGGTTGCTGCGGCTGTCGGTCGGGATCGAGGCCAGCGAGGACCTGCTCGCCGACCTGGCCGGTGCGCTGGACGCGGCGGCGCGCGTCTGCGCCGTGCAGGCACAGAAGGTCGTCGACGCGTGAACGCGGTGGCCGGGCTGCGGCCGCAGCCCGATACCGGCATGCAAGCCGCTGTCGCGGCGCTGCTGCGCGCGGCCGTGGCCGCCCCAGGCCAGTCGCGCCTCAGCACTCGATGACATTCACCGCCAGGCCGCCGCGGCTGGTTTCCTTGTACTTGTCCTGCATGTCGCGGCCGGTATCGCGCATGGTCTTGATCACCTTGTCCAGGCTGACCTTGTGCTGGCCGTCGCCGCGCATGGCCATGCGCACGGCGTTGATCGCCTTGACCGAGCCCATCGCGTTGCGCTCGATGCAGGGGATCTGGACCAGGCCTCCGATCGGGTCGCAGGTCAGGCCCAGGTTGTGCTCCATGCCGATCTCGGCGGCGTTCTCGATCTGGCCGGGGTTGCCGCCCAGCGCCGCGGCCAGGCCGGCGGCGGCCATCGAGCAGGCCACGCCCACTTCGCCCTGGCAGCCGACCTCGGCGCCGGAGATCGAGGCGTTTTCCTTGTAGAGGATGCCGATGGCGGCGGCGGTGAGCAGGAAGTCGAACACGCCCTGTTCGTTGCTGCCGGGGCAGAAACGGTCGTAGTAGTGCAGCACCGCCGGGATGATCCCGGCCGCGCCGTTGGTCGGGGCGGTGACCACGCGGCCGCCGGCGGCGTTCTCCTCGTTCACCGCCAGTGCGTAGAGGTTGACCCAGTCCAGGGTGGTCAGCGGGTCGCGCATCGCCGCCTCGGGCTTGGAGGCCAGTTCGCGGTGCAGTGCGGGGGCGCGGCGGACCACGTGCAGGCCGCCGGGCAGGGTGCCGTCGTTGCGGATGCCGCGGGCCACGCAGGACTGCATCGCCTGCCACAGTTCACGCAGGCCATCGCGGATCTGCTCGTCGCTGCGCCAGGCGCGCTCGTTGGCGAACATCAGTTGGGCGATGGACAGGCCGGTCTCGCGGCAGCGCGCCAGCAACTGCTCGCCGCTGGAGAACGGATGCGGCAGCGCGGTGTCGTCGGCGACGATGCGGTCCTCGGCCGCCTCGTCCTGGTTGACCACGAAGCCGCCGCCGACCGAGTAGTAGTCGCGGGTGGCGATTTCCGCGCCGTCGGCGTCGTAGGCGGTGAAGCGCATGCCGTTGGTGTGGAACGGCAGCTTCTGGCGTTTGTTCATCACCAGGTCGCGCTTCTCGTCGAAGGCGACGGTGGGGCCGCCGGGCAGGTGCAGCGTCTTTTCCCTGCGGATGCGTTCGAGCGTGGCCGGGATGATGTCCGGGTCGACCCGGTTGGGCAGGTGACCCTCCAGGCCCAGCAGCACCGCCTTGTCGGTGCCGTGGCCGCGGCCGGTCAGGGCCAGTGAACCGAACACCTCGGCGCGGATCCGCGCGACCCGGTCCAGTTGCCCCGGCTCGGCCAGCCAGCGCTGGACGAAGCGCGCGGCCGCGCGCATCGGCCCGACCGTGTGCGAGGAACTGGGGCCGATGCCGATCTTGAACAGGTCGAAGGTGCTGACGGCCATGCGGATGCCGGGACGCGGAGGGAAAGCGGCATTGTATGGGGTCGCGCCCGGAGCGGGCACGACGCACTGCGGGTGCGTCGGGTCGCGGCGGCGGGGGGTACCCTGTATGCCCGCCCCAGCCTTGTGCCCGCCGATGGTCCGCTACGTCCTCTACCAGCGCGACGATTGCCACCTGTGCGACCAGGCGCTGGAGGTGTTGGCCGCCGCGCGCCTGCCCGAGCCGGAAAGCGTGTTCATCGACGGCGACGACGCCCTGGAGCGGCGCTACGGCGTGCGCGTGCCGGTGCTGCGCGAGCTCGGCAGCGGCGCCGAACTGGACTGGCCGTTCGACGTGGCGGCGGTCAGGACGTGGATGGATTGATCCGCACTTTCCTGTTGTGGCGCCGGCCGACGACCGGCGCCACGGGTGGAGCGCGGTGGCGGCAGGTTCAGGGCGACTTGAACAGGACCTTGGTGCTGATCGCGACTTCGTCCGGAATGGTCTTGGTGTCCGCCCAGTCGCCGTCGCCGACCCCGAAGTCCAGGCGCTTGACCGTGGCCTTGCCCTGCAGCACCGGCTGCGCGCCTCCGCTCCAGGTGAAGGTCAGGGTCACCGGCTTGCGCACCCCGTGCAGTTCCAGGGTGCCGTCGGCGGCGTAGCGGCCGTCGTCCAGCTTGCGGAAGCCTTCGGCGCGGTAGCGGGCCTGGGCGAACTTGCCGATGTCGAAGAAGTCGGTGCCCTTCAGGGTCGAATCGCGCTCGCCGTTGCCGGTATCGGCACTGGCCAGGCCGATGCTCACGTCCAGCTTGCCCGCTTCCGGCCTGGCCGGGTCGAAGCTCAGGACGGTATGGAAATCGCCGAAGCGGCCGGTGAACAGTTCGCCGTCGTAGCGGCTGGCGAAGGCCAGGGTGGAGCCGGGTGCCTGCACGTAGTCGGCGGCCGCGGCGAGCGGGGCGGAGAGCAGGGCGGCGAGCGCCGCGGCAACTGCGGCGGGAGTGGTGAGTTTGATCGTCATCGGGAATCCTGCTTCGGGGGAACGGCGATCCAGCCGCGTGGCAGCATCCGCGCCAGGGTCTGATCGCGCTGGATGAAGTGGTGGTAGAGCGCGGCGCCGGCATGTGCCACGACCAGCGCCATCAGCAGCCAGAACAGCCATTCGTGGGCGCCGTGCGCGTTCGCGGCCAGGGCCTCGTCCGGGGCGACGAGCTTGGGTACTTCGACCAGGCCGAACCAGCGCAAGGGCCGCAGGCCGCTGGCCGAGTCGAGCATCCAGCCCGACATCGGGATGGCCAGGATCAACAGGTAGATCGCGCCGTGGGTGGCCGCGGCCAGCAGCGCCTGCCAGCGCGGCGTGCCGGGCACCGGCCGCGGCGCGCCGGCGTACACGCGCCAGCCGATGCGCACCACCACCAGCGCCAGCACGGCCAGGCCCAGCGACTTGTGCGCGGTGTACACCCAGAAGTACTTCGGCGAACGCGGCAGTTCGCCCATCACCAGGCCGACGAGGCCGATCAGCAGGATCAGCGCGGCGATGGTCCAGTGCAGGCACTGGCTCACGCCGCCCCAGCGGTCGACGGTGTTCTTCAGGCTCATGGCGTGGCGGGCTCCTGGCGGTTGGGCGGAGAAGAAGGCGCATCGTCCCGGTCGCCGTCGTGCGCGGCGGGCGCGGGGAGGTCGCCGGACGGCGCAGCGCCATCGCCGCGCGCGTGGCGTTCGCCGCTGCGCGTGGCTTCGGCCTCGATCCGCAATTCGACCCGGTCGCCGATGGCCGACGGCCAGGCGTCGATGCCGAACTCGGCGCGGCTGAGGCTGGCGGTGGCGGAGAAGCCCGCGGTGGGACGGAACGGCGGCAGCGGATGGCGCCGGAGCTGGTTGAAGGTCACCGCCAGCGGCACGTCGCGGGTCACTCCGCGCAGGGTCAACTGGCCGTGCACGAGGAAGCGGTCCGGGCCCAGCGGCTCCACCCGGGTGGAGACGAAGTGCGCCTCCGGCCAGCGCTGCGCATCCAGCAGGCGGCCGGCGAGTGCGGCGCGGTTCCAGTCCGCGTCGCCCAGGTCCAGCCGCTGCAGCGGCACGCTGACCTCCAGGCGCGCGCCGCTCCAGTCCTGCGGGTCGAATTCCAGGGTGCCGCGGCTGCCGGACACGGTGCCCAGCGCTTGCGAGAAGCCGGCATGGGACACGGCGAACAGCACCCGCGTATGCACCGGGTCCAGTTCGTAGCGTGCCGGTGCCGGCGCCGCCGGCAGGCCGGCCGATGCCGCTGCCAGCAGCAGCACGGCGAGCGGAAGACGGGTGCGGCCGGACGGAGGGCGGAGCGGGAAGCGCGGGGTCATGGGGGCATTCTAGGCCCGGCCGGCGCGAGCCGCGGCTTGCGTGTGCAACGATGCGTTGCGACGATCCGCGGCAGGGTGGTGCCGGGGTCTGGTCGGGGTCTGGTCGGGGAAGGGGAGGCGCGGATGCTTCGGGTGTTCTGGCTGCGGCTGGCGTGGCTGTGCGTGCAGTTGGCGGTCGCGGCGACCGCCACCGCCGCCGTGCCCGAGATTCCCCGCTTCCGCGAACTGGGCCCGGCCGAGGGCCTGCCCGCCACCACGGTACCGGCGCTGGCGCGCGATCACGACGGCTTCCTGTGGGCGGCCACCTGGGACGGGCTGGCGCGCTACGACGGCGTCGGCTTCCGGGTGTGGCGGCACGATCCGGACGATCCGGCGTCGCTGCCCGGCAACGTGCTGCAGGCGTTGTACGTGGATGCACGCAATCGCGTCTGGGTGGCCAGCGAAGGCGGTGGCGCCAGCGTGATGGATGCCGATCGCGGCGGTTTCCGCCACTTCCGCAAGACGCAGCATCCGCAGTTGGAAAGCGACGAGGTGTTCGCCATCGCCGGCCGCGGCGACGAGGTCTGGCTCGGCACCTATGGCGGCGGGCTGTACCGGGTCGATGCGCAGGACCGGATCGAGCGCCTGCGTTCGTCCGATCCGGAGGTGGACGCGGTGCTGGACCGGGCGATCCTGGCGCTGTCGTTCGACGACCGCGGCGACGCCCTGATCGGCACTCTGCAGGGCCTGGTGCGCCAGGCCGGCGAGCGGATGCAGCGGTTGCCGCTGCCGGGTGCCTACCCGTGGGCGACGGTGGTATCGCTGTGGCGCGAGGGCGAGGCCACCTGGGTCGGGTCCCCGCGCGGCCTGTTCCTGCTCGGCGACGACGGGCGCTGGCGCACGCCGGCCTGGGCCGCCGACTTCAGGGGCGGGCGGACCGTGACCGCGATGAGCGGCGACGGCCAGGGTGGCTACTGGGTGGCCACCACCGACGGCCTGTGGCGCGTGCGTGGCGGCAATGGCGAACCGGTGGCCATCCCCGGCCAGTCCAGGATGCTGGGCGGCAGCAGCCAGGTGCAGGCGTTGTTGCGCCAGGACGACGGCGCGCTGTGGGTCGCGCTGCCGTCCCGGGGCCTGGGTTACCTGCGCTCGGATTGGCGTCGCACCGCAGTGATGGACGAACGCCACGGCCTCCGCGGCGGCGTCTACCGCGGCGGCGCGCCGGCGGCGCGCGGGGGGGTATGGCTGGTCGGCAGCACGGGCGTGATCGAGTGGCTGGATACCGCCACCGGCAAGCGGGCCGAACCCTTGCACGAGCCGCTGGGGACGCGACCCACCACGGTGCTGGAGGATCGCAATGGCCGGATCTGGACCGACCACGGCACCGGCCTGATCCGGCTCGACCCGGCCAGCGGGGAAACCCTGCGCTGGGGCGCCGACTCGGAAGTCGATCCGACCCCGAAGACCGCCATCAAGTGGATCCTGCCCGCGCCGGACGGCAGCCTGTGGCTGGGTGCGCCCGGTTCGGGGCTGCAGCGCCGCGAACCCGACAACGGCCGCGTGCTCGATTTCCTGGAAGTGACCACGCCTGGCCTGGCCATGATCGGGATCGGACCGGAAGGGCAGCCGTGGATCGCCGCCGAGGACGGGCTGCGGCGCTGGGATCCGGACGCACGGAGTTTCGTCGTGCCGCCGGGGATGGATGCGCGGCCCGTGCTCGCGTTCGCCTTCGACGGCCCGGAGCGGATCTGGCTGCACCGCCTGACCGGGCTGGAGGCCTGGGCCCTGGACGATGGCCAGTGGCGGCGCAGCCTGCACCTGGGCATGGCCCAGGGCATCCCGGCGACGGAGGCGACCGGACTGGTGGTGGACGGCCAGCGCCGTGCCTGGCTGGCCACCCGCCGCGGCCTGTTCCGGGTCGAGGCTGGCGACGACGGCGACGTCGCGGTCCGCCGCTTCGGCGTGCGTGAAGGCCTGCCCAGCCAGGAGTTCACCAAGCACAGCCTGGTCCTGGGCCGCGACGGCGTGCTGGTGGCCAGCACCGGCGACGGTTCCCTGCTGCTGCTGGACACGACCATGCCCGATCCGGTGCGTCCACCGCCGCCACTGGTGGTGGATGCGGTGCGGGTGAAGCGCGGCGAGGGCCAGGCCGAACTGCCCACGGCTGGCGGTTTCCAGCTGCAACCGGGCGACCACGACTTGCAGGTGGTGGCGCGCCTGCTCGCCTACGACGATCCCGAGTCCAACCGCTATCGCTTCCGCCTGGCCGGTTTCGACCGGGAATGGTTCGACCTGCAGGGCCGCGGCGAGCGCATGTTCTCGCAGTTGCCGCCGGGCGACTATCGCCTGCAGATGCAGGCCGCGGCAGGCGCGGACCAACCCTGGTCGCAGGTCCAGGAACTGGCGTTCCGGGTCACCCCGCCGTGGTGGCGCAGCGCCTGGGGCCTGGGGGCGCTGGCTGTGCTGGGTGCGATGGGATTGCTGTGGCTGGGCTGGGTCTATCGCCGCCGCCTGCGCCGCCGCAACCAGTGGCAGCTGGACGTGCACAAGCGCGAGCTCGCCGAGCAGGCATCGCAGGCCAAGAGCCGCTTCCTGGCCACCCTGGCGCACGAGATCCGCACCCCGATGACCGGCGTGCTGGGCATGAGCGAACTGCTCCTGGGCACCTCGCTGGAGGCGCGCCAGCGCGGCCACGTCGAGTCCATCCGCCGCGCCGGCGAACACCTGATGCGGCTGGTCAACGACGCCCTGGACCTGGCTCGGATCGAATCCGGCAAGCTGGAGCTGGAGGCACAGGACTTCGACCTGCGCGCGCTGGTCGCGGAAGTCGCCGCGCTGATGGCGCCGGTGGCCGAGCAGCGCGGCCTGGCCTTCCAGGTGCGCATGGACGAGGCCGCGCCGCGCGGACTGCGCGGCGATCCGGTGCGATTGCGCCAGATCCTGCTCAACCTGCTCGGCAACGCGGTCAAGTTCACCGATCGTGGCGAGGTGGCGCTGGAGGTATCGGCGGCCGGCCGGGACGCGGTCGACTTCGTGGTCCGGGACACCGGGCCGGGCCTGAACGAGGAACAGAAGCAGCGCCTGTTCCGCCGTTTCGAGCAGGCCGACGGCGCGCGCACCGCCGCGCGCTACGGCGGCAGCGGCCTGGGCCTGGCGATCTCCCAGGAACTGGCGGTGGCGATGGACGGGCGCATCGAAGTGGACAGCACGCCCGGGGAAGGCACCGCCTTCCGGGTGCGGCTGCCGCTGCCGGCGGCGATACCGGCCACGGCGGCGGTCGCCCCGCGCGCCGCGCCGGCGGGCCAGCCCGGGCGGGAACTGGACCTGCTGCTGGTGGAGGACGACCCGACCGTGGCCGAAGTGTTGTCCAGCCTGCTGCGCGCGCAGGGCCACCGGGTGGCGCATGCCGCGCACGGACTCGCGGCGCTGGCCGACGTGTCGGTGGCGCGCTTCGACCTGGGCCTGCTCGACCTGGACCTGCCCGGCATGGACGGCCTGGCGCTGGCCCGGCAGCTGCGCGCGCAAGGCTTCGCCCAGCCGTTGCTGGCGGTGACCGCGCGCACCGATGCCGAGGCCGAGCAGCAGGCGCGCGAGGCCGGTTTCGATGGCTTCCTGCGCAAGCCGGTCACCGGCGAACTGCTGGCGGCGGCGATCGAAACGGTGTTGCCGAAGGCCGACCCCGCCTGACGACACGTACCGACCCGCGGCCGGGGCCCACGGGATGGTCCGAGCGCCGGGCTCGCGGGGGTCAGCGCGCGCTGTGCGCGTGCACGGCCTCCACCAGCGCCGCGACGTGCTCGGGATCCATGTCCGGCGACATCCCATGGCCCAGGTTGAACACGTGGCCTTCGCGCGAGCCACCGTTGCCGGCGGCATAGTCGTCGAGCACCCGCGCGACCTCGCCAGCGATGGCCTGCGGGCTGGCGTACAGGGTGGCCGGATCGAGGTTGCCCTGCAGCGCCACCCGGCCGCCGGTGCGGCGCGCGGCTTCGTCCATGCCGACCAGCCAGTCCACCCCGACCGCGTCGGTGCCGGTGGCCGCCAGCGCCTCCAGGTGCGGGGCGTTGCCCTTGCCGAACAGGATCAGCGGCGCGCGTCCGGCGCCTTCGCCGCGATCCAGCTCGCGGGCGATGCGCTCCAGGTAGGGCAGCGAGAACTCGCGGTACAGCGCCGGCGACAGCACCCCGCCCCAGGTGTCGAACACCTGCAGCGCCTGCGCCCCGGCGGCGCGCTGCGCGGCCAGGTAGGCGATCACCGCATCGGTGACCGTACCGAGCATGCGATGCAGCAACTCGGGGCGGTTGAAGGCCATCGCCTTGATCCTGGCGTAGTTGTCGCTGCCGCCGCCCTCGACCATGTAGCAGGCCAGGGTCCACGGACTGCCGGAGAAGCCGATCAGCGGCACGCGGCCGTCCAGTTCGCGGCGGATCGTGCGCACTGCGTCCATCACGTAGCGCAGTTCGGTCTCCATGTCCGGCACCGCCAGCCGGGCCACGTCGGCTTCGTCGCGCACCGGGCGCTCGAACTTCGGGCCTTCGCCCTCGACGAAGTACAGGCCCAGGCCCATCGCATCGGGCACGGTGAGGATGTCGGAGAACAGGATCGCCGCGTCCAGCGGGAAGCGCCGCAGCGGCTGCAGGGTGACCTCGCAGGCGAGGTCCGGATTCTTGGCCATGCCCAGGAAGCTGCCGGCCGCGGCGCGGGTGGCGCGGTACTCGGGCAGGTAGCGGCCGGCCTGGCGCATCAGCCACACGGGGGTGCGGTCCACGGGCTGCCGGCGCAGGGCGCGCAGCAGGCGGTCGTTGGCGGGGGCGTGGGTCAAGGGGAAACCTCGGAAGCGGGAACGGGGGGTGCGCCGGACGCGCCGGCGGCGGGGGGCGGTTACTTCGGCGGTTCGGCGCCGGCCACGAACATCAGCTGGTAGCCGCGCTTGAGCTGGCTGTCGCGGGCCTTCTCGAAGGCGCTGGTGGCCTCGGCCTGGAGCAGGTACTGCTCGCGCCGCAGTTGCGACTTGCCGCCGACCTGGCCGCTCTCGCGCAGCAACTCCCAGCCGCCGAACAGGTCCGGGTGCAGGGTCAGTTGCAGGTAGCGGGGGGCTTCGCCCGGGGCCGGGCGCTGCTGGAGCAGGATGCGCATGGGGCGTGATTGTAGCCGGTGGCGCCGTGGCTCAGGCGTCGCGGAGGAGATCGAGGACCCGGGATTCGTCGGCGTCGGGGACGATTTCGGCCTGGCCGATGCCGCGCCACAGGACCAGGCGCAGGCGGCCGGCGAGGTTCTTCTTGTCCAGGCGCATGCGCGCGAGCAGGGCCTCGGGGTCCAGGCCCGCGGGGATCCGGGTGGGCAGGTCGAAGGCATGCAGCAGGCGCTCCAGGCGCGCGGTGTCCGCTGCGGGAGCCAGGCCCAGGGTGGTGGACAAACGCGCGGCCAGGACCATGCCCACCGCGACCGCTTCGCCGTGGACGAGGGCATCGCGGCCGTCGCCGGCGTAGCCCTGCTCGGCCTCGATGGCGTGGCCGAAGGTGTGGCCGAGGTTGAGCAGGGCGCGCTCGCCCTGTTCCAGCGGGTCGCGCCCGACGATCGCGGCCTTGTGCTCGCAGCTGCGGGCGATGGCCTCGGCCAGGGCGCGGTCTTCGCCGGCCAGCAGGGCGTCGCGTTCGGCTTCCAGCCAGGCGAAGAACAGCGGGTCGCCGAGCGCGCCGTACTTGACCACCTCGGCCAGGCCGGCACGCAGTTCGCGCGCGGGCAGGGTGTGCAGGGTGGTGGTATCGGCGATCACCGCGCGCGGCGGATGGAAGGCGCCGACCAGGTTCTTGCCCCGGGGGATGTCCACCGCGGTCTTGCCGCCGACCGAGGAATCGACCATCGCCAGCAGGGTGGTGGGCAACTGCACGCAGTCGATGCCGCGCATCCAGCAGGCCGCGGCGAAACCGGCCAGGTCGCCGACCACGCCGCCGCCGAGCGCGTACACGGTGGCGTCGCGGGTGGCGCCCAGTGCGGCCAACGCGTCGATCGCCGCGGCGAAGCTGGCCAGGGTCTTGTGCGATTCACCCGCGGGCATCACGTGGACGGCCAGGCGCAGGTCGGGGCGTGCCTCGCGCAGCGCTGCGGCCACGGCTTCGGCATACAGCGGGGCGACGTGGTCGTCGCTGAGCAGCAGCGCGTGGCGTCCGCGCGCATGGCCTGCCAGCCGCGCGCCGTCGCGCAGCAGGCCCGGGCCGATGTCGATCGGGTAGGGCGGGTCGCCGGCGACCCTGACCGTGCGCATCGCGTTCACGCCGCCACTCCCTTCATCGACCAGCGATCGGCCAGCTGCAGGCCCAGGCGGCCGGCCGCTTCGGCCGCGGTCAGGCCATCGGTGTCCAGGACCAGGTCGGCGACCTCGCGGTACAGCGGCTCGCGCACCCGCGCCAGCTCGCGCAGCACCTGCTCGCGGTCGGGGCGCTGCAGCAGCGGCCGGGCGCGGTCGCGCTGCAGGCGCTTGAGTTGCGATTCCAGTCCGGCGCGCAGGTAGACCACGAAGCCGCGCGCGTGCATGAGCCGGCGGTTGGCCTCGCCCAGCACCGCGCCGCCGCCGGTGGCGAGCAGCAGGCCTTCGCCGGCCAGCAGCTCGGCCAGCGCCGCCGCTTCGCGCTCGCGGAACCCGGCCTCGCCCACGTGTTCGAAGATCGCGGCGATGCTGGCGCCGGTGCGGCGCTCGACGTGATGGTCGGCATCGACGAAGCGCAGGCCGAAGCGGTCGGCGAGGCGTCGTCCGATCGAGGTCTTGCCGGCGCCCATCGGGCCGACCAGGACGAGGTTCGGGGCGGGATTCATGGCTGGCGATGCTAGCACCACGGCACGGGCGGCCGCGGCCACGGACATGCCCGTGCCGCGGCGTTAACGCGGCGGCGGCCACACTGCGGGCTCCCGGCGCGCGTGCGCCATGCAGCAGGAGAAGGCCATGTCGGTCGCCAAGGTCATCGAGGTCAGCGCTTCGTCCAAGGGCAGCGTCGAGGATGCGGTCAAGAGCGGATTGAAGAAGGTCGCCGAAACCGTGCAGGGGATCCAGGGCGCCTGGGTCAACGACATCAAGGTCGATACCGACGGCGAGGGCAACGTGGTCGAGTGGCGGGTCAACATGCGGGTGACCTTCATCGTCCAGTAGCCGGCCGGTCCGGCGTCGGCGGGGATGCCGTCGGGGGCGCGCCATCGCCGCCGCAAACGGGAAACCGTGGCCGTTGCGATGGCTTGCCGCCGTTGGGAAAGGCAGGGCGGCCGGGGATGTCGGGCTGCCCAGGTACAGCTTTCCGCAGCACGGACCTCCCCAGGAGACATGCCCATGCACAGAACCTTCCCGGTCATGCTGGCACTGGCCGCCCTTGCCTCGCTCGGCGGTGCCGCCCCCGCGGGGGCGGTGTCGCTCACGGACATGAAGGGCCTCGAATCGCTCCACGGCCGCTATGCGCCCAAGGGCGATTGCACGACATACCCGCAGGTGGTGATCGATGCCGCCGGTTTCGCCCTGGACCAGGGCCAGGGCCGGATCGAGCGCGCCAACCGGCCCGAGTACGCGATCAGCTTTTTCGGGCCGGAGTACGAGGGCAGCGCCCATGCGTTCTTCCCGTATTGGGACGATGCCAACGGCGCGGCCCCGTTCCTGCTGATCGTCGATCCGGGCCAGAAGCCGGGCACGCTGGTGGTGGAAGGGCACGACTACGGCTGGAAGGGCGGACCGCCGATGCCGGCCCGCTACCAGCCCTGGCTGCAGGGCTCGCCCTATTCCCGGTGCGCCGGCTGAAGCCGGGCGCCGCGATGGCCCGCGGCCGGCATCAGCGTCGGTCGCGCGCGAACACGGCCAGCGGCGTGCGCCGGGCGTCCAGCGGCACCCGAGCGTCGGCGATCCCCGGCAGGGTGCGCAGGGCCTGGCGGCTGATCCGTTCGTAGTGCTGGATGAAGCGTTCCAGGGTCGCGCGGTCCATTCCCGCGCGTCCGGGTTCGGCGGCCTGCAGCGCGCGCTCCTGCTCGGCGCGCCAGTCGCGCACGGTTTCGAAGCCGGACGGCTGCAGGAACCAGAGCACGTCGATCCGTGCCCACAACGGCGGGTAGCCGCGCGCCAGGGCGGCGTTGCACCGGCGTCGCCAGCGACCGTCGCGGTCCTCCTCGCGTTCCAGCGCGTTGAGCGGTTCGCGCACGGCATCCTCCGTTTCCGCCGGTACCCCCAGGCACCAGCCTTCGAACACCAGCAGGTCGAGCGGCCCGGCGGGACGCGTCCAGAGTTCCGGCGCGATGCGGTCGTCGCCCAGCTTGTCGAAGCGCGGCAGCGGCGGCGTGCCGCCGTGGCGCAGGGCGTCGAGGGTCGCCAGGGCCAGGGCCAGGTCGTGGGTGCCGGGCGGACCGCGCGTGGCCAGCAGCGGATGCACGTCCCGGGCCAGCGCCCGGCGCTGGGCGGCGGTCAGATAGAAGTCGTCGAGCGATGCGCAGGCGGCGGCCAACCCCGCTGCGCGCGCCGCGGCGGCCAGCTGCGCGGCCAGGGTGCTCTTGCCGCTGCCCTGCAGGCCGGAGATGCCGAACACGCGCAGGCCGCCACCGCTGCGGGCGCCGGCGGCGGCCAGCGCCGCGTGCACCAGCCATGGCGGGAAACCGGCGTGCGCCTGCTTCGACATCGGGCGACAATACGTGTCCCCGCCGCGCCTGTGGAGACCGCGATGATCGACCCGCTGCACGCCGAGGCACTGGATACCTTCGGCAGGCTGCTCGCCGAGGCCACGGCCAGCGGCATGGCCGACCCGAATGCGATGGCGCTGGCGACCGCCGATGCCGATGGCATGCCGGCGGTGCGCACGGTGCTGCTGAAGTCGTTCGACGCGCACGGCTTCGTGTTCTACACCCACCTGGACAGTGCCAAGGGCCGCGACCTGCGCGCCAACCCGCGCGCGGCGCTGCTGTTCCTGTGGAGGCAGCTGGGCGAGGCGGGCATCCAGGTGCGCGTTTCCGGCGATGTCGAGCAGGTGGACGACGTGGAGGCCGACGCCTACTTCGCCAGCCGTGCGCGCATGAGCCAGGTGGGCGCGTGGGCGTCGCGGCAGTCGCAGACGCTGCAGTCGCGCGAGGCGTTCGAGGCGCGGCTGGCGCAGGCCGAAGCCGAATATGCCGGGCGCGAGGTGCCGCGGCCCGCCGGCTGGAGCGGATTCCGGGTGGTGCCGTCCGCGTTCGAGTTCTGGTACGGCGCCGGTTTCCGCCTGCACGAGCGCTGGCGCTACGACCGCGCCGACGATGGCGGCTGGAGCAAGCGGATGCTGTACCCGTGAGCCTGCCGGCACGGCAGCGATGAGCGGTCCGCGGCGCATCGTCTGCCTCACCGAGGAGCCGACCGAGACCCTGTATGCACTCGGCGAGCAGGACCGCATCGTCGGCATCAGCGGCTTCACCGTGCGTCCGCCGCAGGCGCGGCGCGAGAAGCCCAAGGTCAGTGCGTTCACCAGCGCGAAGATCGAGGCGATCCTGGCGCTCGAACCCGACCTGGCGATCGGCTTCTCCGACATCCAGGCCGACATCGCCGCCGAACTGGTGCGGCGCGGGGTGGAGGTGTGGATCGCCAACCACCGCAGCGTGGAAGGCATCCTCGACTACGTGCGCCGGCTGGGGGCGCTGGTCGGCGCCGCGCAGCGGGCGTCGGATTACGCCGATGTGCTGCGGCGCGGGCTCGATGCCATTGAGCGCCGTGCGGCCTTGCTGCCGGTGCGGCCGAAGGTCTATTTCGAGGAGTGGGACGAGCCGATCATCACCGGGATCCGCTGGGTGGGGGAACTGGTGCGGATCGCCGGCGGCGAGGACGCGTTCCCGGAGCTGTCGGTGCAACCATTGGCGAAGGCGCGGATCCTGGCCGATGGCGATGCGGTGGTGGCGCGCGCGCCGGACATCATTCTCGGTTCCTGGTGCGGCAAGAAGTTCCGGCCCGGGCAGGTGGCCGCGCGCGCCGGCTGGGAGGCGATCCCGGCGGTACGCGATGGCGAACTGCACGAGATCAAGTCGCCGCTGATCCTGCAGCCAGGGCCGGCGGCGCTGACCGACGGGGTGCAGGCGATCGCCAGCGTGATCCATGGCTGGGCGGCGCGACATGGGGTGTTGCGGTAGCGGTAGTCGCAACCGCAACTTCAACCGCAGCGTGGTTTCCCGGCTTCGGTGCGGTGGGGGCGCGTGCAGCCAACCGCCCCCGCAAGCGCTTTCCTCCTGGAGCCTGGCGATGCGCCAGATCCCCAAGGCCCGGCGGCCCTGTCCGGAGCCCAAGTCGCCGCCGGCCTGCGGCAGGGAATTCCTGCCGGCCTACAGGCGCTCCAGGGCGGAGGCACTGGCGGAGAGGGCCGGGCCGAGCCAGCAATGCGAGCCGACGGCGGTGAAGCCTTCGGCTTCGAGATGGCGCCGGTACCACGCGGCCTTGCGCGGCTGGAAGCCTTCGGTGTCGCCTTCGAACGCGTCCTCGGCGGCGAAGGTTTCGAGGAAGGCCACGCCGTCGCACAGTTCGGCCAGGCCGGGCAGGCCGCGCAGCAGTTCGCGGGCGGGCAGATAGTGCATGACGTCGGCGCACACCAGCAGGTCCACCGGTGCGCACGGGCGCAGCCATTCGAAGTCGCCGAAGCGGGCCGGATGCAGGTTGCGGCGCGCGCCGTGGCGGGCGATCGCGTATTCGCTGGAGTCGAAGCCGAGATAGCGCAGCTTCGGCCGCAGCTTCAGCAGCGGCGCACGCCAGGCGCCCTCGCCGCAGCCGATGTCCAGCACGCTGCGCAGCGGGCGCTCCAGGTAGTGCTCGGCCACCGCGACCGCCAGTGCGACCTTGCGCGCCAGCCGCTTCGGGTCGCGGATGGCGCGGTCGCGGTACCAGTGCTCGAAATAGCGGCGGTCGTAGGTCTTGGTCATCGATGCGGGAGGCGGAGGGACGGGACTGCCGCGGCCGGCGCCGGGTTCGACAGTGCGGGGGGCGATGGCCGAGAATCGGCACATCCTACTAGCCGCGGGCGCCACCCATGCATGCCACCTATCTCTGGGTGAAGACCGCCCACCTGTTGTTCGTCATTTCCTGGATGGCGGCGGTGTTCTACCTGCCGCGGATCCTGGTGAACCTGGCCGAGACCGAAGGGCAGGTGGAGGTGGCGGCGCGGCTGAAGCTGATGGGGCGCCGCCTGTACCGGTTCGGGCACGTGATGTTCGGCGCGGCGTTCGTGCTCGGCCTGGTGCTGTGGCTGGGGTACCGGGTCATCGACGGATTCCCGACCATGGTCGGTCCCGGCAGCGGCTGGATGCACGCCAAGCTGGCGCTGGTCGCGTTGATGTTCGCCCACTACATCGTCGGCGGGCGCTGGCTCAAGCGCCTGGACCGGGGGGGCACGCTGCCGTCCGGATTCAGGCTGCGCCTGTTCAACGAGTTGCCGCTGCTGGCGCTGGTGCCGGTGATCTGGCTGGTGCTGGCCAAGCCGTTCTGATCCCGGCCGCGCCGGCTGCCGGGCGGGCGCCGCATCCGCGGCACGGGCCCGGCGGAGTTCAATGCGCCGACTGGAAATCCTCCGGTTGCGGCAGTTCCACCGGCACGCCGTTGCCGTCGCAGGTGCGGGCGACGCACAGGCGCTGGCGCAGCCTCGGGGTGGCCTGCACGATCACGTGGTAGATCGCGTTCTGCTCCAGGGTGCCGCGCACCGCGGCGCTGCCCGGGCCGCGCGCCCAGATGCCGACATCCTCGCCGCCGTGGGTCTCGCTCTTCAGCGGCACCAGGGCTTCCTGCATGTAGTCCGGTGTCTCGGTGTCGATCGCGGTCAGGTCGGGGCGGCCCTGGACCGGCTCCATCTTGCGCGGCGCATGCGGGAAGCGCTTGGGACCGGCCGGTTGCCGATCGCTGGCGCCGGTGTTGCCGGGACCGTTGGCGTAGCTCAGGGTGGTGTAGGGCAGGCCGGTCAGGTCGCGGGAGAGATCGCCGGTGCCGCCGTCCAGGCCACCGCCGCGCACCTTGCCCAGGATCGGGTTGCCGCGCACCGGGTAGCCGATGAAGTTGAGCGTGTGCGAGTGGTCGGCGGTGACCAGGATCAGGGTGTCCTCCGCGGAGGTCAGCTCCGCCGCGACGCGCACCGCTTCGGACAGGGACACGGTCTCGTCGAGCGCGCGGAATGCGTTGCCGTCGTGGTTGGCGTGATCGATGCGGCCGCCTTCGACCATCAGCACGAAGCCGTTGGGATCCTGCGACAGGCGCCGGATCGCCTCGGCGGTCAGTTCGGCCAGGGAGGGTTCGGCGGCAGGGTCGCGGTCGTGCTCGTACTGCATGTGGTCGGGCTCGAACAGGCCCAGCACCGCCGGCGCATCCTTCGCCGCCTGCAGCTGTTCGCGGTTCCAGACGTAGGCGCCGTCCGGGTGCGCGGATTCCCACTGTGCGATCAGGTCGCGTCCGTCGCGGCGCTGGCCGGTCCTGCCGGGGTACTCGGGATCGGCCTGCGTCTCGGGCATGAACTTGGCCCGACCGCCTCCGAACATCACCCGCGGCCCGCGGCCATAGGGGGTGGCGACCATTTGCCGGGCGATGTCGATGCAGCCCTGGGCGACGGCTTGCTGCGGCAGGTTGCCGTCGTGTTCCCAGTTGCGGTCGGGCACATGGGTCCAGGTCGCCGCCGGGGTGGCATGGGTGAGCCGGGCGGTGCTGACGATGCCGGTGGCCATGCCGGCGCTGTCGGCCAGTTGCAGCCAGGTCAGGCGGTGCTTGCCGAGGCTGTCGGCGCAGTCGCGGCGGTTCCCGGCGGACACGCCGATCGCACCCATGTGGGTCTTCACCCCGGTGGTGATCGCGCTCATGGTGCCGGCCGAGTCGGGGGTCTGCGAATCGGTGTTGTAGGTCTTGCTGAAGCCGGTGTGCGGGAAGCGCTCCCAGCTCAGCAGGTTCTCCTCGCCGGCGCCGCCGCGGCGCTGGCCGTCGAGGATCCGCGCGGCGGCCACGGTGGTCAGGCTCATGCCGTCGCCGAGGAACAGGATCACGTTCTTCGCCCGCCCGGACATCGCCCCGCGGGCGGCAGCCTGGGAGGCGCCGCTGCGGTACCACCAGGTCGCCGTCTCGCCGGCCGGGTGCGCGACCGCGGGCACGTCCACCGCCACGGCCGGGGCGTCCGTCGCCGTCGCCACGGTTGCCGGTGCGGCACCGCCGCCGGTGGTGGCGCAGGCACCCAGCAACAGGGCCAAGGAGGCGGTCAGGGCGAGCGGCAGGCGGGAACGGGTCATCATCCGGAATCCGGTGGCGGGCGCGCACCGGCTGCAGGCATCGCGGACCGCATGGCGGTGCCGCACCCGCGCCGGGCGACGCGATGGGGGCGGCCATTATGCCGGCAGCCGATGGCGTGCCGGTGACATGCCGGCGTTCCATCCCCGGCGTCGCCAGTGCCGGCGCCTTGGGCTATCGTGCCGGTTCCCACGATCCGCGGATTGCCTCCCCGATGAAACTGGTCTCGGCCTGGCTGGCCATTCCCTTCTGGCAGCGCGTGCTGGCCGGCTTCGTCCTCGGCGCGCTGGCCGGCTGGCTGATGGGACCGGCGGCGCAGACCTGGTTCGGGCCGCTGGGCACGGTCTACGTCACCCTGATCCGGATGATCGCGGTGCCGCTGGTGCTGTTCGCGGTGATCAACGCGGTGGCGTCGCTGCACGGGCAGAAGTCGATGGCCGAGCTGGGCGGGCGAACCTTCCTGTGGTTCGCCGTCACCGCCGCGCTGGCGGTGTGCGTGGGCCTGGTGGTCGGGCTGGTGCTCAAGCCGGGCCAGGGGCTGACCGGGCTCGACATGGCCGCCGACTACACTCCGCGCGAGGTGCCCACTCCGGTGCAGGTGCTGCTGGACGTGGTCCCGGCCAATCCGTTCGCCGCGCTGGCCGAGGGCAAGATCCTGCAGGTGATCTTCTTTGCCGGCCTGGTCGGCTTCGCCCTGGTCAGGCTCGGCGAGCGCACCGCGCGGTTGCGCGCGCTGGCCGGCGAGGCCAGCGAGATGATGATCCAGGTCACCCGCTTCGTGCTGGAGATGACCCCGCTGGGAACCTTCGGCCTGATCGCCGGGCTGGTCGGCAGCTACGGCTTCGAGAAGCTGCTGCCGCTGGGCAGCTTCGTGTTCGCCCTGTACCTGGCCTGCGCCCTGCACATCGTGTTCGTGTACGGCAGCCTGCTGCTGGCGCACGGGCTCAACCCGCTGCGCTTCTTCCGCGGCGCGGCGCCGGGCATGCAGGTGGCGTTCGTCAGTTCCTCGAGCTTCGCCTCGATGCCTGTGGCATTGCGCGCGGTCACCCACAACCTGGGGGTGGACAAGGACTACGCCGCATTCGCGGTGCCGCTGGGGGCGAGCATCAAGATGGATGGCTGCGGCGCGATCTACCCGGCGCTCACCAGTGTGTTCGTGGCCCAGTACTTCGGCATCGACCTGTCGCTGAACCAGTACTTCGTGATCCTGCTGGCCTCGGTGCTGGGCAGCTTCGGCACCGCCGGGGTGCCGGGCACGGCGATCGTGATGGTGACCCTGGTGCTGAGCGCGGCCAAGCTGCCGCTGGAAGGCATCGCCCTGCTGGTGGCGATCGACCGCATCCTCGACATGATGCGGACCATGACGAATGTGACCGGGCAGATGCTGGTGCCGGTGCTGGTGGCCAAGGAAACCGGGCTGCTGGACCGGGGAGCCTACGAACGGGCCTCCAGCAACGTCGGCCTGGAGGAAGCGGACGCCGGCGACTGAGGCCGCGTCCCGGCGCGCGCCCTGTGCGGCACGCAAGCGAAAAGGCCGCCCCGGGGGCGGCCGCGTACGTCCATTCGTGCGCCGTCCCGCGGGGGGGTCAGATCTCGACCCGGCGCGCCTGCATGAAGCGGTTGCTCCAGTAGCCGGAGTCCAGGCGGTCCACGCGCACGTCCTTGCCGCGGCTGGGGGCGTGCAGGAACTGGCCGTCGCCGACATAGATGCCGACGTGGTTGACCCGGCCGCGCAGGCCGAAGAACACCAGGTCGCCGGGGCTGAGGTCGTCGCGGTTGCGGATCAGCTTGGCGTCGGACTTGGCCGCCATTTCGCGGGAGACGCGCGGCAACTCGATGCCCAGGGCATTGCGGAACACGTAGCCGACCAGGCCGCTGCAGTCGAAGCCGTCGGTGGAGGTGCCGCCCCAGCGGTACGGCGTGCCGACCAGCGACATGGCTGCCTTGAGCACCTGTTGCACACCGCCGCCCTGGGGCTTGGCCGGCTCCTGCTGGGGGACGGCCCGGGTCAGGTCGTAGGCGGCGAGCAGGCGGCTGATGTCGCCGGCGAACATCGCCGAGCGGTCCAGCAGCGGCAGGCTGTCATTGCCGGCCAGATGCGGCAGCAGCGCCGCCAGGGTGGCGTCGGCGGCGGCATCGGCCTTCTGGCGCAGGCTGCCGGTGGTCGGCGCCGGCTTGGCGGCGGCGCTGGCCTTGGCCATGGTGCGGGTGGGGACCGGGGGGGCGGGCACGGCCACCGCGGGTTCCGGTCGTTCCAGTTCGGGTGCGATCGTGGCCGGGGCGGCCGGGGCGATGGCTTCGGGTTCGATCGTGGCCGGCTCGGGCCGGGGCGACGCCAGCAACGGCAGGGCCGGTACGGCCAGGACCAGGAAGAGGAATGGACGCAGCGCCCGGCGCACGCGGGCGGCGGGAGTGGCGGCAGGCTGGCCTGGAGGCAGGTCGTCGGTCGTCACGCGGCGGTCATGGAAGCGGGCAGAGTCGCGATGATGCCGGCTTCACCGTGAAGCGGTGTTCACAAATAGTTAAATTTCCGTAAAGTCCGTGTGCCGCGTGTCCCGTTTTCAGTCCAGGACCCGTTTCGCCCCGCTGTAGTGGTCGCGCCAGTACGGGCCGTCCAGGCGGTCCAGGCGTACCGTGCCGCCGCTGCTGGGGGCATGCACGAAACGGCCTTCGCCGACGTAGATGCCGACGTGGCTGACCTCGCGGCCGCTGCCGAAGAACACCAGGTCGCCGCTGGCCAGCCGTTCCTGGGCCAGCCGCGGACCCTGCACCTGGGCCAGTTCGCGCGAGCTGCGCGGCAGCCGCAGGTCGAGCATGTCGCGGTAGACGTAGTTGACCAGGCCGCTGCAGTCGAAGCCCGAGTCAGGCGTGTTGCCGCCGTAGCGATAGGGCGTGCCGACCAGACTCAGGGCGCGCAGGGTGACCGCGTTGGCCCGCGCCGGGTCGGCCGGGGCCACCTGCGGCCAGTGGCCGGTGGCCGGGGCGGTGGGTCGGGTGGCCGGGTGTCCGCAGGCGGCCAGCAACAGCGCGGCGACGGCGGCCAGGAGCGTGGCGCGGCCGGCGGTGGCGCTCGGCGCTGGCATGGCCGGGAGCGGGGCAGGATAATGCCGGTCTTTCCTCACGGCGGCCATCATGGCCGCATTCCCCCGCGGCCGACAAGCCGCCCATCCGCTGCCGCCGCAGGCAGCCAGACCGAGTTGCGCATGAAGATCGAAAAAGACCGCGTCGTCCGTTTCCATTACACCGTGTCCGAGGTCGGCCAGGAGCCGCTGGAGAGTTCGAAGGACCGCGAGCCGATCGCGATCCTGATCGGCCACGGCAACATCATCCCGGGTCTGGAGTCGGCGATGCAGGACAGGCAGGCGGGCGAGAGCTTCGGCGTCGACGTGCCGGCGGCGCAGGCCTACGGCGAGCGCCGCGAGGGCCTGGGCCAGCGCGTCCCGAAGAAGCATTTCGGCAACGCGCGGCTGCAGCCGGGCATGCAGGTGGTGCTGCAGACCAACTTCGGCCCGCGCGCGGTCACGGTGGAGAAGGTCGGCCACAGCGTGGTCGACGTGGACCTGAACCACCCGATGGCCGGCAAGGACCTGCACTTCGACGTGGAGATCGTCGAGGTCCGCGAGGCCAGCGCCGAGGAGATCGAGCACGGCCACGTGCACGGCGACGGCGGGCACCATCACTGACACCGACGCCTGGCCGGCTGCTCGGCCGGTCCGCTGCATTGCCGCGACGGCCCGCTTCGGCGGGCCGTTCGCTTTCCCGCGCTTGTCGTCGTTGCGGTCGAGGTTCGCGCCTAGCCGGCGAGCCCGAACTGCGCGGCAGCCTCGCGCACCGGGGCGAAGCTGCGGCGGTGATGGGGGCAGGGACCGTGCTGCGCCAGCGCGGCCAGGTGCGATGGCGTGGGATAACCCTTGTGCAGGTCGAAGCCGTACTGCGGGTGCCGGGCATGCAGTTCGACCATCAGGCGGTCGCGGGACACCTTGGCCAGGATCGAGGCGGCCATGATCGCCGGCTCCAGCGCGTCGCCGCCGACGATCGCCTCGGCCATGCACGGCATCCCCTTGGGCACCGCGTTGCCGTCGATCCGCACCAGCTCCACCCGCGGGCCCAGCGCGGCCACGCAGCGGCGCATGCCTTCCAGGGTCGCGTGCAGGATGTTGAGCCGGTCGATTTCCTCCACCGCCACCATCTCCACGTGCCAGGCCAGCGCGCGTTCCACGATCAGCGGGTACAGCGCTTCGCGCCTGGCGGGGCTGAGTTTCTTGGAATCGTCCAGGCCCTGGACCGGGCGTGCCGGGTCCAGGATCACCGCGGCCACCGCCACCGGCCCGGCCAGCGGGCCGCGACCGGCCTCGTCCACCCCGGCCACGCGCAGCAGGACGCGGTCGATCGCGAACAGGTCCGGGCCGCTCGCCAGCGCCCGGCGCGACGCCCGCCGGCTCACGGCTGCGGCTGGCCTGTGCCGGCCAGTCCGGGCAGGGTGGCGATCGCCTCGGCCGCCGAGGCCGAAGCGTCGCGGCGCAGGCTCTCGTGCAGCGCCAGGTACTCGGGCTGCAGCGCCGCCACTGCGCGCGGCGACTGGAACCAGCGCAGCACCGCCTCGGCCAACTGGCCGGGAGTACAGTCATCCTGGATCAGCTCCGGGGCCAGGTCCCTGCCGGCGAGCACGTTGGGCAAGGCATAACGGTCCACCTTGATCAGGCCCAGCATGCGCACGATGCGGTAGGTCAGCGGCGAGATCCGGTAGCCGACCACCATCGGCCGCTTCGACAGCATCGCCTCCAGGGTGGCGGTGCCGGAGGCCAGCAGGACCACGTCGGCGGCGGCCAGCGCGGCGCGCGCCTGGCCATCGAACACATGCGTCTGCGCCGCGGGCAACGCCGCCCCCGCGAGTTGCGCCTCCAGCAGCGCGCGGCAGCGTGCATTGGCCGCCGGTACCGCCACGTGCAGGGTCGGCATCGCCTCGGACACGCGCCAGGCGGCCTCGAAGAACACCTCGCCCAGGCGCTCGACCTCGCCCAGCCGGCTGCCGGGCAGCACGGCCAGCACCGGCGCGCCCGCGGGCAGGCCCAGCTGCGCGCGCGCGGCCGCGCGGTCCGGATCCAGCGGCATCGCATCGGCCATCGGATGGCCGACGAAGCGCGCGTCCACGCCATGGCGGGCGTAGATCCCCGGCTCCATCGGGAACAGGCACAGCACCCGGTCCGCGCTGGCGCCGATCTTCTCGGCCCGCTTCTCGCGCCAGGCCCATACCGAGGGGCTGACGTAATGCACCGTGGCCACCCCGCGCCGCTTGAACCAGCGCTCCACCCCGAGGTTGAAGTCCGGTGCGTCGATGCCGACCAGCACGTCCGGCGCCCAGGCCAGCGCGCGCTCGCGGAACTCGCGGCGCAGCCGCAGCAGCCGCGGCAAGTGGCGCAGCACTTCGAACAGGCCCATCACCGCCAGTTCGCTGGCGTCGTGCCAGGTCTCCACCCCGGCGCTGCGCATGGCATCGCCGCCGATCCCGGCGAAGCGCGCCTTGGGGAAGCGCTTGCGCAACTCCTCCACCAGGCCGGCGCCGAGCGCATCGCCCGACGCCTCGCCGGCCACCAGCACGAAGCGTGGCCAGCCCTCCCCGCTGCGGCGTGCGGCTTCGTGGCCGCGGACCTGTTCGTTCACCGCGGCAAGGTCCCTGCGGTCAACGCAACAGCGGCCGCTCGCCGCTGTCGATGAAGTCCAGGAACAGGCGCACGTCGTCGTTGCCCTCGGCCTGGCGGGCCAGCTCCTCGCGCGCCTCGGCCAGCGGCATCCCGGACACGAACAGGGTGCGGTAGGCGCGCTTGATCGCCGTGATCCGCTCGGGGCTGAAGCCGCGCCGCTTGAGGCCCTCGCTGTTGATCCCGCGCGGGCGGCCGATCGAGTTGCCGCCGATGGTGGTGTAGGGGGTCACGTCGCCGTTGGCCAGCGCGCCCATCGCGATGAAGGCGTGGTCGCCGATCCGGCAGAACTGGTGCGAGCCGGCGAAGCCGCTGATGATCACCCAGTCGCCCACGGTCACGTGCCCGGCCAGGGTGGTGTTGTTGGAGAAGATGCAGTGGTTGCCGACCACGCAGTCGTGGGCGACGTGGGTGTAGGCCAGCATCCAGTTGTCGTCGCCGATGCGGGTCACGCCGCCGCCGCCGCCGGTGCCGCGGTTGAGGGTGACGAATTCGCGGAACACGTTGCGGTCGCCGATCACCAGTTCGGTGCGTTCGCCGGCGAACTTCTTGTCCTGCGGCTCGCCGCCGACGGCGGCATGGCCGATGAAGCGGTTGCCGCGCCCGATCCGGGTCGGGCCGTGGAAGCTGCAGTGCGGCCCGATCTCGCAATCGTCGCCGATCTCCACCTCGGGCCCGATCAGGGTGAAGGCGCCCACGCTCACGTTCGTGCCCAGGCGGGCGCGCGGGTCGACGACGGCGGTGGGGTGGATGCGGGCGGTATCGGTCATCGGTATCCCCGGCGGTCGGGTATTGGCTCGGGTGGGATGGGGGCTTACTCGCGGGTGCCGGCGCACAGCACCTCGGCGCTGGCGACGATCTCGCCACCGACCTTGGCCTCGCCGTAGTACACCGCCATGTTGCGGATCACGCGCTTGATCTGCACGTGCAGTTCCAGCACGTCGCCCGGCACCACCTGGCGGTTGAAGCGGGCGTTGTCGACCTTGACCATGTAGAAGAGCTTGGATTGCGCGTCGCGGCCGAGCGAAAGCTGGGTCAGCACGCCGCCGGCCTGCGCCAGCGCCTCGATGATCAGCACCCCGGGCATGATCGGCGCGCCCGGGAAGTGGCCCTGGAAGAACGGCTCGTTGAAGGTCACGTTCTTGACCCCGACGATGCGCTTGGCCTCGATGTCCACGTCGACGATCCTGTCGACCAGCAGGAACGGGTAGCGGTGCGGGATCAGCGACTGGATGGTGCGGACGTCGACGGGCAGGGTGACGGTTTCGTTCATTCGCTGGGTTCCTGGGAGGAAGCGTTGACGCGACGCGCCAGTGCATCCAGTTGCTTGAACCGGGCGGCGTTCTTCCGCCAGGTGCGATTGTCGGTGAGCGGGGTGCCGGAAGAATACTCGCCCGGCTCGCGGATCGAATGGGTGACCAGCGACATCGCGGTGATCAGCACCTTGTCGCAGACTTCCAGGTGGCCGAGCACGCCGGCGCCGCCGCCGACCAGGCAATAGCGGCCGATCCTGGCGCTGCCGGCAGCGGCCGAGCAGCCGGCCATGGCGGTGTGCGCGCCGATGCGCACGTTGTGGCCGATCTGGACCAGGTTGTCGATCCGCACGTCCTCTTCCAGCACGGTGTCGTCCAGCGCGCCACGGTCGATGCAACTGTTGGCGCCGATCTCGCAGTCGTCGCCGACCGCCACCCCGCCCAGCTGCGGCACGTTGACCCAGCGCCCGGCGTCCATCGCCAGGCCGAAGCCGGCCGCGCCCAGTACCGCGCCGGGCAGGATCCGAACCCGCTTGCCCAGGCGCACCCGCGCCACCAGGGTCACCCGCGCCTGCAGTTCGCAGCCGGCGCCGAGTTCGCAGTCCTCGCCGATCACGCAGCCGGGGCCGATCACGCAGCCGGGGCCGATCCGGGAGCGTGCGCCGATGCTGACGAACGGGCCGACGTGGGCGTCGGCCGAGACCTCGGCCGACGGGTCGATCGCGGCGCTGGGGTGGATCCCGGGGTCGCGCGCCGGCAGCCGTTCGAACAGCGCCGAGATCCGGGCGAAGGCGACGTAGGGGTCCTTGGCCACCAGGGCCGTGCCCGGCGCGGCTTCGGCGTCGCCGGTGCGCAGCACCACCACGCCGGCACCGGACTCGGCCAGTTGCGCGCGGTAGCGCGGGTTGGCCAGGAACGCCAGCTGTTCCGGTCCGGCATTGGCCAGGGTGGCCACCCCGCGCACGCGGACAGTGCCGTCGCCGTGCAGCTGCAAGGCGAAGCGCTCGGCCAGTTCGGCGGCGGTGAAGGCGGGAGTGTCCATCCGGCGCATTCTAGCCGGACCGGCCCCCGGGACCGTCACCCGCCGGCCTCAGCGCCGGGCGAGCAGGACCAGCAACGCCCCGGTGCCGCCCTGGGCCGGCGGGGCAGTATGGAAGGCGAGCACTTCGCCGCGCTGGCGCAGCAGGCGGTCGACCAGATTCTTCAGCACCGGCACGCCCTCGCCGGTGGCGCCGCCCTTGCCGTGGACGATGCGCACGCAGCCCAGGCCCGCGCCGGTGGCCTCGGCCAGGAAGCGGGCGAGCAGGGTCTCGGCCTGCAGCGCGTTGGCGCCGTGCAGGTCCAGTTCGTCCTGGGCGGAGAACTGGCCGCGGCGCAGGCGCTGCCAGTCGCGCGCGGTCACCCGCTCGCGGCGGAACGCGCTGGCGTCACCGCGCAGCAGCACCGCGTCCGGATCGTCGGCGCAGCGGGCGCGCGGGCCGGCATCACGGGTATCCGGCTGCGGGCGCCTGGCCGGCCGCGGTCGCGCTGCCACCGGCGGGTCCTGCGCCGGCTTGCGCAGCGGCGCGACCTTGCCCACGGCGGCGCGGAACAGGGCGGCGGGATCTTCCTCGTCCTCGTGCATGGGCACAGGTTAGCGCAACCGCGGCGAGGGCTTCCGGTATCATGCCGGTGTTTTCGAGGAAGCCCATGCGCGTACTGGTAAGCAACGACGATGGCGTGGACGCGCCCGGCATCCATGCCCTGGCCCAGGGCCTGCGCGACGCCGGCCACGAGGTCTACGTGGTGGCCCCCGACCGCGACCGCTCCGGTGCCAGCAACTCGCTGACCCTGGACCTGCCGATCCGGGTCAAGCGCCTGGACCACTACACCTGCTCGGTCGCCGGCACGCCCACCGACTGCGTGCACCTGGCCCTGACCGGCATGTTCGAGTTCGAGCCGGACATCGTCGTGTCCGGGATCAACACCACCGCCAACCTCGGCGACGACGTGATCTATTCGGGCACGGTGTCGGCGGCGATGGAGGGACGTTTCCTCGGCCTGCCGGCGGTGGCGATGTCGCTGGCGACCCGCAACCACGACGCCAGGCACTACGACACGGCCGCGCGCGCGGCGGTGGAGATCGTGGCGCGGCTGCTCACCGACCCGCTGCCGGCCGACACCATCCTCAACGTCAACGTGCCGGACCTGGCCTGGGGCGAGGTCCGCGGTTTCGAGGTCACCCGCCTGGGCAACCGCCATCGGGCCGAGCCCTGCGTGGCGCAGGAGGATCCGCGCGGCCGCACCGTGTACTGGATCGGCCCGGCCGGCCCGGAACAGGATGCCGGCCCGGGAACCGATTTCCACGCCGTGCGCACCGGTCACATCTCGATCACCCCGATCCACGTCGACCTGACCCGCTACCAGGCGCTGGAGAAGGTCGCCGGCTGGGTGGGCGGCCTGAGCGAGGCGCTGGCCAACGGCAACGGCGCCACTGCACCCGGCAAGGGAGCGGCCGCGTGACCCCGCGGATGCGCCTGCAGCCGGAGGCGGTGGGCCTGGGCATGACGTCGCAGCGCGTGCGCGACCGCCTGGTCGAGCGCCTGCGCGAAGGCTCGGCCACCGGCCAGGGCATCGCCGACGAACGCGTGCTCAACGTGATCCGCACCCTGCCGCGGCACCTGTTCGTGGACGAGGTGCTGGCCAGCCGCGCCTACGAGGACACCGCGTTGCCGATCGGCCACGGCCAGACCATCTCCCAGCCCTGGGTGGTGGCGCGGATGACCGAAGTGCTGCTGGAGGACGCACCGTCGAGGGTGCTGGAGATCGGCACCGGCTCCGGCTACCAGGCCGCGGTGCTGGCCGCGCTGGGCCTGGAGGTGTACACGGTCGAGCGCATCGGCGAACTGCTGCGCCAGGCGCGCAAGCGCTTGCGCACCCTGGGCATGAACGTCCGCAGCAAGCACGACGACGGCCGCATCGGTTGGCCCGAGCACGGTCCCTACGACGCGATTATCGTCACCGCCGCCGCACCCGCGCTGGTGCCGGCGCTGGTGGAGCAGTTGCGCGTGGGCGGGGTGCTGGTGGCCCCGGTCGGCGGCAGCGCCACCCAGGCGCTGGTGCGCCTGGTCCGGCGCGAGGACGGCGGCGTGGACGAGACCCGGCTGGCTGCGGTGGCCTTCGTGCCGCTGCTGTCGGGGACGATGGACTGAGGGCGCGCGGATGAAGGTCTTCGGCCCGCTCTACGATCGCGCCCTGCGCTGGGCCGGCCATCCGCATGCGCCGGCGTACCTGACCGGGCTGAGTTTCGCCGAGGCAATCATCTTCCCGGTGATGCCGGAGGTGATGCTCGCGCCGATGTGCGTGGCCCAGCCGAAGCGGGGCTGGCGGTTCGCCACCCTGAGCCTGCTCGGTTCCATGGTCGGGGCGATGGTGGGATATGCCCTGGGCCACTACGCCTTCCAGGCGGTGAAGCCGCTGCTGGCGACCATCGGCATGCTGCCGGGCATCGAGGCGGGCATCGCCACCGTGCAGGCGAAGATGGCGCAATCGCCATGGGCCGTGTTCTGGTTCCTGGTGGTGGGCGGCTTCATGCCGATCCCGATGAAGGTGTTCACCTGGGCTTCGGGTATCGTGGGCGTGCCTCTGCTTCCCTATGCGTTGAGCATGTTGGTCGGTCGCGCCAAGCGCGTGTTCCTGCTGGCCGGGGCGATCCGGTTCGGCGGGCCGCGCGCCGCGGCGGTGTTGCGGCGCTGGATCGAACCGCTGGGCTGGATCGCCACCGTGCTGGTGGCCGGGTTGGTGGCGTGGCTGGTATGGAGGGCTACAAGCGCATGAGAGCCGATGGGTGGCGCGGCAACGCGAGGATCGTCTTCCTGCTGCTGGCCGTCGCCGCGCTGGCGGCGTGCCGGAGCAACGTGGTGCGCACGCAGCAGCCAGAGGCCGGCAAGTCCGCCTCCGTCACCGGCGGCCGCAGCGGTGCCAGCGTGGTGGTGCAGAAGGGCGATACCCTGTACTCGATCGCCCGCCGCAACAACGTGGCGGTGGGCGAGCTGGCGCGCTGGAACAACCTGCCCGAGCCCTACACCATCTATCCCGGGCAGCGCCTGTGGCTGGGCCAGTCCGGCGCCGGCCGCGGTACCGCCACCGCGCCGACCCGGACCGTGGTCGCGCCCAAGTCGTCGACCGGCACCCCGGCGCCGGCACCGGCGCAGAAGGCCCCCGTCAGCAGTGGCTTCAGCTGGCGCTGGCCGGCGCAGGGCGTGCTGCTGAGCAGCTACGTGGACGGCAACGCCACCCGCCAGGGCATCGACATCGGCGGCAGCAGCGGCCAGCCGGTGGTCGCCGCGGCCGACGGGGTGGTGGTGTATTCGGGCGCAGGCCTGGTCGGCTATGGCGAGCTGATCATCGTCAAGCACAACGAACAGTGGCTGTCGGCCTATGGCCACAACCGCACGCGCCTGGTTGTCGAGGGCCAGAAGGTGAAGGCCGGCCAGCAGATCGCCGAGATGGGCCGCAGCGGCACCGACCGCGAGAAGCTGCACTTCGAAATCCGCTACAACGGCAAGCCGGTGGATCCGCTGCTGTACCTGCCGAAGCGGTAGGGACTCTGTGCAAAGAGCATGAGGCCGGCTTCGGCCGGGGGGGCGCCGCTGCGCGGGTGGGCGAGACGCCAGAGGCAAGGCCCCCTCAATTCCGCTGCTGGCCGCTCAGCCCAGCAGCAGGGCGACGACGACCTTGCGGCCTTCGCCGGCCAGCACGTTGTAGGTGCGCGCGGCGGCGGCGTTGTCCATGACTTCGATGCCGATGCCGCGGGTCAGGCAGGCGGCCATCGCCGCCGGGGACGGGAACACTTGGCGTTCGCCGGTGCCGAGCACGACCAGCTCCGGGGCCAGCGCCAGCAGCGGCTCCAGGTGGGCGGGTTCCAGCGCGACGGCGGCGGCCGGCGCGTCCCAGTCCTCCAGCAGCCGGTCCGGGGCCAGGGCAAAGCTGCGTTCGAGCACCCGGTCGTTGACCCGTGCGCGGTGGCCGTCGGCGCCGCGCAGCACCCAGGCGTAGTCGGGACGTTCGTGGCTCAGTTGCATCCGTGCCCCGCTGGCCCGCTCAGGACCGGGGCAGGACGATCTGCGGCCGTTCCCGGGCCGGGCGGTACAGGGTGGCGGTATGGCCGATCCGCTGCACCAGGGCCGCGCCGGTCTGCGCGGCGATTTCGGCGATCATCGCGTCCCGGGCCTCGCGGTCCTCGGCGCCGACCTTGACCTTGACCAGTTCGTGGCGCTCCAGCACCGCGTCCAGCTCGGCCAGCAGGGCGGGGGTGACGCCCTTGCCGCCGACCTGGATCAAGGCCTTGAGCCCGTGTGCCTGGCCGCGGAGGAATCGGTTCTGGGCGGCGGTCAGGACGGGCGGCATCGGGCGGCGGTGCGGGGTCGGGGAGTGGTTCAGGGTATCATGGCGGCCCATGTCGCCGCGGGCATCTGCCCGGCCTTCCCCGCATGTCCCGCAGCAAGAGCAGCCAGCGCTGGCTGCGCGAGCACTTCTCCGATCCCTACGTGAAGAAGGCCCAGGCCGAGGGCCTGCGCTCGCGCGCCGCCTATAAACTGGAGGAGCTGATCGAGCGCGACCGCCTGCTCAAGCCGGGCATGGTCGTGGTCGACCTGGGCGCCGCCCCCGGCGGCTGGTCGCAGTACGTGCGCCAGGCCATGGGCGACGGCGGCCGGGTGCTGGCCCTGGACATCCTGGAGATGCCGCCGCTGGCCGGGGTCGAATTCCTTCATGGCGACTTCAGGGAAGAAGCGGTCTTATCGCAGCTGGAGACGCTGCTGGACGGCCAGCGCGTGGACCTTGTGTTGTCGGACATGGCCCCCAACTTCAGTGGTGTGGATGCGGTGGACCTGCCGCGCGCCATGCACCTGGCGGAGTTGGCGATGGAGTTCGCCGACGGCCACCTGCGTCCCGGCGGGGCCTTCCTGATCAAGCTGTTCCAAGGGGTGGGCTTCGACGATTACGTGCGCCAGCTGCGCCGCCGCTACGAGAAGGTGGCGATCCGGAAGCCGGCGGCCTCGCGCAAGCGTTCGCCGGAAGTCTATGCCCTGGCGCAGGGAAAGCGCGCCGCGATCAAGTAAGCTCGACCTGCAAGCCAACCCGCCCCATCCCCCCAGCCGCCAGCGCGACACGCCCTACAGGAACCGCGGAGCCGATGAAGATGAACGACCTGACCAAGAACCTGCTGCTCTGGGTGGTCGTCGCCGTGGTGCTGATGGTCGTGTTCCAGAGCTTCTCGCCCCGCGACGGCGGCCCCGGCGCCACCGTTGCCGAAAGCCCCAGCTACACCCGCTTCCTGCAGGACGTGGACGCCGGCAAGATCCGTTCGGTGGTGTTCACCGACGAGAGCACCTTCACCGCCAATGCGATCCGCTACCGCCGTGCCGACGGCACCGAGGGTCAGGTGGTCGGGCCGATGGACGGCAAGCTGATCGACCAGCTGGTCAGCAAGAACGTGGACGTGGTCCGCGAGAAACCCAGGACCAGCCCCGGCTTCTGGAACATCGTGCTGACCTTCCTGCCGATCCTGCTGATCATCGGCTTCTGGATCTTCATCATGCGCCAGATGCAGGGTGGCGGCGGCGGCGCCAAGGGCGCGATGTCGTTCGGCAAGTCGCGCGCCAAGCTGCAGGGCGAGGACCAGATCAAGGTCACCTTCGCCGACGTGGCCGGCTGCGAGGAGGCCAAGGAGGAGGTCGGCGAACTGGTCGACTTCCTGCGCGATCCGTCCAAGTTCACCAAGCTCGGCGGCAAGATCCCGCGCGGCGTGCTGATGGTCGGCCCGCCCGGCACCGGCAAGACCCTGCTGGCCCGCGCCATCGCCGGCGAGGCCAAGGTGCCGTTCTTCTCGATCTCCGGCTCGGATTTCGTGGAGATGTTCGTCGGCGTGGGCGCCAGCCGCGTGCGCGACATGTTCGAGCAGGCCAAGAAGCACGCGCCGTGCATCATCTTCATCGACGAGATCGACGCGGTCGGCCGCCATCGCGGCGCCGGCCTGGGCGGCGGCCACGACGAGCGCGAGCAGACCCTCAACCAGCTGCTGGTGGAGATGGACGGCTTCGAGGGCGGCGAGGGCGTGATCGTGATCGCCGCGACCAACCGCCCGGACGTGCTCGACCCGGCACTGCTGCGCCCCGGCCGCTTCGACCGCCAGGTGGTGGTCGGCCTGCCCGACGTGAAGGGCCGCGAGCAGATCCTCAAGGTGCACATGCGCAAGCTGCCGCTGGCCGACGACGTCGAGCCGATGGTGATCGCGCGCGGCACCCCGGGCTTCTCCGGCGCCGACCTGGCCAACCTGGCCAACGAGGCCGCGCTGTTCGCCGCGCGCGAGAACGCGAAGGAGGTCCGCATGGACCACTTCGACCGCGCCCGCGACAAGATCCTGATGGGCGCCGAGCGCCGCTCGATGGCGATGAGCGAGGACGAGAAGACGCTCACTGCCTACCACGAGGCCGGCCACGCCATCGTCGGTCGCCTGGTGCCGGAGCACGATCCGGTCTACAAGGTCACCATCATTCCCAGAGGCAGGGCCCTGGGCGTGACCATGTACCTGCCCGAGGGCGACAAGTACAGTTACAACCGCACTGCGATCGAATCGCAGCTGTGTTCGCTGTATGGCGGGCGCGTGGCCGAGGAGCTGATCTTCGGCGAGGACAAGGTCACCACCGGCGCGTCCAACGACATCGAGCGCGCGACCAAGATGGCGCGCAACATGGTCACCAAGTGGGGCCTGAGCGACGAGATGGGCCCGATCGCCTACGGCGAGGAGGAGGACGAGGTGTTCCTCGGCCGTTCGGTGACCCAGCACAAGAACGTCTCCAACGAGACCGCGCGCCGGATCGACGAAGTGGTGCGTTCGATCCTGGACAAGGCCTACGCCAAGACCAAGGCCCTGCTGACCGAGAACATCGACAAGCTGCATGCGATGTCGCAGCTGCTGCTGCAGTACGAGACCATCGACGCACCGCAGATCGACGCGATCATGGAGGGCCGCGAGCCGCCGCCGCCGATGGGCTGGGGCAAGTCCGGCCGGGGCGACGACAAGGGTGGCGATGCGCGTCCGCTGCCGCCCGTGGGCGGCCCGGCCACGCAGACCTGACCGGGGCGGGCACCGCATCGGCATGGACAGGCAGGTACCCGGGACGTCCTCCGGGCAGGAGCCGGACCGGCAGGACGGCACCGCGCCGCGATCGAGCTATTACGTCCGCAACCCATGGCGCCCATGGATTTCGGGCGCCTTCGCTGGTGCCTCGAGCATATTGACCGCGACCGCGGTGTTCTACGCGCTGGGCAGACTGCCGCTGCCGCTGGTGGGCATCTCGGTGTTGCTGGCCGCCGCCGCATTCGCCTTCGGCCTCTACGCCCGCCGCCGCGCCGAGCGCTTCGACGCCGGTACTGCCTAGGCGTTCCGTCGTTCCCGCGCCGGCGCGAGTCCGGCGGCTACGCCGGGATTGTCTGCCGCACCCCGCAGCGGTCAGACTGGCTGCGACTCCTTCCGGGCGCCTCGCCGATGTTCGACATCACCCCCACACTCGATTGCGCCGGTCGCCCGCTCAAGCTGGACCGCACCCGGGTCATGGGCATCGTCAACGTCACCCCAGACTCGTTCTCCGATGGCGGCGACCACGCCACCACCGACGCGGCGGTGGCGCACGCGCTGAAGCTGGCGGAGGAGGGCGCCGACGTCCTCGACGTCGGCGGCGAGTCCACCCGCCCGGGGGCCGGGGAAGTGCCGCTGGAGGAGGAACTGCGTCGCGTGATTCCGGTGATCGAGCGCCTGGCGCGGGAAACCGCGCTGCCGATCAGCGTGGACACCTGCAAGCCCGGGGTCATGCGCGCGGCGGTGGAAGCCGGCGCCGGCATGGTCAACGACGTCTGCGCCCTGCGCCGCGAAGGCGCGCTGGAAACCGCCGCCGCCCTCGGCGTGCCGGTGGTGCTGATGCACATGCTCGGCGATCCGCGCTCGATGCAGGACGACCCGCGCTACGACGACGTGGTGGCCGAAGTGCACCGCTTCCTGGCCGAGCGCATCTTCGCCGCCGAACTGGCCGGCATCCCCAAGAAGAACCTCGTTGCCGATCCCGGCTTCGGCTTCGGCAAGACCACCGCGCACAATGTCGAACTGCTCGCCCGCCTGGAACGCTTTGTCGAACTGGGCGTGCCGGTGCTGGCCGGCCTGTCGCGCAAGCGCAGCATCGGCGAGCTGACCGGGCGCCGGGATCCGGCCGAGCGCGCCGCCGGTTCGGTCGCCGCGCATCTCGTCGCCGCCCAGCGCGGCGCGCGCATCGTGCGCGTGCACGACGTGGCCGCCACGGTCGATGCGCTGAAGGTGTGGGAAGCGGTGGCCGCGGTGCCGGCACCGCGCAAGGATGCCGCGCCGGCGATCCGCTGGCCGGACGAGGATTGACCCCGGCATCCGGCGCGGCCCGGAAGCGGGCGATGTGATTATCCCGCCGCTGGTGCGAATCACTCTCCCGACCCCACACTCGGGACCGCACCCCGGATGGAACTCGCCGCCGCCATGCAAGCCGATACGCAACGGCAATTCTCCCTGCTGCTGGAGCGGCACCGGGGCATCGTGCTCAAGGTGGTGCACAGCTACGCCTGGACTCCGGACGACCGCGCCGACCTGGCGCAGGAAATCGCCGCCCAGGCCTGGCGTGCCTTCCCCGCCTACGATCCCGATCGCCGTTTCTCCACCTGGTTGTACCGGGTCGCGCTGAACGTTTCCATTTCCTTCGCTCGCGGCGACGGCCTGCGCCGCCGCCACGCCGTGCCGCTGGACGAGACCGTGCACGACCTGGCCGATGCCGGCGCCGCCGATCCCGGCCTGCAGCTCCAGGTCAGGGCGCTGCAGGCGTTCATCGCCGCGCTCAAGCCCCTGGATCGTGCGCTGATGCTGCTCTACCTGGAAGACCACGCTTACCGCGAGATCGCCGACATCCTGGGCATCAGCGAAACCAACGTCGCCACCAAGATCGGCCGGCTCAAGCAACGCATCCGCAACGAACTCTGATCCATCGACACGCACCCACGGACTCGACGCAATGGAACACACCATGGAATCCGACGACCTCAAGCACGCCTGGCAGGCCCTGGGCCGGCAACTGGAACGGCACGACGTCATCAACCTGCAACTGTTCCGCGACCGGAAGCTGGAGCGCGCGCGCGCCAGCCTGCGCCCGCTGTTCTGGGGGCAGTTGGCGCAGATCCTGTTCGGCCTGCCGTTCCTGGCGCTGGCGACCCTGCTCTGGAGCGTCGGCCCGCATCCGGCCCACGCGGTCGCGGCCGGCGTGTTCGTGCACGCCTACGGCATTGCCGTCATCGTGCTGGCCGGCATGACCTTGGCTGCCATCGGCAGGATCGACTACACCGCCCCGGTCGTCACCATCCAGAAACAACTGGCCTCGCTGCGCCGGCTGTATCTGGTCAACGGCATGATCTGCGGCCTGCCGTGGTGGTTGATGTGGGTCGCAGTACTGGTAGTGCTGGCCGCCCTGGGCGGAAACGACCTGATGGCGCAGGCACCGCAGATGGTCTGGGGCGGGCTGGCCGTCGGCATCGCGGGCCTGTTCGGCACCTGGGTCTTCCACCGCTGGTCGCGCAGTCCGGCGCGTGCCGACCTGGGTCGCCGGCTGGACGATGGCGCAGCCGGCGGCAGCATCCGCAAGATGCAGCAGGTGCTCGACGAGATCGCCCGGTTCGAGCGGGAGTGAGGCCGTCGGTCCACGGGCCTGGCCGCGCGGCGGGCATCAACCACGCATCAGTACTTGTAGCCCCCGGCCAGCGCGGGCTTGCCGGTGGCACCGGCATTGCGCAGTGAAAGCAAGTTGCCTTAGCAGTACAGGTTGAAGGCCTTGATGCCCGTGGCGAGGTTGCGCGTGCCGGAGATCCCGATGTTGCGGATCCGCTTGTATTCCCAGTCCGGACCCGCGTCCACGGGTGCGGTGGCGATCAGTACCTTGACGCGGCTGCTGACCTACGCCGCCACCTGTGTCGCGCTGCCGGTGCTGCGACGGCGCCCGGACGCGCCGCCGGCGCTGTTCCACGCACCCGGCGGCATGCTTACCGTCGCGGTGGCGCTGGTCGTGATCGCATGGCTGCTCGCCAGCGTCAATGCCCGCGAATTGCGCGATGTCGGCATTGCCATGGTATTGGGTTTCGTGCTGCTGGCCTTCGGCCGGCTCGGCGCGCGCCGACGCTAGAGCGTTTCCGTTTCAGGTATTCGCGTTTTCGTCGTCCCCGTCTCAACGCGACTCTGACAGATCTCCGAGATACGGGGCCTGGATCAGGCCGGTCGCACGTGCAACTCGACGCCGAGCGCCGCCAGGACGCGCTGGATCGTATCGAAGCGGGGATGTGCGTCGGCGCGCAGGGCGTTGTAGAGGTTTTCGCGACCCAGGCCGGAAGCCCGGGCGATCTCGGTCATGCCGCGTGCGCGCGCCACGACACTGAGAGCGTCGTGGAATTCGGCGGCACTGCCGGATGCCAGCGCGTCCCCCAAGTAGGTGGCGATGGCCTCCGGCGTGTCCAGGTACTCTGCCGAATCGAAGGGAAGGGTCTTGGTCTTGGCCATGATGGATTTCCGTGCATGTTGGGCATCGCATGATGTGTGCGGGGCCGACGAGGCTCAGAGGTCGGATGCGAGTTGGCGGGCTTTTCTGGTGTCCCTTTCCTGAGTGGACCTGTCGCCTCTGCAAAGCAGCATGACGGAGGCGTCCCCATGACTTGCGAAGTAGATCTGGCAGCCAGGGCCATGGTTCATGCGCAACTCGCCGATGCCGTCGAAATACTTCACGTCGCCGAACAGGCCACTGCGCATGCGGTCGATCCGGCGCAGGACGATACCGGCGGCAATCCTGTCGTGCAGACCGATGATCCACTTCAGGAAAGCTTCGGTTTGCCGTACTTCGGCGATCGTGAAGCGTATCGAAAACGATACATAAATCAAGACAGGTCGAGGCTACGGGAACGAATTCCCTGGAGCACCGTGCCATCAACGTCGTGGAATGTAAGAAAGCCCTGATATTCAGGCATGGGAACGCTGCAGGGGCCAGGGCATGCCATCGCTCAAGTAAGCTTTCCGCTTTCGTGCCGCGAAGCGCACGGCAACCAATCCCGACATGCCCGTCGACACCCGCCCCCTCGCCATCGCCGTCATGGGCCCGACCGCCTCGGGCAAGACTGCCTTCGCCATCGAGCTGGCACAGCGATGCGGCGGCGAGATCGTCAGCGTCGATTCGGCGCTGGTCTATCGCGGGCTGGACATCGGTGCGGCCAAGCCGGATGCGACCGAGCGGGCCGGGGTGCCGCACCACCTGATCGACGTGCGCGAGCCGTGGCAGCCATATTCGGCCGCCGAGTTCGCGCAGGATGCGCGCAGCGTCATCGCCGGCATCCTCGCCCGCGGCCGCCTGCCGGTGCTGGCCGGCGGCACCGGGCTGTATTTCCGCGCGCTGCTGCACGGGTTGGCGCCGATGCCGGAGGCCGATCCGGCCTTGCGCGAGGTCATCGCCGCCGAGGCCGCCGCACGCGGATGGCCGGTGTTGCACGCCGAACTGGCACGGGTCGATCCAGCCGCCGCCGCGCGCATCCGCCCCGGCGACGCGCAGCGGATCCAGCGCGCGCTGGAGGTGTTCCGGCTCAGCGGCCGGCCGATCAGCGAATGGCAGCGTGATCCGCGGCCGCCGCGGTTGCCGCTGCGTGTGCTCAAGCTGGTGTTGGCACCGGCCGGTCGCGCGACGCTGCACGCACGCATCGCCCTGCGCTTCGAACGCATGCTCGAAGCCGGTTTCCTCGACGAGGTCCGTGGCCTGCGCGCATTGCCGCGGTTGCGCGACCATCCCGCGCCGCTGGACCTGCCGGCGTTGCGCGCGGTCGGCTATCGCCAGGCCTGGGAACACCTGGATGGTGCCACCTCGGCCGAGGAGTTCCGCGACCGCGGCATCTTCGCCACCCGCCAGCTGGCCAAGCGCCAGCTCACCTGGTTGCGCGGCGAACTGGACGGGTGCTGGTTCGACCCGGAACGTGACGGCGGTCAACTTCGGGAGGCGGTTTCGCGCTTCCTGGGTCGCTGACGGGCCTCGCCACGGCGGCCGGCTTGTGTAACATGCCCGGACGGGCCGGGGAGGCCCGTGCAACACCCACATAAGAAGAACGCTCGCACGAAGAGCTGAGGGGAGTCGCCAATGTCCAAGGGGCAATCGCTGCAGGACCCGTTCCTGAACGCACTGCGGCGCGAACGCGTGCCGGTATCGGTGTACCTGGTGAACGGGATCAAGCTGCAGGGTACCATCGAGTCCTTCGACCAGTTCGTGGTGCTGCTGCGCAGCACCGTCAGCCAGATGGTCTACAAGCACGCCATTTCCACCGTCGTGCCGTCGCGCAACGTCAAGGTCGGGCCGGGCGGCGGCTACGTGCAGCAACCGGGTGATTCCGGGGACGAGGAAGGCGGCGACGAGGCCGAGTAGTTCTTCCCGGAGTTCCCATTGTTCGAAAGATCCCGCAAGGGCGAGCATGCGCTGTTGATCCAGCCCCACGCCGGCGGCGCCGTAGCCGAGGACGTGCTGGAGGAGTTCGCCGACCTGGCCCGGTCGGCCGGTGCCAGCGTGGCCGCCACCCTCACCGCGCGCATCGACCGGCCCAGTCCGGCCACCCTGATCGGCAGCGGCAAGCTGGAGGAGGTGCTGGCGGCGGCCGACGCCACCGGCGCCGACCTGGTCCTGGTCAACCATCCGCTCAGTCCGGTGCAGGAGCGCAACCTGGAGAAGGCGCTGCAGCGGCGCGTGGTCGACCGCACCGGCCTGATCCTGGACATCTTCGCCCAGCGCGCGCGCAGCCACGAGGGCAAGCTGCAGGTCGAACTGGCCCAGCTCAAGCACATGGCCACCCGCCTGGTGCGCGGCTGGACCCACCTGGAGCGCCAGCGCGGCGGCGCCATCGGCCTGCGAGGGCCCGGCGAGACCCAGCTGGAAACCGACCGCCGACTGCTGCAGAAGCGCCTGGAGCAATTGCAGCGGCGGTTGGACAAGGTGGAAGTGCAGCATGCGCAAATGCGCCGGGCGCGGGTGCGCAGCGAGCTGCCGCGGGTGGCGCTGGTGGGTTACACCAATGCCGGCAAGTCGACCCTGTTCAATGCGCTCACCGGCGCCGACGCCTACGCCGCCGACCAGTTGTTCGCGACCCTGGACCCGACCGTGCGCAGGGTGACGCTGCCCGGCGGCAGCGTGGTCCTGGCCGATACGGTCGGCTTCGTCCGCGACTTGCCGCACGAACTGGTGGCCGCGTTTCGCTCCACCCTGAGCGAAGCGCGCGAGGCCGATCTGCTGCTGCACGTGATCGACGCGGCCGATCCGCATCGCGAGGAGCGCATCGCCCAGGTCGACGCAGTGCTGGCCGAGATCGGCGCCGGCGACCTGCCGCAGCTGCTGGTGTTCAACAAGATCGACCGGATCGAGGGCGCGCAGCCGCGCCACGACCATAGCGGCGGCGAGGCCGACGACCCCGGCCACCGCGAGCGGGTGTGGCTGTCGGCGCGCGACGGCCGCGGCATGGAACTGCTGCAGGCCGCCCTGGCGCGGCGCCTGGACCTGCAGCGCGTGTTCGGCGAACTGCGACTGCCGCCGCAGGCCGGGCGCTTGCGCGCGCGCCTGCACCAGCTCGAGGCGGTACGCTCGGAGCAGGCCGACGAGCAGGGCTGGCTGCTGCAGGTGGACTTGCCGCGGTCCGAGGCCGAGCGCCTGGCTGCACGCGCCGACGGCGAACCGTTGCGGGCGCTGTTGCCCCCGCGCGACGGGGATTGAGGCCGGATGGCCTTCGCGGGCGCGTGCGCGGGCCGTTGGTGGCGCGGACGGGCCCAGCCGATCGTCGCATCCTCCCCGGGAACCCGGGCCCGTCCCCGCGGTCTTGCTAGAATCGTCCCCAGACCCACCGTGGCCTCAGCGCCGCCGGGACCCTCGATTTGGAGTTTGCATGGTCTGGAACACCCCAGGTAAAGGCGGCGACTCGCCCGACAACCGCCAGAACCCGTGGCCGCCGCGCCGCCCCGACCGCGGCAACGGGGGGGGCGGCCTGGATGGTTTGATGGACCAGTTGCGCGGGTTCTTCGGCGGCAACGGCGGCGGCCTTGGCCGCTGGATCCTGCTGGGCGTGGCCCTGCTGGTGCTGCTGAGCAGCTTCCAGCTGATCGGCGAGCAACAGCGCGGCGTGGTCCTGCGCTTCGGCCAGTTCTCGCGGGTGATGCAGCCGGGCCCGAACCTGAAGTGGCCGTGGCCGGTGGAGCGGGTGGTCAAGGTCAACGCCACCCAGATCAAGACCTTCAGCAATACCGTGCCGGTCCTCACCCGCGACGAGAACATCGTCAACGTGGCGATGAACGTGCAGTACCGGGTCGGCGACCCGCGCATGTACCTGTTCGGTTCGCGCGACCCGGACCGGATGCTCGAGCAGGTGGCGCAGAGCGTGGTCCGCGAACAGGTCGGCCGCTCCGACCTGGACACCGTGCTCGGTGCGCGCGGCCCGTTGTCGGTCAGCGCCTCGCAGCAACTGCAGGCCTCGCTGGACGCCTACCGCACCGGCCTGGTGGTGACCGAACTCAACCTGCAGGACGCGCGTCCTCCGGAGGAGGTCAAGCCGGCCTTCGACGAGGTCAACAGCGCCCAGCAGATCAAGGACCAGCTGGTCAACGAAGCGCGCGCCTACGCCGCCCGGGTGGTGCCCGAGGCGCGCGGCGAGGCGGCGCGCCGGCGCACCGAGGCCGAGGGCTACAAGGTGTCCAAGATCGCCCGCGCCGAGGGCGACACCGCCCGCTTCTCCCTGCTGCGCGACGAATACCGCAACGCGCCGGAGGTCACCCGCAAGCGCCTGTGGCTGGAGACGCTTCAGGACGTGCTCGCGCGCAACCGCAAGGTGATCGGCGCCGACAGCCGCCAGCTGATCTACGTGCCGATGCCCGGCGCCGCGGCCGGTGCCGCCCAGGCCGTGCCGCCCGCGGTCGGTGCCGAGGCGGTGCTGCCGGCGATCGAGAGCGTGCCCGAGCCGCTGCGCAGCGGTACCCGCGATCCGCAGCGCGGCGGTCGCCAGGAGCCTGACCGATGAAGTATTCCCTCTGGATCGCCCTGGTGGCGGCTGCCGTGCTGGGCCTGCTCGGCTCGGTGTACGTGGTCCGCGAGGGCCAGGTCGCACTGGTCCTGAACCTGGGCCGGGTGGCCCGCACCGATATCGGCCCAGGCCTGCATTTCAAGGTGCCGCTGGTGGAGAGCGTGCGTACCTTCGACAGCCGCTTCACCCTGGTCGACTTCTCGCCCGAGCGCTACCTGACCTCCGAGCGCAAGGACGTGAGCGTGGACTTCGTGGCGATCGGCTACATCAACGACGCGCGCGCCTTCTACCGCGCCACCGGCGGCGACGAGTCGGCCGCGGCCGACCGCCTGGCCCCCATCATCAAGGACTCGCTGCGCAACGAGATCAACTCGCGCACCCTGACCCAGCTGGTGTCCGGCGACCGCAGCGAGGTGATCGCCAAGCAGCTCGACGGCATCAACAAGGGTGCCGAGACCCTGGGCATGCGCATCGTCGACATCCGCCTCAAGCAGATCGACCTGCCCACCGACAGCGACGTGATCAAGCAGGTCTACGACCGCATGCGTGCCGAGCGCAAGCAGGTGGCCAGCGCGTTGCGCGCCGAGGGCGAGGAGCAGGCGCGCACCATCCGCGCCCAGGCCGACCGCGACCAGGCGGTGATCGTGGCCGAGGCCGAGCGCGACGCCCAGCGCTTGCGCGGCGAGGGCGATGCCCAGGCGGCGCGGCTGTTCGCCGAGGCGGCCAACCAGGACCAGGCGTTCTTCTCGTTCCACCGCAGCCTGGAGGCCTACCGTGGGGCCTTCGCCGACGGCCAGGGCGTGATCGTCCTCGACAAGGACGATCCGTTCATGCAGTACTTCAAGAACGAGCGCTGAGCCCCACTCCCGCACGAAGCCAACGGCCCGCCCCGGCGGGCCGTTGGCTTTTGCATCCGTGGGAGTTCGGGTGCTTGGAAGGCGCAGGACCGTTGGCCGCCTGCGCCCCGGCACGCTGCCTGCCGCCACGCATGTCCCCCGGCCCTGGCCTGCGGCCAGGACCTCCTCCTTGACTTCCCGTCGGCAGGCAGCGCACCAGGTCGCCCCGTGCAGCAGCGGCTCCAAGCCGAAACGCTTCACCGCAGCCGTATGGCTGCCCGCCCGCGCTTTCCCCACAGGTCAAGGCCAGTCGATGGTCCCGTGGATCACGCTGACCACCCGGCCGCCGGACCAGACCTCGCCGTCGGCATCCACGGCCATCTCCAGCAGCGCATCATGGCCGACCTCGCGGCCCTGGCTGACGCGATAGCGGCCATCCGTGCCCGGCAGCGCACCGCGCAGCGCCAGCCATGCCGCCAACGCCGCATTCGCCGCCCCGGAGGCGGCGTCCTCGAACATCGCCGGCCCGCCGACGAAGGCGCGCGCCGCCACCTGGTAGTCCTCGCCATGGCAGCGCGCGAACGCCAGCACGCCCATGCTGTCGGTCGCGTGCGCCAGCGCCGCGATCGCGTCCCAATCGGGCCGGGCGTCGCGCAGGCTGGCTTCGTCGCGCGCCTCGGCCAGCCACCAGCGGCGTCCGCCGTCCATCAGCGCCGGCGGCAGCTCGCCCGACGGCAGCCAGTCCAGCGCCTCGGCCATGCGTGCACCGCGCGCATCGGCGGTCTCGACCAGCCGCGCGCGCGGGGTGCGGATCGCGATCCGGCGCGCTCCTCCTGTTCCGTCCACCCGCAGCGGCAGCAGGCCGGCCACGCCTTCCTGCAGCAACAGGCCGTCGCGTGGCTCGGCCAACCCGGCCTCGAGCGCCACGTGCGCAGTGCCGACGCTGGGATGGCCGGCGAACGGCACTTCCTTCTTCGGGCTGAACATCCGGATCGCGTAGCTGGCGCCGGGCCGGGTCGGCGCCAGCACGAAGGTGGTCTCCGGCAGCCGGGTCCAGCGGGCGATGGCCTGCATCGCCGCGTCGTCCAGGCCGCCGGCGTCGAGTACTACCGCCAGCGGGTTGCCGGCACCGGGGCGGTCGGCGAAGACGTCGGCCTGGACGAAGGGGCGAAGGGCCATGGCGGCGATCCTGCTGCGGTCGGGGACGTGGCCGAGGTTACCAGCGGTCCGTTTCCGGCGTGACCATCCGCGCGCCACCGCCGAGCGGCCGGATTCCCGCATTGGGGTGGCGCGATTCGGCTTAGAATCGGCCGCTCATGCCCGATGGTCGGGTGGTTCCCCCGAATACGCCCATGCCCGCAGTCCCGCACGCGCAAGACGCCCCCCACGGCGACTGGATCGTCCTCAAGTTCGGCGGCACCTCGGTGTCGCAGCGCCACCGTTGGGACACGATCGGCAAACTGTCCAGGCAGCGCGCCGGGCAGACGGGCGGGCGCGTCCTGATCGTGGTGTCCGCGCTGTCGGGCACTACCGACCGGCTGACCGCGATCGCCAACGGCGAATCCATCGACGCAGCCGCGATCGAGCGGCGGCACCGCGATTTCGCCGCCGAACTGGGCCTGGATGCCGAGGCGGTGCTGGGCGAGCGCCTGGCCGCGCTGCGCGGCCTGCTCGCCGACGCACGCGCCGCCGCCCGGCCGCTGGACTGGCGGGCCGAAGTGCTGGCGCAGGGCGAGTTGCTCGCGTCCACGCTCGGCGCCGCCTACCTGCGCATGCAGGGCCTGGACATCGGCTGGCTAGACGCGCGCGACTGGCTCGATGCGTCGCCGCCGAGGCCCAACCAGAGCGAATGGTCGCAGCGATTGTCGGTGAACTGCCAGTGGCAGGCCGACGATGCCTGGCGCGCGCGCTTCGCCGCCCAGCCCGGGCAGGCGCTCATCACCCAGGGCTTCATCGCCCGCCATGCCGATGGCGGCACTGCCGTCCTCGGCCGCGGCGGTTCCGACACCTCGGCCGCGTATTTCGGGGCGCTGCTGGGTGCCTCGAAGGTGGAGATCTGGACCGACGTGCCGGGCATGTTCAGCGCCAATCCGCGCGAAGTGCCCGAAGCGCGCCTGCTCAACCGCCTCGGCTACGCCGAGGCGCAGGAAATCACCACCACCGGCGCCAAGGTCCTGCACCCGCGCTCGATCAAACCCTGCCGCGACGCCGGAGTACCCATGGCCATCCTCGATACCGAACGCCCCGACGAACACGGGACCCTGATCGACCGCAGCGCCGCGACGGTGGAGGGGGTGAAGGCGATCAGCCGCCGCAACGGCGTGGTGCTGGTGTCGGTGGAGGACATCGGCATGTGGCAGCAGGTCGGCTACCTGGCCGAGGTGTTCGCGCTGTTCCGCAAGCACGGCCTGTCGGTGGACATGATCGGTACCTCGCAGACCAACGTGACCGTGTCGCTGGATCCCAGCGAGAACCTGCTCGCGCCGGACGTGCTGGCCGCACTGGCTGCCGACCTGGAGAAGGTCGGCCGGGTCAAGGTGATCGTGCCCTGCGCGGCGATCACCCTGGTCGGGCGCGGCATGCGTTCGCTGCTGCACAAGCTGTCGGAGGTGTTCTCGAGCTTCGGCCACGAGCGCGTGCACATGATCTCGCAGTCGTCCAACGACCTGAACCTGACTTTCGTGATCGACGAGGCCGATGCCGATGGCTTGCTGCCTGACCTGCACGCGGCGCTGATCGACAGCGGCGCGATGCCGGTGGGCGAGAAGGACGTATTCGGGCCCGGCTGGCGCGAGATCAACGGCACGGTACGCCCGCGCGAGGTGCCGTGGTGGCGCGGGGAGCGCAACCGCCTGCTGGCGCTCGCCGAACAGGGCACGCCGCGCTATGTCTACCACCTGCCGACGGTGCGCGAGCGTGCGCGCCGGCTCAAGGCGGTCAAGGCGGTGGACCGGCGCTTCTTCGCGATCAAGGCCAACCCGCATCCGGCGATCCTGCGCACCCTGGCCGCGGAGGGCTTCGGCCTGGAGTGCGTGTCGCTGGGCGAGTTGCGCCACATCTTCGCCTCGGTGCCGGGTATTGCCCCGGCGCGGGTGCAGTTCACCCCCAGCTTCGCCCCGGTGAACGAATACGAGCAGGCCTTCGCCCTGGGCGCCAACGTGACCGTGGACAACGTCGAGGTGCTGCGCCGCTGGCCGGAGGTGTTCCGTGGCCGCAAGGTGTGGCTGCGACTGGACCTGGGTCATGGCGCCGGCCACCACCAGAAGGTCACCACCGGGGGCAAGGATTCCAAGTTCGGACTGTCGTTGCGGCGCTTCGACGAGTTCGTCGATGTTGCGCACGCGCTGGGCATGGTCATCACCGGCCTGCATTCGCACATGGGTTCCGGCGTGGACGACACCGGCCACTGGCGGCTGATGTGCGACGAGATGGCCGGCTTCGCCCGCCGCATCGGCACCGTGGCCTCGCTGGACATCGGTGGCGGCCTGCCGATCCCCTACAGCGCAGACGACGAGCCGTTCGACCTGGACGCCTGGGCGGCCAGCCTGGACGAGGTCCGCGCGGTGCACCCGGAGTTCGAGCTGGTGATCGAGCCGGGCCGTTACATGGTCGCCGAATGCGGCGTGCTGCTGGCCCGTGCCACCCAGGTGGTGGAGAAGGACGGGGTGCTGCGGGTGGGCCTGGATGCGGGCATGCACACCCTGGCGCGGCCGGCGCTGTACGACGCCTGGCACGACGTGGTCAACCTGCAGCGACTGGAGGAGGAGGCCGATGGCTCGTTCGACGTGGTCGGCCCGATCTGCGAGTCCAGCGACGTGCTCGGCCGCGGTCGCCCGCTGCCGTCCACCACCGCGCCGGGTGATGTGATGCTGGTCGCCGACGCCGGCGCCTACGGCTACGCGATGGCCAGCCACTACAACCTGCGCGGCATGCCCGCCGAGGATGTGATCGATGACGCCGCGCACTGAGTTCGTGCTGCTGGCGACCCTGGCCGGGGGCCTGCTGTCGGTGCTGGGTTTCCTGCTGGTACTCGGTTACCTGTCCGGATCGGCTCCGGGCGCAGACGAGATGCGCTCGGCCCTGCTGTGGAGCCCCGGCGGCGTGCTGGCCGCATTCGCCGCCTCGTGGATCGCCAGTGGCTGGCACCGGCGCGCCGTCGGCAACGGCCGTCGCTGGGGCGCGGCCGGCCTGGCGTTGCGCACCACCGTGCTGGCAGTGCTGGTCTACCCCCTGGCGATCGGGGCCTGGCTGTTGTTCACCGCCTGGCTCGACCAGCGCTTCGCCGCCGCCGGGATGCCGCTGCGGGAGTTCGTGAACTGGCTGCCGTCCATGGTCCTCGTCGCCTCGGTGTCGGCGCTGGTGGTCGGCGCGCTGCCGGCGTTCGCCATCGTGTTCGCGCTCGGCCGCCGCTACCTGCGCCGGTCGGGTGGCCCGGTCGCGGGGATCGCATGAGCATTTTCGACCGCGACGCCATCCGCACGTTCCGCTTCGTGCGCTGCCGCTTCAGCGCCGCCACCGGCGTGGCCGAACTGGTCTACGCCTTCGACGACGGCCCCGAGCTGGTGGAGACCGTCACCGTGCCCGGCGCGCCGTTCGACCTGGAACCGGCGCGTGCCGCCGCGGTCGAGCGCGCGCTGCGCCTGCTGCACCTGATCGCCGGGGTGAGCTACTACAAGGCCGCGGTGCCGGGCGAGATCCGGATCGACGGCTACGCCATCGACGCGGGCACCGCGGCGATGCTGGAACAGGTCTATCTCAACGGGCTGGGCGAGTTCGCCTACCGCAACGGGCTGGACCTGCGCGGGCGGATCCGGTTCCCGTTCGATGCTTCCGCGCCCGAGGCCGATGCGCCCGCGCTGGGCCTGCCGGAACGCGCGCTGGTGGCGATCGGCGGCGGCAAGGACTCGCTGGTCAGCATCGAGGCGTTGCGCGCGGCGGGCGTGGAGCAGGTCGTGACCTGGATCGGGAATTCGCAGCTGATCCGCACCTGCGCCGAACACACCGGCCTGGCCACCCTCAACATCGGCCGCGCCCTGGCGCCTGAACTGTTCGAGATCAACCGCCAGGGCGCCTACAACGGCCATATCCCGGTGACCGCGGTGAACTCGGCGATCCTGGTGCTGGCCGCGCTGCTCACCGGCGCCGGCCAGGTGGTGTTCTCCAACGAGCGCTCGGCCAGCTACGGCAGCCTGATCCCGGGTGCCGGCGAGGTCAACCACCAATGGTCCAAGGGCTGGGCCTTCGAGCACATGTTCGGCGAACAGGTCGAGCGCACGGTGGCCGCCGACCTGCACTACTGCTCGTTGCTGCGGCCGCTGTCGGAACTGGCGGTGGCCCGGCAGTTCGCGAAGAGCGACCACTACGACGAGCACTTCTCCAGCTGCAACCGCAACTTCCACATCCTCGGCGAGAAGCCGGCGCAGCGCTGGTGCGGGCTGTGCCCGAAGTGCCACTTCGTGTTCCTGGCGCTGGCGCCGTTCATGTCCAAGGCGCGGCTGGTGCGGATCTTCGGCCGCAACCTGCTGGACGAGGATGCGCAGGCGCCGGGTTTCGACGCGCTGCTGGAGTACCGGGACCACAAGCCGTTCGAGTGCGTGGGCGAGGGCCGCGAATCGCGCGCGGCGCTGGCCGCGCTGGCCGCACGCGCGGACTGGCGCGAGGATGCGTTGGTGGCACGCTTCGCCCGCGAGATCCTGCCGCAGCTGGATCCGGCGGAATTGCGGATCGAGCCGCTGCTCGAAATCGCCGGCGAGCACCGGGTGCCGGCAGCGGTGTGGGAGCGGCTGCGTGCGCGTTTCGCAGCTTGAAGGCAAGCGGGTCGCGCTGTGGGGCTGGGGTCGCGAGGGCCGTGCGGCCTGGCGCGCGCTGCGCGTGCAGGCGCCGGCGCTGCCGCTGACCCTGTTCTGCAACGAGGCCGAGGCGGCGGAGGCCGCCGCCCTGGGCGACGCGCTGCTGCAGGCCCGCACCGACCCCAGCGCCGAGGCGCTGGCGAACTTCGACGTGGTGGTGAAGTCGCCCGGCATCAGCCCGTACCGGCCCGAGGCCCAGGCCGCGGCCGCGCGCGGCACCCGCTTCGTTGGCGGCACTGCGCTGTGGTTCGCTGCGCATCCGCAGGCGCGCACTCTGTGCGTGACCGGGACCAAGGGCAAGAGCACCACAACCGCGCTGCTGGCGCACCTGCTGCGCGCCGGCGGCCACTGCACCGCACTGGCCGGCAACATCGGCCTGCCGCTGCTGGAGTTGCCGGAGGCCGCGGCGGATGGGCGGCTCCCCGAGTTCTTCGCGATCGAGTTGTCCAGTTACCAGACCGGAGACGTGGCCGCCAGCGGCGTACGCCCGGAAGTGGCGTTGGTGCTGAACCTGTTTCCCGAGCACCTGGACTGGCACGGCAGCGAGACACGCTACGTCGAGGACAAGCTGGCACTGGCGACGGCGGCACGACCGCGCACGGCGGTGCTCAATGCGGCCGACCCGCGGCTGGCGCAGTTGCAGTTGCCGGACAGCCGCGTGGTCTGGTTCAACCGCGAGGACGGCTGGCACCTGCGCGGCGACGTGTTGTACCGCGGCGACGAGTGCGTGTTCGATACCGCGCCGGTGCCGCTGCCGGGCCGGCACAACCGCGGCAACCTGTGCGCGGTGCTGGCGGCGATCGAAGCGGCAGGCGTGGACGCCGCACCGCTGGCACCGGCGGCGCTGGACTTCCGGCCATTGCCGCACCGGCTGCAATGGCTGGGCGAGCGCGATGGCATCGGCTGGGTCAACGACTCGATCAGCACCACGCCGCACGCGAGCCTGGCCGCGCTGGATTGCCACCGGGGCAGGCGCGTGGCGATCCTGCTCGGCGGGCATGATCGCGGCCTGGACTGGACGGACTTCGCCGCGCACCTGCGCGGGGAAACGCCGGTGGCGGTGGTGACCCTGGGCGGCAATGGTCCGCGCATCCATGCCTTGCTGGAGCCGTTGGCGCGGCGGGCAGGATTCGCCCTGGAAGCGGCGGTCGACCTGCCCGATGCGGTGGCGCGCGCGCGCCGCCTGCTCGGCACTGCCGGTGGCATCGTCCTGCTTTCACCGGGTGCTCCCAGTTTCGGCGCGTATCGCGATTACACCGAGCGCGGCCGTCATTTCGCCGCGCTCGCCGGCTTCGATCCGGATTCGATCAGCACGATCCCGGGGCTGGGCATCGCGTAGCCGGGATGGATCGGAAGCCCTTCCGCGTTTGCCGCGGCCGGGGATTGCCATTGCGAGGTATGGAGGGCCAGGGCGCCGAGCGAGCAGTCAAGCAGCGGCTGTCGTGAAGCGCCTTTTTCGGCTTGGGGCCGCTGCTGCCTGGGCGGAGATCAAAAAGCGTCGATTTCGGTGTGGGAAGGGAAAGCCAGAAAGGTACGGAGAACCCGTCCTGAGCCTGCGCTTCCCACGGCCTTGTCTGCAGAAGGCGCTTCTCGTGGTCCCATCCGAAGAAGAGGCTTCCCGCAGCACCATCCCGAGCCAGCGCTTTGGGCTTTGAGCCAGGAACCACGCCACCGGCGCCCGGCGCTCGCCGGGACGACGGCTCCATGCGGGTTCAGGGACTACACTCGCGTCCTCACACCCAGGAGGACTCGCCATGCGTACTTCCCTGATCGCCATCGGCGGCCTGATCGCCGTCGCCCTGGCCGCTGCACCCGCCGCCGCCAAGCAACGCGCCGACAAGGTGGAATGGACCATCGGCCAGGACCGCTTCAGCGGCGTGCTCGTCTATGACGATGAAGGCGGCAAGCGTCCGGGCCTGGTGATGGTGCCCAACTGGATGGGCGTGACCGAGGCCGCGGTCGAGAACGCGAAGCGGATCGCCGGCGACGACTACGTGGTGCTGGTGGCCGACGTCTACGGCAGCGACAACCGGCCGACCGGTCCGGCCGAAGCCGGCAAGATCGCCGGAGCCCTGCGCGACGATCCGGCCTTGCTGCGCCAGCGCGCGCTCAAGGCGATGGAAGTGTTGCGGGCCCGGGCCGGACAGGCCCCGGTGGACCCGGCGAAGATCGGCGCACTCGGCTTCTGCTTCGGTGGCACCACGGTGCTGGAGATGGCGCGCAGCGGCGCGGACCTGGCCGGCGTGGTCAGCCTGCATGGCGGCCTGGGCACGCCGATGCCCGTTGCTGCCGGCACCACGGTCAAGGCGCCGGTCCTGGTACTCAATGGCGCGGCCGACAAGGCGGTGAGCAACGCGGACATCGTCGGTTTCGCCGCCGAGATGGACGCGGCCGGCGCCGACTGGCAGTTCGTGAACTTCAGCGGCGCGGTGCACTGCTTCGCCGAGGCCGGTGCCGGCAACGACCCGGCCAGCAACTGCCGCTACGACGAGCGCGCCGCGCGCCGCGCCTATCGCATGCTCGGCAACTTCTTCGAGGAGCGCTTCGGGGGCTGAAGCCGGCGCACCGCGCGCTCAGTACGTGCGCTCCACCGCGTACCGGGCCAGTCCGCGCAGCGCGGCCAGGGCCTCGGACTCGGGCAATCCTGCCAGCGCCGCCTCGGCGGCGACGGCGTAGTCCAGTGCCCGGCGGCGGCTGTAGTCCAGCCCGCCGGTGGCGCGGATCGCCGCCAGCACCTCGGGCATCGCCGCGCCGTCGCCTTGCTGCACGATCGCGCGCAGGCGCTGGCGGGTGGTCTCGTCGGAATGCGCGATGGCGTGGATCAGCGGCAGGGTGGCCTTGCCTTCGGCCAGGTCGTCGCCCAGGTTCTTGCCCAGGTCGGCGGCGTCGGCGGCGTAGTCGAGCACGTCGTCGGCGATCTGGAAGGCGTAGCCCAGGGCCATGCCGTAGGCGTGCAGCGCCTGCTGGGTGGCCGCGTCGGCGCCGGAGGCCAGCGCGCCCAGGTGGGTGCCGGCGGCGAACAGCACCGCGGTCTTGCGCTCGATCACGCGCAGGTAGGCGGCCTCGTCGGTATCCGGGTTGCGCACGTGCAGCAGTTGCAGCACCTCGCCCTCGGCGATCCGGTTGGTGGTGTCGGCCAGGATCCGCATCACTTCCATCCGGTCCAGCTCGACCATCAGCTGGAAACTGCGCGAATACAGGAAGTCGCCGACCAGCACGCTGGCGGCGTTGCCCCAGATCGCGTTGGCGGTGCTGCGGCCGCGACGCAGGTCGGATTCGTCCACCACATCGTCGTGGAGCAGGGTGGAGGTGTGGATGAACTCGACGATCGCCGCCAGCTGGTGATGGTCCGCACCGGCGGCACCGGCGGTGGCTTGTCCGGCCAGCACTACCAGCATCGGCCGCAGGCGTTTGCCTCCGGCCGAGACGATGTGCTCGGCGACCTGGTTGATCAGGACCACGTCCGAGGCCAGGCGGGTGCGGATCAGTGCATCGACCGCGGCCATGTCGGCGGCGGCCAGGGCCTGAATCCGCGGCAGGCCGGCATGGGTGGGGGGGGCGGGGAGGTCGGCCATGCGTGTCGCCTGGGAAAGTCACTGAATTATAAGGCGAACCCGCGTGGTTTCCCTACATCGCCACGGGAGTCCGGGGACTGGCGCGGGGCGGGGCGGCTATACTGCAATGGATTGCGTCCGGGCTGGGCCGGGGCAGAACTACGGAATCCACAACTATGGCGCGCGGCATCAACAAGGTGATCCTGGTCGGCAACCTCGGCAACGACCCGGACGTGAAATACACCCAGGGCGGCATGGCCGTGACCCGCATCAGCCTGGCCACCACCAGCGTGCGCAAGGACCGCGACGGCAACAGCCAGGAGCGCACCGAATGGCACCGGGTGGTGTTCTTCGGCAAGCTCGGTGAGATCGCCGGCGAGTACCTGCGCAAGGGTTCGCAGGTGTACGTCGAGGGCGAAATCCGCTACGACAAGTACACCGGCCAGGACGGGGTGGAGAAATACACCACCGACATCGTCGCCAACGAGATGCAGATGCTCGGCGGGCGTGCCGGCGGCAGCGGCGAGGGTGGCGGCTATGCCGAGCGGGGCGAGCGCCCGCAGCGCAGCGCGCCGCCGCGGCGCGAGTCCGCTCCGGCCCAGCGTGCCCCGGCTCCGGCCGCCTCGCAGGCCGGCGGTGGCTTCGACGACTTCGCCGACGACGACATCCCGTTCTAATACGCCCCTTTTGGGGCCCGACCGGCGGCCCTGAATCCGCGATGGACTGCATGGCCAGGGTGGTCGTACTCCGCTAGTCTTCCGGGGGTCCGCCTGGGGCGGACGCTCCGATCCATCCAGACGGGAGGATGCAGATGCTCCGGAACCGGGGTTTGGGCGCAGCACTGGCATTGTGCGCGGCACTGGCTTGCGAGGCGGGCGTTGCCCACGCGGCGACGGTTCCGGCGGAGGTCGAGCAGTTCGTCCGGCGCGAGCAGTTCCGCGACGTGAAGCTCTCGCCCAGTGGTGCCTATCTGGCGGCCACGCTGCCGATGGAGGACCGCACTGGCCTGGTGATCCTGCGCCTGTCCGACCACGCGGTCACCGCCAAGTTCTCGCTCGGGCGCAACACCGACATCGCCTGGTTCGAATGGGTCAACGACCAGCGGGTGCTTCTGGGCGTTGCGGACAAGTACGGCATGCTCGCGCGGCCGCAGTCCACCGGCGAGGTCGTCGGTCTCGACGCCGACGGCCGCGGTGCGGAAGTGCTGGTCGGACAGCGCGTGCAGGATGGCGGCGCCGGCACCCGGATCAAGCCCAAGCAGGCCGAGCAGGTCTGGGCGCTGCTGACCGACCCGCTGCCGGAGGACGACCGCAACGTGATCCTCACCGTCGCCAACTTCGGCGAGGATGCGTATACCCGCGCCGAGCGCATGGACGTGCGCAGCGGCCGACGCGTCGTGGCCGCGAAGGTTCCGGTGCGCAACGCGCGCTTCACCACCGACCACCAGGGCGTGGTCCGGCTGGCGGTGGGCGCCGACGGTGACAACCTCAGCCGGGTCTACTATCGCGATGGCGACGGCGCCGACTGGCGGGTGATCAACGACGAAGGCCAGACCAAGCGCCGCGAGGTGCCGCTGGGCTTCTCCGCCGACGCCACGACCGTCTACCTGCAAAGCAGCGCCCCGGAGGGGCCGGACGCCATCATCGCCTGGGACGTGGCCAGCGGAGGACGGCGCGAGGTCCTGCGCGACGACCAGGCCGATCCGCACGAAATCATCTATGCCACCCGCGGACCGCGCGAACCGATCGGCGCGCTGTTCATGGACGGCAAGCCGCGCACCGCGTTCTTCAAGCCCGATCACCCCGATGCCCGCCTGCAGCGCAGCCTCGAGGCCGCCTTCGAGGAGGAGACGGTCCGGATCGTCTCGCGCACCACGGACGGCCGCCATGCCTTGCTGCTGGTCACCTCGGATCGCAACAGCGGCGACTATTTCAGCTTCGACACGGAGACCAAAAAGGCCGAACACCTGATCAGCCGCCGCAACTGGCTGGATCCGCTGCAGATGGCCGAGATGCGCCCCGTGGCGCTGAAGGCGCGCGATGGCACGCCGCTGCACGGATACCTGACCGTGCCCAGGGGAGCCGCCACCAAGGGCCTGCCGATGGTGCTGTTGCCGCATGGCGGTCCCTACGGCGTGCAGGACACCTGGGAATTCGGCGAGGAAGCGCAGATGCTGGCCGCCGCCGGTTACGCGGTGCTGCAGGTCAACTACCGGGGTTCGGGCGGCTACGGCCATGCATTCCAGGCCGCTGGCGCCCGCCAGTGGGGCCTGGCCATGCAGGACGACCTGACCGATGCGACCCGCTGGGCGATCGCCGAGGGCATCGCCGATCCGCAGCGGATCTGCATCTACGGCGCCAGCTATGGCGCCTATGCCGCATTGATGGGCGCGGCCAAGGAGCCGTCGCTGTACCGCTGTGCGGCCGGTTATGTAGGCCTGTACGACCTGGTCACCCGTACCCGGGCACTGGCCAAGGGCGCCCGTTCGCTGGAAACCTGGTCCGAGGACTGGATGGGCACCGACCGCGATGCGCTGGCCGCGGTGTCTCCGAACCTGTTTGCCGACCGGATCAAGGTACCCGTATTCCTGGCCGCCGGCGGCGAGGACGAGATCACCCCGATCGAGCACACCCGGATGATGGAGGCGGCGCTGAAGCGGGCCGGCGTCCCGGTCGAGACCCTGTATTACTCCAACGAGGGCCACGGGTTCTATACCCAGCCGCATCTCCAGGAGTACTACGCCAGGCTGCTGGACTTCCTGGGACGCCACATCGGACCCGGCGCGGCGCGCTGAAACCCGGCACCGGCCGAGGGGCTGGACTTGCCCGCCTGTGGCCGATAGCGTGTCCGGCTTCACGCCAAGGGGATCAACGCGATGGCCGGTTCGGCTGGAACTCCGCAACTCACCTTCCGCGCGGTCGTGCTGGCCGTCGTTCTGGCCGTGGTCCTGGCCGCCGCCAACGCCTACCTGGGCCTGTTCGCCGGCCTGACCGTGGCCACCGCGATCCCGGCGGCGGTGGTATCGATGGGCGTGCTGCGGCTGCTGGGCGGCGGCACGATCCTGGAGAACAACATCGTCCAGACCGGCGCCTCGGCCGGCTCCTCGATTGCCGCCGGCGTGATCTTCACCATCCCGGCGCTGGTGCTGATGGGCTACTGGCCCGACTTCAAGTACTGGTGGGTGCTGGGCATCGCCGGTCTCGGCGGCCTGCTCGGGGTGCTGTTCTCGGTGCCGCTGCGGCGGACCATGATCGTCGAGGATCCGCTGCCGTTCCCCGAGGGCAAGGCCGCGGCCGAGGTGCTCAAGGCCGGCGAGAACCCGGGTCCGGGGCTGAAGATCCTCGGCATCTCGGCGGTCATCGGCGGGGCGGTGAAGCTGGCCGCGGCCAACGGCCTGCGCCTGATTCCCGACAGCTGGGCAGTGGCCGGCTACTTCGCCAACAACAAGGTCATCGGCTACCTCGGCACCGGCCTGTCGCCGGCGCTGCTGGGCGTGGGCTACATCGTGGGCCTGAACGTGGGTATCGTCGTGCTGTCCGGCGCGATCCTGTCCTGGCACATCGCCATCCCGGTCTACCACGCCTTCTTCCTCGGCAGCGATCCGCAACTGGCCGCGTCCATCGCCGGTGCGCCGGCGGCCGATGCGGCTTTCGCGATCTGGTCGGCCAAGATCCGCTTCCTCGGCGTCGGTGCGATGCTGGTCGGCGGGGTGTGGACCCTGTTCTCGCTGCGCAAGTCGCTGCTGGCCGGGATCAGGAGCGGCTTTGCCGCCGCGCGCAAGGGCGCCGCCCAGGGCGTGAACGAGACCGACCGCGACCTGCCGATGAAGTGGATGCTGGTGGCGCTGTTGCTCTTCGTGCTGCCGCTGCTGGCGCTGTACCAGGCCATCGTCGGCCAGTGGCACGTCAGTGTGCCGATGACGATCATCATGATCGTCGCCGGCTTCCTGTTCGTGTCGGTGTCCGGCTACCTGGCCGGCCTGGTGGGCTCGTCGAACAACCCGGTCTCGGGCATCACCATCGCCACCATCCTGTTCGCCTCGGTGGTGCTGTTGCTGCTGCTCGGCGACGACGGCAAGATCCAGGTCAACGGCGCGCCGCTGGGCGCGGTGGCCGCGATCATGATCGGCGCGGTCGTGTGCTGCGCGGCGGCGGTCGGCGGCGACAACCTGCAGGACCTGAAGACCGGCTACCTGGTCGGCGCCACCCCGTGGAAGCAGCAGCTGATGCTGGGCATCGGCGCGTTCTCCTGCGCGCTGATCATGGCCCCGGTGCTGAATCTGCTGCAGGAGGCCTACGGGATCGGTTCCAAGACCCTGCCGGCGCCGCAGGCCAACCTGATGGCCTCGGTGGCCAAGGGCCTGTTCGGCGGCCAGCTGCCGTGGACGATGATCGCCATCGGCGGTGTGGTCGGCGCACTGGTGATCGCCCTCGACGGCTGGCTGAAGTCGCGCGGCTCGCGCTTCCGCGTGCCGGTGCTGGCCGCGGCCATCGGCATCTACCTGCCGCTGGAGTTGATGGTGCCGATCTTCCTCGGCGGCCTGCTGGCACACCTGGTGGAGCGCTTCCACCAGGTCCGCGCCGACGACGAGGCCGCGCTGGACCGGGTTCATCGTCCCGGCGTGCTGTTCTCCGCCGGCCTGATCACCGGCGAGGCGCTGATGGGCATCGCCATCGCCATCCCGATCGTGATCGCGCGCGACCCGGAGGTGCTGGCGCTGCCGTTCGGCTTCGGCGCGGCCGCGCAGTGGATCGGCCTGGCGGCGCTGGCGTGGGTCGGCTGGCTGCTGTACCGCACCGGCAAGCGTGGCGAGCAGGGCGGTTGACCCCGCATGGAAGGGCGGGGGCATGACCTTCCGCCTTTGCCCGGCCGGCAGCCTGCGCCTAACATCCGCAGCTTGCCTGTCCTGCCTGCATTGGAGCCGCGGATGAAACCTGCTTTCCTGTCCACCTCACTGGGCCTGTCGCTGGCCGTAGGCGCCGCGCTGGGGGCGGCCGCGCCGCAAGCCGAGGCCGCCCGCGGCTTCGACGTGCGCGACATGCAGCACCTCGCGCGGGTGTCCTCGCCGCTGTTGTCGCCGGATGGAGCCTTCGTGGTGTTCGCCCGGCGCGAGATGTCCGGCGGCAACGGCGACGATCCGGGCAAGGCCTCGACTTCGCTGTGGGCACGCGGTCTCGGTGCCGGCGATGCCGCGCCGAAGCGGTTGACTCCGGTGGGCTGGAACGTGAACTCGCCGGCGCTCTCGGCCGACGGCAAATGGTTGTACTTCCTCGGTGCCCAGTCCGGTATCCAACAGGTGTACGTGATGCCGGCCACCGGCGGCGCGCCGCGGCAGGCCACCCACTATCCGCTGGACATCGGCAGCTTCAAGGTCTCGCCCGATGGCCGCCGCCTGGCGGTGAGCATGGAAGTGTTCCCGGATTGCGGTGCCGACATCGACTGCACCGTCAAGCGGCTGGAGCAGCGCAAGCAGGCCAGGTCCAGCGGCGTGATCCACGACCAGTTGTTCGTGCGCCATTGGGATACCTGGCAGGACGGGCGCCACAGCCGCCTGTTCGTGACCGCGCCTTCCACCGGCAAGAACCCGCCGACCACCTTCCTGGTCGATTCGGCGATCGGTTCGTTCGGGCCCGGCAACGTGCCGTCCAAGCCGTTCGGCGGCAACGACGAGTACGCCTGGTCCCCGGACGGGCAGTCGATCGTGTTCGCGATGCGCCCGGCCGACCGCAAGGAGGCCTGGTCGACCAACTTCGACCTGTTCGAGTACCGTGCCGGCCAGCCGCTGAAGAACCTGACTTTCGACGACCGCACCGCGACCGACGCGCCGTCGCCGGGCCCGCAGGGCCAGAACCGCGCCTGGGACACCGGTCCGGTGTTCAGCGCCGACGGCGGCAAGCTCTACTACCGCGCGATGCGGCGCCCGGGCTTCGAGGCCGACCGCTTCGCGCTGATGGAGCGCGACCTGGCCACCGGCGCCACCCGCGAGATCGCCCCGGACTGGGACCGCAGCGCCGACGGCATCGTCCTGTCCGCAGACGGGCGCACGATCTACACCACTGCGCAGGACCTCGGCCAGCACCCGCTGTTCGCGGTGGACGTGGCCAGCGGCCAGGTGCGCAAGCTGGTCGGCGACGGCAGCGTCTCGGCGTTCGAGGTCGCCGGCGATACCCTGGTGTTCGCCCGCAACACGCTCAAGAGCGGTGACCAGCTGTTCGCCACCACCTTGTCCGATCCGTCCGCGGTTCGTGCGCTCACGCCGTCCGCGGGCGACGCGCTGCCCGATGTGGCCTTCGGCGACTACGAGCAGTTCAGTTTCCCGGGCTGGAACGGCGAAACCGTGCACGGCTACGTGGTCAAGCCCTGGAACTACCAGGAAGGCAGGCGCTACCCGGTCGCGTTCCTGATCCATGGCGGCCCGCAGGGCAGCTTCGGCGATGGCTGGAGCTACCGCTGGAACCCGCAGACCTATGCCGGCCAGGGCTACGCGGTGGTGATGATCGACTTCCACGGCTCCACCGGCTACGGCCAGGCCTTCACCGACGCGATCACCGGCAACTGGGGCAGCAAGCCGCTGGTGGACCTGCAGAAGGGTTGGGCCGCGGCGCAGCAGCGCTATCCGTTCCTCGACGGCGGCCGCGCCTGCGCGCTGGGCGCCAGCTACGGCGGCTACATGACCAACTGGATCGCCGGCAACTGGTTCGAGGCCGACGGCAGCGCGCCGTTCAAGTGCCTGGTCACCCACAACGGCGTGTTCGACACCCGCTCGATGGGCCTGGTGACCGAGGAGCTGTGGTTCAGCGAATGGGAGTTCGGCGGCACCGTGGCTGACAACCCCGGAGGCTACGAGAAATACAACCCGGCCCGCCACATCCAGCAGTGGAAGACGCCGATGCTGGTGGTGTCCGGGCAGAACGATTTCCGCGTGCCGATCGACCAGAGCCTGTCGGCGTTCACGGCGCTGCAGCGCGCCGGGATCGAATCGAAGCTGCTGTATTTCCCGGACGAGAACCATTGGGTGCTCAAGCCGGCCAACAGCGTGCTCTGGCACGACACCGTCAACGCCTGGCTGAGGCAGCATATCGGCCAGTGATGCACCCCGATGGCCGGCTCCAAGCCGGCCATCGCGTTCCCGCAATCATGCCGCAGGCAACGAAGGAGACGCCGCCGATGGCGATCGAAGCCACCGAACCGTCCACCGCGCTGATCCAGAACGACATCGTCCTGTTCGGGCTGATCGCGGCCACCCTGGGCCTGATCTTCTGGCTGTCCAGCGGCCCGACCCCATTCTGGAGGAAATTCTTCACCTGGGTGCCGGCGTTGCTGCTGTGCTACTTCATCCCCGGGATCTACAACAGCATCGGCCTGATCGACGGCAACGCCAGCAGGCTATACAACCCGATCGCCAGTCGCGTGCTGCTGCCGGCGGCGCTGGTGCTGCTGACCCTGACCATCGACCTGAAGGGCGTGCTGCGGCTGGGACCGAAGCTGCTGGCGATGTACGCGGCGGCCTCGGTCAGCATCATGCTCGGCGCTTTCGTCGCGTTCTGGGTGATGGACCTGCTGCACCCTGCGACCGTGGCCGGCGACACCTGGGGCGGCATGGCCGCGCTGGCCGGCAGCTGGATCGGCGGGGGCGCCAACATGCTGGCGATGAAGGAGATCTTCGCCGTCGACGAGACCACCTTCGGCCAGTTCGTGGTGGTCGACGTCGGCGTGGGCTACGTATGGATGGCGGTGCTGATTTTCCTGGCCAACCGGGCGGCGGCCATCGACGCGCATACCGGCGCGGACACCCGGGCGATCGAGGAATTGCAGGAACGCCTGGCCAGCTACCAGAAAGAGCACGAGCGCGTGGCCTCGCTGACCGACCTGATGGTGATCATGGGCATCGCCTTCGGTGCCGTCGGGTTGTGCCACGCGATCGCGGGGCCGGCTTCGGCCTGGTTCGCCCAGAACGTGTCCTGGGCGCGGCAGGTGAGCCTGCACGAGCCGTTCGTGTGGGTGGTGGTGCTTTCCACCTTCATCGGCCTGGGCCTGAGCCTGACCCGGGCACGCAGGCTGGATGGCGCCGGCGCGTCGAAGATCGGTTCGTTGTTCCTGTACATCCTCATCGCCTGCATCGGCATGCAGATGGACATCGGCTCGTTGGCCGACAAGCCCTGGCTGCTGGCGTTGGGCGTGATCTGGATCGCGGTCCACATCGTGCTGCTGGCGCTGCTGGGCAAGCTGCTGCGGGTGCCGTTCTTCTATTTCGCGATGGGCTCGCAGAGCAACATCGGCGGGCCGGCTTCGGCGCCGGTGGTGGCCTCGGTGTTCCATCCTTCGCTGGCCCCGGTCGGGGCGTTGCTCGGCGCGCTGGGCTACGCCACGGGCACGGTGGCGGCCTACATCGTGGGCGTCGTGCTGCGCTCGATGGCGGGCCAGGGCTGATGCCGCCCCCTTAGGGGCGTCAGCAGCAGCGGAACCCGTTGCGCCCGCCGAAGCGGGCTTCCTGGCGTTCCCTGAAGAAGGTCTTGTAGTCCATCGGCTCGCGGTCCGGGTGCTTCTCCAGCACGTGGCGGACGTAGGTGTCGTAGTCGGGGATGCCGCAGCACAGCCGCGCGGTCTGGACCAGCCTGCGCCACGCACGCTTGTGGGTGGCGAAGTGCTCCAGCGGGACGAGTTGCGTGCCCATGGCCCGTGCCCCCTTACAGCCAGGCCTTGACCTGTTCGTCGCTGAGGGCGACGAACGGCGTCTCGCGGTCCGTGCGCTGCGGGTTGCGCCGCGCCACCAGGATCGTCTTGATCGAGTACGCCAGCACGCTGAGCACCACCAGCAGGAACAGCGCGGTCAGGGTCGCGTTGATGTAGCTGTTGACCATCACCTGCTGCATCTGGCCTACGCTCTTGGCCGTGCCCAGCATTTGCCCGTCGGCGATCGCCGCCTGGTACTTGCGCGCCTGGGCAAGGAAGCCGAGCGCCGGGTTGGCATCGAAGATCTTGATCCAGCCCGCATAGGTGGTGCAGACCAGCAGCCATACCGTCGGCACGATGGTGACCCAGGCATAGCGGTCGCGCTTCATCTTGAACAGCACCACCGTGCACAACATCAAGGCGATGCCGGCAAGCATCTGGTTGGCGATGCCGAACAGCGGCCACAGCATGTTGATGCCACCCAGCGGATCGGTCACGCCCTGGTAGAGGAAGTAGCCCCACATCAGCACGCAGCCGGCGGTGCCGATCACGTTCGGGCCCCAGGAATCGGTGCGGCGCAGCACCGGCACGAAGCTGCCGAGCAGGTCCTGGAGCATGAAGCGGCCGGCACGGGTGCCCGCGTCCACCGCGGTGAGGATGAACAGCGCTTCGAACAGGATCGCGAAGTGGTACCAGAACGCCATCATCCCGTCGCCGCCGGGCAGGGCGTCGTGCAGGATCACCGCGATGCCCACCGCCAGGGTCGGGGCGCCGCCGGCGCGCGAGATGATGGTGTGTTCGCCCACGTCCTTGGCGGTCTGGACCAGCACGTCCGGGCTCACCGTGAAGCCCCAGCTGCTGATCTTGGCCGCCGCCTCGACCGCATCGGTGCCGATCGCCGCCGCGGGGCTGTTCATGGCGAAGTACACGCCCGGATCGATGATCGAGGCCGCCACCAGGGCCATGATCGCCACGAACGATTCCATCAGCATGCCGCCGTAGCCGATGTAGCGGGCATGGACCTCGTTGGCCAGCAGTTTCGGGGTCGTCCCCGAGGCGATCAGCGCGTGGAAGCCCGATACCGCGCCGCAGGCGATGGTGATGAACAGGAACGGGAACAGGTTGCCCTTCCAGACCGGGCCGTCGCCGCTGCTGGCAAACTGGGTCAGCGCCGGCATCTTCAGCGTGGTCACCTCCGGGCTGGCGATCACGATGCCGATGGCCAGGGCCACGATCACGCCGATCTTGAGGAAGGTGGACAGGTAGTCGCGCGGCGCCAGCAGCAGCCACACCGGCAGCACCGCGGCGACGAAGCCGTAGCCGATCAGCATCCAGGTGATCTGGGTGCCGGTGAAGGTGAAGGCCGGGCCCCAGGTCGGATGCGCGCCGACCCGGCCGCCGAACCAGATCGCCAGCAGCAGCAGCGCGATCCCGATCACCGAGATCTCGCCGATCCTGCCCGGGCGGATGTAGCGCATGTAGATGCCCATGAAGATCGCCAGTGGCATCGTCGCGATCACCGTGAACATGCCCCACGGGCTTTCGGCCAGCGCCTTGACCACGATCATCGCCAGCACCGCCAGGATGATGATCATGATCATGAACGCGCCGAACAGGGCGATGGTGCCGGCCACCGGTCCCATCTCCTCGCGCACCAGGTCACCCAGCGAGCGGCCGTCGCGGCGGCTGGAGATGAACAGGACCATGAAGTCCTGCACCGCGCCGGCCAGGACCACGCCGGCGATCAGCCAGATCATGCCGGGCAGGTAGCCCATCTGCGCGGCGAGCACCGGGCCGACCAGCGGACCGGCGCCGGCGATGGCGGCGAAGTGGTGGCCGAACAGCACGTGCTTGTTGGTCGGCACGTAGTCCAGGCCGTCGTTGTGGATGTGCGCGGGCGTGGCCCGACGCGGGTCCAGCCCCATCACGTTCCTGGCGATGTACAGGCTGTAGTAGCGATAGGCGACCAGATAGATCGACACCGCCGCGACCACGATCCATAGCGCGCTGATCTGCTCGCCGCGGCGCAGCGCCACGGTGCCCAGGCAGAACGCACCGAGCAGCGCCAGCGCCGCCCAGCCGACCTTGGAGAATGTTTTCATCGGTTACTACCCTCCGCGCAGTCGCTACAGGTTCGTCCTCCCGGCGCGATTGGTCAATCGCGCACGGGGACGCGTCGCTACGACTTTGGTTGTATGTGCAGGTGCAACATGCGCGCCCGCGCATCCGCTACAGCCAGCGGGCGCGCTTGAACAGGCGATAGAGGCCGAAGCAGACCGCGGCCACCACCAGGATCAGCAGCGGATAGGCCCAGCGCGGTTCCAGCTCGGGCATGTGCGCGAAATTCATGCCGTACCAGCTGGTGACCAGGGTCGGTGCGGCCAGCAGCGCGGCCCAGGCGCCCAGGCGCTTGACCGTCTCGCCCTGGGCCAGGGTGACCAGCGACAGGTTCACGCTCAGCGCGGTGCCGAGCATGTCGCGCATGCCGTCGATGGCGTCGTTGATCCGCAGCACGTGGTCGTGCACGTCGCGCAGGTAGACCCGAACCTCGTCGCGGATCGGCTGGGCCTGGGCGGTCTGGCCGCGCCTGAGCTGGGCCAGCACGTCCAGCAGCGGCGACACCGCCAGGCGCATGTAGGTCAGGTCGCGCTTGAGGTTGTACAGGCGCACCACGATCGCGCGGCGGTAGGTGTCGGAAAAGATGTCGCGCTCCAGCACGCGCAGGGTGTCGCGGTGCTCGTCCACGATCGGCACGTAGTTGTCCACCACCAGGTCCAGCACCGCGTACAACGCCATCGATGGCCCCAGTCGCAGCAGCTCCGATTCGCGCTCCATCCGTGCCCGCGCCGGGGCGTAGGACAGCGAGGCGCCGTGGCGCACGGTCAGCAGGAAGCGGTTGCCGAGGAAGGCGTGGGTCTCGCCGTAGCGAATCTGCCCGTCCACCATCTGCGCGGTATGCACGGCCAGGAACAGGGTGTCGCCGTAGGCCTCCACCTTGGGCCGCTGGTGCGCGTTGCGCGCATCCTCGACCGCCAGCGGATGCAGGCCCAGTTCCTCCTGCAGTTGCAGCAACACCGCCTCGGACGGCTCGTACAGGCCGACCCAGGCGAAACCGGGCACCTCCTCGGCCAGCTTCTCGCTCAGCTGGTCCAGCGGCAGGTCGTGGCGCACCCCCTCGCCGTCGTACCAGACGCAGTTGATGACGCAGGCGGGGTTGGCGGTCGCGGCGGGCTGGTCCATGCGCCGCATCCTGCGCTGCGCCGCCGCGCGCGGCAAGGCTTCGGCTATGCCGGCCTGCGGCCGAGGGCCATGGCCAGCGCGGCATGCAGCGGCAGCAGCAGCCCGATCCAGGGCAGGTTGTACTGCGGCTGCAGGCTCAGCCACTGCAGGATCCAACCCAGCATCGCCAGTGCGGCCACTGCCCGGAGCACGATCCGGAACAGACGTCCCGGCGTCCGTCCGCGCAGCAGTGCCAACGCGCCCGGGAGCAGCAGCAGGCAAAGTGGATTGAGCAGGAACAGGTTGCGGTTGGCCCAGCCGGCCTGGTGCGCGGTGAAGCCCCAGATGTAGACGATCAGCAACCCGGCCAGGCCGCACAGCAGCCACAGGGGAAGCGCGAACCCGGCGAGCAGGCGCGGATGCCGGCGCAGGGCGAGGATGCCCGCCGCCAGACCCAGTCCCGCCAGCGCCCAGGGCCACCAGCGGCGCGGCGAATCCGCCGGCTCAGGGGCGATGCGGTGCGGCAGCAGTTGCTCCTCGGCCACCACCAGCGGCCGGCCGGTGCCGTTGTGCGCCTCGCGCAGGCCGTCGGCCAGGCGCATCGGCACGAAAGCCTCCTCCCAGCGCGACAGTGCGCGGTCGGCGTACGGCCCCAGGCCCAGGTCGAAGCCCAGCCACATCCATGGCGCCGGACGCGCCAGCCGCACCGCCTCGCTGCGGTAGGTGTTGCCACGCGAGCGCCCGGACAGCTGCGACTTCAACGCGCCTCCCAACGCATCGTCGAGCGCGTCTCGCACCTGGGTCGCGCAGTTGGCGGTGAAGTAGTCGTAGCGATAGCGCGAGTTCTCCGGCAGCGCGCGCTCGGCCAGCGCCGCGGCCAGCGCGCGCGCCTGGCCCGGCTCCAGGTCCAGCCACTGCACGTTCACCCCGCGGCCGGCGTCGCGGTACTGCGCCAGGTCCTGTTCCGCCGGCAGCGCGACCAGGTGATACAGCATTTCGCCGCGCACGAAGCGTGCGAGGAAATCCGGTTCCGATGGATCGAAGTAGCCGAAGTTGTAGGAGATGGCCTGGCCACTTTCAGGATCGACCACCACGATGGCGTCGTGGCCGAAGCGTTCGAAGAACACCTCGCCAGGCTGCATGGTCAGCACCCCGATCCGCGGTGGTGCGGGTTCTGCGGCCAGCGCCGGCACGGCCAGCAGCCACAGCACCAGGGCCAGCAGCCCGCACCGCAGCGCGGCCGGCCGCAGGGACCGGCGGGACGGGGCGAACATCAGTCCCGGCCCTCCGCGTCCGCCGCCAGCACCGCGACCTGGAAGGCGCGTACACGCCGCGCGTCGGCGCGGATCACCCGGAACTGGAAGCGGTCCAGGGTCAGCTCCTCGCCGGTCTCCGGCAGGTGGCCGATGGCTTCGGTGACCAGTCCGCCGATGGTGTCGTACTCGTCGTCGGGGAACTGCGCGCCGAAGCGTTCGTTGAAGTCGCCGATCGGGGTCAGCGCGTCGACCACGAACTGGCCGTCGGCCTGTGCGTCGATCAGCGCGCTGCCGTCCTCGGCGTCGTCGTGTTCGTCGTCGATCTTGCCCACGATCTGTTCGAGCACGTCCTCGATGGTGACCAGCCCGGCGACCCCGCCGTACTCGTCGACCACGATCGCCATGTGGTTGCGCGAAAGCCGGAACTCCTTGAGCAGCAGGTTGAGCTTCTTCGACTCGGGGATCAGCACCGCCGGGCGCAGCAGCGCATGGATGTCGCCGGGGCCGTTGTCGGCCACCACGCCGCGCAGCAGGTCCTTGGCCAGCAGGATGCCCAGGATCTCGTCGCGGTCCTCGCCGTGCACCGGGAAGCGCGAGTGGCCGGATTCGACCACCTGTTTCATCAGGTCGAGGAAGCGCGCGGCGGCCGGCAGCGAAACCATCTGCGCCCGCGCGACCATCACGTCGCCCACGCTCAGCTCGGACACCGAGAGCGCGCCTTCCATCATCCGCAGGGAATCGGCGTCGATCAGGCCGTTGCCCTGCGCGTCGCGCAGGACCGCGACCAGCTCCTCGCGGGTATCGGGTTCGCCGGAGAACGCGGAACCGATCCGCTCCAGCCAGGTGCGACGGCGTTCGTGGGGCTCCGGCGCGGGGCGACTACTGTCGTCTTCGGACATTCGGGGTGGAAAGGGCGCCGGGATGCGGAGCGCCAAGGATTCCGGGAGGTGCCGGCAGTCTAGCGCGGATGGGTGGCCGCGGGCGAGGGCGCGGGAGCCGGTGCCTGCTCCGTATCGGGCGGGTCCAGGCTGTAGCTGCACCCGGCCAGGGTCTTGCCCGGGTGCGAGTCCACGTTGGACACGTTGATCACCGCCGATTCGATCCAGCCCGGTGCGCCGTCCGGACCGGCGACCTCCATGGCACGCGCCTCGCGGCCGAAGATCGCCTTCTGCGGCGTGTCCACGCCGGTTTCCAGGTTCAGTTCGCGCGCCAGCACCCGCGGGTCGGCCAGGTCCAGCACGGCGACCACGCCGTCGCCGGCGAAGGCGATTCTGTCGGCCTGCCGCCCGAACACGCTCACCGGTGCGTTGAGCCGGTACTCGAGCATGAACGGGTTGGCCTGGGGTTGCGGGCGCCAGCCCAGGGCCACCGCGCGCAGCGGATCCTGCAGGACCGGCATGTAGGCCATGAAGTCGCGGTAGCCGAGCCGGCATTCGAGCAGCGCGGCTAGGTCGGGCATGGCGGTGGCGGTGGGCGCCGGATCCGGCCGCTCTTGCGCAGCGAACGCGGCGCATGGCGCCAGGACCAGCGCCAGGGCGAACACCGCGGTTGCCGGGACGGTGCGGGTCATGGCCGGCTCACTCCCCGGCGTACGGATCGGGCAGGCCCAGCTCGGCCAGCACTTCGCGTTCGAGTTGTTCCATGGCCTCGGCATCCTTGTCGTCCTCGTGGTCCCAGCCAAGCAGGTGCAGGACGCCATGCACGGTGAGGTGGGCGTAGTGCGCCGCCACCGGCTTGCCCTGTTCGGCGGCTTCGCGCGCCACCACCGGCGCGCAGAGCACCAGGTCGCCCAGCAGCGGCAGCTTCACCCCTTCCGGCAGTTCGGCGGGGAAGCTGAGCACGTTGGTCGCATAGTCCTTGCCCCGATAGTGGCGGTTGAGCGCGCAGCCCTCGCGCTCGTCGACGATCCGGATCGCCAGGTCGGCCTCGCGGATCCGGCCCTTGAGCGCGGCGGCCACCCACTTGCGGAAGCTGGCCGATGCCGGGACCCCGGCGCGCGGCGCGGCGTAGCTGACGGAAACGTCGAGATGGACGGGGCCCTTGGTCATGGCGTCGATCCCGTGTCTCGGTCCTGCGCGTCGCGGCGTTCGTAGGCGGACACGATGCGCGCCACCAGCGGATGGCGGACCACGTCGCGGGCCTCGAAGAACGTGAAGCTCACGCCCTCCACGCCGCGCAGCACCTCGGTCGCGTCCTTCAGCCCGGACTTCACGTGCTTGGGCAGGTCGACCTGGGTCATGTCGCCGGTGACCACCGCGGTGGAGCCGAAGCCCAGGCGGGTCAGGAACATCTTCATCTGCTCGATGGTGGTGTTCTGCGCCTCGTCCAGGATCACGAAGGCGTCGTTGAGGGTGCGCCCGCGCATGTAGGCCAGCGGCGCGATCTCGATGACGTTCTTCTCCAGCAGCTTGGCCACCTTCTCCACGCCGAGCATCTCGTACAGCGCGTCGTACAGCGGGCGCAGGTAGGGATCGACCTTCTGGGTCAGGTCGCCGGGCAGGAAGCCGAGCTTCTCGCCGGCCTCCACCGCCGGGCGCACCAGCACCAGGCGTTGCACCCGCGATTCATTGAGTGCATCCACCGCCATGGCCACGGCCAGGAAGGTCTTGCCGGTGCCCGCCGGGCCGATGCCGAAGTTGATGTCGTTCGCGGCGATCGCGTGCAGGTAGCGCGCCTGGTTGGCGCCGCGCCCGCGGATGGTGCCGCGGCGCACCCGCACCGACACGTCCTGCGGCTGGAAGTCCTGGTCCAGGTGCGCCACGTTGGCCGGGTTCAGGCGCAGGTGGATGGCCTGGCTGTCGAACGCGGCGTCGCCGGCCTCGGCATAGAGCGTGCGCAGCAGGCGCTCGGCGCTGGCGACCGCCTCTTCCGTCCCGCTGACCCGGAACACGTTGCCGCGGTTGGCGATCTCCACGCCCAGGCGCAGTTCGATCTGGCGCAGATGGCCGTCGAACGGTCCGGCCAGATTGGCCAGGCGCTCGGTGTCGGACGGTTCCAGGGTGAAGTCGCGGTGGATGCTGGACATTGCGGAAGGGTACCGCACCGCCGGAAACCGGCGGGTGCAGGGTCGGCGGGCTTGCAATTAATTGACTATTAAATTAATTATTGGCCAATGAGCAAGCCCCGGCCAGCGCAGCCCCCTCCGGCGCATCCCGCCGCGTCGCCCGTTGCGGCGGCGCCTTCGCGACGCCGGCCGCGGCCGCCGGGTCGCCCGGCCGCTGGCGAGGGCGATCGCCGCGGGCATGTGCTGGACGCGGCGATCGCCTGCTACGTGCAGCGCGGCATCGCGGCCACTTCGCTGCGCGACATTTCCCGCCAGGCCGGGGTCACGCCCGCACTGCTGCACTATTACTTCGGCGATGCCGCCGGCCTGCGCGACGCGGTCGTGGCCGAGCGGGTGTTGCCGGTGTTCGGCGAAGTGCGTGCCACCTTGCTGGGCATGCAGGACGCGCCGTTGCGCGGGTCGCTGGAGGCCTTCGTAGGGTGCATCTGCGACCTGGTCGCGCGCCATCCCTGGCTGCCGCCGCTGTGGATCCGCGAAGTGGTCAGCGAGGGTGGCGGCCTGCGCGAATTGCTGACCACCCGGCTGATGCCGGAACTGGCTTCGCTGGTGGCCGCGCGTTTCGCCGCCGAGCAGGCGGCGGGGCGGCTCAACTCCGGCCTGGAGCCGCGCCTGTTGCTGGTCTCGCTGGTCGGCCTGACCCTGCTTCCCGCCGCCGGGATGCCGATCTGGCGGCAGTTGTTCGCCGCCGAGGAACTCGGTGTCGACGCCATCCGTACCCATGCGCTCGCCCTGCTCGAGCGCGGCCTGGAGCTGCCCGCATGAACCGTTCCGCCATCGCCTGCGTGCTCGTCATGCTGCTGGCCGCCTGCAGCGAGCCGCCGCCGCAGGCGCTGGGCACGCTGGAATACGACCGCATCGCCCTGCCGGCTCCGGCCGCCGAGCGCATCGTCGACATCGCCGTGCGCGAAGGCGAGCGGGTGGAGGCGGGTGCGCGGGTGCTGACCCTGGAGCAGGTGCGCGGCGATGCGCAGCTGGACGCCGCGCAGGCCGAGGTCGGGTTGCGCCGGCAGGCGCTGGCCGAACTGCGCAACGGTGCCCGTGCCGAGGACCTCGAGCAGGCCCGCGCGCGCCTGGCCGCGGCCATGGCGCAGGCGCGCGACGCGCGCGCCTACTACGCGCGCGTGCGCCCGTTGGGCGAAAAGCAGTTGGTGGCCGCGGCCGAAGTCGATCGCGCCCGCGCCGCCGCCGGCAATGCCGAAGCCCAGGCGGCGGTGGCCCAGGCGGCCCTGGCCGAGTTGCGCAACGGCGTGCGCCCCGAGCAGGTTGCCCAGGCCGAAGCTGCACTGGAGGTGGCCCGGGCCCAGGCCCGGGGCCAGGCCGCGACCACCGGCCGGCTCGACCTGCTCGCGCCGCGCGCCGGCCGCATCGACAGCCTGCCGTACCGGCTCGGCGACGAGGCCCCGGTCGGTGCTCCGTTGGCGGTGCTGCTGGTCGGGGACGCTCCCTACGCGCGCATCTACCTGCCCGAGGCATTGCGCATGGAGGTGCGGGTCGGCGACCGGGTGACGGTGAAGCTGGGTGCCGATGGCGGGCGTTCGTGGCCGGGCCGGGTGCGCATGGTCCGCAGCGAGCCGGCGTTCACCCCGTACTACGCGCTGACCGGCAGGGATGCCGCACGGCTGAGCTACCTGGCCGAGGTGCAGCTGGAAGGCGAGGGTGCCGGCGAGTTGCCGGCCGGCCTGCCGCTGCGGGTCGAGTTCGATGCACGCTGAAACCGCCGTGCCGCCGGCCGTCCGCGACGCCGGCCCGGTCGCGATCCGCGCCCGCGGCCTGACCAAGCGTTTCGGCGCCCTGACCGCGGTCGACCACGTCGATCTCCAGGTGCCGCGCGGCCACGTCTATGGCTTCCTCGGACCGAACGGCTCGGGCAAGTCGACCACCATCCGCATGCTGTGCGGGTTGCTCGTGCCCAGCGAGGGCGAAGCCGAGGTGCTGGGCCTGCCCATCCCCGAGCAGGCCGAGGTGTTGCGCGGGCGGATCGGCTACATGACCCAGAAGTTCTCGCTGTTCGAGGACCTGGGCGTGCGCGAGAACCTGGAGTTCCTGGCCGCGGTGCAGGGGCTGTCCCGCGCCGCGGCGAAGCGGCGGATCGACCAGTTGCTCGTCCAGTATCGCTTCGAGGACCGGCAGAAGCAGCTGGCCGGCACCCTCAGCGGCGGCCAGAAGCAGCGCCTGGCGCTGGCCGGCGCGGTGGTGCACGAGCCCGAGCTGCTGTTCCTGGACGAGCCGACCAGCGCGGTCGACCCGGAGTCGCGCCGCGATTTCTGGGAGAAGCTGTTCGATCTGGCCGATGCCGGCACGACCCTGTTGGTGTCCACCCATTACATGGACGAGGCCGAACGCTGCCACCGGCTGGCGATCCTCGATCGCGGCGTGCTGGTGGCCGACGGCTCGCCCGCCGAACTGACCGGCGCCCTGGCCGGCCGCACCCTGGCGGTCGCCGCCGCGGAGCCACGCAGGGCCAGGCAGGTGCTCGCGGCCGCCCCCGGGGTGGTCAGCGTGGCCCAGATCGGCAATGGCCTGCGGGTGCTGCTGGACGGTGCTGCCGGCGCCGGCGCTGGGGTGGAGGCCGCGTTGCGCCAGGCCGGGGTGGCGGCGGAAGTGGTTGCGGTCGCGCCCGGCCTGGAGGACGTGTTCGTCTCGGCCACGCGCAGCCGGGACGCGCACGGGCGGGAGGCCGCATGAACGGGCGCCGGCTGTGGGCGGTGATGCTCAAGGAGTTGCGGCAGATGCGCCGCGACCGGATCACCCTGGCGATGATCGGCATGATCCCGGTGATGCAGCTGCTGCTGTTCGGCTATGCGATCAACACCAACCTGCGCGACCTGCCCGCCGGGATCGTGGACCAGGCCGGTACCTCGGCTTCGCGCGCGCTGGCGATGGACATCGTCGCCAGCACCGTGGTCGCGCCGGTGCGCTTCGAACGCACGCCCCAGCAGGCGATGGACGCGATCCGCCGCGGCGAATACGGCATCGGCATCGTGATCCCGGCCGATTTCGAACGCCGTCGCGCCGATGGCCGCGAGCAGGTGCAGATCCTGGTCGACGGCAGCGACAACGCGGTGCAAGCCGCCGCCGGGCAACTGGTGCGGATGCCGCTGGAAGACGTGGTGCGGACCGCTTCGCCGGCGACCCGGGCGCTGGCCGCGCCGCCGGTCGCGATGCTGCCCCTGTTCAATCCCGAGCGACGTTCGGCGGTGAACATCGTGCCCGGCCTGGTGGGGGTGATCCTGACCATGACCATGGTCCTGTTCACCGGGGTGTCGATCGTGCGCGAGCGCGAACGCGGCAACATGGAATTGCTGATCGCCACGCCGGTCAGCCGCACCGAGCTGATGACCGGCAAGGTGCTGCCCTACATCGCCATCGGCCTGGTCCAGACCACCCTGGTGCTGCTGCTGGGGCTGTGGCTGTTCCGGGTGCCGATCAGCGGCAGCGTGCTGCACGTCTACCTGGCTGCTTCGCTGCTGATCGTGGCCAACCTGGCCCTGGGTCTGCTGATCTCCACGGCGGCCAGGTCGCAATTCCAGGCGATGCAGGTGACGTTCTTCGTGTTCCTGCCCTCGATCCTGCTGTCGGGCTTCATGTTCCCGTTCGCGGGCATGCCGGTGGCGGCGCAATGGTTCGCCGAGCTGCTGCCGTTGACCCACTTCCTGCGCCTGGTGCGCGGGATCATGTTGCGCGGCGCCAGCCTGTGGGAGCTGTGGCCGGACGTGCTGGCGCTGTGCGCCTTCACCGCGGTGATGATGAGTGCGGCGATCCTGCGCTTCCGCAAGCGGCTGGACTAGCGTCTTTGATCCCCGCCCAGGCAGCGGAAGCCCCATCCCGCAGCCGGGAAATCAGGCGGCCGTGGCGACCCGGCCGCGCAGGGAGTTGGTCAGGGCCTCGGTGACGACCACATCGACGAACTGGCCGACCAGGCGCGGATGGCCGGGGAAGTTCACCGAGCGCATGTTCTCGGTCTTGCCGGTCAGCTCGCTGGGGTTCTTCTTCGACGGGCCCTCGACCAGCACCCGCTGCACGCTGCCGATCATCGCCTGCGAGATTTTCGCCGCATTGGCGTTGATCGCCGCCTGCAGCCGTTCCAGGCGGGCATGCTTGACCGTGTCGGGAGTGTCGTCTTCCAGGTCCGCGGCGGGGGTGCCGGGGCGGCGCGAGTAGATGAAGGAGAAGCTCTGGTCGAAGCCCACGTCCTCGATCAGCTTCATCGTCCTTTCGAAATCGGCGTCGGTCTCGCCGGGGAAGCCGACGATGAAGTCCGAGCTGATCGAGATCCCGGGGCGCACCGCGCGCAGCTTGCGGAGCTTCTGCTTGAACTCCAGCACGGTGTAGCCGCGCTTCATCGCCCCGAGCACGCGGTCGCTGCCGGACTGCACCGGCAGGTGCAGGTAGTCGGCCAGCTGCGGCACGTCCCGATAGGCCTCCACCAGCGAGTCGGAGAACTCCAGCGGGTGCGAGGTGGTGAAGCGGATCCGGCCGATGCCCTCGATCTGGGCGAGGGTCCGGATCAGCAGGCCCAGGTCGGCGACGTCGCCCCCATCGCCCATGGGCCCCCGATACGCGTTGACGTTCTGCCCGAGCAGGTTGACCTCGCGCACGCCCTGCGCGGCCAGTTGCGCCACCTCCACCAGCACGTCCTCGAACGGGCGGCTGATCTCGGTGCCGCGGGTGTAGGGCACCACGCAGAACGAGCAGTACTTCGAGCAGCCCTCCATGATCGAGACGAACGCGCTGGGGCCCTCGGCGCGCGGCTCGGGCAGGCGGTCGAACTTCTCGATCTCCGGGAAGCTGATGTCCACCTGTGGCCGGTTCTGCTCGCGGCGGGCGCGGATCAGCTCCGGCAGCCGGTGCAGGGTTTGCGGACCGAACACCAGGTCCACGTAGGGCGCGCGCCTGACGATCGCTTCGCCCTCCTGCGAGGCCACGCAGCCGCCCACCCCGATGATGACGTCGCGCCCCCCCGCCTTCAGTGCCTTCCAGCGGCCGAGTTGGCTGAACACCTTCTCCTGCGCCTTCTCGCGGATCGAGCAGGTGTTGACCAGGACCACGTCGGCCTGCGCCGGGTCGTCGGTCAGCTCCAGACCCTCGTGCTCGGCCAGCACGTCGGCCATGCGTGCCGAGTCGTACTCGTTCATCTGGCACCCGTGGGTCTTGATGTAGAGCTTCCCTCTCGCCCCTCCGGGGATCGCGCGCGGGGCGACGCCCGGCAGCGGGACCAGGGCGGGGGCAGGGGAATCGGTGGGCGCGATGGCGGCGTCCGGAGCGGTGTCCGGCGTGGCGGTCATCCCGGTCATGGCGGTTAGTCCAGGCGGGCGGGAGCGCATTGTACGGCGGGTGCGGGGTTCCCGGGACCGGAATTGGTGCCGGTGCGCACGTTTTCCGCTTGTCGGCCAATGGCTTGGCAAGCGTCGGCGAAGCCGGGATACTCCGCCCGATGAAGGGGATGCTGGTGCCAGCGGGCGCGGTGCTGCTCGCGCTGACCGCTTTGCCGGCCAGCGCCGGCACCCTGTACCGGTGCGTGGACGCCGACGGCGTCTCCAACTACGTGAACGCGCGCATCCCGGGGGCCGAGTGCAAGGTCTTCAAGCGTTACGTGCCGGACCACCGCCCGGCCAGGCGGCCTGCGGCGGCCTCTGCTGCGAGTCCGGCCCGTGCGCCTGTCCCCGAGCAGATGCCGGTGCTGGTCCCGGCGGCCAACCGCGGCGACGCCATCGTCCCGGCCCCGGCCCCGGCCGCCGCGCGCGGGCCGCAACGGCGGGTCAACGGCCAGGTCTATTCCTACGTGCGGGATGGCGTGCGCCACTTCAGCAGCCGCCGGCCTGCAGGCGGCTCGGGCGCCGGCGACGTGCGCACCATCGCCTACAGCTACATCGAGACCTGCTACGCCTGCGCGGTCAATCCCGGGGTGAGCTTCGCGACGGTGCGCCTGAACACGATCTCCTATCAGGCTGAGATCGCCGCGGCGGCCCGCGAGTTCGGGGTCGAGGAAGCGATCGTTCGGGCCATCATCCATGCCGAGTCCGCGTTCAACCCCACGGCCCTGTCCCATGTCGGGGCGCAGGGCCTGATGCAGCTGATGCCGGCCACCGCCCGCCGGTTCGGGGTATCGGACAGCTACGACGCGGGCCAGAACATCCGTGGCGGGGTCCAGTACCTGGCCTGGCTGCTCAAGCGCTACAACGGCAACCTGACCCTGGCCGCGGCCGGCTACAACGCCGGGGAAGGGGCGGTGGACCGCCACAACGGCGTGCCGCCCTACAGCGAGACCCAGCGCTACGTGCAGCGGGTCGGGGTGCTGGCCGAGCGCTACCGCGGGGTGCTGGCGTCGCGCTGACGGCAGGGTCCGGTGGTGGGGCGCCATTGTCGGCTCGTTAAGCGTTCCGTTACACTTCCTCGTCTTTCGCGTCCGGGTTCCCGCTTGCCTGGGGGACCGGGCGCAGGCAGCCAACGCTACCAGCAGAAGATTTTCGGAGTGCCGGATGGCCAACGATGAGGTCCACAAGCCCGTGAATGCGGGCCGACGCCGGTTCCTGACCGCCACCACCGTTGCGGTGGGCGCCGTCGGAGCCGGCTTCGCCGCAGTCCCGTTCATCAAGTCGTGGAACCCCAGCGCCCGGGCCCGTCTGGCCGGCGCCCCGGTGGTGGCCGACATCACCGCCCTGCAGGAGGGCCAGCGCCTGAGCTTCGAGTGGCGCGGCCAGCCGATCTGGATCGTCAAGCGCTCCAAGGCGGTGCTCGAGGCCTTGCCGACCCTGGACGGCCACCTGCGCGACCCGCTGTCCAAGAACGCCGACCAGCAGCCGGCCTACGTGCTGGCCGCCAACCCGGAGCTGCGCTCGATCAAGCCGGAGATCTCGGTCCTGGTCGGGCTGTGCACCCACCTGGGCTGCTCGCCGCAGATGGCCGCCGAGATCCGCCCCGAGCCGTTCGACCCGGAGTGGAAGGGCGGCTACTTCTGCCCGTGCCACAAGTCCCGCTTCGACATGGCCGGACGCGTGTTCCAGGGCGTGCCGGCGCCGACCAACCTGGTCGTGCCGCCGCACCATTACGCCGACGACAACACCATCGTCATCGGCGTCGATCCGCAGGGGGCGTAAGCGATGGCGAACATCTTCACCCGTACCGCGGACAACGTGATGGACTGGGTCAACGCCCGGGCACCGGCGCTCATGCCGATGTACCGCAAGCACATGACCGAGTACTACGCGCCGAAGAACTTCAACATCTGGTACATCTTCGGCATCCTCGCCACGGTGGTGCTGGTCAACCAGATCGTCACCGGCATCTTCCTGACGATGCACTACAAGCCGAGCGCGGCGGAAGCCTTCGCCTCGGTCGAGTACATCATGCGCGACGTGGAGTGGGGCTGGCTGATCCGCTACATGCACAGCACCGGCGCCTCGCTGTTCTTCATCGTCGTCTACCTGCACATGTTCCGCGGCCTGATGTACGGCTCCTACCAGAAGCCGCGCGAGCTGGTCTGGATCCTGGGCATGCTGATCTACCTGGTGCTGATGGCCGAGGCCTTCATGGGCTACGTGCTGCCGTGGGGCCAGATGTCGTTCTGGGGCGCCAAGGTGATCGTCTCGCTGTTCGGCGCGATCCCGGTGATCGGCCCGGGCCTGACCGAGTGGATCATGGGCGACTACCTGCCGTCCGATGCCACCCTGGGCCGGTTCTTCGCCCTGCACGTGGTCGCCCTGCCGCTGGTGCTGCTGCTGCTGGTGGTGCTGCACCTGGGCGCGCTGCACGAGGTCGGTTCCAACAACCCGGACGGGGTGGAGATCAAGAAGGGCCCGAAGGGCAACCGCTGGTCGCCCACCGCCCCGGCCGACGGCGTGCCGTTCCACCCGTACTACACGGTCAAGGACGCCTTCTACGTGTTCGCGATGATGGTCATCGCAGCCTTCATCATCTTCTATGCCCCGGCGTTCGGTGGCTGGTTCCTCGAGCACGACAACTTCGTCGAGGCCAATCGCCTGGTGACGCCCGAGCACATCAAGCCGGTGTGGTACTACACGCCGTTCTACGCGATGCTGCGGGTGGTGCCGCACAAGCTCAGCGGCGTGCTGGTGATGGGCGGCGCGATCATCGTGCTGTTCTTCCTGCCGTGGCTGGACCGGGCCAAGGTCAAGTCGTACCGCTACCGCGGCCTGCTCTCGAAGGTGCTGCTGGGCCTGTTCGCCATCAGCTTCGTCTGGCTGGGCAAGATCGGCGCCGGCCCGGGCACGGATCCGGTGGAGACGATCGTCGGCCGGTTCCTGACCGCGTACTACTTCCTTTTCTTCCTGACCATGCCGCTGTGGACCAAGCTGGATTCGACCAAGCCGGTGCCGGAACGGGTGACGACGCATGACTAAGAACTGGATCGCCCTGCTGGCTTCCGCCGCCGCCGGCCTGCTGTTTTCCGCCGCCGCGCTGGCCTCTTCCGGCGGCCACCTGCTGCAGGCCGGCAACGACCTGTCCGACAAGGCCTCGCTGCAGCGCGGCGCGGCGTTGTACATGAACTACTGCTCCGGCTGCCATTCGCTGAAGTTCCTGCGCTACCAGCGCATGGCCGAGGACCTCGGGCTGACCGAGGAGGAAGTGATGGGCAACCTGAACTTCACCGGCGCCAAGTACGGCGAGCAGATCCAGGTGACCATGCACAACGCCGACGGCAAGGAATGGTTCGGCAACGCCCCGCCGGACCTGAGCCTGATCTCGCGGGTGCGCGGCAGCGACTGGATCTACACCTACCTCAAGTCGTTCTACCTGGACGATACGCGCGCGCTGGGCTGGAACAACCAGCTGTTCAAGAACGTGTCCATGCCCAACCCGCTGTGGGACCTGCAGGGCCTGCAGCATGCCGAGTTCGGCGCACCCGACGCGGCCGGTGAACGCCATCCCGAACGGCTGGTGGTCACCTCGGCGGGCCGCCTGTCGGCGGCCGACTTCGACCAGACGGTGCGCGACATCACCAATTTCCTCGAGTACGCGGGCGAGCCGGCCGCGCTGAAGCGGCAGGCGCTGGGCGTGTGGGTGATCCTGTTCCTGGTCGTGCTGTCCTTCCTGGCCTACCTGCTCAAGCAGGAATACTGGACGGACGTGCACTGAGGCCACGCGGCCCGCCCCGGCGGGCTGCGAGGGGAGGGGCTTTCCGGTCTTGCGCTTTGCCGGCGCGGAACTGCACACTCGGGGGAATGTGGCGACTGCCGGCGAGGGGCCGGGCAGCGCCGGTGCGGCCGGCGGATTCCGGTCGTCGGAGGCCTAGATGGCAGCGAGCGTGCGCATGCGCAATACCCTGACGTTGTTCTCCTCCGTCGATGACGTGCTGTGTCATCGCGTGCGCCTGGTCCTGGCGGCCAAGGGCGTGACCTATGACCTGGTCCCGGTGGACGCGCAGAATCCGCCCGAGGACCTGATCCACCTCAACCCCTACCATTCGGTGCCGACCTTGGTCGAGCGCGAGCTGGTGCTGTACGCGGCCTCGGTGGTCAGCGAGTACCTGGACGAGCGTTACCCGCACCCGCCGCTGATGCCGGTGGATCCGCTGTCGCGCGCCCGCCTGCGCCTGGCGATGCTGCGCATCGAGCACGACTGGGTGCCGCAGGTGCAGGCGATCCAGCTGGGCAACAAGCAGCAGGCCGAGGCCGGGCGCAAGCGGCTGAAGGAACTGTTGACCGAGTCGCTGCCGTTGTTCAAGGCCAGCAAGTTCTTCCTCAACCCCGAGATGAGCCTGGCCGACTGCGCGATGGCGCCGATCGTCTGGCGCCTGCATGCCCTGGACGTGCCGCTGCCCAAGGACGGCAAGGCGATCGAGGACTACGGCAACCGCATTTTCCGCAACCCCGGCTTCACCCGCAGCCTCACCGACCAGGAAAGGAAGCTGCGCGACCTGCCGGCCTGAGGCCGGCGGGCGCACCGTGCCGTGCGGCGACGGCGTAGACTGCGCGCATGAGTGATGACGCCCCGCGCATGACCAGTTACCGCCCGTACCTGCTGCGGGCGCTGACCGAGTGGATCAACGACAACGGCATGACCCCGCACATCCTGGTGGATGCGGGCGTGCCCGGGGTGCGGGTGCCGCCCGGCGCGGTGCGCGAGGGCAAGGTGGTGCTCAACATCGCCGAACGTGCCGTGGCCGGGCTGCACATGGACAACGAATGGATCGGCTTCACTGCCCGCTTCGGCGGGATCAGCCAGCCGGTGAGCGTGCCGGTGGACGCGGTGCTGGCGGTCTACGCGCGCGAGACCGGGCAGGGCATGGTCCTGCCGGAGGAGGCCGCGGGCGCCTCGCCGTCCGCCGCCGATGCACCGGTCCCGGCGGTGCCGGCTCCCGATGCGCCGGAGTCGCCACCCGACGATCCGGTCGACCCATCGCCAGGCAAACGCCCCCACCTGCGGGTGGTGAAGTAGGGATTCACTCGCCCCGCATGGGGATGACGCGCGTATCACGCGAGGGGCCGACGAACTCCACCAGCCGGTCCCCGCGCAGCACCATGCGGCCGTGGTGGCGCTCGACGCCGTCGTACGAATAGTCGAAGCGGAAGCTGCGCTCCAGGCCCAGCCAGCCGTCCGCGCGCCGGTATACGCGCAGGCCGGTGGCGTGCACGCTCTGGTCCAGCCACTGCACGTCCGCCGCGGCGCAGGCATCGCGGCCCAGGGCCTCGGCGCGTTCGGCCGCGGCACGTGAGGCATTCCACCAAGCGACTACGGCGGCGCCGGCGATCATCAGCAGGATCACGCTGGGCATGGAAGCACTCTAGTCGGTCGCGATGGGTGCCGGGAGCCAGCCACCGAGCTGGGCCTGCGGCTTGAGCTTGAGCAACACCACCCAGTCGCGGCGGTTGAAGCTGCAGGCGCCCGGATCGGCTGGGCGGCAGTTGCCGGGCAGGGGGGCGACGGAGGCCTCTTCGCCCGTGCCCGCGGTCCCGGCGGAAGCGGGTATCCCGGTATCCGCGGCGGTACCGGCGTCCGCACCCGGCGTTGCCGCGGCAATGGCCGGTACCGCCACCGCCTTCGCCGTGCCGGGCGTCCTGGCCTTCCGGTCCGCCTTCGTCCTGGCCGGCTTGCGGGCCTTGCCGGTCTTGCCCTTCCTGTTCGTGGTCCGGGGAGCGGGTTCGTCGGCGGCCGCCACGCGGCGGACGGGCAGCCCCACTTCGCTGGCCAGCAGCCGGCCCTCCGCATCCAGGGGCAGCATGCGCATCGTCACCGCGTCGAACACGTTGCCGCCGACCAGGTAGAGCGTGCGGTCGCCATCGACATCGGCGGCGACCACGATGTCGCAATGCGAGCGTTGCGGGGTCCGTTGCCATTTGCTGGCCAGTGCCTGGCGCATGCCTTCCGGGCCCAGCGCCTCGCTGCCGTCGCGCAGGAAGCACAGCAGGTCGCCGGGCGCGGCCCTGTCGGCGAACGGATCGGCATAGGCGTAGGGGCTGCCTTCGGGATCGCGCCAGGCGCGGGTGATGTAGTCCACGTGCCGGGGCGAGCCGGCGAAGCCGGGCACCGGCGCGCGTGCCATCACCCAGGACACGAACGCCGCCGACCAGGGATTGTCGACCAGGTAGGCGCGGCAATCGTTGTCGGCCTCGCGGCCCTCGCCGGGATACAGGCAACTGCGGGCGCCGGCGATGTGGACCATCGACGACAGGGTGCCGCTCTCGCGCCAGTAGCGCGCCACCCGCTGCCAGGCCGGGGTGTCGTCGCGCAGGCGCGTGCGTTCGGCCTCGGTCACCTCCAGCGAGGCCAGGCGTCCGTTCGCGTCGATGAAGGGCTGGAACCAGGCCTTGTGCTCCAGGCAGGCGGTGCGCACGATCGCCGCGGCGGTAGGTTCGGTGCCCGCGGGCAGGGGCCGGTCGCATGCTTCCGTGCGCGGCTCCGCCGCGTGCGCGACCGGCATGGCGAGGAAGGCCAGCCCCAGCAGCAGGCGACGGATCGCATGGCTCATCGCGGCGGCGGCCCCAGCTTCATCGACAGGTCCACCGCGCGCACATGCTTGGTCAATGCGCCGATGGAAATGAAATCCACGCCGTCGGCGGCGATCGCACGCAACCCGTCCAGGTCGACCCCGCCGGAGACTTCCAGCGGGATGCGGCCGTCGTGCGGCGGCGAACGGGCGATGCGCACCGCCTGGCGCCGGTCCTCCGCGCCGAAGTCGTCGATCAGCACCCGGTCGCAGCCGGCGACCAGCGCTTCGCGCAACTGCGCCAGGGTTTCGACCTCGACGATCAGCGGCAAGGCCGGCTGCGCCGCGCGCGCGGCGGCGATCGCCCCGGCGACCGAGCCGGCCACGCGGATGTGGTTCTCCTTGAGCATCACCGCGTCGTACAGGCCGATGCGATGGTTGCCGCCACCACCGGCGCGGACCGCGTACTTCTGCGCCAGGCGCAGGCCGGGCAGGGTCTTGCGGGTATCCAGGAGGGTCGCGCCGGTGCCGCTCACCGCGGCCACGTGCGCGGCGGTGGCGGTGGCGGTGCCGGACAGGGTTTGCATGAAGTTGAGCGCGGTGCGCTCGGCGCTCACCAGTGCCCGGCTGCGGCCGTGCAGCAGCGCCAGCACGGTGCCTGCGGCCACGTGCTCGCCTTCGGCCACCCGCCATTCGATCCGCACCTGCGGGTCCAGTTCGCGGTGGCAGGCGTCGAACCAGGGCCGGCCGGCGACGACCGCATTCTCCTTGCACAACAGGTAGGCGTGCTCGGGCACGTCAGGCAGCAGCGCGGCGGTGACGTCGCCGCTGCCCAGGTCTTCGGCCAGGGCGCGGCGCACGTCGGCCAGGATGCTCGCCTGCGGCGGCGGCAGGGGCGCGGCTGCGGACCCGGCCACCTTCAGCCCGCCGGGAAGTCGGCGACCTGGGCGGTGGCCAGCGCTTCCTCGACCAGCAGCACCGGGATGCCGTCGTCGACCCGGAACACCTGCTTGCGGTCGCGGCTGACCAGCGCCTCGCGCAGCGGTTCGGCCTGGACGCCGCCGTCGCCGCGCCGGACCTGGCCTGAGGCAATCGCCCGGTTCAGCGCCTCCAGCCCGCGTGGTTCCAGCAACGCCAGCGGCTGGCGGGTATCGGGCGAGCACAACAGGTCGAGCAGCTTGCGGTCCATGGGGCGTATCGGGTCCGGTTGGGTCGGGTCGCGTGGAAGACGGCTAGAATACGTCCTCGCCACCGAGGACGGCCATGCCAGCCCAGCCCGCTCAGTCCGCTCAGCCCTCGGCCCAGTCCGCCGCTCCGCTGGTCGGGGTGGTGATGGGTTCCCGTTCCGACTGGGAGACCCTGCAGCACGCCGTGCAGAAGCTCGACGCCCTGGGCGTCCCCTACGAGGTGAAGGTGGTGTCCGCGCACCGCACCCCGGACGTGCTGTTCGAGTACGCCGCCAGCGCGCGGGCGCGCGGCCTGCGCGCGATCATCGCCGGCGCCGGCGGCGCGGCGCACCTGCCGGGCATGCTCGCGGCCAAGACCGCGGTGCCGGTGCTGGGGGTGCCGGTGCAGAGCAAGGCGCTCAACGGCATGGACTCGCTGTTGTCGATCGTGCAGATGCCGGCCGGCATCCCGGTCGCCACCTTCGCCATCGGCAACGCGGGTGCGGCCAATGCCGGCCTGTTCGCCGCTGCGCTGCTGGCCGCCGGGCACCCGCACATCGCCCGTGCGCTGGACGAGTTCCGCCAGCGCCAGACCGACGACGTCGTCGCCCACGACGACCCGCGGCAATGAGGGTCGGGATCCTCGGCGGCGGGCAACTGGCCCGCATGCTGGCGCTTTCCGGCGCGCCGCTGGGCCTGCGCTTCCTGGTCATGGACACCGTGGCCGACGCCTGCGCCGGCCAGTTCGCACCGCTGCTGGTCGGCGACTACCGCGACCAGGCCGCGCTGGCAGAGTTCGCCTCCAGGGTGGACGTGGCCACCTTCGATTTCGAGAACGTGCCGGCCGAGAGCGCCGAGTGGCTGTCGGCGCGGGTGCCGGTGTTCCCGAACCCGCGCGCGCTGGCCGTGGCCCAGGACCGCTTGGCGGAAAAGACCCTGTTCCGCGAACTCGACATCCCGGTGCCCGCATTCGCCGCGGTCTCCACCCGTGCCGAACTGGATGCGGCATTGGCGACGGTGGGTGTGCCCTGCATCCTCAAGACCCGCCGGCTGGGCTACGACGGCAAGGGCCAGTTCCGGATCCGCAGCCTGGCCGATGCCGACCCCGCCTGGGGCGCGCTCGGCGCGCAGGCGGAGACGGTGGGCCTGATCGTCGAGGCGTTCGTGCCGTTCGAACGCGAACTCAGCGTGGTCGCCGTGCGCGGCCGCGGCGGCGAGTTCCGTACCTGGCCGCTGACCGAGAACTGGCATGTCGACGGCGTGCTCTCGGCCAGCCTGGCGCCGGCGCAGGCCGATCCGGCATTGGCAGGGAAGGCGGTTGCATACGCGCAGCGCCTGGCCGAGCGGCTGGACTATGTCGGTGTGTTCGCGCTGGAGTTGTTCTGCCGCGATGGCGCGCTGCTGGCCAACGAACTGGCGCCGCGGGTGCACAACTCCGGCCACTGGACCCTGGAAGGGGCCGAGACCTCGCAGTTCCAGAACCACCTGCGCGCGGTGCTGGGCCTGCCGCTGGGTTCGACCGCGATGCTCGGCCATGCCTGCATGCTCAACTGGATCGGTGCGATGCCGGCGGCCGGCGCGGTGCTGGCCGAATCGGCTGGCCATTGGCACGACTACGGCAAGGCGCCGCGCGCCGGGCGCAAGGTCGGCCACGCCACCCTGCGCCGCGACGATCCAGCCGCGCTGGCCGCCAGCCTGGAACACGTGGGCCGGGTTCTGGACCGCCAATCCCAGGTCGCCCCGCCCATCGCCGCCCTGCGCGCCGAGCGCTAGTCTGCGTCGCCCCGGCCGGAACCAGCGCTTTCGTTCGCCCGTGCGCCCTCAGCGCAGGCGCTTGCCCGCCGCCTCCCAGTCCACCACCTTCCAGAACGCCTCCAGGTAGTCGGCGCGGGCATTCTGTCGGTCCAGGTAATAGGCGTGCTCCCACACGTCGCAGGCCAGCAGCGGCAGGTCGGGACCGGTCAGGGGAGTGGCCGCACCGCGGGTGGCGACGATCCCCGGCGTGCCGTCGGGCCGCTCCACCAGCCACACCCAGCCGGAGCCGAACAGGCCCAGCGCCATGCGGGTGAACTCCTCGCGGAAATGGGCGAAGTCGCCGTACTGGCGGGCCAGCAGTTCGCCGAGCCTGCCGTCGGGCTCGCCACCGCCGCGCGGCGCCAGGCAGGTCCAGTAGAAACCGTGGTTCCAGGCCTGGGCGGCCTGCTCGGCCAGGCGCCCGCGCGCACGGCGCACGATCTGCTCCAGCGGCAGGTCCTCCAGCCCGCTGCCTTCCAGCAGCCGGTTGGTCTGCTCCACGTAGCCGCGGTGGTGCCCGCCGTGGTGCAGTTCCAGGGTCGCCGCGGACAGGTGCGGCGCCAGCGCGGAGGGGGCGTAGGGCAGGGCGGGGAGTTCGATGGCCATGGGGGTGCGGTGCTGGAGGGGCGGGCGCGTGCCGGCTCGCGCGCCGGCGCAGCGATTACAATCACCGTTTCAGTCTAGCCGACGCCGGGGCCGGTCCCCGCCGTCCATGGAGATTCGCAATGGCGGTGATGGAGCGCATCCAGGCCGAGGTCGAGAGCCATCCGATCGTGCTGTTCATGAAGGGCACCCCGCAATACCCGATGTGCGGCTTTTCCGCGCGCGCGGTACAGGCGTTGCTGGCCGCCGGCGCCGCGGACCTGCATACGGTCAACGTGCTCGAGGAGCCGGAGGTACGCGCCAACCTGCCGCGCTACTCCAATTGGCCCACCTTCCCGCAGCTGTTCCTGCACGGGGAACTGATCGGCGGCTGCGACATCACCCTGGAGCTGCTGGAATCGGGCGAGCTGCAGCGCATGGTCAGCGAGGCGCGCGCGCAGTGAGCCTGCTCGGCCTGCCTTCCGCCGCGCCGCGCCCGCTGGCCGGCCGCACGGTCCTGATCGCCGGCGCCCATGGCGGCCTCGGCGCCGCCGCCGCGCAGGCCTGCGCGGCGGCCGGTGCCACCCTGGTCCTGCTCGGGCGCAAGCTGCCCAAGCTCAACCGGGTCTACGACGCCGTCGCCCAGGCCGGCCCCGAGCCGCTGCTGTACCCGCTGGACCTTGAAGGCGCCAGCCCCGACGACTACCTGGAACTGGCCGAGCGCATCCAGGGAGAACTCGGCCGGCTCGACGGCATCCTCCATTGCGCCGCCGAATTCCGTGGCCTGACGCCGCTGGAACATACCGACCCGGCTGCCTTCGCCCGCGCCGTCCACGTCAACCTGACCGCGCCCTGGTGGCTGGTCCAGGCCTGCCTGCCGCTGCTGCGCCGGGCCGGGGATGCGGCGGTGGTGGTGGCGGTGGACGAACTGGAACGGGTCGGCCAGGCCTACTGGGGCGGTTACGGCGTTGCCCAGCATGGCCTGCGCGCGCTGCTGGGAATGCTGGCCGCGGAGCTGGCCGGTACTCCGGTGCGCGTGGCCGGCCTGCAGCCCGGGCCAATGCGCACCCCCTTGCGTGCCCGCGCCTATGCCGACGACCTGGATCCGCGCCTGCAGGATGCGGCCGCCTACGCCAGCGCCTGCGTCACCCTGCTGTCGCCGGCCGGCGCCGCCCACCGGGGCACGGTCTGGACGCCCGCTGCGGAGGAGCTGCCGGCATGACCGTCCTGTCCGCCGCGCTGCTGCTGTTCCTGATCCTGGACCCGCTGGGCAACGTCCCGGTGTTCCTGAGCGTGCTCAGGCCGCTGCCGCCGCACCGCCAGCGGGTCGTGCTGGTGCGCGAGCTGCTGATCGCCCTGGCGGTGCTGATGCTGTTCCTGTGGTGCGGCAAGTACGCGCTGGAGCTGATGCACTTGCGCCAGGAGTCGGTGTCGATCGCCGGCGGCATCGTCCTGTTCCTGATCGGCATCCGCATGGTGTTCCCGCGCCCGGAGGGGCTGCTGGGCGAACTGCCCGAGGGCGAGCCCTTCATCGTGCCGCTGGCCATCCCGCTGATCGCCGGCCCTTCGGGCATGGCCGCGGTGATGCTGCTGGGCAGCAACGAGCCCCACCGCCTGGGCGAGTGGAGCCTGGCCCTGTTCCTGGCCTGGGCGGCCACCGCCGCGATCCTGCTGTGCTCGCCGCTGCTCTACCGCCTGCTGGGCCGGCGCGCCCTATCCGCGGTGGAGCGGCTGATGGGCATGCTGCTGGTGGCGATCTCGGTGCAGATGCTGCTGGACGGGCTGGCGGTCTACCTGGGCCGCGGCGGGTAAGCGCCCTGCGGCGGTGGAACATACGGGGCTATATTGTTTCGTATGGAACCATGCTGCGATGCACTGGAAATTTGTCATCCGAGCGTCACACGGCCTGCCTAGCATGTTAATCTGCTGTTAACCCCTATTTCGTACCCGCGTTCGCGGGGACGTGGCTCATTTCACCGTTTCGTGCCATTCCGCCAGGGCGGTCCATCCGCCGTACGCCAACCTACCTTCAGAGGCTTCCCAATGACTGACTCCCGTCGACTCCGGATGTCCAAACTCACCCTGGGCCTGGTCGTCGCGCTCGCCACCGCGCCCGCCTTCGCCCAAAGCACCTCCGCCGGTGTCGGCGGCCTCGTCACCAACCCGAGCGGCCAGCCGGCCGCCGGCGTCGAGGTCACCATCGTCCACGTCGAATCGGGCACGGTCTCGCGGGTCACCACCGACGGCAGCGGCCGCTTCAACGCGCGCGGTCTGCGCGTGGGTGGTCCGTACACCGTCACCTTCAAGTCGGCCGACGGTGCGCGCACCGAGGACGGCGTGTACCTCAGCCTGAACCAGGTCAACACGGTCAACGCCGCGCTGCAGCCGACCGTGACCACGCTGGAGACGGTGACCGCGGTCGGCGTGGCCGGCGGCTCGGACGTGTTCAGCGCCACCCGCATGGGCGCCGGCACCAGCGTCTCCCGGAAGGACATCGAGGCCCTGCCGTCGGTCAACGGCAACATCCAGGACTACATGCGCCTGGACCCGCGCGTGGCGTTCGTCGATCGCGCCTCGGGCACCATCTCCGCCGGCGGCCAGAACCCGCGCTTCAACGCCATCGCCATCGACGGCGTCTCGGCCAGTGACACCTTTGGCCTGGAAGGCAACAACATGCCGACCCGGCGTCAGCCGGTGTCGATGGACGCCATCGAGGCCATCGACATCAACCTGTCGAACTACGACGTGACCATCGCCGGCGCCGCCGGCGCCAACGTCAACGCGGTGACCAAGTCCGGCACCAACGAGTTCCACGGCTCGGTGTACGGGTCGCGTCGCGACGGCGACTGGTTCGGCAAGAATCCCGACGGCACCGCGTTCAACGGCTTCGACAAGGAAGACACCTACGGCGTCACCTTCGGCGGCCCGATCCTCAAGGATCGGTTGTTCATTTTCGCCAACTACGAGAAGTTCAAGCAGGCCGCGCCGGGCGCCGACCTGAGCAGCAGTGCGCTGGGCAAGGCCAATGCGACGATCACCGCGGCCGACGTCGCTGCGGCCAAGAGCATCGCCAGCAGCGTGTGGGGCTTCGACCCGGGCGAGCTGCAGAGCAATGGCAACACCGAGCTCGAAGAGTATGCGGTTAAGCTGGACTGGAACATCAACGACAACCACCGTGCCAGCTTCCGCTACAGCAACCTGGAGCAGAGCAAGCTGCGCATCAACGGCATGAGCAGCAGCGCCGTCTCGCTGAGTTCCTACTGGTATCAGCACGAGAAGACCGTCGAGAGCTATGTCGCCCAGCTGTTCAGCGATTGGACCGACACCTTCAGCACCGAAATGAAGGTGTCGTACCGCGACTATTCCGCGGTGCGCGTGGTCCCGACCAACCTGCCCAGCATCCAGATCTACTTCGGCACCGCAGCCCAGACCAACAACGGTCTGAACGTCTCCGGCGACTCGCTGTACTTCGGCACCGAGGTCAACTCGCAGGGCAACGTGCTGGGGACCAAGACCTGGAACTACTACGGCGCGGGCACCCTGACCCTGGGCGACCACGACGTGAAGTTCGGCGTCGACTACAGCGACAACGACATCTACAACGTGTTCAGCCCGCAGAGCTGGGGTGTGTACACCTTCTGGGCCGGCGCCGCCGACGCCAGCGGTAATCACGCGCTGGCCAATTTCAAGAACGGCCGCTGGACCACCTACAACATGCGCGACGAGAGGCAGCCGGGCTCGTTCGCGGCGGACTACAAGTTCTCCAGCCTGGGCCTGTTCGTGCAGGATACCTGGTACATGAGCCCGAACCTGACCCTGAGCTTCGGCCTGCGTGGAGACCGCGCCGACGTCAGCCCCAACCCGGCCTACAACGCGCTGGCCCACCAGGTGTTCGGCTACGACAACAGCGAGGTCGTCGCCGGCAAGTTCCTGGTCCAGCCGCGCTTCGGCTTCAACTACACCTTCGACAGCGAGCGCCCGATGCAGATGCGCGGCGGCTTCGGCCTGTTCCAGGGCGACTCGCCGCAGGTGTGGCTCAGCAACAGCTTCGCCACCACCGGCTACAACTACATCCAGTACACCAAATCGGCTTACGACCCGACCCTGCCGTTCAGCCCGGACGGCAGCAACCAGCCGGTGCCGCCGTCGGCGACTTCGGGCGTGATCAACGTCAACATGACCGGCGACGGCTTCAAGTTGCCGTCGATCTGGAAGGCCAACCTGGCGTTCGATACCGAGACCCCGTGGTACGGCATCGTCGCTTCGGCCGAAGTGCTGCTGTCGCAGGTCGAGAACGGCCTGTTCTACCGCAGCCTCAATCTGGGTCCGGGCTTCACCGGTCCGGACGGCCGCACCCTGTACTGGCGCCCCGGCAAGGTCGGCGCCTGGGCCTCCAGCGACAACCGCTACGGCCGCGATGCCCGTTTCGGTGATGCGTTCCTGATCACCAACACCACCAAGGGTGAGAGCCAGCAGCTGACCGTTTCGCTGAGCAAGCCCTTCAGCACCGAGAGCGATTGGTCCTGGAACCTTGGCTATACCTATACCAACGCCACCGAGGTGGGCTCGCTGACCAGCTCCACCGCCAGTTCGGGCTTCGGTTACCAGTACGCGTTCAACATCAACGAGGATGTCTCGCGCAACGGGCGCTACGTGATCCGCGACCGCTTCGCCGGCTCGCTGAACTGGCGCCACAGCTTCTTCGGTGACAACGAGACCCGCGTCGGCCTGGTGTACGAGGGCCGCAGTGGCCGTCCGTTCAGCTACGTGTACGTCAACGACGCCAATGGCGACAGCCGCTCGGCCAACGACCTGTTCTACGTACCGCGCCCGGGCGAGGTGCTGTTCGGCAACCTCACCTCTGCCGGCGCGTTCACGCCTGACGCGGCCATGGAGAAGAGCTTCTACGAGTGGCTGTCGACCAAGCCGGATCTGGCCCGCTTCGCCGGGACCTACGCCCCGGCCAATGCGTTCCGTGCGGGTTTCGTGAACACCTTCGACGTCCGCATCAACCAGCAGCTGCCCGGCTTCATGAAGGGCCACAAGTCGGAGATCTGGCTGGACATCCAGAACGTGGGCAACCTGCTCAACAAGGACTGGGGCCATATCATCGACTACGGCTTCTTCGCCGATGCGCGCGTGGCCACGCTGCAGGGCATCTACAACGGCAAGTACGTGTACAACTACAGGTTTGCCGATGCGCCGACCGTGGCCAACGCCGACTCCGACGGCTTCAACGTCGGCGTGTCGCAGTGGTCGCTGGCTCTGGGCTTCCGTTACAGCTTCTGATCCGGCCGGCAAGGCGGATGCGTCATGGAAACGGCCGGGGCGACCCGGCCGTTTCCTTTTGCGCGGCACGGTGCGCCGTGCGCGTCGCTGGAGTAGAGTCGCTGCCCGGCTCCAACGATTCGGCAAGCACACATGAGCGAAACCGCCTCCACCACGCTGCACGTGCAGGACGCACGCATCTACCCGCGCGGCGGTCTGGACATCCTCTCCCGCGCCGAGGTGGCGCGGTTGCGCGACGCCTCGGCCGGCGGCATGCACGAGTTGCTGCGCCGCTGCGCGCTGGCGGTGCTGACAAGCGGCAGCGCCAGCGACGACCCACGCGCGGCGCGCGACCTGTACCCGGACTTCGACATCCAGGTCGTCCAGCGCGACCGCGGCGTGCGCATCGATCTGGTCAACGCCCCGGCGATGGCCTTCGTCGACGGCGAGGTCATCCGCGGCGTGGCCGAATTGCTGTTCGCCACCGTGCGCGACCTGGCCTGGACCGCGATCGAACTGGGCGAGCGCTGCGGTGCCGACCTGAACAGTTCGGCCGGGATCACCGACGCGGTGTTCGGCCTGCTGCGCAACGCGCGCACGCTCAAGCCGGGCGATCCCAACCTGGTGGTGTGCTGGGGCGGCCATTCGATCTCGCGCGAGGAATACCTCTATACCAAGCAGGTTGGCTACGAGTTGGGCTTGCGCGCGCTGGATATCTGCACCGGCTGCGGCCCGGGGGCGATGAAGGGACCGATGAAGGGTGCCAACATCGCCCACGCCAAGCAGCGCCAGCGCCGCCCGCGCTACATCGGCATCACCGAGCCGGGGATCATCGCCGCCGAGTCGCCCAACCCGATCGTCAACCAGCTGATCATCATGCCGGACATCGAGAAGCGGCTGGAGGCGTTCGTGCGCCTGGGCCACGGCATCATCGTGTTCCCCGGCGGGGTGGGCACCGCCGAGGAGATCCTGTACCTGCTCGGCCTGCTGCTGCGCGAGGAGAACGCCGACCTGCCGCTGCCGCTGATCTTCACCGGGCCGCACGTGGCGGCGCCGTACTTCGAGCAGATCGACCGCTTCCTGCGCCTGACCCTGGGCGAGGCGGCGACCTCGCGCTACGAGATCGTGGTCGGCGACCCGGCCGCGGTGGCCAGGAAGATGAGCGCCGGCATCCGCAAGGTGCGCGAGGCGCGGATCGCGCACAAGGATTCTTTCTACTTCAATTGGCACCTGGACATCCCGCTGGACTTCCAGCGCCCGTTCGTGCCCACCCACGAGGCCATGGCCGCGCTGGACCTGCACCACGGCCGCCCGGCCTCGGCCCTGGCCGCGGACCTGCGCCGTGCGTTCTCCGGGATCGTGGCCGGCAACGTCAAGGAGGACGGCATGCGCCGGATCGAAGCGCACGGTCCGTTCGAGATCCACGGCGCCCCGGACATGATGCAGGCCCTGGACGGGCTGCTGCGGGCGTTCGTCGCGCAGCGGCGGATGAAGATCGCCGGGGAATACCGGCCGTGCTACCGGGTAGTGGCCTGAGGACACGCAAGGCCGGCCGCCAGTGATGCGATGCCGGCTCCTCGTCCCAGGGGCCGGGGCGCCGGCGCCTCCCCACCGGCAGTCCCCGCCTCCGCCCCTCCCCCCAGAACGACCGCTCGTCCCGCCGCCACTTGCCGCCCAGGGGGGCGGTCCGGCTAGGCTTGCGGCATCACGCTGGGGAACAACCGCATGTCGCCCGCCCGCCAATCCGGCTTCACCATGATCGAGTTGATGGTGACCATCGCCGTGGTCGCCATCCTGGCAGCCCTGGCGCTGCCCAGCTTCCAGGCGAGCCTGCGCTCGAACCGGGTCGCCACCACCAGCAACGAGCTCCTGGCGTCGCTGTCCCTGGCCAGGACCGAGGCCATACGCGGCCTGGGCCCGGCCGGCGTTTGCCCCAGCGCGGACGGCACCAGTTGCGCCACCACCACCGACTGGGCCGCGGGCTGGACGGTCTGGCGCGAGGACCGGCTCGCAGGCGGGGTCGTCGAGCGCACGGTGGTGCGCTACGTCCAGCCCAAGCAACGCATGGTGGTCACCGGTCCGGATGCGGGAGTGGAGTTCACCACCCAGGGGCGCCTCGATGGTGCCGCGGAGACCTTCGACGTGAATCCGATCGATGTGGCAACCCCGGCCCGCTGCGTCCGGGTGAATCCCACCGGACAGGCCCGTGTCAGCCAGGGAGCCTGCGCATGAGCCCGTCCAGCAGGCAGCGCAGGGGGAGGGCGATCGGCGCCGGCCACATGGCGGGCTTCAGCCTGATCGAAGTCATGGTGGCCGTGCTGGTGCTGGGGCTCGGGCTGCTCGGGTTCGCCCTGCTGCAGACCATGAGCGTGCGCTTCACCCAGAGCGCCAACCAGCGTACCCAGGCGACCAACCTGGCCTACGACATGCTCGACCAGATCCGGGTCCACCGGGTGGCAGTGGGTCGGTATGTCCGCAACTACACCGGGAAGACGACCGGTTGCGGCCCCGACGCCGAGGTTTCCCCGGCGAAGTTCGCCAGCGTGTGGGAATGCCGGCTGGGCATGGCGCTGGGCGCGGGGTCGACGGCCACGGTCGGGCTCGACGACGGCGAGGTGACGGTCGCCATCACCTGGGGCGACCAGCGCTGGAACGATGCGGATGGCGACGGCACGGTCGATGCCGCCGAAGGCAACCAGACATTCACCACGGTGACCCGGCTGTGAAAGCGAACTCCAAGCGCAGTATCCGCGGTCTGTCCCTGATCGAGCTGATGATCGCGCTGCTGATCGGCAGCATCTTGATGATCGGCGTGGTCCAGGTGTTCGCCGCATCGCGGACCGCCTATCAGCTGTCCGAAGGCATGTCGCGGGTCCAGGAGAACGGGCGGTTCGCCCTGGACTACCTGCAGCGCGACATCCGCATGGCGGGCCACTTCGGCTGCGTCAACGACCAAGCGCGAGGCCAGATCAATGGCGCGCTGAACTCGCATTTCGCGGCCAACGGGCCCATGGATTTCGGCTTCTCGGTGCGCGGCTATGAAAACGCCTCTCCCCCGGGCATCACCCTCTCGCCGACGCGGGTGGCCGGCACCGATTCGATCGTGCTGAGGTTCATGACCGGCAATGGCGTGCCGGTCACCTCGATCGACATCGCCGGCTCCTCCGTCGACGTCGACCCGTCCAAATGGTCGGTCCTGACCGATGGTGGAGTCGCCGCACCCGCGATCTTCGGCCTCTCCGATTGCGCGTTCGCCGATGTGTTCATCGCCGACAGCACCAACCCCGGTGCCGGTCGCGTGGTTGCGCCGAACACCGTGGACCTGGGGCGCTATGGCGTTGCGAGCGACGAAGGCGGCCCGACCATGCTCTATCGCGGAGAGGCGGTCGTCTACTACATCGGCCTGGGCGCGGGTGGGCAGCCCTCGCTGTGGCGCGCGCGCATCAACGCGGACGGATCTTCCAACAGCGAGGAGCTGGTGGAAGGGATCGAGAACATGCAGTTCCGCTATGGCATGGACCGGAATGCCGTCGGCACCCTGCCCAGCGGCTACATCGCCTCGCAGGGCACGGCGACCGACGTGGGCACCACGGAAGCCGCGTGGCGCCGGGTGGGCCAGGTGCAGGTTGCGCTGCTCGCCGCCAGCCCGGATCGCGCCGCCTCCGCGCAGGCGAGCGCGGTGACGCCGACCTTGCTGGGGGTAACTCCGGCCCTGCCAGCGGATGGCCGCTACCGCACCGTCTACCAGGGCACGATCGCCCTGCGCAACCGCCTCTACGGGAACTGACCGCATGCACACCGTCCGATCTTCACGCCGCAGGTCCAGGCCGTTGCCGGCCAGCCCCGTCGCCCAGCGCGGCGCGGTGCTTTATGTCGCACTGATGATGTTGATCCTGCTCGCGCTGCTGGGCATCGTCGGCATGCAGGTGGCCGGCCTGCAGGAGCGCATGGCGGCCAACTATCTCGGCGTCAACGAGGCGTTCCAGGCCGCGGAGGCCGACGTGCGGCTGCGCGAATGCTTCATCGAGGGCATGGTCAACCGCACCGGCGCCTGCGCCGCCGGCACCGCGGACATCGTGCAGATCTGCGATGACGGCTTCGACTCCACCGACTGGGCCGCGCAGATGGCCGCGGACGTCCCGCAGGTGGATCGGGTCAGCCTCCGCGCCATCGGTCCCTGCATTTCCGGCAATTCCGGCCTGGACATGGGCATCGGGCCGATCAACGAGGACCCGAATCCGGTCTACCAGGTGACCGTCTACGCCACCAATGCCGCCGCCACCGCCAACGCGGCGGTCGACACCATCTTCCGACCCTGAGGAGCCGATCATGGCGCCCCGTCGCATCCGATTGATCTCGATTTCCGCCGCCGTGGTCGCCGTCCTGGGCAGCTATGGCCTGTACATGGCCACGGCGCAGATGGCGGCGCCGGAACTGGCGCAGTCGCCGATGAACATCACCAACGTGATCCCGCCGGCCTTCATCATGGGCGTGGACAACTCCGGCTCGATGAGCTCGGACGAGACCCTGTTCAGGACCGCCACCGGCCCCGGCTATTTCGTGAACGGCAGTTTTTTCAACTCCTCTGGCGTGGTCAACCCATCCGGCGGCACCACGATCACGAAGCACCTCGATGGCGGCTACAACGCCGACTTCTATGGCGCCTTGCGCAATCCCGCATACAACCGGGCATTTTTCAATCCGCACACGGTCTACCTGCCCTGGCGCACGTCCACGGGCGGAATGGAGGCGAATTCCAACGTGGCGTCGGCCCGGAAGGATCCCCGCAACGCCACGCCCGTCACCAATTTCACCACCTACCTGACCGCGACCGAGTCCTGGCCCAGCGGCAAGGTGGTTCCGGAGGGAACCTGGGTCTACAACGACGAGACCTGTGATCTCGCACCGGGCAGTTCGGTCATCGCCAACGCATGGGTGCAGTACGCATCCGACAAGACCCTGGCATCCGACTGCAGCATCCAGTTCCGCTACCAACCCTCGCGCGTGTACCTGGACACCGCCGCCGCCCCGCCGCCTGGTTTCGACCTGAGCAAGCGCGTGCTGGTCAAGGGCGTCGGCCCGCTGGGCGCGGACATGTACCGCTACGACTACGTCGCCTCGAATTTCACCACCGGCGGCGCCGATGCGGTGCAGAACTTCGCCAACTGGTGGACCTACTACGGCAACCGCAACCGCGCGATGATCGGCGCGATGACGCACGCGGTGTCCGATTTCACCAAGATGCGGATCGGCTACACCCAGATCAACACGCCGCCGACGGCGCAGGGCGACGCCAACGATCCCAACGTCGTGATGCGCGACATGGGCGTCCAGGCCGATCGCGATGCACTGTATGCGGCCATGCGCGCGCTGAATGCGTCCGGGAACACGCCGACCCGGCGCGCCACCGCCCGCATGATCCGGCAGTTCAGCCGCACGGACGCCGGCGCGCCGATCAAGCTGCAGTGCCAGAAGAACGCCGCCATGCTGTTCACCGACGGCTATACGAACGAGAGCCCCGCCGGCGCCGCCACGAGCTACTGGAGCGTGGGCAACGTCGATGGCGGCTATCCCGCGCCCTACGGCGGCGGCACGGCCTCGTCCGACACCATCGCCGACTATGCGATGTACGGCTACATCACCAATCCGCGCCCGGACCTGCCCACCGGCAAGGTGCCGGTGCCGCACGCCTGCGCGGGTGCGCCGCCCGACGGCATGGATTGCAACAAGAACCTGCACGTGAACTTCTACGGCGTCACCCTGGGTGCGCGCGGTGCCGTCTACGACGTGAACGCGACGGCCACGGCCAATCCGTACGCGAACCCGCCCAACTGGGGCGCGAGCGGCACGATGAATCTGGATCCCAGGAACGTCGACGACATCTGGCACGCGGCGCTGAACTCGCGTGGCGAATTCGTCAATGCCAGTTCGCCCGCCGACATCACCGAGGCGATGCGGCGCATCCTCGCCCTGGTCAACGAGGGCGCGACCCCCTCCGGCACGATCGGCGTCACCGGCGCCCGCATCGGCACCGGCTCGCTGACCGTCGAGCCGCGCTACGAGTCCACCAACAACGGCACCGACTGGTACGGCAAGCTGACCGCTTACAACGTCACCGCCAACCCGTTGACCGGCGCCACCTCGTTCAGCCAGGCCTGGGAAGCCAGCGCCAAGATCGAAGCCCAGGGAGCGGGTAGCCGCACGATCAAGTACGGCACCACCGCTGCCAGCGTGGTGCCGACGGTGCAGGATTTCGATGCCGCCCACCTGACCCTGGCCGGCCTCTGCGCCGGATCCGATCCGCTGAAGACGATTTCCTGCACGCCGACGGCGATTTTGGCGCTGGATGGCGGCAACATGACCCTTGGCCGGGTGGTGGACTACCTCAGGGGTAGCCGCACCGACGAAGGCAAGCTGCGCACCCGCACGACCGTGCTGGGCGACATCGTCAACTCGTCGCCGGTGGTTTCCGCATCCACCGACGACTACGGCTACCGCACCCTGGGTGGCAGCCTCGCCACTTCGTATGCGACGTACCTGGCCACGAAGAAGGCCGGTGGCAAGTCGGCGATCCTGGTCGGCGCGAACGACGGCATGTTCCACGTGATCGACGGGCACGACACCAGCGGCGGCCAGGAGACCTTCGCCTATGTCCCGGCGACGTCCGTGGGCCACATGGGCAACCTGGTGTTCCCGTACGTCGCGGCCGACAAGAACAACCAGAAGTTCGAACACCGCTATTTCGTTGATGGCCCGGTCGCGGTTTCCGACGTGTACATGGGGGGAAGCTGGAAGACGATCGCGGTCGCGACCTCGGGCGCCGGTGGCCGCAGCGTGTTCGCCCTGGACATCACCAATCCCAGCTCGCCCAGCGTGCTGTGGGAGATCAACAACCTGATCACGGGTGCGCCGACGATCTCCAACAACATCGGCTATGTCCTCGGCAAGCCGGTGATCGTGCCGATCAAGGACAACTCCGGCAACGTCAAGTGGAAGGCGATTTTCGGCAATGGCTACAACAGCACCAGCCAGCAGGCCAGCCTGTTCGTGGTGGACGTGGCCACTGGCAGCAATAGCGTCATCGTGGCCTCGGAATCGCCGGCTCCCGCGTACAACGGGCTCGGCAACGTCTCGGTCGTCGACCTGAAGCGACGCAACATCGACAATACCGCCTGGATCGGCGGACGCGATGGCTACGCCGACACGGCTTATGCCGCCGACCAGAACGGCGCGGTCTGGAAGTTCGACCTGCTGGCCAACAGCGTCGCCCTGGGCGGGCAGCCGTTGTTCGTGGCCAAGGATTCCGGAGGCGCCCGGCAGACGATCACCGGCGGCCTTACCCTGGCCACCGGTCCGGCCGGCGGAGTGATGGTCTATTTCGGAACCGGCAGCTTCAGCTTCACCGGCGACCCGCTGGATACCAACGTACAGACGATGTATGGCGTCCTTGACAAGGGCGTCACGGTGGCCGGGCGTGCGAACCTGCTGCAGCAGACCATCGGCGTGGACACGGGCGGTTTCCGCGAGACTTCCACCCATGCGATGGCCGCAGGCAAGTCGGGCTGGTACATCGACCTGCCCGCAGGCGAGCGTTTCGTCGGCCATCCGCGGATCGAGGGTGGCGTGGTGTTCTTCCCGACCTACGAGCCAAGCGCCACCGCCGCCGATGACTGCTCCGTCACGGGCCAGAACTGGCTGTACGGCCTCAATACGCTCAGTGGTGCCGCCGGACTCACCAACGTGCGCATGGGCTCGCCCACTGGCCCGCAGCCCGGTGCCGCGACCGGCGCGGTGGCCCTGATCACGGGCGGCACGGCACCGGTCAAGGACGTGGCGGTCATGACCGCACCTCGGGTCGGCATGCTGGATGCGAGCGCTACGGATGACGACATCAAGGATGCGCTGGATGCCCAGTGCTCGATGGTGGTCCGCGTCGCCGGCGCGCCGCCGATGTACCTGCCGCGTCCCTGTGGCAGGCAGTCCTGGAGGCAGGTGCGATGAACCGGGAGAAAGGCATGCACGGACGGAGCACCATGTCGGCGATGCGGCATTCCGGAGGGTCCGGAGCCTGGATAACGGGCTTTACCCTCATCGAACTGATGATCGCGGTGGCGATAATCGCCATCCTCGCTTCGATCGCGCTGCCCGCCTACCAGGAGCAGATCCGCAAGTCGCGGCGGGCACAGGCCAAGGCTGACCTGGTGGAGTACGCGCAGTTGGCCGAGCGCTACTTCACGGTCAACAACACCTATGTGGGTTTTACCCTGCCTACGAGCCAGTCTCCACGCGAAGCCGGCGCCACCGCACGCTACAACCTGCCTGCGCCGACGACTACCGCCACGACCTTCACCCTGACCGCCAATGCCACCGGGGCGCAGGCCAGCGACCGCTGCGGGGACCTGTCGATCACCAATACCGGGCAGAAGGGCGAAACCGGCTCGGCATCGCTCGAGGAATGCTGGTGATGGAGAGGGGGCCGCTGCAAGGCGGCCCTTGTTCCTTGGCGGCAATCCTGTCGCCATCTCCGGCCAGGCCCGGTAGCCAGGAGGCAAGGCAAGCGATCGGGAGCCGGTCGAGACCCGAACAGAAAAGGGCCGCTTTCGCGGCCCTAAGTGTTTGAATCCATGGCGCCCGAAGTTGGACTCGAACCAACGACCCCCTGATTAACAGCTGTCCCAGACAACCTCAGAATCCACACTCTGCAAGGCTCGCCAACGTCCGGGGCAGCCAAAATCAGCCGCTATGAGCCAATCTTGGCTACGATCTGGCTACGCGGGAGAACTTGAGCTGGGTATCGCTCATCAGGGGAAATGGTCATGCAATACATTAAAGATGTGTTCGACGGTTTGGGCTGGCTAGCGAACGCCATCGGCATTCTCGTCTTTGTATTTGGTGCTATTGCCATATTGCATCGACTTCTAAAGCGATTCACCGATGAGCAAGATCTGTCCAAGTTCTACACAAGCGATCTCGATTCATCGTGGGACCCCTTGCACGCGCGGGAGTTTGCGGTCACCACAATCGTCGACGACAAGCCCGCCGACTTCCCTAGCGTGGCTCTTAGGGCGGCTGGATACAGAATAGAAATAGTTAAAAGCGTAAATCTGGCCGAGCTCGACGAGTTAGCAATAAAGGATGTGATCTTTCTAGACATTAAGGGAATTGTGAAGGACGACCCAGAACGGGGCGGCTTGCACGTTATCGAAAAACTGCGAGAGAGGAACCAGTTTCAAAAGATATGCGCGGTTTCTAGTCAGACGTTTGACCCGACGGCCACAGTTTTTTTCCGAAAAGCAGACGATCAGCGGACCAAGCCGCTCACTACATTTGAATGCCAAGAGACGATCGATAGATTTATTCGCGAGATGTTCCAAGTGGACAAGATTTTCGTAGAATCGAATGCTTTTGCGCGCACTTTGTCTGGGCAAGACAGGAAGCAACTCATTCAGCTGATACAAGATTTCGAAGTTGAACGTTCGACCGATGCCCAACTCATGGAGGGGCTACGCAAGATCACTCCGCTTTTGGGCAAGCAACACGTACTTTATTCATTGGCTAGGATAATCCAGAGTGAAAATAGAAGAATTCGCAAAAAGTGAGTTTCTGCTAGCGCCTTGGCCAACACTTGTCGATGGGACTCTAATCCCCTCAGCTCTGCAGGAGGGCGTTCGTTGTGCCACGAAGTGCCCCATGCGGAAAGAATGTGTTAACACGATCGCGGATGGCGAGTACACCTGCCCACACGGCATGAGCTATGTCGTGGGTCGTGCCAACGGGCAGACACTCACTGTGTATGGGATTCGCACCGATCAGAACAGCACCAAGATTTCGACTCAGAACCGTGCTTGGTACAGTGGTCGTCGTTTGGAGACTGCCAGCGTGCAACGTTGGCTACGACGCGCCTCAGCTTTCGAAGGTGTATTCCATAAGACTTTGGCAGACGCCCAGACAGGCTTGCTCGATGTGCTTCATGATCCAGTTCGCTTAGCAAAACAAATAACAACAATCGCGAACAATATGGCAAGAGCTGGTGCACCAGCTGACATGTCTCTCAGTCGCGTAATCGAGAACGCACCTCAGGACATGAAGACGCTAGTGAAAGCGTCGGAAATGCTGTCCGATTCGTTCAGCCTCCTTACGATCTACCTGAATCCTGAGGCCGCTAGTTACGGCCGTCAGACGGCTACAAACCTTCATGGCCTGACAACCAAAATCGTTGCAATTCTACGTACGAATGACGACGGGCAGCTGCAAGGAGGGCTTGATATTCGCATCACGGGAAGTTGTCTAAAGAACGTGACAATCTACGAAAGTTTCAAGCTCATTCCATTTGCACTCCTCACAAATGCCATCAAGTATTCGCCTCGCGGAAGGCCTATTTTGGTGGGCATTAACGACATCCCCACAGGTGGAGTCGAGGTTTTCGTAACTTCCACCGGGCCGCTAATTGAGTCCGAGGAGCGCGAAAAAATATTTCAGAAGAACTTCAGAGGAAAATGGGCGTCTAACTATGAGGGGAGAGGGGTCGGGCTTTACCTTGCCGATATCGTTGCGAAGGCTCACCGAACAAAGATTGAAGTCGCAAGTACGGATTTGCGCGAGCGAGTGAGAGATATTCCACATGCCACTAATCGCTTCAGTGTCCGGGTGGTCAGCTAGTCATCCCGTAGAGCCGGCGCCTCGGGGAACGGTACGCGTTCAGCGTTATGCGCGAAGTGGGTGGGTAACGCGCGCGGTGCGGCAGGCGACCATGCGAAGCGGTGGTTGCGTGCCACATCGCAAGCCAATGAACTTGACGAATCAATTGGTCATGTGGTAGCTTTGGATCACACAAGTAGTAATCGCAGCGCCAATTCGCGAAGCCGTGGTCGCGTCCACGGCCCTCCAGAGCAGAAATAGACAGGCTCCGGAAGTGAGATAAATAGGGCGCATTCTCGGGTCTGTCCCCTCCTTGTGATTTCCCGCAGCCATGCGGAGAAGTCATTCGGGCGCCCATAGCCTTGCCGTGACTCCTCCGCGCAGACCGGAGTCACGTCCATGCAAACGAGTTCTGATTTCACAGCGCCGCTAGCCGCGGACTGCGATGGCGCGCGCGCGACGTGCGCGAGCGCAGGAGGCGGCTTAGGCGCGATTGAGCAGCGGCCCCGTCCAGTAACACGGGGCGAAAGTCACACGGACCCCACGGCGCACATTGACTGGTTCGCCTGCACCTTCCTTGCGCCAAGTACCCACATTGCGGGGATCATCCAAAGCGTGTTTCTCATTCCGGCCTCTGATTGGAAGCAGTGCACGGGTGGCTGGCAAGGCTACGAGTCTCGAGTTGACCTCGGGGGCTTCGGCCTGCTCGGGTACGGCGGCGAACACCAGCGAGGCACAGTCCATATCGAATTGAACGCCCACGGATGCGCGCAGATTCAGGACTGGAATGCGGTTCGTGTCTGGTGTGAGGCCTATGGCGTGAGGATCACTCGCGTCGATCTGGCCCATGACGATTTCAGCGGCGAGACGGTCAACATCGCCAAGGCCCGTGCGTGGTTCGATGAAGGTCAATTCACGACGGGCGGTCGGGCGCCAGAGGCCCGGATGATCGACGACCTCGGTTCCGGGAAGGGCAAAACGGTCTACGTCGGCAAGCGGCAGAACGGCAAGCTTTGCAGGGTGTACGAGAAGGGAAAGCAGCTCGGAGATCCTGCGAGTCCGTGGTGCCGTGTCGAAGTCGAATTCCGGGGCAAGGATCGAGACATCCCCCATGACGTGGTGACTAGGCCAAGCGAGTACCTCGCGGGGGCTTATCCCTGCCTCGCATACCTCTCGGAGCGCCAGGACAAGATTCGGACGCTTACGAAGTCCGGCGAGATCATCTACGCCCACATGGTCGAATGCCTGCGCACGCAGTACGGGCCAGCCCTCAACGTCATGCTTCGTGTGGAAGGCGGCGATCCCTTCGCGGTGCTCGAACAGGCCATGCGACCCGGCACCCCGAAGCGGTTGGCAAACCTCCCGTTGCACGGGGAGGAAAGTCGGCAAGGCGATGCACGGTGAGAACCCTCACCCTGCTGGAGGCCGCCAAGCTGCTGAAGCTTCACCCGGTGACGGTTGCTGAATGGGCAATCGATGGACGCATCCCCGGCGCCAAGATCGGCAGGCGCTGGGTGTTCATCGAAGCGGACCTTCTCGGCTACGTTCGGGCAAACTACACGCGGCGGGCGTTGCAGGGTGACAGCTCGGAGATTTCTCAATGTCACTCTACAAACGCAAGGACTCACCGTACTGGTGGGTCAAGCTCACGGTCGGCAATCGACGCGTGTCGCAAAGCTCTGGGACTGCCAACAAGCGGCAAGCCCAGGAGTTCCATGACAAGCGCAAAGCCGAACTGTGGGAACAGGAGCGACTCGGCGTAAAGCCGCGTCGAATGTGGGACGAAGCAGTGCTTCGCTACCTGAAGGAGGTACAAAAGAAGTCGATAGACGACGACAAGCTGCATTTGCGCTGGCTGCAACCCCGGCTTGAAGGCATGGACCTGACCGACATCACGCGTGATGTGCTGGACAGGCTCATCTCGGAGGGCTTGGACGAGGGCAAGAGCAATGCCACCGTCAATCGCAGGATTCAGGTTGTCCGCGCCGTCCTTCGCAGGGCGCAACTGGAATGGGATTGGCTCGACAAGTTACCCCGCTTCCGGTTGCTCAAGGAGTCGCAAGGCCGCAATCGCCACCTCAGCCGCGCAGAGGCCGCACGGTTGCTGGTCGAACTGCCTGAACATCTGCGGGCCATGGTGCACTTCTCGCTTGCCACCGGCTTGCGGCAGGCCAACGTGAAAGGACTGCGGTGGTCACGCGTGGACATGCAGCATGGGGCAGCTTGGGTGGAGGCAACGGAAGCCAAGGGCAAGCGGGCGATCCCGGTGCCCCTGAACGCCGAAGCCTTGCAGGTGCTCAGGGAGCAGGAAGGGAAGCATCCTGATTGGGTGTTCACCTTCCGGGGGCGACCCGTGGAGTTCAAGACTGGCACAAAGGCTTGGCGAAATGCCCTGAAGCGTGCCGGCATCGAGAACTTCCGCTGGCACGACCTGCGCCATACCTGGGCAAGCTGGCATGCCCAAGGAGGAACCCCGATGCACGTCCTCCAGAAGCTGGGCGGCTGGCAGACACCGGCGATGGTTCAGCGGTACGCGCACTTAGGCATGGAGGACCTGAAGCGGTACGCAGAACTAGTGACGTTGGAGGTGCCACCCAGTAGCTACGATTTGGCTACGCCAGAAAGAACTTAGGCCCGCCGAAGCGAGCCTAAGTGCTTGTAAAATATGGCGCCCGAAGTTGGACTCGAACCAACGACCCCCTGATTAACAGTCAAGTGCTCTAACCGGCTGAGCTATTCGGGCGGGGCGCGTATTGTAGGGGCTGGTCGCGGCTGCAGGCAAGTCGCATCCGGGCAAGGGACCGTTCAGGGCGGGGGGCAGGGAGTGCCCGCAGGACTTCGCTTCGACCGTACCCGGCCCACGTTGTTGACGATGACTTCGCCCCCGGCCAATGCGCCGACGCATACCCGGATGGTCAGGTTGTTGCCGCCACTGCGTCCGTCGGGCTGGTAGCGGACCCGCACCCGGCCGACGGAGGCACGTGCCTGGACGGAACCGTGCAGGGGCCGGCGCGCTTCGTACAGGATGTCTCCGGACGATTGCGGCTGGTCGCGGCGGCGGACGTCCCGGTAGACCAGCCAGCCGGCGCTCCAGTCCGGCTCGGCGCGGCATCGGCCATCGCCCAGCGATGGGCAGACGGTCACCGGCGTGCGTCGGGCGATGGCCGTAATGCGCGCCTGGGCCAATTGCGTACTGATGAGATGCAGGGCGGTGGCGCCACGCTGCCGTCGGACAACGTCCTGCAAGCCCGGCAAGGCCAGGCCCAGCAGGATCGAAACCACGGCCAGCACGGCCGTGGCCTCGACCAGGCTGAATCCCGGTGCATGTCCCGGCGCATCCTTGCGCATGGGCGAATTCCTTTTCGCTCGGGAAGCTCAGCATCGGCGTTCCCGGTGGCCGTGGTCATCGGCGACCATCCAGCCGACCTGTAGGAATTGCCCGCGGCTGCCGTGAGGGCGGGCGCCAGCTGGCGATCGCCTGGGGGGCGTCCGACTATCGCAGGCTGCGGGCGGACCGCACATGGCCGATACAGCCGGCCTGTCTATACTGGACGGTCCCCACGCCGACGCGGCCTGCGCATGAGCGAGCGTTTCGAACTGGTTTCCCCCTATGCGCCCGCCGGCGACCAGCCGCAGGCCATCGGCAAGCTGGTCGCCGGCTTCGAGGCGGGGCTGGCCAAGCAGGTGCTGCTGGGCGTGACCGGTTCGGGCAAGACCTACACCATCGCCAACGTGGTCCAGCAGGTGCAGAAGCCGACCCTGGTGATGGCGCCGAACAAGACCCTGGCCGCGCAGCTGTACGGCGAGTTCAAGGCGTTCTTCCCGCACAACGCGGTCGAATACTTCGTCAGCTACTACGACTACTACCAGCCGGAAGCCTACGTTCCCTCGACCGATACCTTCATCGAGAAGGACAGCTCGATCAACGACCACATCGAGCAGATGCGGTTGGCGGCGACCAAAGCGCTGCTGTCGCGCCCGGACGCGCTGGTGGTGGGCACGGTCTCGGCGATCTACGGCCTGGGCGCGCCGGAGGACTACCTATCGCTGCGCTTGATCCTCTCGCGCGGCGAGCGCATCGACCAGCGCGAGTTGTTGCGCCATCTCACCCAGCTGCAGTACACGCGCAACGAGTACGAACTGCAGCGCGGTACCTTCCGCGTGCGCGGCGAGGTGGTGGACGTGCATCCGGCCGAGAGCGACGCCGAGGCGGTGCGGATCGAGCTGTTCGACGGCGAGATCGAGAACATCTCGCTGTTCGACCCGCTCACCGGCGAGGTGCTGCGCAAGCTGCCGCGCTACACCGTCTATCCGAAAACCCACTATGCGACCACGCGCGAGCGGGTGCTGGCGGCGATCGAGACCATCAAGGTCGAGCTGAAGGAGCGGCTGGAACAACTTTACGCGCAGAACAAGCTGGTCGAGGCGCAGCGCCTGGCCCAGCGCACCCAGTTCGACCTGGAGATGATGGCCGAGGTCGGCTACTGCTCGGGCATCGAGAACTACTCGCGGCACCTGACCGGGCATGCGCCGGGGGAACCGCCGCCGACCCTGTTCGACTACCTGCCGGCCGACGCGCTGCTGGTGATCGACGAATCGCACGTGACCATCCCGCAGATCGGGGCGATGTACAAGGGCGACCGTTCGCGCAAGGAGACCCTGGTGGAGTTCGGCTTCCGCCTGCCGTCGGCGCTGGACAACCGGCCCTTGAAGTTCGAGGAATGGGAGGCGCGCTCGCCGCGCGCGATCTACGTCTCGGCCACGCCGGGGCCATACGAGCAACGCGAGGGCGAGGGCCAGGTGGTGGAACTGGTGGTGCGCCCGACCGGCCTGGTCGATCCGCAGGTGGAAGTCCGCCCGGTCGCCACCCAGGTCGACGACCTGATGTCGGAGATCAACAAGCGCGTGGCCGACGGCGACCGGGTGCTGGTCACCACCCTGACCAAGCGCATGGCCGAGAACCTCACCGACTACCTGTCCGAGCACGGGATCAAGGTGCGCTACCTGCACTCGGACGTGGAGACGGTGGAGCGGGTGGAGATCATCCGCGACCTGCGCCTGGGCAAATTCGACGTGCTGGTGGGGATCAACCTGCTGCGCGAGGGGCTGGACATGCCGGAGGTATCGCTGGTGGCGATCCTGGACGCGGACAAGGAGGGCTTCCTGCGCTCGACCGGCTCGTTGATCCAGACCATCGGCCGCGCCGCGCGCAACCTGCGCGGCACCGCGATCCTGTATGCGGACAAGGTGACCAAGTCGATGCAGGCGGCGATCGAGGAGACCAACCGCCGTCGCGAGAGGCAGGAGGAGTACAACCTCGCCCACGGCATCGTCCCGCGGCAGGTGGTGCGGCCGGTCATGGACGTAATGGAGGGCGCGCGGTCCGAGCCGGGCGAGGCCAGGGGGGGCAGGTCCGCCCGGGGCAAGGCGGCCCGGCAAGTGGCCGAGCCGGGTGCGGAGTACGCCGCGATGGATCCGGTGCAGGCGGCGCGGAAGATCCAGGAGTTGGAGCAGCGCATGTACCAGCACGCCCGCGATCTGGAGTTCGAGGACGCCGCGCAGGTGCGCGACCAGATCCGCCGCCTCAAGGAGGCCGCCCTGGCCGGCTGACGCCGTGCCGGCGGCCCGTTTGCGGCCCGGCCGGCCGGCACGGTAGAATGCGCGCCCCTGCCGCGGGCCAGCCGTGGCAGGCGGCATCACCGGGCGGTTAGCTCAGCGGTAGAGCACTACCTTGACATGGTAGGGGTCACAGGTTCGAACCCTGTACCGCCCACCACGCAGAACCCTGGATCCCAGGCGTTTTCGTGGAACAGGACAAACCCGGCCAGCGTGCCGGGTTTTTCGTTTCCTGGCCCAGACCTCCAGCGAAGCCGCGCCAGACAGGTTTGTCCGGCGCGGAGATGCTTGCGCCATCGCCACGGCTGATGACGGTGAATCGCCGGGATCAAACTTCCAAGGAAGCCAGGTCGCCCTTGGTTTCCAGCCACGCCTTCCGATCCGGCGCGCGCTTCTTCGCCAGCAGCATGTCCATCAGCGAACGGGTCTGCTCGCCGTCGTCCACGGTCAGTTGCACCAGGCGGCGGGTGTCCGGGTGGATCGCCGATTCGCGCAGCTGCACCGGGTTCATCTCGCCCAGGCCCTTGAAGCGGGTGACGTTCACCTGGCCCTTGATCTTGTCGCGCGCGATCTTTTCCAGCAGCAGGCGCTTTTCCTCCTCATCCAGGGCGTAGAACACCTGCTTGCCCACGTCCACCCGGAACAGCGGCGGCATCGCCACGAACACATGGCCGGCCTCCACCAGCGCCGGGAAGTGGCGCAGGAACAGCGCGCTGAGCAGGGTGGCGATGTGCAGGCCGTCGGAGTCGGCGTCGGCCAGCACCACGATCTTGCCGTAGCGCAGGCCGGAAATGTCGTCCTTGCCCGGGTCGCAGCCGATGGCCACGGCCAGGTTGTGCACTTCCTCGGAGGCGAGCACGGTGGTGCTGGCTACTTCCCAGGTGTTGAGGATCTTGCCGCGCAACGGCAGGATCGCCTGGAAATCCTTGTCGCGCGCCTGTCGCGCGCTGCCGCCGGCCGAGTCGCCCTCGACCAGGAACAGCTCGGTGCGCGAGAGGTCCTGACTGATGCAGTCGGCCAGCTTGCCTGGCAGGGCAGGGCCCTGGGTGACCTTCTTGCGCACCACCTGCTTTTCGGTCTTGAGCCGGGCGCTGGCGCGCTCGATCGCCAGCTGGGCGATCCTCTCGCCCAGCTCCACGTGCTGGTTCAACCACAGGCTGAAGGCGTCGTGGGCGGCACCCTCGATGAATCCCGCCGCCTGGCGCGAACTCAGCCGCTCCTTGGTCTGGCCGCTGAATTGCGGGTCGGTCATTTTCAGCGACAACACGAAGGCGACCCGGTCCCACACGTCCTCCGGCGCCAGCTTGACCCCGCGCGGGAGCAGGTTGCGGAAGTCGCAGAACTCGCGCAGCGCGTCGGTCAGGCCCGAGCGCAGGCCGTTGACGTGGGTGCCGTGCTGGGCGGTGGGGATCAGGTTGACGTAGCTCTCCTGGACCAGTTCGCCCTCGGGGATCCAGGCCACCGCCCAGTCCACCACCTCGGTGTCCTTGTTCAGCGCGCCGGCGAACAGGTCCGGCGGCAGCAGTTCGCGCCCGGCCAGTTCGCCTTTCAGGTAGTCGCGCAGGCCGTCCTCGTAGTGCCAGCGGTCGCGCTCGCCGCTGGCCTCGTCCAGCAGGGTCACGGTCAGGCCCGGGCATAGGACCGCCTTGGCGCGCAGCAGGTGGCGCAGGGCGCGCAGGTTGATCTTCGGGCTGTCGAAATACTTCGGATCCGGCCAGAAGCGCACCCGGGTGCCGGTATTCTTTTTCCCGACCGTACCGACGACTTCGAGCGCGGTGGCACGGTCGCCATCCTTGAAGCTGATCCGGTGCTCGCTGCCGTCGCGCTTGATGTGCACTTCCACCCGCTGCGACAGCGCGTTGACCACGCTGACGCCCACCCCGTGCAGGCCGCCGCTGAAGGTGTAGTTGCGGTTGTTGAACTTGCCGCCGGCATGCAGACGGGTAAGGATCAGTTCCACCCCGGGGATCTTCTCCTCGGGATGGATGTCCACCGGCATGCCGCGGCCGTCGTCGGCTACTTCGCAGCTGCCGTCCCGGTACAGAGTGACGGCGATTTCCTGCGCGTGCCCGGCCAGCGCCTCGTCGACCGCGTTGTCGATCACTTCCTGGGCCAGGTGGTTGGGCCGGGTGGTGTCGGTGTACATGCCCGGGCGGCGCTTGACTGGATCCAGGCCGGAGAGGACTTCGATGTCGGCGGCGTTGTAGCGGCTGCTCATGGAACCTTGAGGAAGCGCGGGTGCAGCCCGGAAGTGTGCGGCCTGGGCTGGTTTTTTGCACCCCTCGCCGAGCCCGCGGGCCCCGTTCAGGGGGGCGCAGGCGTGCCCGTCGTATAAGGGGCCTGACGACGGGGGCGTCCCCGTCGGTGAAGGAGGTACTGCGACATGAATCGACGTCTGTTCTGGGGTGCGGTGATGGCGGCCGTGGCCGTGGCCGCGAGCGTGCCGCTGCTGGCGCAGGAGCGCCAGGGCGGCCAGTCCGGGCAGTCCGGGCAGTCCGCACAGGCTGCGGCCGCCGAGAAGGCGGCGCTGGCCGAACACAAGGCCCAGGAAGAGCGCGAGCGCGCGGCCGCCGCCGAGCGCGCCAAGCGCCGCGAGGCCGCCCGCACCGGCCAGGATCCGCGCCAGAAGGCCGCTCCGCCGAAGGAAGAGGAAGAAGAGAAGGACAAGCGCGACCCGCGCTGAAGCCTGCTGCTCCTCCGCATGAAGGCCCGCCGGCCCGGGCCGGCGGGCCTTTCCGGCCTCGCCGGGCGCGGGGCCGGGCGGCGCACCGGCTTGGGCGATGGCGGCCGAGCCGGTAGACTACGGCTTTCCGGAGCCCCGCCATGACTCCCCTCATCTTCGTAACCGGCGGCGTCGTGTCCTCGCTCGGCAAGGGCATCGCGGCCGCCTCGCTCGCGTCCATCCTCGAAGCGCGTGGCCTGAAGGTCACGATGATGAAGCTGGACCCGTACATCAATGTCGATCCCGGGACGATGAGCCCGTTCCAGCACGGCGAGGTGTACGTCACCGACGACGGCGCCGAGACCGACCTGGACCTGGGCCATTACGAGCGTTTCGTCCGTACCCGCCTGAGCCGCCGCAATTCGGTCACCACCGGCCGGATCTACGAGGCGGTGATCCGCAAGGAGCGCCGCGGCGACTACCTGGGCGCCACCGTGCAGGTGATCCCGCACATCACCGACGAGATCAAGCGCTGCATCGACGAGGCCACCGCGGGCTACGACGTGGGCCTGGTCGAGATCGGCGGCACGGTCGGCGACATCGAGTCGCTGCCGTTCCTGGAGGCGATCCGCCAGGTCCGAGCCGAGCGTGGCCCGGACAAGGCGCTGTTCATGCATCTGACCCTGGTGCCGTACATCGCCGCCGCCGGCGAGCTGAAGACCAAGCCGACCCAGCACTCGGTCAAGGAGCTGCGCTCGATCGGCATCCAGCCCGACGTGTTGCTGTGCCGCAGCGAGCAGCCGCTGCCGGAAGGCGAGCGGCGCAAGATCGCCCTGTTCACCAACGTCCCCGAGCGCGCCGTGATCTCGGTGGAGGACGTGGACGTGCTGTACAAGCTGCCAATCGAACTGCACGCGCAGGGCCTGGACGCGCTGGTGGCCGAGCGCCTGCGCCTGCCGGTGGCGCGCCCGGCCGACCTGTCCGAGTGGGAGGCGGCGGTCGATGCGACCCTGCACCCGGTGGACGAGGTCACGATCGCGGTGGTCGGCAAGTACGTGGACCACAAGGACGCCTACAAGTCGGTAGGCGAGGCGCTCAAGCACGGTGGCTTGCGCCAGCGCACCCGGGTGAACCTGAAGTGGCTGGAGGCGCAGGACCTGGAGACCGAGGGCGGCCTGGACGCGCTGGCCGACGTGGACGGGGTGCTGGTGCCCGGCGGCTTCGGCGATCGCGGCTTCGAGGGCAAGGTGCTGACCGCCAGGTACGCCCGCGAGCACGGCGTGCCGTACTTCGGCATCTGCTACGGCATGCAGGCGGCGGTGGTCGACTATGCAAGGCACAAGGCCGGCCTGGAAGGAGCCAACAGCACCGAGAACGACAAGCAGTGCGCGCATCCGGTGATCGGCCTGATCACCGAGTGGCGCACCAACAGCGGCGAGATCGAGAAGCGCGACGAGAAGTCCGACCTGGGCGGCAGCATGCGCCTGGGTCTGCAGGAGCAACGGCTCAAGCCCGGCACCCTGGCGCGCGAGTTGTACGGCAAGGACGTGGTCGCCGAGCGCCACCGCCACCGCTACGAGTTCAACAACCGCTACCGCACCCAGCTCGAGGACGCGGGCCTGGTGATTTCGGCCAAGTCGATGGACGATCTGCTGGTGGAGATGATCGAACTGCCGCGCGCGGTGCATCCGTGGTTCCTGGCCTGCCAGGCGCATCCGGAGTTCCTCTCCACCCCGCGCGACGGCCATCCGCTGTTCGTAGGCTTCATCCGCGCCGCGCGCGAAAAGAAAGCAGGCGGCAAGCTGCTCAAGGAAGCGCGGGCCTGACCCGGCCGGTTGTCGTACCGTATCCCACTCCCCTTCAATAGCCGATACCCGTTCCGAACATGACCAGCATCGCCAAGATCCACGCCCGCGAGATCCTAGACAGCCGCGGCAACCCGACCCTCGAAGCCGAAGTCGTGCTCGGCGACGGCGCGCTTGGCCGCGCCGCGGTGCCGTCCGGCGCCTCGACCGGCACCAAGGAGGCGGTCGAGCTGCGCGACGGCGACAAGACCCGCTACCTGGGCAAGGGCGTGAAGGATGCGGTCGCCAACGTCAACGGCACGATCGCCGATTCGCTGCTGGGTTTCGACGCGGCCGACCAGCGCGGCCTGGACCGGCGCCTGATCGATCTGGACGGCACCGAGAACAAGGGCCGGCTGGGCGCCAATGCGCTGCTGGGCGTGTCGCTGGCGGCCGCCCATGCGGTGGCGGCCTCGCGCCGGCAGGCGCTGTGGCAGTACCTGGCCACGATGCTCGGTTCGGCCGAATCGGACGTGTCGCTGCCGGTGCCGATGATGAACATCATCAACGGCGGCGCGCATGCGGACAACAACGTCGATTTCCAGGAGTTCATGGTCCTGCCGGTCGGATTCGAGTCGTTCTCCGAGGCGCTGCGCGCCGGCACCGAGATATTCCATTCGCTCAAGTCCGTGCTCAAGGGCCAGGGCTTGAGCACCGCGGTCGGCGACGAGGGCGGCTTCGCCCCGGACTTCCGCAGCAACGTCGAGGCGCTGGATACCATCCTCGAGGCCATTGGCCGCGCCGGCTACACCGCCGGCGAGGACGTGCTGCTGGGCCTTGACGTGGCTTCCTCGGAGTTCCACGACAACGGCAAGTACCACCTGGTGGGCGAGGGCAAGCGCCTGTCGTCCGAGCAGTTCGTCGATTTCCTCGCCGACTGGGCCGCGCAGTACCCGATCATCACCATCGAGGATGGCCTGGCCGAGGACGACTGGGCCGGCTGGAAGCTGCTCACCGACAGGATCGGCGACCGGGTACAGCTGGTCGGCGACGACCTGTTCGTGACCAACCCGAAGATCCTCAGGCAGGGCATCGAGTCGGGCACCGCCAACGCGATCCTGATCAAGGTCAACCAGATCGGCACCCTGACCGAGACCCTGGAAGCCATCGCCATCGCCCACCATGCCCGTTATGCGGCGATCGTCTCGCACCGCTCCGGCGAGACCGAGGACACCACGATCTCCGACATCGCCGTGGCCACCACCGCCACCCAGATCAAGACCGGCTCGCTGTGCCGCAGCGACCGGGTGGCCAAGTACAACCAGCTGCTGCGCATCGAGGAGGCGCTGGGCGCCTCGGCCCGCTATGCCGGCCGCAATGCGTTCGTCTCGCTGAAGCGCTGACCGGGACGAGCCGGCGATGCGCGTGCCGCGCTGGGTACTGCTGCTGGGGCTGGCGCTGTTGCTGGGATGGCTGCAGTACCGGCTCTGGTTCGGCATCGGCAGCGCCGGGGAGGTCTCGGCGCTGGAGGCGCAGGTGCAGCACCAGCGTCGCGAGAACGGCGGCTTGCAGGAGCGCAATGCGGCGCTGGCCGCGGAGGTGCGCGATCTCAAGGAAGGCGTGGCCGCCGCCGAGGAGCGCGCGCGCAGCGAGCTGGGGATGATCAAGCCGGGTGAGGTGTTCTACCGGGTGGTGGAGGATCCGGCGCAGCGCCCGCCGCCGCCCGCCGCCGAAGAGGGCGACGCCGCCGCGACAGGCGTGGACAGGAGCGGGGACTGATGGCCGCGATCTGGGCGGTGCTGCCCGCCGCGGGCCGCGGCGCGCGCTTCGGCGGCGAACGGCCCAAGCAGTACCTCGAAGTGGCCGGTCGGCCGCTGATGGCGCATGCGCTCGATGCGTTGCTGGCCCACTCCGGCGTGGCCGGAGTGATGGTGGCGCTGGCCGCGGACGATCCGTGGTGGCCGGGCTGGACCGAGTATGGTGGCCGCCCGCTGCTGACCTGCATCGGCGGCGACAACCGCGCCGCCTCGGTACTGGCTGCGCTGCAGGCGCTGCCCGAGTCGGTGCGGGGCGACGATTTCGTCCTGGTCCACGATGCGGCGCGGCCGAATCTGGCCCTGTCCGACCTGGAACAACTGCTCGAACGCGGCCGCGCCGACCCGGTCGGGGCGATCCTGGCCGCGCCGGTGCGCGACACTCTCAAGCGCGCCGGCGATGACGGCGGCATCGATCGTACCGAACCGCGCCAGCGCCTGTGGCGCGCGCTGACCCCGCAGTTGTTCCGCCGCCTGCAATTGACCCGTGCGCTGCAGGCCGCGGCCGAGGCCGGAGTGGAAGTCACCGACGAGGCGATGGCGCTGGAGCGCCAGGGCCTGCGTCCATTGCTGGTGGAGGGCCGCGAGGACAACTTCAAGGTCACCACCCCGGCCGACCTGGCCCGCTTCGAGTTCGAGCTTTCGCGCCGCTAGGACCGCCATGGCAGACATTCCTTCCTTCCGCATCGGCCAGGGCTACGACGTGCATGCCTTCGGCGCGGGCGACCACGTCATGCTCGGCGGGGTGCGGGTGCCGCACGGGCGCGGCGTGGTCGCGCACAGCGACGGCGACGTGGCCTTGCACGCGCTGTGCGACGCGATCCTGGGTGCGCTGGCGCTGGGCGACATCGGCGTGCATTTCCCGCCTTCGGACGAGCGCTGGCGCGATGCCGACAGCCTGGCGCTGCTGCGCCGCTGCGTGGCCTTGGCCGGCGAGCGCGGCTGGCGGCTGGGCAATGCCGACGTCACCATCGTCTGCGAGCGTCCGAAGGTCGGTCCGCACGCGCAGCTGATGCGCGAGCGGATTGCTGCGGCCTGCGGCGTCGAGATCGATGCGGTCAGCGTCAAGGCCACCACCAGCGAGACGCTGGGCTTCACCGGACGCGAGGAGGGCATCGCCGCGCAGGCGGTGGCCTTGCTGGTCCGCGCATGAGCGTGGGCGAGGGCGAACCGGGGCAGGCTGGGGCCTTCGGCGCGCCGGTGCTGGCGGCGCGGATCCGGTGCTGCCCGGAGGACTTTCGGGTCGAGGAACTGGATGGCTTCGAGGCCAGCGGCGAGGGCGAACACCTGTTGTTGACCATCGAGAAGCGAGGCATGAACACCGGTTCCGTCGCCCGCGAACTGGCGCGCTGGGCCGGGGTGCCCGAGCACGCGGTCGGCTATGCCGGGCAGAAGGACCGCCACGCGGTCACCGTGCAGCGCTTCAGTGTGCAGTTGCCCGGGCGCGAGGCGCCGGATCCGGCACTGTTGGAGCGCGACGGACTGCGGGTGCTCGCGCAGGCACGGCACCGGCGCAAGCTGCCGCGCGGAGCGCTGGCCGGCAATCGCTTCGTGCTGGTGCTGCGCGAGGTGGCCGGTGGCCGCGACGGGATCGAGTCACGGCTGGCGCAGGTCGCCGCCCGTGGCGTGCCCAACGCCTTCGGCGAGCAGCGCTTCGGCCATGGGGGCGGCAACGTCCGCAAGGCGCTGGCGATGTTCGCCCAGGGCGCGCGTGGCGCACGGATGGGCCGCGAGCAGCGCTCGATGCTGCTGTCGGCGGCGCGTTCGGCCTTGTTCAACCGGGTGCTGGACGCGCGCGTGGCCGCCGGCGACTGGGACCGCGGGATGGAGGGCGAGGTCTGGATGCTGGCCGGCAGCCGCAGCGTGTTCGGCCCGGAGCCATGGGGCGAGGCGCTGGCGCAGCGGCTGGCCGGGTTCGACATCCATCCCAGCGGGCCGCTGTGGGGACGGGGGACGTTGCGCAGCGAAGCAAGCTGCCGCGCGCTGGAACTGGCGGTACTGGAGGACGCGGAATCGCTGGCGCTGCGCGCCGGCCTGGAGCGCGCCGGGCTCGAGCAGGAGCGCCGTGCGCTGCGCGTGTTGCCGGAAGGGCTGCGCTGGGACTGGCCGGATGCATCCAGCCTGCGGCTGTCGTTCTCGCTGCCGCCGGGCAGTTATGCGACCGCCGTGCTGGCCCAGTTGGGTGCGATCGAAGACGCGGCCACCTGATCAATCGTCGTCCCGGCGAAAGCCGGGACCCAGTGCCTATGTCATGGAAGCGGCAACGACGACTCCCGCGAAGGTGCGGCGGCCCCGTCCGGAGGCAGCGCTTTGTGCGTCAGGCGCGCCGGATCAGAACCCGCCGCCGAAGGTGAACTGCAGGCGTTCGATCTCGTCTCCGTCCTTCTTCTTGAACGGATAGGCGTAGCTGATCGAGATCGGGCCGACCGGCGCGCGCCACAGCAACGCCACGCCGGCCGAGGCGCGCAGCTCGCCTGCGTCGAAGCTGTTGGTGCCGTTGTAGACGTTGCCGAAGTCGACGAAGGCCGACACCCGGGCCGCCTTGCTGTCGAACAGCTTGGGGAACACCATCTCGATCTGGCCGACGGTCTTGAGCGATCCGCCCAGCGGCTGGCCGCGGTAGCCGGCGATGTTCTCCGAGCGCGGGCCCAGGGTGTTGTCGCGGAAGCCGCGCACGGAGCGGGTGCCGCCGGCGTAGAAGTTCTCGAAGAACGGCAGGCCGGTGGCGGTGACGGTCTTGACGTAGTCGGGCGAGGTGGTCAGGCACGGCTCGCTGGCGCCCGGGTTCGGGACCTGCTCGGTAGGCAGGGTCCAGCAGATGCTGCGGACCTGGTCCTTGCCGTAGCTGTCGCCGTAGCCCAGGTCGAGGCCGGTGCGCAGCACCAGTGCCTGGCTCAGTGGCCAGTAGCGGGAGAACTCGTAGCTGAGCTTGTAGTACTCCACAGTCGACCCGGGCAGGGTGGTTTCCAGGCCCACGCGCTGGTACGTGCCCTGGGTGGGCATGAAGAAGTCGTTGCGGGTGTCGCGGGCCCAGCCCAGCTCGCTGCGCCAGGAGTGGAAGGTGTGCCGGCCGATCGCATCGACGTAGTCGATGATCGACTGCGGCGTATAGCCGGCATACGTCTGGATCTGGTTGCTGTCCAGGCCGAACAGCACCGACACCGAGCTGTGCTCGGTGATCGGCACGCCCAGGACCACCTGCGCGGCGGCGTTGGTGCTGTTGTACTGGGCGGTGTTGAAGTCCGAGTAGTCCAGCTCGCGCCACCACAGGTTGTAGCCGAGGGACAGGCCTTCATCGGTGAAGAACGGATTGAGGTAGGAGAACGAATAGCGCTGCATGTAGTCGCTGCGCTGGGCCTCCACCGAAACCCGGTTGCCGCTGCCCAGGAAGTTGTTCTGCGACAACTGGACCGACATGGTCATGCCAGCCAGCTGCGAATAGCCGATTCCGAACACGAAGCTGCCGGAATTGGTTTCCTTGACCTTGAACACCACGTCGACCTGGTCCTGCGTGCCCGGCACGGCGGGGGTCTCCACCTCGACCGTCTCGAAGAAGCCCAGGCGCTGCAGGCGGACCTTGGAGCGGTCGATCGCCGCCTGCGAGTACCAGCTGTTCTCGAACTGGCGCATCTCGCGGCGCAGCACTTCGTCGGAAGTGCGGGTGTTGCCCTTGAACACGATCCGGCGCACGTTCACGCGCGGACCGGGCACCACCTGCATGTTGATCGCCACGGTGCGGTCTTCGCGGTTGACGGTCGGCACCGGGTTCACCCGGGCGAAGGCGTAGCCGATGTTGCCCAGGGTGTTGGTGATCAGGTCCGAGGAACGTTCCAGCAGCACGCGCGAGAAGACCTGGCCTTGCTTGGAGATCAGCAGCCGCTCGATGTTCTCCTGCGGCAACACCGTGTCGCCGGTGACCTTGATCTCGGAGATGGTGTAGACCTCGCCCTCGCTCACGCTGGCGGTGAGGTACATGTCGCGCTTGTCCGGGCTGATCGACACCTGGGTGGAGTCGATGCTGAAGTCGATGTAGCCGCGGTCCAGGTACCAGGAGTTGAGCTTCTCCATGTCGCCTGAGAGCTTCTCGCGCGAGTACTGGTCGTCGCGGCGGTACCAGGACAGCCAGCTGCTCTCGTGCGACTCCCAGGCGCCGAGGATCTCCTCGTTGTCGTAACTGTCGGTGCCGATCAGGTTGACGTGGCGGATCTTGGCCGCCTTGCCTTCCTTGACGTCGATGGTGATGTCCACCCGGTTGCGGTCCAGTTGGGCCACGGTGGGTGTGATCTGCACGTTGTACTTGCCACGGTTGTTGTACTGCCGGACCAGCTCCTGGGTCACCCGGTCCAGGGCCAGACGGTCGAAGGTCTCGCCCTCGGACAGGCCGATGTCGCGCAGGCCCTTGGTCAGGTCCTCGGTCTTGATGTCCTTGTTGCCCTGCAGGGTCAGCTTGTTGATCGCCGGGCGCTCGGCCACGGTGATCACCAGGATGTCGCCCTGGCGATCCAGGCGCACGTCCTCGAAGAACCCGGTGCGGTACAGCGCGCGGATGGTCTCGCCGGCGGCGGACTGGTCCATGACCCCGCCGCGCTCGACCGGAAGGTAGGTGAACACGGTGCCGGCGGCGATGCGCTGCAGGCCGTCGATGCGGATGTCGCGCACGGTGAACGGCTCGACTGGTTGCGCCATCGCCGGAAGGCTCAGGGAAGCGGCGAGGGCAAGGGCGAGCAGGCGGCGCACGGGGTATCGCGTCATGTCACATCCGGTGGGGAGCATTCGGTGAAAAAAAACGGGTCGGGAACGGCGCAGAGGGCCGGGACTGCGGTCGGTCATCGCGGCACCAGGCCCAGAATGTCGTTGTAGAACGCCAGCCCCATCAGCCCGGCGAGCAGCGCCAGGCCCACGTACTGGCCGGCAGCCATTGTGCGTTCGCTCAACGGGCTGCCTTTGACCAACTCTATAAGGTAGTACAGGAGGTGACCGCCGTCCAAGATCGGGATCGGCAGCAGGTTGATGATCGCCAGGCTCAGCGAGAGCAGGGCGAGGAAGTACAGGAACCAGTCGACTCCGCGCTGGGCCGAGGCGTTGGCCGCCCGGGCGATCGTGATCGGGCCGGAGACGTTCTGGGCCGAGGCCTGGCCGGTCAGCATCCGCCCCATCATTCCCAGCGAATCGGAGGCCAGCCGGCCGGTTTCGCGCAGGGCCATGGGAACGGCGGCCAGCGGGCCATGGCGCTGCACGGCGTCGTAGGCCGGCGCCTGGGGCCGGGCCAGGGCGATCCCCAGTTCCCAGCGTCCGGCGCGCTGCGGGTCGCTGCTGCGGCGCGGGGCCAGTTCCAGCGCCAGGCGCTCGCCATCGCGTTCGACCTCGATCATGCCGGTGCCGCCCTGTTCGCCCAGGGCCTGGACCAGCGGCGCGACCTGCCCGGCCGCGTCCACCCGGTTGCCGTCCACGGCCAGGACCAGGTCGCCCGGCAGCAGCACGCCGGCGGCGGAGCCATCCGCGGCCACCGCGTCGATCCGCGCCGGGGCCTGCATGAAGCGCCAGGTGAAGCCGGCCTGCTCGGGGATCCGGCGTTCGTCCAGCGCCGGCGGCAACTGCGACAGGCGCAGGGTGCGCACCAGCGCCTCGCCGGCCGCGTCCTCGACCTGGACCTCGATGTCGCGCCGGTCCAGGGCCGGGGCGGCCAGGGCCATCGCCGCCTCGCTCCAGGTCTCGATCCGGCGCCCGTCCACCGTGCGCAGGCGGTCGCCGGGCTGGAACCCGGCCGCGGCGGCGACGCCGCCGGCCTGGCCGACCACGGCGGCATAGTCCTGGCGGCCGACCATGAACATCGCCCAAAGCAGGGCCACGCACAGCAGCAGGTTGGCGGCCGGGCCGGCGGCCACGATCGCGATCCGCCGCCACACGTCCTGGCGGTTGAAGGCGTGGGCCTGGCGATCGACCGGCACCTCGCCCTCGCGCTCGTCGAGGAACTTCACGTAGCCGCCGAGCGGGATCGCGGCGATGGCGAACTCGGTGCCGTGGCGGTCGAAGCGCGACCACAGCGGCTTGCCGAAGCCCACCGAGAAGCGCAGCACGTCCACCCCGCAGCGGCGCGCGACCCAGTAGTGGCCGAACTCGTGGAAGGTGACCAGCACGCCGAGGCTGACCAGCAGCCACCAGATGGAGCCGAGGACGTCACCCATGGGGGCCGCCCTGTCGTGGAACGCTCGTGCGGGCGGTGGCGCTCATGCGGTGGCGGTTCCGTGGCGGTGGTCGATCAGGTGGCGGGCGAGGCGACGCGCGTCGGCGTCCGCCGCCAGCAGCGCCTCCAGCGAACCGGCCGGCGCGGCGGGCAGCGCGGCGAGGGCGTCCTCGACCAGCGCGGGAATGCCTAGGAAACCGATCCGGCCCTGAAGAAAGGCTGAAACCGCTTCTTCGTTGGCGGCATTGAGCACCGCCGGCGCGGTGCCGCCGGCGGCCATCGCCTCGCCGGCCAGGCGCAGGCAGGGGAAGGCGGCCAGGTCCGGCGCCTCGAAATCGAGCCGGCTCTGGGCCAGCAGGTCCAGCCCGGGCACGCCCGACTCGATCCGCTGCGGCCAGCCCAGGCCCACCGCCAGCGCGGTGCGCATGTCCGGCAGGCCGAGTTGGGCCAGGGTGGAGCCGTCCACATACTCGACCAGGGCGTGGACCAGGCTCTGCGGATGCACCAGCACGTCGATCCGTCCGGCCGGCAGGCCGAACAGGTGGTGGGCCTCGATCACCTCCAGGCCCTTGTTCATCAGGGTGGCCGAATCGACCGAGATCTTCGGGCCCATCGACCACTTCGGGTGCGCCACCGCCTGCACCGGGGTGACCGTGGCCAGGCGCGCGCGGTCCCAGCCGCGGAACGGGCCGCCGGAGGCGGTCAGCACGATCCGGCGCACGCCCTCGGCGCGGCACGAGCGCAGGCACTGGAATACCGCGCTGTGTTCGCTGTCGATCGGCACGATCTCCGCGCCGGAGCCGCGCGCGGCGGCGATCAGCAACTCGCCGGCCAGGACCAGCGATTCCTTGTTGGCCAGCAGCAGGCGCTTGCCCGCACGGGCGGCGGCCAGGGTCGAGCCCAGTCCGGCGGCGCCGACGATCGCCGCGACCACGGTGTCGCACTCCGGACCGGCGGCCAGTGCCTCCAGCGCCCCGGTGCCGGCGTGGGCGCGGGTGGCCAGTCCGGCCGCGGCCAGGCCGTCGCGCAGCGCGGCATGGCCGGCCGGGTCGGCGATCACCGCATGGTCGGGGCGGTGGATGGCGCACAGGGCGAGCAGCGCGTCCACCTGGCTGCCGGCGGCCAGCACGCTGGCGCGCATGTGGCCGGAGTGACGCGCGATCACGTCCAGCGCCGAGGCGCCGATCGAGCCCGTGGCGCCGAGTACGGCGACCTGGCGCAGGTTCGCGGTGGCGGGCATGTGCGGCGCGTCCTGGCTCAGAAACCGAGGATTTCCTTGCCGATCGCGAACACCGGCAGGGCCGCCAGCACGCCGTCGATGCGGTCGAGGATGCCGCCGTGGCCCGGGATCAGGTGGCCGGAATCCTTCACCCCGGCCTGGCGCTTGAGCAGGCTCTCGACCAGGTCGCCCACGATCGAGGCGATCACCGCCAATGCCGCGACCAGCGCCAGCATCGGCACCTGCGCGGCGGGGATGCCGGCGAACAGGCCCAGGCCCAGGGCGACGGCCACGCCCGCGGCCAGGCCGCCGACGGCGCCTTCCACGGTCTTGTTCGGGCTGATGGTCGGCGCCAGCTTGCGCTTGCCGAAGCGGCGACCGGCGAAATAGGCGCCGGAGTCGGCCGCCCATACCAGGGCCAGCGCCGCCAGCAGCCAGCGATGGCCGTTGCCGCCGGTCGCTTCCGGCAGGCCGGACAGGCCGGCGAAATTGCCGGAGTGGATCAGGCACAGCGCGCACCACGCCGGAACCACGGCCAGGGTGCCGGCGGCGAGCTTGAATGCGCGCGCCAGCGGCCGCTCGCCGGCGGTGAAGGCCGGGCGCCACAGCCACAGCGGCGCCAGCAGCAGCCAGGCCAGCGCGCCGGCCAGGGCGATGGTCTGGAACAGCGCCGGCGACAGCCCGGCGTCGCCGCGCGAGGCCCATACCAGCAGCACCATCAGCGCCAGGTTCAGGCCGACCAGCACGATCCGCGGCAGGGTGTCGTCGACCCCGGCCAGCTTCAGCCACTCCCACAGGCCGCCGAGCAGGACCAGCGCGGCCAGCGCGGCCAGCCACGGGGTGGGCAGGAACAGGATCGCCGCGATCGCGGCCGGGGCCATGACCAGGGCGGCAAGGACGCGGGTACGGGTCATGCGGGTGTCTCCGCGCCGACCTGGGCGCTGGTCAGGCCGAAGCGGCGTTCGCGCCCGGCATAGTCGTCCAGGGCCTGCTGCAGCACGCCGGCATCCACGTCCGGCCACAGGGTGTCGGTGAACCACAGTTCGGCATAGGCCAGCTGCCAGAGCAGGAAGTTGCTGATCCGCTGGTCGCCGCCGGTGCGGATGAACAGGTCCGGCGGCGGCAGGTCGGCCAGGGCCATGCGTGCGCCCACCGCGGCCTCGTCGATGTCCTCGGCGCGCAGGCGGCCGGCGGCCACGTCCGCGGCCAGCGCGCGCGCGGCCGCGGCGATGTCCTGGCGACCGCCATAGCTGGCGGCGACAGCCAGCTGCAGGCATCCGTTGCGCGCGGTCTGGGCTTCGGCCGCGTCCATGCGCGCGCGGATCCCGTCGGAGAACAGGCTGCGTTCGCCGATGAAGCGCACCCGCACCCCGCGCCGGTCCAGTTCGTCGACCTCGCGTTCCAGGGCATTGAGGAACAGCTTCATCAGCGCCCCGACTTCTTCCTCCGGACGGCCCCAGTTCTCGCTGGAGAAGGCGAACAGGGTCAGTGCACCGACCCCGCGCTGCAGGCAGAAATCGATCGCCAGGTTGACCGCACGCGCGCCGGCGCGGTGGCCGATGATGCGCGGACGGCGCCGGCGCTGGGCCCAGCGGCCGTTGCCGTCCATGATGATCGCCAGGTGGCGGGGAACCGGCGCGGCGGTGGCGGGAACGGCAGTCATGCCCGATACGGAGCGATCAGGCCGCTCAGACCGCCATCAGTTCCTGTTCCTTGGCCTTGACCACTTCGTCCACGTCCTTGATCGCCTTGTCGGTGATCTTCTGGATGTCTTCCTCGGCGCGGCGCACTTCGTCCTCGGTCACCTGCTTGTCCTTGAGCAGGTCCTTGACGTGCTGGTTGGCGTCGCGGCGGATGTTGCGGATCGCCACCTTGGTGTCCTCGCCCTCGCCGTGCACGACCTTGGTCAGTTCGCGGCGGCGCTCCTCGGTCAGGGCCGGGAGGTTGAGGCGGATGGTGGTGCCGGCGGTGTTCGGGGTCAGGCCCAGGTCGGAGGCCAGGATCGCCTTCTCGATCGCGCCGACCATGGCCTTGTCCCACGGGTTGATCACCAGCGAACGGGCGTCGGAGACCGACACCGCGGCCACCTGCGACAGCGGCACGTCGCTGCCGTAGGCGCTGACCTTGATGGTGTCGACCAGGCCGGTGGAGGCGCGGCCGGTGCGGACCTTGACCAGGTTGTGGCGCAGGGCGTCGATGCTCTTCGCCATGCGGGCCTGCGCGTCTTGCTTGAGCTGGTTGATCATCGCCGTAATCCGTGGAAAAACTGAATCCGGCGATTATAGGGGATCGCCCACCCGGGCGGGCCGGAACCGGGCCTGGCGCGACCGGGCATGCCTCAGTGGCGGGCGCGGACCAGGGTGCCGACGCTGTCGCCCTTGAGTATCCGCATCAGGTTGCCGGGCACGGAGATGTCGTAGACCCGCAACGGGATGCCGTGGTCGCGGCACAGGGCGAAGGCGGCGGTGTCCATCACCTGCAGGCCGCGGGCGATGACCTCGTCGTGGTCCAGTTCCTCGAAGCGGACGGCATCCGGGTACTTCTTCGGGTCGCGGTCGTAGACGCCGTCGACCTTGGTGGCCTTGAGCAGCAGGTCGGCGTTGATCTCGATCGCGCGCAGGGCGGCGGCCGAGTCGGTAGTGAAGAAGGGATTGCCGGTACCGGCGGCGAAGATCGCGATCCGGCCCTTCTCCAGGTGGCGCACGGCGCGGCGGCGGATGTAGTCCTCGCACACGTCGTTGATCTTGATCGCGCTCATCACCCGGACCTTGCCGCCGAGCTTCTCCAGGGCGTCCTGCATCGCCAGGGCGTTGATCACGGTGGCCAGCATGCCCATCTGGTCGCCGGTGACCCGGTCCATGCCGCTGGCGGCCAGGCCGGCGCCGCGGAAGATGTTGCCGCCGCCGATCACCAGGCCGACCTCGGCGCCGGCGTCGTGGACCTCGATGATCTCGCGGGCGATGCGGCCGATCATCACCGGGTCGATGCCGTAGTCCTCGGCCCCCATCAGCGCCTCCCCCGACAGTTTCAGCAGGACGCGGCGGTAGGCGAGCTCGGACATGGCGGTCTCGGGGGCGGGAGGGGGCGCGGGAATTCTAGCGGAAAAAGCATCTCCTTCGGACGGGGCCGCCGTACCTCGGGGGTTTGGCGCGTCGCCCGGTTCCGCGTCCTGCTCCAACGGGCGAGCGCGGCACATCCATATGCCGCTCGCGCCAAACCCCCAAGGCACGACGTCCTCCGCGAGAGTCAAGATCACCGCTTCTACTAGAAGCGGGAATCCTCACACCCGCAGAGGACGTCGATGCAAGGGTGTCCCGTTCGAGTGGTACATGGATGTACCACGCCCGCGTGTTGGAGCAGGGACAGCGAAACCATGCGGCGAACGGGACACCGCTTGCAGCGGCGGCCCCTGGCCGAAGCAAGCGCCCTTGATCTTCGTCCAGGCAACGCCTCCTCACCGAAGGCAGTACTTCAAAGCAGAAACCCGCCATTTCTGGCGGGTTTCTGCTGACAACCTCGAGATGGAGCGATGGATCAGACCTGCATCGCCTTGGCGACTTCGGCGGCGTAGTCCTCGACCACCTTCTCGATGCCTTCGCCGACCACCAGGCGCTGGAAGCCGACCACGTCGCCGCCGGCGGCCTTGACCGCCTGCTCGACCGTCTTGTCGCCGTCCAGCACGTAGTTCTGGCCGTACAGGGTCACTTCGCTGACGATCTTGTTGATCTTGCCGCTGATGATCTTCTCCAGGATCTCGGCCGGCTTGGCCTTGTCCTTCTCGCTCATCTTGGCCAGCTCGATTTCCTTCTCCTTGGCCACGAACTCGGCCGGCACGTCGGCGGCCTTGTTGTACGGCGGGTTCATCGCCGCCACGTGCATCGCCAGGCCACCGGCCAGCTCGGCGTTGCCGCCGGCCAGGTCCACCAGCACGCCGATCTTGCCGTTGGTGTGCACGTAGGCGCCGACGGTGTTGGCGCCGTCGACCTTGGCCAGGCGGCGGATCTGGATGTTCTCGCCGAGCTTCTGGATCGCCGCGGCACGGGCTTCCTCGACGGTCTCGCCGGACGCCAGCCTGGCGCCCTTGAGCGCTTCCACGTCGGCGGCGCCGGAGGCCAGCGCGGCCTGGGCGACGGCGTCCACGAAGGCGATGAAGTTGGCGTCCTTGGCGACGAAGTCGGTCTCGGAGTTCACTTCGACCAGCACGGCCTTGCCGCCGGCCTGGGCAACACCAATACGGCCCTCGGCGGTGACGCGGTCGGCCTTCTTGTCGGCCTTGGCGGCGCCGGACTTGCGCAGGGCCTCGGCCGCGGCGTCGATGTCGCCGTTGCTTTCGGTGAGCGCCTTCTTGCACTCCATCATGCCGGCGCCGGTGCGCTCGCGCAGTTCCTTGACCAGGGAAGCGGTGATTTCAGCCATTGGGGGATACCTTTATCTGTGAATGCGATGCGTCGTCCCCGCCACTTTCCACGGGCGGACGCCCGGTCGGGCGGGAACGACGGGTGAAGCTGCGGTCGCGCGGGATCGCGCGGCCGCATTGCGGTGCGGTTACTCCGCCGCGGCGGCCTCGCCGTCCTCGGCCTTGGCGCGGCGCGGTGCGGCCTTCTTGGCCGGGGCGCGGCGCGGGGCCTTGCCGTCGCCATCGGCTTCGGCGAAGTCGCCTTCGGTCACGTTGGCGGCGTTCGGCGCGGCGGCCTTGCCTTCCAGCACGGCGTCGGCGGCGGCACGGGCGTACAGCTGCACGGCGCGGATGGCGTCGTCGTTGCCCGGGATGGCGTAGTCGACCAGGGCCGGGTCGTAGTTGGTGTCGACCACCGCGATCACCGGGATGCCGAGCTTCTTGGCTTCCTTGATCGCGATGTCCTCGTGGCCGATGTCGATCACGAACAGCGCGTCGGGCAGGCGGTTCATGTCCTTGATGCCGCCCAGCGAGGCTTCCAGCTTGTCGCGCTCGCGGCGCAGGCCCAGCACTTCGTGCTTGACCAGCTTGTCGAAGGTGCCGTCGGTCTCGGCGGACTCCAGCTCCTTCAGGCGCGACACCGACTGCTTGACGGTGCGGAAGTTGGTCAGGGTGCCGCCCAGCCAGCGCTGGGTCATGTACGGCATGCCGCAACGCTCGGCCTCTTCCTTGATCGCCTCGCGCGCGCTGCGCTTGGTGCCGACGAACAGGAGGGTGCCGCGCTTCTGGGCGATGGCGGAGATGAAGTTCATCGCGTCGGAGAAGAGCGGGACGGTCTTCTCGAGGTTGATGATGTGGATCTTGCCGCGGGCACCGAAGATGTACGGGGCCATCTTCGGGTTCCAGTAGCGGGTCTGGTGGCCGAAGTGGACGCCGGCTTCCAGCATCTGGCGCATGGTGATCTGGGGCATTGCTCGTGACTCCTGATGGTGGAACCGCGCCCGCGGCCGGCATGTCCGGCAAGTGCGGGAGGCTGCGGCCATGGCGGCGGCAGCGGCGATTCCGGGGTTGGGCCTCCCTGGCGCTTCCGCGTCCGAACCCACATTACGTACTGGAACCTTAGCTCCAGGCGTTTATGGGCACCCCGGCACGGAGGGTGGCGTCAGGTGTGTATTCGCCGGGGCCGGCGGGGCCGGCGCCACCCCGCCCGGCGTGGGCGGCCCGACGGGGTCGGGCGGAGGGTTAGCCGGAAAAGTATAGCCCGGGCCGCGGTTCCGGGGCAAACCGGCCATCCCCCTGGCTGAACCGCCCGCGCGGGCGCCGGATCCGGCGGCAGGCCGCCACGTTCAGGATCGCGGCCGGATCGGCGATAATCCCGCCCATGACCCTACACCTGAAGACCCCCGAGGAAATCGAGCAGATGCGCGTCGCCGGCCGCCTGGCCGCCGAGGTGCTGGAGTTGATCGCCCCGCACGTTAAGCCCGGGGTGAGCACCGAGGACCTGGACCGGATCTGCCATGACCACATCGTCAACGTGCAGGGCGCGATCCCGGCCAACGTGGGCTACCGCGGCTATCCGAAGACGGTCTGCACCTCGGTCAACAACGTGATCTGCCACGGCATCCCCAGCGTGGGCAAGGTGCTCAAGGACGGCGACATCGTCAACATCGACGTCACCGTGATCAAGGACGGCTGGCACGGCGACACCAGCCGCATGTACTACGTCGGCAGCCCCTCGGTGATGGCCCGGCGCCTGGTTGAAGTCACCTTCGAGGCGATGTGGCGCGGGATCCGGGCGGTCAGGCCGGGGGCGACCCTGGGCGACGTCGGCCACGCGATCCAGTCCTACGCCGAAGGCCAGCGCTTCTCGGTGGTGCGCGAGTACTGCGGCCACGGCATCGGCAAGGTCTACCACGACGAACCGCAGGTGCTGCACTACGGGCGCCCGGGCGAGGGCCTGGTGCTGCGGCCGGGGATGACCTTCACCATCGAGCCGATGATCAACGAGGGTACCCGCCACGCCAAGGTGCTGCCCGATGGCTGGACCGTGGTGACCAAGGACCGCAAGCTCTCGGCGCAATGGGAGCACATGGTCGCGGTGACCGAGGACGGCGTGGACGTGCTGACCCTGGCCTCCGGCCAGCGGCCGCCCCCGGCGTGACCGGGGCAGGGGCGGGCGCGCGCATGGGCACCGTTCCGGCCGACGCCGCACCTGCCGGCGCGCTGCGCGCGCAGTGGATCGCACGGGCCCGCGAATTGCTGGCGCAGGGCGACGCCCGCCTGCTCAAGCGCTACGGCCGCGACGTGGACATCGACCGGCTGCTGGCGCTGCGCGCGCGGCTGGTCGACGACCTGCTGCGCCGGGCCTGGCATGAATGCATCCCCGAGGGCGCTCCGCTGTCGCTGCTGGCAGTGGGCGGCTACGGTCGCGGCGAACTGTTCCCGCGCTCGGACATCGACCTGCTGGTGCTGGCCGAACCGGTGGCGCAGGAGGCGCATGCCGGCGAACTGGCGGCGTTCTTCGCCTTGTTGTGGGATACAGGCCTGGCGGTCGGCCACGCGGTGCGCTCGGTCGCCGAATGCACGACGGCGGCGGCCGACCAGACGGTGATGACAGCGCTGCTGGAGGCGCGCCCGGTGGCCGCGGGACCGGAGGCGATGGCGGCGCTGGAGGCGGCGATCGCGCCGCAACGGATCTGGCCGCCGCGTGCGTACTTCCTGGCCAAGCGCGAGGAACTCGAGCGGCGCCACCGCCGCTTCGGCGACACCTCCGACAACCTGGAGCCGGATCTCAAGGACGGCCCCGGCGGCCTGCGCGACCTGCATACCCTGGGCTGGATGGCGTTGCGCGCGTTCGGGGTGCGCGACCTGGAGGCGCTGGTCGATCTCGGCCAGCTGGGTCCGGACGAGGCCGCCGCGCTGGTGCGTGAGCGGCGCTCGCTGGCGCGGCTGCGCTTCGGCCTGCACCTGGTCGCCGGGCGCGCCGAGGAGCGCCTGCGCTTCGACTACCAGAAGGCGCTGGCCCAGCGCCTGGGCTATGCGGACGACGCGCACAGCCTGGGCGTCGAGAAGATGATGCAAGGCTTCTACCGCAGCGCGGCGATCGTGCGCCGGATCGGCGACCGCCTGCTGCAGCGGTTCGAGGAGGCCTTCGACGGCGAGGCCGCGCCCGAGCCGCTGGAGGGCGACTTCGTGCTGCGCCGCGGCTACCTGGCCGCCGCTGCGCCGTCCTGGCCCGAGGGCGACCTGCGCGAGGTGCTGGCGCTGTTCGCCGTCTGGGCCGCGCATGGGCAGATTCGCGGACTGCACTCGCAGACCGCGCGTGCGCTGGCCGAATCGTTGCGTTGGCTGCCGGCCTACACCGGGGTCGGTCCGGCCGCGCGTGCGCGCTTCATGGCCCTGCTGCGCGGGCCGCGACCGGTGGAGACCCTGACCCGGATGGCGCGGCTGGGCGTGCTCGGCAAGTATCTGCCGGCGTTCGCGCAGGTGTCCGGGCGCATGCAATTCGACCTGTTCCACGTCTACACCGTCGACCAGCACACGCTGATGGTGCTGAGGAACATCGCCGGTTTCTCCGCGGGCGAAGCCGATGAGCGCTTCTCGATCGCACACGAAGTGTGGCCGCGCCTGCGCAAGCCCGAATTGCTGCTCCTGGCCGGGCTGTTCCACGACATCGCCAAGGGCCGCGGCGGCGACCATTCCGAGCTGGGCGCGGTCGATGCGCGCGAGTTCTGCGCCGCGCACGGACTGAGCGAGGCCGACACCGGCCTGGTGGCATGGCTGGTGGAGCAGCACCTGCGCATGTCGACCACTTCGCAGAAGCAGGACATCTCCGACCCGGGAGTGATCCGGGCGTTCGCCACCCTGGTCGGCGATCGCGAGCGCCTGGATTACCTGTATCTGCTGACCTGCGCCGACATCGCCGGGACCAGCCCGAAACTGTGGAACGCCTGGAAGGACCGGCTGCTGGCCGACCTGTACCTGGCGACCCGGCGCGCGCTGCGCGAAGGGCTGGAGGCGCCGGTCGACGTCGAGGCGCGGGTGGCCGAGGCGCGCGATGCCATTGGCGAGCTGCTGCGCGAGCGCGGCCACGACGATGCGACCATCGGCCGCCAGCTCGCACAGATGCCGGACGAGAGTTTCCTGCGCTTCCGCCCCGAGCAACTGGCGTGGCAGGCTGCCGCGCTGGTGGACGTGAATCCGGGCGACACCCGGGTGGCGGTGCGGCGGATCGGCACCGGAGCTGGCGGGCAGGGCGCGGCGCTGGAGGTGTTCGTGCACTCCCCCGACCGCGACGGCCTGTTCGCGGCGATCGTGGCCACCCTCGACCGCCATGGCTATGGCGTGCACCAGGCGCGGATCCTGATGGGGCCGCACGGTGCGGTGTTCGACACCTTCGAGGTGCTGCCTGCCGACAGCTATGCCAGCGGCGATCCCGGGCAACTGGAGCAGGCGATGGGCCAGGCGCTGTCCGGCGCGCTGGAGCGGGTGCGGGCGCCGCGCCGCGCCGCGCCGCGGCAATTGCGCCATTTCCGCTTCCCGCCGCGGGTCGAGTTCAGCGCCAGCGCCGACGGCCGGCGCAGCCTGTTCGGCCTGGTCTGCCCGGACCGGCCCGGCTTGCTGGCCGACGTGGCCCAGGCCCTGCGCGCCAGCGGTCTGCGGGTGCACGACGCGCGCATCGCCACGTTCGGCGAACGGGTCGAGGACTTGTTCCAGATCACCGACGAACACGACCGGCCGCTGGACGCCGCCGCGCAGGACACCCTGCGCGCCGAGTTGCGCGCGCGCCTGGATCCCGACGACCCGACCACGACCGGAGCCCCCCGCTGATGGCCGCGCAGCCCCCGAAGCCGCCGCCGGCGCGCAAGACCGCGCGCAAGCGCCCCCCCGCCGCGCGCCCCGTGGGTCCGGGGCCGGAGGAACTGAGGTTCTCGATCGAGAGCGCATTCGCGCGCCGCGCCGCGCTGACCCTGGACGAGATCGACGGCTCGACCCGGCCGCTGGTGGAGCGGGTGATCGGCGGCCTGGAAAGCGGCGAGTTCCGCGTCGCCGAGCCGGACGGCACGGGCGGCTGGCAGGTCAACGAATGGCTGAAGAAGGCGGTGCTGCTGTACTTCCGGGTCAACGACATGGCGGTGATGGAAGGGCAGCCGGCGCCGTTCTGGGACAAGGTGCCGGCGCGCTTCGGCAACTACGGCGAGGCCGAGTTCCGCAAACTCGGCGTGCGCGTGGTGCCCGGCACCGTCGCCCGCCGTGGCGCGCACCTGGGCAAGGATGTGGTGCTGATGCCCAGCTTCATCAACATCGGCGCACATGTGGGCGAGGGCAGCATGGTCGATACCTGGGCCACGGTCGGTTCCTGCGCCCAGGTCGGCAGGCATTGCCACATCTCCGGCGGTGCCGGCATCGGCGGCGTGCTCGAGCCGCTGCAGGCCAGCCCGACCATCGTCGAGGACCACTGCTTCATCGGCGCGCGTTCTGAGGTGGTGGAGGGCGTGGTGGTGGGCCACCACAGCGTGATCGGCATGGGCGTGTTCATCGGCCAGTCCACCCGCATCTACGACCGCGCCAGCGGCGAGGTCTCCTACGGCTACGTGCCGCCGGGCAGCGTGGTGGTGTCCGGTTCGCTGCCCGCGGCCGACGGCAGCCATTCGCTGTACTGCGCGGTGATCGTCAAGCGGGTCGATGCGAAGACCCGGGCCAAGACCAGCATCAACGAACTGCTGCGCGGGTGAGGACATGGCGACCACGATTTACGGCCTGAAGAACTGCGATACCTGCAAGAAGGCAGTCAAGTGGCTGGACCGCTTCGGCGTGCCGCATGCGTTCATCGACTACCGCGAGCACAAGCCCGCGCCGGAGACCCTGGTGGAATGGGCGGGCAAGGCCGGTGGCTTCGACGCGCTGGTCAACAAGTCCTCCACCACCTGGCGGCAGTTGCCGGAGAACCGCAAGGCGCCCGGCAGCGAGGCGGAGTGGAAGCTGCTGCTGCGCGAGCATCCGCAACTGGTGCGGCGCCCGGTGGTGGTGACGGATGGCGGCGGCTTCAGCCAGGGCTTCTCAGACAACGGTTTCAAGAAGCTGTTCGGCAAGGCCTGAGGAAACCCTGAAGATGAGCGAGGTGCTGGACCTGGCGCGCGAACTGATCTCGCGTCCCTCGGTGACGCCGGACGATGCCGGCTGCCAGGCCCTGCTCGGTGCGCGACTGGCCCGTGCCGGCTTCGCTTGCGAGTCGCTGCGCTTCGGCGAGGTGGACAATCTCTGGGCCACCCACGGCTGCGGTGCGCCGGTGCTGGCGCTGCTCGGCCACACCGACGTGGTTCCGCCGGGGCCGCGCGAGGCATGGCGCAGCGATCCGTTCGTGCCGGAGGTGCGCGACGGCGTGCTGCACGGGCGCGGTGCGGCGGACATGAAGGGCAGCGTGGCCGCGTTCGTGGTCGCCGCCGAGCGCTTCGTCGGCGCGCACCCGCAGCATCCGGGCACGCTGGCGATCCTGCTGACGTCGGACGAGGAGGGCGAGGCGAGCGACGGCGTGCGCCGGGTCGCGGCGACCTTCCGCGAACGCGGCCAGCGCATCGATTGGTGCATCACCGGCGAGCCCTCATCGACCGCGCGGCTGGGCGACCTGCTGCGCGTGGGGCGACGCGGCAGCCTGTCGGCGAGACTGCGGGTGAACGGTGTGCAGGGTCACGTCGCGTATCCGGACAAGGCACGCAATCCGATCCACCAGGCCGCCCCGGCGCTGGCGGAACTGGTGGCGCGCCGCTGGGACGAGGGATGCGAGAGCTTTCCGCCGACTTCGCTGCAGATCTCCGACGTGCACGCCGGTACCGGCGCAAACAACGTCATCCCGGGCGAACTGCAGGTGCGGTTCAACCTGCGCTACAACCCGAACTGGGATGCACCGATGCTGGAGGCGGAGGTCGCCGCACTGCTGGACCGGCACGGCCTGGACTATGAGCTGCGCTGGCACCGCAGCGGCGAGCCGTTCCATACCCCCGACGGGCGGCTGCGCCGGGTGGCTCGTGAAGTACTGGCTGGATTCGCCGGCGCGCCACCGGCGGAGAGCACGGGCGGCGGCACTTCAGACGCGCGTTTCATCGCCCCGCTGGGCGCGCAGTGCATCGAAGTCGGCCCGGTGAACGCCAGCATCCACCAGGTCGACGAACACGTCTCCGTCGCCGACCTGGAAGCCCTGCCTGGCTTGTACCAGCAACTGGTCGAGCGCCTGCTGCTCGGAGAGCGGTAAAGCGTTGACTGCGGCCGAAGACGCGCTTTTCAGGACACTCTTGCAGCAGCGGTCCCCCGACCGGAGGCAGTGCTGGTGCCCCGACTCATCGTTGCTCACGCAACCGTTGCGCGTCGCAGCAAGGCCGGCTATCGTCGCCTCCATGCCTTCCTTCCGCGTCGCCAATCCGGCCAATTCCAACCGCAATACTGCGGCGAATAACCGTGCGCGACCGATGCGGGAGCGCGACCCGGCCTAAAGCGACACCAGCCCGGTCACACCAGAACCCGCATCCGCCCGATGCGGGTTTTTTTGTGCCCGGATGGCCGGTGCCGTTGGCCGGAAAGCAGGACCCAATCCGTATCAGCCCACCAGACCCAGGAGTTTTCCCCATGTGTTCGATCTTCGGCATCTTCGGCCTGCAACCGGGCGACGACCTGCAAGCGTTGCGCCGGCAGGCCCTGGACCTGTCCCAGCGCCAGCGCCACCGTGGCCCGGACTGGTCCGGCGTGTACGTGGACGACGGTGCGATCCTGGTCCACGAGCGCCTGGCCATCGTCGACCCGGCCGGCGGCTCGCAGCCGCTGCTCTCGGAGGATGGTCGCCTGGCCCTGGCCGTGAACGGCGAGATCTACAACCACGTCGAACTCAAGCGCGAACTGCAGCAGCCGTACGCCTTCCAGACCGCCTCGGATTGCGAGGTGATCAACGCCCTGTACCTGGAGGACCAGCCGGCCTCGTTCCTGGAACGGATCAACGGCATCTTCGCCTTCGCCCTGTGGGACCGCGGGCAGAGGCGGACGATCATCGCCCGCGACCCGATCGGGGTGGTGCCGCTGTACTGGGGCCACGACCGCGAGGGCAGGCTGCGCGTGGCATCGGAGATGAAGTCGCTGGTGGACGAGTGCGCGGACGTGGCCCAGTTTCCGCCGGGCCATTGGTACGACAGCGCCACCGGTGAATTGACCAAGTACTACCAGCGCCCATGGCGCGACTACGCCGCCGTGGAGGGCGTGGACGTCTCTCCGGACGAACTGCGCGTGGCCTTCGAGGCCGCGGTGCACCGCCAGCTGATGACCGACGTGCCCTATGGCGTGCTGCTCTCCGGGGGCCTGGATTCCTCGCTGGTGGCCGCGGTCGCCGCGCGCTATGCCCGCCACCGGATCGAGGACGGCGACCGCAGCGAGGCGTGGTGGCCGCGCCTGCATTCGTTTGCCATCGGCCTGAAGGGTTCGCCCGACCTGGCTGCCGCCCAGGTCGCCGCCGAGGCGCTGGGCACCGTGCACCACGGCTTCGAATACACCTTCGAGGAAGGCCTGGACGCGTTGCCGGAGGTGATCCGCCATATCGAGACCTACGACGTCACCACCATCCGGGCCTCCACGCCGATGTTCCTGCTGGCACGCCGGATCAAGGCGATGGGCGTGAAGATGGTGCTGTCGGGCGAGGGCAGCGACGAGGTGTTCGGCGGCTACCTGTACTTCCACAAGGCGCCCAACGCGCGCGAATTCCACGAGGAACTGATCCGCAAGCTCGACGCGCTCAACAACTTCGACTGCCTGCGTGCGAACAAGTCGATGATGGCCTGGGGCGTGGAGCCGCGGGTGCCGTTTCTGGACCGCGAGTTCCTGGACGTGGCCATGCGCATGGACGCCAGCCACAAGATGGTGCGCAAGGGCCAGGCCGGCCCGCAGCGGATGGAGAAGGGCGTGCTGCGCCATGCCTTCGACGGCTACCTGCCCGAGCAGATCCTGTGGCGGCAGAAGGAGCAGTTCAGCGACGGCGTCGGCTATGGCTGGATCGACGGGCTGAAGGCGCACGCCGAGGCACAGGTGAGCGACCGCGAACTGGCCGCGGCCGACAAGCGCTACCCGGTGAACCCGCCGCAGACCAAGGAGGCGTACTTCTACCGCTCGCTGTTCGAACGCTTCTATCCGACCCCGGCGGCGGCCGAAACGGTGCCGGGTGGCAAGTCCATCGCCTGCTCCTCGCCGGCGGCGATCGCCTGGGATGCGAGCTTCGCGAAGATGGCCGACCCCTCCGGGCGCGCGGTGGCCGGGGTGCACGAGCAGGCGGTGGCGTCGCTCTGAGATCGGTGCGGGCTTGCACCGGTTTCAGGGCGTGCAGGCCACCCGTCTGAACAAACCCGCAGGCATCGATTCGGGTTCCGGTGCCGCGCCCGCAGCGCCGTGCAGCAGCCCGTACCAGAGCATCGGTCCCAGCTCCGGCACGAACAGCCATGCCGGCGCGGGCGTATCCGATTGCGGCGGATCGATGCGCGCGTTCATGGCGGCATCGAAGGCGTGGAACGCCGGTGGCGGTGGAGCGTCCGGGTCGTCCTGGTCATCGCCAGGGTCTTCATCGACGACTTCCAGCAGGTGGATCGTGGCGTAACCGTTCGACAACGCGAAGGCGAATACATGCTCGCCTCGGGGCGTGCGCAGGCGCAGTTGCAGGTCCGAGGCGGTGTTGGGCGCGTCGGCAGGTTCGAGCACGATGCGGTAGCGCGGATCGGGGAGCAGTGCGTAGTCGGCACCGGAAGCGTTGCAGGCAACGTCGGCGGGCCGGGTGTCGTCGGCACGCACCGCGCTGGCGGCAACCGTTGCCAGGAATGCGCCCATAACACAGGGGGCGAGGCGTGGTAACCGGGTCATCGCTTGCGTCTCCGGGACGGGACAGGGGCCGGGCGCCAGTCGCGCAGGGCAAGGCGCAGCATCCACACCGCTACCGGATCGCGGACGCCTGCAATGCCGCGCAGCAGCGCATCGGGAAACAGCATCGCCAGCAGCCCAGGACCGGGCAGCATCAGGGTCATGACAGCCGCCAGCATGGCCGGCTGGACGACGATGGCGCCGGGCGAACTCACTTCGCCGTGCGTACGCAGCGGACCGCGCGGCTGGAGACCAGCGGGGTGTCTTCGATTGCCAGCTCGAAGGGGGTGCCGGTGGTGAAATCCAGTCCCTGCGCCTGGCTGCCTTCGCGTGCGGAGGACCAGTAGGCCAGCCGACCGTGGGCCTGGTTTTGTTGCGCGGTCATGTAGCCGAGGGCGTTGCCGGTATCCAGTTCCTCGTCGGGCGTCTTCGGGAAACCGCCGATCGCTGCGCGGTGCCTGTGCAACAGGGCCAGCTCCCTGGCGTCGGGCAGCCGCCAGTCTTCGTTCCCGTGCGCCTGCAGCGCCTCGCAGTGGGCGGCGGCGTCCTGCCAGGTCATCGGTTCGCGCGCATCGCTGGCTGCGGCGTGCAGGTCGCCGGCGACGAAGCGCGAGCCATCCGGTTGCGCGGTGCCCGGCTTCGCGGCGACCGCGAGAGGACTGGTTGTGGCGAGCAGGATGGCCGAAGTCAGGACGAAGGAGCGCATGCGTTGGTTCCGGTCGATGGGCGAGGAAAGCCGCGCGGCGACAACGCGCGCGGCAGCCAGGCGGACAGCAGGCCGGCGGCCATGCCGGCGATTGCGCCGGCCAGCAGCAGGGTGAGGTCTGCGTCGCGCGGATCCGGGGCACGTCCGCTTCCGGGCGGCGCTGCGATGGAGTCGCCGAAGCGCAAGGCGCCTGCGATCAGCCCGAGCAGCGGCAGCAGCCAGCGCGACAGCCGCGGGCGGGCATGCAGCAGCAGGGTGGCCGCGGGCAGGACGAGCAGCGTCACCGGCGCCGCGATCAGGCTGCCGATCAGCGCGCCATAGAACAGGAAGGCGAGCAGCAGCAGGAGGGATGCCTCCGGCTGTTGCAGGCGCAACGCCAGCCAGAACACCGCGCCGCCCACGCTGCCGGCGATCGGCGTCGTGAACAGGGCCGTGGCCAAGGTCGCGGCGACGCGCGAACTCCAGGTGCGCAGGGACGAGGGCGGTGGATCGCGGCGATGCATGCCGCCAGCATGGCGCGATGCGCGTTCCCCGCCATCCCGCAGGTGCGGGATGGTCCAGGCTCCGTGTGCACGGCACCATCGGCGCGAGTCGAAAATGGGGCGGTGAAGATGAAGGCGAAGTCCATATTCATGGCATGCGCGATTGCGATGCTGCCGTTGATGTCCTGGCAGGCGATGGCCCAGGCCGGCGATGGCGCGGTCGAGCAGTACAGGCAGATCGAACAGATGCTGGCGGTGGATCGCCGCTGCGCGTGGTTGCCGCCCGAGAGCCTGGAGCGCGCCGCGCTCTGGTCCTCGCGCAATGAGCGCCGGGCCTGGCTGGAGGCCAGCGGCCGCATCCTCGCCGCCGAGCTCGTGGCCAGGGACATCGATGCCGGGGTGGCGAACGTGCCCTGCGCGGGACCGCAGGGCGACCCGGTGCGACAGCAGGTGCAACGCGCCGCCTGGGAACTGGGTGCCGAATGGCTGATCCGTGCGCAGGCCCTGCAGGCCAGCTACCGGGTCTCGCGACTCAAGAGGCCGGAGTGGTTCCATGGCGTCGACACGCTGGTGTCGGGGGAGATCGAGCCGGCCGTCAGCGCGTTGCGCCAGCAGGTGCCCGAGGGCATGGTCGAGCGCGCGCAGGACCAGGCGCTGGCCGATGCCAGCCGCTGGATGCTGCTGCTGTGCCGCGACTGGAAGGCAGGACTCATGTATGCCGCCGGCACCTGTCCGGCGGTACCCGCTGCGGACAAGGCCTACGTGGCCTACGCCGAGGCATGGCGCCAGGCCGCCGCCGACTTTCAGAACGCGCTGTGGGCGCTGGCATCGAAGCAGCCGGCCATGCCCTGAAACCGGCTTGCAGCGGGCGACGATGGCTGCGACCCGTGGGTGCGGCAGCGGTGCGACCGGGCCCGGGGCGATCAGCGTGACACGGTCGGCGCGCGCCGACGCTTGTCCGCACCCCGTTGAGGCGACAGCAGCGCAAGCACGAACAGCGTGGCGACGATCTTCGCGGCAATGACCAGGCGCATGCGCTTGCGGTGCTCGCTGGCGATGTCGCCCTGGACTGCATACAGCGGCCATTGCAGCAACGATTCGACCCAGTAGCGTCCGTCGTCGCCGGTGCGGCCCAAAGCCAGTGCGGTGTCGCCGTCGCGGAAACCGCGGCTGCTGCGGTCCCAGCGGTCGCCGCGGTCGGCCGGTTCGATGCGTGGCGCGTGCTCCAGGCGATAGCTGTCGGCGGCGATGTCGACGGTTCCGCCGGCCCAGTGGAAGCGCACCGCGGGCCGGCGCTGCGCCACCACGTCCACCTGGAGGTGCCGGCTACTGCCGTGGCCGCCATGGTCGCGGCGGGCACGGTGCACATAGACGTCGCGGCCCTGCCATGGCGGGGCCGTGGCGTCACCGGAGACCTCGAGCGTGCCGGCAAGCAGGAACGCCGTGTCCGCCGGCAATGCCGCCAGTGCGTCGGCGTCGGCCGGTTCGGCGACATGTGCCGGGAGCGGATCGCGCTGTTCCGGCATCCAGGCCCACACTACGAACAGGGCCGCGGCGGCAAGCAGCAGGCGCCCCGCACCTGGTTCCGCATGCATGACTGCGCTCATGGCCGGCATTGCCGTTTCATGCCACATTCCCGGACGCAGGCGTGCGCCTCTGGTCCCGGCGCCATGGGAAGAAATAGGCCGCGTAGACGATCAGGTAGATCCACGCGCCGCCGACGCCGGCGAACATCGCGAAGGAGAAGACGAAGATCAGCAGGTGCAGGCGGATGACATTGCGATACGGCGCACTCATGCGTGGATCCGGAGCCGTGCCGCTGGCGGTGGCATCCGCCGCCGGGCCGAACAGCCGGCGGCGCTCCGCGACCAGCGCAAGCGGGACGAACCACCCGCCCAGCGCGATCGCCTGCAGGTATTCGCGAGGCTGCATCAATGGCTGGCGCGTGGCCGGGTCGCCACCGTCGAGCGGGAAGAACATGTTGAGGAAAATGGAGTGGCCCCAGTGGAAGCCGCCGAAATGCAGGGTGAAGAACAACAGCAGAAGCGCACCATGGAGGCACGCGATCTGCGTGGCGAAGCGCGACACCAGGGTCGGGCTCCATGGGCCCGTGTCCAGGATGCCGGCGCGCATCGCGTTGCGGCTGGTGCGGACGGTGGCGACGATGCCGATCACGATGGAGACCGCGCCCACCGCCAGGCTCGACAGCCACAGGCTCCATACCAGCGTGCGCGTATCCCAGCCCGTCCACCACGCCCAGGCAATGCCGGCGGCGAAGGCGAGCATGTCGGGCAGGCGGCTGCCGGCGAAAGAGCCGTGGCCGGCAGCCTGCTTACTTGCCATCGCCGATGCCGGTGCGCACGAAGGCAGTGGCGACGATTCCGGTCGCAGTGCCCTGGAAAGCGCCCATGTGCTTGCCCGAGCCCGAGCTGCCGCAGGCCGGTGCGCACATGCCTACAAGTGGCCGTAATGCAGGAAGATCACGTCGTCTTCGTTCGAGGTCATCGCCACGAAGACGCCTTTCCTGGTGTGTTCCCAGCGGGCGCCGTCACGGCTTTGCTCGGTCACGGTGAACCCCGGCAACTCGTCGATCCATTCGTACAGCCGCTTGGCTTCGTCGTGCGGGTCGCCGGCTGCATCGGTGTCGGTGCTCTCCCACGCCACCGTGCACACGCCGTCGGCGCGCATGCCGGCATGCAGCACGGCATAGGTGCCGGTATCCCGGTAGGTGCCGAAGGCCCCCGCAGTCGCCGGCGGAATGTACTCCTGGCCGTTCTGCGCCCACGCGTAGCGCATCCCCGGGAGCGTGGAGGGGACCTCCTTGCCCAGGTCCATGTCACGGGCGGTGGTTTTCGCAGCGCCCTGGAAGTCGATCCCCTCGTCCAGGACCCGGGCGCAGATGGCCTCTGAAGCCTGGAGCAGCAGGGGCGGAGTCGAATCGACGATGGCCTTCCCGATGCGGGCCAGCGTCTCCACGTCCCCGCGGGCGAGGGCTTGCGACAGCGTGGGCTGTGGGGTGCCCGGCGCATCCTGTGCATGGCCGGCCGGGCAGGCGAGGGCGGCGAGGACGAACGCGAACAGGGAAGCGCGGTGCGCGTGCATGGCCATGCTCACTTCGCCTTCGACAGTTCGTGCACCAGCACCGCGTTCTGCTTGGCCAGTGCTTCCCCCGCCAGGCGTGCGTAGGCATCCGGGTCGGCGTCGTAGTACAGGTAGTGCACGTCGCGGAAAGTGCCCACGCCGGCCAGGGCCCAGGTGATCGCGTTGGCGAGGTTGCCGGCGCGCGAGGCACGGTCGCCCTCGCTCTTTTCGACGCTGGCGAACTCGCCCGGCGCATCCAGCACGGTCTCGGGCTTGAACTCGATGAAGCCGCCATGCTGGCCGACCCGCGCCTTCCAGTTGTCGAAGCCGAAGCCGCCTGCATAGGCGCCGCCGTGGACCAGCGGGGTAACGCTGGTGCTGGAGCCACGCGAGAAGAATCCACTCTTGCCCTTGCCGCTGGATTCCATCGTCGCGTAGTTCACCACCAGCCGCGGCACCAGCATCACCGCGTCCAGCTCCTTGCGCAGCGCGCGCGAGGCGCCGAGGTTGGCCGGCATCACCGTCTCGGGCCAGTTCTGCATTCCGGTCGGCGTGACCAGCACGTAGGCGGTCTCGGTGGTGCCGGACTTGCCTTCCACGGTCATCGGCGATGCGGCGGTGCTGGCCTTGGCCCAGTCCAGCTTCGCCGCCGAGGGTGCCGCGCGCCACTGCGCGTCGTCGAGCACGTTGAAGCCGGCGGCCTGCAGCCGCGCCACCAGGTCGGCGTGGGCCTGGTCGGCGATCGCCTGCATGCGCGCGAAGTCGATGCCGTCCAGCGCGGTGTTCTGGGTGACGCTGGTGCCCGAGCGGTTGCTGCCCAGGGCGTAGCTCTCGCGGGTGGAGGCGGTGACCTTGCCGGCGACCTGGAAGGCAACACGGTATGAGGGAATGTAGATGTTCTGCGACTTCTTCTCGCCGGCCATCACCGTGCGCGCCTTGCCGGACGGATCGAAGCCGGGCAGTTCGACCGGCGCGGCGGCCAGGGTCGGCGCGGTGATGGCGGTGGAAAGCAGCAACGCAAGCAGGCAGCGGGTGGGCAGGCGCATGGTCCGGGCACTCTGGAAGGGGCGGGAACGGCGCGCGCGAAGGCCGTCGCCGTTGCCTGGCATGGTGCGCAGGCGCATCCGGGGCGCCCATCCCGCAGATGCGGGATGGATTCAGCCCTGTGCCACGACCAGTCCCAGCCGCGCGGCCTCGAGTGCGGCCTCGGCGCGGCTGTTGACGTTGAGCTTGCGGTAGATGTTCTTCAGGTGGTCGGACACGGTGTGTCGGCTGATCTGCAGCCTTTCCGCCAGTTCCGGCAGGCGACAGCCCTTGCTGAGCAGGACCAGTACTTCGCGTTCGCGCGCGGTGAGGCATTCGGCGTCGGCGTGGAGTGCGTCCTGCGGTTCGGCGAAGCTGCGCAGCAGGCGCCGGGCGATGGACGGCGACAGCGGCGGTTCGCCGCGCAGGATGCCGTCGAGCGCGGCACCCAGCCGCTCCTCCGGCTGGTCCTTGAGCAGATAGCCATGCGCGCCGGCCCGCAGCGCCGGGAACACGTGCGCGTCGTCGGCGAACAGGGTGGTGACCACGATGGTGCAGTCCGGGTGGCGCTGTGCCAGTTCGCGGATCAGTCCGGTGCCGTCGCCGTCGGGCAGGCCCAGGTCGACCAGGGCCAGGTCCGGCGGCACGGTGTCCTGCAGCCGGCGGCGGGCCTCGGCCAGGGTGCCGGCGCGTTCGACCTGGATCCCGCTGAAGCGTTGCGCGAGCAGCGCCTGCAGCCAGGCGGCCACTTCCGGCAGGTCTTCCAGTACCAGGGCGTGGCGGGGCATCGGGTTCACGGGGACATGCTCGGGCCGGACGCCGGTGGTGGCCATCCCGTCGATGCGGGGTCCGGTGCCGGCAGCGGGAAGCGCAGGCGCACCTTGGTGCCGCCGAGGGTGCCGGCCTGCCACACGATGTCGCCGTGCAGTTCGCCGGCGCGCGACTGCATGCTGCGGGTACCGCGGCCGCTGCCGATCCGCGCCGGGTCGAACAGGCCGTCGTCGGTGACTTCGAACACCAGGTCGCGGCCCACCGCTGCGACCACCACCCGCAGGCGGCTGGGTGCGGCATGGCGCAGCGCGTTGGTCATCGCTTCGCGGCCGATCCGGAACAGGTGCATGGCCTGGGCCGGATCCAGCGGCGGATCGGGCAGGTTCGCGTCCTGCTGCCACTCCAGCCCGGTGCCGCGGGTCTGCAGGCGCTGCTCGGCTTCTTCGCGCAACTGCGCCAGCACCTCCAGCAGGCTGCCTTCGACCCCACGCTCGCGGGCGAGGATCGCGCGCAGGTCCTGGAGGACTTCGCGCACCAGTTGGCGCTGTTCGGGATCCTGCACGCGATGGAGCAGGGTGAGCAGGCGTCCGCCGATGTCGTCGTGCAGGTCGTCGTAGATGCGCCGGCGTTCCTGTTCCAGGGCCTGGGCCAGGTCGAGCTGGCGTTGCAGCGAGGCCAGTTGCGCCTCGTCCGTGGCAGCTGCGTCCGGGGCGCGGGGCGCGCGCAGTCGACGCAGCCAGCGCTTCATGCCGGCGCTCCGGCGGCCCGCAGGCGTTCCCGGTTTTTCTGCGTGCGCGCATGCCCGCTGCCGAGGCGCGCTTCCAGTATCGCCTGGGCGGCGTTCAGTTCGCGCAGCGCCTCGGCGCGGCGACCCGCGCGATCCAGTACCTCGCCGAGGTTGCTGCGGAAGATGCCGACGTAGGGATGGTCGGCGCCCAGCGTGCCGGTGGCGTCGTCGACCACCGACTGCAGGGTGGCGACCGCCTCGGCATGGGCGCCGCGCTTGGAAAGCAGCATGGCCAGGTTGCTGCGCGGGGCCAGGCGTTCCGGGTGCACCGGCCCGCCCTGGGCCTGCATCGTCGCCACGATCGTGCGCAACTGCGCTTCGGCCTCTTCCAGTCGGCCCAGGTCCTCGAGCGCGTAGGCGCGCTGGTTCATCGCCATCAACGTGCGCGGCGCGTCGGCGCCGAAGCGCTCGCGGGTCGCCTCGACCAGTGTGTCCAGCAGCGGTCCGGCCTCTTCCAGCGCACCGCGCTGGATCAGCAGCGCGCTGAGGTTGTTCAGGGTCACCAGGGTCGCCGGATGGCGCGCGCCGAGTTGTTCGCGGCGTGCCTCCCACACCTGGCGATAGATCGCTTCGGCCTCGTCGATGCGGCCGAGGCGGTCGAGGATGCCGCCAAGCTGGTTGTAGGAATACAGGGTCATCGGATGGCGCGGGCCGAGGCTGGCCAGCCGGCGCTGGTACACGTCGCGGGCCAGCGGTTCGGCCTGGTCAAGGTCGCCGCGGTACTTGAGCAGGGCGGCATGGTTGTGCAGTGCCGACAGCGTGGCCGGTGCGTCGGCCGGCAGCGCTTCGCGCGCGCGCGCCACGGTGCGGGTGGAGGTGGCGAAGGCTTCGTCGATCCGGCCCTGGCTCTCCAGATGCGAGCCCAGGGCGATGCCTGCTTCCACTTCCTGGGTGGCTTCGCCGGCGGCGCGGGCGCGCTCCTGCAGCGCGCCGAGGGCCGCGGCGGTGGCGTCGGGGTCGGTATCGGCCGCGGCGCGCGCGGCCTCGATGGCCACGGCCAGGGTCGGAGCGGCTTGCGCGCCGTACAACTGCGTGGCCAGTGCCTGTGCCTCCTCCAGGCGCAGCCGCGCCCGTTCCGGTTCGCCCAGGTGCAGCAGCGCGGTACCGAGGGTGCGCGTCAGCGATTGCCGTACCTCCGCCGGCAGGGTCGCGGCCTTGCTCTGGTAGCCGGCATCGGTGGTGGCCAGCCATTCGCGCACGCGGATGTCGCCGCCGGCCCCGAGTTCGGGGTCGGCCGACAGCAGCATCTCGCTGAGAAAGGCGTTGACGCTGTCACGTTCGGCCAAGCGCAGCTCGGCGCTGCGGCGCGCTTCGGCTTCGGCCAGGGCCATGCGGATGGAGACGGTAGTGGCCGCCACCAGGGTCAGGGCCACTGCGGCCACGGCCCAGGACAGGGCGCGGTGGCGGCGCACGAACAGGCGCAGCACCCGCCAGGCGCCGGGCGGCGCGGCCTCCACCGGGCGGCCTTCGAGCCAGCGCAGCAGGTCGTCGGCCAGTTCGGCGGCCGAGCCGTAGCGGTCGTCCGGCTCGTGGGCGATGGCTTTCATCACCACCGTTTCCAGTTCGCCGCGGGTGGCCGGGGCGATCCGGCCCAGCGGCACGGGCGCACGTGCGGCCACGATCCGCATCGCTGCCACCACCGAGATCGACTCGGCCAGTTCCGGGTGTGGCAGGGCACCGCCGAGCAGTTCGTAGGCGATCGCGCCGAGGGCGTACACGTCCCAGCGCGGGTCGGTCGGCGCGCTGCCGTCGAGCTGCTCCGGGCTCATGTACGGCAGGGTGCCGAGCACGGCGCCGGCGGCCGTCATCCGGGTCAGGTCGCTGCGCTCCAGCGCGGCGGCGACGCCGAAGTCGATCACGTGCGGCTGGTCGTCGCTGTCGACCAGGATGTTGGAGGGCTTGAGGTCGCGATGGATCACGCCGCGGGTATGGGCGAAGTGGATCGCCCGGCACAGCGCCTCGAGCACCACCACCCGGCTGCGCAGCGACGGTGCGTCCGCGGCCCACCGGTGCAGGGGGCGGCCTTCGACGTATTCCATCGCCAGCCATGGCACCGCGCCGGAGGGTCCGTCCACGGTGCCGGATTCGTAGAGCCGGGCGATGCCCGGGTGCTCGAGCATGGCCAGCAGTTCGACTTCGCGGCGGAAGCGCGCGCCCAGATCCTGACCGGCCAGGCTGCCATTGAGGACCTTCAGCGCGATGCTGCGTTGCGGCGATGCCTGGCGTGCCAGCCAGACCATGCCTTGGCTACCTTCGCCGAGCAGCGAGACGAGTTCGAACCTACCGAACATCCCCTCGCCGCGCGGGTGCCCTGCATTGCTCATGCGAATCCTGTTGGCCCCTGAGTGCATGGCGATTGTAGCGGTTGCCCGCGTACCTGCCGGCGGATGGCGCGGACATGGTCGGTGCCGCGGCGTCGATGCGCGCTCAGCCGCAATCCACGGCGGTGATGGCGTTGGCGCGGTCGATGTGCACGTTCACCCGGTCCGGGCGGAGGTCGCGGGTCACCGCCTGGCCTGGGCCGATCGGGCGGATCAGGCCGGCGCCGCTTTCGCGCCAGACTCTGGCCATCACGTTCTCGTCGGCCGGCTGGCCGACCGCCCACCTCACCGCGTCGGCGTTGCAGGCACCTGCTGCAGCACCGGCGCGGCCAGGTGCGCCCGGATCGGGCTGGACCGAACTGCAGGCGGCCAGCAGGACGGTGCACAGGAACGCGGCGGGGGCTAGGGCGCGTGCGGTCATTGCGAATTCTCCGGGGACATGCGTTGGCGTGCAGCGGCAGGCGTGCGGCAGTTGCCGGGCGTCGGCCGGGCGGTGCGGGCTCAGGGGCGGGTGGCGGGTTGCGGTTCCAGGGTCAGGATATGCCGCGCATCCCCGGGAAGGAACGGCGTCGGCCGACCCTGTACCCAGTCGTCGTGTCCGGCGCCCCAGAACGGCGACAGCGGATGGCCGCTCTGGCCACCGGGCATGTGCACGATGCCGTCGGCTTCATGGCCGGGCGACACCACCATGCGCTCGGACGCGCCGAACGATGGTCCCTGCACGCGCGGCATGGCGCCGTCGCCGGGCAGCGGCTCGGCCGGCATGCACAGTCGTGTGGCCAGGACGCCGGGCAGGGCGCGCGCCAGCGGATGACAGATGCGGGCGACGTTGCGCTCGCCCCAGGTGCGCCCGGCCAGGGGACGGTCCCGGCCCAGGTCGTCGCGCACCTCGCGCGCGGCGTCTTCGAGCAGTGCGTCCCAACTGTCATAGCGGCGCGGCAGCAGGTGCATCGGGCGCTCCTGCAGCAGCGGCCAGGCCACGCCTTCCAGTTGCGGGAAGTCGGGCATGGCGAAGTCGTCGCCGAGCGCGGCCTGGGCCGGTGCGGTCAGCCCATCGGCGATCCGCGCGTGGACGGCCAGGCGCCAGGCGCGCACCAGCCGGTAACTGGCCGAATCCACCGAGGCGTGACCGGTCCAGTCCCGTCCGGCGTCGGCCAGGGCGCGCAGCGACGAACCTGCCGGCTGGCGCTGCGCTTCGTCCTGCAACAGGTGCCACCAGCGCTGCAGGAACAGCGCGCGATCGTCGAGCTGGATGGCGAGCAGGTCCGCTTCGGCGAAGCGGTCGCGCGCGAACAGGTTGTCGCGGATCTGGTGGGCGCGCGCGCCGAGGGCGTAGCCGCCGTCGCCGACTTCGGTCAGTGCTTCGCCGTCGAGCACGCGCGCGTTGGCGGTCCACAGGCGGTGGTCGGGCGGATCGGCGAGGACCGGGCCGGCGCCGGTGGCGATGGGCCAGGGGTGGCATGCGGGCCCGGCGTCGCCGGCGTCGCGCACGGCGGCGACCGCCGAAGGCGCTGGCACGGAGGGCGCCGGGCCGGATGCGTCTGGCCATGCCAGGTTGCCGCCGCAACCGGGAGCACGCACCGGCAACGGACCGATGAGGCGCCAGGCGATCCTGCCGCCGCGGTCGCCGACGACCAGGTTCTGCGCCGGCATCGCGGCCTTTCCGGCGATGGCGAGGGCCTGGTCGAGGTCGCCGGCATGGGCCATTTCCGCCAGGCCGGTGTCGAGCGCGCCGGGCAGGTGCGCGACCCAGCGCAGGGCCAGCGCCGGCGTCTCGCCGTGCGCCGGATGCAGGATCGGGCCGTACGCGGTTTCCTCCACGTCGAGCGCGACCGGTTCGCCGCCGGCCACCCGGATCGTTTCCCGATGCCGGGTCACCGGATCGCAATCCGGCGAAGCCGACGCATCGGCCGCGCACGGACGCACCGGGAACCAGTCGGCGGTATCGGCGTAGCTGTTGGTGAAGCCCCAAGCCACGTGGCCGTTGCTGCCGGCCACGATCGCCGGCAGGCCGGGCAGGCTGAAGCCGGCCACGTCCACCCGGCCGCCCGGTGCGCGCGGATCGGGATAGCGCAGGCGCACCCGGAACCAGATGTTGGGCGCGCGCAGGCCCAGGTGCATGTCGTCGGCGACGATGGCGCGGCCGTCGGCGGTCAGCGCGCCGGCCACGGCCCAGTTGTTGCTGCCGGGCGTGCCCTTGTCGGCGAGCCGGCCGGGGCGGCCGCTGTCGGGCGCCGGCAGACTGCGCAGGTCGACCTGGGCGGCGCCGGGCAGCGGGGGATTGCCGCGTGCCTGGCCGAACAGCGGCGCATCCCATTCGCTGCCGTCGTGCGCGAGCAATTCGTAAAGCGCCGGCGGCAGGTGCCGGCGCAGGTTCCACATCCCCAGTTCGCGGGCGTTGTCCGCGTCCTGCAGGTCGAAGTACATGGCATAGCCGGTCAGCGCCGAATCGGCCACGTCCCAGCGCCGCGGTGGCTGGCGCAGCAGCAGGTACGGCCAGGGCCGCACCCGCAGGCCGTCCAGGCCGGCGTTCACGCCATCGGCGTAGGCCTGCAGTTGCGGCATGCGCCCGCCGGCGAAGGCGTCCAGGTGCGCGCTCACGCGGGCCCGGATGCGGTGCACGCGCCGTTCGCGGTCCAGCTTCGCCGCGACCGGGCCGAACAGCTCGGCCAGCTCGCCGGCCGCGCTGCGCCGCATCAGGTCCATCTCGAAGTAGCGTTCCTGGGCATGGACCAGGCCGAGCGCACGCAGCGCATCGGCTTCGCTGGCGGCATCGATGGTGACGGTGCCCAGTGCGTCGCGCTGGATCGTCACCGGGGCCGTCAGGCCGGCCAGGGCCGGGGCCAGTTCGCCGTCGAGGGCGGGCAGGCTGCCGCGCAGCAGCCACCAGCCCAGCAATGCGGCGGCCAGGGCCAGCAGCAACAGCAGCACGATGATGCGTCGGATCCAGCGAAGCATGCTTCCCCCTTCGGGCACGGTACGGTCCGGTCGGCCGCCGTGGGGATTATTCCATCTTCCAATTGCGATTGATTCCGATTGGAACGCCGGTCGCGCGCTTGCGGCACACTTGCACCCTGTTTCCACCGGAGCGGCCACCATGAAGGGCAACCCCGAAGTCGTCGAATGCCTCAAGGAACTGCTGCGCGGCGAGTTGGCCGCGCGCGACCAGTATTTCCTGCACTCGCGCCGCTACGAGGACCAGGGCCTGAAGGCGCTGCACGAGCGCATGTCCCATGAGATGGAGGAGGAGACCGGGCACGCGGATGCGATCCTGCGCCGGATCCTGTTCCTGGAGGGCGACCCGGACATGCGTCCGCATCCGTTCACTCCTGGGAAGACGGTGGTGGAGATGCTGGAGGCGGACCTGCAGGTCGAGTACCGGGTACGCGCCGACCTGGCCGCGGCGATGCGGCTGTGCGAGGAGAAGCAGGATTACGTCAGTCGCGACATCCTGCTGGCCCAGCTCAAGGATACCGAGGAAGACCACACCTGGTGGCTGGAGCAGCAACTGGGATTGATCCGGCGCATCGGCCTGGAGAACTACCAGTTGTCGAAGATCGACGGGGGCTGAGCGCGGCCGCGTAGCGCGGGGCGTTGCCTTGCCGGTGGCGCGACTGGTGCCGCCCGACGATCGGCGCCACGGGTGGGCGCGGGTGCCGGAGCAACAGTGGCGGCTTGCTACAGGCGCTGCAGGCGGTAGACGGCGGTGGCCAGGGCGGTGACGCCTTCGGCCCGGAAGCCGGGTTCCTGGTCCAGGATGTCGCGCCGTTCCAGCAGGTCCACCTGCCAGTCGGGCTCGAACAATCCGCGCACCTCGGCTTCCTCCACCGAGAACGGCGGGCCGGCCTTTTCCGCCTGCGGGTATTCCAGGGTGATCAGTAGCCCGCGGCAACCGCGCGGCAGCCGGGCGTACACCCCGGACACATAGCGACGGCGCATATCCTGGGGCAGGGCGATGATCGCGGCGCGATCGTAGACCGCGTCCATCGCGCCCAGGGTCGAGTCGGCCAGTGCGAACACATCGCCCTGCACCAGGTCGACCGGGCCGGCGCGGTGGTGGCAGCCGTCGCCATCCTCGGCGACGGCCGGCTCCAGCCCGGCCTCGGCGAAGAACGCCCGGACCGCCAGCGGCGACAGTTCGGCGCCGAGCACGGCATGGCCCTGCGCGGCGAGCCAGTGCATGTCGAGGGTCTTGCCGGCCAGGGGCACGAACACGCGGCCGCCGGCGGGTACGCCGAGCGCGGGCCAGTGCTTTTCCAGCAGCGGCATCACCTCGCCGCGGTGGAAGCCGATCCTGCCTTCGTTCCAGCGCTGCAGCCAGAAAACGGGGTCCATGCACGCCTCTCCAGGTTACTCGACGCCCATCGTCCGCCGGGTCCCGGCAACAACTGGCCGGGGCGACGATGCACCCGCCGCGGCGGGGGGAGGGAGGCTACTGGACATCGAGCCCGTCCACCTTCTGCCATCCCCTCGGCAACAGACCACCCCGTGTCGCCCGCGAGCCCAGGTACTCGTCCAGATCCTTGAACGAGAGCGACATCGTGCGCTGGCCACTGCGCACCTGCAGCGACTGGCCCGGGGCCACCGCCGCCACCGCGACCACGCGTTCGGTGCCGAGCTTGGCCTTGGGGATGTCGATCAGCTTGTTGCCCTTGCCCTTGTCCAGTTCCGGCAACTCGCCGGCCGGGATCGCCAGCAGGTGGCCGGCGCTGGTCACCGCCACGATCCGGTCGGTGTCGGGATTGGCCACCGCCGCCGGCTGCAGCACCCTGGCACTCGGGGTGAGGTTGAGCAAGGCCTTGCCGGCCTTGTTGCGGCCGGTGAGGTTCTCGAAGCGGGTGACGAAACCGTAGCCGTGCGAGGAGGCCAGCACGAAGCGTGTGTCGTTGTCGCCGCTGGCCATGGCCTGGAACCCGGCGCCGGCGGCCGGCGAGAAGCGGCCGGTCAGCGGTTCGCCGTTGCCGCGCGCCGAGGGCAGGCCGTGCACCGCGGTGGAGTAGCTGCGCCCCTGCGAGTCCAGGAACGCCACCTGCTGGGTGCTGCGGGTCTTCACCGCCGCCAGCAGGCCATCGCCCTCGCGGTAGGACAGGCCCGCCGCGTCGACATCGTGGCCCTTGGCCGCGCGGATCCAGCCCTTCTCCGACAGGACCACGGTCATCGGCTCGCTCGGCACCAGTTCGGTCTCGTCGATGGCCTGTGCCGCCTCGCGCCGGACCAGCGGCGAGCGGCGCGCGTCGCCGAACTTCTTTGCGTCCGCCAGCAGTTCGTCCTTGACCAGCTTCTTCAGCTTCGCCCGGCTGCCGAGCACGCCGACGATGCGCTCCAGTTCCTGCGCCAGCTCGTCCTGCTCGCCGCGGATCTTCATCTCCTCCAGCCGCGCCAGTTGCTTCAGCTTGGTGTCGAGGATGTAGTCGGCCTGCTCCTCGGACAGGCCGAAGCGTGCGACCAGCGCCGCCTTCGGTTCGTCCTCGGTGCGGATGATGCGGATCACCTCGTCCAGGTTGAGGAAGGCGATCAACAGGCCCTGCAGCAGGTGCAGGCGACGTTCGACCTTCTCCTGGCGGTACTTGAGCCGGCGGATCACGGTGTCGGTGCGGAACGCCAGCCATTCCTGCAGCAGCGTGCGCAGGTTCTTCACCGCCGGCTTGCCGTCCAGGCCGATCACGTTCAGGTTGACCCGGTAGCTCTTCTCCAGGTCGGTGGTGGCGGACAGGTGGCCCATCAACTGTTCGGCATCGACCCGGTTGGAGCGCGGCACCAGCACCACCCGCACCGGGTTGGCGTGGTCGGACTCGTCGCGGATGTCCTCCAGCCACGGCAGCTTCTTGGCCCGCATCTGCGCGGCGATCTGCTCGATCACCTTCGACGGCGAAACCTGGTAGGGCAGGGCGGTGACCACGAAGTTGCCGGAGGCCTCCTTGGTCCAGGTCGCACGGGCGCGCACGCTGCCGGTGCCGGTCTCGTACATCGCGCGCAGGTCGGCGGCGGGGGTGATGATCTCCGCACTGGTCGGATAGTCCGGGCCGCGCACGTGTTCGCACAGGTCGGCGACGCTGGCGTCCGGATCGTCGAGCAGGCGCACGCAGGCGCTGACCACCTCGCCGAGGTTGTGCGGCGGCACGTCGGTGGCCATGCCGACCGCGATGCCGGTGGTGCCGTTGAGCAGCAGGTGCGGCAGCCGCGCCGGCAGCCAGCTCGGCTCCTCCAGGGTGCCGTCGAAATTGGGCACCCAGTCCACCGTGCCCTGGCCCAGCTCGCCCAGCAGCACCTCGGCGATCGGGGTGAGCTTGGACTCGGTGTAGCGCATGGCCGCGAACGATTTGGGGTCGTCGGTGGAACCGAAGTTGCCCTGGCCCTCGATCAGCGGGTAGCGGTAGGAGAACGGCTGGGCCATCAGCACCAGCGCCTCGTAGCAGGCGCTGTCGCCGTGCGGGTGGTACTTGCCGATCACGTCGCCCACGGTGCGCGCGGACTTCTTGGGCTTGGCCGCCGCGCCCAGCCCCAGTTCGCTCATCGCGTAGACGATTCGCCGCTGCACCGGCTTGAGCCCGTCGCCGACGAAAGGCAGGGCGCGGTCCAGCACCACGTACATCGAGTAGTCCAGGTAGGCGCGTTCGGCATACTCGCGCAGCGGGATCTGTTCGAAGCCGTGGAAGGTGGGGCGGAGGGTCTCGGTCATCGGAGGCGCAGCGATGTTGATGAGTCTCCGATTCTACCCGTCCGCAGGGGTGGCACGGCCCGTGTCGGGCCGGGCCGGCCTGGCGGAACCCCTCCTGAACGAGACACTGGTTAGCCAACCAATGGCAGGGTGGGTCGTGCGGTGGGCGCGCCTAGTATCGATTGCCCCCATCGCCCGACGGATGCCCCCATGCGTACGCCCCTACTTGCCGTGGCCTCGCTGTTGCTCGTGTTCACGTTGCCGGCCTGCACCACCGCGGAGATGAGGATGCCGGAAGGTTTCGCCGCCGATGCGGTGGCCTATGGGGTAAGTGGCCATTCGCCGCGCAGGTTCAACGAACCGGTGCGGTTCGGGCCCTACAGCGCGCTGGAGATGCACGAAGGTTCGACCGTCTCGTGGGGCGCGCCGATCGCCACGATCGACGTGGGCCGCACCTCCAAGCCATATGCCTACACGATGGTGGCGCGGGGCTTGCCGCCGGTGAAGGTGCAGTGCCGCTCGCGGGCATGGACGGCCGGCACCGGGCCGGAGTCGCGGCGCACCACGGTGGACCTGACCGCACTGGCCGGGCCGCTGCTGGCCTGCGGCCTGTGGATGGACGACTACGGGATGCAGTTGCTGGAGATCAACCGCCAGGGCAGTCGCATGCAGGGCCGGTTGCAGTCGCCGTGGGGACGCGAATACGCCGTGCGTGGCATCAATGCCTTCCAGGGATCACCGATCGCATCGATGGAACCGACCGGCTACGCCATCGACGATGGCGGCCGCACGCTGGCCGTCGTGGACGTGCTCAACAGCGGCCGCGTGCACCTGGCCCCCACGCTCGACGACGACCAGCGCGTCTACCTCGCCGCCGCGGCGGCGGCACTGCTGCTGCTGGACGCCGAACTGGGCGGGTGAGGCTTCGCGGGGACGCGACGGCATCGCCGCACCGGCGCTGCGCGGATCAGCCGCCCAGGCCCGGCAGCAGCGGCCCATCCAGCCACAGCCAGCGCGCCATCCAGGCGGTGGCCAGGGCAATGGCAATCGTCAGCGGCGCACCCACCCGCAGGAAGTCGCCGAAGGTGTACTGGCCGGGGTTGAGGATCAGCAGGTTGCCGTGGTGGCCGATCGGGGTCAGGAACGAGGCCACCGCGCCCATCGCGGTGCAGACCACGAACGGAGTCGGCGGCAGGCCCAGGCCCAGCGCCAGGGCCATGGCGATGGGCGCCAGCAGCACCGTGGTGGCCGCGTCGGACAGGATCTGGGTCAGCAGCGCGGCGACGGTGAACATCACCAGCAACAGGGTGAACACCGGCCAGTGCGAGGTGTGCACCAGCAGCAGCTCGGCCACCAGCCGCGCGGTGCCGGTCTGCTCCATGGCGATGCCCAGCGGGATCACCCCGGCGATCATCACGAAGATGCGCACGTCGATCTGCCGGTAGGCCTCGTCGATGGCCACGCAGCGCGACAGCACCATCGCCACCGCGCCCGCGAGGAAGGCGATCTGCGGCGGCAGCAGCTCGGTGGCCGCCGCAACGACGGTGGCGGCCATGATCGCCAGTGCCAGCGGCGCGCGCCGGCGCGACTTCTGCCGGCCCTCGAACGGTATCAGCATCAGGAAGCCGTGGTGCGCGGCCAGTTGCCCGAACTCGTGCTGCCGGCCCCACAGCACCAGCAGGTCGCCTTCCTCCAGGCGCATTTCCGAAAGCTCCCCGTGCAGCCAGCCCTCGCGCCGCCACAGGCCGACCACGACCACGCCCAGGGTGCCCAGGAAGTCGATGTCGGCCACGCTGCGGCCGATGAACTCCGAGTGCGGGCCGACCACCGCCTGGACCAGTTGTTCCTCGCCCAACAACTCGGCCTGGCGGTCATCGCGCGGCTTGTCGCCATACTTGGCCACCGCATGCAGGACCAGTCCGGGTTCGTTGCGGATCGAGGCGATCTCGTCGGGCGAGGCGCGCACCAGCAGCACGTCGCCGGCGCCGAGCGGGCTGTCGCCGGCCTGGCGGCGCCGGCGCACGCCCTGGCGCAGCCAGTCCACCACCTGCAGGCGTTCGGCGAAGGCGGCCTCGAACTCCTCGCGGGTGCGGCCGATCCAGGGCGAGCCACGCTCCACCAGCAATTCGGTGTAGTAGCGCTCCAGGCGCAGGTAGTCGCTCGGCTGCGCCTCGCCCATGCGCCGCGGCAGCAGCCAGCGGCCGAGCAGCATGTAGGCGGTGCCCAGCGCCACCAGCACCAGGCCGATCGGGGTGATGGCGAAGATGTCCAGGCCGGTGCCGTCGGCGCGCTTGAGCAAGTCGCCGGCGAGCAGGAAGGCCGGGGCACTAAACAGGGTCAGGGTGGTGCCGAGCGAGGCCGCCAGCGACATCGGCATCAGCAGCCGCGAGGCCGCCAGCTTCTGCTCGCGCGCCAGCCGCATCAGGATCGGCAGCATCATCGCGGTGACCATCACGTGATGCGAGAATGCGGCCAGCAGCGCGGTGGCCGGCATCACCACCGCGATCGTGCGCCACTCGCTGCCGCCGGCGGCGCGACCGATCCCGGCGCCGATGCGGTCGTTGATGCCGGTGGCCTGCAACCCGGCCGAGAGCACGAACACCGCCGCCACGATGATCGCCGGTTCGCTGGAGAACCCGGCCAGGGCCTGTTTCGCGTCCAGGATCCCGGTCAGGGCCAGGGCCAGCAGGGCCAGCATCGCCACCAGGTCCACCCGCAACCGGCCGCTGACGAACAGCGCCAGCGCGGTGCCGAGGATCACCAGGAAAACGATCTGTTGCGGTTCCATGCAGCGGGGTCGGAGCCGGGCAGCCGGGGGAAGGGCATCCTAGCCCGATGCGCTGCCGTCCGCTTCCCCGTGCGCGGCGCCCGGCCGTCCGCCGCAACGAAAAAACCCCGCCGGAGCGGGGTTTCCTGGGTCTTGCGACCCTGTGTCTGGTGCCCAGAAGAGGACTCGAACCTCCACGGTTTTACCCGCTAGTACCTGAAACTAGTGCGTCTACCAATTCCGCCACCTGGGCAGGTGAGGCCGCGCATTGTGCGGGCCGGCCGGTACCTTGTCAACGCCCGCCGGCCCGAGTCGTGGCCCCGCTTGGCGTCCCCCTCAGGGGCGGTTCACGGCGCTGGCTCCCGCCGCCAGCGGCGATCCTGTGATGGTCTACAACGGCGGCGGCGAGGTGTTCCTGGTCCGGTGGCGGGGTCGGGTTCTCCGGCAGCCACGCGGCGGTGCTGTTCGATAGCGTGGCGGCAATTGCCTGGTCGCCCGGCTGCGAGTCGGAGAGTTCCTTCGGCACCGCGTTCAAGCGGATCATGGCCTGCTCCCCGTCGCAATACCGGCGCCAGGCGGTGGCTGCCCGGGGCGATGCGGTAGTCTTGGGCCAGCAACGCCGGGTCGCGGCCTGGCCTGGCGTCCGGGCGAGGGCGCCCACATTCCATTTAGTCGAGAGCGCCGGAATGCGCGATCCGGTGCCGGAGTCACACCAACCATGAGCAACAACGGCAATCGCGGCGGCAAGGCCGCCGGTGGCGCGGGCGGCAAGGGCGCCGGTACGGGCGGCAAGTCCGGTGCGGACACTGCGCGCAAGGGCAACGCGGCTACGGGCAAGCCTGGCAAGCCGGGCAAGGCTGCGGGGGGCAAGCGGCAGGCTGCGCCGAAACTGCCGCCGTGGATGCCGGAGCCGCCGCAGGACGCGCGCCGGGCGCCGTCGAAGGCCGCCGCTCCGCCGCGCGCGCCTGCGCCGGCCAGGCCGCGCCTCCACGACCCCTTCGCCGCGCGCGAGGCCAACCGCTATGCCAACCCCATCCCCAGCCGCGAGGCGATCCTGGGCGTGCTGGAAGCGGCCGAAGGGCCGCAGACGGCCGAGGAACTGTCGCGGCTGCTGGGCCTGGCGCAGGATGAAGCGCTGGACGCGCTGGGCAAGCGCCTGGGCGCGATGGTGCGCGACGGCCAGTTGATCCAGAACCGCCGTGGCGGCTTCGCTCCGGTGGAGGCCACCGACCTGATCCCGGGCACGGTGATCGCCAATCCCGAGGGCTTCGGCTTCCTGCGCCCTGAGGCCGGTGGCGGCGACGACCTGTTCCTGCCGCCGGCCGAGATGCGCAAGGTCATGCACGGCGATCGCGTGCTGGCCAATGTCACCGGCATCGACCGCCGCGGCCGCCGTGAGGGCAGCATCGCCCGCGTGCTCGAGCGCCGGGTCAACCGGCTGATCGGACGCTTCGGCACCGAGGCCGGGATCAGTTTCGTGGTCCCCGACGACCGCCGCATGCAGCGCAACGTGCAGGTACCGCCGGACGGCACCGGCGGTGCGCGCGAAGGCCAACTGGTGGTGTGCGAGCTGGTGCAGGCCCCCGACGCGCGGCGTCCGCCCATCGGCAAGGTGGTGGCGGTGCTGGGCGACGGCCTGACCCCGTCGCTGGTGGTGGAGGCGGCGATCCACGGCCACGACCTGCCGCACGAATTCCCGCCGGCGGTGCTGGACGAGGCCACCGCGGTGCCGCTCACCGTCGAGCCTTCGATGATCGGCGAGCGCGTCGACCTGCGCGCCACCCCGCTGGTGACCATCGACGGCGAGGATGCGAAGGACTTCGACGACGCCGTCTATTGCGAACCCAACCGCCAGGGCTTCCGCCTGGTGGTGGCGATCGCCGACGTATCGCACTACGTGCGTCCCGGCACGCCGCTGGACGAGGAGGCGCAAAAACGCGCCACCTCGGTGTACTTCCCCGGCTTCGTGGTGCCGATGCTGCCGGAGACGCTGTCCAACGGCATCTGCTCGCTGAACCCGAGGGTCGACCGCATGTGCTTCGTCTGCGACATGCAGGTGGACCATGAGGGCGAGGTGGTGCGCTCGAAGTTCTACGAAGCGGTGATGAACTCGCACGCGCGCCTGACCTATACCCAGGTGTGGAAGGCGGTGGGCGAGGACGATGCCGAGGCCAGGGCGCAGGTCGGTGCGCTGTTGCCGAACGTGCAACGCCTGCACCAGCTCTACCAGGTACTGGCCAAGGCGCGCGCGCGGCGCGGGGCGATCGAGTTCGAGAGTTCGGAAGTGCGCTTCGTGCTGGACAACCGCGGCGAGGTCACCCAGGCCGGCATGCTGCTGCGCAACGACGCGCACAAGCTGATCGAGGAATGCATGATCGCCGCCAACGTCGAGGCGGCGCGGTTCCTGCTCAAGGCCGGGATCCCGGCCCCGTACCGCATCCACGACAAGCCGCCCGAGTCCAAGTACGCCGACCTGCTGGAGTTCCTCAAGGAGTTCAAGCTGAGCCTGCCGGCCTGGGGCAAAGTGGTGCCGGGCGACTTCACCCGGCTGCTGAAGAAGGTGCGCGATCGGCCCGATGCGGCGCTGCTGGAGTCGGTGCTGCTGCGCAGCCAGAGCCTGGCGGTGTACTCGCCGGACAACCTGGGCCACTTCGGCCTGGCGCTGGATGCCTATGCCCACTTCACCTCGCCGATCCGGCGCTACCCGGACCTGCTGGTGCACCGCGCGATCAAGTACGGGCTGACGAAGAAGAATCCCGACGGCTTCCAGTATTCGGCCCGCGACATGGCCGCGCTGGCGCTGCAGTGCTCCGAGCGCGAGCGCCGTGCCGACGAAGCCGAGCGCGAGGTGGACGAACGCTACCGCGCCGCGTGGATGGAGCAGCACGTCGGCGGCCAGTTCGACGGCGTGATCAGCGGGGTGACCAGCTTCGGCCTGTTCGTGGAACTGGACCAGTCCAAGGTCAACGGCCTGGTCCACGTCACCCAGCTACCGCACGACTACTACCACTTCGACCCGGTGCGCAAGACCCTGGGCGGCGAACGACGCGGCATGGAATACCGGCTCGGCGACCGGGTGCGGATCGTGGTGCTCAAGGCCAGCATGGAGGATCGCAAGATCGACTTCCGCCTGGTCGAGGACAAGGAAAAGGACGGCGGCCCGCCGCCACCGCCGCCGCGCGGCCAGCCGGCCAAGCGGACCAAGCAGAAGTATTGAGGCGCACCACGCATGAGCAGCAAGCAGAACCAGTGGATCGTCGGCGTGAACGCCGTGGCCTCGGCGGTCGAGCACGATGCCGAGCACGTGCGCGAAGTGCTGGTCGAATCCGGCGCACGCAACCCGCGCCTGGTCGAAATCGAGGAACAGGCGCGGCGCCGCGGCATCGAGGTGCGCAAGGTCGCCGCGCAGGCGCTGGACGGGATCGGCGGCAACGTCCGCCACCAGGGCGTGGCCGCGCGCTACGCGGCGGTGAAGACCTGGGACGAACATGAACTGACCGGGCTGGTCGAAGCCGCCGAAGGCAAGGCGCTGCTGCTGGTGCTGGACGGCGTGCAGGACCCGCACAACCTCGGTGCCTGCCTGCGCAGCGCGGCGGCCGCCGGCGCCACCGCGGTGGTGATCCCCAAGGACAAGTCCGCGCCGGTGAACGCCACGGTGCGCAAGACCTCGGCCGGTGCGGCCGACCGCCTGCCGGTGGTCTCCGTCACCAACCTCTCGCGCACCCTGCGCGAGCTGCAAAAGCTGGGCGTGTGGATCTACGGCCTGGCCGGCGAAGTCGATCCGACCCTGTACTCGCTCGATCTCAAGGGCAATGTGGCCCTGGTGCTGGGCGGCGAAGCCGAAGGCCTGCGCCGGCTCACACGCGAACACTGCGACGCACTCGTCCGCATTCCCATGCCCGGCGAGATCGAAAGCCTCAATGTCTCCGTCGCCGCCGGCGTATGCCTGTTCGAAGTGGTGCGGCAGCGGGGATGAGCCGTCAGCCCGGCAGCGGCGACGGCCAGGCGTTGGCGATGCGGCAGAACAGCTTGGCGGTCTGCTCGGCGTCGTAGACGGCCGAGTGGGCGTCCTCGGCGTTCCAGTCGAAGCCGGCGGCCTGCATGGCGCGGGCCAGCACGGTCTGGCCGTAGGCGACGCCGGCCAGGGTCACGGTGTCGAACACGCTGAAGGGGTGGAACGGGTTGCGCTTGTGGCCGCTGCGGGCGACCGCGGCGTTGACGAAGTTCAGGTCGAAGTGGGCGTTGTGCCCGACCAGGATCGCGCGCTGGCAGCCTTGGCGGCGCACCGCGGCGCGGACCTGGTTGAAGATGTGGCCCAGGGCGTCGCGCTCGGGCTTGGCCAGGCGGAACGGGTGGTCCAGGTCGATGCCGGTGACTTCCAGCGACTTGGGATCGATCTCGGTGCCGGGGGCGGGGATGAAGTGCGCGCTGGCGGTCTGGCCGGGGACGAACAGGCCTTGTTCGTCCAGTTCGATGGGAATGGCGGCCATTTCCAGCAAGGCGTGGCGGTTCCAGTCGAAGCCGCCGGTCTCCACGTCCACCACCACCGGCAGGAAGCCGCGGAAGCGGCGGGCCATCGCGCCCGGAGGCGCGGCATGGGTTTCGTGTTCGGCTTCGGAGGGGGTGTCCGGATCGTTTCCGCTCATGGGCAAAGGGTAGCAGAGCCGCCGTCCCGCACGCGCCTGGATGGGGTGCGCATGGAGCCGGGTGCGGTCGGCCACTCTCCGCTTCGGGGACACGGCGTCTGCCGGAGGTGCCGGCCGACAGTCGGCGCGTACCGCAGCCGGTACATGCGACGAGCGACAGTGCGGCCGCGGGTACGGCGCTAGGGTGGTTGGGTGCCCAGCAGGGTGCCTTCCTCGCGCATGCGCCGGAGCATGGCGGTGCCTTCGGCGAGGAATGCGTCGGTGGCGGGGATGCCCGCCTCGCTGGCCAAAGCCTGCAGGCAGGCGCGACCGCTGCGTCCGCCGGCGCCCGCCAGCTCCAGCAGGCGGTACACCAGCGGGGAGATCGCGGCGAAGCGTGCGCGGCCGTCGGCGTCGCGGCGCACCAGCAGCAGGGTCGGCTCGGCGGGCGGAGTCATGGGCCGGTGCGACGGTCCGAGCGTATGCACCGGCCAGCGATAGGCCTGCGTGCGGATCCAGGGCGAAACCACGGGCACGCCTTCAAGCAGGTCGCCATCCGGATCGTGCGCGGGCAGCGGGCTGTCGTCGACCTGCACCGCCAGTTCGATCCATTCGTAGTGCGCCAGCTCGGCCAGCCACGGCGGATCGCCGGAAGTGTCATCGCGGGCTTCAAGGAAGCGGATGAATTCGCGCGCGATCTCCGGGAACAGCGGCGTGCGGCTGCGATGCTCGGCATAGAAGCGCCGAACCAGCGCCGTCCATCCTGCCTCGTCCAGGGTGCGGCGGATCACCGGGAAATTGCCGCCCAGCAGCCCGGCGATGTTGTTGAAGAACAGTTCGCGGTACACCGCCATCCGCCGCGGCTCGATCCCGGGCGGCGGCGGATGGGTTTCCGGATCGCGCAGGTGGGCGGCGAAGGCGGACTGGCGTTCGCGGAAGTCAGGCATGCACGGAGCCGGCGGCAGCCGATGCCGGCACCGCGGCGCGCTGCAGGTCGCGGATCCGCGCCACTTCCGCCAGCAGCTCGGCCAGCGGCGGCAAGTTGAAGTCGCGCTCCAGCAGGGTGGGGTGCACGCCATGCAGGCGATAGGCCTCGGCCAGCAACTCCCATACGCCGGTCTTCACCGGCGCGCCGTGGGTGTCGACCTTCAGGTCCTCGGCTTCGTCGTAGTGGCCGGCGACGTGGTAGGACGCGATCCGCGCGCCCGGCATGGATGCCAGGAAGGCATGCGCGTCATAGCCGTGGTTGATCGCGTTGACGTAGACGTTGTTGACGTCCAGCAGGAGGTCGCAGTCGGCCTCCTCCAGCACCGCCCGGACGAACTGCGCCTCGTCCAGGTCATGGCCGTCGCCGGCGGGCGGATGCGCGGCGTAGTAGGAGACGTTTTCCACCGCGATGCGCCGGCCGAGCACGTCCTGCACGCGACGGATGCGCGCGGCGACGTGGCGCACCGCCTCGCCGGTGAACGGAATCGGCATCAGGTCGTACAGGTGGCCGTCATCGCTGCAGTAGCTCAGGTGCTCGCTGTACAGCGAGACACGATGGCGGTCGAGGAAGCGCCGGGTGCGCGCCAGGAAGGTCTCGTCCAGCGGCTCGGTGCCGCCGAGCGAGAGCGACAGGCCATGGCAGCTCAGGGGGTGGCGGGCCGCCAGCTCGTCCAGCGCCTCGCCCAGCCGGCCGCCGACGCCGATCCAGTTGTCCGGCGCGCATTCGAGGAAATCGAAGGCGCCGGCCGGCGCGGCGCGCAGCTCGTCGAGCAGTGCGCGCCGCAGGCCCAGCCCGGCGCTTACACCATCCCGCCGCACTTGCCTTCGCCGCACTTGCCTTCCCCGCACTTGCCTTCGGAAGTGGTCTTGCCGTCCGCCGGCTTGTGCATGGCGGCGTGGTGGGCATCCATTTCGGCCTGGCTGATGAAACCGTCGCCGTCGGTGTCGATGGCAGCAAACGCGGCGTCCTTGCTGTCGCCGGACAGCGTCGGGACTTTGGTGCCGTGCGCGGTTGCGAACTCGGCGTGTGAGATGCGGCCGTCCTTGTCGGTGTCCATCCTCGCCATGCCGCAGCTTCCTTCGCGGCCCGCCTTGCCGGCTGCGGTGGGCCCGTTTAGCGGTGCTTGAACGTCGTCGTACACCTTGCCGTTGAGCGCGGCCTTGCCGGCTGCGGCGTCGTCGGCACGCTTCACGCCGGCTTCCTGAATACCCTTGGCGCTGGCTGCCGGTGCGACCATCCCGGCGCCGCACTTGCCTTCGCCGCACTTGCCCTCCCCGGCCTTGGCGGTGTCCTGGGCCGGCTCTGCGGCGGCGAGCATGTAACCCTGCGCCAGCGGCTGCATGGCGAAGGTGGCACCGCTGAGGGTCAGGCCGGCCAGGGCGGTGCCCAGGGCGACGGCGACGGGCTTCTGCTTGGACATGGCGGGTACTCCGGGGTCGGGGCGCAGGGGGCGGTGCGCCGGCCGCTTGAGGCGGCCAGTCTACTCCCATGCCTGATTCATGGGCCAGGCGAATATCCCGGGAGCGTCAGTCGGTAAACCAGTACACGGCTGTCGTTGTCCAGCGGCGAATGGCAGCGCTGTCCGGTCATGACGCAGTGGCGCGCAATGAAATCGTTGTCGTTGCCGACGAACAGGAAGTAGTCCTCGGGTGCCGCCGGATCGAGCACGGACACCAGGCCCATCGCCTCCCATTTCTCCGACAGTTGCCCCGGAACGAGATCCACGCGCGCCAGTTCCACCGGGTCGAGCATGTCCACCAGTTCCGTCCATGCGGCGGGCCGGATGCCCGGGCGCAGTACCGTGTCCTTCCGCCGTTGCAGCACCGACTCGGTGCCCGTCTCGTACACGGTGCCGGCCAGGTTGGTGGCCTCGTGCGTGTCGACCAGCAGGATGCGCTTGTAGACGGCGGGGGCATTGCTCTCGCTTCCCAGCCCGGCGCCGTCGCGGGAGAGCATCAGGAAACGGTGGCCGTCGAGCGCTCGAATCTCGCTTTGCGCCGCCGTGCGGTCGGGTTTGCCCGCGTCGCCGACATCGCGGTACACCGGCAGTTGCACCACGTGATGGCGCACGGGAGCGGTGGGTACCGGATCCTGGCTCACGTCGTAGACGAGCACGCGCGTGTTGCGGCGGCCCTTGTGGCCATCGTCCGCGCTGTCTTGCATCAGCGCGCTCTGCAACACCACGAACAGCGTGCGGCCGTCCGGCGAGAGCGACATGCCTTCGACGCCCTGGTTGTTGCGCCTGCCGGTCTGCGGGGGCCGCAGCGAGCCGAAGTCCGGCTGGCCGTCGCGGTACGGCGCAACCGCGGGCGGCGGCTGGATCACCCCGCGGAGCCGACCTTGCGGATCGAAGTAATAGACGTTGGCGGCGTACTCGTCGCCCACGTAGAACCCGCCGTCGGCGGTGAATTGCAGCGATTCGGCATCCAGCGAAACCTTGCCGGCACCGATGCCCTCATGCGGGGAGGGCAACAGCAGCCCTTGCTGGACCTGGGTGCCCTTGCCCGGGTCGGCCCCGGTGAAGGGCTGGCCGTCGAAATCCCGCAACACCAGGCCGCCGTCCGGCTCGAGGGTCACGCGTCCGTCGGCTGGCGTGAAGCGCACGCGGAAGCGGTGCAGGCGTGCGCTGTAGTCGTAGAACAGCCGGGCTTCGGGATCGTTGCGACCGCGGTCCGGCAACGTCCACAGCACGCCCTCGTAGCCATCGCCGACACGACGCCAGTCGCGCACCTGCAGCGAGGAAAACGAGCCCAGCGTGTCGCCGAGGAAATCCACCGTGCCTGCATCGAGTCTACCGGTGCCGACCAACCCGTCGCTTTCCGCGGCGGGGGCGGTCAGTGGCATGCCCGCGCCGAGCGGGATGGACAGGCACAGTGCGACCGCCAGGCTGCGCAGGGTCAAAATGCGAGCCCCAGCGTCATGAACACCTGGCGCGGCGCCGAGCTGTGCGCGACGACGACGGTGCCGTTCGGATCCACGGGTGCGAACACGCTGGTGTCGAGATTGGCCACATAGCGCTTGTTGGTCACGTTGGCGACGTTCATCGACACCTTCATCCCACTCAGCCTTCCCACCGCGCCGAAGTCGTAGCCGGCGCCCAGGTCGAAGACGGTGAAGCCGCCGAAGCCCTGGTCGTTGGTGTAGGTGTAGTAGCGCCTGCCGGTGTACTTGCCCTGCAGCGAGGCGAACCAGTGGTTGTCCCGCAAGGTCAGCGCGCTGGCGAACATCTTGTCGGGCGTATCCACCTGGCGCTTGCCCGCCGTGGGACGCAGCACGCCATCCTGGATGTAGTCGTCGTTGTAGGTCGAGTGATTCAACGAGAGCGAGTTGTACCAGTCCAGCCAATGCACCGGTTGCCACATCAGGGCGAGTTCCAGGCCCTTGCTGTCGACGCCCCCCACGTTGTAGAAGCGGTTGCCGCAACCCGGGCCGTTGGGCTCGCGGGAATTGCAGGGGTTGTACTGCAGCAGGCGGTCCTCGAATTTCACCGTGTACGCGGCGACCGACGCCTGCATGTCGCCCATCCGCACGCGATAGCCGCCCTCCAGGCTGGTCGAGCGCTCCGGCTTCAGCGGCTCGCCCTGCGAATCCCACACGGCCTGGCTGACGGCCTGGGGGCCGAGCTTGAAGCCACCCTGGAACATCGCGATGTTCTCGGCATAGCTGGCGAACAGCTCCTGGTCCGGGCTTACCTCGAAGCGCACACCCACCTGGGGCAGGAAGCGGTCCCTGGCGCGCAGCGAGCCGGTCGCGAACTGACCACTGGAGGTCGGCGAAATCGGAGTCTTCGCGATACCCGGCATCGCCGCGGCATCGGATCGGGAGTCCGTGCTCTTGAAGCCGAAATCGACCAGAAGCCGTTCTTCCATCAGGTGCAGCGTGTCCTGCACGTAGTACTGGCGGGTCCGCCAAGTGGTCTCCTGGGCAAAGGTGCCCGTATTCGGCTGGCCTGCCAGGTATCCGTTGAGGCTGCGCGGCCCCGTCACGTTGGTGAAGCTGTAGCGCTCGGCACTGCTGGTGTTGTCTTCCTGCCAGTAGCCGACCTGCAGGTGGTGGATGCCGATTTCCCATCCGGCGGAGAACAGGGCGCCGGAACGGTCGATGGAATAACGTGTATCGCGCAGCAGCAGTGGCAATTGTTCCGGCGTGTTGCGATTGGACCACCCGTAGTTCCAGTTGTTGCCGGCACCCTTGTTCTCGTGGTGGTAGACCTGCGCGTGCAGGTCCACGCTGTCCGTCGGCGAGTAGTCGGCGGCGACGTAATAGAGGTCGTCGTCACGCAGCACCTGGCCGCCGGTGAAGGCGCCGTCGGCGTAGGTGTCCGGGCCGGACTTGTCGCAAAGCGCGGCCACCAGCGTGCCCGGATTGCAGTAGGCGCGGCTGAGCGCCTTGTCCCAGTCCGGCGCGTAGCCGCCCCAATCCCAGCCCAGCCGCGCCAGCGCATCCTTGGACATGTAGAAGTCGTTGGCCTGCGAGGTACGCGAGTAGTCGCCGAACGCCGAGATGGAGCCGCGATCGAAGTCGTACACCAGCTTGCCGTTGAACTGCCTGCCATAAGAGGTGTTGTAGGCCCGCTGATCCACGTACAGTTCGGAGCGGCTGTCCATGCCCGAGACATAGGCCGAGAAGCCGCCGAACTGGCCGGTATCGAGGCGCGCGAACGTGCGGCGATTGCCGTTGCTGCCGAAGCTCTGGCTCGCGCGCACGGAAAGGTCGTGGGCCGGATGGCCGCTGAAGTAGGTGACTGCGCCACCCAGGTTGCTGGTCGAGGCGATGCCCAGGTTGGCGATGCCCATCGACAGGTCGGCGCGTGACAGGTTTTCCGGGATCAGCGCGCGGCTGATCGACAGTCCGTTGTAGTTGTTGTATGCCCCGTCGCCGAGCGGCATGCCGTCGAGCGTGTAGCCCAGGCGCGTGGTGTTGAAGCCGCGCACGCTCAGCGACAGCGACTGCTCGTTCACGCCCAGTGCGTCCACCGATTGCATGTTGACGCCAGGCATCATGTTCAGCGCCTTCTGCACGCTGGCGCCGGGTGGCAATGCCACCATGTTTTCAGGCAGCAGGGTCTGGACCTGGCGCGACTGGCGGTGGCCGATGACCTGCATCTTGTCCAGGTCTACGGCCTTGTCGCCGGCCGGCGCCTGCTCGGCGGCCCGGGCGGCGGACATCATGACGAGAGTTGCCGCAATGGCGGCAACGAGGGGTTTGGGGGACATGCGGGTTTCCTCGGAGCGGCGCCGCGGCGGGCTGCCCATGCGGCTGGATCGGCTTTCGGCCTTGCGGGCCGGGATTCTCGCGATCGTTCGTTACCGCCCCGTTACAACCGCGCCTGCGGACCGGACCCGCTCCCCGCGTTCCGGCGCGATCAGGTCGTGCCGGTGGTGCTGGTGTCGTCGCGCTTGTCGCGCGGGGGCAGCGGCTGCTCGCCGTGGTGCAGGAACCACACGTTTTCGGCGATGTTGGTGGCGTGGTCGCCGATTCGTTCCAGGTTCTTGGCCATGAACAGCAGGTGCGTGCACGGGGTGATGTTGCGCGGATCCTCCATCATGTAGGTCAGCAGCTCGCGGAACAGTGCGGTGTACTGCTGGTCCAGGCGCGCATCGTTGTCGCGCACCTGCAGCGCCAGTTCGTCGTCGCCCTCGCGGTAGGCGCGCAGCGCCTGGCGCACCTGGCCGGCGGCCAGCAGGCCCAGCGCGCGCAGTCCGGCCACGTGCGGCAGCGGCGGGGCGGCGTTGAGCGCGATCGAGCGCTTGGCCACGTTGGCGGCATAGTCGCCGATCCGCTCGATGTCGGCCGGGATCCGCAGGGCGGCCAGGATCTCGCGCAGGTCCCGCGCCATCGGCCCGCGCAGCGCCAGCAGCATCACGTCGTGGCTGATCCGGCGCTCGGCCTCGTCGATGGATTCGTCATTGGCCACGATCCTGCGCGCGGCGTTGTCGTCGCGGCGCTCGACCACGTCCAGCGCGGCCTCGAGCTGGGCCACGGCGGTCAGGCCCATGCGCACGACCTCATCGGCCAGGCGGCGCTGTTCCTCGTCGTAGCTTTTCACGATGTGCTCGTGGGGTTGCACGGTGCTCATCAGCCGAACCTCCCGGTGATGTAGTCCTCGGTCTGGCGCTTCGAGGGGCTGGAGAAGATGACCTGGGTGCGGTCGTGCTCGACCAGGTCGCCCAGGTACATGAAGGCGGTATAGTCGGACACGCGTGCGGCCTGTTGCATGTTGTGGGTGACGATGGCGATGGTGTAGTCCGCCTTCAGTTCCTCGACCAGTTGCTCGATGCGGCTGGTGGAGATCGGGTCCAGCGCCGAGGTCGGCTCGTCCAGCAGCAGCACGTCCGGGCGCAGGGCCACGGCACGGGCGATGCACAGGCGCTGCTGCTGGCCACCGGACAGGCCCAGCGCGCTCTGGCCGAGCTTGTCCTTGACCTCGTCCCACAGCGCGGCCTGGCGCAGGGCCTGTTCCACGCGCACGTTCATTTCGGCCTTCGACAGCTTCTCGTGGTGGCGGATGCCGTAGGCCACGTTCTCGAAGATGGTCATCGGAAACGGCACCGGCTTCTGGAACACCATGCCGACCTTGCTGCGCAGCCGGTTCATCGGATACTTGGGCGCAAGGATGTTCTCGCCGTCGAGCAGCACCTCGCCGCGCGCTTCCAGTTTTGGATAGAGCGCGTAGATGCGGTTGAAGACGCGCAGCAAGGTGGACTTGCCGCAGCCGGAGGGACCGATCAGCGCGGTCACGCGCTTTTCCGGGATGTCCAGGTGGATGTTCTTCAGCGCATGGAACTTGTCGTAATAGAAGTCCAGGCCACGCGCGGCCAGCTTGACTGGCGTTGCGACATCGGCGCCGGCATGGGAGGCGACCGCGATGCGCGGCATCCCGGTCGCCTGCGCGGCGGGTTGTGGATCGTTCATGGCGAGGTTCCGGACGGGATCAATCATGGGAAATCCTGTTGCGCAGGAGCATGCCGCGGGCGGCCAGGCTGACCAGCAGCACGAACACGGTCAGCACCAGCGCGCCGGCCCAGGCCAGCACCTGCCAGGATTCGTAGGGGCTGCCGGCGAACTGGTACATGACCACCGGCACCGAGGCCATCGGCCGGAAGATATTGGCGTTCCAGTACTGGTTGCCGAAGGCGGTGAACAGCAGCGGTGCGGTCTCGCCGGAGATGCGGGCCAGGGCCAGCATGATGCCGGTGACGATGCCGGCGGCGGCGCTGCGGTACAGCACCTGCACGATCATCTTCCACTGCGGGATGCCCAGCGACAGTGCGGCCTCGCGCATCTGCACCGGCACCAGGCGCAGCATCTCGTCGGTGGTGCGCACCACCACCGGCAGCACGATGAAGGCCAGCGCCAGCGCGCCGGCCAGGGCCGAGAAGTTGCCGCCGGTCTGCATCACGAACAGGGTGTACACGAACAGGCCCAGCACGATCGACGGGGCCGACAGCAGGATGTCGTTGACGAAGCGCACCATCGTGCCGAACCTGCGCGCGTTGCCGTACTCGGCCAGCCAGGTGCCGGCGGCGATCCCCAGCGGGGTGCCGATGGCGATCGCCAGCGCGCACATCACCATGCTGCCGAAGAAGGCGTTGGCCAGGCCGCCCTGTTCCATCGGCGGCGGGGTCATCTTCGTGAACAGGTCCCAGTTGATCCCGGAGATGCCCTTGGCGATCAGGGTCCACAGGATCCAGCCCAGGAAGAACAGGCCGAACAGCGCGGTGGCGCAGGCCAGTACCACGGCCACTGCGTTGATGATCCGGCGCCGCGTGTAAAGTGCCGAGGAAGCGGAGGCGGCCATCAGTTGCCCTCCCTGCGTGCCAGTTGGGCCAGCATCAGCCGGGCGATGGCCAACACCACGAAGGTCACGATGAACAGCACGAAGCCCAGCAGCAGCAGCGCCGAGCGGTAGGTCTCGGTGGCCTCGCCGAAATCGTTGGCGATCAGCGCGGCGATGGTGGTGCCTGGCTCCAGCAGCGAAGGCGACAGCCGCACCGAGTTGCCGATCACGAAGGCCACGGCCATGGTCTCGCCCAGGGCCCGGCCCAGGCCGAGGAAGATGCCGCCGATCACCGCCGAGCGGGTATAGGGCAGGACGATGTCCCAGCTCACTTCCCAGCGGGTCGACCCCAGCGCATAGGCCGATTCCTTCAGCCGTGTCGGCACGGTGAGGAACACCTCGCGCATCACCGATGAGATGAACGGGATCACCATGATCGCCAGCACGAAGCCGGCGGTGAGCATGCCGATGCCCAGCGGCGGGCCCTGGAACAGCGGGCCGATCAGCGGCAAGGTGCCGAGGTTGTCGTTGAGCCAGGGCGTGACGTATTCGGTCATCACCGGCACCAGCACGAACAGGCCCCACATGCCGTAGATGATCGAGGGGATGCCGGCGAGCAGTTCGATCGCCGTGCCCACCGGCCCGCGCAGCCAGCGCGGCGCGACCTCGGTGAGGAAGAAGGCGATGCCGAAACTGACCGGGACCGCGATCACCATCGCGATCAGCGCGGTGACTAGGGTGCCGTAGATCGGCGCCAGCGCACCGAACTTGTACTCCACCGGATTCCATTCGGCCGAGTAGAAGAAGCTCAGGCCCTGGGTCTGCAGCGCATGGCGACCGCCCCACAGCATCGACAGCGCCGCACCGGCCAGCGCGACCAGGACGAAGGCCACGCAGGCGACCAGCGCGTAGCGGAACAGCCGGTCGGCCCGTGCGTCGCGCAGGCCTCGGCTGTCGGACGGAACGGGAAGGGCGGTAGCGTTCATGGGGTCGTCCCTCCCGCCGTTCCGGCGCAAGCCGGAATCCTGCGATTCCGGCCGGGGGCTGGCCTGAGAGCCGTCTTCATTCGAATGCGTTCGCCCAGTACGCCTCGACCTGCCGCACCAGCTCCGGCGGCAGCGGCACGTAGTGCAGGTCCTGCGCCTGCGCCTGGCCCTGCTCGAAGGCCCACTTGAAGAACTCGCGCACGGCCCGGCTGCGTGCGGCATCCTTCGGCTGCTTCGGCATCAGCATGAAGTTGGTGGCGGTGATCGGCCAGGCCTGCTCGCCGGGGGCATTGGTGATTACCAGGTTGAAGTCCCGGGCATTGGCCCAGTCGGCACTGGCCGCGGCGGCGGCGAAGCTCTCGGCGCTGGGCTGCACCCACTGTCCGGCGGCGTTCTGCAGCGAGGCGTAGGCCATCGCGTTCTGCAGCGCGTAGGCCAGTTCGACGTAGCCGATGCCGCCCTTGATCTGCTGCACGTAGCCGGCCACGCCCTCGTTGCCCTTGCCGCCCACGCCGGTGGGCCACTGCAGCGAGGTGCCTTCGCCGACCTGGTCCTTCCACTCGGGGCTGACCTTGGACAGGTAGTTGCTGAAGTTGAAGGTGGTGCCGGAGCCGTCGGAGCGGTGGACCACGGTGATCTTGTCGGACGGCAGCGCCAGGCCCGGGTTGAGCGCGGCGATGGCCGGATCGTTCCAGGTGGCGATGTTGCCGCGGAAGATGTCGGCCAGCAGCGGGCCGGTCAGGCGCAACCGACCCGGCTCGATGCCCGGCAGGTTGAATACCGGGACCACGCCGCCGACGGCGGAGGGGAACTGGGCCAGGCCGGCCTGCGCCAGTTCTTCGCTGGGCAGCGGCTTGTCGGTGGAGCCGAAGTCCACGGTGCCGGCCTTGACCTGGGCGATGCCGCCGCCCGAGCCGATGGACTGGTAGTTGAGCTTGCGGCCGGTGGCGGCGTTGTAGTCCGCCGACCACTTGGACATCAGCGGGTAGATGAACGAGGCGCCGGCGCCGGAGATCTCCGCGGCCACGCGCTCGCCGGCGGCCGGGGATGCGTCGGCCTGCGGCCCGCCGGTGGCGGTGGAAGCGGCGTCGCTGGACGGTTTGCAGCCGGAAACGGCGAGGCCGACAGCCAGGGACAGGACGAGGAGACGGACCGGAGTGGGCTTCATGGCGCGTGCGGGGTCTGGGCCGGCGGGGCGGCGGGTTGCCATATGGAATGCTGTTTTTGTTACAGCCTCGTGACGGCGGGCGGCCCGGCGCATGAAAGAAAAAAGGAGCGCGTGCCAACGGCACGCGCTCCGGCGAACGGCGGGGGGAGAGAACCCGTCGTTCAAAACTTCATGGTCTGCGCCCAATAGGCCTCGATCTGCTTGACCAGCGCATCCGGCAGCGGCACGTAGTCGAGCTGGCGGGCCTGCTCGTCGCCGTTGGCGTACACCCAGCGGAAGAATTCGCGGGCGTTCTTGGCGCCGGCCAGGTTCTTGGGCTGCCGGTACATCAGGATGAAGTTGGTGGCGGTGATCGGCCAGGATTCCGCGCCCGGGGCGTTGGTCATCACCAGGTAGAAGTCCTTGGCCTTGGCCCAGTCGGCGTTGGCCGCGGCGGCGGCGAAGCTCTCCTGGCTGGGCTGCACGAAGCGGCCGGCGGCGTTCTTCAACGAAGCATGGGCCAGCTTGTTCTGCAGCGCATAGGACAGTTCGACGTAGCCGATGCCGCCCTTGACCTGCTTGACATAGGCCGCCACGCCCTCGTTGCCCTTGCCGCCGATCCCGGCCGGCCACTGCACCGAGGTGCCTTCGCCGACCTTGTCCTTCCACTCGGGGCTGACCTTGGACAGGTAGTTGACGAAGTTGAAGGTGGTGCCCGAACCGTCGGAGCGGTGGACCACGGTGATCTTCTGGTCCGGCAGCGCCAGGCCAGGGTTGAGCGCGGCGATCGCCGGGTCGTTCCACTTGGCGATCTTGCCCAGGAAGATGTCGGCCAGGGTATTGCCGTCGAGCTTGAGCTGGCCCGGGGCGATGCCGGCGACGTTGAGAATCGGCACCACGCCGCCGATCACCGAGGGGAACTGGGCCAGGCCGAACCTGGACAGTTCCTCCGGCTTGAGCGGCGCGTCGGAGGAACCGAAGTCCACGGTGGCGGCCTTGATCTGGGCGATGCCGCCGCCGGAGCCGATCGACTGGTAGTTCACCTGCTTGCCGGTGGCGGCCTTGTAGTCGGTGGACCACTTGGTCATCACCGGATAGATGAAGGACGCACCCGCGCCGGTCACGTCGTTGGCGTGGGCGAACGGGACGAACGAGGCGGCCGCGAGCAGTGCGGCGGCGACGCGGGACTTGAACCTGAAGTTCACGGGGGGCTCCTGGCGGTGGACGGGTCGGGAGGCGGCAACGGCCGCGTCATTTCGCGCCATTGGACCGTTGTCCGATGACAGCGGCGCGTAGCCGAGATGACCGGAATGTGACGCCCAGGGGGAGGGCGTGGCCGACCGGCGCCGCTCCGGCGCGCCGGGCGATGTAACCGTTCCGTCACCCTTGATTCGCGAGGCTGTCAAATCGGGGCCGCAACCTGAGCGGCGTCCATCGGGCCCTCGACTTCCCGCCCCCACCCACGCGTACGATCCTCAGGAGAGCCGCATGCGCCATTCCCTTCTTGCCGTCGCAATCGCCATGGGCCTGGGCGGCACGGTTTCCTTCGAGGCCGCCGCGGCCGACACCGCCGAAGTGGCGGCGCTCAAGGCCGCGCTGGCCCAGTTGCAGGCCCAGCAGGCCGAACTGGTGGCCAGGGTGGCGGAACTGGAGACGCGCACCGATGCGCAGTCCGACGTCAACATCGAGCAGGCCAAGACCAACGAATCGGTGGTGCCGGCGGTCGACTCGCTGAAGAAGCTGGTCAACGACACCAAGGTCGGCGGGCGCATCTTCTTCGACGTCACCAGCCGTACCGAAGAGGTCAACGGGGTCAGGACCAACAACACCGGCACCGGTTTCGACGTGACCCGGATGTACCTGAGCGTGGACCACAAATTCGACAACGTCTGGTCGGCCAACCTGACGTCCGATGCGCAATACCTCTCGTTCGGCTCGGGCGCGGGCGCCAACCAGGCGCACAGCGTCGAGGTCTTCATCAAGAAGGCCTACGTGCAGGCCAAGTGGAGCGATGCACTGTTCATGCGGGTCGGCGCCGCCGACACGCCGTGGGTTCCGTTCGTCGAGAAGTACTACGGCATGCGCTACGTGAACGGCGTGCTGTACGACCGGCTGTCGTACGGCACCTCGGCGGACTGGGGCCTGCACATCGGCGGCGAAACCGCCGGCGGCTTCAACTACGCCGCCGCGATCATCAACGGCCGCGGCTACCGCAATCCGTCGCGCAGCCAGCGGGTGGATTTCGAAGGGCGCGTCGGCTGGGCGCCGACGCCGTACACCGTGGTCGCCGTGGGTGCCTATACCGGGCAGCGCGGCAACAACACCGCCACGGTCGATCCGCCGCACACCGCGCGGCGTCTGAGCGCCATGGCCGCCTATGCCGACACCAAGATGCGTCTGGGCGCGGAATGGTTCACCGCCGACAACTGGGCGGTCACCAACACGCTCGACGACACCGCCTCGGGCTGGTCGGCATGGGCCAGCTATGCCCTGACCAAGAGCGGGATCACCGCCTTCGGCCGTTACGACGACGCCGATACCAGCAAGAAGTTGAACCCGTCCTACAACAACGCCTACTGGCACCTGGGCGTGGAATTCCCGGTGGTCAAGGGCGTCAAGCTTTCGGCGGTGTACAAGGACACCACGGCCAAGGCCGCCAAGGAGACCCGGACCCGGGAACTCGGCGTCTGGGGCGACGTTCAGTTCTGAATCCGGGCCGCCCGCGGTCGGCCGGGGCGCTCAGCCGGGCGTCTTGTCCGGCCAGCGGCACAGGTCGCGGATCACGCACTGCGGGCAGTCGGGCTTGCGCGCCTTGCACACGTAGCGCCCGTGCAGGATCAACCAGTGGTGCGCGTCGTGCATGAACTCGGCCGGCACCCGCCTGAGCAGCCCGTCCTCGACCGCGCGCACGTCCTTGCCCGGGGCCAGGCCGGTGCGGTTGGCGACGCGGAAGATGTGGGTGTCCACCGCCATGGTCGGTTCGCCGAAGGCGGTGTTGAGCACCACGTTGGCGGTCTTGCGGCCGACCCCGGGCAGGGCTTCCAGCGCAGCGCGTTCGCGCGGCACTTCACCGCCGTGTTCGGCCACCAGGATCGCGCAGGTGGCGATCACGTTCTTGGCCTTGGCGTTGTACAGGCCGATGGTGGCGATGTGTTTCTTCAGCCCTTCCTCGCCGAGGGCCAGGATCGCCTGCGGGGTGTTGGCCACCGGGTACAGCCGGCGGGTGGCCTTGTTCACGCCGACGTCGGTGGCCTGGGCCGAGAGGATCACCGCGACCAGCAGTTCGAACGGGGTGGAGTACTCCAGTTCGGTGGTCGGATGCGGATTGAGTTCGCGCAGGCGCGAGAACATCTCGCGGATCTGCTCGCGGGTCATCATGCGCGCGCGCGCCGCCATCAGCCGGACTGCCCGCCGCTGGCCTTGGCGCGGGCGCGGGCCAGGGCCGCGGCTGCGGCCGGCGGCAGTGCCACCAGGGCCGCACTCGCCGTGGCCGCCGCAGGCTGGGAGCCTGCAGCGCGGCGCGCGGCACGTTCGCGGGCTTGCCGGTCCAGCCGTTCGGCGCGCGCGCGATGGCGCGCGCGCGCCGCCCACGCGGTTCGCAGCTGATCCTGGGCTGCGCGCAGCGGCGCATCTTCCGCCGCGTCGCCCGTCGCGAACTGCAACAGGCCGGCGTCCAGCGCCGCATCGACGTCACCGACCCCGAGCAGCGCCAGCAACTGCCGGCGCAAGGCCTTGGCGCTGGTGCCGGCGTCGTACTGGCCCGCCATCGCCGTGCCTCAGCGGTTGCGGAACTGCGGCTTGCGCTTCTCGAGGAAGGCGCCGGTGCCCTCGCGCATGTCCTCGCTGGCGAACAGCAGGGCGAACTGCGCGGTCTCGAACTGCAGGCCTTCCTCGATCGCGCATTCCCCGCCCAGCACCACCGCGTCGAGTATGCCGCGCAGGGCCAGCGGCGCGGCGCTGGCCAGTTGCGCGGCGAGCTGCATCGTCTGTGCCTCCAGTTCGGCGGCCGGGACCACCCGGTTGACCAGGCCCAGTTGCAGTGCCCGCGCCGCATCGATCGGTGCCCCGGTCAGGCACAGCTCCAGCGCCGCGGCGCGGCCGGCCAGGCGCAGCAGGCGTTGGGTGCCCCCGAAACCGGGGACCAGGCCCAGGTTCACCTCCGGCTGGCCCAGCCTCGCGGTGTCGGCAGCGATCCGCAGGTGGCAGGCCATGGCCAGTTCCAGGCCACCGCCCAGTGCGTATCCGTTCAGCATTGCGACGACCGGCTTGGGCAGGCGCTCGATCCGGCGCATCAGGCGCTGGCCGACCAGCGAGAACTCGCGGCCCTCGATCGCGCTCAACCCGTTCATCTCGGCGATGTCGGCACCGGCCACGAAGGCCTTGGGGCCGCTGCCGGTCAGGACCAGCGTCCGCACCGCCGCATCCTCGGCGGCCGCGGCGAAAGCCGCATCCAGCGCCTCCAGGGTCGCCCGGTTCAATGCATTCAGCTTGTCCGGGCGATCGACGGTGAGGATGCGGACGCCATCGGCGTCGCGGCTGAGGACGGGGCTGGCCGTCATGGGGGGACTCCTGGTCGGCAATGTGAAGGCGGGGGCGGGAACTTCCCGCCGGGGCGGCGGTCCCAAGGCCGTCCGCGCTGGCGGGCCGCCGGTGCGGCGGCTATCCTAGCGCGTCCGCTACCGCCGGGCTCCCGCCCGGCGCCACCCTTCCGGAGAAGAATTAGATGAAGTTGCGTCCGATCGCTGTCGCCGTTGCCGCCCTGGCCCTGGCCGGCAGTGCTTTCGCCCAGGACACCGCGTCCGAGAAGGGCAAGCTGAGCTATTACTTCGGCTACGACTACGGCAGCAACCTGGCCGAGCTGCAGGAGCGCGGCGAGCCGCTCGACGTGAACTCCGTGGTCAAGGGTCTGCAGGATGCCCTGGCCAAGAAGCAGCCGGCGGTCAGCGCCGAACAGCTGAAGCCGGCGGTGGAGGCCTTCCAGAAGCGTGAACAGGCCCGCGCCCAGCAGGCCAAGGCGCAGTACGACAAGGCCGCTGCCGAGAACAAGACCCGCTCCGACCAGTTCATGGCCCAGAACAAGGCCAAGCCGGGCGTGCAGACCCTGCCCAGCGGCGTGCAGTACCGCGTCCTGGAACAGGGCAAGGGCGCCAAGCCGACCCAGGCCAGCACCGTGCAGTTGGAAGTGGCCGGTCCGTTCCCGTTCGGCCAGCACCCGGAACAGGCGCGCCCGGCGCAGCAGATCCCCAACATCAAGGTCAGCGAAGTCGAGATGGCCGCCATGCGCGAGGTGCTGCTGCTGATGCCGGCCGGCTCCAAGTGGGAAGTGGCGCTGCCGCCGGACAAGGCCTACGGCGCCGATCCGCGCACCCCGTTCCCGCCGAACGTGGCGGTGGTGTTCGAGATCAAGCTGGTTTCGGTCAAGTAAATCCAGCCTCCGGGGATGCCGCCAAGGGTTCCGCGATCGCGCCGGCCTCGTGCCGGCGCTGTCGTTTCGGCAGGGCGCGTTTCCGCGCTACGCTTGCCCGGACCATGTGCGGCCGACCGTGCTTCCGCTCCATTTCCCGCCCTCCGTCGATCCGGCGCCCGCGCAGGCATCCTCCAGCCCGTGCGTGCGGGCCTGCCGTATCGGCGTGGACGGGCTGTGCGGCGGCTGCCTGCGCAGCCGCGACGAGATCGCGCGCTGGTCGCGGATGGACGAAGGCGAGCGGCGGCGGATGATGGACGGCGAACTGGCCGACCGCGAGCGCGAGCGCTTCGCTTTCCTGGCGTGCCTGCCCGAGCGGGCACGCCTGCGCGCGGCACTGTATCCGTTGCGCCAACCGCCGGCGGGCGAGGGCTGGAACCGTTCCGAACTGGAAGACCTGTTCCCGCCGGCGGCGGTGCCGGCCGAGGCCGCGGTGCTGGTCGGCCTGGTGCCGCGTGGCGACGCGGGCACCCAGGTGCTGCTGACCCGGCGCACCGACGCACTGCGCCACCACGGTGGCCAGGTGAGCTTTCCGGGCGGCCGGGTCGAGGCGCACGACGCCGGAGTGCTGGCTGCGGCGTTGCGCGAGAGCGGTGAGGAAATCGCGCTGGATGCCGCGCAGGTGGCGCCCCTGGGCTACCTGGATCCGCTGCTCACCGTCAGCGGCTTCCGGGTTACTCCGGTGGTGGCCGCGATCGATCCGGCCTACGTGCCGCGCCCGGATCCGGGCGAGGTCGCCGACGTGTTCGAGGTGCCGTTCGGGTTCCTGATGGCGGCGGCGAACCTGCGCCAGATCGAGGTCGAGTACAACGGACGCCCGCGCAGCCTGCTCGAATACGACTGGCCGGGCCAGCGCATCTGGGGCGCGACCGCAGCGATCCTGTACAACCTGCGGCGCAGGCTGGAGGAGGGCGCATGAGCGAAGCGGACTGGACCACGCTGGTGGCAGTGGATGCGCTGGCGGCGAGGCTGGGCGACCCCGCATTGCGCCTGCTCGATGCGCGCGCGGTCCTGGCCGATCCGGCCGCGGGCCGCGCCGCATACGCGGCCTCGCACCTGCCCGGCGCAATCCACGCCGACCTGGACCGCGATCTTTCCGAGCATGCGGTCGCCGGGCAGGGGCGGCACCCGCTGCCCGATCCCGCCGCGTTCGCGCGCCGGGCCGGCGCGTGGGGCATCGGACCTGCACAGCAGGTGGTGGTCTACGATGCCGGCGATGGCAGCATGGCCGCCGCGCGCGCCTGGTGGCTGCTGACAGTGCTCGGCCACACCCGCGTGGCCGTCCTCGATGGCGGACTGGCGGCGTGGCGCGCGGCGGGATTGCCGGAAACCGCCTCGCCCGACGCGCCGGTGGCGTTGCCGCCGTATCCGGCCGCCGGCTTCGACCGTTCGCGGATCGCCGAGGCGGCCGATGTGCTGTCGCGCCTCGGCGAGGCGCCAGGCTGGCTGCTCGACGCGCGCGCCGGGGAACGCTTCCGCGGCGAGGCCGAACCGATCGACCCGGTGGCCGGCCACGTGCCCGGCGCCCTCAACCGGCCGTTCGCGCTGAACCTGCGCGATGGACGTTTCCGTCCCGCGGACGAATTGCGCGCGGAACTCGAGCCGCTGCTGCACGGCCGCCCGCCTGCACAGGCGGTGCTGATGTGCGGTTCCGGGGTGACCGCCTGCCACTTGTTGCTGGCGATGGAATACGCCGGCCTGCCCGGCGCGCAGGTGTACGCCGGTTCCTGGAGCGGCTGGATCGCCGATCCGGCGCGCCCGGTGGCGAGCGGGCCGTAGCGCGGCGCCGGCCTATTTCCCCAGCTTGGCCAGCAGTGCGTGCAGGCCGGCCTGGGTGTCCGGCTCGTACCAGCCATCGACGAAGCGGTCCAGATCCAGGTTTTCCGGCGCCAGCGCCTCCACCAGGTCGGCGCGCGCCCGTGAACGGGTGAGCAGCATCGGCGCGCGCGGCAAGGCCAGCAGCGTACCCAGCCACTCCAGCGCGCGCGGCAGCACCTGCCCGGCGTCGGCCAGTTCGTCGACCAGCCCGATCCGCAGCGCTTCCTCGGCCGGCACCATGCTGCCGCCGACCAGCAGCCGCTCGGCGCGGTAGCGGCCGATCACGCGCCGCATCAGCCGCTGGGCACCGTCGGGCACGGCCAGGCCGACCTGGGTCTCGTTCATGCCGATCATGTAGGGCTTGGCCGGGTTCGGCGAGCGCGCCATCACCCGGTAGTCGCAGCACAGCGACAGCACGCAGCCGCCGGCGGGGGCGTGGCCGGCGATCGCCGCCGCCACCGGAATGCGCAGGCCCGCCAGCGCGCGCGCCGCGCCGAAGAACGCGCCCCAGGCCGCGTGCAGCGCCTGCCGGTCCTGGCCCAGCGACATCAGGTGCGGCACGTCCAGGCCGGCGGAGAAGATCCCGGTCGCGCCGGACAGCACCACCGCCTCGGCGTCGCCGGCCACCGCTGCGTCCAGCGCGGCGATCAATGCGCGGCACAGCGCCGGGTCCAGCGCATTCACCGGCGGCCGCGCCAGGCGCAGCTCGCGGATGCGGCCGTGGTCGAAGGTCTGCACGTGGTGGGTCATGGAGCGTCCGTGGTGGCGGGCGGGAGTGTCGGTATCATAGGCGGATGCGCACGCAATGGATCCTTCCTTTCTGGTTGTCGCTGGCCGTCGCCGCGATGCCCCTGGCCACGTCGGCACACCCCGGCGACAAGCCGGCGCAGGCGCCCGCCTGCCTGGTGGTCGAGGACGGCTGGATCCGTCTGCCGCCGACGCCACGGCCGATGCTCGCCGGCTTCGGCCGCATCGCCAATCGCTGCAAGGAAGGGCAGGCGGTGGTGGCGGTGCGCAGCCCGCGATTCGGCGAGGTATCGCTGCACGAGACCCGCATGGTCGACGGCGTCAGCCGGATGCGCGAGCTGGAACGGCTGCCGGTCCCCGCCGGCGGGCAGGCCGTGCTGCAACCGGGCGGACTGCACCTGATGTTGATGGAGCCGGATGCGGTGCTGGCCGAAGGCGAACGGGTGCCGCTGGTGCTGGTGCTGGATGACGGGCGCGAGATCGGCGCCGAGCTGGTGGTGGCCAAGGCTGCACCCAGCCCCTGATCGCAAGCAACGAACTGAGTGGCATGTGGCCACGAGGGAGACAGGCATGAACGGGGCGGACCGGGCGAATCGAAGCGGGGCGCCGCCGCGAGGCATCCTGTTGGCAAGCGACCTCGGCGCGCGCAGCGACCGCGCATTCGATCGCGCCGTGCAGTTGGCCCGGGCCTGGGATGCGCGCCTGGTGGTGGCCACGGTGATCGAGGCGAACGCAGGCCAGGCCGAGGCGATGGTGGTGCGCGATCCGCCCGACTGGTACCGCGGCGAAGATCCGGTGCACGCCGCCGAACGGCGCCTGCTGGAAGATGCCTCGGCGCGCGGGGTGCGCGCCGCGTTGCGGGTGGAGCGGGGCACCCCGGACGAACGGCTGCTGGAGGTGGCGGACGAGGAAGGCTGCGGCCTGGTGGTGACCGGCGTGGCGCGGCACGAATCGCTCGGGCGCACGGTGCTCGGTTCGACCGTGGACCGGCTGGCGCGGCGCTCGCAGGTGCCGGTGCTGGTGGTACGCGGGCGCGTGCACGCGCCCTACCGGCGCATGCTGGTGGCCAGCGACTGGTCGGCTTCGTCCGAGCACGCGCTGTGGACCGCGGCCACGCTGTTCCCGGATGCGGCGATCACCGTCCTGCACGGCTACGAGGTGCCGATGGCCGGGCTGATGGACGCCGCGCGCGACGGGATGCTGCAGGCGGCGCGCGACCAGGCCCTGGCCGACGGTCGCCGGTTCATCGACCGTTGCCGGCTGCCGGGCGGTTCCGGCAACGTCAGCCTGGTGGTCGAGCGCGGGGATCCGTCGTTGCTGATGCGGCTGTATGCCGGCCAGTTCCCGGTCGACCTGGCGGTGGTCGCGACCCATGGGCGTAGCGCGCTGTTCGACATGCTGCTCGGCAGCGTGGCCCAGCGCCTGATCGAGGACTCCCCGGTGGATACCCTGGTGGTGCGCGACCCGCGCACGGCCTGACCGGGTCAGGTGCAGGCGGCGCGGATCGCTTCGGGGAGCGGCACGCTCCTGCCGGTCCGGGTATCCATCCAGACCACGACCACGTTGCCGTCCGAATACAGCACCCGCTCGTCCTTCTGGTCGAGGATGCGATGGCCGATGGTCACGCTGCTGTTGCCCAGCTTCTCGACGAACAGCTCGACCACGACGTCGCCCGGCCACACGATCGGCATGCGGTAGTTGACGTTGGTCGCGGCCACCACCGGCATGACGGTCTCCTGCATCGAGAACGACACGCCCGGCACGGCGGCCAGCCAGCGCACCCGCGCCTCCTCCAGGTAGGAGACGTACTTGGCGTTGTTGACGTGGCCCATGCTGTCCATGTCGCGCCAGCGCACGCTGATCGGCACCCGGGCCAGCGGGGTATGGGAGGGGGTGACATTCATGCGGAGGCCTTCTTGCGGGGATTCTTGCGCGGCGGCAGCACGTCGGGTTTGGCCACGGCCGCCGGCTTGCTGCCCCGGGCGCCCTTCGAGGCCGGCAGCAGCTTGGCCAGGAAGCGGCCCGTGTGCGAGTCGGGATTGGCGGCGATCTGCTCCGGCGTGCCGGTGGCGATGATCTGCCCGCCACGATGTCCGCCTTCGGGCCCCAGGTCCACCACCTGGTCGGCGGTCTTGATCACGTCCAGGTTGTGTTCGATCACCACCACCGTGTTGCCCTCGTCGCGCAGCCGGTGCAGCACGCCGAGCAGGTGCTCGATGTCGTGGAAGTGCAGGCCGGTGGTCGGCTCGTCGAGGATGTACAGGGTTCGGCCGGTGTCGCGCCGCGACAGCTCCTTGGACAGCTTCACCCGCTGCGCCTCGCCCCCGGACAGGGTGGTCGCGCTCTGGCCGAGCTTGACGTAGCTCAGGCCCACGTCGACCAGGGTCTCGAGCTTGCGTGCGATCGCCGGCACGGGCTGGAACAGGGCGAGCGCGTCCTCGACCGTCATCTCCAGCACGTCGTGGATGCTGTAGCCCTTGTACAGGATGTCCAGGGTCTCGCGGTTGTAGCGCTTGCCGTGGCACACGTCGCAGGGCACGTACACGTCCGGCAGGAAGTGCATCTCCACCTTGATCAGGCCGTCGCCCTGGCAGGCCTCGCAGCGACCGCCGCGCACGTTGAAGCTGAAGCGCCCGGGCGAATAGCCGCGTGCGCGTGCCTCGGGCACCTGCGCGTACAGCTCGCGCAATGGCGTGAACAGGCCGGTATAGGTGGCCGGGTTGGAGCGCGGCGTGCGCCCGATCGGCGACTGGTCGATGTCGACCACCTTGTCGAACAGGTCCAGGCCCTCGATCTCGCGGTAGGGCGCGGGCGAATGCGAGGCGCCGTTGATCTCGTTGGCCGCCAGCGCGTACAGGGTGTCGTTGACCAGGGTGGACTTGCCCGAGCCGGACACCCCGGTGATGCAGGTCATCAACCCGGCGGCGATCTCCAGGTCCACGTCCTTGAGGTTGTTGCCCGACGCGCCACGCAGGTGCAGGGTCATCTTCGGATTGGGCTTGTGGCGCTTGTCCGGCACCTCGATGCTGCGCTTGCCCGACAGGTACTGGCCGGTGACCGAGCGCGGCGACTTCAGGATGTCGGCCAGCTGGCCCTCGCCGACGATCTCGCCGCCGTGCACGCCGGCGCCCGGGCCGATGTCGAGGATGTGGTCGGCAGCGCGGATGGCGTCCTCGTCGTGCTCGACCACGATCACCGTGTTGCCCAGGTCGCGCAGCCGGGTGAGGGTGCCGAGCAGGCGCTCGTTGTCGCGCTGGTGCAGGCCAATGGACGGCTCGTCGAGCACGTACATCACGCCGACCAGACCCGCACCGATCTGGCTGGCCAGGCGGATGCGCTGGGCCTCGCCGCCGGACAGGGTGTCGGCCTTGCGCTCCAGGGTCAGGTAGTCCAGGCCGACGTCGACCAGGAAGCCCAGCCGCTCATTGATCTCCTTGACGATCTTGGCCGCGATCTCGCCGCGCCAGCCCGGCAGTTCCAGGCCGCGGAAGAACGCCAGCGCCTCGTCCACCGGCAGCACCACCAGCGCGGGCAGCGGTTTGTCCGCGACGAAGACATTCCGCGCGGCGCGGTTCAGGCGCGCGCCGCCGCAATCGGGGCAGGGTCGCTCGCTGATGTACTTGGACAGCTCCTCGCGCACCGCCGGCGACTCGGTCTCGCGGTAGCGGCGCTCCAGGTTGTTGACGATGCCCTCGAAGCGGTGCTTGCGCTGGGTGCGTCCGCCGCTTTCGGTGAGGTAGGTGAAGGTGATCACCTCCTCGCCGCTGCCGTACAGCACCGCCTGCCGCGCCGCCTCAGGCAATGTCTGCCAGGGTGCGTCCACGTCGAAGCGGTAATGCTTCGCCAATGAATTGACCAGTTGGAAGTAGTAGGCATTGCGCCGGTCCCAGCCGCGCACCGCGCCGGCGGCCAGCGACAACTCGGGATGCGCGACCACCCGGGCCGGGTCGAAGAACTGGGCCACGCCGAGGCCGTCGCAGGACGGGCAGGCGCCCATCGGCGCGTTGAACGAGAACAGGCGCGGTTCCAGCTCGGGCAGCGAGTAGTCGCACACCGGGCAGGAGTACTTGGACGAGAACAACTGCGGTGCGGCAGACGGGTCGTCCAGCGACATCACCATGGCCATGCCGTCGCCCAGCTTGAGCGCGGTCTCGAACGATTCGGCCAGGCGCTGCTTGATGTCATCGCGCGGGCGGAAGCGGTCGATCACCGCCTCGATGGTGTGCTTCTGGCGCAGCGCCAGCGCCGGCACCGCGTCGATCTCGTGAATCTCGCCGTTCACCCGCACCCGCACGTAGCCCTGCGCGCGCAGCTGCTCGAACACCTGGGCATGCTCGCCCTTGCGCTCGCGCACCACCGGCGCCAGCAGCATCCAGCGTTGTTCAGGGTCCAGCGCCAGCACCTGGTCCACCATCTGGCCCACGGTCTGCGCCTGCAGCGGATAGCCGTGGTCCGGGCAGCGCGGGATACCCACGCGCGCGTACAGCAGGCGCAGGTAGTCGTAGATTTCGGTGATCGTGCCCACGGTCGAGCGCGGGTTGTGCGAGGTGGACTTCTGCTCGATCGAGATCGCCGGCGACAGGCCCTCGATGTGGTCCACATCGGGTTTCTCCATCACGCTCAGGAACTGCCGGGCGTAGGCCGACAGCGACTCGACGTAGCGGCGCTGGCCCTCGGCGTAGATGGTGTCGAAGGCCAGCGAGGACTTGCCGGAACCGGACAGGCCGGTGATCACGATCAGCTTGTCGCGCGGCAGGTCGAGGTCGATGTTCTTGAGGTTGTGCGTCCGCGCGCCGCGGATGCGGATCGTGTCCATCGCCATCGGGCAGGGGGTCCGTCTGGGGCTGTGGGGAAGGCCGGCAACGGCCAATCAATCAGCCTACCGGCCAGACGATTTGGGGGCAATGCGCGGTCCCGGCAAGCCGCACGCACGTGGCCAACGGCCCGGAAGGGACCAGGCGTTCAGGTGGACGCGACCGCCGCCGTTGCGGGCAACGGGGTGTCCAGCCACGGCAGCGCCTTCCCGACCAGCGGCCCGACCAGCAGCGCGAAGGCCACCGTGCCCACGCCGACGGCGCCGCCCAGCAGCCAGCCGGCCACCAGCGCCGAGCCTTCCAGCAGGGTGCGCACCAGCCAGATCGGCCAGCCCAGGCGCCGGTGCAGGCCGGTCATCAGCCCGTCGCGCGGCCCGGCGCCGAAGCGGGCGCCGATGTACAGCCCGGTGGCCAGCGCCAGCAGCACCAGCCCGGCGGCGAACGCCAGCACCTGCTGCCAGAGGACGTGGACGTCCGGCAGCAGCCACAGCCCGATCTCCGCGCTGGGCCCGATCAGCAGGGTGTTGAGTACCGTGCCCAGTCCCGGCATCTGCCGCAACGGCCACCACAGCAGCAGCACCCCGGCGCCGACCACCACCACCACGGTGCCGAACGACCACCCGGTGGCCCGGGCCAGGCCCTGGGCGAGCACGTCCCACGGCGCCAGCCCCAGGTTGGCGCGCACCATCAGGCTCATGCCGATGCCGAACAGGAACAGGCCGACCAGCAGCTTGGCCAGACGGCGGGGGAACAGGGGCGGGAGGGTCACGCGAAGGTGCCGGAAAAGGGGGGCGGGGCGGGATCATATCGGCCAGGACGCAAAGCCGGGCCGGGGCGTTCCGCCCCGGGGTGCCGGAGGCTGAACGGCCTGTCCGGCAACTTGCGAGTAACCGCTTGAATGCCTTACAATTCCGCTTCTGTCCGCCCTCGATGGCGGCCAGGTCCAAGAATAACTACAGAACCGAGAGACCCAAGACATGTACGCAGTACTGGTAACCGGCGGTAAGCAATACCGCGTGGCGCAGGGCGAAACGCTCCGCGTCGAGAAGCTCGAGGCCGAGGCCGGCAGCGAGATCAAGTTCGACAACGTCCTGCTGCTGGGCGACAGCGACGGCATCAAGGTCGGCGACGCGCTCAAGGGCGCCAGCGTGACCGCCAAGGTGGTCGGCCACGGCCGCGCCGACAAGGTCCGGATCATCAAGTTCCGCCGCCGCAAGCACCACATGAAGCGGCAGGGCCATCGCCAGCACTACACCGAAATCGAAATCACCGGCATCGCCGGCTAAGCACAAGGAGAATTCGTCATGGCACATAAAAAGGGCGTAGGCTCCTCGCGCAACGGCCGCGATTCCAACCCGAAGTACCTGGGCGTCAAGATCTTCGGCGGCCAGGCCGTCGAGGCCGGCAACATCATCATCCGCCAGCGCGGCACCCAGTTCCATCCGGGTGCCGGCGTGGGCCTGGGCCGCGACCACACGCTGTTCGCGCTGGTCGACGGCAAGGTGGAGTTCTCCACCAAGGGCGCGGCCAAGCGCCGTACCGTCAGCGTCGTCGGCGAAGCCTGATCGCGCCGCCGCGCCCCTGGCGCGGCCCGCTTCCGGCTCCCGGTGTCGCAGCGAAAGCCCCGCTTCGGCGGGGCTTTCCGTTTCATGCGGCAGCCATGCGGCGGCCATAAAGCGGTTACGCTTCCACTGCTCCCCGATACCCCTCCACCGGTACCGCCCCCATCCCATGAAACTCGTCGACGAAGCAGAAATCGAAGTGACCGCCGGCAACGGCGGCAACGGCTGCGTTGGTTTCCGCCGCGAGAAGTTCATCCCGATGGGCGGGCCGGACGGTGGCGACGGTGGCAACGGCGGCAGCGTGTGGCTGCAGGCCGACGAGAACCTCAACACCCTGGTCGACTTCCGCCACGAGCGCAGCTTCCGCGCCCAGCGTGGCGAGAACGGCATGGGCCGGCAGATGTACGGCAAGGGCGGCGAGGACAAGGTGGTCACCGTGCCGGTCGGCACCGTGGTCGCCAACGTCGATACCGACGAGGTGATCGGCGACCTCACCCGCCACGGCGACCGCCTGCTGGTGGCCCGCGGCGGCAAGGGCGGGCTGGGCAACATGCACTTCAAGAGCTCGGTCAACCGCGCCCCGCGCCAAGCCACGTCGGGCGAACCGGGCGAGCAGCGCACCCTGCGCCTGGAGCTGAAGCTGCTGGCCGACGTGGGCCTGCTGGGCTTCCCCAATGCCGGCAAGAGCACCTTCATCCGCGCGGTATCGGCGGCTACGCCGAAGGTGGCCGACTACCCCTTCACCACCCTGTACCCCAACCTGGGCGTGGTCAGCGTCGAGCCGCACCGCAGCTTCGTGATCGCCGACATTCCCGGCCTGATCGAGGGCGCGGCCGAGGGCGCCGGGCTGGGCGCGCAGTTCCTGCGCCATCTGCAGCGCACCGGGCTGCTGCTGCATCTGGTGGACCTGGCGCCCATGGAGGGCGGGGTGGAGGGCGTATCCCCGGCCGAGCAGGTGCGCGCCATCGAGCACGAGTTGGGCAAGCACGATCCGGAACTGCTGGCCAAGCCGCGCTGGCTGGTGCTGAACAAGGCCGACCTGATGTTCGCGGACGAGGCTGCCGCGCGTGCCGCCCAGGTGGTGGCCGAACTCGGCTGGGAGCAGCCCTGGTTCCTGGTTTCGGCGCTGGGCCGCGAGGGCACCTGGCCGATCATGCTGGAAGTGATGGCGTTCCTGGACCGGCAGCGCCAGGCCGCGGCCGAGGCGGGCGAAGATGCCGCCGGTTGAGGCACGGCAGTGGAACGCAAGAAACCCGGCCGGAGCCGGGTTTCTTGTAAGTGCCACTGCCTGGCAGAAAGCCGGCGCGGGCGCCGGCTTGCCCGGACCGTTGCGGTCAGGCGGCCTTGAGCGCCTTGATCCGGGCGTTCAGGCGGGCCTTGTGGCGAGCAGCCTTGTTCTTGTGGATCAGGCCGCGCGAGCTGAACCGGTCCAGGATCGGCTGGGCGGTGGCGAAGGCAGCCTCGGCGCCGGCAGCGTCGTTGGCGTCCAGGGCCTTGAGGACCTTCTTGACGGCGGTGCGGAGCTGCGAACGCTGGGCAGAGTTGCGCTGGTTGCGCACGACGGTCTGCTTGGCGCGCTTCTTGGCGGACTTGATGTTGGCCACGACGGTGAATTCCCGAAATACTGTGTAATAGGTGCGGTTGGGTACAGCGAACGCGAAATTATGGCGGATTCAAGCACTTGGGTCAACTCCCCCTGCAGGGGCCCGGAGCCGGGCCGATGAGCGACAACCGATTGCTGCGCTCGACCGCGGTTTTCAGCGGGATGACCTTCCTGTCCCGGCTGGCCGGCTACCTGCGCGACTGGCTGCAGGCCAGCCTGTTCGGCGCCGGACCGGCGGTCAGCGCCTTCGTGGTGGCCTACCGGATCCCCAACTACCTGCGCCGGATCTTCGCCGAGGGCTCGTTCTCGGCGGCGTTCGTGCCGGTGCTGACCGAGCTCAGGCAGCAGGGCGACGACAAGGCGGTCCAGGACTTCCTCGACCACATCGCCGGCGCCCTGCTGGCCGCCGTGCTGGTGGTGACCGGACTGGGCATGCTGCTGGCGCCGTGGATCGCGCGGCTGTTCCTGCTGTTTGCCGGGCGCGAATCCGAGCTGGTGGCGCTGACCGCGCAGATGCTGCGGATCACCTTTCCCTACCTGGCGTTCATCTCGATGACCGCGTTGGCCGGCGGGGTGCTCAATACCTACCGGCGCTTCGGCCTGCCGGCGTTCACCCCGGTGCTGCACAACGTGGCGGTGATCGCGGCGATGCTGCTGCTGGCCGACCGGGTGGCGCCGCCGGAGAAGGCGCTGGCCTGGGGCGTGTTCGCCGGCGGCGCGGCGCAGATGCTGCTGCTGTGGCCGGCGATGGGGCGGCTGGGGCTGCGTCCGCGGTTCCGGCTGGGGTTTGGCCATCCGGGTGTGCGCAAGGTGTTCAGGCTGATGTTGCCGACGATCTTTTCCTCCTCGGTGGCGCAGATCAACCTGCTGGTGGGCACCGTGTTTGCCTCGCTGCTGGTGGTGCAGGCGCAGTCCTGGCTGTACTACTCCGACCGCCTGACCGAACTGCCGCTGGGCCTGTTCGGCGCGGCCATCGGCACGGTGATCCTGCCGCAGCTCTCGCGCAACTACGCCGAGGCCGATGCGCGCGGGTACTCGAAGTCGCTGGACTGGGGCCTGCGCATGATCCTGCTGGTCGGGCTGCCGGCCGCGCTGGGCCTGGCGCTGCTGGCCGAGCCGTTGACCGCCTCGCTGTTCCGCTACGGCCGCTTCACCGAGCACGACACGCGCATGGTCGGCGCCAGCCTGACCGCGATGAGCTTCGGCATCCCGGCGTTCATGCTCAGCCGGGTGCTGCTGTCGGCGTTCTTCGCCCGCCAGGACACGCGCACGCCGATGTGGGTGGCCATCGCCACGGTGGCGGCGAACGTGCTGCTGACGGTCTCGCTGGTCACGCCCCTGTGGATGCGCGGGGTCGAGGCCGCCCACGTCGGCATCGCCGCGGCCACCGCCGCCGCCGGCATCCTCAACGCGCTGCTGCTGTGGCGGATCCTGCGCCGGCGCGGGCTGTACGTGGCCGAGCCGGGCTGGTGGCGCTGGCTGGGGCGGATCGCGCTGGGGCTGGCGGCGATGGCCGCGGCGGTGCTGGTGGTGCGCGAATGGGTCGGCCAGTGGACCGCGCTGAGCGTGCAATGGCGCTGGATCTGGCTGCTGGCCGCGGTGGCCGCCGGCGCGCTGGCCTATGGCGGGGTGATGCTGGCCACCGGCCTGCGCCTGCGCCACCTGCGCGGGCCTTGAGGTCGATGCGGCCGGCTATACTTGGCGCCTGATGAACAGGCTGTTCCGTGACGTCGATGGCGGGTCGCTGTGCCCGCGCGGCAGCGTGGTCTGCATCGGCGCCTTCGACGGCCTCCACCTGGGCCACCGGGCGCTGCTGCGCCATGCGGTCGCGCGCGCGCAGGCGCTGGGGCTGCCCGCGGTGGCGCTGAGCTTCGAGCCATTGCCGCGCGAGTTCTTCGCCCGCGACAACCCGCCGCCGCGGCTGACCCTGCCGCGCGACCGCATCGGCGGCCTGCTGGCGCTGGGCGTGGACAGGCTCGGCCTGCTGCGTTTCGATCCGGCGCTGGCGGCGATGCCGGCGCAGGAGTTCGTGCGCCGGGTGCTGGCCGGACGGCTGGGTGCGCGCGAGGTGTGGATCGGGCCGGAGTTCCGCTTCGGCAACCGCCGCGGCGGCGACCTTGCCCTGCTGCAGGCGCTGGGCGCGGAGCTGGGTTTCGAGGCTGGCGAGATCGAGCCGGTGACCGTGCCGATGAATGGGCAGGGCGAGCGGGTGTCGAGCACGCGCATCCGCGAGGCGCTGCGCGCCGGCGAGTTCGGGCAGGCGGCCACGCTGCTGGGGCGGCCCTACGCCATCGGCGGGCGGGTGGTGCGCGGGCGCCAGCTCGGCCGCACCCTGGGGTTCCCCACTGCGAACCTGCGCTTTCCGAAGACGCCAGCGCTGTCGGGCATCTACGCCACCTGGGTGCATGGGGCAGGCGCGGGTCCGAACGGTGACGGGCGCTGGCCGTCGGTGTCCAGCTTCGGCACCCGGCCCACGGTCGATGGCGTGGAGCCGTTGCTGGAAGCGCACCTGTTCGACTTCGACGGCGACCTGTACGGGCGCCATATCGAAGTGGAGTTCGTCGCCAAGCTGCGCGACGAGGAGAAATTCCCCGACCTGGCGACGCTGACGGCGCAGATGCATCGCGATGCCGACCAGGCGCGGCAGGTGCTCGCTGATGCCGCGCACCAGACCTCCATCCCACAAACCGCCACACGACGGTAGCACCGTGACCCAGGACTACAAAGCCACCCTCCACCTGCCCGCCACGGATTTCCCGATGCGCGGCGACCTGCCCAAGCGCGAGCCGGACACCCTGGCGCGCTGGGAGGCGCAGGACCTGTACGCGCAGTTGCGCGAGAACGCCAAGGGGCGGCCGCTGTTCGTGCTGCACGACGGCCCGCCGTACGCCAACGGTGCGATCCACCTCGGCCATGCGGTCAACAAGATCCTCAAGGACATCATCGTCAAGTCGCGCTACCTGGCCGGCTTCGACGCGCCCTACATCCCGGGCTGGGACTGCCATGGCCTGCCGATCGAGATCGCGATCGAGAAGAAGTGGGGCAAGGTCGGGGTCAAGCTCGACGCCACCGAGTTCCGCGCCAAGTGCCGCGAATATGCGCTGTCGCAGATCGAACTGCAGCGCAAGGACTTCAAGCGCCTGGGCGTGATCGGCGACTGGGAGCATCCGTACCGGACCCTGGACTTCCGCTTCGAGGCCAACGAGATCCGCGCGCTGGCCAAGGTGATCGAGAACGGCCACCTGACCCGCGGAGTCAAGCCGGTGCATTGGTGCTTCGACTGCGGCTCGGCGCTGGCCGAGGCCGAGATCGAGTACCAGGACAAGGTCTCGCCGGCGGTGGACGTGGCCTATGCCGCGCGCGATCCGCAGGCGGTGGGCAAGGCGTTCGGGGTCGAGGTGCCGGCCGATGTCGAGATCGCGGTGCCGATCTGGACCACCACGCCGTGGACGTTGCCGGCCTCGCTGGCGGTGTCGCTCGGACCGGAACTGGAGTACGCCCTGGTCGAAGGCCCGGCCCACGATGGCCGCCGCCGCTGGCTGGTGCTGGCCGACGCGCTGACCGAACGCGCGCTGCAGCGCTACGGCGTCGCCGGCGTCGCGGTGCACGGCCAGGCGAAGGGTGCGGCGCTGGAGGGCCTGCTGCTCGCCCATCCGTTCTACGACGAGCGCGACATCCCCGTGATCCTGGGTGACCACGTGTCGGCCGAGGATGGCACCGGCGCGGTGCACACCGCGCCCGGACACGGCCAGGACGACTACGTGGTCGGCAAGGCCTACGGCCTGCTCGACAGGTACACCGCCGCGCAGATCAATCCGGTCGACGGCCGCGGCGTGTACCTGCCATCCACCCCGGCCGCGCACGGGGTGGAGCTGGCCGGGCTGCACATCTGGAAGGCCAACGACGTCATCGTCGAGGTGCTGCGCGCCAGCGGCGCGCTGCTGGCGGCGGTCAAGCTCGAGCACAGCTACCCGCACTGCTGGCGGCACAAGACCCCGATCGCGTTCCGCGCCACGCCGCAGTGGTTCATCTCGATGGAGCAGGCCAACCTGCGCGCCGACGCACTGGCCGCCATCGACACGGTGAAGTGGTACCCGGAATGGGGCAAGGCGCGCATCGCCGGGATGGTCGAGGGCCGCCCGGACTGGACGATCTCGCGCCAGCGCACCTGGGGCGTGCCGATCGCGCTGTTCGTGCACCGCGAGACCGGCGAGCCGCATCCGGGCAGCAGCGAACTGATGCGCCAGGTCGCGGAACGCGTGGAGCAGGGTGGCGTGGACGTCTGGTACACCCTGGATCCGGCCGAACTGCTCGGCGCCGAGGCGGTCGACTACGACAAGATCACCGACATCCTCGACGTCTGGTTCGATTCGGGCGTCACCCACGAATGCGTGCTGCTGGAGCGCGGCCTGGGCAAGCCGGCCGACCTGTACCTGGAAGGCTCGGACCAGCACCGCGGCTGGTTCCAGTCCTCGCTGCTCACCGGCGTGGCGATCGACAAGGCCGCGCCGTACCGGCAGTGCCTGACCCACGGCTTCACCGTGGACGAGCACGGCCGCAAGATGTCCAAGTCGCTCGGCAACGGCATCGAGCCGCAGGACATCATGAAGACCCTGGGCGCGGACATCCTGCGCCTTTGGATCGCCTCGGCCGACTACAGCAACGAGATGTCGCTGTCGCAGGAGATCCTCAAGCGCAATGCCGATGCCTATCGCCGCCTGCGCAACACCGCGCGCTTCCTGCTGGCCAACCTGCACGGCTTCGAGCCGGCGCGCGACCTGCTGCCGCTGGAGGACATGGTCGCGCTGGACCGCTGGATCGTGCACCGCGCCTGGGAGGTGCAGGAGAAGGTCAAGGCCGCCTACGAGGACTACGATTTCGCTGCCATCGTGCAGGCGCTGCTGAACTTCTGCAGCGTGGACCTGGGTTCGCTGTACCTGGACGTGACCAAGGACCGGCTGTACACCATGGGCGAGGATTCGCGCGGGCGGCGCAGCGCGCAGAGCGCGATGTTCCGCATCGCCGAGGCGTTCGTGCGCTGGATCGCGCCGGTGCTCAGTTTCACCGCCGACGAGCTGTGGGGCTATCTCCCCGGCGAGCGCAAGGACAACGTGCTGTTCGCCACCTGGTACGACGGCCTGGCGCCGCTCCCGGCCGGCGCCGAACTGGGTGCGGCCGAGTTCGACCGGTTGCTGGCCCTGCGCGAGCAGGTGGCCAAGGTGCTCGAACCGATGCGCGCCAACAGCCAGATCGGTGCGGCGCTGGAGGCCGAGATCACCGTGACCGCTGGCCCCGAAACCGCCGCGCGCCTGCAGCCGCTGGCCGAGGAACTGCGTTTCCTGTTCATCAGCGGTGACGTGACCGTGGTGCCGGCGCAGACCGACGACATCTTCGTCAGCGCCCAGCCCACGACCAAGGCCAAGTGCGTGCGCTGCTGGCACCATCGCGCCGACGTGGGCAGCGATGCGCGGCATCCGGAACTGTGCGGCCGCTGCGTGTCGAACATCGAAGGCCCGGGCGAAGCGCGCAGGTGGTTCTGAGCATGGACACGACGCGTCCCAGCCCCAATGCGATGGCATGGCTGCTGCTCTCGGCGGCGGTCATCGTCCTCGATCAGTGGAGCAAGGCCTGGGTGCTGTCCAGCCTGCCCGAGCACACCGCCGTGCCGGTAATCGATGGTTTCTGGAACTGGTACCGCACCTACAACACCGGCGCGGCCTTCAGCTTCCTGGCCAATGCCGGCGGCTGGCAGGCCTGGTTCTTCACCGTGCTGGCCTTCGCCATCTGCGGCCTGCTGACATGGTGGCTGTGGCGCACCCCGCGCGGCGAATGGCGCCAGGCACTGCCGTACGCGCTGGTGATCGGCGGCGCGCTGGGCAACGTGATCGACCGCCTCGTGCACGGCCACGTGATCGATTTCATCCAGTGGCACTGGCGCGGGCACTACTGGCCCGCGTTCAACCTGGCCGATGCGGCGATCGTGGGCGGCGCCATCGGCATCGCCGTGTTCGGCCTGTTCGACGGCAAGCGCAAGGCCGGGGAGTAGACTGCGCACCATGGACGTCATCCTGGCCAATCCCCGCGGTTTCTGCGCCGGCGTCGATCGCGCGATCGAGATCGTCAAGCGCGCGATCGAGACCCTGGGCGCGCCGATCTACGTGCGCCACGAGGTCGTGCACAACCGTTTCGTAGTCGAGGACCTCAAGGAGCGCGGCGCGGTGTTCGTCGAGGAACTGGACGAGGTGCCGGATGGCGCCACGGTGATCTTCAGCGCCCACGGGGTGTCGCGCGCGGTGTGGAACGAGGCCGAGCGCCGCGGTCTGAAGATATTCGACGCGACGTGCCCGCTGGTGACCAAGGTGCACTTCGAGGTGGCCCGCCATTGCCGTGCCGGGCGTGACGTGGTGCTGATCGGCCACGCCGGGCATCCTGAGGTCGAGGGCACGATGGGGCAGTGGAACCGCGAGAATGGCGGCGGTGCAATCCACTTGGTCGAGGACATCGATGACGTGGCGACCCTGCAGGTCGGCCAGCCGGACAACCTGGCCTACACGACGCAGACCACGCTGTCGGTGGACGACACCCGCGGCATCATCGAGGCATTGCAGCAACGCTTTCCGGCGATCCAGGGTCCGCGTCACGACGACATCTGCTACGCCACCCAGAACCGCCAGGACGCGGTGCGCGAACTGGCCGGGCGCTGCGACCTGGTGCTGGTGGTCGGTTCGCCCAACAGCTCCAACTCCAACCGCCTGGCCGAACTGGCGCGACGCGAGGGCGTGGAGTCCTACCTGATCGACGGTGCCCACGAGATCGACCCGGCCTGGATCGCCGGCAAACGCCACATCGGCCTCACCGCCGGCGCCTCGGCGCCGCAGGTACTGGTGGACGGGGTGATCGAGCGCCTGCGCGAACTGGGCGCCGGCCAGGTCGGCGAACTGGACGGCGAGCCCGAGGACATGGTGTTCGCCCTGCCGAAGGAACTGCGCCTGCGCCTGGTGGGCTGAAGCGGCTCCTACACCATCCTGATGTCGAATTGGCGCAGCCGGCGCAGGATCTCGAACAGCAGCGCGCTGCGCACGCCAGCCGCCTGCCGTGGAGTGGCGACGAAGCCGCTGGCATTGAACACCACCTGGCCCTTGTCGCTGATGCCGTCGATCAGCACGCTCGGCGCCGGTGCCTCCAGGATCCCGGGGTGCTCGCGGAACGCCTGCAGCAGCAGTTCGCGGACCAGGTCCGCATCGGTGGCCAGCGGCATCGGCAGCACGATCTTCACCAGTCCCTCGGCGTTGGAGTAGGTGCGGTTGCGTACCGCCTTGGTGATCAGCTCGGAGTTGGGCACCAGCACCGTGGTGCGGTCGCCGGTCTGGATCTCGGTGGCACGCACGTTGATCCGGCGGATGTCGCCTTCCGCGTCGCCGACCGACACCCAGTCGCCGACCTTGACCGGCCGCTCGGCCAGCAGGATCAGGCCGGAAACGAAGTTCTGCACGATCGCCTGCAGGCCGAAGCCGATGCCGACCGACAGCGCGCTGGCGATCCACGCGATCCGCTCCAGGCCGACGCCGATGGCAGCCAGCGCCATCGCCACCGCGGCGACCACCCCGGCATAGCCGAACAGGGCGACCACCGAGGCGCGCATGCCGGGGTCCAGCGCGGTGGTCGGCAGGTAGCGCCGGTCCAGCCAGCGCTTGGCCAGGTGGAACATGCCCAGCGCCAGCAGGAACACCGCGACCGCCCGGACCACCCCGGCCGGGCTGAGCACCAGTTGACCGATGCTGATGCCGCGGGCCAGGCCCAGCGCGCGGGCGATCAGGTCCTCGCCCCCGGCGCCGTAGGGCATGGCCAGTGCGATCAGACCCAGCAGTGCCAGCACCAGGCGCAGCACCGCCGACAGCACCACCGCCACCCGGTCGGCATGGCGCGGATTCAGGCCGAAGCGGTGTTCGATCCGGCGCCCGGCCAGGCCCTGGGCGCCGAACACCGCACAGGCCAGGTCGTCGACGAAGCGCATGCCCAGGTAGAGCGTGGCCAGCACCACCAGCGTCCACAGCATCTGCATCGCCACGAAGCCGGCCAACGCCACGTACCCCGTCAGCAGTCCCAGCAGGCAGACCGCCACGCCGGTCCAGCCGATGCCCAGGACGATGTTGATCCAGGGCTTGAAGTGCGGCTGGGTGTCGGTCCCGGCCGCGTCCTGCGCCGCGCCGGTCGCGCGCAGCAGCCGGTGGATCCGCAGCAGCGTCCACAGCACCACCAGCGCCGGCACCAGCGCCGCCAGCGCGGTGAGCGCCATCGCCAGCGGCAGGCTGACGTTGACCAGGGCGCCGATCCGCTGCGGCAGGGTGGCGACCACCATCGCCAGCGCCGCCGCCAGCGGCAACCAACTCAGCGCGCGTGCGCCCTCGTCGGAGATTGCCGGCAGGCGCCAGGAGGGGCTGCGCACCGCCAGCAGGACCGTGCCCAGGGCGGTGACGAAGACCGCGAACACCAACAGTCCCCCGGCCAGGGCGGCCAGTTGGGCCACCGCGGCAGGTGGACTGGACGGCAGCAGCGCCAGGTCCAGCAGGACCACGATCCACCAGGCCGCCAGGGTCGACAGCAGCACCCGCGCCACCGCCGGCGCCGAGCGCCGCAACCGGCCCGGCGGGATGTGGCGGCCGACCAGCTTCGGCACCTTGCGCGCGCCGAACCAGCCGACCACCACCGCCACCAGCAAGGCCAGGCCGAGGTAGGCGGCCGAACGCACCGGTCCGGAGCGCCAGCGTGCGGCGACCGCGTCGCGGGTGTCATGCCACAGGCTGTCCACGCGCTGTTCGTCGCGGTCGCCGTTCTCGGCCAGGCCGCGCCAGAAGCGCAGGCTCCAGGGCGGCGTGGTGCGCTCGAACAACTGGTCATGGAAGGTCTGCTGCCGGGCCGCCGCGATCCGGTCGAGCAACTGGGCGCTTTCCACCGAGGCCAGCTTGGCCTGGCGCAGCTCCGCATCCAGCTCGCTGCGCTGCTGCTGCAGGCTGCGCCGCTCGCGGGTGATGTCGGCCGCTTCCTGGCCCTGGCCGGACGCGGCCTCGCCCAGTTCGGCCAGGCGCGCGTCCAGCGCCTGCAGTTGCGGCGCCCGCTCGGCACTGGCCTGTTCGGCCTGGGTCTGGATCTTCAGCACCGTGTTGCGCGCGTCCTGCAGCGCCGCATCGTCCTGCGGTGTGTCCAGTAGCGCGCCGATCCGCTCCAGCTGTTGCCGCCCCTTGTCCAGCGACGGTGCCTGTGCCAGGGCGGAGTGCGCGCTGGTCAGGGCCAGCAACAGGGCCAGCATGCGGAGGGGCAGCGAAGACGGAAGCAAGCGGTGACGCGGCATGCGGTATGGGGGCGCGGAATGACAGGGCGCTAACTTAGCACCCATTCCCGGTGCTCACAGGCCGCGATCCGGGCTCACGGTCAGGACATGCCCTTGGCGAGCAGCAGCAGGCCGAGGGCGATGAACACCACGGCCATGAGCGCATTGGCACGGGCCTCCAGCCACAGCCGCAGTTTTTCCAGCAGGGGCATCGCACGGTCCGGCGCCAGCAGGAAGGCAAGCCACGGGGCGGCCACGGTGGTGGAAGCCAGCAAGGTGAAGGCCGATATCTTGGCCAGGTCGTGCAGCCCACCCTCTCCCGTGGCGCCGATCGCCAGGCCCCCGGCGATCGCCAACAGCAGGACCTTGGGATTGGCGATCGAGAGCGCCAGCCCCGAGGCCCAGCATGCCAGGCCGATGGCCAATGCCGATCGGAGGGTGCGTTTCATCGGCATGCGGCCTAGTCCGCGAACGACATCGCCGGCTGGATGGGCATCTGGAACGGTTTGGTCGTCGCTGGTACCTGGCGGGCGTTGCGCGTGCCCGGGAACACCTCGAAGTCGGGGGTGAACGGGGTCAGGGTGCCGGCCAGCTGCGCCAGCACGCCGCGCGTGCCGTCGAGGCGGGCCTTGCCCTCGCGTTCCAGCGATTCGAAGCTGGCGGTGCCCATCATGATCCGGTCCAGATCGGCGCGGTCCAGGGTGATGGTCAGGTCCGGCTGCGGGGCGCTGAAACCCTTGATGTTGGTGAGCGTGGCATTGCTCATCTCGATCAGGAACTTCTCGCCGTTGTCGGGAGTGACCAGGTTGATGGTGAAGCGCATGCCATCGGCCTTGGCGCTGTCCACGCTGATGCCGATGAAGTCCAGCCACTGATCGGTGGCCATGGCCCGGATCACGTCCGGCCCGGTCGAGTTGGGCGCCACGCCGGCCTGCATGCCGGAGCGCAGCTCATAGGCCATGTTGAGGTAGCTGTTGCGCAGGCTGGGCGACTCGCGCTGGTAGCCGAGTTGCTCGAAGGCATCCGCGAGCAGGTTGCGCGCGGGCTGGTTGGCCGGTTCGGCGAACACCAGCCGGTTGAGCAGTTCGGCCGCGTGCAGGTACTTGCCCTGGCCGATCAGCTCGTGGCCCTTGGCCAGGATCCTGGCCGAGCCGCCCATCATTTCCACGTACAGCCGGCCGCTCTCTTGTTGCGGCAGCGGCTCGAGGTTGACCGGGTTGCCGTCCCAGAAACCGATGAAGCGGTTGATGATGCCGCGGCTGTTGATCGCCTCCGACCCATGGTAGCTGCGTGCGGCCCACTGCCGCTGCAGGCTCGGCGGCGAGTGGTAGACGTTGTGGACTTCGTTGATGGTCACGCCCTGGTTGGCCAGGCGCAGCACGCCGTTGTTCATGTTGGCGTACAGGTCGCGCTGCGCGCGCAGCACTTCCTGGATGCGGTCGTTGCCCCAGCGCGGCCAGCTGTGCGAGGCGAACAAGACCTCCATCCCCGCGAAGTGGTACAGCGCGGCGTTGATCTGCTTGGACCAGTTGAGGGCATTGCGCACCGGCGCGCCGCGCAGGGTGTAGATGTTGTGGATGGTGCCGGTCACGTTCTCGCCCGCCCAGAACGCCTTCCAGTCGGGGAACCAGGTGTTCATCCCCGACGGCGCCTCGGTGTCGGGGGTGTTCTGGAACACCATCTTCACGCCATCGACGGTGAGTTCCTCGAAATCCCCGGTGATGGTCACGTTCGGCGCGATCAGGCCGGTGGCGCCCGCCGCCACGTTCTTGCCGATCGACTGGTCCACGTGGCCAAAGGGACTGCGCGCCAGCAGGGTCCCGTACTGCACGCGGCTGCGCCGGCTCATGGCGGTACCGGCGAAGACGTTCTCGGAGATCGCCTCGTGCAGGAAACCCTCGGGCGCGATCACCTTGACCTTGCCCGAACGCACGTCGGCCTCGTCGACCACGCCGCGCACGCCGCCGAAGTGGTCCACGTGCGAGTGCGAATAGACCACGGCCACCACCGGCCGGGTGCCGAGCTTCCCGTTGATCAGCGCCAGGGCGGCGCGCGCCGTCTCCGCGGCCGTCGCCGGGTCGAACACGATCCAACCGGTATCGCCCTGGATGAAAGTCACGTTGGCCAGGTCGAAGCCGCGTACCTGGTAGATCTTGCCGGGCAGCACCTCGTACAGGCCATAGCCCATGTTGAGGATCGCCTGGCGCTGCAGCGACGGATTGATGCTGTCGAAGTCCTTGCCTTGCAGCAGGAAGCTGTAGCTCTCCATGTCCCAGGCCACGTTGCCTGCGTCGGCCATGATCTTCTTGAACTTCGGCACGGCGAGCAGGCCGCGCCGGCTTTCCTCGAAGTCGCGCACGTCTTCGAACGGCAGCGCCTTCTTCACGCCGTTGCGCAGTTCGACGGTGAATTTGGACGGCGGCTTTCCCTCGGGATGGAAGTGGGCGTCGGCGGCGCCTGCGCCGGAATCGGCCGCGGCCGCGGGGCCACCCGCAAGGCCGGCGACGACGGCCGCGATGAAACACGACAGGACTCTGGACGACGGACTGCGCATGGCTGCTCCTGGGGAGGGCTCGAAGGCGGGCGAGCGTCGGATGACGCGGGAGGATGCTGGGTCTAGGATTGTGGAACCGGCCCGGAAAACCCGTCCAATGCGTTCTGGTCATGGGCGCGATACCTAAAGCACATGTCGATAAAGCTCCGGCAACTCAGCCATCTTCTTGCGCTTGACGAACACGGCAACTTCAGCCGGGCGGCCGCGTCCCTGCACATCAGCCAGCCGGCGCTGTCGCGCAGCATCCAGGGCCTGGAAGCCCAGATCGGAGCGCCGCTGTTCCTGCGCGAAGGCCATGGCGTGGTGCCCACGGACCTGGGCAGGGTGCTGATCGAACGCGCCCGCCAGATCACGCGCATGGCCGACGAAATGCACGACCAGTTGCTCGGCGGCCCCGCGATAGCCCGTCGCGAACTGATGGTCGGCGCCGGCCCCTTCCCCGCGGAGACCATCGTCGGTCGCGCGGTGGCAGGCTTCATCGAAGCGCATCCGCATTTCAGGCTGCGCATCGAAATCCGCAACTGGGACGAACTGCTGCCCCGGTTGAGGAATCAGGAGCTGGACCTGTTCGTGGCCGAGACCAGCACGCTGGAGCAGGAGGCCGACCTGCAGGTCGAACCGCTCTCCAGGCATCCCCTCTACCTGGTCGCGCGCGCCGGCCATCCGCTTGCGGGGCAGTCCGGGATCGGACTGGGCGAGATATTGCGCTATCCGCTCGCCGCGATGGCGCGGATCCCACCGCGCCTGCTGGAACCGGCACTGGCGGCGATCCCGCGTTCGCCGACGAGCGTGCGCGACGTCAACGTGTTCCCGGCGCTGTCGTGCAGTGACTTCTCGCTGGTCAGGCAGGTCGTCTACGCATCCAACGTGGTCCTCGCCGCCAGCCTGCCCTGCGTCGCGCAGGCATTGGAGCGCAGGGAAATGGTGGTGCTGGGCGCGGAGCCATGGATGCAGCTCAACTATGGCATCGTCACCCTCAGGAGCAGGCCGCAGTTGAACATGGCGGTTGCGGAGTTCTGCGGATTCCTGCGGGCAGTCGAGCAGGCGGTTGTGGCGGAGGAGGGGGGGCTGGTCGCACGCTGGGTGCCGTGAGGCGCCGGCGCCCCGGACCAGGATCGGAGCGCGCGCCCGGGCCGGCGCGAGGTGACGCGGCCTCGGCGGGGGTGCGGGCAGCCGGGATCTCCCGCGTGCCAGCACCATATCGCGTGAGGCCCGGGCCGGCCGGCGGATTGCCGCTTTCTCGCCGGCCCGCTGGCCTGCCCGCGTCCGAACCGTTAGAATCCCGCCCCCGGACGCGCTTGCGCGGCCGGCCATCGCCGGAATAGCTCAGTTGGTAGAGCGGCGCATTCGTAATGCGTAGGTCGTAGGTTCGATTCCTATTTCCGGCACCAGATCCCGACAGGCCCCGCTTCGGCGGGGCTTCGTCGTTTCAGGGGCGGCGGCGTCTCGCCAGTGGAGACGCCGCGCGGCTACAGTGGCGTCTCGTCCCGCCAACCTTCGATACCCGTGGCCAAGTTACCCGGCAAGTCCAGTGCGCGCACCGCCTACGTCTGCGGCGAGTGCGGCGCCGAATACAGCAAGTGGCAGGGCCAGTGCGGCGAATGCGGCGCCTGGAACGCGCTGTCGCAGATCGTGCTGGAGCCAGCCGGCGGCGCGGGCGCCGGGCCGGCGGTGGCACGCCGTGGCGGCTGGGCCGGCAAGGTCGATCCGCCCAGGGTCACCGCGCTGAAGGATGTCGGCCAGGCCGCCGAGGTGCGCGTGTCCACCGGCATCGGCGAACTGGACCGGGTGCTGGGCGGCGGGCTGGTGGAGGGCGCGGTGGTGCTGGTCGGCGGCGACCCGGGCATCGGCAAGTCCACCCTGCTGCTGCAGGCGCTGGCGAGCATGGCCGCGCAGTTGCCGGCGCTGTACGTGACCGGCGAGGAATCGCTGGCCCAGGTCGCCGGCCGTGCGCTGCGCCTGGACCTGCCGCTGGACAACCTGCAGGCGTTGGCCGAGACCGGCATCGAATCGATCCTGCAACACGCCGCCGAGGCGCGCCCGAAACTGATCGTCGCCGACTCGGTGCAGACCCTGTGGACCGAAACCCTCACCGCCGCGCCCGGCTCGGTCAGCCAGGTGCGCGAGAGCGCCGCGCGGCTGGTGCGCTACGCCAAGGAAACCGGCACGGCCGTGTTCCTGGTCGGCCACGTCACCAAGGAGGGCGGCATCGCCGGCCCGCGCGTGCTCGAGCACATGGTCGACGCGGTGTTGTACTTCGAGGGCGAGTCGGGCTCGCGCTTCCGCGTGCTGCGCGCATTCAAGAACCGCTTCGGTGCAGTCAACGAACTGGGCGTGTTCGCGATGGGCGACAAGGGCTTGAAGGAAGTGCCCAACCCGTCGGCGATCTTCCTGTCCGGCAGCGCGCAGCAACCGGGCAGTTGCGTGATGGTCACCCGCGAGGGCACCCGCCCGCTGCTGGTGGAAGTGCAGGCGCTGGTGGATGCCTCGCCGCTGTCCAACCCGCGCCGGGTCGCGGTGGGCCTGGAGCAGAACCGGCTGGCGATGCTGCTGGCGGTGCTGCACCGGCATGGCGGGGTGGTGGTCGGCGACCAGGACGTGTTCGTCAACGTGGTCGGCGGCATCCGCGTGCAGGAGACCGCCGCCGACCTGCCGGTGCTGCTGGCGGTGTTGTCTTCGCTGCGCGACCGTCCGCTGGCGGACAAGACCGTGGCCTTCGGCGAAGTCGGCCTGTCCGGCGAGATCCGCCCGGTACCCAACGGCGAAGAACGCCTGCGCGAGGCGGCCACGCATGGATTCAAGCGCGCCATCGTGCCCAGGGGCAACGCGCCCAAGTCCGGGCACTTCAAGGGGCTGGAGGTGATCGCGGTGGAGCGGTTGGCGCAGGCGCTGGAAGCCGCCGCCGACTGAGCGGTTCAGGGCCGCTGCAGCACCAGCTCCAGCACGAACTTGCTGCCGAAGAACGCCAGCAGCAGCAGCGCCATCGCGGTCAGGGTCCAGTGCACCGCACGGATGCCGCGCCAGCCGTAGCGCCAGCGACCCAGCAGCAGGCCGCCGAACAGCAGCCACGACAGCAGGCTGAGCACGGTCTTGTGGACCAGGTGCTGGGCCAGCAGGTCCTCCACGAACAGCACGCCGGTGAGCAGTACCAGGGTCAGCAGCACGAAGCCGACCGCGATCGTGCGGAACAGCATCTCCTCCAGCTCGGTCAGCGGCGGCAGCGCGCGCAGCCAGCCGTGGAACTCGCGCCGGCGCAGCGCGCGCTCCTGCAGCCACAGCATCACCGCCAGCAGCGCGGCGATGGCCAGGGTCGCGTAGGCCAGCAGCGCCAGCCAGGCATGCAGCTGCAGGCGCCAATCCAGTGCCGCGGACGGTTCGTGGCCATGGCCGTGGTACAGCGCCAGCAGCGCGGCGGCCAGCGGGAACACGACCACGCCCACGGTCGCGGTACGTCCGCTGGAACCCATCAGCACGGTCATCGCCGCCATGCCCAGGCCCACCAGCGACAGCGCCGAGTAGAAGTGCATGTCCGGCCCGCCCGGCGTGCGCCAGGCCACCAGCGCGTGGTAGCCCAGGTGCAGCAGCACGCCCGCCAATGCCGCCCAGCGCCAGCCCACGCTGGCCTCCATGCGCGACCGGGCCGCCGAGCGCAGCAGCAGCCCGGTGGCCAGCAGGTAGGCGAGGATGGCGATGAGAACGATTGTCATCGGGGGAGTGTCGCACAGCTGGCCGTTGGACTGAATGGGCCCCAGCCATGGAAGCGGGGCCCCCACGCGCGCAGAGGACGTCGATGCAAGGGGTTCCCGTTCGAGCGGCACAGGGATGTGCCGCGCCCGCGTGTTGGAGCAGGACGCGGAACCACGCGGCGAACAGGAACCCCTTGCAGCGGCGGCCCCCGGCCGAAGCCGCTCCCAGGCTCCCAGCCACCTATAATCCCCGGCTCGCATCCCTGAACCGCCATCCCCCATGTTCGAATCCCTGACCCAGCGCTTGTCCGGCACCCTCGAGCGCCTGCGCGGCCGCGGCCGGCTGACCGAGTCCAACATCAGCGAGGCCGTGCGCGAGGTGCGCATCGCCCTGCTGGAGGCCGACGTCGCGCTGCCCGTGGTCCAGGCTCTGGTCCAGCGGATCAAGGTACGTGCCGTCGGCCAGGACGTGCTCAAGTCGCTGACCCCCGGCCAGGCCCTGATCAAGGTCGTGCGCGACGAGCTGACCGCGGTGATGGGCTCGCAGGCCAGCGACCTGAACCTGAACGTGCCCGCGCCCGCCATCATCCTGATGGCCGGCCTGCAGGGCGCCGGCAAGACCACCACCGTCGGCAAGCTCGCCCGGCACCTGAAGGAAAAGCGCAAGAAGAAGGTGATGGTGGTCAGCGCCGACGTCTACCGCCCGGCCGCGATCGAGCAGCTCAAGACCCTGGCCGAGCAGGTCGGCGTGCTGTTCTTCCCGTCCGACGCCGGGCAGAAGCCCGAGGACATCGTCCGCGCCGCGATCGCCGACGCGCGCAAGTCCTTCGCCGACGTGCTGATCGTCGACACTGCCGGCCGCCTCGCCATTGACGCGGCGATGATGGCCGAGATCAAGGCCCTGCACGCCGCGGTCAACCCTGCCGAGACCCTGTTCGTGGTCGATGCCATGACCGGCCAGGATGCGGCCAACACCGCCAAGGCCTTCTCGGAGGCCCTGCCGCTGACCGGCGTGGTGCTGACCAAGACCGACGGCGACGCCCGTGGCGGTGCGGCGCTGAGCGTGCGCTACGTCACCGGCAAGCCGGTCAAGTTCGTCGGCACCGGCGAGAAGTCCGACGGCCTGGACGTGTTCCACCCCGACCGCGTGGCCGCGCGCATCCTCGACATGGGCGACGTGCTCTCGCTGGTCGAGCAGGTCGAGCAGAGCGTCGATCAGGAGAAGGCGGCCAAGCTCGCCGCCAAGGTCGCCAAGGGCAAGAAGTTCGACCTCAACGACATGCGCGACCAGCTCGAGCAGATGCAGAACATGGGCGGCATCGCCGGCCTGATGGACAAGCTGCCGGGCCTGGGCCAGGTGCCCGAGCACCTCAAGCAGCAGGTGGCGCAGGGCCGCGAAGTGCCGCGGATGATGGCGATCATCGGCTCGATGACGCCGAAGGAACGGCGCAACCCGGACCTGCTCAACGGCTCGCGCCGCGCGCGCATCGCCCGCGGCTCGGGTACCACCCCGGCCGAGGTCAACAAGATGCTCAAGCAGTACCAGCAGATGGAAAAGATGATGGCCAAGATGGGCCGCGGCGGCATGAAGGGCATGATGCGCGGCCTGCAGGGGATGATGGGCGGCATGGGTGGCATGGGCGGCCGCGGCGGCCTGCCGTTCCGCTGAGCCGGCGGCCGGGGCACGGGCGCGCAGGGGCATGGACACGTTCGCGCCGGTCGCGCTGCTCAACGGCATCGCCGCCGATACCGAGCCGAACGCGCTGCTGGCGCTGGCCTGGTCCAACTATGGCCACTTCACCACCTTGCGCGTGCGCGGCGGCGCGGTGCAGGGACTGGGCCTGCACTTCGACCGCCTGCGCCAGGGCAATGCCGAGCTGTTCGACGCGGCCCTGGACGATGCGGCGGTGCGCGAATGGATGCGGCAGGCGTCGGCGGCGTCGGGCGGCGACTGCTCGCTGCGCGTGACCCTGTTCTCGCGCCGTTTCGACCACCGCCGCCCGGCGCGCGGGCTGGAAGTGGACGTGCTGGTGACGGCGAGCGCGCCGGTGGTCCCGGCCCTGCGGCCGATGCGCGTGCGCAGTTGCGCCTGGTTGCGCACGCTGCCGCACCTGAAGCACCTCGGCACCTTCCCGTTGCACCACCATCGCCGCCAGGCGGTGCTGGCCGGTTGCGACGACGTCCTGTTCGTGGACGGCGAGGGCGCGGACGCGCGGGTGGCCGAAGGCTCGGTGTGGAACCTCGGTTTCTGGGACGGCGAGGGCGTGGTCTGGCCGCAGGCGCCGGCGCTGCGCGGCACCGGCGAGCGCCTGCTGCAGGAAGGACTGGCCGGGCAGGGCGTGGCCCAGCAGATACGTCCGGTACCGATGGCCGAGCTGCCCAGGTTTCGGGCCGCGTTCGCGGTCAATGCCAACGGCATGCGCGCCATCGCCGCGATAGACCAGGCGGCCTACGCCGAGACACCGGAACTGATGCGCCTGCTGGACGCGGCCGCTGCCCAGGCCGCCTGGGAGTCCCTGTAACCCATTGATTCTTTTGGCGCCGGGCGCAACCTGGATCGAGGCTGTCGCCCCGATGGCGTTGACTTGTCCATGCCGTCGTGGCGCCCTACAATAGCCGGCTTACCTCGCCATCCTGGCGACTGGGCAATACGAAGGCACCATGGTCAAGATCCGTCTTACCCGGGGCGGCGCCAAGAAGCGTCCGTTCTACCACATCATCGTCACCGACTCGCGCAGCGCCCGCGACGGCCGCAACATCGAGCGCGTCGGCTACTACAACCCGGTCGCCTCCGGCAACGAGCAGCGCATCGTGCTGGACATCGCCCGTGTCGACCACTGGGTCGGCAACGGCGCGCAGCTGACCGAGAAGGTCCGCAGCCTGTACAAGGAAGCGGCCAAGGCCCAGGCGGCCGCCTGAGTCCGCAGGCCGCCGGTTCCCCCGGCGGTCTTCCTCGCGACATGAACGACGCAGGGCGTCCCACTCCACCGCAGAAGCTCGTTCTGCTGGGCCGGGTGACGGGCGCCTTCGGCGTGCGCGGCGACGTGAAACTGGAATCCTGGACCGAACCGCGTGCGCGGATCTTCGGCTACCAGCCCTGGATCCTGCGTCCGGCGAACGGGATTGAGCGCGGAATGCAGGGCGCGCGCGGCCGCGACACCGGCAAGCACGTGGTCGCCACCCTGCCCGGGATCGAGGACCGCGACGCCGCCGAGGCCCTGCGCGGTACCGAGATCCTGGTCCCGCGCGAGGCGCTGCCGCCGCCGGCGCCGGGCGAGTATTACTGGATCGACCTGGAGGGCCTGCGCGTGGTCACGGTCGAGGGCGTGGCCTTGGGCGAGGTCTCGCACCTGCTGTCCACCGGCGCCAACGACGTGATGGTGGTGCGCGGCGAACGCGAACGCATGCTGCCGTTCGTCCAGCCCGACTACGTGAAGGCGGTGGACTTCGCCGCCGGCACGATCACGGTCGACTGGGATCCGGAGTTCTAGGCCGGGGCCGGGTCGCCATGCGCATCGACATCGTCAGCCTGTTCCCCGAGTTCGTCGAGCAGTGCGCCGGCTTCGGCGTCACCGGCCGCGCCCGCGAGCGCGGACTGCTGGAACTGCACGGCTGGAACCCGCGCGATCACGCCGAGGGCAACTACCGCAAGGTCGACGACCGCACCTTCGGTGGCGGGCCCGGCATGGTCATGCTGGTCGAGCCGCTGCGCCGCTGCCTGGCGGCGATGCGCGCGGCCGACCCGCAGCGCCCGCATCTGGTCTACCTGAGCCCGCAGGGCCGGCCGTTGGCCCAGGCCCGGGTGCGCGAACTGGCGGCGCTGCCGCGGCTGGCACTGTTGTGCGGCCGCTACGAGGGCGTGGACGAGCGTCTGGTCCGGGCCGAGGTGGACGAGGAGATCTCGATCGGCGACTACGTCCTGTCCGGGGGCGAGCTTGCGGCGGCGGTGGTGGTGGACGCGGTTGCCAGGCTGCAGGAAGGCGCGCTCAACGACGCCGGCTCGGCCGAGCAGGACAGCTTCGAGGACGGCTTGCTGGACTGCCCGCATTACAGCCACCCGGTCGAGCACGCCTACGGCACGGTCCCGGAAGTGCTGCGCTCGGGCAACCATGCCGCCATCGCCCGCTGGCGCCGCCAGCAGGCACTGGGCCGGACCTGGGAACGCCGCCCGGACCTGCTGCAGGGCCGGGAGCTGTCCCGGCGCGACCGCCAGCTGCTGGACGAATGGCTGCGGGAGCGGGGCGACTAGCCACGCCCGCAGGAAACCGGCTAGAATGCCGGGTTCCTGCGGGCGGATCGCCCGGTCGGTGCCCCTCAACGGTACCCGGCGGCAGGCCCATAACCATAAACGCGCAGCGCAATGACGCGACTGCGTCAGCCCGAGTTGTCGCCATGCGACACGCCAACCCGAACCAGAGTCGGTCACCATGAGCAAGCTGAACAAGTCCATCGTCGCGGAATTCGAGTCCGCCCAGATCACCCGCGAACTGCCCAAGTTCAGCCAGGGCGACACCGTCGTGGTGAACGTCAAGGTCAAGGAAGGCAACCGCGAGCGCGTGCAGGCCTACGAGGGCGTGGTCATCGCGACCAAGAACGCCGGCCTGAACTCCTCTTTCACCGTGCGCAAGATCTCGCACGGCTACGGCGTCGAGCGCGTGTTCCAGACCCACAGCGCCACCATCGACTCGGTCGAGGTGAAGCGCCGCGGCAAGGTCCGCGCCGGCAAGCTGTACTACCTGCGTGGCCTGGAAGGCAAGGCCGCCCGCATCAAGGAAGACCTGGCCGCCGTGGCCAAGGCCAAGGCCGAGAAGGCCGCCGGCTGACCGCCAGGCCGCTTCCCGCGTCCGGGATGCACACCGCGACGGCCGCCCTCGGGCGGCCGTTCGCGTTTCCGGCACCGCCGGCCGATGCGGATGCTCAGCGCCCGCTGGCTGCTTCGCCGGCGAGCCCGTCTTCGGGATCCCCGGCTGGGTCGGCTACTGGCGCCGGCGGCGCGGCCGGCACCTCGGCCGGGACCGCGACCCCGTGCGCTTGCGGCCTGGCCGGAGCGAGCATGTGCGCTTGGCGCCAGCGGCCCCAGCGGTAGTAGGCCAGCGACATCAGCATCGCGCTCACCGCGCTGACCGGGAAGCTCCACCAGATCGCATCGGCCCCCAGCCGCGGCTGCAGCAGTTCGGCGAACGGCACCCGGATGCCCCACAGCGAGGCGGCCAGGATCAGCAATGGCGGGATCACCGCGCCGGTGGAGCGGATCACCCCCGACAGCACGAAGGTCACTCCGAAGAACAGGAACGACCACACCGCAATGTGGTTGAGGTGGCGCGCGATCTCCAGCGATTCGCTGCCGGCCGGCAGGAACAGCGCCAGGGTCCAGCGGTCGAGCGCGATCAGCGGCACGATCAGCGCGCCGGTGAGCAGGAAGTTGAAGGCCACCCCGGTCCAGGCCGTGGCCTCGACCCGCTCCCAGCGCCCGGCGCCCACGTTCTGCGCGGCCATCGAGGAGCACGCCGCGCCGATGGCCATCGCCGGCATCTGCACGTAGGTCCACAGCTGCAACGCCGCGCCATAGCCGGCGGTGGTGGCGGTGCCGTAGCCGTTGACCATGGTCATCATCGCGATCATCGCCAGCGAGATCAGCACCATCTGCAGGCCCATCGGCACGCCCTTGACCACCAGCGCGCGCACGATCCGCGGGTCGGGCAGCAGCATCGCCAGGTCCTTGCGCCCCAGCCACAGCAGGTGCCGCTTGCGGCGCAGGTGGAACAGCAGCGCGGCCAGCGCCAGTCCCTGCGCCAGCAGCGTGGCCCAGGCGGATCCGGCGATGCCCAGTTCCGGGAACGGGCCGATGCCGAAGATCAGCAACGGGTTGAACGCGATATCCATCGCCACCGCCAGCAGCAGGAAGCGGAACGGCGTGCGCGAATCGCCGGCGCCGCGCAGCGCCGCCGACAGGAACGCGAACGCGTACAGCGTCGGCATCGCCAGGAAGATCACCCGCAGGTAGGCCTCGGCCAGCGGCAGCGAGGCCGCCGGGGTCCCCATCCAGCCCAGCAGGTGCCGCGCCAGCCACCAGCCGCCCGCGGCGATGACCACCGACAGGCCGATGAAGAAGGTCGCGCTGCTGCCCATGACCCGCCGCGCCTGTACCGTGTCGTGCGCGCCGATCGCCTGCGCGATCAGGATGGTGGCGGCCATGCCGATGCCGAACACCGAGCCGATCAGGAAGAACATGATGTTGTTGGCGTTGGCCGCGGCGGTCAGCGCGTCCTCGCCGAGGTGGCGGCCGATCCACACCGCGTTGACCGAGCCGTTGAGCGACTGGGCGACGTTGCCGCCGAGGATCGGCAGCGAGAACAGCAGCAGGTTGCGGCTGATCGGGCCGGTGGTCAGGTCGCGATTGGGGCGGGGGCTCATGCTGGCGTCGTCGCCGGGGCAGCGGCACACTAGCACCGGAATGGGCATTCGAGGACGGACAGGCGGATGAGCGAGGAGGTCCCCGTCCAACTACGACTCGACATCTGGCTGTGGGCGGCGCGGTTTTTCCGTACCCGCAGCCTGGCCAGGCAGGCGGTGGACACCGGCAAGGTCGAAGTGGCCGGCCAGCGCGCCAAGCCTTCGCGCGCGCTGCGGATCGGCGAAGCGCTGAAGGTCGTGCGCGGCGAGGAGTGCTTCGAGGTGGTGGTGCTGGGCCTGAGCGATACCCGCGGCCCCGCGCCGATGGCGCAGGCGCTGTACCAGGAGACGGCGGAATCGAAGGCGCGCCGCGAGGAACGGCGGCTGCAGCGCGCGGCCATGCGCGATGGGTACCGCCCGCCGGAGCACAAGCCCGACAAGCGCGCTCGGCGCCTGATCCAGGCGCTGGGAGACCTGGACGCACTCTGAGCGGGAAGGCCGGGGGACGCTTTCCCCTGGCCCTTGTTCCCGCGCCGGGCGGCCGACCGACAGGCGGCCGTACCCGATGCTAGCCGCCGAAGTTGCCGAGCTTGCGCAGCGCCGCGGCCACCCCGGCGCCGTAGGCCGGGTCGGCCTTGGCGCAGTTGTCGACATGGCGCTGCTTGACGAAGTCCGGGGCGTCACCCATCGCCCGGGCGGTGTTGTCGAACAGCGCCTGCTGCTGCTCCGGCGCCATCAGCCGGAACAGGTCGCCGGGCTGCTGGTAGTAGTCGGCATCGTCCTCGCGGAAGTTCCACCAGTCGGCGTCGCCGTTGATCTTCAGCGGCGGCTCGCGGAACTGCGGCTGCTCCTGCCACTGGTGGAAGCTGTTGGGCTCGTAGTGGGGCAGGCCGCCGTAGTTGCCGTCCATGCGCCCCTCGCCGTCGCGCTGGTTGCTGTGCACCGGGCAGCGCGCGGCGTTGACCGGGATCTGGTGGTGGTTCACGCCCAGCCGGTAGCGCTGCGCGTCGGCGTAATTGAACAGGCGCGCCTGCAGCATCTTGTCAGGCGATACGCCGATGCCCGGCACCAGGTTGCTCGGCGCGAACGCGCTCTGCTCGACGTCGGCGAAGAAGTTCTCCGGATTGCGGTTGAGCTCGAATTCGCCCACCTCGATCAGCGGATAGTCCTTTTTCGGCCAGATCTTGGTCAGGTCGAACGGGTGGTAGGGCACCTTCTCCGCGTCGGCCTCGGGCATGACCTGGATGTACATCTTCCACTTCGGGAACTCGCCGCGCTCGATCGCGTCGTACAGGTCGCGCTGGTGGCTCTCGCGGTCGTTGCCGACCAGCGCGCCGGCCTCGGCGTCGGTCAGGTTCTGGATGCCCTGCTGGGTGCGGAAGTGGAACTTCACCCAGTAGCGTTCGCCGGCCGCGTTCCAGAAGCTGTAGGTGTGCGAGCCGAAACCGTGCATGTGCCGGTAGCTGGCCGGGATGCCGCGGTCGCTCATCACGATGGTGACCTGGTGCAGCGCCTCGGGCAGCAGGGTCCAGAAGTCCCAGTTGTAGGTGGCGCTGCGCAGGTTGGTGCGCGGGTCGCGCTTGACGGCCTTGTTGAGGTCCGGGAACTTGCGCGGGTCGCGCAGGAAGAACACCGGGGTGTTGTTGCCCACCATGTCCCAGTTGCCTTCCTCGGTGTAGAACTTCAGGGCGAAGCCGCGGATGTCGCGCTCGGCATCGGCCGCGCCGCGCTCGCCGGCCACGGTGGTGAAGCGGGCGAACATCCCGGTCTGCTTGCCGACCCGGGAGAAGATCGCCGCGCGGGTGTACTTGCTGATGTCGTGGGTGACGGTGAAGGTGCCGAACGCACCGGAGCCCTTGGCGTGCATGCGCCGTTCCGGGATCACCTCGCGCACGAAGTTGGCCAGTTTCTCGTTGAGCCACAGGTCCTGCGCCAGGAGCGGGCCGCGCGGCCCGGCGGTGAGGCTGTTCTGGTTGTCCGGCACGGGTGCGCCGAAGTTGGTGGTGAGGTAGCTGGGCTTGGGCGTATCGGATGGCTTGCTCATGGCGGGCGCTCCTGCGCTTTCGGGAATGGCTCCAGCCTATAGGCCGAATATCAATAGAAGAAGTTGAATTAACCTACTGCGTAAATAGAGTCTATCTATCGATTTCTGCGCCGCGCGCAGGCGTAAGGCCGACCGTCGGTCGGCCTCTTCGCAAGGCGGTGTATCGGCCGTGTGCGCGTTCCAGCACGCGCCAGGGGGTCAGCGCTTGCCGCCGAACAGGCCCATGCCGAGCTTGAGCAGGTCGTTGGCGTCCAGGTCGCCGTCGCCGTCCTGGTCGAGCAGGGCGTCGAGCATGCCGCCCCCGGCCTGCTGCCGCACCTGCTGGTGTTCCTGGCCGAGCAACTGGCCCAGCCCACCGGCATCCAGGCCCTGCTGCGAGCTGCGCTTGGCGAGGAACGACATCACGATCGGTGCCAGCATCGCCAGCAGCTTCATCGCTTGGTTGCTGTCCAGGCCGGTGCCCTGGCCGAGCGCCTGCGCCGCGCGCGGCTGGCCGCCACCGAGGATGTGGCCGAGGATCGCCGCGCCATCGGTCTGGCGGGAGTTGCCGCCGCCCAGCACGGTGCCGAGCAGGCTGCCCAGATCGAGGCCGCCGCCGGCATGGTCGCGCTGCAGGGCGCCGAACAGCGCCTCGGCGCCTTGCGGTTGCGCGCTGTTGCGCCCGAGTGCGCCCATCAGCAACGGCAACGCGGCGGCGACCGCCTGGTTGGCCTGCCCCGGGTCGACGCCGAGCTGGCCGGAAAGCTGCTGGATCGGCGCGCCCTGCAACTGGGCGAGCAATTCCTGAGTCAACAGCGGCTGGTTCATCCTGGGGGTCCGTTCCGGAGTGGGAGACCAACGATACGCCAAACTCATTCCGGCCGCGGCGTGGCCAGGGTGCTGGTCGGCAGCACCGGGTGCTGGACCCGCGGCTGGGTGCCCGTGAGGGTGCGCAGGAACCGGGTGATCGCCTCCACTTCGCTGGCGTCCAGTTCGTGGCCGAGCTGGGCGTTGCCCATGATCGCCACCGCCTGGTGCAGGTCCCACACCCGGCCGCTGTGGAAGTAGGGCGCGGTCAGGGCCACGTTGCGCAGCGGCGCGGCGCGGAACACGTATTCGTCGGTGGCGGTCTGGGTGACGGTGAAGCGGCCCTTGTCGGTCGGCGGCAGCACATCGGCGCCGGGGCGCTCGACCACGCCGAACGGGAAATAGGCCTGGCCGCCGAAGTTGATGCCGGCGTGGCAGGCGACGCAGCCCTTGTCGATGAACAGCGACAGACCCCTGAGTTCGGTCGCATCCAGGCTGTCCTGGCCGGCCAGGAACTTGTCGAAGCGCGAGTCCGGGGTGACCAACTGCGCTTCGAAAGCCTCGATCGCTGCGGCCATGTTGTCGAAGGTGACCGGGTTGCGCTGGCCGGGGAACGCGCGGCCGAAGGCCTGCACGTATTCGGGCATGCTGCGCAGGGTCTCCTCCACGCGCGCAGGCGTGTTGTTCATTTCCACGCTGGCCTGGACCGGGCCCTTGGCTTGTTCCTTGAGGTCGGAGGCGCGGCCGTCCCAGAACTGGGCGGCGTTGAACACCGCGTTGAGCACGGTGGGCGAGTTGCGTGGACCCTTCTGCCAGCCATGGCCGATCGAGGTCGGCACGTTGTCGGCGCCGCCGGTGCCGACATTGTGGCAGGTGTTGCAGCTGATCACGTGGCTGCGCGACAGGCGCGGATCGAAGAACAGCCACTTGCCCAGCTCGACCTGCTCGGCGGTGATCGGCTCGCCGCGCACCTGGTCGACATCGGCGGGGATGGGCGCGAACAGCGCAGTGGCGGTGCCACGCAGCTCGGCCGCATTCGGCGCGGTGTCCCGGGCCGGCACGGCGAACGCGGCCATGGCGGCAAGCGCGACGGCACAGGCCAGGGCGGATTTGCGGAGTTTCATGGCGGACCTCGCGTGGGGCTGGGAGCCTGCACCGATTGTTCCGCTCCCACGCATCGGCCGCATTGATTGCAGTCAATGGCCGTACCCGGCCCGCCACGCGCGCGACACCCGTTGCACCACCGCCGGAGTTTCCGGCGGCGGGAGGGCGAAGTGCCTGGTCAGAGCAGTGACTTGAGCCGGTACAGCGCCTCCAGCGCCTGCTTGGGGGTGAGTTCGTCCGGATCCAGCGCCGCCAGCGCTTCCTGCGCGGCCGAGGGCGCGGCGGCGAACAGGCCGATCTGCTGCGGTGCGTCCAGCGCCTGCGGCGCCATCTGCGAGGCATGGGTCTGGCGGCCGCGCTGCTCCAGTTCGGCCAGCCGGCGCCGGGCCTGTTGCAGGGTCGCCTTCGGCAGGCCGGCCAGGGCCGCCACCTGCAGGCCGAAGCTGCGGTCGGCCGCGCCGTCCTTCACCGCGTGCATGAACACCAGCGTCTCGCTCCCGTTCGCGTCGTGGTGCTCGACCGCGTCCAGGTGCACGTTGGCGATGCCGTGGTCGCCGGGCTCGCTGGCCAGCGCGGTCAGTTCGAAGTAGTGGGTGGCGAACAGGGTCCAGCAGCAGTTGACCGTGGCCAGGTGGCGTGCGACCGCATCGGCCAGGGCCAGGCCGTCGTAGGTGGAGGTGCCGCGGCCGATCTCGTCCATCAGCACCAGCGACTGCGCGGTGGCGTGGTGGAGGATGTAGCTGGTCTCGGCCATCTCGACCATGAAGGTGGACTGGCCGCGCGCGAGGTCGTCGCCGGCACCGATCCGGGTCAGGATGCGGTCGATCGGGCCGAGGGTGGCGCGTGCGGCGGGCACGAAGCTGCCGATGTGGGCCAGCAGCACGATCAGCGCGTTCTGGCGCATGTAGGTGCTCTTGCCGCCCATGTTCGGGCCGGTGACCACCAGCATGCGGCGGTTGCCGGCCTCGGCGTCGACGTGCAGGTCCAGGTCGTTGGGCTCGAACGGTTCCTCGCGCACCGCCTCGACCACCGGGTGGCGGCCACGCTCGATCCGCAGGCACGGCGCCTCGACCAGTTCCGGGCGCGACCAGTCCAGCGCCTGCGCGCGTTCGGCGAAAGCGGCCAGCACGTCCAGCTCGCTCAGCGCGGCGGCGCAACGCTTGAGCGGCTCGAGCGTTTCGTTGAGCGCGTCGAGCAGCGCCTCGTAGAGCCGCTTCTCGCGCGCCAGCGCCCGTTCGCGCGCCGACAGCACCTTGTCTTCGAACGCCTTCAGTTCCTCGGTGATGTAGCGTTCGGCGCCGGTCAGGGTCTGGCGCCGGGTGTAGTGCACCGGGGCCTTGTCGGCCTGGCCCTTGCTGATCTCGATGTAGTAGCCGTGCACTCGGTTGTAGCCGACCTTGAGCGTGGCGATGCCGCTGCGCTCGCGCTCGCGCGCCTCCAGGTCGACCAGGAACTGGTCGGCGTGGGTGGACAGTCGGCGCAGTTCGTCCAGTTCGGCGTCGTAGCCTCCGGCGATCACGCCGCCGTCGGCCAGCTTCAGCGGCGGTTGCGGGTCCACCGCGCTGGCCAGCAGGTGGGCGATCTCGTCGTGGCGCTCCAGTTCGGCGGCCAGTGCCTGCAGCTGCGGCGAATCCAGCAGCGAGAGCACGTCGCGCACCGCCGGCAGCATCGCCAGGCCGTCGCGCAGGGTGGACAGGTCGCGCGGCCGCGCCGAGCGCAGGGCCACGCGGGTGAGGATGCGCTCGAGGTCGCCCAGGCCGCGGAAGCGCTCGCGCAGGGCGGCATCGGCACCTTGTTCGATCAGCATGGCCACCGCGTGGTGGCGCCGGTCCAGCACCTGGCGCCCGCGCAGCGGGCGGTGCAGCCAACGCCGCAGCAGGCGCCCGCCCATCGGGGTGACGGTGGAATCGAGCACGCCGAGCAGGGTATGGCGGTGATCGCCGTCGATCCGCGTGTCCAGTTCCAGGTGGCGGCGGGTGGCCGCGTTCATGGCGATGGCGTCGCCCGAGGTTTCCACCGCGATGGAAGTCAGGTGCGGCAACTGCTGCTTCTGCGTCTCTTCCACATAGCCCAGCAGCGCGCCGGCGGCGGCCACCGCCAGCGGCTTGTCCTCGATGCCGAAGCCGGTGAGATCGTGCAGGCCGAAGAAGCGCAGCAACTGGCGGCGGCCGCTGTCGGCGTCGAACAGCCACGGCGCGCGGCGGCGGCTGGCGCCGGAGAAGGACAGCGCCGGCCAGCCTTCTTCGTCGGGCAGCAGCAGTTCGGCCGGTTCCAGCCGCGCCAGTTCGGCCTGCAGTGCGTCTTCGCTGTCGACCTGGTTGACCAGGAAGCGGCCGCCGGCGAGGTCCGCCCAGGCCAGGCCGTAGCCGCCCTTGCCGCGTGCCACCGCCATCAGCAGGGTGTCGCGGCGCTCGTCCAGCAGCGCCTCGTCGGTGACCGTGCCGGGAGTGACGATCCGCACCACCTTGCGCTCGACCAGGCCCTTGGCCAGCGCCGGGTCGCCGATCTGCTCGCAGATCGCCACCGACTCGCCCAGCGCCACCAGCCGCGCCAGGTAGCCCTCGTAGGCGTGCACCGGCACCCCGGCCATCGGGATCGGCGCCCCGCCCGAACTGCCGCGTTGGGTCAGGGTGATGTCCAGCAGCCGCGCCGCCTTGCGCGCGTCGTCGTAGAACAGTTCGTAGAAGTCGCCCATGCGGAAGAACAGCAGCAGGTCCGGGTATTCGGACTTGGCCGCGAAGAACTGCTTCATCAGCGGGGTGTGTTCGGCTGGTTTTGCGGATTGCATGACTTGCTTTGAGACTGGGATATGGACGGCCCGGCTCACCCGCCCAGGTCGGCGAGGAACTTGCGGTTGGGGGCGAAGAAGGTCGTGCCGGTGGTCGCCTTCGAGACGTCGAGGATGCGGTCGTGCAGTGGCGGCGGGTCGCCGATGAACATGCGCTCGAGCATCCTTTCGGTCACCCACAGCCTGCGCGAATAGCCGATGAAGTAGGTGCCGTACTCGCCGCGGCCCGGGTTGGCGAAGGGCATGTTGCAGCGGAAGATGTCGTGCTCGCCCTGTTCGTCTTCGATCGTGCACAGGGTCTTGTGCGACTTCTGCTCCGGCGCCGGCGCGTCGGGCAGTTCGGTGTTGTCGTACTTGGTGCGGCCGATGATCCGCTCCTGCTCTTCCACCTGCCGCGCGCGCCAGGCGGCCAGGTCGTGCAGGTACTTCTGCACCACCACGTAGCTGCCGCCGGCGTGCTCCGGGTCCTCGTCGCCGACCAGGGTGGCCGCGGGCAGGGACAGTCCGTCCGGGTTGGCGGTGCCGTCGACGAACCCGAGCAGGTCGCGGGCGTCGAAGTAGCGGAACCCGGCGACCTCGTCCACCGCCACCGCCGCGTCGCCGAAGGCATCCAGCAGGGTCTTCTCGAATTCGACGATCAGGTCCATCGACGGGGCACGGACGTGGTACAGCAGGTCGCCGGGCGTGGACACGGCGGTGTGGGTGGCGCCGCGGATCTCCTTGAACGGGGCCAGTTCCCTGGGCATGGGCTTGCCGGTCAGCGGGCTCCATGCGCGATGGGAAATGCCGACGTTGCAGTTGAACGTGCCACTGACATCGCGAATGACGATGTTCTTGACCAGGTCGTCGGTGCTGCCCAGGACCGAGCGCGCCGTGGCCAGGGAGGCTGCATCGTCCTTGATCGACAGGACCAGGAACGCGGCGGCGATCGACAGCGGCGCGTTGATGGCCTGCGGCTCGGTGTCGAGCATGTCGGTCCTGCGCTGGTTCACGGTCATCTCCGGCTGGCTGGATGGTGTCGGGGGCGCCAAGCTAGCACGCTCCCCGAACTCCAGGCGGCACCGGCGGGGCATGGGCGGGTGCGGACCCGGGATGTAATAGTCTCCGCCGGCGCCAGGCCGGATAGTGCCGGCGTGACGACAGACTCCAGCGCCCCCGACCAGCACCGTGCCCGCCCTGGCCAGGACGGCCGCGACCATCGCCACGACCACTCGCACGACGATGACCATCACCACGGTCCCGGCGGGCACAGCCATGTCCCCTCCGAGATCCGCTTCGAGCGACCGCTGTGGTGGGCGCTGGGGCTGACCGCCACGGTGTTGCTGGTGGAGGTGGCCGGCGCCTGGTGGACCAACAGCCTCGCGCTGCTGTCCGATGCGGCGCACATGGCCACCGACACCCTGGCCCTGGCCATCGCCCTGGTGGCGGTACGCCTGGCGCGGCGCCCGCCCGACGCGCGCCGGACCTACGGCTATGCCCGCTTCGAGGCGCTGGGCGCGCTGGCCAACGGCATGCTCCTGTTCGCACTGGCTGGCTACATCCTGTGGGAGGCCTGGCAGCGCTTGCGCACGCCGCTGCCGGTGGCCAGCCTGGGGATGCTCGTGGTGGCGGTGGTCGGCCTGGTCTGCAACCTCGCCGCCATGCGCCTGCTCCACGCCGGCTCCGGGCAGAGCCTGAACCTCAAGGGCGCCTACCTGGAAGTGTGGAGCGACATGCTCGGCTCGCTGGCGGTGATCGTCGCCGCGCTGGTCATCGGCCGCACCGGCTGGCTGTGGGTCGATCCGCTGCTGGCGGTGCTGATCGGCCTGTGGGTGCTGCCGCGGACCTGGGTGCTGGTGCGCGAGGCGCTCAATGTCCTCATGGAAGGGGTGCCCCGGGGCGTGGACCTGGCGGCGGTGGAGGCCGACCTGCACGCCCATCCGGAGGTGGAGGGCGTCCACGACCTGCACGTCTGGGCCCTGGCTTCGCGCACCCCGGCGATGACCGCCCACGTGGTGGTCGCCGCCGGCGCCGACGCGGCCGGCGTCCGCGCGGAACTGGCACGGGGCCTGCGCCTGCGCCACGGGATCCTGCACCTGACCCTGCAGATGGAAACCGGCGGCGACGGCCACTGCACCGGAACCGGTTGCGGCCCGGCCACGGTCTGACCTCCCGCCCCCGGCCTCCATCCTGAAGCAGGGGGGGGCGTATCGCCGCACTGCAAAATGCATCAAATGTGAAGGCGGTTTAACGTTCCGTCGTGGATACGGTTTCGAATGGAGCCGGCATCGACCGCCCGCCACTGGCCGGGCGCACACCTGACAATCAAGCACGCATCGCCATTTCATACCTTGGGGAGGCAACATGGCTCGTGGAACCCTGCAACACACCGGACTGGCGATCGCCGTAGTCGCGGCACTGACCTGCATCGCCGCCGCGCCGGCGCGCGCGCAGGACGCCGCACCCGAGGAGAAGAAGGAGGAGGCGACCACCCTCGCTGGCCTGACCGTCACCGCGCAGAAGCGCGAGGAGGCGCTGCAGGACGTGCCGATCTCGGTCACCGTGATCGACGAGCAGTTGCTGCGCGACACCGGCGTGCGCGACATCAAGGACCTGCAGGTCCTGGTCCCCGGCCTCACCGTCACCAGCACCCAGAACGAGGCGATCACCACCGCGCGCATCCGCGGCATCGGCACGGTCGGCGACAACGTGGGCCTGGAATCCTCGGTCGGCGTCGTGATCGACGGCGTGTACCGCCCGCGCAACAGCGTCGGCTTCGGCGACCTGGGCCAGCTCGAGCGCATCGAGGTGCTGAAGGGCCCGCAGGGCACGGTATTCGGCAAGAACACCTCGGCCGGCGTGATCAACGTGGTCACCCGCAGGCCCAGCTACACCCAGGGTGCGGAGGGCGAATTGTCCGTCGGCAACTACGGCGCCTTCGGCCTGAGGGGCAGCTACAACGATGCGCTGGGCGAGAACTCCGCGTTCAGCATCTACGGCGCCGTGCAGAACCGCGACGGCTGGATGGACGTGCGCACCGGCGTGGGCCCGCGCCGGGAGACCAAGGACTACGACCAGAACTACCACACCCTGCGCGCGAAACTGCTGCTCGAGCCCACCGAGGACCTGGAAATCCTGGTCACCACCGACTACACCAGCCGGGAGGAGAATTGCTGCACGGCGGTGCAGACGGTGCTGGGTTCCAGTTCGGTCGTCATCAACAAGCTGGCCGGCGGGAACGGGCTTCCGGTCGCCTCGCCGCCGTTCCCGGCGAAGGCCGACCCGTTCGCCCGGGTCGCCTACAGCAACCGCAGCACCGAGCAGGACATCAAGGACAAGGGCATCTCCGCCGAGGTCAACTGGAACTCGCCGTGGTTGGGCGGCGCCACCCTGACCTCGATCACCGCGATGCGCGACTGGCAGGCCATCAACGGCCTGGACTACGACTTCAGCGGCGCGGACCTGCTGTACCGCAACGCGAACGCCGACGAATCGCTGTCGCGCTTCGAGACCTTCAGCCAGGAACTGCGCCTGACCGGCGCCACCGACAAGGTGGACTGGATGGTGGGCATGTTCTATTCGAACGAGGACCTGACCCGCAACGAGACCTACCGGATCGGGCCGCACTACGAGCCGTACCTGGCGATCAACCTGCTGGGCCTGATCAACCCGGCGCTGGCTTCGCTGCCGAACGCGGCCACCTTCCTGGCCGACGCCACCGGCAAGCCGTACGGGACCGCGTTCGCCGGCCTGGGCGCGCACGACCGCTACCAGCAGGACGCCAAGAGCCTGGCGTTCTTCACCAACAATACCTGGCACGCCACCGACGCGCTCGACCTCACCTTCGGCCTGCGTTTCACCAGCGAGGAGAAGGACCTGCACGCCAGCTACACCAATCCCAACGGAAGCCCGGGTTGCGCCTCCTTCTTCAGCCCGACGGGCGGGGTGAGCCCGGCCGCGATCGGCCGCATCGCCGCGGCGCTGACCGCACGCGGCGTGCCGTTCGCCTCGCTGCCGGCCGCGCAGCAGTCGACCATCATCAACAACGTCGTCGGCTACAGCTGCCTGCCGTGGGCCAACGTGCTGCACAACGGCAAGACCATCGACCAGTCGATGGACGAGAAGGAGTGGTCCGGCACGCTGAAGGCCGCATACCGCTGGAACGACAACGTGATGACCTATGCCTCGGCCGCACGTGGCTACAAGGCCGGCGGCTTCAACCTGGACCGCACCCAGACCGGGATCGTGCCCACCACCGCCGACACCTCGTTCCCCGGCGAGTTCGTGGACAGCTACGAGCTGGGCGCCAAGACCACCTGGGCCGACGGCTCCCTGCTGTTGAACGCCACCGCGTTCAGCCAGACCTACACCGACTTCCAGCTCAACGCCTTCCTCGGCACCAGCTTCGTGGTGCATTCCATCCCGAGGGTGACCTCGCGCGGCATCGACGGCGAGATCATGTGGCAGCCGAAGAGCGTGCAGGGCCTGATGGTGCAGGGTGGCTTCACCTACGCCGACACCAAGTTCGGGCGCAACATCCCGGGCAACGATTTCGTCGAGCGCACGCCGCTGAGCACCTCGGGCGCGATGTACAAGCTCCCGGGCGCGACCATGCCGTTCGCGCCGAAGTTCTCCGGTTCGGCCTCGGCCACCTACGACTGGGACATCGGCAGCAACCTGATCGGCCGCTTCAACATCGGCGCCAAGTACATGGGCTCGTACAACACCGGCTCGGACCTGGACGTGGAGAAGCACCAGGGCTCCTACACGCTGATGAACGCGCGCCTGGGCCTGGGTTCGGCCAACCAGCACTGGATGGTGGAGCTGTGGGCCAACAACCTCACCGACGTGGACTACGTGCAGGTGGGCTTCGATGGACCGCTGCAGGCGCTGTTCCCCGATCCGGGCAATGCGTTCAACACCTTCAACGCGTTCCCGGCGGCCCCGCGCATGTACGGCGTCACCTTGCGCGTCCGCTATTGATCGCTTCCACCCGCTGCACGAAAAAGGCCGCCCTGGTGGGCGGCCTTTTTCTTTGCCGGGCCGAAGCCCGCTGTTGGGCCGGCACCCCCGACTCCTACCCATGGCCCGCCATTTGGGCTACAACATCCACAATTCCCCCATCGCCGGCCCGTCAGACGATGCAGATCCCCTCCGACGCGCAGCTGCGCGAACAGGCCCAGGCCCTGGGCGAGCGCCTGCGCGCCGCGCACGATGCCCTGGTCACCGCCGAGAGCTGCACCGGCGGCTGGATCGCCAAGTGCCTGACCGACATCGCCGGCTCCTCGGACTGGTTCGACTGCGGCATGGTCGTGTACAGCTACGAGGCCAAGCAGGCGTTGCTGGGCGTGCGCCCGCAGACCCTGGAGGATCACGGCGCGGTCAGCCGCGAAACCGCGATCGAGATGGTCTCCGGCGCCCTGGTCAACTCCGGTGCCAGCGTGGCCGTGGCCGTGACCGGCATCGCCGGCCCCGGCGGCGGCGGCGCGGACAAGCCGGTGGGCACGGTCTGGATCGCCTGGAAGCGCCGCGGCGGCTATGCCCGCGCCCAGGCATTCCATTTCGATGGCGACCGCGAGGCGGTGCGCCGGCAGACCGTGGACCACGCGCTGGCCGGTGTCGCGGAACTGCTGGCATGAACGGCGGTTCGCGCACGCCCGGGCGCTGTCGCCGACCCCCGATCCGCCGTGGGCGCATGGACCGTTCCCCATGTGCGACGGAACCTGGAGGGATCCACTGATGTGGGAGACCCTCGGCACCGTCCGCGACCTCGGCCGCCTGCAGGAGATCGCCGGCGTCCTGGTCCGCTACGGCTTCGGCGACATGGTCCGCCGGATCGGCATGGCCGGCGCGCTGGAGCGTACCGGCCGCCTGCTGCGCTGGGACGACCCGGAGGCGTTCGCGCACATGGCCCCGCCCGAGCGCGTGCGTTGCGCGCTGCAGGACCTGGGCCCGACCTTCGTCAAGCTCGGCCAGGTCATGGCCACCCGGGTGGACCTGCTGCCGCCGGAGTGGACCGCCGAACTGGGCAAGCTGCAGAACGCGGTGCCGGCGCTGCCGTTCGCCGAAGTGCGCCCGCAGCTGGTCGAGGACCTGGGCGCGGAACCGGAGCACGTGTTCGCACGGCTGGAGGAAACCCCGCTGGCGGCCGCATCGCTGGCCCAGGCCCATCGCGCCTGGCTGGCCGACGGCAGCGCGGTGGTGCTGAAGATCCGTCGTCCCGGCATCCGCGACACGGTCGAGGCCGACCTGCGCCTGCTGGCGCGGCTGGCCGAGATCGTCGAGGAGCGCGCGCCGGACCTGCGCCGCTACCATCCTTGCGAGGTGGTGCAGCAGTTCTCCACCTCGCTGCACCGCGAACTGGACTTCGCCGCCGAATGCCGCAACGCCGAGCGCATCGCCGCCAACTTCGCCGACCACGACGATGTGGTGGTGCCGCGCGTGTACTGGGAGTGGACCAGCGAACGGCTCAACGTGCAGGAGTGCCTGCACGGCATCCCCGGCACCGACCTGGCCGGGGTGGACGCCGCCGGTCTGGACCGCAAGCTGCTGGCCGCCACCGGCGCGGACATCGTGCTGAAGATGGTGCTGGAGGATGGTTTCTTCCACGCCGATCCGCACCCGGGCAACATCTTCTACCTGCCGGGCGGGCGCATCGGCGTGATCGACTTCGGCATGGTCGGGCGCGTGTCCGAGCAGCGCCGCTTCCAGATCGTGCAGCTGCTGCACGGTCTGGTCGAGCGCGAGTCGGCGGCGGTGGCCGACGTGCTGATGGAGTGGGGCGAAGGCGAGGGTGAGGTCGATGAGTCGCGGCTGCAGGCCGACGTCGGCGCCTTCGTCGACCAGTACCGCGGGGTGCCGCTGAAGGACCTGCGCATGGGCCTGATGCTCACCGACGTGACCACCATCCTGCGCGAGAACGGCCTGAGCCTGCCGCCGGACCTGGCGCTGATGATCAAGGCCTTCCTCACCCTGGAGGGCATGGGCCGGCAGTTGGACCCGGATTTCGACATGGCCAGCGCGGCGCGGCCGTTCCTGGAGCGGGTGGTTCTGCAGCGCTGGTCGCCGCGCGCGCTGATGAAGCGCGGCCGCCGCACCGCGCTGGATGCGATGGAACTGATCGGCGACCTGCCGCGCGAACTGCGCCGCCTGCTGCGCACGGCGCGGCGCGGGCGCCTGCACATGGAAATCGAGGTCACCTCGCTGAAGGCCTTCGGCGAGCAGGTGGACCGCGCCGCCAACCGCCTGACCATGGGCGTGATCACCGCCGCGCTGGTGGTCGGCTCGTCGATCGTGATGCACAGCGCCGGCGGCGGCGTGCCCAGCCGCTGGCTGCTGACCCTGGGCGTGATGGGCTTCGTCGGCGCCGCCGTGACCGGGCTGTGGATCCTGCTGTCGATCTGGCGCAGCGGCCGTCGTTGATCGCTGCCATGCCGCGCCACCTGTAGCGCCGGCCTCCTGTCGGCTCTACAGGTCGATCACTGGCAGATGCCGGCATGGCGCCCGGCTCATCCTTCAGGCTGGTATTCGAGCAGGTCCCCCGGCTGACATTCCAGCACCCGGCAGATCGCCTCCAGCGTGCCGAAGCGCACGCCCTTGACGTGGCCCTGCTTGAGCAGCGAGAGGTTGGTCTCGTTGATGCCGATGGCGTCGGCCAGGTCCTTCGACTTCATCTTGCGCCGCGCCAGCATCACGTCGAGGTTGACGACGATGGGCATCAGACGATGCTCCGCGAGTCGTCGGCCGCTTCGGTGGCCAGGCGCATGATGTGGGCGATGCTGTACAGGCACAGGGTGGCGACCAGGAACAGGTAGACGCCGCTGAAGCCGAAGGTGAACCGCGGCGGGTCGCCACCGCCGACCTCGCCCGCGAATGCGGCCAGCGCCGCAGCGCCGACGTTGAGCAGCGCATACAACGGCAGCGAATGGGCCAGCCGGCGGAAGGCGTCGGCCACCGGGCGGGTCAGCGGGTCGTTCCTGTACAGGCGGTCGCCGAGGCGGCGCAGCGCGCCCAGCGGCATCAGGTAGGCCAGGGTCCACACGATGCCGGACAGGCTCAGGAGCAGCTTGCCTTGCGGGTTCATGGCCAGAGTCTGCTGCCAACTCAATCCCGCAAGCTTCCAGCCGTCCCATTGCGGATCCCAGTCGGTCAGCCAGGGCATCACGCTCGACATCAGGCCGAAGAGGGCGATGGAAATCGTGCCGATCGAAGCCAGTGACATCAGGTGGTATCCGTGGCGCCGTATCCGGTTCTGCGGTTGCATGGACCATCCTTTGGGACGAGAAATTTTCGTAAAACATAAATTAATTTCGATATGTGTCAAGTCGCTTGCGCAATCCGCTGGTTAGCAGTATTACTACTAACCATGGACCTGACCGATACCCAGCAAGCCATCCTTGCCCTGATCGCCGAGCGGATCGAAGCCGAGGGCATGCCGCCGTCGCAGGCGGAAATTGCCCGCGCCTTCGGCTTCAAGGGCGTGCGCGCGGCGCAGTACCACCTGGAGGCACTGGAGGCGGCCGGGGCGATCGAGCGGGTGCCGGGCCGGGCCCGCGGCATCCGCCTGAAGGTCGCCCCATCGTCGGCGCAGGCCGAGCTGGCGCTGCCGGCCGCTTCCAACGACGCCGCCGTGCGCCTGCCGGTGCTGGGCCGGGTCGCTGCCGGCCTGCCGATCGGCGCCGACGTGCCGGTGGACCTGGCCGACAGCTTCCTGGTGCTGGACCGGGTGCTGTTCTCGCCCTCGCCGGACTACCTGCTCAAGGTGCAGGGCGATTCGATGCGCGACGAGGGCATCTTCGACGGCGACCTGATCGGCGTGCACCGCACCCGCGAGGCGCGATCGGGCCAGATCGTGGTGGCGCGGGTGGACGAGGAGATCACGGTCAAGCTGCTGAAGATCGGCAAGGACCGCATCCGCCTGCTGCCGCGCAACCCGGACTATGCACCGATCGAGGTGCTGCCGGACCAGGATTTCGCGATCGAGGGCCTGTACTGCGGCCTGGTCAGGCCGAACCGCTGATGGCCGCGTGCATGGGCAGGTCCATGGGCATCTTCCTGCGCATGGCGCGGGGTTTTCCCACGCCCGCCAACGCGTCGCGGCGATGCGCAGCGCTCGCCACCAGAACTATTTTCGAATCCCCCATCCGCGGTCGCAGCCTGTGCGACCGGACCGCCCCAGACTTCGCACCACACCACTGACACCCGAGGAACACAGCGATGGACGAGAACAAGAAGCGCGCCCTGGCCGCAGCCCTGAGCCAGATCGACAAGCAGTTCGGCAAGGGCTCGGTGATGCGCATGGGCGATCGGGTGATCGAGCCCGTGGAGATCATCCCGACCGGCTCGCTGATGCTGGACATCGCCCTGGGCATCGGCGGTCTGCCACGTGGCAGGGTGATCGAGATCTACGGTCCGGAGTCTTCGGGCAAGACCACCCTGACCCTGCAGGCCATCGCCCAGAGCCAGAAGCTGGGCGGTACCGCGGCCTTCATCGATGCCGAGCACGCGCTGGATCCGGTGTATGCGGCCAAGCTGGGCGTCAACGTCGACGACCTGCTGCTGTCGCAGCCCGATACCGGCGAGCAGGCGCTGGAAATCGCCGACATGCTGGTGCGTTCCGGGTCGGTCGACATCGTGGTGATCGATTCGGTCGCCGCGCTGACGCCGAAGGCCGAGATCGAAGGCGAGATGGGCGACCAGCTGCCGGGCCTGCAGGCCCGGTTGATGAGTCAGGCGCTGCGCAAGCTGACCGGCAACATCAAGCGCTCCAATACCACGGTCATCTTCATCAACCAGTTGCGCATGAAGATCGGGGTGATGATGCCGGGCCAGAGCCCCGAAGTGACCACCGGCGGCAACGCGCTGAAATTCTATGCCTCGGTACGACTGGACATCCGCCGCATCGGCGCGATCAAGAAGGGCGACGAGGTCATCGGTAACCAGACCAAGATCAAGGTGGTCAAGAACAAGCTGGCGCCTCCATTCAAGCAGATCGTCACCGAAATCCTGTATGGCGAGGGCATCAGCCGCGAAGGCGAACTGATCGACATGGGCGTGGAGGCCAAGCTGGTCGAGAAGTCCGGCGCCTGGTACGGCTACAACGGCGAGCGCATCGGCCAGGGCAAGGACAATTCGCGCCAATACCTGCGCGAGAACCCGGCGCTGGCGGCCAAGCTCGAGGCCGAGCTGCGCGAGAAGTTCCAGCCGCAGGAAAGCTCGCGCGACGAGGCCGACGACAAGGATGACGACGAGTAAGCGGTACCGGTCCCCGCACTCCGCCGCCATGCTGTCAGTGGCGTGGCGACGGGGTGCGGGGACCGGGGAAGGCCAGGAGGGCAGGCGCCATGGACGGTGCGCATCTTCCAGCAATGCCTGCGGCAAACCATGAGCGACCAGTTTCACGAACGCATGGCCGGTGACGACGAGGGAGCAGGGCACGACCCCAAGCTCCCTAAGAAGCTTCGTCCGCGCCGCCCTGACCCTACGCCCGTGCAACGCGCGCTGGGCCTGCTGGTACGCCGCGAGCACTCGCGCAAGGAACTGGTCCGCAAGCTCGAGGTCCGCGGTGTCGAGTCCGGGCAGGCGGCTGCCGCGGTCGAACGCCTGGCCGGTGAAGGCTGGCAGGACGATACCCGCTTCGCCCAATTCCTGGTCCGCAGTCGCGCCACCACCGGCTACGGCCCCCTCTACATCCGCGCCGAGCTGGGCACCCATGGTCTGCCCGGGGACGCGATCGCTGTCGCTCTGGACGGCTTCGAGGGGGACTGGACCGGACTGGCCCGCGACCTGGTCCGCCGGCGTTTCGGTCCTGCCGGTCCCGTCGACTTGCCCCAGCGCCGCAAGGCCGCCGACCTGCTGGCGCGCCGCGGCTTCCCTGCCGACAGCATCCGCGCCGCCCTCCGTTACGACCCCGACGATTGATCGCGCCCGCGCCGGATGGGAGTCCGCCCCGGTGGCGGTCCCGCCGGCACCGGAATCGGCGCTTTTCGCCAGGGTGGCGGTTTCTCCCTGGAAGAAGCGCAATCCGGGTTGCCTCCGCCGCGCTCTGGTAATCTTTACGGCTCGATTTCACCGTCCCCGTCGGGCCGTCCCAGGACGTTCCCGGTGGCGACCCGTCCGCCAGCCGAAGCCAGATGACCCCCACCACGCCCGCATATTCCACCGCCCGCATCCGCAGCGACTTCCTCGAGTTTTTCCGCGGCAAGGGCCACACCATCGTGCCCTCGGCCTCGCTGGTGCCCGGCAACGACCCGACCCTGCTGTTCACCAACTCGGGCATGGTCCAGTTCAAGGACGTATTCCTGGGCGCGGAGAAGCGCAGCTACGTGCGCGCGGCCGACGTCCAGCGCTGCCTGCGCGCCGGCGGCAAGCACAACGACCTGGATTCTGTGGGCTACACCGCCCGCCACCACACCTTCTTCGAGATGCTGGGCAACTGGTCGTTCGGCGACTATTTCAAGAAGGACGCCATCGCCTGGGCCTGGGAACTGCTGACCGGGGTGTGGAAGCTGCCGGCCGAACGTCTGCTGGTCACCGTCTACCACACCGACGACGAGGCCTACGCGCTGTGGCGCGACATGGTCGGCGTGCCCGAGGACCGCATCGTCCGCATCGGCGACAACAAGGGCGCGCCGTTCGCCTCCGACAACTTCTGGCAGATGGCCGATACCGGCCCCTGCGGCCCGTGCACCGAGATCTTCTACGACCACGGCGCGCACATCCCGGGCGGCCCCCCGGGTTCGCCGGATGAGGACGGCGACCGCTTCATCGAGATCTGGAACCTGGTGTTCATGCAGTTCGACAAGCAGCCCGACGGCACCCTGGTGCCGCTGCCGGCGCCGTGCGTGGACACCGGTATGGGCCTGGAGCGACTGGCCGCGATCCTGCAGCACGTGCATTCCAACTACGAGATCGACCTGTTCCAGGCGCTGATCGGCAAGGCCGCCGAGCTGACCGCCACCGCCGACTTGGAAAACAAGTCGCTGCGCGTGATCGCCGACCACATCCGCGCCAGCGCATTCCTGATCGTGGATGGGGTGCTGCCGTCCAACGAGGGCCGCGGCTACGTGCTGCGCCGGATCATCCGTCGCGCCCTGCGCCACGGCTGGATGCTGGGCGTGCGCGAGCCGTTCTTCCACAAGTTGGTCGGCACCCTGTGCGAACTGATGGGCGAGGCGTATCCGGAACTGCCGGCCGCGCGCGGCACCGCCGAACGCGCACTCAAGGCCGAGGAGGAGCGTTTCGCCGAGACCCTGGATGCGGGCATGCGCATCTTCGAGGACGTGGCGTCGCGCGCCGCCGACGGCACCATTCCGGGCATTGACGCGTTCCGCCTGTACGACACCTACGGTTTCCCGGTGGACCTGACCGCGGACATGGCGCGCGAGCGTGGCATGGGGGTGGACATGCCCGGCTTCGAGGCGGCGATGGAGCAGCAGCGCGAAACCGCGCGCGCGGCCGGCAAGTTCGGCGGCGGCGTGCAACTGCCGGCCGACCTGGTCGCCACCCTGCAGCCGACCGCGTTCCTCGGCTACGACGGCCTGGAGGCCGACGGCCTGAAGGTGGTGGCGCTGCTGCGCGATGGCCGCAGCGTCGATGCGGCCAGCGCGGGCGACGAGGTCATCGTGATCGCCGATCGCACGCCGTTCTACGCCGAATCCGGCGGCCAGGTCGGCGACACCGGCATCCTGGAGGCGCCGAGGATGCGGATCGAGGTGGCCGATACCCAGAAGTTCGCCGGCCAGTTCCACGGCCATCTCGGCCGTATCGCCGAAGGCGCACTGAAGGTCGGCGACGTGCTTTCCGGCCGTGTCGATGGCACGCGCCGCGCCGCCACCGTGCTCAACCATTCGGCCACCCACCTGCTGCACGCCGCGCTGCGCGAGGTGCTCGGCAGCCATGTGCAGCAGAAGGGCTCGCTGGTGACGCCGGACCGGCTGCGCTTCGACTTCTCCCATTTCCAGCCAATGACTGCCGGGGAACTGGCGGAGGTGGAGCGCCGGGTCAATGCCGAAGTGCGTGCCAACCATGAGGGTGAAGTCCACCACATGGACATGCAGGAGGCGCTGGACTTCGGCGCGATGGCGCTGTTCGGCGAGAAGTACGGCGAGCGCGTGCGCGTGCTGCGTTTCGGCCCGACCTCGACCGAGCTGTGCGGCGGCACCCATGCCGGCCGCACCGGCGACATCGGCGTGTTCAAGATCACCTCCGAGGGCGGCGTCTCGGCCGGCGTGCGCCGGATCGAGGCGGTGACCGGGCAGGGCGCGCTGGACTACATCGCCGCCGAGGAGCGCAGCCTGGACCAGGCCGCCGCCGCGTTGGGCGGCAATCGCGGTGACGTGGCCGACAAGGCGCGTGCGCTGGCCGACCGGGTCCGCCGGCTGGAACGCGAGATCGAATCGTTCAAGGCCAAGGCCGCCAGCAGTGCCGCCGCGGACCTGGCCGCCGCGGCGGTGGCGGTCGGCGGGATCAAGGTACTGGCCGCGCGCCTGGAGGGGTTGGACGCCAAGGGCCTGCGCGAGGCGGTGGACCGGCTCAAGCAGCAACTCGGCGACACCGTGGTGGTGCTGGCCGGCGCCCAGGACGGCAAGGCTGCGCTGGTGGCCGGGGTGAACGGTGCCGCAACGGGCAAGGTCAAGGCCGGCGAACTGCTGGCCCATGTCGCCGGTCGAATCGGTGGCAAGGGCGGTGGTCGCCCGGACCTGGCCCAGGGTGGTGGCGAGGACGGGCCCGCCCTTGCCCTTGCCCTCGAGGAAGTCCCCGCCTGGGTGGCCCAGCGGTTGCAATGACACGCGAAGGGGCGCCGGTGCGTCCCTTGCACCCGGCCGAACCGCGGGCGCGGACCTTGCCCGTTCCCCGGCCGCGGCAGTACGATCCAACGATTATGTGGGCAATGCCACGGCGATTGGGTGGACGCGCGGACCCTGCCCGGGTCCTGCGCGAGCCGGCGAATGCGTGCCGGCGCACTGGAGAGAGAAAATGTTGATTCTGACCCGCCGCGTAGGCGAAACCCTGATGATCGGCGACTCGATCACCGTCACCGTGCTCGGGGTCAAGGGCAACCAGGTGCGCATCGGCATCACCGCGCCCAAGGACGTGTCCGTCCACCGCGAGGAGATCTACCAGCGGATCCAGCGCGGTGATGCGGGCGCTGACACGGGGGGCGATGCCGATTCTGCCGCCTGAGCGGAAACGTTTGCCGGCGCACGGCCCAGACGGTATCCTGTGCGGCCCGTGGCGCAGTGGCGTTGCGCGGGTCCAACGGAGTGATGCCCGAGAGGCCGAAGGGGCTCCCCTGCTAAGGGAGTATAGGGTCAAAAGCTCTATCGAGGGTTCGAATCCCTCTCACTCCGCCAAGCCAGCCAGGAAAGCCCGCAGCGATGCGGGTTTTTTCGTTCCCGGCGGAGGGAAAGGGCCTGCCGGGTATCGCGCCCGGACGGTGGCCTGCCGCGCAGCGGCGAACGACTCCCTCTGCGCGGCGGCGGCGAAGCGGACGGTCATTGCGCGACCTGCTGCCGCAGCAGCCGCTCCAGCCAGTCGGCGAAGACCCGTACCCGGTGGGAAAGGTGCCGGCGATGCGGGTAGAGCAGAGTCATCGGCAGCGGTTCGGCGCGATGGTCGGGCATCACCTCGACCAGTTCGCCGGCCTCCAGGTGCCGGCGCACGTCGTAGGCCGGGATCTGGACCAGCCCCAGGCCCGCCAGGCAACAGGCGATGCACGCTTCGGCGCTGTTGACCGTGACCCGGGCGCGCATCGGCAGGGTGTGCAGGTTGCCGCCTTCCATCCATTCCCACGCCTCGACCCGGCCGCTCGCTGGCGAGGCGTAGTTGACTGCCCAGTGGTTCGCCAAGTCGTCCGGTCCCGCCGGCAGGCCATGCCGGGCGAGATAGCCGGGGCTGGCGACATTGATCAGCGGCAGGGTGCCGACGGTCCGTGCGATCAGGCCGGAATCGGTCAAGGGTCCGACGCGCAGCACGCAATCCACGCTTTCCTCGACCAGGTCGACGGCCCGGTCGGTTGCACCGAGGATGAGATCGATCCCCGGGAATTCGTCGAGGAAGGCCGGCAGCGCCGGCGCAACGACGAGCCTTCCGATCCGCCCCGGCACGTCGACCCTGAGCTTGCCGCTGGGCTTGGCATCGCCCTGCCGGAACAGGCGTTCGGTCTCCTCGACATCGGCGATGACGCGCAGGCAGCGCTCGTAGAAGGCCGCGCCGTCAAGGGTCGGGGCGACCTTGCGGGTCGTGCGGTGCAGCAGCCGTGCACCGACCCGACCTTCAAGTTCGGCCACTGCGGCTGAGACCGAGGAGCGCGGCAGGCCCAGGCTGTCCGCCGCGCGGGTAAAGCTCCCGGCATCGACGACACGGGTGAAAACACGAAAAAGATCGATACGGTCCAAGTATCGCCCCTAATTGTTCGCTATATCTGACATATCATGTCAGAAAACAATAGTTTATACCTGAAAGTATGGACGATAGTCTGCGCAGGCGGGAAGCGGCGGCACCGTGTCGCCGCGACGTCTCCAGGAGCCTCGATCCATGACCGACCATTCCATCCAGGGCAAGACCGTCCTCATCGCCGGCGGGGCCAAGAACCTGGGCGGGTTGATCGCCCGGGACCTCGCCGCCCATGGCGCCAAGGCGATCGCCATCCACTACAACAGCCCGGAAACCCGGGTCGAGGCCGAAGCGACCGTCGCGGCGCTGAAGGCTGCCGGCGCGCAGGCCGTCGCCCTCCAGGGCGACCTCACCTCGGCGGCGGCGATGGAGCGGCTTTTCGCCGACGCGGTCGCGGCATTCGGGCGGCCGGACATCGCGATCAATACCGTCGGCAAGGTACTCAAGAAGCCGATCGCCGAGATCAGCGAGGCCGAGTACGACGAGATGAGCGCGGTCAACGCCAAGGCCGCGTTCTTCTTCCTCAAGGAAGCGGGCCGGCAGGTCGCGGACAACGGCAAGATCCTGACCCTGGTCACGTCGCTGCTCGGCGCGTATACCCCCTTCTACTCGAGCTATGCCGGCACCAAGGCGCCGGTCGAGCACTTCACCCGCGCCGCATCCAAGGAATTCGGTGAACGCGGCATCTCGGTGAATGCCATCGGCCCCGGCCCGATGGACACGGCGTTCTTCTACGGGCAGGAGAGCGCCGAAGCACAGGCCTATCACCGCGGTGCTGCGGCGCTGTCCGGATTCTCCCGGACCGGCCTCACCCATATCGAGGACATCGTGCCCTGGGTCCGGATGCTGGTGTCGGAAGGCTGGTGGATGACCGGCCAGACCATCCTGGTCAACGGTGGCTACACTACCAAGTGAGGCAGGCAGCGGCCGGATGCCGCGTCCGGTCGCCCGGCGGCCGGCGCATCCGAAATGCACAGGAGGGGACGGCGATGCACATGGCGATGGTAATCGGAGGCGGGATCGTGCTGCTGGCGCTGTTCCTGCTGTTCGGCAGGCTGTGGGGCGGTACTGCGCCGGATCTGGCGTTGGCGGCGAAGCTGTTCGTGCCGGCGTGGCTGGTGCTGGCGCTGGTCAATCTCTGGGTGGGCGTGACCAAGGCCGGCTATTCGGTGCGCGAGGAACTGCCGATCCTCGCCGTCGTGTTCCTCGTGCCCGCAGCGCTCGCCGGCCTCGCGATCTGGAAGCTGGCACGGTGAGCGGCGGGCTGGCACTGCCGGAACGCGGGCAGGCCACCGTCCACCGTCGCGGACCCGAAAAAAAAGGACCGGCGACAAGTCGCCGGTCCTCGGAAATGGCGCGCCCGGAGAGATTCGAACTCCCGACCGCCTGGTTCGTAGCCAGGTACTCTATCCAGCTGAGCTACGGGCGCGTTTCAAGGCGCGGAATTATGGAGGAGCGGTCGGTGGACGTCAATCGCCCCGGCGCCCCGCCGGGCGGCGCGTGCCGGGGCGCTGGCGGCGTGCACGCTCAGCGGCCGGGCAGGGCGGCGAAGTGGTCCAGCACCATCACCGCGCCGCGACCGGGCCGGTAGCCGCCGGCCAGTGCCGCATGCACGTAATCCGCCGCCGCGGCGCAGGCGGCGCGCAGCGGCAGCCCGCGCGCCAGGTTGGCGGCGACCGCCGAGGCCAGGGTGCAGCCAGTGCCGTGCGCGTCCACCCGCAGGCGCGGATGCGCGGTGCGCTGCTCGCCGTCGGCATCGGCGAGGACGTCGATCACGTCGCTGCCGCCGGGCAGGTGGCCACCCTTGAGCAGCACCGCCGGCGCGCCGAGCGCACGCAGTTCCGCCGCGGCCCGGGACATCGCGGCTGCGTCGTCGATGCCATGGCCGAGCAGCAGTTCGGCCTCGGGCAGGTTGGGGGTAATCACCGTGGCCAACGGCAGCAGGCGGGTGCGCAGGGCGTCCAGCGCGTCCGCCTCGAGCAGGCGCGCTCCGCTGGTGGCCACCATCACCGGATCGACCACCACCTGCGGCGGGCGATGGCGTTCGAGTGCGCGGGCCACCGCTTCGATCACCTCGGCGTTGGCGAGCATGCCCAGTTTGACCGCACCGATGCGGAAGTCGTCGAAGCAGGCGTCCACCTGCGCGTCGAGGAATGCCGTCGGCGGCACGTGCACCGCGGTCACCCCACGGGTGTGCTGTGCGGTCAGCGCGGCCAGCGCCGACAGGCCATGCACGCCATGGGCGGCGAAGGTCTTGAGGTCGGCCTGGATCCCGGCGCCGCCGCCGGAATCGGAGCCGGCGATGGTCAGGGCGCAGAGCGGGCGGGCGTCGTTCGCGGCTGAGTTCGGGGGCGTGGACATGCCCCTATTCTGCACCGGCCGCCGGCGGTGGATGCGTGGCGGTTTCCACCAGCGAGGCCGCCAGCCGCAGTGCGCGCTCGTAATTGGAGACGAAACGCACCTGCGCGTGCATCTTGCCGAAGTCCATGTCCGCCAGCACCCGGTTCGGTTGCTGCTGCAGGCCGGATACCACCAGCACGATGCCGTTGCGCGCGCAGCGCCGGGCCAGGTTTTCCAGCGCATGCACGCCGGAGGCGTCGATGATCGGCACCAGGCGCATGCGCAGGATGAACACCTTGGGCGGGTCGAGGAACTGGTCGAGCAGGCTGTCCAGCCGGTTGGCCGCGCCGAAGAACAGCGGCCCGTTGATCTGGAACGCCTCCACCCCGGGCGGCAGGCGCTCGCGCTGGTGCTCGTCGGCCAGGCGCTCAGGCAGCAGGTCGTCGTCGGCCGCGCGCACGCCCGAGCTGATCTCCACGCTCTCGGCCATGCGGTACATGAACACCAGGGTCGCCACCACCAGGCCGGCCTGGATGGCGACGGTGAGGTCGAAGAACACGGTCAGGCCGAAGGTCAGCAGCAGCACCACGCGGTCGCCCCAAGGCGCCGACAGGGTATGGCGGAAGTGCTGGTATTCGCTCATGTTCCAGGCCACCACCAGCAGGATCGCCGCCAGCGCCGGCAGCGGCACGTAGCGCATCAACGGCGCCAGCAGCAGCATGAACACCAGCAGGAACCCCGCGTGCAGCATGCCCGCCACCGGCGAACGCCCGCCGGCGCGGATGTTGGTGGCGGTGCGCGCGATCGCGCCGGTGGCCGGCAGCCCGCCGAACAGCGCCGAGCCGACGTTGGCCACGCCCTGGGCGACCAGTTCGCCGTTGGAACGGTGGCGTCCGCCGGTCATGCCGTCGGCCACCACCGCCGACAGCAGCGATTCCACTCCGGCCAGGAAGGCGATGGTGAAGGCGCTGGGCAGCAGTTCGAAGGTGCGTTCGAACGGAATCTGCGGGAAATCGAAACTCGGCAGCGCCGAGGGCAATTCGCCGAAACGGCTGCCGATGGTCTCGGCCGCCAGGCCGAAACCCAGCACCGCGAAGGTGCAGGCCAGCAGCGCGATCAGGAAGCCGGGCCAGTTCGGTCTCCAGCGGCGCAGGCCGAAGATCAGCGCCAGGCCCAGCACGGTCAGGGCGATGGCCACCGGTTGCGCGGTACCCAGGTGCTGGACGTAGGCGGTCCAGCGCGGGATGAACTCGGCCGGTACCGATTCCATCTGCAGGCCCAGCGCGTCCTTCACCTGGCTGGAGAAGATGCTGACCGCGATGCCGGCGGTGAAGCCGGTGATCACGGGCTGCGGCATGTACTTCATCAGCGTGCCCAGCCGCAGCAGGCCGGCGCCGATCAGCATCAGCCCGGCCAGCAGCGTGCACAGGATCAGGCCGCCATAGCCGAACTTCTCGATCACCACGAACACGACCGGGATGAAGGCCGCGGTCGGTCCGCCGATCTGCACCCGCGAGCCGCCCAGCGCCGAGATCAGGAAGCCGGCGATGATCGCCGTGTGCAAGCCCTTCTCCGGGGTGGTGCCGCTGGCGATGGCCAGGGCCATGGCCAGCGGCAGGGCGACGATGGCCACGGTGAGCCCGGCCACCGCGTCGGCGCGCAGGTCGCTCCAGCGATAGCCCTGGCGCAGCACGGTCAGCAGCTTGGGCTCGAATTGCGCCAGGTACTGGCGGCGATCGAATCCACCGGAGGACATCAGCGCGGCTCCTTCAGGCGCACGCCGCGCCCGCGGCCGGCGCTGGGCTGTTCGTTGCCGATCAGTTCGATGCCGGCCGCATCCAGTGCGGCGACGATCCGGGTCAGCGTGGAGACCATCCCGCGCACGTGTTCCTCCTTGCTGGCCTCCATGCGCTGGATGGTGGGCAGGGACACGCCCGACATCGCCGCCAGCGTGCGCTGGTCGATGCCGAGCAGGGCGCGCGCAGCGCGCAGTTGGGTGGCGGAAATCATGGGCGGGCAAATAGCGTGGATAGGCAATGGTTCCACTTCAAGCGTGCATATACAAGCTTGATACCCATATTATGATGTACTGAACATCAACATGCTGATCCTGACCTCGCCTCGCGGCTTGACCCGGTCAGGCGTGGCGCAGCGGCAGCCGGGGGCAACGCATGCAGGCTCAGAGAGACGCGCGACTGGTCTTGGCGCCGGCGATCCAGGTCGCCAGCCGACGCGGGTCGTGCAACTGTCGGGCTTCGGCGGGCATGCCTTCGAGCAGTTGGCTTGCCTCGGCCAGGGCACGGTCGCGTGCCGGCGTGCCGGCAGGCCGGGTCAGCGCATCCACGTACAGCGCGTAGGCGAAATCGAGCAGGAAGAAGGCGTTCGATGCGCCGGTCCTCTGCCGTTCGCGATTGAACTCCAGCGCTTGCGCCACCTCCGTCCGCGCTTCCTCGTTGCGCCCCTGCAAGACCAGGGCATGGGCGATCCACGCCCGGGCCTGATTCGAGGCGATCCGGACGTCCAGCTCGGTGGCGCGACTGGGTGGGGTGGCCAGCAGTTCCCGCGCGGTTGTTTCCGCCTGCGCACCACGGCCCAGGGCGAGAGCGGCCCGCGTGGCAGTGCCCAGGCTGTCCCGCCGCTCGGTCTCGAGGGTAGAGAGGGCGACGGCATTGGTTTTGGAAACGGCGATCCCGTCCAGGCGCTCCAGGTCTGCGCTGGCATTGGCCCAGGCGGTGGCAGGATCGCCCAGGGACAAGGTGACGCGATTGCCGTAGCGTTCGATCGCATCGGCGAGGATCTGGCGCCGCGGATCGTCCGCACTGAGCTGGGCGATGCGCGCCTCCAGGTCGTGCTGGCCGGCCTGGAGCGAGCGCCGGGCCGCCGCCGCGTCGCCTCTCATGCCCTGCACGACGGCCAGCGTGCCGCGGAGTTGCACGAGCAGCGTGTCCAGTCCGGCCGGTGCTCGCGGGTCGTCCTTCAATGCAAGTGCGGCTTCGAGACTGGCGATGCCCTGGCCGATCTCGCCGCGGTCCCAATGCAGCCTGCCCATCGAGCCCAGCCCGCGGATCCAGTTGAGCCAGGTGTCCAGGTCCGCCGGATTGAAGCGCACGCTGTCTTCGCCGGCCTGCACCGCCCGGTCGGCGAAGTCCATCGCCACGGCATCTTCGTGCTGGAGCTGGGCGACTTCGCTGAGCATGTTGGCCGCCAGGTAGCGGTTGTCCAGCGAGTGCAGGTTGCCGGGCTCGCGCACCAGCACCTTCTCGGTCAGCGCGTAGACCTCGCGCGCCAGTGCCTTGGCTTCCTCGACCCGGCCCAGCGCGAGCAGGTGGCGGGACTGCGAATCGGCCAGGTCGGCATAGCTGGAGGTGGCCCTCAGATCGGACAGGTCCAGGGCGCCGATGGCGGCCAGCACCTTGCGGCCCTCCTCGGCGGTGGCCACGCCGGTGGCCTTGTCCTGGGTGTGGCTGAGGTAGTTCAGGGTCTCGGCGTAGGCCAGCTTCGCATCGCGATTGCCTTCGGGGCTGTATGCCAGCGGCCGCAGCAGGTCGGCGGCCCGGGACAACTGCTCCGGGGTCCCGCGCAGGCCAAGGAGTACGCCGCGTCCCTGGTTGAACAGCGCCAGGCCCAGGCCGTAGGCGACCTCGTCGCGGGTGTCGCCTTCGGCCTGCAGCTGTTCGAATACCGCCTGCGCTTCGGCGAAACGGGCATAGGCGCTTTCGGCGTCGCCGCTCGAACTCAGCGCCGAGCCTTCGCGCACCAGGGCCATGGCGCGCAGGGCGCGGGTGCGCGGGGTGACCAGCTCCGGCGGCAGGCCGTCGTAGTAGCTGACGGTCATCTGCGCCAGTTTGCCCAGCGTTTCCAGGCGCCCGGTCGGTTCCAGCTCGGAGTAGAAGTCCTCGATCAGGAAGCCGACCAGCTTCTCGGCGTCGCCGCGCGCCCGCTGGGCCTGGGCATCGGCCTTGCGTGCGCGTTCCAGGCTGATCCAGCCGAAGGCCGCGCCGATCACCGCCACCACCATCAGCAGCGCGCAGACGCTGGCGACGGCGCGCGCGCGCACCAGTGCGCGCTGGGTGGCGGCCTCGCGCTCCCGCTGCAGGGCGAGCTGGCGCTGCGCCTCGTCGCGCGCCTCGCGTTCGTGGCGGCGCTCACGGCTGGCCACGACCATGCTGCACAGCACGTCGTGGGTGAGCTCCACCCGGCGCATGTCCAGGCGCTCCTCGATCCGCAGCAGGCGCCGGTCGACCAGGGTGGCCAGCGCGTCGGGGCCGGCGCCGGCGGCGGCCAGTGCCTTGAGCAGGCGTTCCTCGGCGACGTTCTCGCGGTAGCCCGAATCGGTCAGCAGCTCGTCCTCGACCACTAGGCGCACGCCGGCCGGCTGGTCGCCCAGGGCGCGCTCATAGAACTCGCTGAGGATGGTCTCGCGCGAACCGGCGAGCAGGTCGGCGGAGATCTCGGCACGGCCCTGGGCCAGGCGCACCGTGTTCAGTTCGCGGCAGATCAGGCTCAGCAGCGAAGGCTCGATTTCGGCGTTGACCAGTTCCGAACCGCCGGCGACGAAGCGCACGATCGACTCGGCCACCTCCTGCGAGACCAGCGCGCCGCCGGGCTTGAGCACCGCGCTCAACGCCTGCGCGCCGTTCATCCGCGCCAGGCGCATGCGGTTCTGGGTGATCGAGGGCATCAGCGCCTTCAGCCCTTCCAGGTGCGCCAGGTAATCCTCGCGCAGCGCGATCAGGATGCGGTAGTCGGCGCGGGCGAAGTCGAAGTTGTCCGCGGCCTCCTCGTCCTGTTCGATCTTCGCTTCCAGCGCCGCCGGCGGCCGGTTCTCGGCCAGGTCGGCCAGGTCCTCGAGGAACTGGCGCGCGCGCAGGCGGCCGGCATCGTCGGCCTGACCGAGGGTGAACACCTCCTCGAACTGGTCGAAGATCAGCAGCGGCACCAGGGCGCGGCCGTCGGCATCGCGCAGCAGGTCGCCGCGGTGGTGCATGAACTCCCACAGCGACTCGCCGGCCACCGCGGTGCCGGGCTGGGTCCAGTACCCGGCGCCGGCGGAGGCCTTGAAGATGGCGGCCTTGATCTGTTCGGACGGCGAGGGTGATTCGGGGGAGTAGTCGACCCGCACGTAGACCGGGCAGTAGCCTTCGGCGCGCAGCCGCGGCACCAGCCCGGCGCGCAGCAGCGAGGTCTTGCCCAGGCCGGATTGCCCGAACAGCACAGTCAGCAGCTTGCGCTGCACGCGCCGCGCCAGTTCCGCGGTTTCCTCGTCGCGCCCGTGGAAGTAGGCACGGGTGTCCTCGGTGTAGGAGAACAGGCCCAGCCAGGGATTCTGCGGGTCCAGGACCGCGGCAGCGGCTTCCGGTTGCGTGCTCATGCGCGGGCTACCGAGAACAGGTCCTGCAGCCGGCGCAGGAATTCGGGCGGCGGCTCGCCGCCGGGCAGGCGCACGATGTGCAGTGCGCGGAACAGCTCCGGCACCAGCGCCTCGGCCTCGACGGTATCGTCGATGCAGGCCGGCAGCACGAACACCGCGCCGTCGGCCATGTTGCGGGCGCGGTCGACCGCATAGCTCCATTCGCGGCGGAAGTAGGCTTCCGGACGGTGCTGGGTGCCGGCCGAGATCACAGGTAGGAAGTAACTGCAGCGCGCGATGTTTGCGCGGATCTTGCGGTCGTAGTCGTCGCCGCCCTCGAGCCGGTCCAGGTCGAACCAGGTAACCAGGCCGGCCGCATCCAGCGCGGCCTTGAGCCGCTGCACCGCCGGCAGGTCCTCGCGCGCGTAGCTGATGAAGATCGCGTTTTCCGGCATTTCCCGGGCGGGGGGCAGGAACCGCTGCGGCGCGCCGCGGTTCGCCTCGCCCGCTTCCGCCGGTTGCCGGCGCATCCAGCGCTCATGCAACTCGGCGACGAAGGCCTCGGCCCCGCCATAAACCCGGGTGCGCACGCTGACCTGCTGCAGGAAAGCCACCAGGCGTTCGTCCTGGAGGGTGTGGTCGTCGGCCAGGATCTCGCTGAAGTCGCGCGGATCGGACAGCCGCTTGCGCTTGGCCATGCGCAGGAACAGCCGCGCCAGCCAGTTGGAGAAGTCGCTGCCGATCAGCAGCAGGTGGCTGTGCTCGAGTTCGTGGAACAACTTGTCCGGGGTCAGGTGCTCGGACTGCAGCGCGCAGATGAATTCGAGCATGTCCTCGTCGGAGACCACATAGGTCGGCGAGGCGGAGAGCTTGCCCAGCAGGTGGTAGACCACGCTGCGCTGCAGCTGGCCGCGTTCGGCCGGCAGGTCGCTGACCCGGTTGGGCGCGTAGGCGATGACGTCGGCGGTGGGCTGGCCGCCGTAGCGCTCGAGGTTGACCGCGCGCTCGAGCAGCGGGTCGAAGGTGGTGGTGACAAACAGGTCGAAGTCGGTGATCTGGGCCAGCTGTCGCAAGGCCGGCGGCGGCTCGAACTCGACCTCGCGCAGGATCGAGCGCAGGCGGGTGTAGGCCTCCTCGCGCCGGCCACGCTGGCCCAGGTAGGAGCAGACCACGTCGTTCAGGGTCAGCGGCTGCGGCAGCCCGGCCGGGTCCACCGACAGGCGGCTGGCCAGCTTGCCGGCCAGCCACTCGTACAGCGGCATCAGGCCGCGGTCGGTCTGCACGCGCAGGAGGTCGGGCCCGATGATCGGGATCACCCGGCGCTCCTCGATGTAGTTCAGCAGGTCGTCCCAGGCGTCTTCGTCGAAGTCGTGGAACGGAGCCACGGAAGCCAATACGCTGGACATGGGCCCGGCACCTCGGAATACGTGTTGCTCACCAGATGGCCGTCTGGTCGGCAGAACCCGTTTGGTGCCCCCTCTCCCCGGGGCGGGGCGTGCTGCAGCCTGGCCCCGGCGCCGAGCTTACGCCCCGCGGCCGGGTTTTGCATGCGGGCCCTACAGCACTTCCGAGGCGAAATCCGCCAGCCGCGAGCGCTCGCCGCGGCGCAGGGTGATGTGCGCGCTGTGCGGCCAGTTCTTGAAACGGTCCACCGCGTAGGTCAGGCCCGAAGTGGTTTCGGTCAGGTACGGGGTGTCGATCTGCTCCACGTTGCCCAGGCACACGATCTTGGTCCCGGGGCCGGCGCGGGTGACCAGGGTCTTCATCTGCTTCGGCGTCAGGTTCTGGGCCTCGTCCAGGATCAGGTAGCGGCTCAGGAACGTGCGCCCGCGCATGAAGTTCATCGAGCGGATCTTGATCCGCGAGGCGAGCAGGTCGTTGGTCGCCGCGCGGCCCCAGGCGCCGCCTTCCTGATTGTGGGTGAGCACCTCCAGATTGTCGGTCAGGGCGCCCATCCACGGGGTCATCTTCTCCTCCTCGGTGCCGGGCAGGAAGCCGATGTCCTCGCCCACGCTCACGGTGGCGCGGGTCATGATGATCTCGCGATAGCGCTGCTGGTCCATGGTCTGGGCCAGGCCGGCGGCCAGCGCCAGCAGGGTCTTGCCGGTGCCGGCGGTGCCGAGCAGGGTGACGAAGTCGATGTCCGGGTCCATCAGCGCATTGAGGGCGAAGTTCTGCTCGCGGTTGCGCGCGGCGATGCCCCACACGGCGTGCTGGCCGCTGCGGTAGTCGTCGACCAGGGCCAGGGTGGCCTTGCCGTCGGCGACCTTGACCACGCGCAGTTCCACGTCGTCCTCGCCGGGCAGGTACAGGTACTGGTTCGGGTGCCAGTCCTCGTCCGCGCGCGCGGCCACCTCGTAGCAGGTGCGGCCCTTGTCCGACCACGAGCGCAGGTCGTGCTCGTGGCGGTCCCAGAAGTCTTCCGGCAGTTCGGTGGCGCCGGTATAGAGCAGGCTGAAGTCGTCCAGCGCGCGGTCGTTCTCGTAGTCCTCGGACACGATCCCGGCGATGGCCGCCTTGATCCGCAGGTTGATGTCCTTGGACACGAACACCACCGGGATCTCCGCCGGGGTGGTTTCCTTCAGTGCCAGGATCGCGCCGAGGATGGCGTTGTCCGGGATCACCGCGCCGAAGCTCTTGCCGGCCTCGAAATGGCTGGTCTGGAAGCGCAGCAGGCCGGCGCTCTGGCGCCCGCGCAACTGCAGGCCCTGCGGCTGCACCAGCGGGAGGCCGTCGGCCAGGTGCTCCAGGCCGGAGGCCTCGACCAGTTCGTTGAGGAAGCGGCTGACCTGGCGCGCGTTGCGGCTGGCTTCGGAAGTGCCCTTCTTGGCGTTGTCCAGCTCCTCGATGACCTGCATCGGCAGGTAGATGTCGTGCTCGTCGAACTTGAACAGCGCGGTGGGGTCGTGCATCAGCACGTTGGTGTCCAGCACGTAGATGCGCTTGCCTCGGGTCATCGTGGCTTCCTGGTGGGGAGTGCGTGGCGTGGAGGGGAGGGCATGCCCGCGAGGGCCGCGGGCGTGGGTGGCGGGCAGCGGCGAGCCGTCGCGGCCTGCGGGGCAGGGCGACGGCGCGGGAGGGCACGGGTGGCGGTCACTGCGCGGCTTCGGCCTGCAGGGCTTCGAGCACGGCCTGGGCGTGGCCGGGAACCTTGACCCCGCGCCACTCGCGCGCGATGCGCGCATCGGGGGAGACGAGGAAGGTGCTGCGGACCACGCCCAGCACCTTGCGCCCGTACATGTTTTTCTCGTGGATCACGTCGAAGGCGCGGCACAGCGCCTCGTCGCCGTCGCTGACCAGAGCGAACCCGAAACCCTGCTTCGCACAGAAGTTGTCGTGCGACTTCAACGAATCGCGCGACACGCCCAATACCTCGGCGCCGAGCTTGCGGAATTCCGGCAGCAACGCGTCGAAGTCGAGGCCCTCGGTGGTGCAGCCGGGCGTGCTGTCCTTCGGGTAGAAGTACAGCACCAGCCAGTGGCCGGCGAAGTCGGCGAGGGTGGCGTGGCGGCCGCCGGACAGCGCCAGCGGCAGCTTCAGGATGGAGCGGTCCAGCTTGGGGTGGTTCGCTTTGGCCGGCATCGTTTCCAGGCTCAGAACTTCATCGGATCCATGATCGCGTCGAGGTTCAGGTGGTCACAGAACTCGAGGAAATCGTCGCGCAGCGCGGCGATGTGCATGTTCGCGGGCACCCCGATGGTCACCTGCGCCGAGAACATCTCCGCGCCGGTCTGCATCGCCCGGTAGCGGGTGCTCTGCAGGTTCTCGATGGTGATGCCCTGGCGGTCGAAGAAGTCGGCCAGCTGGAACAGGATGCCCGGCTTGTCGGCGGCCACCACCTCGACGATGTAGGGCAGCAGGTTGGACTGGCTCTCCTTGGCCGCGGTGCGGTACCAGTTGAGCTTGAACCCGTCCTCGCGCTCCAGGCGGCCGAGCATGGCTTCCAGCTTGGCCACCGCGTCCCAGGAGCCGGTCGCCAGCGCGGTCATCGACACGTCGCGGCCCACGGTGGCCAGGCGTGCGTCCACCAGATTGCAGCCGCTGTCGGCGATCCGGCGCGTCACCGGCAGCAGCGGCGACTCCGGATGCGTCGTGTAGGCGTTGATCAGGAGGTGGTTCTCGTTCGGCGAAGGCCGGGGCGGGGTGTCGGTCAAGTCGGCTTCCGGCATTGCGTTGCGTAGGCTGAATGGCGGGCCTTGCGGAGACCCTGGCGCATGGCCAGCATACTTGCCGGTGCTTTCGCGCCGCAAGTATGATCGGAGCGCCCTGAAGCCGGCTTGGGATGCCGTCGGCCCGCTGCCGGAAACGGCGCCGATCCGCGCCAGTCCGCACCCGGTCCAGCACGAGGGCCGCCACCCCGGCGGTCCGCCCCCGAACCCTGCAGAGAGCATTGCCGATGTCCCAGACTTCCCGCCTCGCCCGCGCCTCCGCGGCCGTGTTGCTGGCCTTCACCGCGGTCGCACTGCTTGGCGGCTGCTCCTGGTTCCGCAAGGGCGCCAAGGGTGATTACGCACTCAGCCCGGAGGTGCGTCCGCTGGAGGTTCCGCCGGACCTCAACCTGCCCGACACCTCCGGCGCGATGGCGCTGCCGCCCGCGGCGGGCGCCCAGCAGGCCGCCGCGGCGCCGGCGGCCTCGGCCACCGCCTTCACCGCCCCGGGCTCGCGCGACGAGGTGTTCGGCCGGGTGGGCACGGTACTGGAAGGCATCGATGGCCTGGTCATCGCCAGCCGTTCGCAGCTGCTGGGCACCTACGACGTCACCTACCAGGGCACGAACTTCCTGGTCCGGGTGGCTGCGGTGGAAGGCGGCGTCTACGTGGGAGCGGTGGACCCGCGCGGCGTCGCGGCCACCGGCGAGGCGCCGAAGCAGGTGATCGCCACGGTGCGCTCGGCGGTCGCCGGGCGCTGACCGTCCCGACCTGTCCCGGAATGCAGAAGGCGCCCGACGGGCGCCTTCTGCATTCCGGGACATCGGGACCGGCGCATGTCCCCGGGGCGGGCCCAGTCCGGAACGCTCAGCGCTCCAGCAACGGCAGCTTGCCGGGCTTGCCGTCCCATTCGGCGGCGTCGGGCAGCGGATCCTTGCGCACGGTGATGACCGGCCAGGCCTGCGACAGTTCGGCATTGAGCGCGATGTAGCCCTCCTGGCCGGCGGGTACGTCGTCCTCCGGAAAGATCGCATTGGCCGGGCATTCCGGCTCGCACAGGGTGCAGTCGATGCACTCGTCCGGATCGATCACCAGGAAGTTGGGGCCTTCGTGGAAGCAGTCCACCGGGCACACCTCGACGCAGTCGGTGTACTTGCACTTGATGCAGTTCTCGGTGACGACGAAGGGCATGGCGGACGACCGTGGAGCGGAGGAGTACAGCCAGCCATTCTAGTCCAGCGCCCGGGCCGCGTCGCCTCGGCCGCCGCCGGCGCGCGCCATGGCGGGAGCGGCCGGCCCTGGCCCGGAAACGGAAAACCCCGCCTGGGCGGGGTCTTCCTGGGTGTCCTGGCCAGCGGGATGGCGCTCCCTAGGGGACTCGAACCCCTGTTTTAGCCTTGAGAGGGCCACGTCCTAACCACTAGACGAAGGGAGCGTCGCGGGTGTCGCCGGCGAAGGCGCGCTAGTATATTCACGCGCCCGGCGGACGGCAATCCGTCCGCGCCGGCCCGTTCATGAAAACACGCCACGGAAGCACGCCCATCGACCCGCAAGCCCTCCCGCAGCCCGTCCTGCGCCTCATCCCCCGCGAGCAGCACATCCTTTCGCGCCGGGATGTCAGTCCCAACGCGCTGCGCGTGCTCTACCGCCTGCGCGAGGCCGGCTTCGGCGCCTACCTGGTCGGCGGGGCGGTGCGCGACCTGCTGCTGGGCATGCATCCCAAGGACTTCGACGTGGCCACCGACGCCACGCCCGAGCAGGTCAAGCAGCTGTTCCGCAACTGCCGCCTGATCGGCCGCCGCTTCCGCCTGGCCCACGTGGTCTACGGCCGCGAGATCATCGAGGTGGCCACCTTCCGCGCCAACAGCGACGATGGCAGCGGCGACCGCGAGATGGAGGACGGGCGGCTGGTGCGCGACAACGTCTACGGCAGCATCGAGGACGACGCGATCCGCCGCGACTTCACCTGCAACGCGCTGTACTACGCGATCGAGGACTTCTCGGTGCGCGACTACGTCGGCGGCTACGAGGACGTGCAGGCGCGCACGATGCGTCTGATCGGCGACCCTGAGACCCGTTACCGCGAGGACCCGGTGCGGATGCTGCGGGCGGTGCGGCTGGCGGCGAAGCTGGATTTCGAGATCGAGCTGGCCACCGCCGCGCCGATCCCGAGGCTGGCTGCGCTGCTGGGCGAGGCCGCGCCGGCGCGGCTGTTCGAGGAGATGCTCAAGCTGTTCCTGTCCGGGCACGCGGTGGCCAGCTTCGAGCGCCTGGAGGCCCATGGCCTGCTCGGCGCGGTGCTGCCGGAGACCGAGGCGGCGTTGCGTTCCAACCGCAGTGGCGCGTTGCGGCGGATGGTGCTGGCCGGCCTGCGCAATACCGACGCGCGGGTCGCGGCCGACGAGCCGGTGTCGCCGGCGTTCCTGTTCGCCCTGCTGCTGTGGCCGGCATACTGCCGCGCCCTGGCCGGGCTGCAGGCGCAGGGGATGCACGTGGAAGAGGCGCAACGCCGTGCCGCCGACCGGGTGACCCTGCACCAGGTACAGACGATCGCGCTGCCCAAGCGCTTCTCGCTGCCGATGCAGGAGATCTGGCTGCTGCAGTCGCGCTTCTCCAGCCGCCAGCGCAAGCGCGTGTTCCGGCTGCTGGCACATCCGCGCTTCCGCGCGGCCTACGACTTCCTGGTGCTGCGCCAGGCCGCCTCCGATTCGCACGCGGCCGACGTGGAGTTCTGGAAACAGGCGCAACAGGCCTCAGGCGACGAACTGTCGGCGGACCTGGAAGCCACCGCCGCGGGCGGCGGAGACCCGGGCGAGGACGCGCCGCCGCAGCGCCGCCGCCGTCGCCGCCGTCGCGCCTCCGCCGCGGCGGGCGAATGAGTGCCGGGGCCGGCCCGGTCCATGCCTGCATCGGCCTGGGCGCCAACCTGGGCCGGCCGCTGGAAAACCTGCGCCGGGCGGCGACCGCGCTGGCGGAACTGCCCGGAACCCGGCTGCTGGCGCTGTCGCGTTTCTACCGCACCCCGGCCTGGGGCCGCCTGGACCAGCCCGACTTCGTCAACGCCGCTGCCCTGCTGCAGACCCGGCTCGAGCCGCGCGCGCTGCTCGATGCCTTGCTGCGGATCGAGCGCGCAGCCGGCCGCGAACGCGATGCGGGCGCGCGTTGGGGGCCGCGGGTACTCGACCTGGACCTGTTGTTGTACGGCGGTCGCAGCATCGAACTGCCGGGCCTGCGGGTGCCGCATCCGCACCTGCACGAGCGCGCCTTCGCCCTGGTGCCGCTGGCGGAGATCGCCGCCAGCGAGCCGTTTCCCGGCCACGGCCGCGTCGGCGACGCACTGCACGGGATGGACGTTGAAGGGATCGAGGTGCTGGAAGATCCGACCGGAACGGACTGATGCGCCGGCCACGCGGGTCGCGGACGTCCCTGTCACCGGCGGTGGGCGATAATGGCGGTCCGCCGATTCCGGCAACCCGTGGACAGTCGTCAATGAGCGTGCATGCCGAGCACAAGCCGTGGACCGTACCGGCGCTGGCCGAGGCCAAGGGCCAGGGCCGGCGGCTGGTGATGCTGACCGCCTACGATGCGGGTTTCGCCCGGGTCCTGGACCGCAATGGCATCGATCTGGTGCTGGTGGGCGATTCGTTGGGCATGGTGGTGCAGGGCCACGCGTCGACCCTGCCGGTTAAGGTGGCCGACATGGCCTACCACACCGCCGCGGTCGCCCGCGCGCTGCAGCAGGCATTGTTGGTCGCCGACCTGCCGTTCCAGGCCGACGCCACCCCCGAGCGGGCGCTGGACGCCTCGGTGATGCTGCTCCAGGCCGGCGCGCAGATGGTCAAGCTGGAAGGTGCGGGCCCCAAGCTCGGAGTGATCGGTTTCCTTGCCGCGCGCGACATCCCGGTCTGTGCGCACCTGGGCCTGACGCCGCAATCGGTGCTCAAGCTCGGCGGCTTCAAAGTCCAGGGGCGCGAGGCGCAGGCTGCCGCGCAACTGCTCGCCGATGCCAGGGCGGTGGCCGCCGCCGGCGCCTCGCTGCTGGTGCTCGAGTGCGTGCCGAGCGCGCTGGCGGGCGAGATCACCGCTGCGGTCGGCATCCCCACCATCGGCATCGGCGCGGGCCCGCACTGCGACGGCCAGGTGCTGGTGCTGCACGACCTCCTCGGCCTGGACAGCGGCCATCGCCGTCCGCGCTTCGTCAAGGACTTCCTGGCCGAGGGCGGCTCGGTGGCCGGCGCGGTGCGCGCCTATGCAGCGGCGGTGCGCAACGGCAGCTTCCCCGACGCCGCGCACGCCTACGCCTGAACCATGTCGGGACCATGGCCATGATCGAGACCCTCACCGCGCTGGACGCCCTGCGAGGGCGCGTGCGCGGCTGGCGGCGCGAAGGCCTGCGGGTGGGCTTCGTGCCGACCATGGGCAATCTGCACGCCGGCCACTATTCGCTGGTGGCGCTGGCCCGCAGGCACGCCGACCGGGTGGTCTCCAGCGTGTTCGTCAACCCGACCCAGTTCGGGCCGAACGAGGATTTCACCCGCTACCCGCGCACGCCCGATGCCGACACCGCCGGGCTGGAAGGCGCCGGCTGCGATGTGCTGTGGCTGCCCACGGTCGAGTCGATGTATCCGTTCGGCGCGGAACTGGCCTCGCACGTGCACGTGCCCGGGGTCAGCGCGGTGCTGGAAGGCGAGCATCGTCCAGGCCATTTCGACGGGGTATGCACCGTGGTCAGCCGCCTGTTCAACCAGGTGTTGCCGGACATGGCCGCGTTCGGCAAGAAGGACTACCAGCAACTGGCGGTGATCCGGCAACTGGTGGCCGACCTGCAGTTCCCGGTCGAGGTCGTCGGCGGCGACATCGTCCGCGAGGCCGACGGCCTGGCGATGAGCTCGCGCAACCAGTACCTGGGCGTGGCGGAGCGGCCGCGCGCGGCTATCATCCACCGGACCCTGCTCGGCATGCGCCGGGCGCACCAGGCCTCGGTGCCGCGCGCGGCGCTGGAGGCGCAGGCGACCGGACAGCTGCGCGAGGCCGGCTTCGCGGTCGACTACGCGGCGCTGCGCCGGCCGGACCTGTCCGAACCGGCCGACGGCGAGCCGGGGCCGCGGGTGGCACTGGTCGCCGCGCGCCTGGGTGCCACGCGCCTGATCGACAACCTGGAATTCTGAAGGCGCCGCGCGCCTGCCAGCTCCCCCGCTACAACCGGAAGACCCATGCACCTGACCTTGCTCAAAGCCAAGATCCACCGTGCCACCGTCACCCATTCCGAGCTGAACTACGAAGGCTCGGTGGCGATCGACGGATTGCTGCTCGATGCCAGCGGCATCCGCGAGTTCGAGCAGGTGCACGTGTGGGACGTCAGCAATGGCGCCCGCTTCACCACCTACGCGATCCGCGCCGACGAGGGCAGCGGCATCATCTCGCTCAACGGTGGTGCCGCGCGCCACGTCCAGGTGGGCGACCTGGTGATCATCGCCGCGTTCGCCCAGCTGGATGCGGTCGAGGCGGCCGCGTTCAAGCCCGACCTGGTGTACGTGGATGCCGCCAACCGCATCATCCGCACCCACCACAGCATTCCCAAGCAGGCGGCCTGATGAGCGCTTCCGCATCCGGGTTCGACGCGCTCAAGTCCCATGCGCAGCGCCTGCAGGGCACCCGCATCGCCGGGCTGCTGCAAAGCGAACCGGAACGGGTGGCCGGCCACGCCCTGCAGGTCGGGCCGCTGTACGCGAACTTCGCCCGCCAGCGCTACGACGACGCGGCCTGGGCGGCGTTGCTCGGTCTGGGGCGGCAGCGCGACCTCGCCGGCGCGTTCCGGCGCCTGTTCGACGGCGAGAAGGTCAACGTCACCGAGGGGCGCGCCGCGCTGCACACCGCGTTGCGCGGCGACCTGTCGCCGGCGCCGGCGGCGCGCGAGGCGCACCGGGTCGCCGTGGAGGCGCGCGAACGCATGCGCGGGCTGGTCGCGGCGCTGGAGGCGAGCGAGGTCACCGACATCGTCAGCGTCGGCATCGGCGGTTCCGACCTCGGGCCGCGGCTGGTGGCCGACGCGCTGCGCGGGCCGTTGCCGGGCCGCTTCCGCGTGCACTTCATCTCCAACGTCGACGGCGCCGCCGCGCAGCGGGTGCTGGCCCCGCTGGATCCGGCGCGCACCGCGGCGATCTTCATCTCCAAGACCTTCGCCACCCAGGAAACCCTGCTCAACGGCGCCATCGTCCGCGACTGGCTGGGCGGCAGCGGGCGGTTGTATGCGGTCAGCGCCAACCCGGAGCGGGCCTCGGCCGAATTCGCCATCGACGGCGCGCGCGTGTTGCCGATGTGGGACTGGGTCGGAGGCCGCTATTCGCTGTGGTCGGCGGTGGGCTTCCCGATCGCGCTGGCGATCGGCTACGAGCGCTTCGTGCAGTTGCTGGAGGGTGCGGCGCTGCTCGACCGGCATGTGCTGGAGGCGCCGGTCGAATCCAACCTCGCCGTGCGCCACGGCCTGACCGCGGTATGGAACCGCAACGCGCTGGGCCTGGCCTCGTACGCGGTACTGGGCTACGACCAGCGCCTGGCCCTGTTGCCGGCCTACCTGCAGCAGCTGGTGATGGAGTCGCTGGGCAAGCGGGTGCGCCTGGACGGCAGCCCGGTCGCCGCCGACACCGTGCCGGTGTGGTGGGGCGGAGCGGGCACCGACGTGCAGCACAGCTTCTTCCAGGCGTTGCACCAGGGTACCGGCATCGTCCCGGCGGACTTCGTCGGCACCGTGCGCAACGATGCGCCCTATGCGGAAAACCACGATGCACTGCTGTCCAACCTGCTGGCCCAGACCGAGGCGCTGGCCAATGGCCAGCGCAGCGACGATCCGCACCGGGCCTATCCGGGCAACCGGCCCAGCACCACGATCCTGCTCGATGCGCTGACTCCGCAGTCGCTCGGCGCGCTGCTGGCACTGTACGAACACAGCGTCTACGTATGCTCGGTGCTGTGGGGCATCAATGCCTTCGACCAGTTCGGGGTGGAACTGGGCAAGCAGGTCGCCAGCGCCCTGCTGCCGGCGCTGCGGGGCGAGTCGAAGGCCCGCGATCCGGTCACCGCCGAACTGATTGCCCGCCTGGGGCGGTGACCCGCCTTTCCCGGCATCGATGCGATCGTCTCAGGATCGGTCGCGGTCCCGGTATTGCTGCAGCAGCGCCAGCTGCTCCAGCGCCTCCGGGTGGCCGGCAGCCGCGGCGGCACGCACCTGCCCAATGTCCGGATGCCGGACCACCAGCACGATGTCCTCGCATCGCGGACACAGGTACTCGCTCAAGTCCTCGTGCGGCTCCAGGGTCATGTCGCGGCTGTCGCCGCGCCATTCGCAGGCGGCGCATTCGAGCGTGCGCGTGCGCCAGCCGGGCCGGAAGTAGTTATCGACCAGTTCGGGCATCGCGCCGCCCTCCTCAGGGCCGCCGCTGGGCGAACAGCCATGCCCACATCGCCGGGTCGGCGTAGGTCGCGTCCCAGGCATTGTGGTTGCCTTCGGGATACTCGGTGTAGCGGAAATCCGCGCCGGCGGCGCGGGCGGCCAGGTGCAGGCGGCGGTCGTCGTCCGGCGGCACCAGGTCGTCGCGGGCGCCATGGAACATCCAGACCGGGACATGCGCCAGGCGCCGGACCACGGCCGCGTGCGGATCGGCCTCCCCGGCCACGGCGGTGAGGTGCAGGGTCGAACGCGCCGCGCGCGGGGCGAGGACGCCGCCGCACACCGGCACCAGCGCGGCGAAGCGGTCCGGCGCCAGCAGCGCCGCTTCCCAGGTGCCGTAGCCGCCCATCGACATGCCGGTGGCGTAGGTACGGGCCGGATCGCCGTCGAATTCGGCGCTCGCCGCATCGAGCGCGGCCAGGGCCATGCGCGCGTTGTTTCCCGCCCACTCCTCGCCTTGCGGTGCCTGGGGGAATACCGCCAATGCCGGGAATCCGCTGGCGTTCGCGCGCAGCCAGGGCCCCAGCCCGACCGCGACCTGGGCCTGGTTGTCGCTGCCGCGCTCGCCGGAGCCGTGCAGGAACAGCACCACCGGCAGCGGGCGCGGATGCGACGTGGACGGTACGAACACCACGTAGCGGAAAACGCGGCCGTCCTGCACGAGTTCGCGCTGCAGGAAGCGGCCCGGCTCGGGCGCCGGGGCGGGGCGGGGCTGGCAGGCGGTCGCTATCAGCGACAGCACGGCGGACAGGCACAGCAGGGCGAAGAACGGTGCAGGGCGCATGGGTTTGGCATCTCAATGCAGCAGGATCAGGGTGGCCAGGCCGAGGAAGCAGAAGAAGCCCATCACGTCGGTCACCGCGGTGACCACCACGGTACCGGCGACGGCCGGGTCGATGTTCATGCGCTTGAGCAGCAGCGGCAGCAGCACGCCGGCGATGGCCGCCGCGCAGAAGTTCAGCACCAGCGCCAACGCGATCACCAGCGACAGCAGCGGGTTGCCGAACCAGAGGAAGGCGATCACGCCGACCACGCCGCCGATCAGCAGGCCGTTGATCAGCGCCACCCGGAATTCCTTCCACAGCAGGATCCTGGCGTTGCTGGGGCCGACCTGGCCCAGGGCCAGGCCACGCACCATCAGGGTCAAGACCTGCACGGCCGCGTTGCCGCCGATTCCGGCCACGATCGGCATCAGCACCGCCAGGGCGATGATCTTCTCCATGGTGGCGTCGAACTGGCCGATCACGCTCGCCGCCAGGAACGCGGTGAACAGGTTGATCCCCAGCCACACCACGCGGCCGCGTACCGCGCGCCGGACCGGCGAGAACAGGTCCTCGTCCTCGTCCAGGCCGGCCGCGCCCAGGGCCTGGTGCTCGGCCTGCTCGCGGATGATGTCGACCACGTCGTCGATGGTGATGCGGCCGAGCAGGATGTTGCTTTCGTCCACCACCGGCGCCGAGACCCAGTCGTGGTCGGAGAACTGGCGCGCCACTTCCTGCGCGTTCTCGCCCACGTCGATCGCCGGCTGCTCGTCGTCCACCAGGCGGTTGATCGGGGTCGAATCCTCGTGGGTCACCAGCGCCGCCAGCGAGATCCGGCCCAGGTACTGGTGGCGGCGGCTGACCACGTACAGGTGGTCGGTGTGGTCGGGCAGTTCGCCGCGCAGGCGCAGGTAGCGCAGGACCACGTCGACGTTGACGTCGGCGCGCACGGTGACCACGTCCGGGTTCATCAGGCGGCCGGCGCTGTCCTCGGGATAGGACAGGACCTGTTCCAGGCGCTCGCGGTTCTCGCGGTCCATCGACTTGAGGACCTCGTCGATGACCGTGTCCGGCAGGTCCTCGACCAGGTCGGCCAGGTCGTCGATGTCCAGGTCCTCGACCGCGGCGACCAGCTCGTCCGGATCCATGTCCGCGATCAGACTCTCGCGCACCTCGTCGCCGACGTGGACCAGCACCTCGCCGTCGTCCTCCGGATCGACCAGGCCCCAGACCACTTCGCGCTTGCCCGGCGGCAGCGACTCGAGCAGGTTGCCGATCTCGGCCGGGGCCAGGGTGTTGACCAGCCGCCGCACCGGGCCCAGCCGGCCGCTGTCCAGGGCATCGGACAGCAATCGCAGCTGGCGCGCGGTCTTGTCGTGGCGGACGGCTTCGGCCATGCGCGTCTCCGGGGCGGGTCGGGCCGCGTGGGAGGCGCGCGGCGGGTCAGGCGTTCATGCCGGCATTATCGCCCGCGGGTGGCGGATTGGTACAGACCGCGCGCCTATGCGGGGACGGCCTTGGCCAGCCAGCGCTCGATCCCGGCGCGGTCGCGGGCCTGGAGCAGGGCATCGGCGCGGGCGCGGAGGTCGTGCAGGCGACAGTCGCGGATGGTGCGGCGCAGTTCCAGCAGGCTGGAGGGATGCAGGCTGAACTCGCGCAGCCCGAGCGCCAGCAGCAGCGGCGCCAGGCGGGCGTCGCCGGCGATCTCGCCGCACACCGCCACCGGCGTGCCGGAGCGTTCGCCGGCGCCGATCACGTGCGCCAGCAGGCGCAGCACGCCCGGGTGCAGCGGCGAATACAGGTCGCCGAGGGCGTCGTTGTTGCGGTCCACCGCCAGCAGGTACTGGACCAGGTCGTTGGTACCGATCGACATGAAGTCGACCGCGTCGACCAGCCCCTGGACCCCGATCGCCACCGCGGGCACCTCGATCATCGCGCCCAGCGGCGGCACTTCGACCCGCACGCCGCCGCGGCGCAGTGCCGCCACCGCCCGGCGCAGGCGGCGGCGCACCAGCAGCATCTCCTCGCGGCAGCTGACCATCGGCACCAGTACCCGCACCGGGCCGTAGGCACTGGCGCGTGCAATCGCGCGCAGTTGGGTATCGAACACGCGCTCGTACAGCAGCGACAGGCGCACGCCGCGTACCCCCAGCGCCGGGTTGTCCTCGTTGGCCAGGGCCAGGCCGGCGCGGTCGGCCTTGTCCGCGCCCAGGTCCAGGGTGCGGAAGGTGACCGGACGGCCACTCATGCCCAGCACCGCGTCGCGGTAGACCCGGAACTGCTCGTCCTCGTCCGGCAGCTCGGCGCTGCGCAGGAACAGGAACTCGGTGCGGAACAGGCCCAGGCCGGCGGCGCCCAGCGCGTGCGCGCGGGCCACGTCCTCGCGCGACTCGGCGTTGGCGTGCAGGGCGATGTCCACGCCATCGAGGGTCCGGGTCGGTTTGCGCCGCAGTCGCTCCAGGTCGCGTCGTTCGCGCGCCTCCTGCTGCTCGCGTTGCTGGTAGCGACGCAGGTCGGCGGCACCCGGCTCGACCACCACCTCGCCGGTCTCGCCGTCGACCATCAGCACGTCGCCGTCGTTGATCCGCTGCAGCGCGTCGCTGGCGCCGACCACCAGCGGCAGGTGCAGGCTGCGCGCCAGGATCGCGCTGTGCGAGAGCGGGCTGCCGGCGGCCGAGACGATCGCGACCACGCCCTGCGCCTGCAACTGCGCCAGTTCGGACGGGGCGACGTTGTCGCACACCAGCACTTCGCCGGCGGTGCCGCGCGGCACCGGCTCGTGCCGGTGCAGGTGGGCGTTGATCCGGCCGATGATGTGGTCGAGGTCGTCGAGCCGGCTCTTCAGGTAGGGGTCGTCCATCGCCGCGAACACCGCGGCCAGGCGGTCGCGCTGGGCGCGCAGGGCGTGGCCGGCGGAATAGCGTTCCTGGCGGATCAGCGCGTCGAGGGCGGCGACCAGCTCCGGGTCGTCGAGCAGCAGCGCGTGCAGGTCGATGAATTCGATCGCCTCGTGGGACAGCGCACCCTGCAGCTTCTCGCGCAGGGCGCGCATCTCCGCGCGCGCGGCTTCGATCGCGTCGTGCAGGCGCGCGACCTCGGCCGCGACCTTGGAAGCCGGGACATGGTGCTCGCCGACCTCCAGCGCATGCGGCAGCCGCACCCGGGCCCTGCCCAGGGCCAGGCCGCGCGAGGCGCCATGCCCGGCAAAGGACAGCCTCACCGGCCCGGCCCCGGTCCGGCCTGGCGGCCGTGCATGGCGGAGGCCTGCGGCCGAGCGTTGACGATGCCCGGCACGCCCACGCTCAGGCGTCCTCGTCGAAGCGTCGCTCGAACAGCGAGGCGAGCGCGTCCATGGCCGCGACCTCGTCCTCGCCGTCGGTGCGCACGGTGACCGGAGTGCCCTGGCCGGCGGCCAGCAGCATCACCCCCATGATGCTTTTCGCGTTCACCTCGCGCCCTTTCGCCTGCAGGGTCACCGCGCAGCGGAACGGGGCCAGTTCCTGCACCAGCTTGGCGGTGGCCCGGGCATGCAACCCCAGGCGGTTCGAGACGGTGAGTTCACGTTCAAGCATCGTCGATGATCGCTCCATTGCGCGTTCCCGCCGCCGCAGTGGCGGGCAGGTCGTCCAGTCCCTGTTCCGGATAGTTCATCACCCGCAGCAGCATCGGCAGGCTCAGCGCCGCCACCCGCCGCACCGGCGTCCCCAGCCGGGCCACCCGTGCGGCCAGGTTGCTGGGGCTGGCGCCGTACAGGTCGGTCAGCACCAGCACGCCGTCGCCGCCGTCGACCCTGCGCAGCGCCGCCGATGCGGCCGGCAGCAATCGCTCCAGGTCGGCGTCGAACGGCACTTCGAAGGCTTCCGTGCGCAGCGGCAGGTTGCGCAGCAGCGCGGTCGCCACCGCCAGCAGCGAGCTGCCGACGCCGGGATGGGTGATCAGGAGGATGCCACAGGCCATGGACGGACGTTAACAGAGGGGCATGACGGGCGTAAGCGGGGCGGCGTCGAGGACTGCCGGCGCCCGGTTGTCCCGGGACTGGGAGGGGGGCGGCGCTCAGTCCTGTTCGCGGTGGTAGGTGGCGACCTCTTCCCAGCCCTGGGCGCGCGCATGGGCGGCCAGGCGCTCGGCCAGGTACACCGAGCGGTGCTTGCCGCCGCTGCAGCCGAAGGCCACGGTCACGTAGGCGCGGGTCTCGGTGCGCAGCTTCGGCAGCCAGGTGTCGAGGAAGCCGGCGACCTGGGACACGTAGGTGGCCACGTCCGGCTGCGCATCCAGGTAGCCGCGGACCCGCGCGTCGCGGCCGGTCAGCGGGCGCAGGTCCTGGTCCCAGTGCGGATTGGGCAGAACCCGGGCGTCGAACACGAAGTCGGCTTCGGCCGGCACACCATGGCGGTAGGCGAAGGACTCGAACAGCAGCGACAGGCCCGGGCTGTGCTCCAGGGCGAAGTCGGTGATGACCTTGCGGCGCAACTGGTGCACGTTGAGGGCGCTGGTGTCGATCACCGCGTCGGCCTCGCTGCGCAGCGGCAGGGTCAGCCCGCGCTCCTGGGTCAGGGCCTCCGGCAGGGACAGGCCCAGGCGGGTCAGCGGGTGCCTGCGCCGGGTGTCGGCGAAGCGCCGCAGCAGCACCTCGTCGCTGGCCTCGAAGTAGAGCAGGCGCGCATCCACGCCCAGGGCATCGGCCATCGCCCGCCATTCGGCCAGCTGGCCCAGGTCGTTGTTGCGGCTGCGCACGTCGATGCCCACGGCCATGCGCGGCGGCAGGCCGTCGTCGCGGATCATGCTGCGCACGAACGCCGGCAGCAGGCCCACCGGCAGGTTGTCGGCGCAGTAGTAGTCCAGGTCCTCGAAGGTCTTCAACGCCACCGACTTGCCCGAGCCGGACAGGCCGCTGACGATCACCAGGATGGGTCCGCTGGTGTCCATGTCAGCCCCCGCGCCGCTCCAGCAGGTTGCTGTGGCGGGCGATGAACATCGCCGCCGGGTCGATCCCCTTGGTGCGCAGGATGTGCAGCCGGGTGGCGGCCTCGGTCAGCACCGCCAGGTTGCGGCCGGGCATGACCGGCAGGGTGATCAGCGGCACGTCAAGGTCGAGCACGTGGCGGGTGCCCGAATCGCCGGTCAGGCGTTCGTAGCCGTGCGGGCTGGGCTCGGTCATCGGCCGGGTCAGGTGCACGATCAGGCGCAGGTACTTGTTCTTCTTCACCGCGGTGTCGCCGAACATCTCGCGCACGTTGAGCACGCCCAGGCCGCGCACTTCCAGCAGGTCCTGGAGCAGTTCCGGGCAGGTGCCGTCGAGCACGTCCGGGGCGATCTGGGTGAACTCGGGCGCGTCGTCGGCGACCAGGCGGTGGCCGCGGCTGAGCAGTTCCAGGGCCAGCTCGCTCTTGCCCGAGCCGGCTTCGCCGGTGATCAGCACCCCGATCGAGTAGATCTCCATGAACACCCCGTGCAGGGTCACCCGCGGGGCCAGGGTGCGGGCGAGGTGGTAGGAGAGATGGTTGAGCAGTTCGTGGCCGCGCTTGGGCGAGATCCACAGCGGAGTGGCGCTTTCCTCGGCGGCGGTGCGCAGGTCCTCGGGGCAGGACTGGTTCTTGCTGATCACCAGCGCCAGCGGGCGGAACTGGACGATCTTCTCGATCGTTTCCCAGCGCAGGCGCGCGTCCAGCGAGTCCAGCCAGGCCAGTTCCTCGCTGCCCAGGATCTGCACCTTGTTGGGGTAGACCGCGTTGAGGTAGCCGGCCAGCGAGGGCCGACGGGCGTTGGTGTCGCCGGACTCGATGCTGCGGCTGCCGCCGTCCTGGCCGGCCAGCCAACGCAGGCCCAGCTTCTCCTGCTGCTGGTCGAACAGCTCGCGCGCGGTGATGCTGGCGTTCCTCATGCGACCCGGGCCTGTACTGGGGGTTGCGCGGCATTGTGCCCAAACCGGTGGCACCCGGGCCACCGGCCGGGTCCGGGCCGGGATTCAGAGTGCGTCGGACGCCACCCGCGGGGCATGGTGGTCCTGCTGCTTTTCCTTGTGCTTGAGGATCAGCCGGTCGAGCTTGTCGGCCAGCAGATCGATGGCCGCGTACATGTTCTCGCCCTCGGCATCGGCGTGCAGGGTACGGCCGGGAACGCTGAGGGTGGCTTCGGCGTGGTGCGAGGGCTTGCGCAGGCCGAGCTGGACGCGGACCTCGATCGGCTGGTCGAAATGGCGGTCGAGGCGCTGCAGCTTGTTCTCCACGTATTCGTGCAGCGCGGGGGTCACTTCGAGCTGCTGGCCATGGGTTTCGATGCGCATCATTGCCTCCTGGGTCTTGCCGCGTGGGGGGCTCCGCCGGGCGGGCGCTGCCGCAGGCGCCTGGATCCGTTCCAGGGTTTCAGGCGATGCGTACGCGCTCGTGCGAAGCCGGGATGTTCATGGCTTCACGATACTTCGCCACGGTCCTTCGCGCCACCGGGATGCCCGATTCCTTGAGCAGGTCAGCCAGCTTGGCGTCAGACAAGGGCTTGCGCGGGTTCTCCCCGTCGATCAGGTTGCGGATCATGGCCTGGATCGCGGTGCTGGAGGCTTCGCCGCCGCCCTCGGTATCGATGCCGGAGGCGAAGAACGCCTTCAGCGGCAGGGTGCCGCGCGGGGTGCGCACGTACTTGCGGGCGATCGCGCGGGAAACGGTGGATTCGTGCACGCCGATCTCGCCGGCGATCTCGCGCAGGGTCAGCGGGCGCAGCGCCTGTTCGCCGAATTCCAGGAAGCCGGACTGCACGCGCAGCAGGCAGCGCATCACCTTGAGCAGGGTCTCGCCGCGCGCTTCCAGGCTCTTGAGCAGCCAGCGCGCCTCCTGCAACTGGTGGCGCAGGTAGCCGGCGTCGCTCTCGCCGCAGTGGCGGATCATCTGTTCGTAGCCGCGGTGGATCGAGACCCGCGGCAGCGCCTGTTGCGACAGTGCGACCCTCCACACCCCGCGCTGGCGCCAGACCACGCAGTCCGGGATCACGTAGTTGTCCGGATCGACCTCGCCGACCTGCTTGCCCGGGCGCGGGTCCAGCGAGCGCACCAGCTGCACGGCCTGTTCGACCGCATCCACCGGCGCCCGCAGTTCCTGGGCGATGCCGGGGATGCCGCTGCGCGGCAAGCGCTCCAGCGGGCCGTCGACGATGCGCAGGGCCAGGGCGCGGCCGGGGGTGTCCTCGGCCAGCACCTCCAACTGCAGGCGCAGGCATTCGCCCAGGCTGCGCGCACCCACGCCCACCGGGTCGAAACGCTGCAGCTGGTGCAGCACGGTCAGGATCTCGTCCTCGCCGGCCACGGTTTCCGGGAGCAGGGTCTGCGCGATCGCCACCAGCGGTTCGCGCAGGTAGCCGTCCTCGTCCAGCGCGTCGATCAGCGCGGCGCCGATCCGCCGATCGCGTTCGGACAGGTGCGACAGGTGCAGTTGCCAGAGCAGGTGGCCGGTCAGGCTCTCCGGCTCGGCCATGCGTTCGGCCGCATCATCGCGGTCCTCGTCCGGACCGCCGCCGCCGCTTCCGCCCTCCCAGCCGCCTTCATCGGGGCTCCAGTCCTCGGCCTGCGCGCGGATGGCATCGGCCCCGTCCTCGCCCGCGGTGTCTGGCTCCTCGCCGGAGCGGTCGCCGGCAGGGGCATCGTAGGCCGCGTCCTCGGTCCACTCCAGCAGCGGGTTGGTCTCGATCGCCTCGGCCACTTCGGCCTGCAGTTCGAGGGTCGACATCTGCAGCAGCCGGATGGCCTGGCGCAGCTGCGGCGTCATGACCAGTTGCTGTCCCAGCGATGTCTGCAGCCGTGCCTTCATGTCCCTGCCAGGGTTGGAGCCATGCGGGAGGCGGCGGGCCGGGACCGGGGGCGGTTGCGGTTACAGGCGGAACGCGTCCCCGAGGTAGACGCGGCGCACGTCCGGGTTGTCCAGCAGTGCGTCCGGTGCCCCCTGCGCCAGCACGCCTCCTTCGGCGAGGATATACGCCCGGTCGCAGATTCCCAAGGTCTCGCGCACGTTGTGGTCGGTGATCAGCACGCCGATGCCGCGGTTCTTGAGGTGGGTGACGATGCGCTGGATCTCGCCGACCGAGATCGGATCGACGCCTGCGAACGGCTCGTCCAGCAGCATCAGGCGCGGGTTGGCGGCCAGGGCGCGGGCGATCTCGCAGCGGCGGCGCTCGCCGCCGGACAGGCTGGCGCCGAGCTGGTCGGCGACATGGCCGATCTGCAGTTCGTCCAGCAGCGAGGACAGTTCGCGCTCGATACCATCCTCGTCCAGGTCCTCGCGCAGCTCCAGCACCAGGCGCAGGTTGTCGGCCACGGTCAGCTTGCGGAACACCGATGCCTCCTGCGGCAGGTAGCCCACGCCCAGGCGGGCGCGGGTGTACATCGGCTCGGCAGTGATGTCGCGGCCGTCCAGGACGATCCGCCCGGCGTCGGCGGCGACCAGGCCGACGATCATGTAGAAGCAGGTGGTCTTGCCGGCGCCGTTGGGACCGAGCAGGCCGACCACCTCGCCGGCATCCAGGCTCAGCCCGAAATCGCGCACCACCTCGCGCTGCTTGTAGCGCTTGCGCAGGCCCTCGGCGACCAGCATCACTTGCCTCCGGACTTGGCCGGGGCCGCGGCGCGCGGCTGGATCACGGTGCGCACGCGGGTGCCGTCGCCGCCGCTCTGCATCTGCCCGGTGGCCATGTTGTAGACCAGCTTCTGGCCGCTGTTGCTGCCCTGCGGCGATTCGACCTTGAAGTTGCCGGTCAGGGTCAGCACTTCCTTGCGCGGCTCGAACACGATGCGGTCGGCACGCGCGTTCATCATCGTGCCGTCGTCCATCTGCTGCTTCATCGCGACCTGGTTGCCGGTGAGCACCACCTGGTCGATCTCGCCGTCGCGGCCGCGCGCGACTTCCGCCCGCGTGGCGCGCACGTCCAGGGTGCCCTGGCGGATGACGACGTTCCCGGTGAACACGCACTTGCTGTTGACGTCGGCGACGTTGCAGTCCTGGCCGTCGGCTTCCAGCTCCATGGGCTGGTTGCGGTCGGCCGAGCGCGCGAGCGCCAGGGCGGGGGCGAACAGGCAGGCCAGGGCCAGGCCGGCCACACTAGCGCTTCGGAGGGTCATAGCGGACTTTGACTTGGGAGAGCAGGCGGTAGTTGCGGGTCTTCAGGTCGGCTTCCATGCCGACGCCGGTCTGGATGATACCGGGCTGGGTCAGGGTGACGCGGTCATCGGTGCGGGCCAGGCTCTGCTCCGGGAGCAATTCGAGGCGCCCGGTCCGCAGCGAGGCCTGCGAGGGGTTGCCGCCTTCGCTGTCGCCGGCGACGTTGCCCTCCAGCCGGATCAGGTCGCCGGCGGGCGCGACCCAGCCCTGGTCGGCGCCCAGCCGCCAGGCGCCCTCGCGGGCCGGCATCAGGAACACCGGCTGGACGATGGCCAGGCTTTCGTCCTCGCGGCTGCGCTGGAGTTCCGGGGCCTTCAGCCGCACCGACTCGGAGCCGTCCTTGGCCAGCATCACCATCTCGAAATCGCGCAGGACGTAGTCCGAGCGCTGCGCGGCCACCGGCGGCGGTTCGCTGCGGTCGCGCATGCGCCAGGCCGACCAGCCGCTGACCAGCGCGGCGGCCAGCAGGGCCAGGCCGAGGGTGGTGCGCCAACTCATGCGCGGCGCCCGTCGCGGGTGGAAGGGTCGCGCCCGGCGAGAATCGCCGCCAGATGGCCCTGCGCGGCCAGGAGCAGGTCGCACAGTTCGCGCACCGCGCCTTCGCCGGCGCGGGCATGGGTGCGCCAGTGCACGCTTTCGGCGATCCACGGGTGGGCGTTGGCCGGGGCCACCGACAACCCGGCCGCGCGCAGGCAGTCCAGGTCCGGCAGGTCGTCGCCGACGAAGCAGGTCCGCTCCCGGTCCAGGCCATGGCGGGCGATGAGCCGGTCCATGCAGGCCAGCTTGTCGAGCACGCCGATGTGGGTATCCAGGCCCAGGTCGGCGCCGCGCTTCTGTGCGACCAGGCTGGGCCGGGCGGTGATCAGCGCGACCTCGAAGCCGAAGCGGCGCAGCAGGGTCAGGCCCTGGCCGTCGTGCACGCTGAAGGATTTCATTTCGTTGCCGGCGGCATCGAAGTACAGGCGCCCGTCGGTGAGGGTGCCGTCCACGTCCAGGCATACCAGGCCGATGCGGCGCGCGCGTTCGCTGATCTCCGGGGCGGCGCTGGCTAGGGGGTCGTAGGGCACGAAAGGGTCCGCGGCAATCAGGGAGGGTTTAAACCACGCGCGCGCGCAACAGGTCGTGAATGTTGAGCGCACCGACCGCGCGGCCCCCGTCGTCGATCACGATCAGGCCGTTGATCCGGTGCTGCTCCATCAACCGGGCAGCCTCGGTGGCCATGCGCCCGGCGCGCACGGTGCGCGGGTTGCGGGTCATGATCCCGGTGATCGGCGCCTGGCGCACGTCCAGGCCCTGGTCCAGGGCGCGGCGCAGGTCGCCGTCGGTGAAGATGCCGAGCAGGACCCCGCCGGAATCGACGATCGCGGTCATGCCCAGGCGCTTGCGGCTCATCTCCACCAGGGCTTCGGCCACGGTGGCTTCGGCGCGCACGGCGGGCAGGGCATCGCCGCCGTGCATCACGTCGTCGATGCGCAGCAGCAGGCGCCGGCCGAGGCTGCCGGCCGGGTGCGAACGGGCGAAGTCGTCGGCGGTGAAGCCGCGCGCTTCCAGCAGGGCCACCGCCAGGGCGTCGCCGAGAGCCAGGGTGGCGGTGGTGCTGGAGGTCGGCGCCAGGTGCAGCGGGCAGGCCTCGGCCGGCACCGATACGTCCAGATGCACGTCCGCTTCGCGGGCCAGGGTCGATTGCGGGCGGCCGGTCATCGCGATCACCGCGTTGCCCTGGCGGCGCAGGGCCGGCAGCAGCATCAGGATCTCGTCCGATTCGCCCGAATAGGAGATCGCCAGGACCACGTCGGCGTCGGTGATCATGCCCAGGTCACCATGCCCGGCCTCGCCGGGATGGACGAAGAACGCCGGGGTGCCGGTGGACGCCAGGGTCGCGGCGATCTTGCGCGCTACGTGCCCGGACTTGCCCATGCCGGTGGCCACCAGCCGCCCGCGACAGGCCATCGCCAGCGCGCAGGCGCGGGCGAATTCCTCGCCGATCCGGGCGCCGACCGCGGCCAGGGCCTGGCCTTCGACCTCGAGCACGCGGCGCCCGCTGGCGATGAGTCCGGCGGGGTCGGGAGGCTGGGCGGGCGCGGTGGCCGGGAGCGGGGTGTGGCTCATGCGGGTTCGTCGGTCCGGCTGGGGTGGGCCGGATTCGCTAGAATGCGGGACTTCATTCTAGGCCAAGCGCTCCATGGACGCCGACACCATCGCCCGCATGATCGAGAACGGCCTGCCGGGGGCGCGTGCGCAGGTCCAGGGCGAGGACGGGGTCCATTTCGAGGCCACGGTCGTGGCCGAGGCGTTCCGCGGCAAGCTGCCGCTGGCCCGCCACCGGATGGTCTACGCCACCTTGGGCGACCTGATGGGCGGGGCGATCCATGCCCTGGCCCTGAAGACCGTCACCCCCGACGAAGCGGCCTGAGCCGCCCGCAGCCGGTCCGAGGCCTCCGCCTGGGCGCTCCGGGGTCGCGGACTTCGCCGGTGGCGAGGCATGCGTGCAGCGTCGGCAGGCCGTGATCCGCGCACGGTTCTTCCCGGACGCCTGACGGGAGGCCCTCCACGCGACCCCGCCGGGCCCTCGCCTACGGGGCCGGGTCGCCCGCGCGCCCTCCCTCGCGTGCCGGCGGCGCAGGCGCGTAGAGGAAGCGCACGGCCTTGGGGAATTCTTCGCGCCAGAATCGTTCGTTGTGCTCGGCGGGAGCGACGATTTCGGCATGGAGTGCCGGCTGCGGCCCCGGTGCCGCGCGCACCTGCGCGACCATCCGCTCGAACGGGCCGGTCATGTCGTTGCCTTCCTTGCCGCCGGCGGCGAAGTAGAGGCGGCTGTCGCGCCGCAGCCGGTGCGCCGCGGTCCAGTCGAACACTGCATCGCCGGCCACCCAGTAGGCGGGCGAGAAGATGCCGGCCCTGGAGAACACCTGCGGGTACTGGTGGATCGCGTAGTGCGACGCCAGCCCGCCCATCGAACTGCCCAGGATGCCGGTGTCCTCGCGGCCGGGACGGGTGCGGTAGTGGTCGTCCACCCAGGGCTTGAGCGTCTCGACGATGAAGTCGGTGTAGGCGGCGTTCTCGGCCGCGCCGAACCGCGGGTTCGGCCAGGCGTTCAGCTCGTTGAGGCGCTTGTCGCCGCCGTGGTCGATGCCGACGACGATCAGTTCGATCCCGTCCTTGGCCAGCGCGTCCAGCGATTCGTCCACGCCCCATTCGCCGGCGTACGAGGTCGCGTCGTCGAACAGGTTCTGGCCGTCGTGCATGTACAGCACCGGATAGTGCTTGCCGCTTGCGGCGTAGCCCGGCGGCAGGTAGATGCGGACGGTACGCATGCGGTCGAGGCCGGGAATGCGCATCGGCGGTTCGATGACGTGGACGCCGGACCCGGCCGTACCCGGTCGGGCCTGCGGTTCGTCGGTGGCCAGGGCGCGCCCGGCGAGGGTCGACGCCAGCAGGGCCAAGGCGGCAACCAGGAAACGGACGGTGGCTGGCAGCATGGTCCGGCGCGTCGCCTTGTGCAGGAGCGGGAGATGGTACGACGCCTCCGGCCGCGATCGCATCCCGTGGTCAGCCGCCCTCGCTTTCCGCCAGGGCCCAGCCGACGGCCATCCACGTCAGCACCGCCGCTGCCAGCAGCAGGCTCCATGCCTGGGCCGAGAATCCGCCGGTCGGCCCGTCCCGCCAGCCTGCATCCAGTATCGGCGCACCGGCAAGGCTCAGGCAGCCGGCCACTGTCCCCGCCAGCAGGCCGAGCCAAAGCGGCCAGGCGACGCGACGGCGCCGCGGTGGCAATCGCTGCATCACGCGTTCGCTGAATCCGGCGTCGATCGCCGGTCCTTCGAATCGACGCCGCAGCAGCGTCTCGATCACATCGTCGTTCGGATTCGTCATTGGGTCTCCTCCGCGGCGTCGGGCATTCGCCACGCCGCCAGCCATGTCCGCAGTTTCGCCTTGCCGCGGGTCGCGTGCGTCTTGACCGTTCCCAGCGGCATCGCCAGCACGTAGGCGGCCTCTTCCTGGCTCAATCCCAATTGCGAGCAGTGCAACAGCACCGCCTGTTCGGCCGGCGACAGGCGCTGAAGGCCGCGCTCCAGATCGATCTGCAGGTCGATCTGCGGAGCAGCCGCGGGTGCCGCGCCGCGATCGTCGCTCCCGTCGTCGCCGTTGCCCCGGGCGCGGGCGTCGACTTGCCATGCCATGCTCCGGCGTGCCTGCAGGAAGCGCGTGTAGGCGATGCGGTAGAGCCAGGTGGAGAACCGGGCATCGCCGCGGAACTGGTCGAGTTTCCGCCAGGCCAGCACGAAGGTTTCCTGCGCCAGGTCGTCCGCCAGGGCGTCATCGTCGCGCACCAGGCGGCGCAGTTGCGCGCGCACCATGCCCTGGTGCCTGCGCACCAGCTGCGAGAATGCCTGCTGGTCGGCGCCCAGTCTGGCGCGGAGGACCAGTGCCCGGTCGAGGCGTGCCTCGGCGTCGCCGTCAGTCACACGTCCGCTCGCCGGTTGAGCCACCAGCTGGCGAGGTAGCCCAGGCCGATCATCAGCGGCAACAGGCCGATGCCCCACAGGCGCCCGATGTCGAGACCGCGATCGACCTCCCCGGGAAGCGCGAGACACGTCGCCATCAGGCCCAGCCCGGTGCCGATCAGCACCAGCGCCCGGCGCCGTTCGCAAAACGCCACCTGCGGTTCCAGCAGCAGTTGCGGTGGCAGTTCGATGCCCTTGTCGGCCAACTGCAGCAGCGTGTGATAGCGCGCCTGGGTCTGCCGGGCGCGATGGCGCAGTGCGATCAGCACGATCAGGACCGGCGCCAGCATCACTACGAGGGAAATCAGGAGCTCCATGGTTTTTCTCCGGAACGGGTGTGGCGAAGGGATGGCGACGGGTCGGGTGATGGGACGATACGCGTGCCGCGGCTCATTGGCCGGCGCCGTCCATGGCCATCAGGTCGGCGATGCGCTCGGAGAACAGCCATGCCTGTCCCTCGCCCTGGTTGCTGGTCAAGGCCACGGTGGCGCCGGTCTCCCACACGATCGCCAGGTTCGCATCCGTACCCGGGGCGCCTCCCGAGTGCCCGCGGATGTGTCGCCCGTGGGAGAGCCGGTCGCCGAACCCGGCCGCGTAGCCGCCGGGCCCGGCGGGGACCGCGTCCTCGAACATCGTCGCCAGCGTCGCCGGATCGACCAGCTTGCCGGTACGCAGCGCCTCGGCGAAGCGCAGCAGGTCCGCGTTGGTGGAATAGCCGCCGCCCGCCGGCCCGCTCTGGTACAGGGTCTTGAACCAGGCGGCCTTCCTGGCACTGGAGAAGGGGCTGTCGCGGTAGTAGCCCACCGCGAGTCTCGGGATCACTTCGTCGAGGCTGTCGAATCCGCTGTCGTTCATCTGCGCGGGGGCGAAGACGTGGCGCCTGATGTAGTCGGCGTAGGCCTCGCCGGAAGCGTTCTCGATCACCCTGCCCAGCAGCATGTAGCCCGAATTGCTGTAGTTCCACCCTTCGCCCGGAGCGCCCAGCCTGGGCTGGCGCGCGATCAGGTCGAGATGGTCGGCCGGGTCGACGAACCGTTCCGGATGCTCGAAATACTCCGGAACGATGAAATCTCCCAGGCCCGAGGTGTGGTGCAGCAGCTGCCAGAGGGTGATCTTCGCGGCCATCGCCTGGTCGGGGTACTCGGGAACCCGCATCGCGAGCGTGTCGTCCCACGAAAGCTTGCCCGCTTCCACGAGTTGCGCGATGGCCACGGCGGTGAACATCTTGTTGATCGATCCGACGTGGAATCTGGTCTGGCTGTCCACGGGCGTGCCGAAATTGCGCTCGGCCAGGCCGCGGCACTCGTCGATGATCGTGTTGCGTCCGTCCGAAACGCTGACGCAGCCCGAGAAGTCGTTCGTGCGCACGAGCTGGTCGAGCTTGGCCCTGATCAGTTGCGCCAGTGCGGCCTGCGACAGTGCTTGCGCGGGCCAGTCGGCATAGAGCGCGGGATCGTCCATGGGCACCAGTTCGGCGATCGCGAGCCGGTCGGGATGCGTTTCGTCGGCGGCCAGGACGAGCAGTCCCCGCCGGCCGCCGTGCCGGGCCTGGACCGCAACCTGGAGCAGTCCCGGCTGGCGGGGGTTGGTGCGCACGTCGAAGACGTCCAGGCCGCCGCTGTCGCGCGCGGTCGAGGCCAGCAGTGCCGCGAACGCGGCGCTGTCGCCGGCGGCGATGTCGGCCGAAAGGATCGTGGGCACCCAATCGCGGACCGCGCGCGGGCTGTCCGTGGCGACCCGCCGCAGCAGTTCGCCGGCCAGGCGGCCCGTTGGCGAGTCGGGCAGGACCGCCTGTGCCCGCGGGGTGTCCGCGGCGGGGGCGGCCAGGGCAGCGGCGCAGGGCAGCGCCAGGGACGCGCAGAGCGGAACCAGCAGGGCCCTGCGGATCGTGGCCCGGGCGAGGGAGGCGAGGGCATGCATGGGGTTCTCCAAATCACCGGCCGGCATGGCGGTATCGGGGACTTGGATGCGGCGGCAGGCCCGTTCGGATTCAGCGGTGCGGGGGAACAAGAGGACGGGAGGATGGGATACAGTTCGATTCCGCAGGAATGGGCGTTCATTCCTCCTATATCCACAGCAGGACCCGATGCAGAAGATCGTAGTCAGCGGCGGTACGCCGCTCCATGGCGAAGTCGCCATCTCCGGCGCCAAGAACGCCGTGCTCCCCATCCTGTGCGCGACCCTGCTGGCGGATGCGCCGGTGGAGGTGCTCAACGTGCCGCACCTGCACGACGTGGTCACCACGATCAAGCTGCTGGGCGAGCTGGGCGCGGGGGTCGAATTCGATCGCGGCGCGCCCGCGCGCGGCAGCAGCGTGGTGGTGGACCCGCGCGGCGTGAACCAGCACGTGGCGCCCTACGAGCTGGTCAAGACCATGCGCGCCTCGATCCTGGTGCTGGGCCCGCTGCTGGCCCGCCACGGCGCGGCCGAAGTGTCGCTGCCCGGCGGCTGCGCGATCGGCTCGCGCCCGGTGGACCAGCACATCAAGGGACTGCAGGCACTGGGCGCCGAGATCGTGGTGGAGAACGGCTACATCAAGGCCCGCGCCGACCGGCTGCGGGGTGGCCGGTTCGTGTTCGACATGGTCAGCGTGACCGGCACCGAGAACGTGCTGGCCGCCGCTACTCTGGCCGACGGCACCACGGTGCTGGAGAACGCGGCGATGGAACCGGAGGTCGTCGACCTGGCCGACTGCCTCAATGCGCTGGGCGCGCGGATCGAGGGCGCGGGCACCTCGCGGATCACCATCCACGGCGTCGAGCGCCTGTCCGGCGGGCGCCATTCGGTGCTGCCGGACCGGATCGAGACCGGCACCTTCCTGGTCGCCGCGGCGATGACCGGCGGCCGGGTCGTCGCGCACGGCGCGCGCGCCGACACCCTCGATGCGGTGCTGCTCAAGCTGGCCGAGGCCGGCGCCGAGATCGCCAGCACGACCGACAGCATCACCCTGGACATGCACGGCCGCCGGCCGCGGGCGCTGAATCTGACCACCGCTCCATACCCGGCGTTCCCGACCGACATGCAGGCGCAGTTCATGGCCCTGAACTGCATCGCGGACGGCGTGGGCGTGATCAGCGAGACGATCTTCGAAAACCGCTTCATGCACGTCAACGAACTGCTGCGCCTGGGCGCGGACATTCGCATCGACGGCCACACCGCGATCGTCCAGGGGGTGGAGCGGCTGGGCGGCGCGCCGGTGATGGCCACCGACCTGCGCGCCTCGGCCTCGCTGATCCTGGCCGGCCTGGTCGCCGAAGGCGAGACCGTGATCGACCGCATCTACCACCTGGACCGCGGCTACGAGAACATCGAGCAGAAGCTCGGTGCGCTCGGCGCGCGGATCCGCAGGATTCCCGGCTGATGTTGCTGCGCGGCAAGTTCGGCCCGCGGCGGAAGGCGCTGCTGGTGTTGCTGGCGCTGGCGCTGCTGGCGGTGGCCTGGATGGGCTGGAACGGGGTGGCTGCCGTGAGCGGGGTCGAGACCGGAGACATGGACTGGGACGGCGACGGCACCGTCACCCGCAGCGAGATCCTGCAGTCCTTGTATGCGGTGACCGCCACCCGCGAACACGCGGGCAACCGCGAATGCACCACCTTCCGCTGGCGCCGCAGCGGCGAGACGATCCGGATGGACTGCACCACGGTGTTCGGCGAACCGTGAGGCGGGGCTGGCCCGGATGGGCGGTCAGTCGCCGTCCGCGGGCCAGAGGAGCTGGAACTCGAGCTCCTGCCGGTCGCCGCTGCGTTCGTGCTCGATGTTGAACACCGCGCTGGCGGGGATGCGCAGCCGCTCGCCGGCCACCTGGATGGTGAAGGGCGCCTCGGACTCGATGGCATCCGCCAGGCGGCGGAGCTTGGCGACGAACTGGGCGCGGCCGTAGGCCCTGGTGAGGTCGCGATCCGGCATGGCGGTTGCTCGGCGTGGCATGGGCTGGGGCGAGCCTAGCGCGACACCGAGCGCACCACCAGGTCGATGGTTTCGCGGCCGCCTTCCTTCTGCAGGATCCGCGCCGGCACCGGCATGTCCGGCACGATCCACACGTACATCTCGCGCTTCTCGGTGCGGCGCACCACCTTGGTCGCTTCCTTCAGGCTGCCGCCGACCATGACCTGTTCCTTGCCGACCACTTCCCACTTCAGCGGCCGCACCCGGCCTTCGTCGACCAGGCGGTAGTTCAGCGGCTTGCCGTCGGCCAGGTCGCGGACCACGGCCAGGTTGACCAGCAGCGCGTCCATGTCGCCTGGCTGCAGTTGCACCGGGCCGCGGCGTTCGGGCTTGAGGTCGCCGGTCCAGGTGGCCTGGCCGCTTTTCCAGTCGTAGCTGGCGTCCACGTTGCGCTTCTTGACCAGGGCGGTGGCGCGGTCGTTGCCGCTGAGCGGACGCAGCCGACCCTGGTGCTCTTCGAACACGGTGCTCTGGTTGATGTCGGCGAGCTGGTTGCGGATGCTGAGGCTGTACTTCCAGCGGTCCCCGGCTTCGCGGGCCAGGGTCATCCGGCCGTCGGCCTGCATGCCCATGTAGCTGGCCTGGTAGTCCGCGGTGAACGGCACCAGCGCGGCGGCGAAAGCGTTGCCGGCGGACAACGCCAGCAGCAGGGCCACGCCGGCGGCGATGGAGCGGATGGGTCCGGTCATCGGTTCAGACTCCTCGGTATTCGGTCAGGCGCAGGTCGATCTCGTCCTCGCCATCCTTGCGCTGCAGGATGCGGATCGGGGTGGGCACGCCGGAAGCGACCCAGAGCACGGTCTCGTCCCCGGGCTTGTCGGTGCGGGCCACGCGCAGTGCGTCGTAGCTCATGTCGCCGACCTCCAGGGTCTCGGGCTCGAGCGAAACCTGGTAGGTATGGTCGCGCACCCGGCCGACGTCGACCAGCCGGTAGCGCAAGATGGCGCCGGGTTGGACGTCGCGCATGATCGCCAGGTTGAGCAGCAACGCGCTCATGTCGCCGGGTTGCAGGTCCAGTGGCTGGCGTCGATCCTTCTTGATCGAGCCGCTCCAGTGCGCCTGCATCTTCGACCAGTCGTAGATCCCGGTGGCGTTCTGGTCGAACAGCAGCGCCTTGCGCACCGTGGCCTGGCTCAACGGGCGGTAGTGGCCGTCGGCTTCGTCGAACACCGTGCTCTGCTCGATCCGCAGCCGGGTCGCGCCTGCGATCCCGCGCTCGCCGACCAGCGCCAGGTCGATCCGCCAGCGGCCATCGCCGTCGCCGGCCAAGCGCAGGCTGGCATTGCCGGCGGGCTTGCCCTGGTAGCGGGCTTCGTAGGTGGCGAAGAACGGTTCGAGCGCACGCTGCGGCACGGCGGCCTCGGCTTGCGGCTGCTGCCCCGGGGGCACCGCCTCCGGCGCCGTCCGTGCCGCCGCCTGGCCGGCCATGGCCAGCAGGCACAGACCCAGCGGCAGGGACAGGGCAACCGGTGCGGCGCGGAGGGATGGGATGGGGCGCGGAGGCATGCAGGCGATCGGGCGGGGGAGAACATTCGGCTGGCCGGCCGCAGGGCGTCAGCCGTGGACAGCCGGGTGCAGATGGCCCGAGGAATCTAGTCGCAGCGGACTAAACAGGGTCTGACCGTCCAGCCGGACCTGACCGTCGCGTTCAGCCAGGCGGCCGCCGGCGGCCAGCGCCATCGCCGCCACCACCAGCCGGTGCTCGTGCGGGAGCAGGCGCGCGGCCAGGGTTTGCGGGGTGTCGCCGGCCAGCACCGGGATCCGGACCTGGGCGACCACGGCGCCGGCGTCCACCTCGGGGACCACGAAGTGCACGCTGGCGCCGTGCTCGGCGTCGCCGGCCCGCAGCGCCTGCGCATGGGGGTGCAGGCCCGGGTGCAGCGGCAGCAGCGACGGGTGCACGTTGAGCAGGCGGCCTTCGAAGCGGCGCACGAAGGCCTCGCCGAGGATGCGCATGTAGCCGGCGCAGAAGACCCAATCCGGTTCCGCCGCGGCGACCGCCGCGGCCAGTTCGGCGTCGAACGCGGCACGGTCCGGGTACGCGCGCGCTTCGCGGCTCCAGCGCAACGCCGGGGCAACCCGGTCCAGCGCCGGTGCGGCCGGGCGGTCGCCGAACACGCCCACCAGTTCCGCCTCGAGGCGGCCGTCGGCGATGGCGTCGAGCAGCGCCTGCAGGTTGCTGCCGCGGCCGGATGCCAGCACCGCCAGGCGCGGCTTGGGTCCGGACAGGGAGGGCATGCGCGGCGCTCAGCCGATGCGGACGCGCTCGCCGCCGGCGCGCACCACCTGGCCGATCGGGCGGTGGGCCAGGCCCAGCGCGTCGAGGTCGGTGGCGACCGCGGCCAGTGCGTGCTGCGGCAGCACCAGCACGAAGCCGACGCCGCAGTTGAAGGTCCGCCACATCTCCGCGTCGGTGACCGCGCCCTCGCGTTGCAGCCAGTCGAACACCGGCGGCAGCACGATCGCCGAGGCCTCGATATCCAGGCCCAGGCCTTCGGGGACGACCCGGATGATGTTCTCGGTCAGGCCGCCGCCGGTGATGTGGGCCATGGCATGGATCGATTCGCCGTGCGCGCGCAGCAGGGCCAGCACCGGCTTCACGTACAGCCGGGTCGGCGCCATCAGTGCGTCGGCCAGGGCCACGCCGCCGACTTCGAGGTCGGCCGGGCGGCCGGCGCGGTCGTAGATCCGGCGGACCAGCGAGTAGCCATTGGAATGCGGGCCGGAGGAGGCGATGCCGAGCAGCACGTCGCCTTCGCGCACCTTCGCGCCGTCCAGCAGCTGCGACTTCTCCACCGCGCCGACGGCGAACCCGGCCAGGTCGTATTCGCCCGGCGGATACATGTCCGGCATCTCGGCGGTCTCGCCGCCGATCAGGGCGCAGCCGGACTCCTGGCAGCCGGCGGCAATGCCGCCGACCACCGCCACGGTGGTGTCCACGTCCAGCTTGCCGGTGGCGAAGTAATCGAGGAAGAACAGCGGTTCGGCGCCCTGGACCAGGATGTCGTTGACACACATGGCCACCAGGTCGATGCCGATGGTGTCGTGGCGGCCCAGTTGCTGGGCCAGCTTGAGCTTGGTGCCCACGCCGTCGGTGCCGGAGACCAGCACCGGCTCGCGGTACTTGCCCGACAGGTCGAACAGTGCGCCGAAGCCGCCCAGCCCGCCCATCACCTCGGGCCGGAAGCTGCGCCGGACCAGTGGCTTGATCCGCTCGACCACCTCGTTGCCGGCGTCGATGTCCACGCCCGCGTCGCGGTAGGTCAGGGGGGCGGGCGTCGGGGTCTGGCTCACGTGCGGGGCCTGCGGCAGCGTTGCGGGAGGAAGGCGCGCATTCTAGCAGCCGCCCCCGGCGGGGGCCGGCGGCGCGCGCCCGGCGCCTCGATTGGCGCGCTGCCGCCATTCGGGCAACAATTCACCGCGTTCACCCGTTCCGTGGCACAAGGAAACCCCATGCCCGCCTTCCGCGCCTTCGCCGCATCGATCTGCCTGCTGTGCCTGGCGCTGGGCCCGGTCGGCCTGCCCGCACGCGCGCAGGAAGGCCTGCGCACGGAAGGCGACCTGGCCACCGCGCAGGGGCTGTATGCGGCCGAAGTGGCGGTCAACAGCCAGACCGAGCAGGCCCGCGAGGCCGGCTATGCCCGCGCGCTGGCCCGGGTGCTGGAGAAACTGTCCGGGGACGCGGCGGTGGCGACCCGCCCCGGCGTGGCCCAGGAGCTGCGCAACGCCAAGGCCTACGTCGAAAGCTACGACTTCCGCCAGGACCAGGGCGTCGGCCCGACCGGCGCGCCGATCTTCCGCACCATGCTGGTGACGCGCTTCGCGCCCGAGGCGGTCGATACCCTGGCCGCCGCGCTGGGCCTGCCGGTGTGGCCGCAGCCGCGGCCCAAGCCGGTGCTGTGGCTGGCGATCGACGACGGCAGCGGGCCGCGTCTGCTCAGCACCGCCCAGGTCAATGCCGCGCGCAGCGTGCTCGACCGTGCCCAGGAGCGCGGCTACCGGCTCGGCCTGCCGGCCGGCGGCGCCGCCGAGCAGGCCGCGGTCGGCGCGATCTGGCGCAACGATCCGGCCGCGGTGGCCCGTGCCTCGGCCCGCTACAGCCCGCCGATGCAACTGATCGGAAAGCTCTACCGCAGCGGTGCCGGCTGGACCGCGGACTGGACCTTCGTCGACGCCGGCCGGGTGCTGGCGACGCGTTCGGTCAGCGACGGGGATGCACGCCGCGCCATCGCCAGCGGCGCCGACGTCGCCGCCGATGCGCTGATCCGGCGCTACGCCAAGGCGCCGTCGTCCGAGCCCGCCGGCACCTATCGGGTCGCGTTCAGCGGCGTGCGCAGCGCCGAGGACTACCTGCGCCTGTCGGCGATGCTGCAGAAGATGCCGGTGGTGCGCCGGATCGCGCCGGCCCGTGCCGACGGCGACCGTGCCGAGTTCGACCTCGACCTGCTCACCGGCATGGCCGGCTTCGAGCGTATGCTCGGCCCCGACGCGCCGGTGGTGGCGGTCGAAGGCAAGCCTGCGGAGTACCGGATCCGATGAATGCCCAGCATGAGGACCGGCCCGAATACGAGATCGCCCGCTTCCTGCGCCAGGTCAAGTGGCTGGCGCTGGCCGCGGTGGCGCTGTGGGTGGTGTGGCTGCTCTCGCCGATCCTGACCCCGTTCGTGCTCGGCGCGCTGCTGGGCTGGCTGGGCGATCCGCTGGTGGACCGGATCGAACGCCGCGGCCATTCGCGCAATCTCGGCGTCGGCGTGGTCTACGGCCTGATGGTGCTGGTGGTGCTGGCGGCGTTGCTGGTGCTGGTGCCGCTGCTCGAGCGCCAGGTGAGCACCCTGGTCCAGGCCGGGCCGGAGTATCGCGACTGGTTCCTGCAGACCGCGCTGCCCTGGCTGGAAAAGAAGACCGGCATGGACCTGCTCGTGTGGCTGGATACCGATCGCATCTACGAATGGGTGAGCGAGCACTGGCGGCAGGCCGGCGGCTTCGCCGCAACCATGTTCGGTTACGTGTCGCGCTCGGGCATGGCGGTGATCGCGTGGGTCGCCAACATCGTGCTGCTGCCGATCCTGACCTTCTACTTCCTGCGCGATTGGGACATCTTCGTCGAGCGGGTCGCCTCGCTGGTGCCGCGTGACCACCTCGGCACGGTGTCGCGGCTGGCGCGCGACTCCAACGAGGTACTCGCCGCGTTCCTGCGCGGCCAGATCGTGGTGATGATCGCGCTGGGCACGATCTACGCGGTGGGCCTGCAACTGGTCGGGCTCAAGCTCGGCCTGCTGATCGGCATGATCGCCGGCCTGATCAGCTTCATTCCCTACCTGGGCGCGACCACCGGCGTGGTCCTGGCGGTGGTGGCGGCGCTGGTGCAGGCGCAGGGCTTCGACCTCAAGCTGCTGGTGCTGGTGGGCGTGGTGTTCACCGTCGGCCAGTTGCTGGAGAGCTATGTGCTGACCCCGCGTATCGTCGGCGACAAGATCGGCCTGCACCCGATGGCGGTGATCTTCGCGATCATGGCCGGCGGCCAGCTGTTCGGCTTCCTCGGCATGCTGCTGGCGCTGCCGGTGGCGGCGGTGGCCAACGTGCTGCTGCGCTTCGCCAAGGAGCGTTACCGGCAGAGTGACCTGTACATGGGCGAGCAGCCGGTGATCGTGCTCGATTCCTATGTGGATGCGGCCACGCTGGAACAGGCCGCGGGCCGGGAGCCGGGGCAGCCGTGAGCGGCGGGCCCGCGGCCACGCCGCAGCTGCCGCTGTCGCTGCGCCATCCGCCCGACCAGCGGCTGGAGGCGTTCGTCGCCGCGCCGGCCGGCGCGATCGCGCAGTTGCGCGCGCTGGCGCGCGAGCCGGGCGCGGACTGGCTGTACGTCGATGGCGCCCCCGGCACCGGCAAGACCCATCTCGCGCTGGCGGTGTGCGTCGAGACCGAGCAGGCGGGGCGCCGCGGCGCCTACCTGCCGTTGGCTACCGTCGCCGGGCGCCTGCGCGAGGCGCTGGAGGCGGTGGAGGAGGCCGCAGTCGTGGCCCTGGATGGCCTGGAAGCGATCGCCGGCGAGCGCGGCGACGAAGAGGCGCTGTTCGATTTCCACAACCGTGCGCGAGCCGCGGGCCGCGGCGTGCTGTACCTGGCTTCCGCATCGCCGGCGGCCCTGCCGCTGGCCCTGCCGGACCTGCGCTCGCGCCTGGGCCAGTGCACCCGGATCGCGCTGGGCGCGCTGGACGACGACGGCCGCCACCGGGTGCTGCGCGAGCGGGCGCAGCGACGCGGCCTGGTACTGGAGGAAGCGGCGATCGACTGGCTTATGACCCGTACCGACCGCGATCTGGCCCGGCTGCTTGCGCTGCTGGAGCGCATCGACCGCGAGTCGCTGGCCGCGCAGCGTCGGGTCACCGTGCCGTTCCTGCGCCGGATGCTGGGGCTGGACTGAAGGCCCGGGGCGCGCGGCTGGCCGTCGCTCAGGGACAGCGTTCCGGGCGCGTGTCCCAGACCACCGGCTCCCAGTGCTGGTTGGTGCGGATGCTCTCGGCATCCAGGCGATCGCGGCGCAGGCGCGCACCGATGGCATAGCTGGTTCCGGCCTCCACGTCCACCTCGAAGGTCTTGTAGGCGCGCTGCTGTTCCAGCGTCCTCATCCGCTCGATCTGGGCGACGGCCGCGCCAGGCAGGCGATGCCGGTCGATCCGCTCGTCGACGGTGAGGATGCGCTTGCCTGGCTGCACGGAATGACGGTTGCGCGGCTCCAGTGGAGTGCTCTCGCCGTCGATCCGGGTGATCACCACCGGGAAGATGTCATCGTTCCTGGGAGGGGCCGCGCGCTGGTCGGTGACGAATCCGCAGGCGCTGCCGGGGGCGCCTGCGGCCGCCGCGGCTTCGGCGGCGTCCGGGGAGGCGGCGACGGCGATGAGGAACAGACTGGAAATCACGAGGGTGCGCGACATGGTCGTCTCCGTGAATGGCGTGGGCATTGAGGACGCACCTGGGTCGGGCCGCGGGCATCCCTTGGACAGAGTGGACCCGGGGATCTGGCCGGACGGTGAATCGCACTCGCCCGGCCACTCATCGGCACGGTTCCGGGGACGATTGCCAGACCCACGGCACCCAGCCGCCGCCGGCCGCAGGCATGGCACCGATGTAGTGGGTCGTGTCCGGCTCCACGTTTATGACCAGGGCCCTGGAGGCGAAGCTGGACAGCGGCCGTGGCGTCGACCGGGGGACATGCTCGCGCACGATCACCACGCGGGGACCGGCCGGCAGCGCGTATCTGGACGCATCCGCCGGCAACGGGGCGCGGCCTTCGACCTGGGTGATATCGACCTTGCGCAGTGCGGCCGGCACCTGCAGTCCGTCGAACAGCGCGGTGACCTGCCCGCATTTCCCGCCTGCGTGACCGCGCACGTCGGCGGGTCCGGACAGCCGCAGGGGCTGGCCGGCGCGCATCAGAAGCACCTCGAGCCTCCCACCGCCAGCATCCAATGCCTGTCCCAGTGCAGCGGCCGGGCGAGGCGCTCCGGCCAGCGGCTGGCCATTGATCTCCTGGAGCAGGTCACCGGCGCGCAGGCCGATCCGGTCTGCCGCCCCGCCAGGGCTCACGGCGAGCACGCGTAAGCCGGTGTCGCTGGGTCGGCGCACGTCGACTACCGCCCCCAGTTCGAATCCGCGCGCCTCCTGCGCGGCCACCTTCGGCGCTGCCGCGGCGAACATCAGCGCCAGCAGGCCGGCGAGCATGAATGCAGCGCGGCGGCCCGCGCCGGTCTCGCCGCGCCGGACCAGGGGCCAGGTTTGCATCAGCGGCACTCCCTTGGGACTTCCTCCCAGACCACGGGCTCCCAGTACGCATTCTCGCGAATGCCGGCGGCATTCAGGCGCTCGCGGACCAGCCGCACGCCGACGCGCTGCAGCGTGTCGGCTCGGACTTCGACCACCAGCGGCTTGAAGAAGCCGCTGAAATCCTTGCGTCGCTGCATCTTTGCGATCTGGGCCTGGTCCGCGGTGCCGAGGTGGGAACGCGGGATCCGCTCGGCGACCACCAGCACATGCTTGCCCGGCTCCATCCGGTACAACGGTCGCGCCATGCGCGGGCGTTCGCCGTTGATCTGGGTGATCGTCGCCGGATAGAGATCCATGCGTTCGGGCGTCGGCCCGGACTCGGTGCTCAGCAGGCCACAGCTGTCGTTCGGGCCGAGCGTGTCGGGCACGGCTGCGGGGGCGATTGCGGGAATGATCCCGGATCGGGTCCGTGGCTGCGCCTGGGCATGGGCGACGATCAACAGCGCGGCCGCAAGGGCGAACAAGGCGGGAGATCTGGGCATGGCGTTCATGGGTTACCTGGCCTTGGATCAGATGTCGTTGGGATTGCTGGGGCCGTCGCGGAGATCGTCATTTCCGGCCAGCAGGGCCTGTCGTGCCTCCCAAAGCGGCGCCACTTCCGAATCGCTGGCGCCGCGGTCGTAGGCGACCTGCAGAGCGTGATCGAGCGCCCTTACCTGCGCGGCCACCGGCGGGTCGGGCGGCGCCTGCGCGGTCGGCGTCGCCGCCGGCGGGTACTGGCCCGGCAATGCGAGGATCGCCACCAGCATCACGGCCACTGCGGTCGAGGCGGCGCCCGCCAGCGCGCGCCGCCGCCGCACCTGACGCCGGCGTTGTTCCAGCAGGCGTGGCCACAACGCTGCCGACAGCGCCGGTTCCGGCAGGTCTCGCAGCACTTCGCGCAACGTTTCAGGGGTGTGCATCGTCCGCTCCCGGGTCCAGGTACTCGCGCAGCCGCGCAAGCGATCTCGAAAGGATCGACTTCGACCAACTCGGGCTGCGGTCGAAACGGGCAGCCAGTTCCTCATGCGACCAGCCTTCCATCTCGTGCAGCCATAGCAGGGTACGCGCCACCGATGGCAGCCGTCGCAGCAGCCCGCTGGCCTCGACGACGGTGGCCGGGGCAGGGCCGCCATCCACCGCCTGCCACAGCGCATCCTCGTCGCCGGACTCGCGTATCCGGCGCAGGCGGTCGATGGCGAGGTTGGCGGCGACGCGCTTGAGCCAGGGTCGCAATGGCGTGTCATCGCGCAATCCGGACAGGAAGCCGAACATGCGCAGGAACGTTTCCTGGGTGATGTCCTCGGCAGCCGCCGCGTCGCCGGTCAGGCGCAAGGCCAGACCATGTATGGCACGGGCATGGCTCCGATACAGGGCTTCGAACGCGACTTCGTCGCCGCGTCTGGCGCGGCGCAGGGTGGAGGCTTCGCTGTGGTCGTCCCGGGTGTTTGCTTCCATCAACGGTATATACGCATGCGCGGCAGCTTCCGTCGCAGCCGCGGTACCGCTCAGGAGTGCAGTTGCGAATCCAGTGCGGTCAGGCGCGCAGGCGTGCCCACGTCGGTCCAGCGGCCGACGTGGTGCTCGCCGCCGACCATGCCGCGGTCCATCGCCGCGCGCAGCAGCGGCGCCAGGCGGAAGCGAGGCGGGGTTTCGCCGGCGCCGGGGGCGTCACCGATGCGGGTGCGCCAGTCGGCGACGAATCGCGGGCGGTAGACGCCGATGCCGGAGAAGGTGAGCCTCGACGGACCATCGCTGGCCAGGCGTCCCCCACCGTCGAGGGCGAAATCGCCTTGCAGGTGGTGCTCGGGATTGTCCACCAGCACCAGGTGCGCATCGCCGTGCGGCTCGCGCGGCAGGCGGGCGAAGTCGTAGTCGGTCCAGATGTCGCCGTTGACCGCGATGAATGGTGCGTCGCCCAGCTGCGGCAGTGCATGCAGCATGCCGCCCCCGGTTTCCAGCGGAACCGGGCCTTCGTGGCTGTAGTGCAGGCGCAGGCCCCAGCGCGAGCCGTCGCCCAGGATCGCGGGGAATCGATCGGCCAGCCAGGAGGTGTTGACCACCACGTCGGCCACGCCCAGCGCGGCGAGCTTTTCCAGATGCCACGCGATCAGCGGCTTGCCGCCGGCCCGCAACAACGGCTTGGGCGTATCGTCGGTGAGCGGGCGCATGCGCTCGCCCAGGCCGGCGGCGAAGATCAACGCCTTCATGCGGCGCTGGCGTCGGCGGAAAGCGCGGGACGGATGCGCGCGTCGAGCAGGCGCCGCAGTCCCTCCAGTTGCGGATACCGCGGCAGCACTTCGTCCAGGTAGGCGATGAAGCGCGTCGCATCGGGCAGGTAGCGCACCTTGCCGTCGCGGTAATGCAGGCGGGAGAAGATGCCCAGGATCTTGAGGTGGCGCTGGATGCCCATCCAGTCGGCGTCGCGCAGGAAGGTTTCCAGCGCTGGTACCGGCAGGCCGGCATCGGCGGCACGGGCGTGGTAGCGCGCCAGCCACGCGTCCACGCGCTGCAGCGGCCAGGACAGAAAGGCGTCCTTGAACAGGCTCATCGGGTCGTAGGCGATGGGGCCGCGCACGCAGTCCTGGAAATCCAGTACCGCCGGTCCGGGCAGCACCGGCATCAGGTTGCGCGGCATGAAATCGCGGTGGACCAGCACCCGCGGCTGGCCCAGGGCGTTGTCCATCAGCCGGCGCTGCACGAGTTGCAGGGCTTCGGCTTCGGCGCAGTCCAGTTCGATGCCCAGGTGTCGGCCCAGGAACCATTCCTCGAACAGGCCGGCGTCGCGCTGCAGCAGCGCCTCGCCGAATTCGCCGCAGCCTTCCGGCGGCGCGATGGCCTGCAGCTTCAGCAACTGGTCGAAGGCCGCCTCGAACCAGGCGTCGGCATTGCCGGCGTCGATGGCCTGGGCCAGGGTCGGCACGCCCAGGTCCTCCAGCAGCAGGAAACCCAGTTCCACGTCGCGGGCCAGCACCTGCGGCACGCGCACGCCGCCGCGTTCGAGCAGGTCGCGCCAGGCCAGCCACGGGCGCACGTCCTCCAGGCCGGGCGGCGAGTCCATCACGATCCGGCTGCCCCCCTCGCCGCGGCTGCGCCAGTAGCTGCGGAAGCCGGCGTCGACGGTGGCGCGCTCCAGCGTGGCGTGCGCGTCGCCGAGCGCGCCGCGCGCCCAGTCCAGCCGTTGCGACTCGCGCACGGCGGAAGCTTCCCCGGAAGGACTCGTCATGGATGGGGTCGGGACGATGTCAGCAGCAGCCGTGGTCGCCGTGCGCCTGGCCGCCGGCCACCGCGCCCGCGCCGTTGGTCTCGCCGCGGACGCTGGCCAGGTAGTGCTCGGCGATCACGTGCGAGACGCAGTGGGTGACGCGCTTGCCCATCGGGATGTGCAGGAATTCGTTGGGGCCGTGCGCGTTGGAATGCGGGCCGAGCACGCCGGTGATCATGAATTGCGCGCCCGGGAACTTCTCGCCGAGCATGCCCATGAACGGAATCGTGCCGCCTTCGCCCATGTACATCGCGGGCTTGCCGAAGGCGGCCTGCGAGGCGGCCTCGATCGCGGTCGTGAGCCATTGCGACTGCGCGGGCGCATTCCAGCCGGTGGAGGCCTTCTCCAGTTCCAGCCCGACCCGCGCGCCGTTGGGCGGGTTCTTGAGCAGCACCTCCCTGAGCAGTTCGCCGGCGCGCTTGCCGTCCAGGGTGGGCGGCAGGCGCAGCGACAGCTTCACCGAGGTGTACGGGCGCAGGACGTTGCCGGCCGAGGACAGCGGCGGCATGCCGTCCACGCCGGTCACCGACAGCGCCGGGCGCCAGGTGCGGTTGAGTACCAGTTCGGTGAGATCGCCGGCCATCGGGGTCATGCCGTCGAGGAACGGGAACTTGCTGAACACCTCGTCGCCGAGCACGCCGGCGACCTTGCCGGCCTGTTCGACGCGTTCGGCGGGAACTTCGACGTACAGACCCTCGACCTTGATCTTGCCGGTGTTCTCGTCCTCCAGCCGCGACAGCAGCTGGCGCAACAGGCGGAAGCTGGAGGGCACGATCCCGGACGCATCGCCGGAATGCACGCCTTCGGACAGCACCTGCACGGTCAGGTTGCCGCCGGCCAGGCCGCGCAGCGAGGTGGTGCACCACAGTTGTTCGTAGTTGCCGCAGCCCGAATCCAGGCACACCACCAGCGACGGCTTGCCGATGCGCGGGGCCAGGTGGTCGACGTAGGCGGGCAGGTCGTAGCTGCCCGACTCCTCGCAGGCCTCGATCAGCAGCACGCAGCGCGCGTGCGGCACGCCCTGCTGCTGCAGTGCCTGGATTGCGGCCAGCGAGCCGAAGATCGCGTAGCCGTCGTCGGCGCCGCCGCGGCCGTAGAGCTTGTCGCCGCGCAGCACCGGGGTCCACGGCCCCAGGTCCGGATCCCAGCCGGTCATCTCCGGCTGCTTGTCCAGGTGGCCGTACAGCAGCACGGTGTCCTCGCCGCAGCCCTGCCCGGTGGCGGGGATCTCGGCGTAGATCAACGGGGTGCGGCCTTCCAGGCGCACCACTTCCACCTCCAGGCCGGGAATGGCCTGGGCCCGTGCCCACGTCTCCATCAGCGCGACCGCCGCGTCCATGTGCCCCGCGGCCTGCCAGTCCTTGTCGAACATCGGCGACTTGTTGGGGATGCGGATGTAGTCGACCAGCCGCGGGACGATGTCCCCGTCCCACTTGGCGGAGAGATAGTCGGCGGTGGCCTGGGGATCGAGCCGGTGGGGCTGCATGGCGGTTCCAGGAAGCTGAAGGGATTGCGCCCATTCTACGATGCGGGCGGGGTAGGGGAGTTCCTATGCGCGAACGGGCATGCCGGAGCCCGTGCAGGTGCCGATCGCCGATGGCCGGCCGGTGCCCGCGGCGGATGATTGGAGTCGCCGGCATGGCGGGCAGGAAGCCCGGGCCGGATCGCCACCGCAATCAGACCCGCAACCAGACAAGGAGTGTCGCCATGAAGCCGTTTTCCGTCCTGTTCAAGTCGCTGCTGTTTTCGCTGTTGCTCGCTGGCTCGGTACTGGCCGCCGACAAGGTCGACATCAATACCGCCGATGCCGCCCAGCTGGACCAGGTCCTGGTCGGGGTCGGGGCCTCGAAGGCGCAGGCCATCGTCGAGTACCGCAAGGCCAATGGCCCGTTCAAGAGTGCCGACGAACTGGCCAATGTGAAGGGCATCGGCCTGAAGACGGTCGAGCGCAACCGCGACCTGATCGCAGTCGGTTCGTCGCGGGCGGTTTCGGCGCCGACCAAGCCGGCCGCTTCTGCGACGCCAGCGACCAAGCCCGTCGCGCGTCGCTGAGGTCCGCGGCGGCGGTGCCGGCCTGCGCGGGGAGGCGCGGCCGGCACCGCGGCGGCAGGAGTGCGCCTGGGGCAGAATGGCGCAATGGACGACCATGGGGTGCTGGCGATACCCGCCAACGAGTACCGGCGCACGCGCTGGCGCAATGGCTGCGGCTGGACCCGGGAGATTCTGGCGGTGCCGGCAGCATCCGCCGGGTGGTTGGGGCGGGTCGGTCCGGATCCATGCCCGGACCCGGATTGGGGCCTGCGCCTGTCCATCGCCGAGATCGATGCCGCCGCCGGCTTCTCGCCGTTCCCGGGCCTGGAACGCGAGCAGGTGCTGCTGTCGGGCAACGGGCTGCGCCTGGAGTTCGACGATGGCGAGCGGATCACGTTGCTGCCGCCGCACCAGCGCGCCCGCTTCGGCGGAGCGCGGGCGGTCACCGGGGTACCCGTGGACGGGCCGGTGCGGGTGTTCAACCTGATGTGGCGGGCCGATGCCATGGCGGCGACCGTGTTGCATCGGCCGCTGGTGGGGGGCATGTGGTGCTTCTGCGACGTGGGCATGGCCTGGGCCGTGCACGTGCTGGCAGGCGCGGCACGACTCGCAACGGGCAGCGGGGAAACGGTCGTGCTGGCGCAGGGCGACAGCGCCTGGCTGGCGCCGGGATCGCGGCGGCGACATGGCCTGGATGGTGCGGGAGAGCTGCTGCTGGTCCAGGTGGAGTGGCCTGCGCGGGGCGCCGCGCAAGGGTAGGTACGGCGGTCAGGCCACCGCGCGGGGCAGGTCGCGGGCAAGGCTCGAACGACTGCCCTCATCCCCGCGCCTGCCCGGGAATGCCACCGGCCCTCCGTTTCCTGCAGGATGCCGGCCTAGTAGACGTCGCGCCGGTAGCGGCCCCCGGCACGCAGGGCGTCGCGGGTCGGTTCGCCCAACACTTCGGCCAGTGCAGCGTCCACCGCCGGGGCCATGCCGGTGGCATTGCCGCAGACCAGGATCGAAGCGCCGCGGTCGACCCACTCGCGCAGCAGGCCGGCGGCCGCGTGCAGGCGGTGCTGCACGTAAGCGGGATGTTCAAGATCGCGCGAGAACGCCAGGTCGACACGGTCCAGCCAGCCCTGTGCCTGCCATTGGCGCAGTTCCGCACCGTAGGGACGGTCGTGGTCCGGGCTGCGCTCGCCGAACAGCAACCAGTTGCCGCGCGCACCGGCGGCGATGCGTGCCTGCAGGTGCGCACGCAGCCCGGCGATGCCGGTGCCGTTGCCGATCAGGATCAGCGGCCGGTCGGCGGCAGGTGGATGGAAGCCAGGATTGCGGCGCAGGCGCAGGTCGATGGCCTGGCCCGGCCCGGCGGTCTCGCACAGCCAGCCGCTGCCCAGGCCCGGGCTGCCGTCGGCATGGGCCATGCGCCGCACCAGCAGGCGCACGCAGCCTTCGGCCGGGATCGAGGCGATCGAATACTCGCGGTGCGGCAACGGTGCCAACCTGTCGACCAGCGCCTGCGGCGCCAGCCCGCGCACCGCGTCAGCCGCCGGCAATTGCAGGCGCGACAACGCCTGCGCCAGCGGCTCGCGGCCACGCGCGGTCTGGACCTCGGCCGCCGCCGGCAACGTGAGTGCGTCGAGCAGCGCCTGCACGGGCGCGGATGGCTGGCGCGGGCCGACCTCGGCGATATCGCCGGCTTGCCACTCCGGCAGCGGCGCATCGGCGGCCGGGACCAGGACCAGGTCGAACACCGGCGCCCCGGGACTGCCCGGATTGAGCAGGCTGCGCGAGCGCAGCGTCCAAGCTTCGTAGGCGGGCGGGGTCCAGTCGGGCAGGCTGGACAAGCCGCCGATCCGGCCCACTTCGTACTGCCAGTGGCGCAGCGCAGCCTCGTCGGCATTGTCCACCTCGACCCGGTCGAACAGCGGCCGTGCGCCGTTCGCGCGCAGCCAGTCGTCCAGCTGCCGGCCGAAGGCGCAGAAGTGGTCGTATTCGTGGTCGCCCAGGGCCAGCAGTGCGTATTCCAGTCCGTCCAGTGCCTGTGCCTGCGCCAGGATGTCGCGCAGGAAGCCAAGGGCGTGGTCGGGCGGATCGCCCTCGCCGGTGGTGCTGGCCAGGAACAGCGCGCGGCGGGTACTGCCGAGCAGCGCCGCATCCACCGCGTCCAGCGGCAGCACCTGCACCGGCACGCCGCCGTCGCGCAGCATCGCCGCGCTGCGTTCGGCCAGCACCTGGGCGAAGCCGGTCTGGCTGGCCCAGGCCACCAGCAGCGGCGGGGTGTCGCCGGCGGCCGCCGGCGCGGCCTGGTGCGTGCGCGGCTGGCGCAGGAACAGTGCGCAGGCGCCCAGCCACGCCGCCAGCACGCCGGCCGCCCATGCCCAGCGCGACGGCGGCGGCGACGCCGGCCACCAGGCGTCGTCGTGCAGCGGCAGCAGCAGGCAGGCGGCGCCCACCAGCAGTCCGACCAGGGCCAGGTTGCCCAGCAGCGACCAGGACGGGTGCGGAGCGGTGCGGGCGTGGCGGTCGTTCATCCGGCCAGGTGCGCCGCGAAGGCTGCGGTCATCGTTTCGCGCAGACCGTCGTCGGCACGCACGACGAAGCGTGCGGCCAGGCCGTGCGCTTCGGCGAACGCCAGTCCGTCCCCGGCGCCCATCACGGTCAGCGCGGTGGCCCAGGCATCGGCATGCATGGCGTCGGCGGCGACCACGCTCACCGAGGCGGCGGCATCGGCGACCGGCCGACCGCTGCGCGGGTCGAGGGTATGGGCGTAGCGCTGGCCGTCCTGCTCGAAGCGGTGCCAGCGGTCGCCAGAGGTGGCCACGGCTGCGTCGTCCAGCCGCAGCACGCGCGGCGGCAACGCGTCTTCGCCGGCGTCTTCGTCGGCGGCCGATTCGACCAGCACGCGCCAGGGCTCGCCGTCGGGTTTGCGGCCGTACCCGCGGATCTCGCCGCCGACCTCGACCAGTGCGGCAGCGATGTCGTGCGCGCGCAGGTACGTGGCGGCCAGGTCTGCGCCGTAGCCCTTGGCGATCGCCGACAGGTCCAGCTGCAGCCCTCCGGGTTGCAGCAGTTCGCGGCCGTCGGCGCGGCGCTGCAGGCGGCGCCAACCGCCCTGCGCCCGCGCGTGTTCGACCTCCGTATCGGCCGGCACCCGCCGCGGCATGCCGGCGCTGCCGAATCCCCACAGGTCCACCAGCGGGCCGAGGGTGGGGTCGAAGGCGCCGTCGCTGGCGGCGGCGACCTCGGTCGCGCACGCGAGCACGGCCGCGAACTCCTCCGGCAACGCCTGCCAGGCGCCCGGATCGGCGCGGCGGTAGCGGCTGAGATCCGAGTCCGCATCCCAGGTGCTCATCTGCGCCACCACCCGGTCCAGCTGCCGCTGGATGCCGGCGTGCAGCGCGTGCAGGTCGGCGCCGGGGCGCGCGTACAGGCGCACGCTCCAGCGCGTTCCCATGGTCTCGCCGCCGAGGCTGGCGAGGCTCCCGGCGGCAGCCCGTTCCATCGTGCGCGGCGTGGCCGCTTACTGCGGCAGCACTTCCAGCGTGGCCACGTAGCCCAGCCGGCGCTGCGTGGCCTGCGGCACGCTGGTCTTGGTGTCCTGGGTGGAGGTCTCCAGCCAGTACATGCCGGCTTCCGGCCAGGTCACGCGGAACTCGCCGCTGGTGTCGGTGGTCGCCATGATCTCGTCCTGCGTGTTGCGGTAACGGGTTCCGCCGCGGACGATCTCGAATTCCAGGCCCTGCGCCGGCTTGCCGTCGACCAGCACGCGGAACCTCGCTTCCTCGCCTGCGAACAGGTCGTTGGGATGGGTCAGCGGCACCAGTTCGATGCCCGTGCCGGTGGGCTTGAGCGCGGTGTCGTTCGGGGTGCCGTTGGTGACGAAGGTTTCCACGCGGCCGATGGCCTGGGTGACCTGCAGGTTCTGCGCATCCTTCGGGATCTTGGTGGCGAGGTCTTCGGCCGTGGCGTTGCGCAGGAAGCCGCCGCGCGCGCCACCGGGTCCGCCGGCCGGCTTGCCTGCGGCCTCGGCCTTGGCCTTCTCCGCCAGGCTCTCGGGCGTGTCCCAGCGCGCGGAAATGCCATTGCTGACGTTGGCGATGCGATACGTGCCCTGCTGCTGCAATTGCACGTCGAACGTGCTGCGGTACTTGCCGGTGCTGGCGTTCTTCAGCTCCACCTTGCCGCCATCGGGCGCGGTGACGGTGACGTTGTCCAGCCGCATCGGCACATGGTCAGGAAAGAACAGCTGGTTCGATACCGCGCCGTCGAAGGTCACCCACACGTCGCTGCCGTTGACCACGGCCTGCGACGGAATGATCCATTGTTTGTGGGCGGCGGCGCCGAAGGGCGCGACCAGGGTGGCGATGGCGGCGGCGAGGATCAGGGAACGCTTCATGGGGAGTCTCCGGGAATGTCGGCAGCACATGCGCTGGCGGTGTGTTCGGATGGGAGGGCGGGGTGGGGTCAGGGCTTGACCGCCAAGGTCACCGCGCCGAGTTCGCTGGTGCCCTGGGCCTTGCCCGACTGCGGCGCCGTGGCCGGCCAGCTGAAGGGGACCTTGACCAGTTCGCGGCCGCCGACTTCGCGGACGGCCTCGACCACCAGGGTGTATTCGCCCGGAGCCAGGCCCTTGAGCTGCGGCTGCGCGTCGGTGAAGGAGACCACGTGCCGGCCGGCCGGGCGGGTCGGCCCGGTCACGCCGTCCACCGGCACCTTCAGGGTGCGGCCGGACTTGCGCCACCACTGGCGCAGGTCGGGGAGCCACTTGGTGCCATGGCCCTCGGCGGTGTCCTTGGCCTGGTACCAGACGGCCAGGTTCGAGGCCACCTTCTGGTCGGCGCCTTCCAGCCAGATCGCCACGTAGGGGCGATGGTATTCGGCGACGTTGAGCTTCGGGATCTCGACTCCGACCTCGAGTTCGGCCGCGTAGGCCGGCAGGGTCAGCAGGCCGGTGACCGCGATGAACAGCTTGACGCGCATGGAACGGACCTCGTCGGTGTAGTGGGGGGTCAGTGGATGAACAGCAGCATCAGCAGCAGCGGCACCAGCAGGCCCAGGCCGACCAGCGGCCAGGTCAGGCGCCGTTGCCGCGCGTGCAGATGCAGCAGGAACAGGCCGGTGATGCAGAACACCAGGGTGGCGATGGCGAACACGTCGATGAACCAGCCCCAGGCCGGCCCGGCGTTGCGGCCCTTGTGCAGATCATTGAGGTAGGAGATCCAGCCGCGCGCGGTGCGCTCGAACTCCACCGCGCCGGTCTCGCGGTCGATGCTCAGCCAGGCATCGGCGCCGGGCGAAGGCATCGAGACATAGGCTTCCTCCGCCGACCACTCCGCCGGACGCCGGCCCAGCGACAAGTCCAGTTCCCCGCCCAGCCATGCGGCCACGTCGGCCGGCAGTGGCGCATGGCCGTCCTGCGGCGCATCGGCCAGTTGCGCCAGCAGCGATGCCGGCAGCTCGGCGGTGCGGTTGTCCACCCGCGGCGCGCCCTCGATCTTGGCCGCATGGTTGAGGGTGATTCCGGTGGCGGTGAACAGCAGCATCCCGACCAGGCACACGGCCGAACTGATCCAGTGCCACTGGTGCAGCTGGCGCAGCCAGAAGCCGCGCCGGCGCTGGGCGGAAACCGGATCGGCGTGGGAGGGGACTGCGCTCACGAAGGGGGGATCGGTTGGCGGAGAGGGCAAGTATAGGCCAATGATGAGAACAATTCTCATTGAAGCGCGGTGTCCCCGCAATGCCCGCGGACCCGGGCGGTTGACGCGCCCGGGCCGCGCGGTCGGCTTCGCTCAGAAGCCGACGTTGAACGACATCCAGTAGTTGCGCGCCTTGTCCTTGTTGTTGAAGTCATCCACGTGCGAGGGCGTCCAGGCGCCGGTGGCCGTGTTCTGGGTCCAGGTGGTGTTGAAGCTGGTGAAGTCCTGGTCCAGCAGGTTGTTGATGCGCACGGCCACGGTGAAGTTGTCGCTGAAGCGGTACTGCCCGCCCAGGTGCAGGACTTCGTAATCCTTGAAGTACAGGTGGTTGCCGTTGGCGTCCACGCCGCGGTAGCGCTCCGAGCGCGCTTCGGCCACCAGCTGGGCGCTGAACCGTTCGGTGGGCCGCCACTCCAGGGTGGCGTTGGCCATGTGCCGGGCGGTATTGGTCAATGGCCTGCCTGCCTGCGGCCCGGTGAGCTGCTCGCTGTCGGTGAAGGTGTAGTTGCCGCGGATCGACCAGGGCCTGGCGATCTGGTAGCGGCCGGCCACTTCCACGCCGGTGATGCGTACCTCGTCGATGTTGATCGGCTGGCTGAACAGGCCTACGCCCAGCACCTCGTGGAACGCGCCCAGGTTGGCGCAGGGGCGCACGCCGCCGGTCTGGTCGCAGGTCCGGGTCACCGTGGTGCTGGCGATCTTGTCCTCGAAGTCGTTGCGGAACCAGGTGAGGTTGAAGTTGTGGTCGTTGCCGGTCGAATTCCAGTACAGCGCGATCTCGCCGTTGACGCTGGTCTCCGGTTCCAGGTCCGGGTTGCCGGTCCACGGCAGGGTGCCCTGGCCGCCGAAGCCGGTGATGCCATCGAACAAGTCGGTGGTCTTGGGCGTCTTGTAGCCGGTGCTGATGCCGCCCTTGAGCGTCCAGGCCGGGCCCAGGTCATAGACCGCGTAGGCGCGCGGGCTGACATGGCCGCCGAACATGTTGTGGTCGTCGTAGCGGATGCCCAGGGTGACGGTGAGCGGATCGGTCGGGGTCCAGTTGTCCTCGGCGAACAGCGACCACATGCGGTGCTGCTGGACCACCCCCGCGCCGTCGCCACCGCTTTCCATGCCGAAGATGCCGTCGTCCAGCTCGCCATCGATGAACTGGGTTCCGATCACGAAGTGGTGGCCGCCGCCGAGCCCGCCGTAGGGAATGTCGAGCTTGGCGTCGAGGGTGTACTGGTTGCTTTCCAGGTTGCGCCGCGGACGCGGCAGGAACTCCTGCTCCATCAGGCCACGGCGCTGTTGCCGGGTCAGGCCGGCATACGGGCCGGTGGTGCAGGTGGCGGCGTTGTTGCAGTAGATGTCGCGGTGGCGCAGCCGCTCCTCGACGCTGAACGGCATGGTGCGGCCGTTGTTGGCGGTTTCCACGTAGGCCAGCGAGACGAAGCTGTTGCCCCAGTCCCAGCCGCCGCTATGGGTCGCCGACCAGGAGTCGCGGGTGAACTCCTGCTTGTCGACGTAGCCCACCTGCGGCGCGGCGCGCCAGATGCTCTCGATGTTGTCGGCCGTGCCCAGCGGATAGCTGAGGGTGCCGAGGTTGTTGACGAACGGCGTGTTGTCGTAGACCTGCCGCGAGGTGTCGTAGTCCAGGGCCAGGTCCTGGTATTCGCCGATCTTCCAGCTCAGCGTGGCGCCGAGGGCCTCGTTGGTGTTGTCCACGGTCTTGCCGCCGGCGCCGAAGCCCAGAGTGCGCTCGTGCGGGTTGCCGGACGGGTCGTGGATCACTTCGTAATCCGGCTCCGAGGCGTTGCGCTCGTAGCGCGAGCCGCGCACGGCCAGGCCCAGCACATCGCGCACGATCGGGCCGGTGAGGTTGAAGTCGATCGTGGTGTCGGAGCCGAAGTCCGAATTGGACTGCAGGTTGTGGCCGACGGTGGCCGAGCCGTGCCAGCGGTCGGTCACCTTGCGGGTGATGATGTTGATCACCCCGCCCAGCGCGTCGGCGCCGTACAGGGTGGAGGCCGGGCCGCGGATCACCTCGATCCGCTCGACCGCGTCCAGCGGCGGGATGTGGTTGAACTGGTTGCCGCCGAACGCGTTGGGGTAGATGTCGCCGTGGTTGTTCTGGCGCTTGCCGTCGATCAGGATCAGGGTGTAGTCGGCGCCCATGCCGCGCATGGAGATGGTGCGCTGGCCGGTCTTGTCCGAGGTCTCGCCCACGTCCACGCCCTCCAGATCGCGCACCGCGTCGATCAGGGTCAGGTAGGGGCGCGTCTGCAGTTCCTGGCGGGTGACGACGCTGATGCTGGCGGGTGCATCGGTGAGTTTCTGCTCGAAGCCGGCGGCGGTGACCACCACCGTGTCGAGGTCGGTCGGAGCCTGCGCGGCGGCATCGGCCAAGGCCGGCCGCGGGGAGGCGAGGGCCGCGCACAGGGCGACAGCCAGGAGGGCGGGGCGCGGATGGCTGGAGTGGAAGCGTGGGGACATGGGAAATCTCGGGCGGGGATATGCGTGCGCGACGCGGGACGGACCGGCCGGCAAGGGCACGGTCGCCTGTGGGGAGGCGCAGGAGGCAAGCGGGAGCAGGCCGCGGGCGCGCATGGGCGCGGCGGCTTTCGGAGGCTCAGGCGGCGGGCGGGGCCTGGCCCGGGTGCAGGCGCAACTGCGGCGCCGTCGAAGCGGGCACGAAGCGTTCGCGATCCGGGACCGGCGGCCTGGCCGCAGCGGCCGGAGCCGCCGTCAATGCCGCCCATGCGATGGCCATGGCGGCCCGCGCAGCGGCATTGGCGTCCACCGGCGACAACGCGTTGCGCCGGTTTTTCTTGCGTACGACCAGAGGGTGGGTGTCGTCGGAGGGTGCCTGGTCGCCGTAGGCGGGCTGGAAACCGGCCGCCGTCGCGATTTCCTGCCCCAATCCCGGCTCCGGCGCGGGCAAGGTCGGCGCCGACAGCAGGCAAGCGAGGATCCCGAGTGCCGCCAGGAATGCCAGCAGCGCCCGGCCGGGATGCCGGCTTTTCGGCTTTGCGCAGGTGGGCGGCAGGGGCATGCGAAGACTCGGCGGCGGTACCGGGGCGGCCGGGACCATGGCTCGCATATTAAATGAGAATAATTATCCAATGCAAATGATTTGCATCGGTAGCCGGGCTAGACCTCGGACCATTGCCTGAGCAGGTTGTGGTACGCCCCGGTCAGCTGCAGCAATGCGCGGTCGTCGGCCTTGTCGGCCCGCAGTACCCCCAGCGCCGAGTCCATTTCGAACAGCAGCCGTCGCCGGCCCTCGTCGCGGACCATGCTCTGCACCCAGAAGAACGAGGCCAGGCGCGCGCCGCGGGTCACCGGCGCGACCTGGTGCAGGCTGCTGGACGGATACACGATCATGTCCCCCGCCGGCAGCTTGACCTCGTGCTCGCCGTAGGTGTCGCTGACCACCAGCTCGCCGCCTTCGTACTCGTCCGGGTCGCACAGGAACACCGTGCACGACACGTCCGAGCGCAACTGCTCGCCCTGGGACAGGTTCATCACCGCCCCATCGACGTGGTAGCCATAGGTACCGCCGCCGGCGTAGCGGTTGAAGCGCGGCGGCAGGTACTTGAGCGGCAGGGCGGCGCTGAAGAACAGCGGATTCTTCGCCACGGCGACCAGGATGGTCTCGCCCAACTCGCGCCTGAGCGGCGAGGCGTCGGGCAACTGCAGGTTGCGCTTGACCTGCGCGCCGACCGCGCCGACGGTTTCGCGGCCGTCCGTCCACGCGGCGGCTTCGAGCCTGCGGCGCATGTCCGCGACCTGTTCGCGGTCGAGTACGTCGGGGATGTGCAACAGCATGTCGGGGTCCTCTAGGTCGTAAGGCGCGCGACCAGTTCGCGTATCTGCGGGTGCGGCGAAGCGGCCAGTTCGGGCACGATGCGGGCCAAGAACGACGGGCTGCCATGCGCCAGCGCCTGCCGCAGCAGCCCGGCCGCCTGCCGGACCTGGCCTTGTTGCAGCAGGATCGAGGCATAGTTCGCCTGCCCGCGGAAATCGCCGGATTCGGCCGAACGCCGGTACCAGGCCAGCGCGGCCTGCGGATCGCGGGGGGTTTCCAGCCCTTCTTCCAGGTGCCGGGCCAGCAGGTTCATCGACTTGGCATGGCCCAGCTGCGCGGCCTGCGTGTACAGCGCCAGCGCCCTGGCCACGTCCTTGCCCACGCCGCGGCCGGTGGCCAGCAGGTTGGCGAGGTTGTACATGCCCCAGTCCAGCCCGGCGTCGGCGGCGCGGCGGTACCAGGCGGCGGCCAGGGACGGATCGGCCGCGGTGCCTTCGCCCAGCTCGTGGCAGCGTCCGGCCATGTTCATCGCCGTCGCGCTGCCGTTGCTGGCGGCGACCGAATACCACATCAGCCCGGCCTGGGGATCGCGGGCGACGCCCTTGCCCTCCATGAACATCTGCGCCAGCGCCAGCTGCGCGGCGACCTGGCCGGCCTGCGCCGCCTGGCGTACCGCACCGTAGGCGGCCTCCGGCGCCGCGCGCAACCATCCGGCCAGTTCACCGGCGTCTGGCGCAAGGGCGGCTTCGGGCATGGTCGGCGGCATCGTTGCGGGGGGGCATGGTCGGCGGCAGTGGCGAGGCTGCCGCCGACCACACCCGTTCCATGGTTCAGAAGCTGGCGTTGAAGGCCAGGGTGGCGGAACGGCCGGGAGCGATGCCGGCGTAGTGCGAGGCATAGGGCCGGTTGAAGTACAGCTTGTCAGTCAGGTTCTGCAGGTTCAGTTGCACGCTGTAGCGCCCGCCGAAACCGTAGCTGGCCATCGCGTCCCAGCGGGTATAGCCGGGGATCCACTTGCTGTTGGCCACGTTGCCGTACTGCTTGTCCGAGTAGGTCGCTCCGCCGCCGATGGTCAGGCCGAAGGGGAAGGCATAGGTGGTCCACAGGTTGGCGCTGTGCCGGGCGGTGTTGGGGAACCGGTTGCCGTTGTAGGGCGAGGGCGTCCATACCGGCGCTGCGGTGGTGCCGGTGTTGACGTAGCCGTTGTCCTCGACCACCGCGTCCAGCCAGGTGTAGCCGCCGAACACGCTCCACTCGTCGGCCAGCTTGCCGTTGAAGCCGATTTCCACGCCGTCCACCCGCTTCCTGCCGACGTTCTGCAGGGTGCCGGCGTCGCTGGTGACACGGGCGTTGCCCATCACCGTGCGGAACGCGGCGGCGGTCAGGTTCAGGCGGTTGCCCAGCAGGTTCCACTTCACCCCCAGTTCGGCGTTGCGGGTGTCCTGCGGCTCCAGGTTCTGGATGGCCGCGGTGATGCCGTCCGCGCCGTCGCCGCCGTCCATGCCCGGCGGCGTGGACGAGGTGCCGTAGGACAGGTAGAGGCTGCCGTCCGCGGTGGGCTTGTAGACGATGCCGGCCTGGTAGTTGACGAAGTCGGACTGGTTGCGCAGCACCACCGGGGCGGCGGTGGCCGACCGCGTGGTGTGCACGGTGTCGTAGTCGTCGTAGCGCAGGCCCAGGTTGAGCAGCCACTGCGGCGACAGTTCCAGGGTGTCGAAGGCATACAGCGATGCGGTCCGGGTGCGCTGGCGGACATCCAGCGCCGGGTTGGTGCGGGTCACCGTGTGCAGCGAGGACCACGGGTCGTCGGCGTTGGTGCTGTAGAAATCGGTGCAGTTGTACTTCGACGCCGCGCCGACCAGGGCGGGCAGGCAGGCGGCGGAGCCGTTGAAGCCCACCGCCGGGGTCACCGTGTAGCTGCCGCGCGTGGTCCGCTCCTCGCTGTATTCGAAGCCGGTGCTGTAGCTGTGCGCGATCGCGCCGGTGCGGAAGCGGCCGGTCAGGCTCAACTGGTCGGCCAGACTGCGGGTCTCGGCGTCGCGGCTGTTGACGCGCCGCCACAGGGTGCCGTTCGCCAGCGGGTTGCCCTTGCTGTCGTCCGGCTGGGTCCAGAAGTAGTCGTTGCCGGTGCTGGCGTAGCGCATCAGGTTGCGCAGCTTGTGTTCGCCGAAGGCGAGGCTGGCCTCGACGGTGCTGATGTCGGCCTTGGTCTTCTGGAAGTCGCGGTCCTTCAGGCCGTAGTAGAGGTTGCGGTCCGGCACGATCGGGCGGCCGTCGCCGTTGAGCCGGTAGTACGGCGAAGTGGCGGCGAAGGGATTGTTGTACGGGAAGCCGCCGGCGTCGGGCAGGTCGTCGGTTTCCATGTGGTAGTGGCTGAAGACCGCCTGCACGTCGCTGTTCAGGCCGACGGCGAGCGACGGAGCGAAGCCCCAGCGGCGGACGTTGGCTACGTCGCGGCCGGGGATGTCCGATTCGTGGGTCATCAGGTTCAGGCGCGCGGCGATGCCGTCGCCCAGCACATAGTTGGCGTCCACCGTGCCGCGCAGGTAGCGGTCAGTGCCGGCGCCGACCCCGACCCGGGTTTCGTCCTTCAGTTTCGGGGTCTTGCTGACCAGGTTGATGCTGCCGCCGCCGGAGTCGCGGCCGCCGTAGGCCGAGCTGGGGCCCTTGACCACTTCGACCTGCTCCAGGTTGAAGATCTCGCGGGTCTGCATGCCCACGTCGCGCATGCCGTCGATGAAGGTGTTGCTCTGGCCGTCGAAGCCGCGGATGAACGGGCGGTCGCCGGTCGGGTTGCCGCCTTCGCCGGCGCCGAAGGTGATGCCGGGCACCATGCGCAGGGCGTCCTGCAGGCTGGTGGCGCCGGTTTCCTGCAACAGCCGCTCGGTCACGATCGAGACCGTCTTCGGCGTATCCAGCAGTTCGGCGGTGAACTTCGGCGAGGACGGGTTGAACCAGCTGCCGCGTACCTGCACCGCGTCCAGGTCGGTGGCCGTCGGCTGCGGAGCCGGAGCATCGGCGCCGGTGTCCGCTCCGGCGGCGCGGGCCGACAGCGGCGAGAAGCCGGCGGCGAGGGTGGCGGTGGCCAGCAGGGTCGCACGCGGGGCGTACTTGCGCGCATGGATGTGGCGGAAGGCAGCGTGCGGCTGGGTCCGAGTGGGGTTCATGGGGGCGATCCGTGGGTATGGGGCGGCAGGGGCGCACGGCTGCCTTGCGGACAGCCGTGCCCGGTGAAGGGCGATGCACGGGAAAACCAGATGGCGCGGTGCACGGTGCACCGCGCCCGGTGGCGGGCGCTCAGGCCGGCGGCGGTGCCTGGCCGCGGCGTCGCCAGCGGCGATCGGCGGTGTTGGCGGCCGCGGCGGTCGTGGCGGCGGCAGTGGCCATCGAGGGCAGGCAAGCCATCGCTGCGCCGGCGTTCGGGAGATCGTCGCCTTCGGCCGAGGTCTCGGCCGCCTGTGGCGCGGTTTCCAGGGAGTATGGAGCCAGCGGCCCGGTCGAAGAGGGCTCGCCGCCCGCGTCCGGGCCGGCATGATGCGCCGGCTGTGCGGGTCCGGTGTCCGTGGCTCGAGCGGTTCCTGGCGCGTTGCCGGCAAGCAGGCCCAGCGCCAGCAGTAGCAGCCCGGCCAGCCAGGTCAGGGGCCGATGCAGGTGGATCCCGGATGGAGTGGGCTGGGTGGACACGATCGGTCGGGCCGTTGCAGATGCCCGGGTTGGCCTGGATATCCATCCATAATAATGAGACGGATTATCATTTGCAACGCGAGCGCGCGCGTCCTGCCGCAGGCCGCATCAGCCGCGGTCGTCGCGGGCCCAGATTCCGCCGTCTTCGACCTTTACCGGGAACTTCGGCACCGGCGAATAGGCCGGGGCGCACAGTGCGCGGCCGTCGCGGAGATCGAAGCGGGCGCCATGCAGTACGCACTCGACGCTGCCTTCGGCCGGATCGACGCTGCCGGCGGACAGCTCGAAGTCCTCGTGGCTGCAGCGGTCCTCCAGCGCATACAGATCGCCGTCGAGATTGACCACCAGGATCGGCGCGCCGGTGACCTCGTCGAACACCGATTGCATTTCGCCCGGCAGCAACCGGCCGGCGGGGCAAACGAAGGTCCAGGCTTCGCTCACGCCGCGGTCTCCGCGCGCAGGTCCTTCTCCAGCACCTCGAAGCGCAGATCGTCGCGCAGCGGGATGCCGAAGCGCTCGTCGCCGTAGGGGAAAGGCTTGTGGATGCCGGTGCGGACGTAGCCGCGCCGCTGGTAGAACGCGATCAGACTGTCGCGGATGTCGATCACGGTCATGCGCATGGCGGGCAGGCGCCAGTCCTCGCGGACCCGGCGTTCGGCCTCGGCCAGCAGTGCCTTGCCCACGCCGCCGCCCTGCAGCTCGGGACGCACGGCGAACATGCCGAAGTAGCCGGCGCCATCCTCCTCGGCCACATGGGCACAGGCGAGCAGTGCTCCGTCGCGTTCGGCCAACAGGACCACGCTGCGCGGCCGGAGGATGTCGGCGCCCAGCACTTCGGGATCGATGCGCTGGCCATCGAGCATGTCCGCCTCGGTGGTCCAGCCGGCGCGGCTGGCATCGCCGCGGTAGGCGGCGGTGACCAGTTCGACCAGTGCCGGGATGTCGGCTTCGGTGGCTGCGCGGAACGTTAGGGAATCCATGGCAGGAATTCTAGGACGTATCCGGGCCGTTGCTAAGACTGCTACTTGGGGGCCGTCCTCGCCGCTCCCGCGCAGCCGACGGGCGGTCGGCTGCGCAAAGCATGCACGCCTGGGTGGCGGGAACGGTGGCGTTGGCCGAGGCCTGCCGTCCTCAGGCCAGCAGCCGACGCGCCTTCAGCAGCGCGGCGATGAAGCGATCGATCTCTTCATGGGTGTTGTAGAAGGCCAGCGAGATACGCAGGGTGGCGGTCACCCCGAACCATTGCAGCAGCGGATGCGCGCAATGCTGGCCCGAGCGTATGGCCACACCCTCCAGGTCGAGCAGGGTGGCCATGTCGTGCGCATGCACGCCTTCGATCACGAAGGAAATCACCGCCGCCTTGTCCGCTGCGGTACCCAGGATGCGCAGTCCCGGGATGGCCTGCATCGCCTCGGTGGCGTGCGCCAGCAACCCGGCCTCGCGCGCCTTGACGTTCGCCATGCCCAGCGATTCCAGGTAGTCCACCGCCGCGCCCAGGCCGACGACGCCAGAGATATTGGGTGTGCCGGCCTCGAACTTCCGCGGCGGATCGTTGAACACCGTGCCCTCGAAGCTGACCTCCTTGATCATCTCGCCGCCGCCGAGGAACGGCGGCATCGCGGCGAGATGCTCGCGCCGGGCCCACAATGCGCCGGTGCCGGTGGGGCCGCACATCTTGTGCCCGGTGACCGCGTAGAAGTCGCAGCCGATCGTCGCCAGGTCCAGCTTCAGGTGCGGCGCGGCCTGGGAACCGTCGACCACGGTGACGATGCCGCGGCGACGCGCCTCGCGGCAGATTTCGCGCACCGGATTCACCGTGCCGAGCACGTTGGAAACGTGGGTCACCGCCAGCAGCTTCACTTCCGGGGTCATCGCCCGATACAGCGCGTCCAGGTCGAGGCTGCCGTCGGCCAGGATCTCGGCCACCCTGATCCTGGCGCCGGTGCGCTCGGCCACCAATTGCCAGGGCACGATGTTGGCGTGGTGCTCCATCCGCGAGATCAGGATGACGTCGCCGGCCTCCAGCCGCGGCAGCGCCCACGAGTAGGCCACAAGGTTGAGCGCGAAGGTGGTGCCGCTGCACAACACCAGTTCGTCGGCGCGCGCACCCAGGAAGTGGGCGAGACGGGTGCGCGCGGCCTCGTAGGCGTCGGTGGCCTCGGTGCCCAGTGCGTGCACCGCGCGACTGACGTTGGCGTTGCGACGGCGATAGAAGTCGTCCTGGGCGGCGATGACCGGCAGCGGCTTCTGCGAGGTGTTGGCGTTGTCGAAGTAAAGCAGCGGCTTGCCGTGGACCTCGCGCTGCAGCAGCGGGAAGTCCGCACGCACCCGTGCCCAGTCGACCCCCTCCGTGGCCTGCGAGGGTGCGTTCATGCGCCGTCCCCGCCCAACGAACCGGCCACCAAGGCCGCATCGAGGCGGGCCAGCAGCAGCGTACGCAGCCCGTCGTCTTCCAGTGCCAGCAACGGTTCGCGGCAGAAGGCCACGGTCAGCAGGCGCCGTGCCCGGGCCTCGGGCACGCCGCGCGAGCGCAGGTAGAACAGCGCGTTGGCGTCGAGCTGGCCGACAGTGGCGCCGTGCGCGGCCTTGACCTCGTCGGCATCGATCACCAGCACCGGTTGGGTGTCGATCTCCGCGTCGGCCGACAGCAGCAGGTTCTTGTTCGACAGCGCCGCGTCGGTGCCGTCGGCGCCGGCGCGGATGCCGATCCCGCCATGGAACACCACCCGGCTGCGGCCATCGGCGATGCCGCGCCAGGTCAGCCCGCAGGCGGTGTCGCGGGCGATGTGCTCGATCCCCAGGCGGGTATCGACGTGGCGGCGGGCGTCGCCCAGCAGCACGCCGTTGGCGATCAGGGTCGCTGCGTCGCCTTCCAGGCGGACGTTGAGTTCGTTGCGCGACAGCGCTGCGCCAAGTTCCAGGTCGAAGCGGCGGTAGCCGGCTTCGCGCGCCAGCACCGCGTCGGTGCGGGCGAAGCGGGTCGCGCGGGCGGCATCGGCCTGGATCCGGGCGTGGCGGATCCGCGTGCGCTGGCCCAGGTGCAGTTGCAGCACCTCGGTGGACAGGTGCGCATGGTCGCCGGCGGCGAGCTGGTGCTCGACGATGTCCAGCGCCGAGTCGTTGCGCAGGTGGACCAGGTGGCGCAGGTGCCAGGCACGGTCGCCGTCCTGGGGAATGCCCACGGAAACCAGGTGCAGCGGCGCTTCGGCCTTCACCCCGGCCTCGGCGCGGACCACGGCGCCTTCCTCGGCCAGGGCCGCGTTGGCACGGGCGAAGACCTCGTCGCGGCGTTCGTAGCGGCGCAACAGGAAGTTGGCGTCGCGCGGCTCGCCGTCGGCCAGCACCTGCGACAGTGCCTGCACCGTCGCTCCGGCCGGCAGGCCGGACAGGTCGCTGTGCGTCGCGTCGTAGCGGCCGTTGGCGAACACCAGGCGCGGGGCGGGGATGCCTTCGAGCAGGCTGGCATCGAATGCCGGCGGCACCGCGTCGGCCGCGGCGAAACCGCGCCGTTCCAGGGTACGCAACGGAGTGTACTTCCACGCCTCCTCGCGCGGGCCGGGCAGGCCGTCGGCGAGCAGCGCGTCCAGCGCCTGGCGGCGGCCCTCGCCCAGTTCCAGGGCATCGGGATCGCGCAGCGCCGAAAATCCGGCGCGGAAGGAGTCGAGCAGGGCGCTCATCAGGCCGTGCCCCGGCCCGTCGGCACAGCCGCCGGGCGTTCATCAGCGTGCGGTCCCGTGGTTCGCAAGCGCGCTTCTTCACCCTCCGGCGCCACGCGGTCCTTCAGCCAGGCGTAGCCGTGCTTCTCCAGCTCCAGCGCCAGTTCCGGGCCGCCGCTCTGCACGATGCGGCCGTCGGCCAGCACGTGGACGCGGTCGGGCTTGATGTAGTCGAGCAGGCGCTGGTAGTGGGTGATGACCACGAACGAACGCTCGGGGCTGCGCAGCGCGTTGACGCCGTCGGCCACGGTCTTGAGCGCGTCGATGTCCAGGCCCGAGTCGGTCTCGTCCAGGATCGCCAGCTTCGGCTCCAGCACGGCCAGCTGGAAGATCTCGTTGCGCTTCTTCTCGCCGCCGGAGAAGCCCTCGTTGACCCCGCGGTGCAGCAACTCGTCCTTCAGGTGCAGCACCGCCAGCTTCTCGCGCACGCGCTTGAGGAACTGCATCGAATCCAGTTCGGGCTCGCCGCGCGCCTTGCGCTGCGCGTTGAGCGCGCTGCGCAGGAAATAGGTGTTGTTCACCCCGGGGATCTCGACCGGGTACTGGAAGGCCAGGAATACGCCTTCGGCGGCGCGTTGCTCGGGTTCCAGTTCCAGCAGCGGCCTGCCATCGAACTCGACGCTGCCGGCGGTGACCTGGTAGCCGTCGCGTCCGGCCAGGATGTTGCCCAGGGTCGATTTGCCGGCGCCGTTGGGGCCCATGATGGCGTGCACCTCGCCCGGCTTCACCTCCAGGGTGAGGCCCTTGAGGATCTCGCGGCCGGCGACGCTGGCATGGAGGTTGTCGATCTTCAACATGTTGTTTTCCGTTCCTGAATTCCGGGGCGCGTCAGCCGACGCTGCCTTCCAGCGATACTTCCAGCAGTTTCTTGGCTTCCACCGCGAACTCCATCGGCAGCTCGCGGAACACCTGCTTGCAGAAGCCGTCCACGATCAGCGACACCGCGTCCTCCGGACCGATGCCGCGCGAGCGGCAGTAGAACAGCTGGTCGTCGCTGATCTTGGAGGTGGTGGCCTCGTGCTCGACGGTGGCGCCGGGGTTCTTCACCTCGATGTAGGGGAAGGTGTGGGCGCCGCACTGCTTGCCGATCAGCAGGCTGTCGCACTGGGTGTAGTTGCGGGCGCCTTCGGCACAGCGGTCGACCTTGACCAGGCCGCGGTAGGTGTTCTGGCCGCGACCGGCGCTGATGCCCTTGGACACGATCTTGGACTTGGTGCGCTTGCCGACGTGGATCATCTTGGTGCCGGTGTCGGCCTGCTGACGGTGGTGGGTCAGCGCCACCGAGTGGAACTCGCCGGAGGAGTCGTCGCCCAGCAGCACGCAGGACGGGTACTTCCAGGTGATCGCCGAGCCGGTCTCCACCTGGGTCCAGGTGACCTTGCTGCGCGCGCCCCGGCATTCGGCGCGCTTGGTGACGAAGTTGTAGATGCCGCCACGGCCTTGCTCGTCGCCGGGGTACCAGTTCTGCACGGTGGAGTACTTGATCTCGGCGTCGTCCAGCGCCACCAGTTCCACCACCGCGGCGTGGAGCTGGTTCTCGTCGCGCATCGGCGCGGTGCAGCCTTCCAGATAGGAGACGTAGCTGCCTTCCTCGGCGACGATGAGCGTCCGCTCGAACTGGCCGGTGTGGCCGGCGTTGATCCGGAAGTAGGTGCTCAGCTCCATCGGGCAACGCACGCCCCTGGGGATGAACACGAAGCTGCCGTCCGAGAACACCGCCGAGTTGAGCGCGGCGAAGTAGTTGTCGCCGTGCGGGACCACGCTGCCCAGGTGCTTTCTCACCAGTTGCGGATATTCGCGGATCGCCTCGGACATCGAACAGAACACGATGCCCTTCTCGGCCAGTTCCTTGCGGAACGTGGTGCCCACGCTCACCGAGTCGAACACGGCGTCCACTGCCACGCCGGCCAGCTTGGCGCGCTCGTGCAACGGCACGCCGAGCTTGTCGTAGGTGTCGAGCAGTTCCTGCGGCACCTCGTCCAGCGACTGGTACTTGGGGCCCTTGGGCGCGGAGTAGTAGCTGATGGCCTGGAAGTCGATCGGCGCGATCTTCAGCTTGGCCCAGCGCGGCACCGGCATGGCCAGCCAGCGCCGGTAGGCGTCGAGGCGCCACTGGGTCATCCATTCCGGCTCGTCCTTCTTCGCCGACAGGGCGCGGATCGTGCCTTCGTCCAGGCCCGGGGGCAGGGAGTCGGATTCGATCTGGGTGACGAAGCCGGCCTCGTAGCGGCGGCCCAGGCGCTCGAGGATCTCGGCGTTCTGCGGCGGTGTTTCCGGCGCGGCGGTGGTGGTGTCGGTCTGGGTGGCCATGGGGCTGCCTGGGGATTCAGCTGGAAACACGCACGGCGATCTCGCGCCGGCGGGCAGGGGAATGGGAGGCGGGCGGGCGCAGCATCTGCGCCAAAGTCACCCCGCGCAGGGCGTCGGCGACCACGTCGTTGATCAGGCGCCAGTTGGCACGCACGCCGCACTGGTGGGCGATGCCGCAATGGCTGTCGTGCTGGCTGCACTCGGTCATCGCCAGCGGTCCCTCCATCGCCTCGACGATCTGGATCAGGCTGATGTCGGCCGCCTCGCGTGCGAGCCGGTAGCCGCCGTGCACGCCGCGCAGGCCTTCCACCAGCCCGGCCTGGGCCAGCGGCTTGAGCAACTTGCTGACGGTGGGTTGCTCCAGTCCGGAGTGCTCGGCCAGTTCGGCGGCGCTCAGCACCCGGCCCTGGCGCGTGGCGAGCACGGTCAGGACCACGGTGGCGTAATCGGTCAGCTTGGTGACGCGGAGCATGGCGGGACGGGGGTCGTTAAAGCGTACCGAAATTGTACGCTTTTACCCCCGCGCGGCCAAGCATGCCCCGGCCGAGCTTCAGCCCGCGTTCGCGGCGCCCGGCGGCGGCAGGACCATGGCCAGGCGTGGTCTGTCCGGCACCTGCCCGGAAGCCAGCGCCTCGGGAGCGCGTTCCCCTGCCGGTCCCAGGCCGTGGACGAAATGGTAGAGGGCGCGCTGGTCCTCCTCGGTCATTGCGCGCAGTTCGTACCAGGGCATCAGCGGCCCACGTCCGCCACGGATCCCCTGCCTGCCGCCCCGGCCGGCCGGACGCGCAACGGCCGCGGGCTTGGGTTGCGGCGCGGCATGGGCGAGAATCGGCCTTCCCCTCGTCGCCGGAACGCCAATGCCCCGCAAGATCGAAGCCCGCCAGTCCGACATCCATGGCAACGGCGTGTTCGCCCTGGTCGCCATCCGCAAGGGTGAGCGCATCGTCGAATACAAGGGCAAGCGGCGCACCCATGCCGAAGTGGACGCGGACGACGAGGGCGACGTGGAGTCCGGGCACACCTTCCTGTTCACGCTCAACGACGACTATGTCATCGATGCCAACCACAAGGGCAACAAGGCGCGCTGGATCAACCACAGCTGCGATCCCAACTGCGAGGCGGTGCTCGACGAACACGACGGGAAGAACCGCAAGAAGGACCGGGTGTTCATCGAGGCGATCCGCAGGATCGCACCGGGCGAGGAACTGACCTACAACTACGGCATCGTCCTGGCCGAGCGGCACACGGCGCGACTGAAGAAGATCTGGGCCTGCCGCTGCGGCTCGTCCAAGTGCACCGGGACGATGCTGCAGCCCAAGGACTGATCCGGCCGCGCGCGGCATCCGCCCACGCGGCCGGCTGCCGGTCAGCGCAGGGCGCCGCCGATGTCGCGATTGAACGTCACCACCAGCCGCCCGTTCTCCACCGCGGCCGATTCGACCTGCACGCCGCCCAGCGCGGAGGCCAGTTCCGGTTCGATCCGGTACACCGGCTGGTTGGCCGCATAGCTGGACAGCCAGGCGTTGAGCAGGTCGCGGCTGCCGGGACTCAGGTCCTCGCCGGTGCCGGTCTGCCTGAAGCGGTCGATCCGCGGCTGGTCGAGGAAGAACGCGCCCTGGCCCGCGTCGAAGCGCAGCCCGCTGCTGAGGGTGAGCGTGCCCAGCGGCACGGCATCGCCACCGGCGGTGGCCACGCCCAGATCCATGGACAGGAGCACGCGGTTGCCCGGCGGGATCGCCAGCCGCGGTTTGTCGACCGTCACCTCGACCAGCCCGCCGAGCGCGCCCTGCCGGTGCGGAAAGCGGCCGTCGAGGAACCCCTGCGCATCGGCCGCGTCGATCGACAGCCGTCGGCCACTGATTTCCGGGGCGGCGATCACGGCAGCGGCGGCGAATGCCGTACCGGCCACAAGCACGAGCAGGGACAGCAGGCGGACATGGGTTTGCATCGGAATCCTCCCGGTAAGTCCGGCCATGGTGCCAGCATCGCGGCCGCCGTGCTCTCCCGGACGACCGCGACGGGCCATCCGCAAAAAGAAACGGGGCGGCATCGCTGCCGCCCCGCGAGAAACCCGGGAAGTCGCGCGGATCAGGCCGCGGCGTCCTTCAGCTTCTTCAGCGGACGCACCTTCACCTTCACCGAGGCGGGCTTGGCGGCGAACCACTGCTCTTCCTTGGTGAACGGGTTGATGCCCTTGCGCTTGGCCTTGGCCGGCACCTTGACCGCGGTGACCTTGAACAGGCCCGGCAGGGTGAAGCTGCCAGCACCCTTCTTGCTGATCGCGCCGGATACGGCGCCTTCCAGCGCGGCAAGCACGGCCTTGACGTCCTTGGCGGCCACAGCGCTGGCTTCAGCCAGGTGCTTGACCAGGGCGGACTTGCCCAGCACTTCCTTCAGCGGCTTGGCGGCAGCCGGAGCGGCGGCCTTCTTCGGGGCGGCCTTCTTCGCCGCTTTCGGCGCAGCCTTCTTGGCGGCCGGCTTCTTGGTGGTCTTCGCCATAACTTTCCTGTTCCGTTCGAATGGATGGTTTATTTGGGGCACCGACGGTGTCGGCAACGCGAATGTAGGGCATGCGCGGGCCTTCGCCAAGGGGGAAACGGCAGAAAACCGCGGAAATTTCGCTGGCCGCCGCCGTATTCGCCCGCCTGGAACGTCCCCGTTGCCTGCCGGCGCGGCGGACCGGGCCGCAAGGCGGGCGCCGTCGCCCGCCTCGGAGTCGCTACAGCGGCACGAAGCGGATCGCCTGTCCGCCGCCGGCAGCCAACACCAGCGGCAGGGTGTCGGTGCTGCGAACCTCGCGGGTTTCCCGCACGAAATCGAACGGCGCGGTCTGCCAGTGCGCGTGTTCGCCGTCGCGGTAGATCTCGGCGCGATAGCGGCGGCCGGGCTCCAGGAACGACAGCGGCAGCCGCAACCGCCGCGCGGCCTCGTCGGTGACCGCGCCCAGGAACCATTCCTCGCCGCCACGGGCCTTGCGTGCGAACACCACGTAGTCGCCGACCTCGCCATCCAGCACCCGGCTCTGGTCCCAGTCCACCGCCACGTCGCGGATGAACTGGAACGCGTCCGGGTGCTCGGCATAGTGCTCGGGCAGGTCGGCCACCATCTGGATCGGGCTGTAGATCACCACATACAGCGCCAGCTGCTTGGCCAGGGTGCTTTCGATCTGCTGCCCGCCGCGGCCCTTGAGGCTGACGATCCCGGGGGTGAAGTCCATCGGTCCGGCCAGCATCCGGGTGAACACCAGGTTGGCCTCGTGCTCGGGTGGATTGGGCGGCTGGCCCCAGGCGTTGAACTCCATGCCGCGCGCGCCCTCGCGCGAGATCCAGTTCGGATACGTGCGGCGCAGGCCGGTGTCCTTGATCGGCTCGTGCGCGTTGACCGCGATGTGGCGCTTGGCGGCTTCCTCGACCACGCGCTGGTGGTGGCGGCTCATCCACTGGCCCTCGTGCCACTCGCGCACCACCGGGCCGCCTTCGCGATCCTGGCGCTGGATGTCGCCGGCATCGCAGACATAGCCGGTCTTGACCACGTCCACCCCGTTGCGCGCGTACAGGTCCAGTGCCGCCGGCAACTGCCGCTCGTAGTGGCTGACCGCACAGGCGGTCTCGTGGTGGCCGATCAGGTGCACGCCCTGGGTCGCGCCGTAGGCGGCCAGCGCTTCGAGGTCGAAATCGGGGACCGGACGGGTGAAGTCGAAGCGCCAGCCGTTGCCGAACCAGTCGCCGTCCCAGCCCGGATTCCAGCCTTCCACCAGCACGCCGCGAAAGCCGTTGGCGGCGGCGAAATCGATGTAGCGCTTGGTGTTCGCGGTGGTGGCGCCATGGCGCGGGCCGGTGGACCAGGTCTCCGTGTCCAGGTGCAGCGACCACCACACGCCCACGTACTTGGCTGGCCGGAACCAGCTCACGTCGCCGAGCCGATTGGGCTCGTTGAGGTTGAGGATCAGGTTCGACTCGGCCAGGTCGCCGGCGCGGTCGCCGATCTGGACCGTGCGCCAGGGCGTGGCGAACGGGGTGGTGCGCACCACCGCGGTGCCGTGGTCGTCGCCGGGGGTGAGCGCGGCGCGCAGCACGCCACCGTCGCCCTGGGCCAGGTTCATGCCGGCATAGTCCACCAGCGCGGCCTCGTGGATCGACAGGTGCAGGCCGCGGTCGGTACGCAGGGTGATCGGGGTCTGGGCCACCGCGACCTGGGACAGCGGGGTGCGCGAATACAGGTATTCCTCGCGGTTCCATTCGAACGCCGGGATCCACCAGGCGGTGGCCGGCCCGGCCACCTTGAACTCGGTCAGCTCCTGCCGGATCCGGACTTCGTCCATCGCTGCCTGGCGGGGGAACTCGTAGCGGAAGCCGATGCCGTCGTCGTAGACGCGGAACACCACGTCGAAGCGGCGGCCCACGCTGCGGCTGCCGGCGGGCCGCTCGGCGAAGCCGGCCCGCAGTTCGTTGTAGTGGTTGCGGACGAAGCGGCGCTCGCCCCAGGGCTGCTCCCAGGTCTCATCGAAGCTGGAGGCGGACTGGCCGGCCAGTTCCAGGTTGCGCTCCAGGCGCCCGTCGCCGAGCAGGAAGCCCAGCCGCGAAGGCGCGATCACCGCCTCGCCGCGGCGCTCGACCCGGTAGGCCAGGCGGCCTTCGTGCTGCGATTCCAGGACCACGGTCAGCACGCCGCCGGGCGAGGACGCCCGCGCGAGTTCCTTCGCCGCCGCGGGCGCGGCAGCGATCAGCAGCGCGAACAGCGCCGGGAGCAGATGCCGGCGGCGAGGCGCGGGGCGGACGGGACGCGGATGGGTCATGGCGATGCTCTCATTCCAGGACGTAGACGATGGCGGTGCGTGGCGGCACCCTGAAGCGGCCGCGGCGGGAATCGAACCGGGCCTGCTCCCGCGGCCGGGTGTCGGCCGCGCCCGGTGCCCGGTGCATCGGGTGCAGCACGTAGCCCTTGTTGCGCTCGCCCGGCAGATCCAGCACCTCCGTGCGCGGGGAGGCGTTGAGCAGGTACAGCACCTCGCGGAAGCCTGCGCCGGGATGGCCGGTGCCGTCCAGGTGGCCGGCGATCACCCGCGGGTTCTGCCCGGGACCGGTATTGGGGAAGGTCAGGCGGGCCAGCACGTCCTCCGCGGTGTCCAGCCGGAACAAGGTGGAACTGGCGCGGATCCGCAGCAGGTCGCGCAGTGCGTCGCGGGCGAAAGCGATGTCCGCCGGTGCCGGACGGATCGACGGATCGGCCAGGCGCGGGCCGATCCACGGCCAGTTGTCCCGGTTGTCGCCGGCCGGCGGCAGGCCGGTGCCGAAGAAATTGTCGCGGTAGCTCCAGTCCAGGCGGTTGAACCAGTCGCCGGAGTCGTAGCTGTTGCGATCCATCGACTTGGAGCGCAGCGTGTCGATCCCGGCATGGAAATAGGCCACGCCCTGGCTGAAGGCCACGGCGGCCATGCCCAGCACCTGCACCCGCGCCCGGTCGCGGGCCGACGTGGCGCGCGGCAGGCGGAACGCATTGAGGTCGTACAGGGTCTCGTTGTCGTGGTTCTCGACGTAGTTGACCACCTCGCCCGGCGCGCTGGCGTAGCCGGCGGGCTGGCCGGCGTAGTCGATCTCGTGCAGTGGCGTGCGGCTGCCGTCGGCGGTTTCCAGCACGTAGTCGCGCAGGGTGCCGGCCAGGCCGACGCGGACCAGGTCGGCGGTGCGCGGCAATGCCTCGCGCCCCGCCGCCGGATCGGCCAACTCGTTGGGCGCGAATCCCAGTCCGTTGAGCCAGCCCTGGCGTCGGACCTTGTCCGCCCCGGTGTCGCCGGCGCTGCCGCCGCGCAACGCATCGCGGGCGCGGTCGCTGAAGGTGCCGATCCCGCTGCCGCCCAGTGCCAGCTGCGAGGCCTGGACGAAGCGCCGGCCGTCGGCCACTTCGCCGAAATTCCAGCCCTCGCCGACCAGTTCCACCCGGCGTCCGGCGGCGGCGTCCACCCGCCGTTGCAGCGCCTCCATCGCCGCGCGCGGCTGGTGGCCCATCAGGTCGAAGCGGAACGAGTCGATCCGGTAGTGGCGTACCCAGAGCTCGACCGAATCGATCATCAGCCGCGCCATCATCGCGTGCTCGGTGGCGGTGTTCGCGCAGCAGGTGCTGCGCTCCACCTTCCCGTCCGCGTCCAGGCGCTGGTAGTAGCCGGGCACGATCCGGTCCAGCACCGAGCGCTCGTCCTGGCCGGAGGCGTGGGTGTGGTTGTAGACCACGTCCATGCCCACCCGCAGGCCCAGCGCATGCAGCGCCATCACCATCGCCCGGAACTCGCGGATGCGCGCGGCGCCGTCGGCCGCGTCGCTGGCGTAGCTGCCCTCGGGCACGTTGAAGTGGAACGGGTCGTAGCCCCAGTTGAAGCAGTCCCGCGCGGCATGCGCCATCACCGCGGCCTGCTGCAGCGGGCTGTCGGGTGCGGCGTCGGGAACTTCGGGAACGACGCAGCCGGATTCGGGGACGCTGGCGAAGTCGAACACCGGCAGCAGGTGCACATCGGTCAGCCCGGCCCGGGCCAGGGCCCGCAGGTGGGCCATGCCCGCGCCGCCAGCGTCGGTGAAGGCCAGGTACTTGCCGCGGTGCGCGGCGGCCACCGTCGGGTCGCCAGACGAGAAGTCGCGCACGTGCAGTTCGTAGATCGACATGTCGGTCTGCGCGCGCAGCGGTGCAGGGCGCGGCGCCGCATCCCAGCCCTCGGGCTTCAGCGCCGGATCGTCCAGGTCGGCGATGTAGCTGCGCTTCGAGTCGACGCCCAGCCCCACCGAATACGGGTCGGTGACCCGGTTGCGGACCAGGCCGGTGCCGGGTGCATGCACGTCGACCAGATAGTCGTAATAACGCCCCCCCAGGTCGCCCGGAAGCGATGCCGACCACAGACCGGTGGCCGGGTCAGGGCGCAGCGGCGCGATCGCCCGGGCGTGGCCATGGTCGTCGTCGTAGAGACAGACGTGGACCGCCTGCGCGGTGGGCGCCCAGACGCCGAAGCGGGTGCCGGCAGCGGAGGGCCGCACGCCCAGTCCCGGCGCTTCGGCCGCGGCGGCGTACAGGTCGTCCAGGGCACCGGCGTGCTGCAGGGCGGTGGCTTCCAGCACGCGCCCCCCGGCATCCTCGCGCACCAGCAGCAGCGACTGCCGCAGCAGCTCGCGCAGGCGGCGGTCGTCGAGTTCGAGGCTCAGCGTCGCGCCGGCCGCGACATGGGCGAAGCGCTTGCGCAATGCGGGGGCGAGGGGCGCGGCGGGCTGCAATGCCACGGCGCCGTCGGCGCCCTGCACCGGGCTGCCGGCACGGGCGCGGATGCCGCCGCGTGCGGCGTGGTAGAGGACATGGCGCTGCGTGGCATCGCTGCCGGGCCAGCGGATCGTGCGCCGGTCCAGCCACAACGCCCGGGCTTCGGTCGTTGGCCCGGGATCGGCGGCCAGCACGGTCTGGAAACCGCCGTCGCAGGCATCCGTCGACAGCGCGGCGGACTGCGCGGCACTTGCCCAGGATGTGGCCAGCAGCAGTCCGGCGAGCCATGGCCGTACTGCACGGACGAGGACGCAGTGGTTGGCATGGCGTGCGGCGACGGCGCCGCGCATCCGGTCCCGCATCGCGCCCTCCCAGGCCGAGTCGTCCGCATCGTTTCCCCACTATTGCGGAGCGCAAGCGGTGCCGCCACTGCCAACGGCATGAATACGTATGTACCGGAACCGCGGCGGGCGGGGCGCACGCGTGGTTCGCCGCGCCGCCGGCGCCTCACCCGGCCATGCTGGAGCCGCGCAGCGCCAGGCGTACCGGCAGGGTCCGGCTCTCCACCTTCTCGCCCTGGATCAGCCGGATCAGGCTGTCCACCAGCACTTCGCCGGCCTGCTTGGTGTCCTGCTGCACGGTGGACAGCGCCGGCTGCACCAGGCCGGCCATGGCGATGTCGTCGAAGCCGGCCACCGCCACGTCCACCGGCATCCGCAGGCCGCGCTCGCGCAGCGCCTTCATCGCACCCAACGCGATCAGGTCGCTGGCGCCGAACACCGCGTCGAAGTGCGCGCCCGCCGCGAGCAGCCCGGCGGCGGCTTCGTAGCCGGCCTGCTCGGTGGTGATCGCGTCGGCCTGCAGCGCCGGGTCCGGTTCCAGTCCGGCCGCATGCAACGCCTCGGCATGGCCGCGATAGCGCTCGAAGAATTCCGGATAGTGGTCCGAGGCGTGGCCGAGGAAGGCGATCCGCCGCCGTCCCCGGGCCAGCAGGTGCGCGGTCATGTCGTGCCCGCCCTGGAAGTTGTCGCAGCCGATCGACACGCCCGGTTCGCCGGGCAGGGCCGCGCCCCAGCGCACGAAATGGGTGCGCTGGGCGACCAGTTGCTGCAGCTTGGACTCCGATTCCAGGTAGTCGCCGTAGCCGAGCAGGATCAGGCCGTCGGCCTTGTGGCTGTCCTCGAAGTCGGCGTGCCAGTCGGCCGACAGCTGCTGGAAGGACACCAGCAGGTCAAAGCCGCGCAGCGCGCAGGCACGGGTGATCGAGCCGAGCATCGAGTGGAAGAACGGATTGATCAGCGAGTCGTCCGGGGTCGGATCCTCGAAGAACAGCAGGGCCAGGGTGCCGGACTGCTGGCAACGCAGGTTGGACGCGTTCTTGTCGACCTTGTAGTTCAGTTCGCGGGCGATGGTCAGGATCTTCTGCCGGGTCTCCTCGTTGACCGAGGGGCTGCCGCGCAGGGCGCGCGACACCGTCGGCTGGGAGACCCCGGCCAGGTGGGCGATGTCGAGCGAAGTGGCCTTGCCCTTGATGGTCATGCGGCCCCCCTCCGGGCCGGATGGCGTCCTGCTCCCGGCATCATGCCACGGCCCGCCGCCGGGTTTGCGCCACCGCCCCGCTGGGCTAGAATCGGGTCATCGCCGCCGGCACCGGGCCGGCGCGCCAGCAGACAGGATGGCCCGCGGCAACGCCGGCCCAGCGTGCGACATGAGCACTACCCGCGCCCACCGCTGAACGCCGCCGAGGCCCCCGCGACACCGCAGGCGCCCTCGTGGTGCTTTTTTTATGCCCGTCCATGGGCAGAGCCCGGCCATCCATGGCCGGACACCCCAATGCATAGCGCCGGCTTTGGCCGGCCGCCTTGAAACCTGAAGCCTTGCCCATGATCACGATCACCCTTCCCGATGGTTCCCGCCGCGAATTCGACGCTCCCGTTTCGGTCCTGCAGGTCGCCCAGTCGATCGGCGCCGGGCTGGCCAAGGCCACCGTGGCCGGCCAGGTCGACGGCCGCCTGGTCGACGCCTGCGACCTCATCGACCACGACGCCAGCCTGCGCATCATCACCCCCAGGGACGAGGAGGGCGTGGAGATCATCCGCCACTCCTGCGCGCACCTGGTCGGCCACGCGGTCAAGCAGCTGTACCCGGACGCGAAGATGGTGATCGGCCCGGTGATCGCCGAGGGGTTCTACTACGACATCTGGAACGAGCGTCCGTTCACCCCGGACGACCTGGCCGCGATCGAGCAGCGCATGCACGAACTGGTCGCGCAGGACTACGACGTGGTCAAGAAGATGACCCCGCGCGCCGAGGTGATCGAGGTGTTCAAGGCCCGCGGCGAGGACTACAAGCTGCGCCTGGTCGAGGACATGGACCCGTCGATCGGGGCGATGGGCCTGTACCATCACCAGGAATACGTGGACATGTGCCGCGGCCCGCACGTGCCCAACACGCGCTTCCTCAAGGCGTTCAAGCTGACCCGCATCTCCGGCGCCTACTGGCGCGGGGACGCGAAGAACGAGCAGTTGCAGCGCATCTACGGCACCGCCTGGGCCGATGACAAGCAACTCAAGGCCTACATCCAGCGCATCGAAGAGGCCGAGAAGCGCGACCATCGCCGGATCGGCAAGCAGCAGAACCTGTTCCACCTGCAGGAAGAGGCCCCGGGCCTGGTGTTCTGGCACCCGAAGGGCTGGTCGGTATGGCAGGTGGTCGAGCAGTACATGCGCAAGGTGTACCGCGACACCGGCTACGGCGAGGTGCGCTGCCCGCAGATCCTGGACGTGTCGCTGTGGCAGAAGTCCGGCCATTGGGACAACTACCAGGACAACATGTTCTTCACCGAGTCGGAGAAGCGCACCTACGCGCTCAAGCCGATGAACTGCCCGGGCCACATCCAGGTGTTCAACCAAGGCCTGCACAGCTACCGCGACCTGCCGATCCGCTACGGCGAGTTCGGCGCCTGCCACCGCAACGAGCCGTCCGGCGCGCTGCACGGCATCCTGCGCGTGCGCGGCTTCACCCAGGACGACGGCCACGTATTCTGCACCGAGGCGCAGGTCGAGGCCGAGGTCCGCGCCTTCCACGGGCAGGCGCTGAAGGTCTACGCCGACTTCGGCTTCGAGGACATCCAGATCAAGATCGCGCTGCGCCCGGACGCCCGCCTGGGCGACGACGCCACCTGGGACAAGGCCGAGGACGCCCTGCGCTCGGCCCTGCGCGCCTCCGGGGTGGAGTGGCAGGAACTGCCGGGCGAGGGCGCCTTCTACGGCCCCAAGATCGAGTACCACCTCAAGGACGCCATCGGCCGCACTTGGCAGCTGGGCACCATGCAGGTCGATTTCATGATGCCCGGCCGGCTGGGCGCCGAGTACGTGGACGAGAACAGCCAGCGCCGGCACCCGGTGATGCTGCACCGGGCCATCGTCGGCTCCATGGAGCGGTTCATCGGGATCCTGATCGAGCACCATGCCGGGGCCTTCCCGGCCTGGCTGGCCCCGGTCCAGGCGGTGGTCATGAACATCACCGACGCCCAGGCCGGCCATGTAGCCGAGGTTGAAAAAACCCTTTCAAATCAAGGATTCAGGGTCGAGGCCGATTTGCGCAACGAGAAGATCGGCTTTAAGATCCGCGAGCACACGCTGCAGCGGGTGCCGTACCTGCTGGTGGTCGGGGACCGCGAGAAGGAGAACGGTGCCGTGGCGGTGCGCACGCGTTCCGGGGAAGATTTGGGCACAATGTCGGTGTCCGCGTTCGCCGAGATGCTGCGTTCGCAGCGGATGTAGCCAACAATGGCGCCGCCGGCCCCGTGCTGGTGCGCCGCCCTACCACCCCCGGAGACTGCAATATCAGCACCCCCGAGAAGCAAAACCGAAAGAACCTGGAGATCCGCGTCCCGCGCGTGCGCGTGATCGGGTCCGATGGCGAGATGGTCGGCGTCCTGTCGCGCGACGAAGCCTTGCGCATGGCCGAGGACGAGGGTCTGGACCTGGTCGAGATCCAGCCCAATGCCGATCCGCCGGTCTGCAAGGTCATGGACTTCGGCAAGTTCAAGTTCGAACTGCAGAAGAAGGCCAACGAGGCCAAGAAGAAGACCAAGCAGGTCGAGATCAAGGAAGTGAAGTTCCGTCCGGTCACGGACGAGGGCGACTACCAGATCAAGCTGCGCAAGATGCGCGAGTTCCTGGTCGACGGCGACAAGATCAAGGTCAACATCCGTTTCCGTGGCCGCGAGATGAGCCACCAGGAACTGGGCCGGCAGATGGCCGCGCGGATCGAGACCGACCTGGGCGAGGACATCGTCATCGAGTCGCGCCCGCGCCTGGAAGGCCGGCAGATGGTGATGATGATCGCGCCGAAGAAGAAGTAAGCAGTGGGCCGCGCGATCGGCCATCTGCAGCAAAGGGCGCCGGAGGGCGCCCTTTGGCTTTCTGGAGTCCCGGGAGGGGCGGTCGCCCGCACGCCGGCGCGATCCCTCATGTCCTCATGCCACCGCGGCACGCCGCCGGGGCCGGGGCTTCCCGCACCTGGAACCTGCTGATTTGCAACGGAATCCGGTGCCTGCCATAATGCGCGGCTCCGGTTCGCCGGGGGTTGCCATAGCGGCAACAGGACCCGCCTTTTTTCCCCATTGGAATCAAAGGCTTACCGACCGGTGTGGGCAGGATGGAAAGTGCGGTTCCGGCCGCCGCCCGCGCCAGTGACAGATTTCTCAAGGACTCAGCAATGCCCAAGATCAAGACCAACCGGGCGGCGGCCAAGCGTTTCCGCAAGACCGCATCCGGCAAGTACAAGGCCGGCCACGCCAACCGTAGCCACATCCTCACCAAGAAGGCGACCAAGCGGAAGCGCAACCTGCGGCAGACGAACATCGTTCGTGCCGAGGACGCGGGCCGTCTGAACCGCATGCTGCCCTATCTCTGAGGAGGACTGAGCAATGGCACGAGTCAAGCGTGGCGTCCAGGCGCGCCGCCGTCACAAGAAGATCCTGAACCTCGCCAAGGGCTACTACAACGCCCGCCGCAAGGTCTTCCGCGCCGCCAAGCAGGCGGTCATCAAGGCGCAGCAGTACGCCTACATCGGCCGCAAGCAGAAAAAGCGCAACTTCCGCTCGCTGTGGATCACCCGCATCAACGCGGCCGCCCGCAGCAACGGCATGAGCTACAGCCGCTTCATGAACGGCCTGCTCAAGGCCGGCATCACCCTCGACCGCAAGGTGCTGGCGGACATCGCCGTGCACGACGCGGCCGGGTTTACGGCGCTGGCCGAGAAGGCCAAGGGCGCCCTGGCGGCCTGAGCGCCGTCTCTCCACCGTAAACGAGGTACCGGGCGGCTCGCCGCCCGAAACGTGGGGAAGGGCGCGAGTCCTTCCCCATTGTTTTTTCCAGTATTCCCAGCTTTTCCAAGGGCCGGAAGAAGCCATGAGCGACATCGAATCCCTGTCGGCGCGCGCGCTCGCCGACATCGCGGCAGCGCAGGATCCCGAGGCGCTGGACGCGCTGCGCGTGGCCCTGCTCGGCAAGCAGGGCAGCATCACCGCCCAGCTCAAGCAGCTGGGGGCGCTGGCGCCCGAGCAGCGCAAGGCGGTGGGCGAGGCGATCAACCGCGCCCGCGACGCGGTGGGCGCGGCGCTGGCCGCGCGCAAGGCGCTGCTGGACGAGGTCGCGCTCGACGCGCGCCTGGCCGGCGAGTCGATCGACGTCACCCTGCCGGGCCGGGAGGCGCAGCGCGGCGGCATCCATCCGGTTTCGCGCACCCTGGAACGGATCGCCGAAATCTTCGGCCGACTGGGCTACGAGCTGGCCGACGGCCCGGAGATCGAGGACGACTGGCACAACTTCGAGGCGCTCAACTTCCCGCCGCACCACCCGGCGCGGGCGATGCACGACACGTTCTATTTCCCGCCCGACGCCAGTGGCGTGGCCCGACTACTGCGCACGCACACCTCCGGCGTGCAGGTGCGCTACATGGACGATCATGCGCCGCCGCTGCGGATGATCGCCGCCGGCAAGGTCTACCGCAGCGACTCGGACCAGACCCATTCGCCGATGTTCCACCAGGTCGAGGGCCTGCTGGTGGACGAGCATTCCACCTTCGCCGACCTCAAGGGCACCCTGGCCGAGTTCGTGCGCGCGTTCTTCGAGCGCGACTTCCAGATGCGCTTCCGACCCAGCTACTTCCCGTTCGTGGAACCGGGCGCCGAGGTGGACATCGCTTGGCAGCAGCCTGACGGCAGCGTGCGCTGGCTGGAGGTGCTGGGCTGCGGCATGGTCCACCCGAACGTGCTGCGCAACTGCGGCATCGACCCGGAGCGCTACACCGGCTTCGCCTTCGGCCTGGGCGTGGAGCGCTTCGCGATGCTGCGCTACGGCGTCAACGACCTGCGTGCGTTCTTCGACAACGACGTGCGCTTCCTGAGGCAGTTCGCATGAAATTCTCCGAGAACTGGCTGCGCGGTCACGTGCCGACCTCCGCCAACCGCGACGAACTGGCCGCGACCCTGACCGCCATCGGCCTGGAGGTCGAGGAGGTCACCGCGCTGGGCGACGGCCTGGCCGGAGTGGTGGTGGCGCGGATCGTCGAGGCGGTGAAGCACCCGGAGGCCGACCGCCTGCAGGTATGCCAGGTGGATGCCGGTACCGGCGCGTTGCTGCAGATCGTGTGCGGCGCGCCGAATGCGCGCCCCGGACTGCTCGCCCCGCTGGCCACCGTCGGTTCGAACGTGGGCGGCATCGCGATCAAGGCGGCCAGGCTGCGCGGCGTGGAGTCCCACGGCATGCTCTGCTCGGCGAAGGAACTGGGCGTGGACGCCGATGCATCCGGCCTGCTGGAGCTTCCCGACGATGCGCCGATCGGCACGCCCATCGGCGAGTACCTGGGCCTGCCCGATGCCAGCATCGAGATCAAGCTGACCCCCAACCGCGCCGACTGTTTCAGCGTGCGAGGCATCGCCTACGACGTGGCCGCCGCGCTTTCCAGCGAGGTGGCGCCGCTGGACGTGGCCACGATCCCGGCCGCCAGCGCCCGCGGACTGGAAGTCGAGCTGCACGCGGGCGCCGATGCACCGCGCTACTGCGGCCGCGTGATCGAGGGCGTGGATGCGGCCGCGCGCACCCCGGTGTGGATGGCCGAGCGCCTGCGCCGCGCCGGTGTGCGCCCGGTGTCGCTGCTGGTGGACATCACCCAATACGTGATGCTGGAACTGGGCCAGCCGATGCACGCCTTCGACCTGGACACGCTGAAGGGCCCGATCGGCGTGCGCCCGGCGCGCGCTGGCGAGCGCCTGACCCTGCTGGACGGCCGCGAAGTCGAGCTGGACGACTACTTCCTGGCTATTACCGATGCCGACCGTCCGGTTGCGCTGGCCGGAGTCATGGGCGGCATGGACACTCGCGTCACCGACGCCACCCGCAACGTGTTCCTGGAAGCGGCGCATTTCGCCCCGGCCGCGATCATGGGTCGCGGTCGTCGCCTGGGCCTGCACACCGACGCCGGTCACCGCTTCGAGCGCGGCGTGGATCCGGAGTTGCCGCGCACTGCGATCGAACTGGCGACCCGGCTGGTGCTGGAATTGGGCGGCGGCACGCCGGGCCCGGTGACCGAGGCGGTGCTGGAGCCGCACCTGCCGCAGCCGTCCGCCATTGCCTTGCGCCGGGCGCGCATCGCGCGCGTGCTGGGCATCGCCATCGACGATGCCGAGGTCGCGCGCATCCTGCGCGCGCTGGGCATGCAGGTGTCGGCCACGGCCGAGGGTTGGCAGGTATTGCCGCCCAGCCGCCGCTTCGACATCGCCATCGAGGAAGACCTGATCGAGGAACTGGCGCGGATCCATGGCTACGACCGGATCCCGGCCACCGTCCCCGGTGGCCCGGCGCGGATCGCCGCGGGCAGCGAGACGCGCGTGGCCGAGGCCGACCTGCGCCGGCAACTGGTGGCCCGCGACTACCTGGAGGCGGTCTGCTTCGCCTTCGTCGACGCCGAATTGCTGGAACAATGGGGCGCCGCCGCCGATACCGTGCCGCTGGCCAACCCGCTCAGCGCCGAGCTGGCGGTGATGCGTCCGCGGCTGCTGCCGGGCCTGGTCTCGGCGCTGGCGCGCAACGCCGCGCGCCAGGCCGGGCGCGTGCGCCTGTTCGAGCTGGGCCGCGTGTTCGCCGCCGCCGACCCGGCGCAGCGTGCGCCGGGCGGCCCGATGCCGGCACCGGCGGAGACCCGCCGGATCGCCGCGGTGGCCTGCGGCGATGCCGTGGCCGAGCAGTGGGGCGCGCCTGCGCGCAAGCTCGATTTCCACGACCTCAAGGGCGACCTGGAATCACTGGCCGCCACGGCCGGCGCGATCCTGGAGTTCCGTCCTTCGGTCGAACCGTTCGGCCATCCCGGCCGCAGCGCCGACGTGTACCGCACCGACCTGGAAGGCGACGCCGCGTGCCTGGGCTGGATCGGCCAGTTGCACCCGCGCCTGTGCAAGGCGCTGGATCTGGACCTGGACGTGGTCGGCTTCGAACTGGATATGGAGCCGTTGGAGCGGCGCGCGTTGCCGCGCGCGGCCGAGCTGTCGCGGTTCCCGGCGGTGCGCCGCGACCTGGCCTTCGTGGTCGCCGAGCGGGTGCCGTGGTCGGCCCTGGCCGGCAGCGTGCGTGCGGCGGCCGGTCCGGTGCTGCGCGACTTGCTGCTGTTCGATCGCTACCAGGGCCCGGGCATTGAATCCGGATGCAAGAGTCTGGCTATGGGCTTGATTTTGCAGGACAACACGCGCACTCTCACCGACGAAGACGCGGATGCGGTGGTGGAACGGGTGGTGGCCGGACTGGGCCGCGACCATGGCGCCAGGATCCGCGGCTGATCCAGGGGAAGAATCGCAATGGCATTGACCAAGGCCGAGATGGCCGAACGCCTGTTCGACGAAGTGGGCCTGAACAAGCGCGAGGCGAAGGAGTTCGTCGACGCGTTCTTCGACGTGCTGCGCGAGGCGCTGCAGTCCGGCCGCCAGGTGAAGCTGTCGGGCTTCGGCAACTTCGACCTGCGCCGCAAGAACCAGCGTCCGGGGCGCAACCCGAAGACCGGCGAGGAGATCCCGATCTCCGCCCGCACCGTGGTCACCTTCCGCCCCGGGCAGAAGCTGAAGGAGCGCGTGGAAGCCTACACGGGGGCCGAGCCGAATGCTTGATCCCGGCAGCAACCGCGAACTCCCGCCGATCCCGGCCAAGCGCTACTTCACCATCGGCGAAGTCAGCGAGCTGTGCGACGTCAAGCCGCACGTGCTGCGCTACTGGGAGACCGAATTCCCGAGCCTGAGCCCGGCCAAGCGCCGCGGCAACCGCCGCTACTACCAGCGCCATGACGTGCTGATGGTCCGCCAGATCCGCGGCCTGCTCTACGAGCAGGGCTACACCATCGGCGGCGCCCGCCTGCGGCTGGAAGGCGAGGGCGCGAAGCAGGAGTCGGCGCTGAGCAGCCAGATCGTGCGCCAGGTGCGCATGGAGCTGGAGGAAGTGCTGCAACTGCTGCGGCGCTGAACGGCCCGGCGGAAGCTCGCCGCAGTCCTTGCCGAACCGGTATAATCACCGGCCCGCCTCGGCGGGAAGCTGCTTCGGGGTATAGCGCAGCCTGGTAGCGCACCAGTCTGGGGGACTGGTGGTCGTCGGTTCGAATCCGGCTACCCCGACCAATTCGCGTCATTGCCAAAGGCCTGCGGAACACCGCAGGCCTTTGTCTTTTCCCCCGCACGACCGGCCATCAGGCCGAAGCAGGGTACCGGGGTCGGGTAAGCTCCCGCCCAGGAACGGGATCGCGAACAGGGGGCAGGCTCGATGGCGCAAGCGGACCGCACCGATGTGCTGGTCGCCGGCGGTGGCCTGGCCGGCATCGTGACCGCGCTGGAATGCCTGCGCGCAGGCCTGCGCGTGACCCTGGTGGACCGCGATACGCCCGAGCGGCTGGGTGGCCTGGCGCTGTGGGCCTTCGGCGGCATGGCCCTGGTCGACACGCCGTTGCAGCGGCGCAGGAAGATCGCCGATTCGCCCGAGCTCGCGCTGCGCGACTGGATGAGCTTCGGCGAACTGGACGAAGCGGACGCGTGGCCGCGGCGCTGGGCCGAGCACTACGTCGAGCATTCGCGGGTGCAGGTATACGACTGGCTGCTGGGGCACGGGCTGAAGTTCATGCCGGCGGTGAACTGGGTCGAGCGCGGATACTCGGGCGAGGGCAACAGCGTGCCGCGCTACCACATCGTCTGGGGCACTTCGCGCGAGTTGGCGCGCTGCATGATCGCAGCCATGCGGGCGGCCGACAGCGGCGGACGGTTGAGGGTGCTCAGCGGGCACCGTGTCACCGCCATCGAGAACAGCGGCGGGCGGGTTTCGGGGGTGCAACTCGAGCGGGAGGCGGGCGGCGAGCAACTGCGCATCGAGGCGCCGACGGTCGCGCTGGCCATGGGTGGCATCAACGGCTCGCTCGAGCAGGCGATCGCCAACTGGCCTGCCGACCGCCCGCGCCCGGCGCAGATGCTCAATGGCGCCCACCCGTTCGCCGACGGCCGGCTGCACCATCGCGTCGCCGACGAATGGGGCGGCCAGCTCACCCATGTCGGCGAGATGTGGAACTACGCCGCCGGCGTGCCGCACCCGCAGCCGCATTTTCCCGGCCATGGGCTGTCGCTGATCCCGTGCAAGTCGGCGCTGTGGCTGGACCACCGTGGCCGGCGCATCGGCCCGCGGCCGCTGGTTACCGGTTTCGACACCCACGACCTGTGCCAGCGGGTGTCCGCACTGGAAGGCGGCTGGACCTGGCAGCTGATGAACCGGCGCATCGCGGCGCGGGAACTGGCCATCTCCGGCGCCGAGCACAACCCGCGCATCCGCGACAAGCAATTCGTCCGCTTCGTGGCGGAAACGGTGTTGGGCCGCAGCACGTTGATCGACCGGATGCTGCGCGAGAGCCCGCACTTCCTGGCCGCCGCCAGCCTGGCCGGATTGGCTGGCAGGATGAATGCACTGGCCGGCACGCACGACATCGAAGCGGACGCGCTGCAGGCCACGGTCGATGCCTTCGACGCGAACTTCGCCGATGGCGCCGCGCCCGCAGACGACGAGCAGGTCCGTCGCATCCAGCAGGCGCGGCAATGGGGGCCGGACCGGCTGCGCACCTGCAAGCCGGCGCCGCTGCGGAAGCGGGGCGCTGGCCCCTGGATCGCGATCCAGACCCGGCTGATCACCCGCAAGAGCCTGGGCGGCCTGCAGACCGACCTGCGGAGCCGGGTGCTGCGCGCCGACGGCAGCGCGGTGCCGGGACTGTACTGCGTGGGCGAGGCCGCGGGTTTCGGCGGTGGGGGCGCCAGCGGCAAGCGCTCGCTGGAAGGCACTTTCCTGCCGGGCTGCATCCTGACCGCGCGGGCGGCGGCCGAATCGATCAGGGAGGGCGGCTGATGGCACTGCGATTCCCCGTCACGGCGCAGGATTACCGGGAACTGGCCAGGGTGCGGCTGCCGCGCTTCCTGTCCGACTACGTCGATGGCGGTGCCGGCGACGAACGGACCTTGCGCGCCAACGATGCCGCCTGGGCCATGGTCACGCTGCGCCAGCGGGTGCTGGTCGACGTCGACGGCGTGGATACCGGCACCATGCTGGCCGGGCAGCCCTGCGCCATGCCGCTGGCGCTGGCCCCGGTCGGGCTGGCCGGGATGCTGGCTCGCCGCGGCGAGGTGCAGGCCGCGCGTGCCGCCGAAGCCGCGGGCGTTCCATTCACCCTGTCCACCGTCGGCATCTGTCCGCTGGACGAGATCCGGCGCGCCGTCACCCGGCCGGTGTGGTTCCAGCTCTACATGCTGCGCGACCGCGGCATCGTGCGGGCCCTGCTGCAACGCGCCTGGGATGCGGGCTGCCGCACCCTGGTGTTCACCGTGGACCTGCCATTGCCGGGCATGCGCCACCGCGACGCGCGCAACGGCCTGGGCGTGGGCAGCCTGCGTGCGCGGATGCTCAAGGCCTTCGACCTGCTGTCGCATCCGCGCTGGGTGCGCGACGTGGGCGTGGGCGGCAAGCCGCACCTGTTCGGCAGCCTCGCCGAGCAGGTGCCCGGCGCACGCGACCTGGATGCGTTCAAGACCTGGGTGGATACCCAGTTCGATCCCTCGGTCACCTGGGCCGACATCGACTGGCTGCGTGCACAATGGCCCGGCACCCTGCTGCTCAAGGGCATCCTCGACGAAGACGACGCGGGCGCGGCGGTGCGTGCCGGTGCGCAGGGGCTGGTGGTGTCCAATCATGGCGGGCGCCAACTCGACGGCGTGGCCGCGACCGCAGCCAAACTCCCGGCCATCGTCCGGGCGGTCGGCACGCAGGCCGAAGTGCTGGTCGATGGCGGCATCCGCAGTGGCGTGGATGTGCTGCGCGCATTGGCGCTCGGTGCACGCGGCGTGCTGGTCGGACGTCCGTGGGTGTGGGCGCTGGCCGCGGGCGGCGAGCGCGGCCTGGCCGACCTGCTGGTGCGTTGGCAACATGAACTGCGCCTGGCCATGGCCCTGGCCGGCGTGCGCCGGGTGGCGGACATCGATGCCGGCGTGCTGGATACTTCCACCCGCACGCAAGATGGGAACGCAACGGAATGAACGGCGCCCAGGCCCTGATGAAGACCCTCGCCGACGCCGGCGTGAGCGTGTGCTTCTCCAACCCCGGCACGTCCGAGATGCACTTCGTCGCCGCGCTGGACCAGGAGCCGCGGATGCGCGCGGTGCTGGCCCTGTTCGAGGGCGTGGCCACCGGCGCGGCGGACGGCTATGCGCGGATGGCGGACAAGCCGGCCGCCACCCTGCTGCACCTGGGCTGCGGCCTGGGCAACGGCCTGGCCAACCTGCACAACGCGCGCAAGGGCAGGGTGCCGGTGGTCAACATCGTGGGCGACCACGCCACCTACCACGTCAAGTACGACGCGCAGCTGCAGTCCGACATCGAGACGGTGGCGCGCAATGTGTCCACCTGGGTGCGGGCCTCCGCGTCCACCCGGGCGCTGGGCGAGGACACGGCGCAGGCCGTCGCCGCGGCGATGGGGCCGCCGGGGCAGGTGGCCACGCTGATCCTGCCGGCCGACGTGTCCTGGAGCGAGGGCGGTGTGCCTGCGGCGCCGTTGCCGCCGACCGTCGCGCCGGTGGCCGACGAGGCGACCATCGACGCCATCGCCCGGGCCATCCGTTCCGGCGGCAAGGTGGCGCTGCTGCTGGGCGCGCGCGCGCTGCGCGAGCCGGGCCTGCTGGCGGCCTCGCGCATCGCGGTCCATGCAGGCGTGAAACTGTTCGCCGAAGTATTCCCGACCCGCATCGAGCGCGGCGCGGGCCTGCCGCACGTCGAACGCATCGCCTACCTGGCTGAACTGGCTTCCCTGCAGCTGCGCGGCCTGGATCACTTGGTCCTGGTCGACGCCAGGTCGCCGGTGTCGTTCTTCGCCTATCCGGGCAAGGCCAGCGACCTGGTGCCCGAAGGCTGCACCATGCACGCGCTGGCCACGCCCACCCAGGATGCGCTGGGCGGACTGGAGCGGCTGGCCGCACTCCTGGGTGCCGATGCGACCGCCCCGGCGCTGCAGCCGCCACTGCGCCCCGACCGGCCCAAGGGCAAGCTCACGGCCGAGAAGGTCTGCAAGGCGGTGGGCCACCTGCTGCCCGAGCGCGCGATCGTCGTCGACGAATCGCAGACCTCCGGGGTGATGCTGCCGCACTTCACCCGCGGCGCGCCGCGCCACGACGTCATCACCCTCACCGGCGGCGCCATCGGCCAGGGCCTGCCCAACGCGGTGGGCGCGGCCATCGCCTGCCCGGACCGGCCAGTGCTGGCGCTGGTGGGCGACGGTTCGGCGATGTACACCATCCAGGCGCTGTGGACGATGGCGCGCGAGAAACTCGACGTCACCACCGTCGTCCTCAACAACCGCTCCTACGCGATCCTCAACGTGGAACTGCAGCGCGTGGGCGCGGCTGGCGGCGGCAACGCGGCCGGCGAGAAGGCGCGCTCGCAACTCGACCTGGGCAACCCCGGCCTGGATTTCGTGCAGATGGGCGCCAGCATGGGTGTGCATGCCGTGCGCGCCACCACCGTCGACGAATTCTGCGACGCGCTGACCTACGCGCTGCGCGCACCCGGCCCGCACCTGATCGAGGCGGTGGTGCCGAGTACGTTCTCCGGGCTGAAGCTGCGCCTGCTGCCGCATATCCTCGGTTCGCTGGCCAGCCTGCCGCAGCCGCTGGCGCTGGCAATCAAGCGCAAGGTTTCCCCTTGAAGCCCGCGCACCTGACAATGGATCTTTGCATGAGAGCAGGTATGTCGACCGGAATCTTGGCGTTGGCCTTGGCAGCATCGATCGCGGCGGCGTCGCCGCCGCAGGAGCCAGGGGCGCAGGACCCGAAACCGGACCCGGCACGCGAGCAATCGGTCGTGGGCGCATCGGCCGGAGCGGGCGACGCGCCGATCATGGACCTGGACACGGTCGTGGTCAGCGGCGTGCTGCCCGGGCCCGGCCTGTGGAAGGTGGTGAACAAGGACGGCCATGTCCTCTACATCCTCGGCACCCAGTCGCCGCTGCCGCGCGACATGGAATGGGATGCGCGGGAGGTGCGCGGGGTGCTGGAACGGGCGGGGGCGGTGCTTGGCTCGCCCGGTGTGGCGATCGGCGCCGACGTGGGTTTCTTCAGAGGCCTGGCGATGGCGCCGGCGGCCCTGAAAGCGATGAAGAACCCGGATGGGGCGACCCTGGACGAACTGCTGCCCGCCGACCTGTACGCACGCTGGAGCACGCTCAAACAGCGCTACCTGGGTCGCGACCGCGGCGTGGAGAAGAAGCGCCCGCTGATCGCCGTCTACGAGTTGTACAGGGAGGCGCTCAAGCGCAATGGCTTGCGTGAGGGCGGGGTCGTGGGCCCGGTGATTGCCGAAGCGCTCAAGGCCCGCGACATGAAGACCACGTCCGTCGTGGTCAACTTCAAGATCGACGATCCGCGGGAGGCGCTGGCCGATTTCCGCAAGGAAGGCCTCAAGCCGCAGGACCTGCAGTGCTTCCGCGACACCCTGGACATCATCGAGAACGGGCTGCCCCAGGCCGCTGCACGCGCCAATGCCTGGGCGGTCGGGGACCTGGACGCGTTGCGGGCGATGTCCACCGGCCGCCGCCAGGTCGACACCTGCATGTCGGCATGGACGGAAACCGAGACCGCGCGCAAGCGCGGGCTCACCGACATCGACGCGCGCGTCCTCCAAAGCTGGCTGGCGGCGGCGGACAAGGCGCTGGCCGAACACCCGGTATCGTTCGCCACGCTGTCGATCGACGACCTGCTGCGCGAAGGTGGCTACCTGTCCGAACTGGCCCGGCGCGGCTATGTGATCCAGGCGCCGGGGGAAGGCGACGAGGAAGAAGACGAAGCGGCCGTGCCGTTGTAGCAACCGCAGCCCGTCTTCGGTCGGGGTCGCCGCTGCGAGCCGTGGGATTCCGGCTTCTTCGGCAGGGCGGATCAGGCGCCGGCGGCGAGGGGCAGGCCGTCCTGCGAAGCGGCCGCCAGGTGCGGCCAGCGCTTCAGTACCGCGGCGCGGATCCCGGCGGCATCGATGCCTGCCTCGGCCAGCAGGTCCTCGCGGCTGGCGTGGCGCTGGAACGCATCGGGCAGGCCCAGCTGCAGCAGCGACATCGACACGCCCTCGGCATTGAGCAGTTCGCCCACGCCCGAGCCGGCACCGCCGGCGACCACGTTGTCCTCGACGGTGACGAAGCCCTCGTGACTCCTCGCCAGATCCAGTAGCAGGTCGCGGTCCAGCGGCTTGACGAAGCGCATGTTGACCACGGTCAGGCCGAGGTCGGCGCCGACCTGCTCGGCCGCCGGTACGGTGGCGCCAAAGGCGAGCAGGGCGATGCGCGAGCCGCTGCGGCGCAACTGCGCCTTGCCGAGCGGCAGGGTGTCCAGGTTCGGCTCCACCGCCACGCCCGGACCGGTGCCACGCGGATACCGCACCGCGGCAGGGCCTGCGTATTCCAGGCCGGTGGAAAGCATCTTCCGGCACTCGTCCTCGTCGGCCGGCGCCATCACCACCATGTTCGGCACGCAGCGCAGGTAGCTCAAATCAAGGTTGCCGGCATGGGTGGCACCGTCCGGGCCGACCACGCCGCCGCGGTCGATCGCGAACAGCACGTCCAGCTTCTGCGTGGCCACGTCGTGCACGAGCTGGTCGTAGCCGCGCTGCAGGAAGGTGGAGTAGATCGCCACCACGGGTTTCGCGCCCTGGGTGGCCATGCCCGCGGCCAGGGTCACCGCGTGTTGCTCGGCGATGGCCACGTCGAAATAGCGTTCCGGGTATTCCTTCGAGAACCGCACCAGGCCCGAACCCTCGCGCATCGCCGGCGTGATTGCCAGCAGTCGCGGTTCGGCGGCGGCCGCGTCGCACAGCCAGTCGCCGAACACGTCGGTGTAGGTGGGTTTCTTCACGCCGCCGCCGGACTTGGCCACCAGGCCCTTGCTCGGGTCGAACGGGCCCACCGCGTGGTAGCCGATCTGGTCGCCTTCGGCCAGTTCGTAGCCCTTGCCCTTGGTGGTGATCACGTGCAGCAGCTGCGGGCCCTTGAGGGTCTTGAGCGTCTTCAACGCCTTGAGCAGGGCCGGCAGGTCGTGGCCGTCGATCGGGCCGGTGTAGTGGAAGCCCATTTCCTCGAACAGGGTGGAGGGCACGAACATGCCCTTCCAGTGCTCTTCCCAGCGGCGCACGAAGCGCGCCGGCGGCTTGTTCTTGTCTCCGAGCAGCTTCTTGCCGCCCTCGCGCAACTTGTTGAGGGTGGCGCTGCCGGTCATCCGGCCGAGCATCTTGGTGACTCCGCCGACCGCCTCGGAGATCGACATGCGGTTGTCGTTGAGGATCACCAGCAGGTTCGGCTCCTCGTCCATGCCGCCGGCGTGGTTGAGCGCCTCATAGGCCATGCCGGCGGTCATCGCGCCGTCGCCGATCACCGCAACGACCTTGGGAACGGCCGCGTGCCCCGGGTCGCCGTTGCGCTGCAGGGCAATGGCCATGCCCAGCGCGGCCGAGATCGAGGTCGAGGAATGGCCGACGCCGAAGGTGTCGTACTCGCTCTCATCGCGCTTCGGGAACGGCGCCACCCCGTCCTTCTGCTTGACCGTGTGGATGCGGTCGCGGCGGCCGGTGAGGATCTTGTGCGGGTAGCCCTGGTGGCCCACGTCCCAGACCAGCTGGTCGACCGGGGTCTCGTAGAGCCAGTGCAGGGCCACGGTCAGCTCGACCACGCCCAGGCCGGCGCCGAAGTGGCCGCCGCTGCGGCCGACCGACTCGATCAGGTAGGCGCGCAGCTCGTCGGCGATCGCGGGCAATTCGGCTTCGTCGAACTGGCGCAGGTCGGCGGGCGAGTCGATGCGCGAGAGGCGCGGATAGCGGGTCGAATCGATCATCCCGGCCATTTTCCTCCCCCGGGGCGTGACGGGGCAAGCAAGGCCGTTCAGGGGAGAGGTGGCGTTCGGAGCCGTGGTTCCCGCGTGCGCGGGGGCGACGGCGGGATGGGTCAGGCCGAAAGCTTCGAGCGCCTGGGCAACTGGGCCCTCAGGAAGGCCATCTGGTCGGCCAGGATGTTGCGGTTGGACAGGATCAGGTGCTCGATCCAGCTGGGCCGGTAGGGCACGGCCAGCAGCGGCATGTGTGCCTGCTGCGGGGTGCGGTTGCCCTTGCGCGAGTTGCAGTGGAAGCAGGCGCTGACCACGTTCTCCCACACGTCGCGGCCGCCTCTGGACAGGGGCATGACGTGGTCGCGGGTCAGGTACGGGCGGGCGAACTGCTGGCCGCAGTAGAGGCACAGGTGGGCGTCACGGGCGAACAGGGCGGTATTGGACAGGCAGGGGGTCGGGTCCAGGGCGCGCGCATGGGCGTGGCCGCGGGTGGCGACGATGGGGTGCAGTTCGATCAGGCTGCGCCCGCCGGTGGCGCGGCATACGCCGCCGCGCACCCGCAGACAGGGGTCGCCGAGGGTCCAGGCGACGGCGTCGCGGGCATAGAGGCAGGTGGCGTCCTGCCAGCCGATCCAGTCCATTGCCCGGCCGTGCGCATCCAGCGAAAGCACCCTGACCGCCGGGGCATGCTCCCGCGGCGGAGGGGCGGCGACCGGGGCGGAGGCTCCGGTGCAGACCAGACCTGCTTGCGCTGTGTCCGTCTCCATCGGGAAGACAGCTTATACCCGAATGACGACAGTTTGGGTACGCCCCGCCGCGGTCAGCGCAGCACGCCGTCCAGGCCGGGTGCGGGATTGAGCGAACTGTGGTCGTCCATCTGGAACTCGCGCGGCTTGCCGGATTCCGCCGGGGCGGCGGTCACCTTGCCCTGCAGCCGATAGGACAGCGCCCGCCGGCTGGCCAGCGCATCGGCCACCGCCATCCGCGCCATCGCCTCAGGCTTCATCGCTACCTTCACCACGTCGGCTGAGGTCGCCCCGATGGAGATGGCCGGTGCGGCCTGCAAGGTGCCGGCGGGGTGTTCGTCCACGCTGACTTCCAGGCGCACGCTATCGAAGCGCATCGGCACGCTGCTGTAGTTGTGCAGGCGCAGTTCCACCAGCCAGTCGCCGTTGGCCTGCACGGTGAGTTGCTGGATCGCGGCGGCCGGTGGCGAGATGCGCGGGCTGGTCCCGCACGAGGCGAGGAGCAGCAGCGCGCAGGCGGCCAGGGAGAGTTTCGGGATGGACTTCATGCCGGTTCCGGGATGGCGGATGCCGCGATGGTACGCCGTGGACGGGGCTCAGCGCAGCGGCGCGGCGACCACCAGCGGGTCCAGGTCGTAACCCATCGCCTCGGCCTTGGCCTTGAGCCGCGCGAACAGCGCGCCGTCCATCGACGGTTCGCGTGCGAGGATCCACAGGTATTTCCGCTTGGGATCCCCGACCACCGCCCACTGGTAATCCGGATCGAGGGCGATCACCCAGTAGTCGGCCCATACCAGGGGCGCCCATGCCAGCCAGTCGGGCACGAAGCGCACCTGCAGGCGGCCGGGATGGCCTTCCACCGTGCGCGCGACCCCGTCGGCGGCGACCTGCTCGCCGTCATGGGTGCGGCAGGCGTTGCGCACGGCGATCCTGCCATCGGCGCGCAGGGCATAGGCGGCGGTGATGTCGCCGGCACACTGGCGCTGGAACGAGACCGGCAGGTGGGCGATCTCGTACCAGTGCCCGGCATAGCGGGTCAGGTCCATGTCCGCCACGGAGGCGACCGGATCGATGGCGCGCGCCGGTGGTGTGGCCAGGACGGCCAGGGCGGTGATGCAGGCGAAGAGCAGCGTCGGCAGGGCGCGCATGAAGCCTCCACGGGGCGGCGCGCCGATCCTATAGCATCTGCGCTCAGGCGTCCGGTCGCGGGGCCGGAAGGGCGGCCATGATGGCCCGCTCCGGATCCGTGGACGTCAGCCGTCGCCGGGGATGCGCCGGGGTGGTCTGCCGTGATCGTGTACTTCGACCTGGACCGGCGGCCCGTGGCGCAGGGCACTGGCATCGGCGAGCAGCCGGGCCAGTTCCAGGGCGGAGGCGAGGTGGGGATACCAGGCCAGCGGCCGGCCCCCGTCCACCAGGAGGCAGCCATGGTGGCCCCTGTTCACGACGAGCACCCGCGGGTCCATGTGCCGCTCCCTTGGCCGGCCGGCCGCGGACACGCGCCGGCTCGGCAGCAGTCTGCGCGGGGTCGCGGCGCGCGGAAGTCGGTGGCCTGCCCGTGGCGGTGTAGGAAAGCTCCGAAGCCGGTGGACGGTCGCCGAGTCGCAGGCCGAGCAAGTAAAGAAGCCGGTGCGGCATGGCCGCACCGGCTTCCGGGGTGCTGCGCCCGAACCGGGATCAGTTCGAGGGCGGCGTCTGTTCCGCGCGGGCCTCGGTGTTGGCCTGGCGGATTTCCTCGCGGGTCTGGTTGAGGGTCTTGACGTCGATCGGGCGGATCTGGGTGATCCGGCACGGCATGCGGGCGGCCTGGTTGGTCCCGGGGCCGATCGGGGTCACGGTGTCGAAGCGGGCGGTCACCGTGTTGGCGAAATTGGAGATCGTGATCGAATTGGCGAACGGCAGGTCGTGGCAGGGGGTCACGTCCAGCAGGAAGGCTTCGTTCGGCCGGGTCCAGACGGTCAGTGCATTGATGCCCAGCGGAGTCCAGCCGTTGAGCCGGCCGACCATGCGGAAGCTGTTCACCGGTTCGCCGGCGTGGGCCTGGTAGAACGCGAGCCGTTCGGCATCGCTGGCGCGGGGAGCGCCGGAACTGCTGCAGGCGCCAAGGCCCAGGACCAGCAGCGACAGCGGGATCAGGGACAGGAACTTCTTCATGGCATCCATCCTGATGGCATCGGGGTCGGCAAGATGATGCGGCCGCGGGCGGCCGGTTGCCAAGGGTCACCGCGGCAACCGTGGAGCCGGTGTTCACATCCGGCGTGGGCCGCGGCGGCTTGCCGGACCCCGAGCGCCCCGGTATCATTCCGCCCCTCGCCGCGGCCGTGCCGCGCATGGCCGGGTAGCTCAGTTGGTAGAGCAGGGGATTGAAAATCCCCGTGTCGGCGGTTCGATTCCGTCCCCGGCCACCATTTAAATCAGGTGGTTAGCGAGAAGGGCCGAAAGGCCCTTTTTCTATTGTGTCGCCAGTGTGCCGTCGATCCGGCACGCCGCCCCGCGAAGGTGATCCGCCGCAAGGTGTGCGTACCGCAGGACCATCTCGTAGCTGGCCCAACTGCCCAGCTCCATCAGCTCCTGCAACGGGGTTCCGTTCTGCACGTGCCACGAGGCCCAGGTGTGCCGCAGGTCGTGCCAACGGAAGCTCCGCTCGATCCCGGCGCGCTGTAGCGCCAGCTTCCATGCCCGGGTCGAACACCGCGCCACAGGCTTACCTTCATAGGTAAACACGTGCTCGGCGTCCTGCCCGTCCCGCCGCCCCAGCACATCCATGGCCGAGGTGTTCAGTGGGACGCCAATGGCCCGTCCGGCCTTGGCTTCATCTGGATGGATCCACGCGACACGGCGGGCCATGTCCACCTGCTCCCACCGCAGGAAAGACACGTTGCGCTGTCTCAGGCCCGTGGCCAGCGCGAACTGCGCCATGTCCCGGAGGTGGGGCGGCAGCTCGCTCAGGAGCCGCCGCGCCTCATCCGGGGACAGGAAGCGGATGCGCCCCTTCGGTTCCCGGTACAGCCGGACCTTGGGGATGGATTCCAGCCACCCCCATTCGTCCCTTGCGCGCCTCAGGATCGCCCGGATCAAGGCTAGGTAGCGGTTCGCGTTGCTTGGACTCGATTCCCGGGTCTTCCGCTCGGCGATCTGGTCGATCACATCCCGGGTCACCTGCGACAGTTGCAGGTGCCCGAGGTAGCGATCCAGCCAGCGCAACTTGGCTATGTCCTTTCCATGCGACCGCTTGTCGCGGGTTTCCTTCACCCACCGGACGGCGGCGTCCTGCCAGCTCCGCTGGGGTCTGACCCCGAGCCGTTGCTCTTCCCAGAAGCCGACCTTGAGCCGGTCGTGGTACTCCTGCGCGAGCGCTCGGTCCTCAATCCCAGTAGAGCGGCGTATTCGCTCGCCGTTCGGCGTGGTGAGATCGACCCACCAGACAGGTCCGCGTTGGTATAGCCCCATAAGGATTTCTCCTGATTGGAGCCACTTAGCGGCGCTTGCCGTCTGCCAGCGTAAAGCTGACCGAGATACGCAGCAAGGTCGTCTTCGAGGAACACCCAGCGCTTGCCCGGCTTGGCCGCTTTGACTCGGCCTTGGCGGGCGTGCAGGCGCAGGACGGCCGGGGACATGCGCAGGAAGTGCGCCGCTTCGTGCAGGTCGTATGTGCGCATGGCTTAGTCCTGTCCATGGGCATCCATCCGCACGTTGTAGCGACGGGCCTTCAGCCGCGACTTGCGGTAGGCGTACTCCTGCAATCCCTCCGGAATTTGCCGGGCCGGATTGTCGTAGTAGGCCTCCAAGGCGTGTAGGAATTCCCCGAGGCCTTCGCCCACGTCCTCGATGCCCTCCCGGGCCATGAACGAGGTCAGCCCGGCGATCCCGGCGCGGAACAGGTAGTCGTCGGTCGGTGCGCGGGTTTTCTCGACCCGGGTCAGGGGCGGGGCTTCCGGGTCGATGTCCCAGAGCCGGGACAGGTCGTCCCAGAGCGGATGGGTGGGCCAGCGACTGCGCGTGTCGTCGGAGTCCGAGGGCACCGCCAGCCGCAGCCAGTCCGTGCACAGGTAGCGCCAGAGGTTGCCGCACAACTCCAGCGAGGCCGCAGCCGCGTCCTTCATGGGGTCGGGCAGGCCTTCCCGCCGGATCTGGAACTCCATCCGCCAGACCTGGCTGTGGCCGTCCCAGCCTTCCGAGGCCCAAAGCGGCTTCAGGTAGTCCTTGCCAGACTTCAGCAACTCCCGGGTCTTGTCGTACAGCCGGGCACTGACCTCGTTGCCACTGCCGAAGGAGATGCCGGTCACCTCGTCACACTCTTCATGGATCGAGCGCTTCTTGCTGCGCTTGACCCAGTGGCTGCCGGGGAAATCGGCGAGCGGGAAGGCAGTCCCGAAATCGGCGTACAGGTCGATGCGGCTGATCCGGCCCGGGCCGTCCACCCGGCCCATCCCGGCGACCAGCCCGGAAATCACCCGGATGGCCTCATCCGGGCCGACAGCGGTCAGGTACTCGCTCCGGACCTGTACCAGCGCCAGCGGAAGCTGCCCGGCCGAAGCGTTCGCCAGCTGGATGGAGAACCAGTTGTCCTCAAGGACGAAGGCGAACCGCCCACGACCGCGCGGCAGGACGAGGAACTGATGGTCCCCGATGCCGATGCCGGCCATGGCGATGACGTGCTCGTTGCTGTCCTGGGCCTTGAGCTTGCACTCCTGCAGGCAGACGGCCAGCTCGGGCTCGATGGCCCCGGGGAAGGACAGATACAGGCTGTCTACGCCGTGCCGATACGGTCGAATGCAGTTTGCGGGTGCTGTGATACTGGGTAGCGCACCCGCAGCGCAGCGCGCGCGCTCCGCCGTGCCGGCGGAGTTCGCTTCCTGCGCAGTCGTCTGCGCCTCCGTCGAAACGGCAGCGTCGGAAAACAGGGGTTCGTTGTGTTGCGGTGACATGGTGACCTCCAAGTGTTTTGGGAAGCCACGGCCGCTTTTCACATAGGGCGACGCCGCCCGGGCAATGCCCTTGCGTGCGTGGTGTGCTTATGAATTCTGTGTGTAGGAGCCTAATCTCTACGTTTGGGGCGCCGCGCGCTACCCCTCGCATTATCGGTCCACCTATCTCTTCGGCCCTCGTCGTGGGGCAGGTGCGACCGCGCATTCTTGGCGGCTATCTGGTCGTATGGCTGCTCATCTCGTCTTGTCTGGATGCGCACAACCCGCGCCGATAGTGCTGGCGGGGATTCGACCTAGGTTGGGAAAGAGCGACTGCGGCCCGGAGACCCTGCCGCATAATTCATGCACTGTCAATAGTGTGCGACTATCGTGCCCAGCAATCTTTCAACAGGGTGGGGTATGGGTGTTGAACCACTGACGTTATCGATGATGTGGGAGATAGATCAGGACGCAATTACTGTAGCTGGCGCCATCGACGTAACGCTAAATTGCGACACCAACCTCTTCATAGATCCACTGCTCTTGGCAGAAGCGTCAGATAAGGAGTTTCGCGACTGCGCGACGGCTGCATACGAGCTACGTTTCGGCCAAATAATTGAGTTGTTGGCGGCCTCGAAAAAAATCGATGACGTCGCGTGGCGAGCGGCCAAGAAGCAGATTTCGTTTCATGAGGTTGGTTACACCCATCTTGGTTACTCATCTGGCGAAGGGGGCTCAGGCTTTGGGGAAAAGCTTGCGGGGAATATGCTCGCAACAGCAAAGGAGGTTGTAGACCTCGGCGTCGAGAACCCAAATCTCTTCGTCGCCCTGGCTCTGTTTGAGGAGGGTGTTGGAGCCGACCGCATAAGCGACATGACGACAAACATTGTCATCGAATGTTTAGCGAAATTTACGAGCCGGAAGTGTAAGGATCTCGGTGTCGGCACCAAGGAATTCGTCCTAAATGGAGCCACCCATCAACTTCCGCCAAATCCACTGAAGGAGACGGAGCCGGTTCTGCTTGTTCCCAAAGACATCGTCAGAGACTTGCCGATTGCGTCTGACTGGAGCTCGGTCGGGGCTGCTGCAAAGGAAACGGCTGACCTGCGTGATCGTGTCAACGCTAATATCGGAGAGATATGGAAAGCGAAGACTCGAAAGGACAAAGACGAGATTCGTCGAAACGCTATGCGAAGTAAGAAGTCCTTCGAGACTCTGCTTGAAGTACTTCGGAACGCAGCTGATGAGTCCTACGACGTTGACAATGATCATCGCGGTGAGATTTATCCGGCAAATATCCGAAGATCTATCGCAAAGGAAGTCCCTCTCGATCTAAAGCTTTATTCGGGCAAGAAGCTTGGCCAGAAAGAGGTTGACGAAGTCGCTCGGGCAATAATCGATAAGTTCAAAGAACTCATTGAGGACCGGGGGCTGTGGAAGGAGCTTTGGGACGACAGGCATGAGCATGCTCGGATGGAGAAGGCCATGCAGCGTCTTTTCTATGCCGTTGCTTTGTCGTACTGCGAAGCCAATGATCTGGATATTTCGCCGGAATCAGACGGTGGGGCAGGTCCGGTGGACTTCAAGGTGTCGAGTGGTGCCAGCGCCAAGGTTCTTATTGAACTAAAGCGATCATCCAATCCCAAGCTTGTGGATGGCTACACCAAGCAATTGGATGCTTATCGCAATTCTGAGGGCACTCTGCTCGCCTACTACGTGATTATCGACGTGGGTGGCCTAACCTCAAAGAAGATGGGGAAGCTAAGCGAAGCTCGCTCTGCTGTGCTAGCGGAAGGACTTAAGCCTTCGGAGTTCGTGATCATCGATGGCAATGTCCAGAAGTCCGCTAGCAAACGATGAGGCCGCCGCCGCGGTGGCTGGGCAACTTATCGGTAGTGCGCCTTGAGTGAAACCGAAACGTCGATGCATTGAGTTGCCAAAAACATGGGCGGCAAGCGCGCTAAGTGGCTGATTTTATTTAACAAGTCAGGCCGAGGTGTGTGCCTTGAAAATCCCCGTGTCGGCGGTTCGATTCCGTCCCCGGCCACCATTCATTCGTGGTCGACGAAACATGCAGGGCCTGCAGGAATGCAGGCCCTTTTTCTTTGGTCACGGGGCTGGCCCGGTGTGGCGGCCGGGCCACTGCCACGGGGCTTTCAATCCCCAGGGGCCACGGACGGGTGGGCTCAAGCCTGCGGCGGCACGTAGCCGGCCGGCTTGTCGGCGCCACTGCCGAACAGGAACTTCTCCAGTTCGCCCTGCAGGAACGCGCGATGCTTGGGGTCGCGCGGGGAGAGCCGGTTCTCGTTGATCAGCATGGTCTGGTGCGCCAGCCATGCGGCCCAGGCGGGCTTGCCGATGCCGGCGAGGATGCGCTGGCCCAGTTCGCCCGGCCAGGGGGCGAAGTCCAGGCCTTCGGCTTCGCGTTGCTGGTACTGGCAGAAGACGGTGCGGGACATGGCGTGCGCGGTTCAGAGGGAGTCGAGCAGGCGGCGGATCGGCGCCGGCAGGCCCAGCGAGGCCAGTTCGGCGCGTCCGACCCAGCGCAGATCCGCATTGTCGCCTACGCCGGGGCGTGGCGCGACCATGCGCAGGCGCAGCGGCTGCAGGTGCAGGCGGTAGTGGCTGAAGGCGTGGACGATCGGCGGCATTGCTTCGGCCGCGTCGTAGTCGCCGTCCACTTCGCCGGCAAACCACTCGCGCAGTTGGGCGTCGGAGTCGGCCTGCGGCAGGGTCCACAGCGAAGCCCAGATCCCGACCGGCGGGCGGCGTTGCAGCAGCAGTTCGCCGCGGGCGTTTTCCAGCAGCAGGGCCAGCGCCTCGCGCTCGGGCAGGCGCTTGCCGGGGCGCGGCGTGGGCAGCGCGTCGACCAGTCCCTCGCGCAGGGCGATGCAGCCTGCGCCCAGCGGGCAGGTCAGGCAGGCCGGCGCCGAACGGGTGCACTGGGTCGCGCCGAAGTCCATCTGTGCCTGGGTGTAGTCGGCCATGCGTGCGGCGGGGACTTCGGCCAGGTGCGCTTCGGCCAAGGTCCACAGCCGTTTCTCGACCGCCGGTGTGCCGGGCCAGCCATCGATGCCGTGCCAGCGGGCGAGCACCCGCTTGACGTTGCCGTCCAGGATCGGGAAGGGCTCGCCCCAGGCCTGGGCCAGGATCGCGCCCGCGGTGCTGCGGCCGATCCCAGGAAGCGAGAGCAGGGGATCGAGACCACGCGGCAGTTCGCCGCCATGCAGAGCCACGCAGCGTCTGGCCGCCGCGTGCAGGTTGCGCGCGCGGGCGTAGTAGCCCAGGCCGGCCCAATGCGCCATGACCTCGTCGATGGAGCCGGCGGCCAGGTCGGGCAGGGTGGGGAAGCGCGCGACGAAACGCTGGAAATAGGGGATGACGGTGGCGACCTGGGTCTGCTGCAGCATCACTTCCGACAGCCACACCCGGTAAGGCGTGCGCGGGTGCTGCCAGGGCAGGTCGTGGCGGCCGTGGCGGTCGAACCAGGCCAGCAGACGGGCGGCGAAATCGCGGGTCGATGGCGCGATGCCGGCGCATGGCTCGGCGGCTGCGGGTGCGACGGACCGGCGCCGCCGCGCCGTTTGCGCCGGAGGCCGATCCGATGGCACCGCCGTATCGGGTCCGGTGCGGCCGCGCGATGCGCCCGCCATGCTCAGCCGCCGCCCAGCGCTTCCGGCAGCAGCGCGTCGACGAAGGCTTCGGCGTCGAACACGCGCAGGTCCTCCGGGCGCTCGCCGATGCCGGCGAAGCGGATCGGGATGCCGAATTCGCGCGCCAGGGCGAACACCACGCCGCCCTTGGCAGTGCCGTCGAGCTTGGTCACCACCAGCCCGGTGACGCCGACCGCGGCATGGAACTGGCGCAACTGGCTCAGCGCGTTCTGCCCGGTGGTGCCGTCGATCACCATCAACACCTCATGCGGCGCGGACGGGTCCAGCTTCTGCAACACGCGCTTGATCTTGCCCAATTCGTTCATCAGCCCGGTCTGGGTGTGCAGGCGGCCGGCGGTGTCGGCGATCAGCACTTCGGTGCCGCGCGCCCTGGCCGCCTGCAGGGCGTCGAACGCGACCGAGGCCGGGTCGGCGTTCTGGCCCTGGGCGATCACGGTTACCCCGTTGCGTTCGCCCCAGGCCTGCAACTGGGCCACCGCGGCGGCGCGGAAGGTGTCGCCGGCGGCGAGCATGAGATTGCGTCCCTCATCCTTGAAGCGGCGCGCGAGCTTGCCGATGGTGGTGGTCTTGCCGACGCCGTTGACGCCCACGGTCAGCAGCACGAAGGGGCGGGCGGCGGGGTCGATGGTCAGCGGCTGCGCCACCGGCGCCAGCATCGCCACCAGTTCGGCGCGCAGCGCGGCCAGCAGGGCGTGGGCGTCGGCGAACTCGCGCGCCTTCATCCGCTTGCGCAGGCCGTCCACCAGCGCGGTGGTCGCGGCCACGCCGACGTCGGCGGTCAGCAGCGCGGTTTCGATCTCGTCGAGCAGGTCGTCGTCGAGTTTCGGGTTGCGCGAGAACAGGCCGCCGAGGCCGCGGGCGAAGGCACTGTTGCGCAGGCGCTCGCGCCAGCCCGGCTTGCCGGGTGCGGCGGCCGGCTGGATCGCGGTGCCGGTGTCGGCCACGGTCCCCGCGTCGGTGCCGGTCAGGGTCTCGGCGGTCCACTCCCCCGGAACCTGCCCGACCACGCTCGCTTCCACCCGCACCGCGCCGGAGGCTTCGTCCACCGGGATCGCGGTTTCCATGGCCACGCCGGCGGGCGCCGGCGGGATTGCGGCGGCGGGAGGCGCGTCCTGCGGCTTCTTGCGGCGGAAGAAACTGACCATTGCCTGCGGATGTCGGAGAATGCGCGCCATGCTAGCACTGCACCCCATGGCCATCCGATGAGCATGCACCCGCCCCGCGGTCCGCGCCGCGCCGCGTCCGGCACGCCCGGCAGCGTGCGCATCATTGGTGGGCGCTGGCGCGGCACCAGGCTGGAAGTGCCGGACCTGGAAGGGCTGCGCCCGACCTCCGACCGGGTGCGCGAGACCCTGTTCAACTGGCTGCAGCCGGCCTTGTCCGGGGCGCTGGTGCTGGATCTGTTCGCCGGCAGCGGCGCGCTGGGCATGGAGGCGATCTCGCGCGGCGCTGCGCGGGCGGTGCTGGTGGAGCGCGACCCGGTGCAGGCGGCCGGCCTGCGCTCGGTGGTGCAGCGGCTGGACGCCGGGGCGCAGGCGGAGGTGGTGCAGGACGATGCACTGCGTTGGCTGCAGGGGCCGGGGGCCGCGGCCGGGCCATTCGACATCGCCTTCCTCGATCCCCCCTTTGCCGGTGACCTGTGGGATGCCGCAATGCGGGCGCTGCTGCCGCACCTGGCGCCCTCGGCCTGGCTCTATGTCGAGTCGCCGGCCGCCCAGGCCCCGGCCGTACCCCGGTCCTGGACGCTGCACCGGGAGCTGCGCACCGCCCAGGCGCGGGCCGCGCTGTACCGGCGGGTGGCCCGCGAAGCCACCGCGGGCGGCGGCCAGGCCTGACTACGCCCGCCGCCGGCGCTGATACACTGGCCGCGCCAATCCGGAACCCTGGACGAACCGAGCCCGTGGCCCATCGTCGCATCGCCGTCTACCCCGGCACCTTCGATCCGATCACCAATGGCCACATCGACCTGGTCGCCAGGGCCGCGCCGCTGTTCGAGAAGGTGATCGTCGGCGTGGCGGTCAGCCCGACCAAGGGGCCGACCCTGCCGCTGGACCTGCGCGTGGACCTGGCCCGCGAGGCGCTGGCCGGCCACGCCAACGTCGAGGTCACCGGCTTCGGCTCGCTGCTGGCGCACTTCGTCCGCGACGTCGGCGCCGGCGTGCTGCTGCGCGGCCTGCGCGCGGTGTCCGACTTCGAATACGAGTTCCAGATGGCGAGCATGAACCGCCACTTGATCCCGGAGGTGGAGACCCTGTTCCTCACCCCGGCCGAGCAGTACAGCTTCATCTCGTCCTCGCTGGTGCGCGAGATCGCGCGCCTGGGTGGCGACGTGTCCGGCTTCGTCACCCCGGCCGTGGAAGCGGCCCTGCAACAGGCCCGGCGCCACGACGCCGCTTCCTGAGAACCCTGTTTCCAGCAACAATCCAGCCAACGATCCACGCAACTACCGGAGGTTCCCGATGAACAAGACGATGCGATCGCTTCTGCTCGCCAGCCTGCTGGTCTCGCCGCTGGCGCTGACCGCCTGCAAGAAGGAGGCGCCGGTAGCCAACCAGGCGGCCGAGGCCAAGGCGCTGGTCGCCCCGGCCAAGGACGACGACGCCGGCTGGAAGGCGTACCTGCCGGCGGTGGTGCAGGAGAACATGGGCACCATCACCAACAATCCGTTCCTGTACTACCTGCCGCCGGAATCCGACCCGGAGTTCGCGGCCAAGTACGAGCGCCAGGTCGACGCGGCCAAGCTGGCCATGGCCCGTGGCGTGCAGAAGGGCAACCTGCTGGCCTTCGGCTCCCCGGCCTCGGCGAAGATGGCCGAACTGATCGAGATCGCCTTCAAGGAAGTGCCGCCCGACACCATGAAGGGCGTGCGCATCCTGTTCATCGGCGAGGCGGCCGACAATCCGCGCGTGCAGGCGGCGCTGTCGCCGACCGGCGCCGAGTACGTCTTCGTCGAAGCCAAGTGACCTTCCCGCGCCCGGCCGCCGCTGGCGGCCGGGCCTTTGCGGGCACGCGGGGCCTGGCCCCTGAACCGCCGCGATGTCCCTCAAGATCAACCAGCTCTGCGTCAACTGCGATGTCTGCGAGCCGGCCTGCCCCAACCAGGCCATTGCCATGGGCGAGACGATCTACGTGATCGATCCGGCGCGCTGCACCGAATGCGTCGGCCATTTCGACGAACCGCAATGCGTGGTGGTGTGCCCGGTCGAGTGCATCGACCCGGACCCGGAATACCCCGAGAGCCAGGAAGCGTTGCTGGCCAAGCTGCGCCGGCTCGAACGCGAACATCCCGAGATATACGAACCGGAGGCCCGATGAACCGTCCGTTGCCGCACCCGTCGCTGGCGCGACTGCTGGGGTTGCTGCTGCTGTTGCCGGGCCTGGTCCTGGCCACATCCGCGGCGCCCGCCGCCGACGGCGGCGAGCGCCTGGCCCCGGCTCCCGGCCAGGCCGCCATCGCCAGTGCCCACCGCCTGGCCACCGATGCCGGCTTCGAAGTGCTGGAGAAGGGCGGCAACGCCTTCGATGCCGCGGTCGCGGTGTCGGCGGCGTTGTCGGTGGTCGAGCCGATCAGTTCCGGACTCGGCGGCGGCGGGTTCTTCCTGCTGCACCAGGCCGCCGACGGTCGCGACGTGTTCGTGGACGCGCGGGAGGCCGCGCCGGCCGCCGCCAGCAGCGAACGTTACCGCACCGCCGAGGGCAAGCTGGATGCATCGCTGGCCCAGGACGGTGCGTGGGCGGCGGGCATTCCCGGCCTGCCCGCGGCGCTGGTGCACGTGGCCGGAAAATACGGCCGCCTGCCGCTGTCCGAGAGCCTGGCTCCGGCGATCCGCCTGGCCCGCGACGGTTTTCCGGTCTATGCGCGGCTGGAGCGCGGCTACGCCGCACGCCGCGAAGTGATGGAGCGTTTCCCCGGCACCCGCGCGGTGTTTCTCGCCGGCGGCGGTCCGCCGAAGGAGGGCCAGTTGCTGAAGCAGCCCGACCTGGCGCGGACCCTGGAAGCGATCGCGACCCAGGGTTTCGATGGTTTCTACCGTGGTCCGGTGGCGGAGAAGCTGGTGGCCGGCGTGCGCGCCGAGGGCGGCCAATGGACGGCCGCGGAACTGGCGGCCTACCGTGTGCGCGAACGCGAACCGCTGCGCTTCAAGTACCGCGGCTGGGAAGTGACGACCGCGCCGCCGCCGTCCTCCGGCGGCGTGGCGCTGGCGCAGATGATGCAGATCCTGGCCGGCTGGGACCTGGCGGCCATGGATCCGGCCCTGCGCGCGCACCTGACCATCGAATCCATGCGCCGCGCGTTCCGCGACCGCACCTTCTACCTGGGCGATCCGGACTTCGTCCACGTGCCGGTGGAGGTGCTGACCAGCCCGTACTACGCCGCCGGCCTGCGCGCGACCATCAACCCGGACAAGGCCACGCCCAGCGACATGCTGCCGGGCAGGGCGGTACCGCTGGAGGACGAGGAGACCACCCACTTCTCGGTGGTCGACGCCGACGGCAACCGCGCCGCGGTCACCCAGACGGTGAACCTGTTGTTCGGCTCGGGCCTGGTTCCGCCGGGCACCGGGGTGGTGCTCAACAACGAGATGGACGACTTCGCGCTGGTGCCCGGCCAGCCCAACGCCTTCGGGGTGATGGGCTTCGAGGCCAACGCGCCGGAGCCGGGCAAGCGTCCGCTCAGTTCGATGACCCCGACCTTCATGGTCTCGCCGGACAAGGTCGCGGTGCTGGGCACGCCCGGCGGCAGCCGCATCATCACCATGGTGCTGCTCGGCGCGCTCGGCTTCGCCGACGGGCTGGATGCGCAGCAGGCCGCTGCGCTGCCGCGCTACCACCACCAGTGGTGGCCGGACGTGGTCGGCGCCGAAACCGGCGCGTTCACGCCGCAGGTCGCCGCGCGGCTGCGGGCGATGGGGCACACCCTGAGCCTGCCCGAGGACAGCGTGAGCGGCCGTGCCTCCAGCCATGTCTGGGGCAACATGCAGACGGTGCTGTGGGACCGCCGCGGCAACGTGCTGGAAGCCGGCACCGATCCGCGCAATTCCGTGGGCAGCGGGCGGGTGGAGCGCGTGGTGCCCGGAGCGGTGCGGCACGCGGCGCCCGCTTCGCCCTGACCCTGCGTGGCGCATCCTGCGGCCGGCTTGCGGTTTCTTAACCGGCCGGCCGCTAGCATCCGGCGCATGAAACTCTGGTCGATCAAGGGCAACACCCAGAAGCTCGACGGCGGCTCCATGTTCGGCAACGCGCCGAAGGCGATGTGGGAGAAGTGGGCGCCGGCGGACGAATCCAACCGCATCGAGCTGGCCTGCCGGGCGCTGCTGGCCAGTCCGCTCAACGGCAAGACGGTGCTGTTCGAGACCGGCATCGGCGCGTTCTTCGAGCCGAAGCTGCGCGAGCGCTACGGCGTGCAGGAGGATCGCCACGTGCTGGTCGAATCCTTGCGGGCGGCCGGCTTCGAGCACGAGGACATCGACGCGGTGGTGCTCAGCCACCTGCACTTCGACCATGCCGGTGGGCTGCTGGCGCCGTGGGCCGAGGGCCGCGCGCCGGAACTGCTGTTTCCCAATGCCACCTACCTGGTCGGCGCCGCGCACTGGGAGCGCGCGCGGCATCCGCATCCGCGCGATCGCGCCAGCTTCATCCCGGGGCTGCCGGAACTGCTCGAGGCCAGCGGCCGGCTGGAGATCGTCGACGGGCCGCATTCGCGCGCGCTGGGTGATGCGGTGCGCTTCTCCTTCAGCGACGGGCATACGCCCGGGCTGATGCTGGCCGAGATCGCCGGCCCGCAGGCCGGGGACGGCCAGGCGCACGGCGGCGTGGTGTTCTGCGCCGATCTGATCCCGGGCCGTTCCTGGGTGCACCTGCCCATCACCATGGGCTACGACCGCAACGCCGAACTGCTGATCGACGAGAAGCGCGAATTCCTGGAGGACAAGCTGGCGCGCGGCGTGCGCCTGTTCTTCACCCACGACCCGGACTGCGCGCTGGCGCAGGTGGTGCGCGATGCCAAGGGGCGCTTTGGCACCGCCGCGGAACTGGCCGAGCTGATGGCTTGCCCGCTGGCGGCCTGACATCGGCGCCTCGCGGCTGGCAGAATCCGGTATCGACGCCTGCCCAGGGAACCCGCACATGACCCCGATGCCCCGTATCGCGTTGCTGGTCGCTTCGCTCCATGTCCTGCTCTACATCCTGCTCTCCTTGCGGGTGATCCTGCACCGCAGGGGCCACCGGATCGGGATCGGTACCGGCGGCGATGCGGCGATGGCGCGCAAGGTCAGGGTCCATGCGAATTTCGCCGAGTACGTGCCGCTGGGGCTGCTGATGCTGGCGCTGCTGGAGCTGTCCGGCACCAGCGCCGGGCCGCTCTGGGCCTGCGGGCTGCTGTTGCTGGGCGGGCGCGTGCTGCATGCGCTGGGGCTGGGCGGATCGGCCGGCTACTCGATGGGCCGCTTGACCGGGATGATGCTGACCCTGGGCGTGCTGCTGGCGATGGCGGCGATGGGCATCTGGCGCTTCGCGGCGGCGATGACGATGACGCCTTGAGGCCGGCGGCGGAGCGGACCGTGCCTGCCCGTGGGCAGGCTGCTCACTCCACGCGGGTACCGAAGATGCGGTCGCCGGCGTCGCCCAGGCCGGGCAGGATGTAGCCCTTGTCGTTGAGGCGCTGGTCGATCGCGGCGGTGTAGACCTCCACGTCAGGATGCGCCGCTTCCAGCGCCGCAAGTCCTTCCGGCGCGGCGACCAGGAAGATGCCCTTGATCCGCCGCGCGCCGGCGCGCTTGAGCATGCCGATGGTGGCGATCAGGGTGCCGCCGGTGGCCAGCATCGGGTCCAGGATCAGCGCGTCGCGCTCATCCAGGCGCCCGGTCAGGCGCTCGAAGTAGGGCACCGGCTGCAGGGTCTGCTCGTCGCGCTGCAGGCCGACCACGCTGACCCTGGCCGCCGGGATCAGCGCCAGCACCCCCGGCAGCATCCCCAGGCCGGCACGCAGGATCGGGACCACGGTGATCTTGGCCCCGGCGATGCGGCGCACCTGCACCGGTCCGGCCCAGCCACCCATGGTTGCCGGCTCGGTCTCGAGGTCGGCGGTGGCCTCGTAGGCGAGCAGGGTACCCAGCTCGGTGACCAGCTCGCGGAAGTCCTTGGTGCTGAGCGCGGCGTCGCGGAGCAGGCCGATCTTGTGCTGGACCAGCGGGTGGCGGACTTCGACGGTCTTCATGGGCGCATCCTGACTATTCGCCCTAGGTTACGCGATGGTCATGCAAAGGAAAGGGCCGGAGTCCGAACCGGACCCGGCCCCCGCGATGCCGCATGGCGCGATGGTCAGAACTTGTAGCGGAAGCCCGCCAGCCAGGAACGGCCGAACTGCTCCATCTCCAGCACCCGCGCGCGTTCGCCCTGGAAGCGAACCTGGGTGACGTTGGTCAGGTTGTTGGCTTCCAGGAACAGGCCCCATTGCCGGCCGAGTTCGTATTCCGCGGAAAGGTCCAGGCTGGCCCGGTCGTCCCAGTACACGTTCAGCTCCGGGGAGACGACATCGAAGGTCTGGATGAACTTCGAGCGGTAGTTGTAGGCCAGGCGCGCGTTGATGCCGTACTTGTCGTAGGTCAGGGCCAGGTTGTAGTTGGTGCGCGAGGTGCCCGGCAGTTCGGTGCTGCCCGCGCCGAAGGGGAGTTCGGCGCGCGACCTGGCGTAGGTGTAGTTGCCGTAGAACCCCAGGCCGTCGAACGGTGCCGGCAGGCGGTCGAAGGTCTGTTGCCAGGCCAGCTCGACGCCCTCCAGGCGACCGTTGCGGCCGTTCTCGGCGCGGGTGATCCGCTGGACGATGCCGCCGGCGAGATCCATGTCGTGGGTGGCGACGAACAGCGGGTCGTCGATGCGTTTGTGGAACGCAGCCAGCGAGAGCAGGCCCAGCGGTCGGATGTAGTACTCGTAGGACAGGTCCAGGCTGTGGGCGAAGGCCGCCTTCACGTCCGGGTTTCCTTCGGAGATCTCCACGACCGAGCCGTCGACCTCGCCGAGGACCCGGTACGGCGCCACGTGCATGAAGTCCGGGCGGTTCAGGCCCGTGGAATACGATGCGCGCAACACGCCGTTGTCCCCCATCTCGTAGCGGAAGTGCAGGCTGGGCAGCACATGGCTGTAGTTGCGCCCGCCGGTGCGCTGGGTCACGTTGCCGCTTCCTTCGTCATACTGCGCCGCCTCGCCGCGGGTCCTGGTCCCCTCGTAGCGCACGCCGGCGATCATGGTCAATTTGTTCCACTGGCCATCCAGGCGCACGTAGGCCGCGTTGACGTCTTCCTCGGCGCGGTAGTCGCCGGTGATCGAATCCGGGACCAGGCGCACCTTGTTGGCGCTGTCGAGCAGCGGGCCCGCCCAGCGGTCGAAGGTGTTGCGGCAGAAGCGCCGGCCGGTGAGGAAGAAGCCGAAGTTGTTCGAGTACTCGTTGCAGAGCATGTCGGACATCTTGACGCCGAGCTTGTTGAAGTCGGCCGCCGAACTGTTGCGGTTGCGCTCGTCGTCGAACATCTTTTCGCGCTGGCGGGCGCGCACGCCGAACTTCAGGTTGCCGGCATCGCTGAACGAAGGCAGCGAGCGGTCTGCATCGAAGCGGAATCCGGTCTCGTCCTCGCTGCTGAACTCGCTGCGTTCGTTGAGGCGGCGGAAGCCGAACCAGCCTTCGGGCAGGTTGACGCCGGTGGCCGGCGCATCCGGGCGACCGAGGATGGTCCATACCGGGAAGTCCGGGTTGGAATAGTCGTAGTCCATCTTCGGGCGGACCGTGGAACGGAAGATGTACTGCATGCGCGGGTCGGTGGTTTTCTCGGCCTCGCTCCGCGCGGCTTGCCAGTCGAACTTCCACAGGTCGCCGACGTAGTGCTCGCCGCCCAGGTTGTAGGTGCGGATGTTCTTGTCGTAGGTGCGCTCGCGCAGCTCCTTGTCGAAGGTGGCCCTGACGTTGCCCTTGGTCTGGGTGGAGCCGGCAGTGTGCTGGTCCATGGCGATGATCAGGTTGTCGCGGAATTCGTGATCCCTGAAGTTCGCATCGGAAGCGACGAAATAGACCAGGTTGCCCGGATCGATGCGAAAGTCGAAGCGGCCGGTGAGGCCGGTGCGGGTACGGGTGCCTTCATAGTCCTTGACCTGGACCTCGGTCGGCAGGATGCGGCCATCGGAAAGCCGCTGGTACAGCGTCTCCACGTTGTCGGTGAAGCGACCCTGCTTGCTGTGCGAACCGGAAATCAACACGCCGATGTTCCCGTCGCCGCCGAAGCGCTGGCCGACGGTGGCATTGAATCGTTCGTTGGCGCCGTTGCCGAGCTGGTACTTGCCCAGGCCCATGGAGGCGTTCAGGGTCAGGCCGTCGCGATCCAGCGCGCTCTTGGTGCGGATGTTGATGTTGCCGGCGATGGCGTCGCCATCCATGTCCGGGGTGATGGCCTTGGTCACTTCCAGGGCCGAGATCACATCGGATGGAATGGTATCCAGCTCCACGCCGCGGGTGGTGGAGTCCGGGTTGGCCAGCGGCACGCCGTCGATGGTGACGGTGGTGAACTCCTTGGGTGCGCCGCGCACGGTCACGTAGCGGCCTTCGCCCTGGTCGCGCTCGATCGAGACGCCGGGGATGCGCTGGGTGGACTCGGCGATGTTGTTGTCCGGAAACTGGCCCAGCAGGTCGGCCGAGACCACGTTGGTGTAGTTCACCGCGCTGCGCTGCTGGTTCAGGGCCAGGGCCTGGGCATCGCGGATGCCGCGGACTTCCACCTTGTCCAGCGCGACCGCATCGGCGTTGCTGGTGGTGCTGTACAGGGCCAGGTCCACGCGCACGCCGCTGGTGGCGTCCACTTCGATCTCGAACTGGCGCGACTGGTAGCCGAGGAAGTCGACCGTGACCTGGTGGCGGCCCGGGGCGAGGCCGGCGATGCGGAAGCTGCCGTCGCGTTCGGTGACCGCCTGCTTGCCGTCGACCGTGACCCTGGCGCCCTGCAGATACACACCGTGCGTTGCCTCCTTGACCTGGCCGATCACGGTGCCGGCGCTGGCCGCCTGGGCGATGACGGGGGCGCTCTGTGCGTGCACGGGCATGGCCGGGAGTGCGAGCGCGATGGCGATCGCCGTGGCGACGGCGGAAAGTTTCGGATTCATGAGTGGGCGGCTTCGTTGGCGGAGAGGGAGCGCCCATGCCCGTGGCAGGCTGGGCCCAACGAAACCTTCACACACGGATATTTCGAAATGATGAAACGGGAGCCGGCCCGCATTCCCGCGGTCGCCTACTTCGAATTGTCACAATCGCTTCATACGATTGCGGCGTGGGCCGGATTGCGGCCCGAGATGGCCCATGTCCCGGGGAAGCCAAGCATGCTGTCACGTTACCTTCCGATGTCGCTGGCGGTGTTGTTGCTCGCTGGCTGTTCCGCCGGGCCCGAGGACACGCCTGCCGCCGATGCGGCGGCCACCGCCCAGGCCGCCGACCGCGAGCCGGACCGGTATGACGACGGTGACGCGCTGCTGAGCCGGCATGACGTGCCGCACGTGGTGGTCCGGGAAGCCTTCGTCTCCTCCGCTTCACCTGACGACAACATCGATTCGATGGCCAGCTGGCTGCAGGACGGCCGCCTGGCTCTGGTAGCCACCGCCAAGGCGGCCGACCAGCTGGTGGTGTACGACGGCGACAGCGGCGAGCGCCTGCGCACGGTCTCCGGACCGGGCGCCGGGCCGGGCCAGCTCAGTCGACCCAACGGCATCGCCACCGTCGACGACCGCTACGCCTTCGTGGTCGAGCGCGACAACCACCGCGTGCAGATGTTCGGCCTGCCGGACTTCGCCCCGCTGCTGGCCTTCGGCCAGGACGAGCTGCAGAAGCCCTACGGGCTGTGGACAAGGCCGATCGAGGGTGGGTACGAGGTGCTGGTCAGCGACGCCTACATGGCCGGCGAGGACGCGCAGGGGGAAGACATCCTCCCGCCGCTGCAGCGACTCGACCGCCGCTTCCGCCGCTACGAGGTCAGGCAGGTCGATGGCCGCTGGGCAGCCACTCCGGCCGGGACCTTCGGCGATACCAGCCCCGCCGGTGCGATCCGCATTCCCGAATCGCTGTTCGGCGACGTGCAGCACAATCGCCTGCTCATCGCCGAAGAAGACGTGGCCACCGGTACCGGCCTGCGCGAGTACGACCTGCAGGGCAGGTACCTGGGCCGCGATGTCGGCGTAGGCACCTATGTGGCCCAGGCCGAGGGCATCGCATTGTTGCGCTGCGCTGATGGCAGCGGCTGGTGGGTCGCCAGCGACCAGTTCGCCGACCGCACGGTGTTCCACCTGTTCGAGCGCAGGACCCTGGAGCATGTCGGCTCGTTCGCGGGCGAACGCACCGGCCTGACCGATGGCGTGTGGCTGGACGAGCGCGGCGACGGGCGGTTCCCGCAAGGGGTGTTCTATGCGTCGAACCTGGACGAGGGCGTGTCGGCATTCGACTGGCGCGACATTGCCCGGGCCCTGGACCTGCCGGAGTGCAGGCGTTGAGGCGCGACGTGGCCTCCGCCTCCGCCTGGCTGCTGCTGGCGCTGTCGTTCCTGGCCGGTCCGGTACGGGCGGCCGAGGATGCGGCCCGCGAGGCGGAACCGAACACGCGGGTTCCCGCCGGCGTGCTGCGCTATGCGCCGAGCGTGTTCCCCGACCGCATCGTCGTGTCGCCGGCACAGGATGCGGCCCGCGGCTTCGCAGTGGCCTGGCGCACGGACGCATCCGTGCAGGCGCCGTTGCTGGAGATCGCGGTCGCCGGTGATTCCCCGGACATGGGCCAGCCGCGCCGGGTGCGTGCGGTCACCCGCGTGCTGGAGACCGATAATGGCGTCGGCCACCACCATCGCGCCGATGTCGATGGCCTGCAGGCGGACACGCTCTACGCCTGGCGGGTTCAGGGCGGCGGTACCTGGAGCGCATGGCACCACACGCGCACCGCCGCCGTGCCGGGCGTGCCGTTGGCCCTGTTGTACTTCGGCGACACCCAGAACAAGAACGTCAGCCACGTCACCCGGGTGGTGCGCGAAGGCATGCGCCACGCGCCCGACGCGCGCCTGGCGCTGTTCGCCGGCGACCTGGTCAGCGGTGGCGACGGCGAGGACGACAACGAATGGGGCGAATGGTTCGAGGCCAACGGGCCGCTGCCGACCTCGATGCTGGTCGCGCCGGCGGCAGGCAACCACGAGTACTTCGAAGAATTCGAGGATACCCCGCAGGAGCGCCGGGTCCTGGGCGCGCACTGGCCGCCGAGCTTCGCCCTGCCGCGCAATGGCGCCGAAGGCGTCGCCGCCACCAGCTATTGGTTCGACATCCAGGATGCGCGGATCGTGGTGCTCGACGGTACGTCCGCGCTCGACCTGGGAACGGCGCGCGCGCAGGCCGCATGGCTGGACCAGGTGCTGGCCGACAGCCCGCGGCGCTGGAACATCGCGGTGGTTCACCAGCCGATGTTCTCGCCCCGCCAGGATCGCGACAACGCGATCCTGCGCCGCGAGATCCTGCCGGTGCTGGAGCGCCATCGCGTGGACCTGGTGCTGCAGGGCCACGATCACGTGTACGGACGCCGCGGCGGACCGGTGTCCGGCCAGGCTACCCCGCAATACGTGGTGAGCGTGGCCGGTCCCAAGCAGTACCGGCTCTCGCCCGAGGCGCGCAGGGAAATGGCGCCGGTGGCCGAGGACACCCAGTTGTTCCAGGTGCTGCGCATCGAGGGCGATCGCCTGCGCTATGAAGCGCGCACCGCAACCGGGCGCCTGTACGACGCCTTCGAACTGGTCGGCGACGGCCAGGACCGCAGGCGGGTCGAGCTGCCGGAAGGGCGCATCGATGAGCGTACCTGCACGCGTGCGGCGACCCCCAAGGGCCGCGCGGACCGCTGCTGGGAATGAACCTCCGCGATGAGCGCGCAGGGCCTGCATGCGGGTCCCGCTCCGGCCATCGCCGCCGATCCCGAAGGAGCCATCGATGATGCGTTGCCCGGGTCGCCGGCATTGGCTGGCCTTGTCACTGCTCGCCGTAGCGGTGGTCGCACCGGCTTCGGCCAGCGACCACATCCGCCATCCGTTCCTGGCCAAACAGTCGGCCAAGGTGCCGGACGAGGCTGTACTGGCGGTGGAGATCCCCGCCGGCAGCTTCACCAAGTACGAAATCGGCGAGGACGGCCTGAAGGTGATCGGCGTGCCCACCGACAAGATCGACCCGACCTATGCGCGGATCCGCGACCTGGCCGACCTGCCGGAGATCGAACGGCAGCGGATCGAAGCCTTCTTCCGTGTCTACAAGGACCTGCCCGCGGAGCACAACCCGGTCGAACTGAACGGCTGGGGCGATGCCGCCGAGGCCAAGGCGCTGGTGACCGAGTCGATCCGGCGGTTCGAGGTCCGGCGCGACGCCGGGAACTGAGGGTCCAGTCCCCGGGGCCGCCGCCGGTCGCGCAGGTTCAGGCCGCGGCGGACTGCTGCCGGCGCGGCCCTTCGCGCAGGGCGCGGCCGACCATCGACACCAGCAGGTCCAGCTCTTCCTCGTCCATCCCGAAGTGCGGGGTGAAGCGCAGCGAGTTCTCGCCGCCGTGGATCACGTTGACCCCGTGCCGGCGCAGCCATTCCTCGGTGGAGCCGGCGCCGTAGCACTTGTACTCCGGGGCCAGCTCGCAGGAGAACAGCAGGCCGGTGCCCTGGACCTTGGTGATCGCGCCGCCCAGGTCCGCCTTCAGCTGCTCCAGCTTCTGCATCGCCTGCGCGCCCCGGGCGCGGATGTTGGCGCGCACCTCCTCGGTGAGCAGGCCCAGGGTGGCGCAAGCCACGTCCAGCGCCCGCGGATTGGTGGTCATGGTGTTGCCGTAGACGCCCTTGCGGTAGATCGCGGCCGCATGCGCGGTCGTCGCCAGCACCGACAGCGGGAACTGGGCGGCATTGAGCGCCTTGGAGTAGGTCTCCATGTCCGGCGCCTCCGCGCCCTCGAAGCCGGGGTAGTCCACCAGCGAGAGCACGCCGTGCACGCGCAGGCCGGCCTGGATCGAATCGACCAGCAGCAGGCTGCCGTGCGCGCGGGTGGCCTCGCGCGCGGCGGTATAGAACTCCACCGGCACCGAGCGCCCCGGGTCGCCTTCGCCCATCACCGGCTCCAGGAACACCGCCTCGATGAACCAGCCCCTGGCCTCGGCGTCGGCGAACGCCTGGCGCAGCGCGGCCACGTCGTAGGGCGCGATGGTGATCACGCTGTTCTCGCCGCGGTAGCTGGCCAGGAACTTGTCGTAGGTGCCGCGGCTGGAATCGGAGTACAGCGCCGGGCGGTCGGTGCGGCCGTGGAAGCTGCCCTTGACCACGACCCGCTTGATGGTCGCGCCGGCATGGCGCGCGCCCGGGTCGGTCTGGGTCTTGGCGTTGATGTCGACGATGCGCGCGGCCAGGCCCACCGCTTCGGAGCCGGAATTCAGGCACATGAAGCGCTCGAACGGGCAGCCGCCGCGGGTCCGTCCGATCTCCCGGCGCAGGGCTTCGGCGAAGCGGCGCTGGGCCAGGTTCGGGGTCATGATGTTGGCCATCACCTGCGGCTTGGACATCGCCTCGAGCACCGCCGGCGGCGCATGGCCGAAGCCGAGCATGCCGTAGCCGCCGGCGTCGTACAGCACCGCGCCCTTGAGCGTGACCACCCACGGTCCGCGCGCGATCAGGGCGACATAGGGAGTCACCGCGTCGTCGGCGTAGAAGTTGACGTAACCGGCCTGCAGCGCCTGGATCTGCGCGGCTTCGTCCAGATCGAGCAGGTCGGCGGCGGCTTCGCGCACGCTGGCGTACTCGGCCGCGGCGGCGGCGATCGCCGCCGCCAGGTCCGGGTGGTTCGCGGCCAGGCGTTCGACGCTGGCGTCGTCCAGGCCGGAGGTCAGGCGCTGGCCGGCGTGGGCGCGCAGCGGGGCGAGGGGGGCGAGGACGGACATGCGGATCTCCGGGGACTGGGTGGCCGGGTGGACCAGAAACCCCCTATTATCGGGAGTGGATCGGCGATTGGCAGCTATGATCCGCGCAGGATTCAGGCAATATTCGTCGGATCGACGACACTGGCAAGGCAAAATGAAGATCACCGAGGCCGACGAACAGCTCCTGTCCCTGCTGCGCGAGGACGCGCGCGCGTCCACCGCGCAGATCGCGCGGCGCCTGGACCTGTCGCGAACCACCGTGCAGAGCCGGATCGACAGGCTCGAGCGCAGCGGGGTGATCCGTGGCTACACCGTGCGCGTGGATGAAGGCGTGGAGCGGGACCGGATCCGGGCCCACATCATGATCACCGTGTTTCCCAAGAAGACCGCCGCGGTAGTGAAGGAACTGCACTCGATCCCGGAGATCCGCACTCTGCAGTCGGTGAGCGGACCCTACGACCTGGTCGCGATGGCCGTGGTCGCCGACGTGGACCAGATGGACTTGCTCACCGATCGCATCGGCGCACTCGATGGGGTCGAGCGCACGTCCTCGTCGATCGTGCTGTCGACCAAGTTCGAACGCTGATCCCGCCGCCGGGGGCAGGGCGCCGGACCGCTACAATGCCCGGCAACCGCAGGCCGCACGCGTCCCTTGAAGAAGTCCGACTTCCACTACGAACTGCCGGAAGCACTGATCGCCCAGGCGCCGCTGGCCGAGCGCTCGGCCAGCCGCCTGCTGGTCGTGCCGGCGGGCGAGGGCGCGTTCTCCGACCTGCAGGTGCGCGACCTGCCCGGCCTGCTGCGGGCGGGCGACCTGCTGGTGTTCAACGATACCCGGGTGATCCCGGCGCGCCTGTTCGGGCACAAGGACAGCGGCGGCCGGGTGGAAATCCTGATCGAACGGCTGCTGCCCGACGAGCAGGCTCGCGCGCAGGTGCGCGCCAGCAAGCCGCCGAAGGCGAACGCGTGGATCGCGCTCGACGGCGGCGGCCGGGCCGAGGTGCTGGGGCGCGAAGGCGAGTTCTACCGGCTGCGCTTCGAGGTCGAGGACGGACTGGAGTCTTGGCTGCTCAGGGTGGGCCGGCTGCCGCTGCCGCCATACATCCGCCGCGAGCCGGGCCAGGACGACGCAGAGCGCTACCAGACCGTGTTCGCGCGCCAGGTCGGCGCGGTGGCCGCGCCGACCGCGGGCCTGCATTTCGACGAACCGCTGCTGGCGGCGCTGCGCGAGCGTGGCGTGCAGTTCGGCCACGTCACCTTGCACGTGGGCGCGGGCACCTTCCAGCCGGTGCGGGTGGAGGACGTGCGCGAGCACGCCATGCACAGCGAATGGCTCAACGTCGGCGCCGAACTGGTGGCGCAGGTGCGCCGCACCCGCGAGGCCGGGGGACGGGTGATCGCGGTGGGAACCACCGTGGTGCGCGCGCTGGAAAGTGCCTGGTGTAGCGGCGAAGCCCCGCACGCCGGCGAGTTGCGGCCGTTCTCGGGCGAGACCCGGATCTTCATCTTCCCCGGCTACCGCATCCGCAGCGTGGACGCGCTGCTGACCAACTTCCACCTGCCGGAGAGCACCTTGCTGATGCTGGTATCGGCCTTCGCCGGCAAGGATCGGGTGTTCGAGGCCTACCGGCATGCGGTGGAGCGGCGCTACCGGTTCTTCTCCTACGGCGACGCGATGCTGCTGTGGGGGCAGGGTTGAAGGGCCAGCATCAGTTCCCGCACCGGTGCGCCAGGGCCTGGCCCAGCCGCACCGGCGTCTCCGCCGCCAGTCCCGGCGCCAGGGTCGCCGCGCCCGGCGGCAGCAGCACGATCACCGTGGAGCCGTAGTTGAACCGCGCCATCTCGGCGAAGCGTTCCAGCACGATGCCGTGGCCGCGCCAGTCCTTGCGCACGATCTCGTCGGCATAGTCGGGGATCTCCACGCCGCTCCACACCGTCTCCACGCCCGACACCAGCAGTGCGCCGACCATCACCGAGGCCATCGGCCCGAAGTCGGTGTCGAAATGGCACACCAGCCGCTCGTTGCGCGCGAACAGCCGCGGCACGCTGCGCACCGCGTCGGTGCCGACGCTGAACAGCCGGCCGGGCACGTGCACGGTCTGGCGCAGGGTGCCGGTCCAGGGCATGTGCACGCGATGGTAGTCGCGCGGCGACAGGTACACGGTGGCGAAGTTGCCGCCGGCGAACACCAGCGCGGCTTCGGCGTCGCCCAGCAGTTCGGCGGCGGTGAACGAGCGGCCCTTGGCCTGGAAGATGCGGCCGTCGGCCTCGATCCGGCCGAGCTGGCTGATGCGGCCGTCGGCCGGCATCAGCAGCGCGCGCGGATCGGGGTCGGGCACCCGCGCGCCGGGTTTCAGCGCGCGGGTGAAGAAGGCGTTGAAGGTCGGGTAGGCAGTCGGGTCCGGCTGCGCGGCCTCGTCCAGGTCCACGCCGAAGCGGCGGGTCACCGTGTCGATCAGGGCCTGTTTGAGCCAGGGACGGGTCGAGTAGGCCGCTGCGCGCGCGATTGCCGACAGCAGCCGGTGCGGCAGCACCCAGCTCAGCGCGGTCATCGGGCTCACGGCACGCGCTCCGAGGCAGTCAGCCGCAGCAGGTCGGCGGCGATGGCCTGCGGCTGCAGCGGCGGACGGATCAGTCCGGCCAGGCGCCCCTGCGGATCGAGCAGGGCGATGTGGGCCGAGTGGTCGACGCTGTAGTCCTGGGGGTTCTGGTCGAAGTGCTTGCCGGGCGCCTTCATGAACACGAAACCCAGCGAGGTGGCGAACTTCTCCAGCGCCGGGACGTCGGCGGTGGCGGCCAGGGTGTCCGGATGGAAGGCGTGGGCGTACTCGCCGGCCTTGGCCGGCGTGTCGCGCTCCGGATCCACCGAGACGAACAGCACCCGCGGCCGGGTCGATTCGGGGAGCGCTTCCCACTGCTTCTGGGCCTGCGCCAGTTCGGCCAGGGTGGTCGGACACACGTCCGGGCAATGGGTGAAGCCGAGGAACACCAGGGTCCAGTGCCCGGCCAGTTCGCCCGCGACCAGCGGGGTGCCGTCGGACTGGCGCAGGTTGAACGCCGGCAGCTCGCGCGGCTGCGGCAGCAGGATAGCGCTCTGCAACTGCGGCGCGGCGGCGTTCCCGCCGCGGCCGAACAGGTGCCAGGCGGCCAGCAGCCCGAGGCCGGCGGCGAGTGCGGCGACGAGGATCCAGGCAGTGGTGCGGTTGAACATGCGCAGGCGTTCCGGTGGCGTCGTTCGGGCCGGACATGATACCGGCCCCGGCCGCCTGGCCCGTCAACGGGCGTGGCCCTGCATGGCCTGGCCTATAATCCACACCCGTTTCCCGACCTGCGCCCCGCGGCGCCGCGCCATGACCGCCGATCCGGCTGCCGAACTGCACACGATCATCGACCTGATCCGCTACGGCGGCAGCCGCTTCAACGCGGCCGGGCTGAGCTTCGGCCACAGCTACGACAACGCCATGGACGAGGCCACCCAACTGGTCCTGCACGCGCTGCACCTGCCGCACGACCTCAGCCCCGCCTACGGCCAGTCGCGGCTGACCCTGGAGGAGAAGCGCGCGATCCTGGGCCTGTTCCAGCGCCGCATCGACGAGCGGGTGCCGGCCGCCTACCTGGCCGGCGAGGCCTGGTTCGCCGGGCTGAGCTTCAAGTCCGACCGTCGTGCGCTGGTGCCGCGCTCGCCGATTGCCGAACTGGTCGAGTCCGGCTTCGAGCCCTGGCTGGCCGGGCGCGAGGTGCGCCGCGCGCTGGACCTGTGCACCGGCTCGGGCTGCATCGCCATCGCCATGGGCCACTACAACCCGGAGTGGCAGGTGGACGGGGTGGACATCAGCGACGATGCGCTGGCCCTGGCCGCGGAAAACAAGGCGCGCCTGCACGCGGACAACGTCGAACTGGTCAAGTCCGACCTGTTCTCCGGGCTGGGTGGCCGCCACTACGACCTGATCGTGACCAATCCGCCCTATGTCACCGACGAGGAGACGGACGCGCTGCCGCAGGAATACTCCCACGAGCCGGAGCTGGGCCTGCGCGCCGGGCCCGACGGCCTGGACTTGGTGCTGAAGATCCTGCGCGACGCGCCGCTGCACCTGTCCCAGGACGGGCTGCTGATCTGCGAGGTCGGTGAATCCGAGCGGCACCTGGTCAAGCTGCTGCCGGAGCTGGACCTGGCCTGGATCGAGTTCAAGGTCGGCCAGATGGGCATCTTCGCGGTCGAGTGCCGCGACCTGATCGCACACAACGCCCGCATCGCCGAGCTGGCCGCCGCGCGTCCCTAGCCGTGGCGGCCGCTCGCCGAAGCCGGCGCTTCTGCTCTTGATCCGACCGGCTCCCGCAAGACCGTCACTGGCCGGTCAGTTGCGGGCGCAACGGTTCAGGGCGCCTGCTGCACCGCAGCGAAGCCTGCCGATATGCGATGCTTGCAGGCCTCATCCCTCGCGTGCCTAGCGGAGCGGCGCCTTGAGCAGCAACACCTTCGGCAAGCTGTTGTCGGTCACCACCTTCGGCGAGTCCCACGGCCCGGCCATCGGCTGCGTCGTGGACGGCTGCCCGCCGGGGCTGGAATTGGCCCCGGAGGCGTTCGCCCACGACCTGCAGCGCCGTGCCACCGGCAAGTCGCGCCATACCTCCGCCCGGCGCGAGGCCGACGAGGTCGAGATCCTGTCCGGCGTCTACCAGGGCCGCACCACCGGCACCCCGATCGCCCTGCTGATCCGCAATACCGACGCGCGCAGCAAGGACTACGCGGACATCGCCGGGCAGTTCCGCCCCGGCCATGCCGACTACACCTATTGGCAGAAGTACGGCATCCGCGACCCGCGCGGTGGCGGCCGCAGTTCGGCACGCGAGACCACCATGCGCGTGGCCGCCGCGGTGATCGCCAAGAAGTGGCTGCAGCAGCGGCACGGCGTGGTCGTGCGCGGCTTCCTCGCCCAGCTCGGCCAGGTGCGGGCGGACGGTTTCGACTGGAGCGCGGTGGAGGACAACCCGTTCTTCTGGCCGCATGCGCCGCAGGTGCCCGAGCTGGAGGCGTACATGGACGCGCTGCGCAAGTCGGGCGATTCGGTCGGCGCGCGGGTGACCGTGGTCGCCGACGGCGTGCCGCCGGGCTGGGGCGAGCCGATCTACGGCAAGCTCGACGGGGAGCTGGCCGCCGCGCTGATGAGCATCAACGCGGTCAAGGGCGTGGAGATCGGCGACGGTTTCGGCGTGGTCGCGCAGAAGGGCACGCAGCACCGCGACCTGATCGCCCCGGACGGCTTCGCCAGCAACCATGCTGGCGGCATCCTCGGCGGCATCTCCAGCGGCCAGCAACTGGTCGCCTCGATCGCGCTCAAGCCCACCTCCAGCCTGCGCCTGCCCGGACCGACCGTGGACCTGGACGGCAATCCGGTCGAAGTGGTCACCACCGGCCGGCACGACCCCTGCGTCGGCATCCGCGCCACCCCGATCGCCGAGGCGATGGTCGCGCTGGTGCTGATGGACCAGGCGCTGCGCCACCGCGCCCAGTGCGGCGACGTGGGCGAGGTCGCGCCGCGGATCCTCCCCGGCGCCGGCGCGATCGGCGCCGGACAGGCCTAGGCCATGGCCCAGGCGCGTCCGCGTCCACGGGTGTGGGTATCGCAGCCGTTGTTCGATGACATCGTCGGCCAGCTTGCGTTGCACTGCGACCTCGATCCGACCGCCGAAGTCACCACCCACAGCCCGGCGCGGATCGCCGCTGCGCTGAGCGAGGCCGACGGCGCCGTGGTCACCCTCAACGAACGCATCGGCGCGGCCGAACTCGGCGCGGCGCCGCGCCTGCGCGTCATCGCCAACGTCGGTGTCGGTTACGACAACCTGGACATCCCCGCGCTGGACGCGGCCGGCATCGTCGCCACCAACACCCCGGATGTGCTGACCGAAACCACCGCCGACCTCGGCTTCGCCCTGCTGATGGCCGCCGCGCGCCGGATATCCGAATCCGAGCGCTGGTTGCGCGAGGGCCGCTGGGGGAGCTGGTCGTTCTCGACCCTGCTCGGCGCCGACGTCCACGGCAGCACCCTGGGGATCCTCGGCATGGGCCGGATCGGCCAGGCCATCGCCCGCCGTGGCTATCACGGTTTCGGCATGCGGGTGCTGTACCACAACCGTTCGCGTCTGCCCGAGGCGGTCGAGCGCGAACACGGCGCCCGCTGGGTCGGTTTCGACGCCCTGCTCGCGCAGAGCGACCACCTGGTGCTGGCGCTGCCGGTATCGCCGGCCAGTCGCCACCTCGTCGATGCCGCCGCGCTGGCGGGGATGAAGCCCACCGCCACCCTGGTGAACATCGCCCGCGGCGGCCTGGTGGACGAGTTGGCGCTGGCCGATGCGCTGGCCAACGGCCGCCTGGCCGCGGCCGGGCTGGATGTGTACGAAGGCGAGCCGACCGTGCGCCCGGAACTGCTGGCACTGCGCAACGTGGTGCTGACCCCGCACATCGGCAGTGCCTCGCTAGCCACGCGCCGGGCGATGGTCCAGCTGGCGGTGGACAACCTGCAGGCCGCCCTGGGCTTCGGCCCGCATGCCGGCCACCCGCCGAACCCGGTGACCGCTAAGAAGACCACCCCCGTCGTTTGATCCTGGAAAGAAAGAGAGCTCCCCCATGAGTGACGCAGCCCCCACGCAACGTCGTTTCACCGTCGCCGTCGTCGGCGCCACCGGCGCGGTCGGCGAGACCATGCTGTCCATCCTCGCAGAGCGCGAGTTCCCGGTCGGCGAGATCGTCGCCCTGGCCTCCGAGCGTTCGGCCGGCGGCGAGGTCGAGTTCGCCGGCCGCAAGATCCCGGTCCGCGACCTGGCGACCTTCGACCCGAAGGGCGTGGACATCGCCCTGTTCTCCGCCGGTGGCGGGGTGTCGAAGGAATATGCGCCGAAGTTCGCCGCCGCCGGCGCGGTGGTGATCGACAACTCCTCGGCGTTCCGCTACGACGACGACGTGCCGCTGGTGGTGTCGGAAGTGAACCCGGAGGCGGCGAGGGACCGCCCGCGCGGGATCATCGCCAACCCCAATTGCTCCACGATGCAGATGCTGGTCGCGCTGGCGCCGCTGCACCGGCGGTACGGGATCGAGCGGATCAACGTGGCCACCTACCAGTCGGTGTCCGGCGCCGGCCGTTCGGCGCTGGAGGAGCTGGGCCGGCAGACCGCGGCCCTGCTCAACTTCCAGGATCCTGAGCCGCAGCGTTTCCCGTTGCAGATCGCCTTCAACCTGATTCCGCACATCGACGACTTCCAGGACAACGGCTTCACCAAGGAGGAGATGAAGCTGGTCTGGGAGACCCGCAAGATCCTCGGCGACGACGCCATCCAGGTGAACCCCACCGCGGTGCGCGTGCCGGTGTTCTTCGGCCATGCCGAGGCAGTGGCGATCGAGACCCGGGAGAAGGTCGGCGCGGAGGCCGCGCGCGAGCTGCTGGAGCGCTCGCCGGGCATAGAAGTGGTGGACGAGCGCAAGCCCGGCGGCTATCCGACCCCGGTGACCCACGCCTCGGGCAACGACGCGGTGTACGTGGGCCGGATCCGCGAGGACTTCTCCCACCCGCGCGGCCTGAACTTGTGGATCGTGGCCGACAACATCCGCAAGGGCGCCGCGCTCAACGCCGTGCAACTGGCCGAGCTGGTCGCCCGCGAGGATTGAACGGGATCGATCTCCTGCACGTCCGCGACACCTCCATGCGCCTGCACCCTGATCCACTCCGCCAGTAGGGCGGATCGTCGGTTCGCCGGCGTTGGCGATGGCTTGAAGAGCGGCAGGCCAACGGTCCGCGCCACAGGGGGCGACGGGCGCCGAGCACGGGCCGGCCCGGTGCGTGCGACAAGGCCGGCGGACCCGTTATAGTGCGTCGCATGACTATCCGGGGACGGGGCGCCAGGCGCCCGTGGCATTGGCTGTTGGCGCTTGCGCTGCTGCTGTCCAGCGGCGGCGCGATGGCGCTCGGACTCGGCCAGATCCGGGTGCTGTCGGCGCCCGGCGAGCCGCTGCTGGCCGAGATCCCGATCATCTCCAACGAGCCGGGCGAACTCGAGAACGCGCGCGCGCGCCTGGCCTCGCCCGAGACCTTCGCCCGGGTCGGCCTGCAGGCCCCCACCGGACTGGTTCGCGACCTGCAGTTCGAGATCACCACCGACGCCCGGGACCGGGCCGTGGTCCGGGTCACCAGCAGCGCGCCGGTGGACGTGCCCGCGCTGGCCTTCCTGGTCGAGGTCGATTGGGGCCAGGGCCGGTTGGTCCGCGAGTACTCGGCGCTGGTCGACGGCCCGCGCACCGCCACCGCGATCGAAGCGCCGGTGATCGAAGCGCCGCGGGCACTGCCGTCCGATGCGATCGTGCGTGTACCGCCGCCGGCCGCGCCGGCGCAGGCCGCGACGGCCACACCGACTGCACCGGCGCCCGCAGCGTCCCGTCCGCGCCTTGCGGCTCCGGCCGCGACCGCCGGCGACGTGCTCGTCCGGATCGAGCGCGGCCAGACCTTGTCGCACGTCGCTGCTGCCATGGATCGCGGCGGGCGCACCCGGGAGGAGGCGATGGTCGCACTGTTGCGCGCCAACCCCGAGGCCTTCATCGGCGGCAACATTCATCGCCTGCGTGCCGGCGCGGTGTTGCGGATGCCGGGCGCTGAGGTCTTCGCCGAGGCCGACGCCGGCGCGGCGGCGGCCCTGGTGCGCGAACAGACCGCACAATGGCGGCAGGGCGTGCGCCCGGTGCTGCAGCCGGCCGATGCCGGTGTGACTCCGACGGCGACCGCAGTGTCCCCGGCGCCGGCCGCGCCCGCGGCGCGGGCGCCGGCTGCGGCGGGCGCAAGGCTCGAAATCGCCCCGGCCGTGGCGGCTGCGGCGGGTACCCAGGCGACAGAATCCGGATTCGACGCCGGGGGCGAGGGCGACATGCTGGCAAACGAACAACTGCGCCAGGCCCGGGAAGACCTGGCCACGCGCGACTCCGAACTGCAGGAACTGCGCGGCCGCATCGACGAACTGGAGAAGCTGCAGCAGCAGCAGGCCAGGTTGATCGAACTCAAGGACAGCGAACTGGCCGGCGCGCAGCAGGCGCTGGCCAAGAGCAACGCCGGTAGTGCGCCGGGCTCCATGCCTGGCTGGCTGTGGGGCGGCCTGGGCCTGGCCCTGCTCGCCGCCGCCGCGGTCGGCTGGCTGGCGCGCCGGCCCAGGCCCAGCCCGGTCCCGGCCCCGCGCAGCGGCGGCTTCGACGCGGCCGCGCTGGCCGCGGCCATGCCGCAGCAGATGCAGGAACCCGAGACCGGAACCGAAGTCGAGCAGGACCAGACCCTCGTCTATCCCGACCCGACCCGGCCCGCTACCGCGCCCGAGCCGGCGGTGCCGGCCTGGCACACCGGCGATGCGGCCATCGACGCCGCCATCGACCTGGCCCCGCTCAACCCGTCCCCGGCCGGGCGCGAGCGCCTGGAACTGGCCATCGCCTACTTGGACCTGGGCGACCTGGAGACCGCGCGCAGCCTGTTGCACGAGGTCGCCGCCGGCCACGATCCGTCCGCGCGCGATGAAGCCCTGCTGCTGCTGCGCGAAATCGGCTGATCCGGGACGGCAACGGCGATGCGTTACGCGCTGGGCGTCGAATACGACGGCAGCGGATTCCAGGGCTGGCAAGGGCTCGGGCCGTCCGGACCGCCGACCGTGCAGGCCACGCTCGAGCGTGCCCTGTCCTCGGTGGCCGACCAGGCCATTACCGTGACCTGCGCCGGCCGTACCGACGCCGGCGTGCACGCGCAATGCCAGGTGGTGCACTTCGACAGCACCGCCCGGCGCGATCCGCGCGCCTGGACCCTGGGCACCAGCGGGCGCCTGCCGCCGGCGGTATGCGTGCGCTGGTGCGTGCCGGTACCCCTGGAGTTCAACGCGCGCTTCTCCGCGCGCGCGCGCCGCTACCGCTACCTGCTGGTGAATCGCCAGGTGCGGCCGGCGCTGTACCGGTCGCTGATGGCCTGGGAGCGGCGGCCATTGGATGCCGACGCGATGCAGCGTGCCGCACAGGCCCTGCTGGGCGAGAACGACTTCAGCGCCTTCCGCACCGTGCACTGCCAGGCCCCGCATGCGCGCCGCGACCTGCAGGACATCGTGGTGCGGCGGATCGGCGAGGCCGTGGAGATCGAGGTGCAGGCCAACGCCTTCCTGCACCACATGGTCCGCAACATCGTCGGCTCGCTGCTGGAAGTGGGCGCCGGCGCGCGGCCGGAGGCGTGGATCGGGCAGGTGCTGGCCGGGCGCGACCGCACCCTGGCCGGGCCCACCGCACCCCCGCAGGGACTGGTGTTCCTGCATCCGCTGTATCCGCCAGAATGGAACCTCCCCGCGGAAGTGACCCTGTGAACCGCACCCTGTACCGCACCCGGATCAAGTTCTGCGGCATGACTCGCGCCGGCGACGTGCGCCTGGCCGGCGAACTGGGCGTGGATGCGGTGGGCTTCGTGTTCGCCGAGGGCAGCCCGCGCCGGCTCACCCCGGCCGAGGCCCGGCAACTGCGCCTGGCGCTGGCACCGATGGTCAGTGCGGTGGCCCTGTTCCGCGACAACACCGTGGCCGAGGTGCGCGAGGTGGTGCGCCAGGTGCGTCCGGCGCTGCTGCAGTTCCATGGCGACGAAGACGATGCGTTCTGCCGCGCTTTCCGCATGCCGTACCTGAAGGCGGTGCCGATGGGTGGCGGGGCGCGCTGGGATGCGGCCTCGCTGTTGAAACGCTGGCCGAACGCCGATGGTTTCCTGTTCGACAGCCATGGCAAGGGCGGCGCCGGTGGTACCGGCCATGCGTTCGACTGGAGCGCGATTCCGTCCGGGGTGCATCGGCCCTTCGTGCTGGCCGGCGGGATCACACCGGACAACGTCCATGACGCGATCGTGGCCACCCTGCCATGGGCGGTGGATGTGGCCAGCGGAATCGAGTCGGCACCGGGCATCAAGGACGGCGACAGGATGCGGCGTTTCGTCGCCGAGGTGCGTCGGGCCGATTGCAGTACTGGTTGAATCGACTGCGCCGCTTTACAGCGGCCCCTCGACACCGTAGCGTTCCGCCCCGTGGCACGCGCTGGCCGGCCTGCCGGCCACCGTGGACCGCACGTCCTGGGGAGGGCGAAGGACACGCACGGTCCGTCTGCGGATCTCGTGGGCATCGGGCCGGACGCCGTATCGCATACCCCTCTACCCTTGGATCGGCCCGATGACTTCCGCCTCCCCCCGCCGCAAGACTTCCGCTTCCGCCGCGAAGACCGGCCATCGCCGTGCTTCCCGGCTGGCCGCGCGTACCGCCGGACGCGAACCCCTGCTGATCGATCTCGCCCTTCAGGGTGGCGGCGCGCATGGCGCGTTCACCTGGGGCGTGCTCGACCGGCTGCTGGAGGAAGACTGGCTGGTGATCAACGGTATTTCCGGCACGTCCGCCGGGGCGATGAACGCGGCTGTGCTGGTCGACGGCTATGCGGCCGGCGGGCCCGCCGGCGCGCGCGAGGCGCTGGAGCGGTTCTGGCGTGCGGTCTCCGATGCGGCGCGGTTCAGCCCGTTCCAGCGCGGTCCACTGGACGTGCTGCTCGGCCGCTGGAGCCTGCAGGGCTCGCCGCTCTACATCGGCCTGGACCTGATGTCGCGGCTGTACTCCCCCTACGACATCAATCCGCTGGGCCTGAATCCGTTGCAGGACATCCTGGACCAGACCATCGATTTCGAGCGCCTGGCGCAGGCACCGATCCGGTTGTTCATCACCGCCACCAATGTGCGCACCGGTCGCGGGCGCGTGTTCCGCAACGCCGACATCTGCCCGGAGGCGCTGCTGGCCTCCGCCTGCCTGCCGACGATGTACCAGGCGGTGGAAGTGGACGGTGAGTACTACTGGGACGGCGGCTTTGCCGGCAACCCGACCATCACCCCGCTGGTGCGCGAGTGCGATTCGGACGACACCATCCTGGTGGCGATCAACCCGATCGAGCGCCCCGAGCTGCCCAGGAGTGCGCGCGACATCCTCAACCGGATCAACGAAGTCTCGTTCAACACCGGCCTGCTGAAGGAGCTGCGCATGATCGCGATGCTGCGCCAGGTGGTGGATCCGGGCCACAGCGAAGGCGCCCGCTGGGCGCGGATGCGTGTGCACCTGATCGGCAACGACGCGGCCCTCGAGCTGGACTCCTCGTCCAAGCTCAATGCCGAATGGGCGTTCCTGCAGATGTTGCGCGGCCGCGGCCGCGCAGCGGCGGAGGCCTTCCTGGCGCGCGACGGCCACAGCCTCGGCAGGCGCTCCTCGGTCGACCTCGACGTGCTGCTGGAAGGAGTCTGAGCCATGGGACTGCTGGGCATGCTGGTCGGCCTCGGCCTGTTGATGTATCTGTCCTACCGCGGCTGGAGCGTGCTGCTGCTGGCCCCGGCCGCCGCGGTGGTGGTGGCGATCTTCTCAGGCGAGCCGCTGCTGGCGCACTGGACCTTGACCTTCATGTCCGCAGCGGCCGGGTTCATTGCCCAGTTCTTCCCGCTGTTCCTGCTCGGCGCGCTGTTCGGCAAGCTGATGGAGGACAGCGGCTCGGTCGAGGCCATCGCCGCGTTCATGACCGCCAAGCTGGGTACGCAGCGGGCGATGCTGGCGGTGGTCCTGTCCGGTGCGCTGGTGACCTACGGCGGGGTGAGTCTGTTCGTGGCGATCTTCGTGCTGGTGCCGATGGCCGCGGTGCTGTTCCGCGGCGCCGGCATCCCGCGCCGGCTGATGCCGCCGGCGCTGGCGCTGGGCACGATGACCTTCACCATGTCGGCCATGCCCGGCACACCCTCGATCCAGAACGCGATCCCGATGCCGTTCTTCGGTACCACGCCGTTCGCCGCGCCGGGACTGGGGCTGATTGCTTCGGCGATCATGCTTGCGTTCGGCCTGTGGTGGCTGGCGCGTGCCGAGCGTCGAGCGCGGCTGGCGGGCGAGGGCTTCGGCGACGTCCTGCCGGCGCCCGATGTCGCGGCCGAGGACGAGATCGTGCGCGAGCGCGCCGCGGTGTCGCAGTCGTTCGACACGGCCGAGGCCGCCCACGGTGCGCAGAGCAGCGGCCTGCCGTCCGCGGCGGTCGCATTCGCGCCATTGGTGGTGGTGATCGGCGTGAACCTGCTGATGTCGCTGTTGATCCTGCCGCGGATGGACGTGTCCTACCTGGAACACGCACGTTTCGGCGGCGTCACCCTGGCCGAAGTGGCCGGGGTGTGGTCGGTGTCGTTGGCGCTGGCCGCGGCGATCGCCACCGTGGTCGCGCTCAACTTCCGCCGTTTCCCCGCGCTGCGTTCGACCATGGACGCCGGTGCCAACGCCTCGGTGCTGCCGATCCTGGCGGTAGCCAGTCTGGTCGGCTTCGGCGCAGTCGTCGCGGCGATGCCCGCGTTCGAGGCCGTGCAGGACTGGGTGCTGGGTATCGGCAACAACCCGCTGGTTTCGCTGGCGGTGGCCACCAACATCCTCGCTGGCCTCACCGGCTCGGCTTCCGGCGGCCTGACCATCGCCCTGGATGCGCTCGGCCCGACCTTCATGGACATCGCCGCCTATACGGGCCTGTCGCCGGAACTGATGCATCGCGTGGCGGTGATCGGTGCCGGCACCCTGGACAGCCTGCCGCACAATGGTGCGGTGGTGACCCTGCTGGCGGTGTGCGGCTGCACCCATCGCGACAGCTACGCAGACATCGCCGTGACCGCGGTGCTGGGTTCGATCGTGGCGCTGGTGGCGGTGATCGCGCTGGGGACGATGTTCGGGTCATTCTGACCGGCGTTCCGGCCCGGCCCCGGCATCGGGAGGGCGCCAGCCCGCGCTGGTCCGGAGGAGTGGTCAGGCGCCGCCTGGCGCGCGCTCCCATGACGCCACGGGTCCAGGTTGCAGGTGAAACATCGGGTGGCATGCTGGGGTGCGCACGTCGTTCCACTTGGCGAGCACGGACGGGCTGCGAGCCGACAGCTTGCCCTGCAGGTGGAGCCATTCGCACGCAAGCTGGCCCGTACTGACGGGGATTGCCCGGACCGCCCGAACTGGACCGATCTTGGAGCGGTCGAAGGAGTAGCCCCGGAGGGTTGCCTCGGCGTGGACGGCGGCCAGATAGGCGTTTATGGCCAGGCGGGATTGGGGGTGCGCCTGGAAACGCTCCAACTGCGGATGGCGGGTATAGCCGCGCGTCTCGCCGCGAAGCACCGCCTTGGCCAGCAGCGCCTCGCGCCAAAGCGCAACCAGACCTTGCGGGTCCAGGTACTTCGGATGCAATGACCAGAGACGCATGCGGTGGCACCTGAGGCCTGGATTAAAGTGCGGCGTAACGCGGTGCCGGCGCAGATGGACCGCTAGACGGCAGTCCCGTACTCCCGCCGCACCAGCCGCGGCCCTGAGTCGCGTTGCTCGACGAGGGCCATGCTGCGGAAGGTGGCCGCGAGGCCGGCCGGCACAGGCGCAATCTGTGCCAGATCGCAGGTGATACCCGTCGCATGGTGTGGATGCAGTAGCGTGACATGTGCACCATGAACACGGGCCGCTGCTCCCAGGATGGACTGCCGAAGGCGTTGATATTGCCCTGCGCCGCGAGCCGGGTGCAACAGGCTGCAGCCATCCGGGAGAACCTGCGGCTCACCGAATTGCAGGGTGATGGAGAATCCCCCACGCGTGACGAGGGGTTCGCTGAGCGCCTGCCAACCGCACACTCCACTGTCGCGGCAGAAGGTGACGTGGGCTGGAATGATCGCATGCTGCAAAGGGTCAAGCCGCTGCCACATTGACTCGACGATGGCTGACTGGGCTGCTGGCAGAAATAGCGTGAGCTAGCGCCTGGTGGGTTGCTGCGACACCGCTGGCTCTTCACATCTGGGACCTGGACTGAGCCGCGCCGCGAAGTGGCGTCGGCTTGAATGGATCCCGGGTCCCTAGCCGCGCGACTGGCTGATCCGGAAGACATGGCCGTCAGGGTGGCGCGCATGCATTTCCCTGACGCCCCAAGGCTCATCCGTTGGCGGCCACGTCACCTCAATGCCGTGCTCCAGGCAGGTCCTGTGAATGCTGTCTACGTCATCCACCCAGAGGGTCATCCAGACTCCTGCGGTCTCGGAATAGGGGGCCGCTGGATCCTGGCGATGTCCCTGGCCATTGAGGCACATGAATATCTCGCATTCACCCGAACCAACTGAGCCGAAGGTGGGCGGGTCACCCCAGTCCCAGCACTTGCCCCAGCCGAGCGACTCGAACCACGCAAAGCTTCGCTCCATGTCCGAGACGTTGAGGATCGGCGTGATGTGCCTGGCGTGCATGGGGGGTCTCCTTGAGGGGCGGCTGCATCGAATGATGTTGCGGGGTCGCGCAGGCCGGATGGGCTGTTTCAGCTCGTTGCCTCAATGGGGAGTCGATACATGGCACAGAGTTTGTTCCCGTCCGGGTCGCGCACGTATGCCAGATACATGCGCCCAGTGGGCGACTCCCTGATTCCGGGCGGGTCTTCGATGGAAGTCCCGCCGTTGCTGATCGCGAGATCATGGAATTCCCGTACCTGCTCCGGTGAGTTGCATTTGAATCCAACCGTTGCGCCGTTTGCCACGGTTGCGGGTTCTTGGTTCTTGGTTTGGGAAACGGCGAAAAGATTGCCTTGATGGCGGTAGAAGAGGGCGGTCTGACCTGTGGGCTTCTGGAGACGAAATGGCTCCCCGGCGCCCAGCAGCCCAAGAACCTTGTCGTAGAATTTCCTGGATCGCTCCAGGTTGTTGCTTCCTACCATTACATGACTGAACACGGGGCTCTCCTGTCGGATGGATTATGGATGTCAAGCATCGGCCTGAAAAATCGTCAGGTTCCCTTACGCTACACCCATACATCATTCTGTGCCGTATACGCACCACCTGCATCACCGGTGTTGACCACTCCGCGTGGCTCCACAAGCATGATGCAACATTCCTGGGCCGCTACCGGCCGATGTTCGACACCCTTTGGGACGACGTACATTTCTCCGGTGGCAAGGAAAACGGATTTGTCTCTGAACTCGAGCGTCATTTGACCGCCAAGGACGATAAAGACCTCGTCCGTGTCAGCATGGGAGTGCCAAACAAACTCGCCCTCAATCTTGGCGAGCTTGAACTGGTAGTCGTTCATTTCCGCGACGACGCGAGGCGACCAGTGTTCCGAGAACGTGGCCAGTTTCTCCTGTAGATTGATCGCGGCATCTGACATGCGGGCTGGATACCTGGACTATGCCGCCTTGCCAAGCAAGATGGGCGTGAGTGGTTTGTCAGGCGGCATTGCCGGTGCCTGTGGCTGTTGCAAGTGCGGCTTGGATGAAGGGCGCTTTTGCTGCGGTATAGGCTGATTTGTCGTGCGCGTGCTGGCATGCAAGATGGAGTTTCAACGACTGGTAGCGTGAGCGAAGCCCGGGGTCTTTGCGCAGCAAATCCCTGAACGTCACATGGTCTTGCCAGAAGCGTGACCCATGCTCCACGGCGTGAAGATGTATGCGGGGCGATGTGGCTGGTGCCTTTACGAAATAGCGTCTCATGGGCAGCGATTGCTCATACTTTGAGACGTATGTGTATCCGAGCCTGTTCAGTGGCTCGATGCGCGATTCGATGTCAGCTAGCGAGCCTGCCCCGAGAAGCGCATCAATGACAGGCTTCGCCGCAAGCCCGGGCACCGAAGTGCTGCCGACATGCTCGATGGATACGTTGACAGGAGCAAAGACGGTCAATAGCTCTTCGCGTACCAGGTGGAAGAGTTCCGGCCAGTCCTCTGAATACGGGGTAATGACGATGCCTGACATGTCGTCTGGTGCCTGAGTCAGATTGGACCGCGCAGCGGTTTCGGCTGGGGCGGATTGTTATGGCGGACGCCCGCGCGGTCAACGGTGCGGTAGACCCCCTCGCAGATCAGCAAGGGAAGCAGCCAGCTTGTCCACAGGAGTAGCGGGATCATTACCGGCGGGGGCGCAAGTTCCATCATGCCCGGGACCTGAATCAGCACTCGGAAGGTGATTGGAGCGAGCGTCACGAGATAGTTGCGCACCATCCAACGACGGTGCGATGGCACGCGGCCGCCACGAATGGCGATCACGCCAATCAGGGCTGTCGTCAACCACGCCAGCGCAGTGGCGGCGAATGCCGCACGGATTGCGAACGGAGCCGGCGAAGTGGCGATCAGCCCTGTGGCTCCAATGCAGGCGATGAGCATGCCGGTGATGTACGCGCGTCCCGTCCATCGATGCAGATGCGGATAGGCCCGCGGCCACTGCGTCAGGAATTGAACTAGCCCCAGGGTGATGGTGAGCGCCCCGCCGGCAAGATGGGTCCACAACCAACCGCGTCTTGTCCAGAACATCGTGTAGACAGCGGGATCCAAATGGCGGTACTTGCCATAGACGGTCAGCAGGAAGTCGATGCCGATGATCGCGATGGCAAGCAACACGATGGCCGACCCAACGCGCCGGAAAAGGCGTGATGGCCGCCGGGGCTGAATGCTGGATGTGCGGGATGGCTGCATCTGCGTCCTAATGCCTGGGTTGATAGGCCTTGCGAAGCGAGGCCGGGTTGGATGATTGGTTAGGCGCCGTGACCATTGACGACGAACTCATGCAGCCCAGGCGCCTCCGGTGGAATGATCTCAAGAAACGAGGAGAAAGGAAGCCGCTTGAACGCTCTTCCCCAGAACACAATGGCATTCAGGTCATTTCCAAATACGGCAATTAACCATTCTTTGCTGGAGCGGAGAGTGGTTCTCTCGATCACGCTGGTAGCAACACCTCGTCCGCGGTACCTGGGGGGAACGAACAGATCGGCGAATTCGGAGGTGCGCCGCCCCTTGCGCTGCACCTCCGCCGTGATCGGGAAGCCCGCGTAGTGATCATTGCATCGAATCAAGTAACCATGGGCCCCTTCCTCGCGATTTTCCATCTCGGAGAGGAGCTCTATGGGTGAATCAAAAAGGCCCCTGTCGTCAACGTCCATTTGGTCGCGTCCGGACGATTCGAACATATGGAACTGTCACAAAAATGCCTGAATCGTTTGACTTTGCGACCCGGGATCGGCTCGAGTAAATCGCCGAGTCTGCACCTACTTTGCACTACATTGAATCGGCGCCATGCGGCCGATCTCAACGGTCAGGTCATTGCCCTTCCCGCGAATGGTATTCGGGCCGTTGCTGTAAATGAAGCCGGAGCCGCTGCGTTGTTGCGAAAGGGAAATACTCTCGCCGTTTCTGTTCAAGACAGCGGTGTCGTCGGCAAGTGAGAAATGAACGGAGATGGTCTCGCCGTTTGTGCAGGAGAAAGTCACGTCACGCCCCGGTGATGCGGGCGGTGTTGAACTGCAGGCGCAGAGGAAAGAGGAGATAGTTAGTGCAAGATAGAGTGCTTTCATGTGCATCTCCATTGATGGCTGGAGTGGCGATATAACGCCTGAATCGAGTGGATTATAGGGGTCATATCGGTTTGGGTGAATTGTCAGGAGCCGCTTGTTGGAGTCTGACAGAAATTTTCAAAGGACTCCTTCGTGTTGTCAAAGGACTTCTTTTCTGCAAGCTCCCAAGGTCTTTCGCACTGGTTGGTTTTGGCGCACCATGAGTATCCAGCAGACCCAATACAGCCGTGCGAATCACGGTCTGCGCCTGGAATTGCTTGAGGGATTTGCGACTTGTCGCTCGAGCATGAGCACAAAACAGGGATTGCAAGAAGCAGATAGAAGAGCGAGGTCTTCATTGAAGTTCCTTCGTGTGGCTGAGGTCTGTGGATGACGCCCAATGCCTGAATTCAGTCATACCTGCGAAGCAAGGTCGGTTCGAGCGCATTGTTATAGCTCCATCCGGGAGAATTCAAGAGCTGCCGGCTCAGCGCATGCCTCAAGGCTGTCCAGCGCCGCTGAAATTGCTTCTCTCAGAGGATGGTCACGCCCATGGTAGGACCAGTTTGTCTGGTTCCCATGGCCATCGCGAACGCTAAGAAAGTACGTGTCGCCATGCATGACCTGTAACGGCCGTGGATTATGAAACGCATGGCCAATGGGAATGCTTTTGGACGAGATTGACTCATAAATCTCTCTTGCCACAGGACATGCGTTCTGCTTGATAAGCAATGCGCAGCTTTTCTTCCAGTCGCCGACAGCCAGGAAGAGTTCTGGCTCTCCAGTGGATTGGCCCAATGGGCCGTCCAGGTGACGCCTGAAGTGCGCTAGCAAGCCCGGTCCTCGGCCCGTGTCGGGAAGACGCCCTATACGAATGTCGGTAAGGCTGATCTGGGCATCAAGATCATCTGGCAGGAACAGAACTTCGGACAGACCCCTTGAGTGACAGCCACTGCCAAGGGATGACCATTCAAGCGGCTGGTAAGGCTGGTAGCTGGCGCAACCTGCCAAGGTTAGTACGATGAATGCACCGACAGTCTTCATGCGTGGCTCTCTGGCATCTTGAGTGGCATGCGATGCATGCTCCTTGACATTGAGCGTTATTGGTGCGGGACTTGTCATCATCTGTGGTGCGAGACACGCATATCTCGGGGCATCCTTCGCCTGGGACACCGCGCACATCCAGCGATGGCCGCTGCCTCACATTGTGACCTGTTGGTAGGCAGCACTTTCAGGACAACGGGTGAGCTAACCGTACATCCGGAGAGCGTGACTGGGAACGTCATAGGCAACAGATGATCTCGCACAAGGACTAATACCCTGAATTCAACTGCAACGCTAGGTCGGTTGGTGCTGGCCTGGAACTGCACGGCTACGGGCAAACCCAGGGTTGGCGGATAGCCTGGTATTGCGTTGGCGATCATGCCGGGCACTGGAGGTTCAGCGCACCCGTCCTTGTCATATAGCTCGACATAGCGGTAGAAGCAGGGCTCTGCTACCTCCACCCAGATGCCCCGGCCGTAGTGACCAGGCAGCTCGTTAAAGGGAATCTTGAGTAGTCAGCGAATGAAAAAGCGGTTGCCGAGTTGGCAAAGATCGCTGCTGAACTTGGCTCTGTCTTGCCGCTCACTAGCTGGGACGATCCACACATCATCTGGGAGTTGCCAGCCGTACTCAGTAGGCGACCCATCATGGGACTCTCCGCAAGTGGGGCATATGAATGATGCAGTCACGTGCGGGCCCTGGCGCCTGAATTGGGCCGCCTTGCGAAGCAAGTTCGACTTGAATGAATTGTTGGGCCGCAGCCTAGTCCCGGGGAAGGGCGCTCGGCAAGTGGCGAGGAACCCTGGCCCTGAGTACGGCAACCAGCTCAGGCGCCATGTACTCAAAGTCGTCAGGGATATCGAGGCATACGATCTTGGTGCCGGCCAAGTGGGATTTGAACCTGGCCGAGAGTTTGGCGCGATGCGAGCGCTCCATGCAGAAGATAGTGTCAGCCCACTGGAGCAACTCGGCTGTCACCCGGCTGTCCGAGTCGACATTGATTCCGGCGGATGAGGTCTCGATGCCAGGCCAGTCAGCGAACACGTGCTCCGCCGTAGGGCTGCGAAGCCGATTTTTGCCACAGATAAAGAGGACTTTATGAGTCAAGGGTTTTCTGCGGCCTATCGCCTGAATTGAGCCGCCTTGCGAAGCAAGGTCGGCTTGAATGAATTGTTAGGCCGTTGTTCGCGACCACATCTACCTAGCGGAAGTTCCTGGCCAGTGTAGTGGCGAGCGATCTGCAATGCACTTTCTCGCTCGACATCGGAATCGGAAAGTGCAGCATGTTGCTCCACAAGCTCAATTGCCCGCTTACAGAGCGCGGGGGTGCCAAGCGTGTCATAGAAATCCGCAAGGCTGAGTAGGACCCGCTTGTCATTAAGGCGGGCCAGCCGCTCACCCCAGTACGCATGGTTCCATGCGTCTGGCGTGAGGTCGTAGTGCTGGTAAAGTCGCCACATGGCAGAACGATCGCCTTGTTTAGCTTGGGTAGCAAGGCGTTGCACATCGCTGGCCGGAAGGCGCAAGTCAACAACACAGCACGCACTGGCTACACCTGTCGCGAGGCCAATGGCTGTAGATGCTATGAATGCGATCAAGGTTCTCAATAGCCTAACGCCTGAATTGAGCCGTCTTGCAAAGTAAGGTCGGCTTGAATGAATTGTTAGAGCCCAACCCTGTGTTGTGAGATATTGAATCGTGAAGTGCATCCATTCGATGTTGCGGACTCCGTAATAGCTGAATTTATTGTGTTGATAGCGTCCTCTTTAAAGACCCCAGTCTGAGTCCCTGTGTAGAACACCTCGATGTGCACGGATCCGTTTGTCTCATTTGCGCGTATCGAAGGCTCGACCGAGAGTCCATGCGACTCAAACAGTGCCTGCCAGAACTCGTATGGCGGTGGCCCTGACTCCGGGCAGCTAACTGACACAGTGTGTTCTACAGGTTTGGTCCAATCAATGGCGAGTGGGGCAGCATTGGCGTAGGTCGATAGCCAAAGACCTATCAAAGTAGCTGCATAGACTTTAAGGCGCATACTTCTCTCCTTGGGCACTAACGCCTGAATTATGCCGTCTTGCGAAGCAAGGTCGGCTTGAATGAATTGTTAGGCCGCTAGCAGCGACCTTTGAGGTAGAAAGCAGAAGCTTGTGCGTCAGAGGCTACGGCGGCATCTTGGCTGGATGCAAGTTGTTTGATGAGTTGCAGCTCAGCGTTGCCGCCGACGACCGCAGCGATCTGGACGGCGCGCCTAGCCAACTCGGGAAGCTCCGATCCCATTGCCAGATTTACGACGTGCAGGACGCGCTCTTGGAATGCGGGGATGGAATGTGCCAACTCACCGACAATATCTTGAAGATGCGAGACGCCAATGTAGCCGGGTGGCTGATCGCGAGTATGCCCCCAGGTGAAGGTGGATCCGTGCGGACCACGGGTCACCAACCAGATCCAAACGTCGTCTGCCGGATCTCCGCCGAGTCTTGTGATCTCGCTAGCAAGTGCACGGTTCATCGAGAGTCTTTCATATCGGCCTAACGCCCGAATTAAGCCGAGCCGCGAATCGGTTTCGGCTTGAATGAATTGTTAGGCCTCGCCCCGAGACAGAAGGCGGCGCCACCAGCCAGGCCCAGACCTGCGCCCAGCAAGTATGTCGAGAGACTCGGAGCGGGATTGTTCCAGGTTATAGCCCATGTCAGGACAGCCATTGCTAGTGAACCCACAAGCACCGAGCCCAAGCAGATGTTTCGCCAAGTGAGAGCACCTCGTGAGCGAAGCCATAGGATGTAGGGCAAACCAAGCAGCAGTGTTGGTATGGCAGCGACCGCGAACGAAATTGCCAAGACCATCAGCGCGCCGCCAAGGAGGCTAGCGGCGCCGCCGCTGTTGCCGTCGGATAAAAGCACATAAGAGACCAAGCAAATGCCCGGCGCTAGTGCGGCCAGAAAGCATCCAAGGGCAATTGAACGATTCCGCATAGTGTCAGTGAGGCCAAACGCCTAAGTTAAGCCGCGCCGCGTAGTGGAGCCAAACACATGGCAAGTTGCGCCTGCCATGTGTTTGGCGTAACGAAGCGGTGTCGCTTGAACGCATGGTTAGGCGCATTCATTGAAAACTGGCTCAAGGTTGGCTTGACGACCGATGACTAAGTGCCCTTGCTGCGGAGTGTAGCTGGATGGCCATGGGGTGACGACAGCCTTGGGTGGGCAAAACATGCTTGTTGGGGCGCCAGCCTCAACCAAGGCTGCTTGGAACAATCTTGCTCTCCGAAGTGCAAGCTCAAGGCAGTTTGAGCCAGAGCACTCTTGGCCATCAGTGCTGCCCGTGACCTGATATTTGATGTGTGACACCCGTTGCATCAGTTGAAAGTTGTGAGCGATAGCGCGATCAGCCGCCTCCTTGTCCTCAACTGAATCTAGGAAAGAGTCCGTGACTGTTGGACGCCCTGGGATGTATCCAGCACTCAGAAATTCAATACTAAACGCGCCAATGGGTTGAGATGAAACCAGCATTGCGAGTCCAAGACTTAAAGCGGCAATGATCTTCATGATGCGCCTAACGCCAGAATTAAGCCGCGCCGCGAAGCGGCGTCGGCTTGAATGAATTGTTAGGCACCAGATCGTGGTTTTGGTTTTGTGCCTTTAAGGAAATATTGCATGCCTTTTCGGCGGCCACTTGTCTCAAGGGTGTCCGCCAGGGGTTTCATGGCGAGTTGTGCCACTGCGACTTCAACTTGCAAAAGTTGTGCAATTGATGTGATGGTTAGGCCGGGCTGGCGCCGCAGAAGCTTTTTGATTTCCGCTCGCTGTTCTCCCAAGTAATCATCAATACTGGTTCGTTCTTTCTTGGAGTATCGCTGATCTAGCAGCGCAGTAAGCTTTGCCCCAAGTTCGGAGAATGACGAGTACTGAATTCTGTCGAGGCCGCGCAGGTCTGAAGGCACTTCGTCGACTGTTGTTTTGGACGGGTCGATTGTAATGAACCACTCGTCATTTACAGCCATTGCGAATCCGAGCTCGAGTGTGACGTTTGGGTTCCAGCCAGAAATGTCGAAGATGGAGAAATCAGAGCCCCTTATGTAACTTTCAATCTTCTTCATGATGTGCATGTTCGTGATCTTCTCGTCCGCAAATATAAAGGTCACGCCGTACTTCTTTTGTAGCTCCTTAAAGCACTTGCGGTAATCGTCCTTTGGATAAAGGCGATAAGAGTACGCGACAAAAATTTGCCGACTCTGTTGCCCTCTTGGGCGAGGGTGTTTGGTGCGTGACGCGGGTTGCCGTACCGTACCCTTCTTAGCTCGTGATTTTTTGGCTGTCATTACGCCCCCTTGTGAATGTGTGTTCTGATGCCTAACGCCTGAATTAAGCCGCCTTGCGAAGCAAGGCCGGCTTGAATTAATTGTTAGGCACCACTCGCGACGTGGCAACTAACAGACTCAACCAACCCATCCGAGCCGTACTCTAGGTGGAGTACGGTGAAAGGGCGCTCGGGGAACGATACCGCAGTGCCAATGCCTGCAGCTGGAGCTAAGCCCAGCCAGCCAGTGCTTGAGTCAGCGAACAAATACTGGTGCACGCTTACATCTACGCCATGGGCGTTGGCTCCGCGGTCCATGAGGTCTCCAGGCCCTAGACGCCTCTCCAGATTGTCTCTTGAGATCCCAATCAGGTCGTTGATGTTGCCTGGGCAGGTAACCGGAGCGTCCGGGGTGCTCTGTCGGGCGTTAGCCAAGTCACGATGAAGGAGCTCGAGCACTCGCTCCGCGTCGGGTGCCCCGACTAGTGCGGCCCCTAGGACTGCGATCTGTAAGGAGTAAGCGAACATCTGGTGTGATGCCTAACGCTTGAATTAAGCCGCGTTGCGAAGCAACGTCGGCTTGAATGAATTGTTAGGCGGCACCCGCACGATGCTACGACCGCCAACACTGAAGAGCATACAGGGCACCAGCCGCATGGCGACCCCAGTGGGTGCTGAAGGATTCTCGCCACTCCCAGGCTGCGGCTGCATAGTTGCCCTTGTGGTAGAGCGCCAATCCACCCTTGAGGTCTCGCCAAGTATCCGCAAGATCATCCGCCACGTCTCCAACGACTGGAGCCGGGTCTTCCGTGTCATGTGGTTCGGCGTAAGATAAGTAATAGTTGAATGGGAGAGCGCCGAAGCGTTCGTACACGACTCGCCACTCCTCGTGAGTTAACTCGGGTGCATCCTCTTCATCGAATATGTCCGGAAGCTCAGGCGCCAGGGCAAGAAGCTTCGAAAGCATCCTGATCGCCGTATTGGCCTCATCCTCTGGCGCAGCCGGAATGCTTTCCGCCCACGTGCAGAAAGCAGTTGCGGTATCAAAGAAGGCTTCAAGTTGCTGCATTGGCTCCGTGCCGCCTAACGCCAGAATTAAGCCGCGCCGCGAAGCGGCGTCGGCTTGAATGAATTGTTAGGCGGCAGTTTTCTATGCTGTACCCACAATGCAAGGCCATTGCAGAGTATGACAAGGAAGAATGCAGCCCCGGTGGGAACGATAGCCCAATGCACGTCACCTGACAGGTGGCGAGCAATGTCACGAACGAGGGTGTAGCCAAGCGCCATACAAGAAATTGCATAGGCAGCTAGCAGCACTTTGTACTTGCCGCCACGAAGAAAGAATCGTTGCGGCAAGAAAAGCAAGACAGATAGCAGGGCTGCAGGTGCCGCAGAAAGCGCCCGCTGAGCAAGTGGCGGTGGTTGCACGGAGTGCAGCTCACCAGAAAGTGCTATGAGTGCGCTCATCGTGAGAAAGAGTGCTAGGAGTACACCGAGGGTTCTTACGACAACGATTACAAGATGCATGGTCTGCCGCCTAACGCCTGAATTAAGCCGCCTTGCGAAGCAAGGTCGGCTTGAATGATTAGTTAGGCCACGATGCCCGACCAAGCCGGGTACTGAACCGAAGTGCCGAACACCGTAACCTTGAGCCGAGGATGCCACAACTCGCTGGACGGGGCTTGCCCGGCGAACTGGCGGGCGCGGCAGCTACCGAAGCCGGCCGGAAATGACCGCAGCGGGGCAATGAAGTGATCTGGCGGAGCGGTGAACAATCCGGCCGCCGAGGGTCGGTGAGCTGCGATCCGGAGCCGGCCTGGACGACGAGGCGGACTACCCGAAACCGGAAGCCACTATAGAGCTATCAGCAGCGGGGCCTAACGCCTGAATTAAGCCGACGCACGAAGTGCGTTCGGCTTGAATGAATTGTTAGGCCCCTACATAGCACGAAAAGTACTAACGAGATCGCCCCTGACTCCCACCGTCTGCGGCAGACCCTCAGATGGCAGCGGCTCAGCGAGCCCGAACTCTTGGGAGTGTGGGTCAAAGAACTCCAAATACATCGGTGTGGCCGCCACCACCCAGTACTCAACGACGCTCTTTGCAGCAGAGCTCATCTGCTCATAGCTGTCCATGAGTAAGAACTGCTGCCGGTATGGTTCGACGAGAGCGGCGCGAACATCGCTCGTGCCCTCAACACCGCTTAGCTCTGTTTGGATGATTTTCGTGACGTCGTCGGCAGTCATGACATAGGGGCCTAACGCCTGAATTAAGCCGCCTTGCGAAGCAAGGTCGGCTTGAATGAATTGTTAGGGCGCTGCCTAGCCATCGCGCCCGCGCATATTTGAAATTTCAATAATCTCGGTGACTTCTAGTACGTGCCGGCAACGGCCAAGGCCGCCGTAGCTGCCCCGAGGTCCGAGCTTGCCACGCACAACAACGTGAGAGGTTCCCCATTGACCGTTTACATCCCTGGCGGGCAGCATGGCGCGTTCCATCCGGCCTGCATCAATACACCATGCCTCATCTTTTCCGTCTGGCGTGAGGTATGAACTCTCGAAATTGTAGAAGTACTCACCGCTGTAGAGTGGATCTTTTGGTGGGCTGCTCGCGCAGCCTGCAAGTAGCGAAAGAACCAAGAAAGCTAACGTGCAGAGTTTGCTCATTGCTGCGCCCTAACGCCTGAATTAAGCCGACGCACGAAGTGCGTTCGGCTTGAATGAATTGTTAGGCCCCTACATAGCACGAAAAGTACTAACGAGATCGCCCCTGACTCCCACCGTCTGCGGCAGACCCTCAGATGGCAGCGGCTCAGCGAGCCCGAACTCTTGGGAGTGTGGGTCAAAGAACTCCAAATACATCGGTGTGGCCGCCACCACCCAGTACTCAACGACGCTCTTTGCAGCAGAGCTCATCTGCTCATAGCTGTCCATGAGTAAGAACTGCTGCCGGTATGGTTCGACGAGAGCGGCGCGAACATCGCTCGTGCCCTCAACACCGCTTAGCTCTGTTTGGATGATTTTCGTGACGTCGTCGGCAGTCATGACATAGGGCCTAACGCCTGAATTAAGCCGCCTTGCGAAGCAAGGTCGGCTTGAATGAATTGTTAGGCGCCAACCTCAGGAAAGCGCCCGCCATGCTCTACATGGAACACCAACCGGTTATGAAGCCGAACTAGCTCATCCGAGATTGGTTGAATCAGGAACTCGTCGCCTAGGATCTTAAACTTACCGGAGTCAATGAAGTAGGCGCGGAAATAGTGGGCTGGAACGTCACTAACGTAGGTGGGCCCAAACCACTCTGGCAGAATCATGCCAGCGATGCCATCGGACAGGTGATTGTCCAGACGCTCATCGAAGTGCTCCGCTGCATCTCTCAGGCTCCGGTCCCGAAGTGGTGAATCATCTTTGATCTTTAGTGCGCTCTGAAGGTACGCGCCCCGAGGCAAGTGCGCTTTTCTCACAGGCCAGAAGTACCGCGAGATAGCGGCAGCACAAAGCACGACGCCTTGTATGTGATCTAGAGCCACAGAGCAGTCGAACGAAGGAGTGGTGCCCGCAGCCTGATGCTGGTCTATCTTTTCAATCAGATCAGAGATGTACTCCATTGATGAGCATGCTTGCCTTGTGTGAAAGAGCATGCTTTCAATGTAGAAAATCTCATGCTGCGGCCAGATTGGTAAGGAAGCATCCATTGGTGCCTAACGCTGGAATTAAGTCGCGTTGCGAAGCAACGTCGGCTTGAATGACTGGTTAGGCGACAATTGGCCCGGATGCCGGGTACCGCTGCTGCCGCCCGCCAGATACAGCCTGAGCCGATGATGCCACAGCCCGCGAAAAGGGGCCTGCCTGGACATGCAGGATGCGGGGTACCGCCGAAGCCAACGGAAGATCGAGTGGGGAAGGCGTGACGCCAGGGCCGGAGTGAGGAGCACTCAGGTCGCGACGAGGGTGAAGGACGGCGGCCGGAGCCGACTGGCAAACAGTGCGTAAGCTTGCCGGAGAAGAGGCCATCCTAAAATCTTGTTCCAATGCCGCCTAACGCCTGAATTAAGCCGCCTTGCGAAGCAAGGTCGGCTTGAATGATTAGTTAGCACTCATTCCCGCCACCAAGCGAGATGGCCGGTCGTAGCATCCCAGTAGAAGTGAAGTGGATCGCAATCCCCTCCGCTTACGACAACCTCAATGCAATCCTCGCATGCCTCGTAGCCCTGAGGCATCTCTCCTAAGGCATTGAGCGGAGCGTCAGACTGTGCCGCAAGCTCAATGTGTGGGCTTGAACCTGGGCAGATCCCGAACTGTTTAGAGCCATCTATAGGAATGTCAATTGCTGGTAGTGGTGTTGAATTGATTTTCACAAGTAGCCGGACGCCAGATGCCGCAACGCCAAGTTGAGCTGAGTCCAGTTGCCCGTTCCCGTCCAAGTCAGCCTCAACTGTCAGGCCTTTGTCCCAAGCATAGCTGTCAGTCTGGGCCGCCTCCACAGTAGCGACCGTGCAGATCAGTGCAGTGCTAATGGTTGCGAAGAACTTTCCCATGAGTGCTAACGCCAGAATTAAGCCGCCTTGCGAAGCAAGGTCGGCTTGAATGAATTGTTAGGCATCATTGGCCACGAACCAGCGTGTCCACCTTGTCTTTGAGCGCTTCCAGGTCTTTGTCTTGAAGCGCCCAAGTGAGCACATTGTTTGGGCCTTTGAAGTAGCCGTACCCGCCGTCGCCCCCAATCTTTCGGATGTGCCCGATAGTAAGACCGTTGAGAGTGACGACGATTGACCAGCCGCCTAAAACATCTTTCTCTACAAACTCCACCACGGAAGCTCTCCCTTGATGCCTAACGCCTGAGTTAAGCCGCCTTGCGAAGCAAGGTCGGCTTGAACGAGTAGTTAGATGCCAAAGTACTCCCCGGAGCCGCTGGGGTGCAACGGGCGCGGGTAGGGCGGCTGTGAGGGAATCGCCCACCGAAGGCCGATGGTAGTGAGTGCTGGGATGGGCCGAAGCCATGAAGCGCCGCCGATCCGCGAGCCGATGGCCTGTCCGCTAGCCAGACGGCGCCGCGGACTGACCGGAGTGGCCAGGAAAGAAGAGGAAAGCGGGAGTGAGGGTGGGGCAACCGAAGTCACCTATTGGCGAAGCCGTGGTGGCAGGCAGAGGCAGGGCTGACCGAAGTCTCCACCTTGAATCTGCTTGAGCAACGCTAACGCCAGAATTAAGCCGCGCCGCGAAGCGGCGTCGGCTTGAATGAATTGTTAGGCCGCTCACCGATAAGAGTGAAAAGCCACCTGAGAACCGTAGACAGTCTCTCCGTTCGAAACGCGGCGATTAAGAGAGTCTAGTTGCCGAAGAATGCTCTGATAGTGACGGTGCCAATGAATGAAAACGGGAACGCCGAGTAGCGCAAATATGGCAGAAAGAAAGAGCGAGGCGCTGCTGCCAAGAGAGCTGAAATAGTAGGAAGTGAAGAAAACTAAAACGGCCGCAAGTAGTGGAGTAGCAACTGCCGTGACCAAGACTTTGCGACGTGCCCGCAGGACAGAAGCCCGAACTGCTGCTACATCTTGAATCTGCACGATGTCGTCATTGTCCATAGCGGCCTAACGCCTGAATTAAGCCGCCTTGCGAAGCAAGGTCGGCTTGAATGATTGGTTAGAGGCCGAAGGTACTCCCCGGGGCTGCTGGGGTGCAATGGGCGCGGGTTTGCTGGCTGTGGGGGAATCGCTGTCCGAAGGCCAGTAGCAATGGGTGCTGGGATGGGCCGAAGCCATGAAGCGCCGCCGATCCGCGAGTCGATGGTCTGTCCGACAGACTGGCGGCGCACGCGGACTGACCGAAGTGACCTGGAAAAGAGTGGGGACGCGGAGCGAGTGCAGGGCAACCGAAGCCGCCTATTGGCGAAGCCGTTGTGCCGGGCTGAGACGGTGCTGACCGAAGTCACCACCTTGAACCTGCTTGAGCAACGCTAACGCCTGAATTAAGCCGCGCCGCGAAGCGGCGTCGGCTTGAATGAATTGTTAGCCATGCTCCGCGATGGCCTCACTGATTCTCGCCCAATCGTGTGCGTAATGGCGACTCGAATCAGTGTAGTCAGTATTCTGCTCCGAATAACGAGCGACAAACTTGTACAGGGTATCCCCGTTGCTTTTAACGGGCCGAAGATCTTCTGTTGGAACTATGAAAAATGTTGATTTGTTGAACCAATATGCAAGCAAAAAGCGGGATGAATTTCTTTCCTTCTCCGTGACCGTGAAGTGGCAGATGTTCTCGTCTCCGGAAACAGCAATTGTTTGTCGCGTCTTTACTTCGATATTGATCTGCTTTCCGTGGCCGATGATGACAATGTCACAACCTTCATCTGCGTAGTTTCTGAAAGCCTTCCAGCCCTCAAACTCTTCATCAGTGATAAGTAGTGATAGATACAAAAGTGCGGAAAGCTCTCCGACTTCTTGGAGTGCTGTTTTCAGGTTCTGAGAAAGTTGCTTCATAGCATGGCTAACGCCTGAATTAAGCCGCCTTGCGAAGCAAGGTCGGCTTGAATGATTAGTTAGAGGCCGAAGGTACCCCCGGGGCTGCTGGGGTGCAACGGGCGCGGGCTGGCTGGCTGTGAGGGAATCGCTGTCCGAAGGCCAGTAGCAAT